>ERZ791765.29-NODE-29-length-206753-cov-7.102594_pt1 | contig 206753 bp, 180 predicted proteins | sample MGYA00509949_ERZ791765 | MGnify/ENA primary metagenome ERZ791765 (study PRJEB30046, sample SAMN00791980) | human gut metagenome | study: EMG produced TPA metagenomics assembly of the A metagenome-wide association study of gut microbiota in type 2...
AAACAGAATATATCTGACAGAACGCACCGTAGAAATACGGTGTTTTTTGTTACCCCAAACCCACAATTTCATACACAACCACAGGTTAGTACAAATACCTTATGTGCGTTTTTGAAAGGCTTAGAAAGGGATATTTACCCCGATTTTCGCCCCGAGAAATGACACAAATAAGGCTGAATGTATCTTCTCTGTGGTTTTTATATTTTCGGCAGGAAAGGAGGATTGCTTGCTATGCCGAGAATGAGCAAGAAGCGGAAACAAGAGTGGGCGTTGTTTCTGAATGATCGAAACCGCATTACCTACAACGAACTTTGCAGAAAATGCAGGAATGACTGTAAGCAGAGTTTCCGCTGTATTGTGGTGCTTTGCCCGAAATATTTATCGAAAAGGAGAACAAAGAAAAATGATTGAAAATGAAATGACTGTCAGCGTGCCTCTTGAAGTTGTCAAGGCGAGTGAAATCGAGCCGAAAGAAGTGAAATGGCTATGGTATCCATATATTCCGGTTGGCAAGGTTACACTGTTGCAGGGCGATCCCGGCGATGGAAAAAGCAAGCTAATGCTTTCCATTGCCGCCCTGCTCTCAAAGGGCGAACCTCTGCCCTTTACCGAAACGGAAGAAAACGAGCCTATGACTATCATCTATCAGACAACGGAAGATGACGCCGATGATACGGTAGTCCCTCGCTTCAATTCGGCTGGTGGGAACGGAGAAAACCTCATCTTCATCAAGGAAGATGAAAAATCTTTGTCCTTTGGGGATAACCGTATTCGTGAAGCGATTGAGATGTACCACGCAAAACTTTTAATTCTTGACCCGATGAGTTCCTATATCGGAGAAAGTTGTTCGATGAACAATGCCAACGAAACACGAGCCGAGTTTAATCATCTGATAGCGGTTGCGAAAGATACAGGCTGTGCGATTGTGATTATCGCTCATATGAACAAGATGAGAGATACCAATCCCCTTTACCGTACTAACGGTTCGATTGACATTGCGGGTGCTGCAAGAAGTATTCTTGCAATCACACGCACACCGAACAAGGAAGTACCTGCGGAAAGATATTTGGTGCAGGTAAAATCCAACCTTGCCCCGACAGGCTCTGCCATTCTGTTTGAAGTATCTGAGAAAGGTGTGGACTTTATTTCCGAAATGGAAATGACAGCGGAAGAAGCGTTCCAATCCCTCGCCCCGAAAATCGGCAGACCCAACGATAAGGAAGTCAAGGCGAAAGCATTTCTGATTGAAATGCTGAAAGACGGAGAAATGCTTTCTTCGAATTGTGAAGAAAAACTTGAAGCCGCAGGGTTCAGGAAATCGACCATTAAAAAGGCAAAGAAGAACGCAGGAGTTATCTCCCGAAAGAAAGGTTTTCTGTGGTACTGGTCTTTGCCGATGGGCGATATACCGAGAGAATAAATGCAGGCTGTCTGCTGATGGGACAGTCTGTTTTTATGATTGAGGTATCAAAGGAGGTCAAGGGGGAACACCCTTGCCCACGACATCTTTGCAGACGAAGTCTGAAAGTGTCATAGTGGGTTACACACATTCAAAGAATGTTGTGTAATGGCTTCGCCCTGCCGAGAAAGGAGAGCAAAAATGGCGAAAAACAACAAGGCGGATATGAGTTGTGCAAGGGTTAAAAAGTACACCGCTTCTGATGTGAGCAAGGCAGAAAGACACAACGAACGCAAGAATGAAACCTATGAAAATATGAATGTGATTGAGGAACGCATACCTTATAATGTGCATTTCAAAAAGCCTTTTACTCCGACCTATATGGAGCAATTAAAGCAGATGGAAGCTGACGGTATGGTGTCGCTTCGTGGATTGAGAAAAGACGCAACGCTCTTTAACGAGATTGTGATTGATGTGAACACGATGTACTTCGAGCGTAACGGTGGCTACGAATATGCAAAGCAGTTTTATGAGGAAGCGTTCCATTTCATTGAGGAAAAATTCGGTGCTGAAAATGTAATATCGGCAGTAATGCACGCTGATGAAATCAATATAGCGGCAACCGAGGAACTTGGGAAAGAGGTGTACCACTATCATCTTCATGCTATGGTTCTGCCTGTGGTGGAGAAAGAAATCTTATGGAGCAAGCGTTGCAAAGATGAAAAACTGCGAGGAACGGTTAAGGAAGTAGTCAATCAGATTAGCCATTCAAAGAAATGGAAATCGGATATTCCGCTGACCGATGAAAAAGGAAATCCACTTCTTAGAAAAAATGGGAAACCGATGTTCCGAGCTTCATACAGCATACTGCAAGACGAATTGTTTAATTATATGACGGAGCGAGGATTCAAAGGCTTTCAGCGTGGCGAATACGGAAGTACCGCCGAACATCTTACTTCCCTACAATATCAAATCAAGCAGGACAAGGAACGATTGGAGAAGTTGCAGAAGCGTATTCAGCGTGAACAGATGAAGTATGAGCCTGCCCGTAATGTTTCCAAAACCTATAACGAGATTGACAGTATGGGGCAGAAAACAATCACGGGTAAAATGGCAATCTCCAAAGAGGATTATTCTCAATTGACTGCCCTTGCCAAAGAGGGCATTTCCAGTCGTGCAGAAATCAGCGAATTAGAACAGAATGCAAACTATTACCGACAGAAATATTTTGACTGTGCAAACGCACTCGAAAGAATGAAAACTAAATACAACGAACTGAAAGAAAAGTGCGGACCTTTTCTTCAAGCGTTGGAGCATTTCCCCGAAGTTGCTAAACTTTTTACCGAAAAAGTGAAGCAACTTTTTTCTTTTAAGGAAGCGCAGGAACGAGCCGAAAAAGAAGCAAGGGAAAAAGAACGACAGGAGCGTATCAAGGCTCGCAGGAGTAAGCGTGGTATGGAAAGATAACCTTTTCCATTATACTCACGACTTAATAACTTCTTGAACTATTGAAAATCTGCGGTTATTGGGTGTTCCAATATGAATGCCCCACAATCAAATCTTATGAAAGAGAGGAGCGGACTATATGAAAGAACAGAAACATTCTTATTCGCAACGCATAGGAAAAACAACATTCATCGTAAATGTAAAGCAGTCCGAAAGTGCCAAAAAGCCTTTGAATACGGTGTTTCAAGACATCTGCAAGCACGAGGTTTTGGGCGATTTCTTTACGGACAAATCATTTAATTTAGAAAATCCACAAAAAGTATCTTGACAAACTCGACCCCGAAGGCACAAATTACCGAGCCAAGACGAGGTTTGCCAAGTTCTATAACCTGCCAGAGCTGATGCAGATGTTCCGTGAGGTGGCGGATATTCAGACCGCCGATATGCTAAAGCTCCCCGTGCCAAAGGTCAATTACCACAATATTAAGACCAAGCCGAGCGAGATACAGACCGAAATGGTAGCTTCCCTTGCGAAGCGGGCTGAGAAAGTCAGGGCAAGGCTTGTCGAGCCGAACATCGACAATATGCTCAAGATAACCAATGACGGGCGGAAACTGGCTCTTGACCAGAGAATGATTGACCCGATGCTGCCAGATGACCCAGACAGTAAAGTCAATGCCTGCGTGGATAATGTGTACCGTATCTGGGAGGAACACGCCGATACCAAAGCGACACAGCTTGTGTTCTGCGACCTGTCCACCCCGAAAAATGACGCTACTTTCAATGTCTACGACGATATGAGGGAGAAACTGATAGCCCGTGGTATTCCTGCGGAGCAGATACGATTTATCCACGAAGCGACCACCGATGCACAGAAAAAAGAGTTGTTCGGCAAGGTCAGAAGCGGCGAAGTCCGTGTGCTGTTCGGCTCTACTCCTAAGATGGGAGCAGGTACGAATGTGCAGGACAGGCTCATAGCAATCCATAACCTTGACTGTCCGTGGCGTCCTTCCGACCTTGAACAAAGGCAGGGGCGTATTGAACGGCAGGGAAATATGTTCCCAGAGGTGGAGGTTTACCGCTATGTGACCGAGCAAACTTTTGATGCCTACCTCTATCAGTTGGTGGAGAGCAAGCAGAAATTTATCAGCCAGATAATGACGAGCAAAAGCCCTGTACGCTCTGCCGAAGATGTGGACGAGGTTGCCCTGTCCTTTGCGGAGGTTAAAATGCTTGCCACAGGCGATGCCCGTTTTAAGGAAAAGATGGATTTGGATATACAGGTTTCCAAGCTCCGAGTGTTAAAGCAGAGTTATCTTTCCGAACATTACGACCTTGAGGACAGGGTGCTGAAATACTATCCCCAGACCATTAAAGAGTATGAGGAACGCATTGCAGGCTATGAAAATGATGCAGCTCTTGCCGAGCAGCACAAGCCGCAGGGTGAGGATAAGTTTTGCCCGATGACCCTAAAAGGCGTGACCTATACCGAAAAGGCAGATGCAGGCGAAATGCTCCTTGCAATCTGCAAGGACTATCCGATGTCCGCAGCTACCGAAATCGGCAGCTATCGAGGTTTCCGAATAGAGATTTATTATGATACCGTCAACGCCCATTATTGTATGAACCTTTGTGGAAAGGCAAAGCATAAGGTGGATTTAGGCTCCGATGCTCTCGGAAATCTGACCCGAATCGAGAATGAGCTGTCAAAGCTCCCTGCCAGACTGGAAGCTGCCAAGACCAAAAAGGCGGAAACTATTGCACAGCTTGAAATCGCAAAGGAGGAAATCAAGAAGCCTTTTGCCTTTGAAGATGAGCTGAAAGAAAAAACAGAACGGCTGAACGCTCTTAACATTGAGCTGAATCTGAATGAAAAAGATACTTCCGTTATGGATACCGAGCCAGAGCAGGCAGAAGAACAGCCCGAAAGAAAATGTGCAAGTCGGGAGAGATAATGCGGTTTGCATATTTGTATTGCTGATTTCTGGGAAGTATAATAGGTGTAGATTAGTAAATGTCGGAGGTGAAAGGTGTGCTTGATAATTTCAGATTTGAAACCTTTGTTGATGTGCATAGCAACATCTTTGCTGAATATCTAAGCTCCGTTATCGCAAAGCTGCCCAAAGAAAATCCAGAATACCGTTCCACAGAGGAAAGGATAGAGGAACTCTACAAGGAGTATCCAAAAGTGATGGAGGCTCTGGATACGGAGAAACCGAGCGATTTATCCGAGCAGGAGTGTAAGGCTTTGATAGAAGTTTTGGAGCTTTGGAACAAACTCAGCGATATGCAGCAGGAAGCAATCTATTTCAGAGGGTGCTATGACAGCGTTGGGTATCTCAAAAAGGCAGGAATTTTATAACCGAGAACGGCGGCATTGGCGTGGAGCTGATGCCGCTTTTACATAGCCGCAGAGGTGGAAAAATGCATACCTTTGTGGTACAATTAGAACAATAAAGTAAGCAAGAAGGTTGGTTTAGATATGGATATTAGATTTAGCACATATAATGATTTTCTAACTGAATATCAAACATACAAATTAGATAAATGCAGTAATTGTGAAGGAGTGCGAGAGTTAATTGACGATGATGTAACAGTCGTTATAGAAAATAGAACGCTCCATTTTCCAGAGTTACTTGTTCTTTGTTGTAATAAATGTGGAGATAAATGTCTGCCCGAATATTCCAAACAAATTATAGATGGTGCATATAAGTCTATGATAGAACAAGAACAGTTTGTAGGAGAGTTTGTTTCAAAAAGCTACAAAAAGAAATTTGAATATTGTAAAGAAACAGATTATAAATACGACCATAAAGATTATTATAATATCCCTGGTCTTTGTTATGATGAGGAACATTCAACAGAAGGTTTTTTGACACCTGTTTATTTCGATAGAAAAGCACTTATATATTTTATTTCTGTTCCCGATTTTGAAGTGGATATTTTCTCAGAAACCTATGGACACATAGGTAAGAAAGACCCAGAGGGAGTATATATATATGATTGGGATGTGCCATTTGGTTTTAACAGTAATGGAAAGTTAGTATTTTGGTTGGGCGATTTGAATTATATGGATACTCAGAGCCAAGCGATTTTAAAAGGATTTAATGTTGACTCAGACCATTTAATCGTTGATTCAGAGTTCTTTCAAGCACAAATGAACTGTACTTTTAGTAAGCCTATTATAGAGAAACAAATTCTAATGAATAAGGACAGCTTCATTTCAAACATTAAGAAAAAATACAACATTGATTTAGCCCATTTAGACGAAGAATGTTCGGAACACGCTAAAAACATCAAGCGTCCGCTTGTTTTCACAGAGCAAAGTGTTTCTGGTGTAATAAATGCTTTTGACAAGGTGTTGGTAGAGGGCTTTAATGTTGGAGGGTTGAGAGAATTGTATGAGGCATTATATTCTGAAAATGAAAGAGATGCTCAATACGGAAAGTGGCAGTCAATTCGTCTTATCAAAGAAATATTGCTGAAATTCTGCAATGGAATTGGAAATACGATTGATGTTGAAAAATTGATTTCGCCGTTGTATATTCTTCACGATTATCGAATATATTTTGACCATTTGCTTTCAATGGATAAACAAGAAAGCACCAAAGCCCATATAGTTGAGACATTAGGTGTTCAAAATTTTAGTGAGCAAGAAGCAATTTATTTAGAGGAAATAGACCGTCTTAATAAACTGTTTCAGCATTTGGTGTTGTTATCAAAATAACATATCGTTTACATAGCCGAGAGGTTTTCATTTAACGAAAGCCCCTCGGCTATTTCTATTTTCTGGAGGTGATTTTATCCATTGAGAGCTAACCGACCCTATGTGCAGATTGACCCAGATGTGCTTGAACGGGTACGCCAGATTGACCTGTTATCCTATCTGCGTGAGTTTGAGCCGAGCAATCTTGTTAAGGTCAAAGGCACAAGCAATGTGTACTGTACCGCAGAACACGACAGCTTAAAGATTTCCAACGGTAAATGGTATTGGTGGTCGAGAGGTTTCGGCGGCTATTCTGCCCTCGATTATCTCATCAAGGTCAAGGAATATGACTTTGTGGAAGCCGTGGAAATTCTCACGGGACAGACGATGGCGGACTGGAAGCCGCCCCCTGCTCCCAAGAAAAATGAGCCGAAAGTCCTGCTTCTGCCGCCAAAGAATAAGGATTGTAACCGAGTGATACAGTATCTTTTCGGGCGTGGTATTGACTATCAGCTCATACAGGAATGTATTGCAGACGGCACGCTTTATGAGAGTGCCAATTATCACAATGCTGTTTTTATCGGCAAAGATGAAAGCGGAACACCGAAATATGCCGCCCTGCGAAGCACTCTCGGCAGCACTTTCAAGCAGGACACATCGGGCAGCGACAAGCGGTATTCGTTCCGACTTCTGGCAAGAGAGCCGACGGATACCGTGCATTTATTTGAAGCCGCCATTGATTTACTGTCCTATGCCACTTATCTGAAATGCGAGGGCAAGGATTACAAATCGGAAAGCCTGCTTTCTCTTTCGGGAGTGTATCAGCCAAAGAAAGAGATGAAGGACAGTAAAATCCCCATAGCCCTCATATTTTTTTTGAGTACCAATCCACAAATTAAAACCATCGTTCTGCATCTGGATAATGACAAGGTAGGCAGGCTTTGTACTGCCACTTTGAAGGAACTGTTGCAGAAAGACTACAAAATCGTTGATGAGCCTCCGCCTGTCGGCAAGGACTTCAACGATTTTTTGTTGTCCTATCTGGAAATTGCAAGACCTATGCCCAAGCGTGAAAGGAGTGATGCCCGTTGATTGTAGAGCAGTTTTTCCCCAGAAAGACACCGAAACCAAATCAAAACTTAATGCTGAAAGCGAGGAATGAACCATTGAAAAAGTATGATGTAACCCTTACTGCCCATTACCGAAAGACCGTTTCCGTCTATGCGGAAAGCCCCGAACAGGCAAAGGAAAAGACAAAAATTATTCTGTTCGATACCGACCTTATCAACTTTACCGATGATGATTTTGTCTGCGGCGAAGCCGATATTACCGAGCAGAGCGAGGACGGTCTTGATGGTGCGGGTGAGAATATATTACAGGAAAATGAGGATTGTTCGGACTGTCCGTACTTCTGCCCCGTGTGCGGTGAGTGTATGTATGAGGACGACTGCGAAGAATGAGATGTCTTACCAAGCACTGAATTTGGTTAGCCAAATTCGCTTGTTAGGGGTCAGCCCCTAATACCCCGTGAGAACAGAAAGGAGTTCAAGAATGAGTGAGTTCTTATTTTTCATTATCGGCACAATGCTCGGCGGTCTGTTCGGCGTTGCGTGTATGTGCTGCTTGCAGATAAACAGACTTTCCGAGAGAAAGGAAGTGGACAATGCGAAAAAGAAATGTGCAGATACTTTTCCGTCTGACTGAGGAGGAAGCCGAACACCTTAATGAGCTTGTGCGGAAATCGGGTCGCTCAAAAGAAGCCTTTTTAAGAGAAATGGTAAGGGGCTATCAGCTCTGCGAAAAGCCCGACCCAGAGTTCTACCAGATGATGCGTGAACTGTCCGCCATTGGAAACCGTATCAATCAGCTTGCGGTTAAGGCAAACGCCCTCGGCTTTGTGGATACCCCGATGCTCCGTGAGGAAGCAAGGAAATGGCACGAGTTTCAGATTGACATTCGCAGAAGGTATCTGCTTCCACGCAGGTCATCGTAATGGCGGTCTGCGAGATATGGGATGTGCGTGGCAGGCTCGACCACCCAATCGACTATGCCGAAAATCCCGAAAAGACCGCCAACCCTAAATACACCGAAGCCGACCTGCAGGCGATGGTCGATGTAATGGAGTACGCTACCAATAAGAATAAGACCGAGCAGCGTTTCTTTGTCACAGGCGTAAACTGTGACCCGACCACCGCCAGAGATGAAATGATGATTACGAAAGCGGGATGGAGCGACACGAGTGAGATTGTCTGCTATCACGGCTTCCAGAGCTTCAAGCATGGTGAGGTTACGCCAGAGCAGGCTCACGAGGTCGGCGTTAAACTTGCCGAGCGAATGTGGGGCGACAGATTTCAAGTCATCGTTGCCACCCACCTGAATACCGACTGCCTGCATAATCACTTTGTCGTGAACTCTGTTTCTTTTGCGGACGGTATGCACTACCACGACAACAAAGCAAATCTGCGGCTGCTCCGTCAGCGTTCTGATGAGCTTTGCCGTGAGTATGCCCTGTCCGTCATCGAACACCCAAGCGGCAAGAAAAAGCCCTACGCCCTTTACCAAGCCGAAAAGCAGGGGCGACCCACGAGGGATAATGTTGCCAGACAAGCGGTGGATGAAGCTATCAGCAAATCATTCACGCTGAAAGACTTTGACCGCCAGTTGGCAGAAATGGGCTACCGCATAAACTTTGACCCCAACCGTAAGTATTGGACGATTATCGGCAAGGGCTGGCAAAGACCCAAGCGGCTTTATAAGCTCGGAGAGGAATACACCAATGACAGGATTATGGAGCGTATCAGCGAAAATTCCTATACGGTCAAATTCCAGAGCTTCTCGGAGCCACAGATTAAGGTCTATCGGGTCAAAGGCTCTTTGAAGAACGCTAAGAAAATCGGTGGCTTGCGTGGGCTGTATCTCCATTACTGCTACAAGCTCGGTATCCTGCCAAAAGGTAGAAAACAAAATTATGCACGGCTTCATTATCTCTTAAAGGACGACCTTATGAAGATGGAAGATATCACACAGGAAACAAGGCTGCTTTGCCGCAATCACATTGATACGGCGGAGCAGCTTTGTTCATATAAAGGCTCTCTGGAAACGGAGATGTCTGCCCTGCTTCAGAAGCGAAAGGAGCTTTACTCCAAATCCCGCAGGACAAGCGGCGAAGAAAAGGAAGCGGTCAAGGCAGAGCTTTCCGATATTTCGGGGCGGCTGAAAATTATACGAAAGGAGGTCAGACTGTGCGAGGGCATTTCCGCCCGTAGTGATACCCTCAAGGAAAAATTGCAGACGATACGGGCAGACGAACACGAACAGCAAAGAAAGGAGCTGATGAAGAATGAACACAGGCGGCGAAGCGGCAGAACAAATCGTCCGAATGAGCTTGGAGGGCTTTGAGGTCGCTGCCAAAATTACAGGTGCAGGTGCGAAGAACATCGCTATCCTGTTGTATTCCATTCTTAAAGAAGAAAAGAAAACCAAAGGCAAAGCAAGGCTGACAAGTATGCTCCGTTCTGGTAAGGAACTGAAAGTCTTTACCGTCAAAAGCGGAGACCTAAAGAAGTTCACTCAGGAAGCGAAAAAATACGGTGTGCTTTACTGCGTCCTCACGGATAGGAAAAACAAAGACCCTAATGCAGAGGTCGATGTCATCGCCCGTGCCGAAGACGCATCGAAAATCAGTCGTATCGTGGAACGCTTTAATCTTGCTTCGGTGGATACCGCTTCTATTGTGACGGAAGCCGAGAAATCTAAAGATGCAAAGGACGGTCAGCCAGAGCCAGATATTGGTGTGCAGGAAAAGGCGGAAAAAGATAAGCTGCTTGACGAGCTTATGGGCAAGCCTGTCCAGAAGGAGGAAAACGCCCCAAACCCCTCGGTGGCAAAGACAGAAAAATCCCCTCAGTCCGAGCCTACCTTAGAGCAGCCAAAGAAGTCCGCAGAGGGGGCTACTATGACTAAGGAGAAACCTTCTGTCAGAGAGGAACTGCGGAAAATCAAGGAGAGCCGCAAGGAGCAGGAAGCAGAGATTGGCACTTCCGACCTGGACAAAAGCGGTGCTTCCGACAGGGCGAAAAGTGCTAACGGGAAAACGGAGCATAAACAGCCCCAGAGAAAGAAAAAGAAACCAAAATCCAAAGAAACGAGGTAAACAGCTATGAGTATTTACGATGTATTCAGCGGCGGCAACAGACCTTTTGATAAAGAGGAATGGGCTGCCGCAAAGCAGGCACAGCGGAAAGAAGCCTATGAGCTGATTGACAGTACCTGCTCTGAAATGATGGCAAGCGGCGACAGCTTCCGTCAGTATCTTAATGTGCAGGGTAGCTTTGACCGCTACTCCGTGGCTAACGCTATTCTGGTGTCAGCACAGATGCCCGAAGCAACGCAGCTTAAAGAGTACAGCAAATGGAAAGCGAACCGTGTCTATGTGAATAAGGACGCACAGAAAATTATTATCCTTGAGCCGAGCAAGGAATACACCCGTGAGGACGGGACAAAGGGCATCTCCTACAATGCCAAAGTGGTTTATGATATTTCCGAAACCTCGGCAAAGGACAGGCAGCAGGAACAGGAGCCGAAATCCATGCGTGAGCTTGTGTCGGCTCTGATTGATGCAAGCCCTGTACCCTGTGTACCCGTCGGTGAGCTTGAACTGCCTGCCTATTATGACAGCTCTCAGCAGACCATTTTTGTCAAGAAAGGGCTTTCCGAGGAAGTGCTGTTCGTGAGTATGGCAAAAGAAGTGTCGGCGGCGGTCTATGACTTTAAGTACAACGAGAGCCGTGATGCTTCCGACTTCAAATCTTTCTGCGTTGCCTATATGGTAAGCTCTCGTTACGGCGTGGATACCAAAGGTTTTGACTTTTCCAGACTTCCCAGTGAGTATGCGGAAATGGATACGCAGGCGTTCAAGGGAGAGCTTGGCACGATGCGTGATGTTCTGGGCGAAATCCAGAGCGATATGTATAAGAGTATGGAGAAGAACAAGCCTGCAAAGAACAAAGAGCAGGAACGCTAATCGGAGGTGCAGACTATGAGAGAGGAACGATACCATATCGCACTTGATAAGTACGATAAGAATATCGTCATCAACGCCTTAAACACCCTGCGTACACAGCAGTTAAAGGAGGAACGCCCCACCGAGCCTGTTGACGAGCTGATAAGCAAGGTGGCACACGCCCCGACAAAAAAGGTTAAGGTCGTGCATTGCAGGTGCAATGAGGAACGATGACCAGAAAACGAGCCTAATCCTTTCTGTCTGCGGCATACTTCCTGTCGTATGGCTTGCCCTGCTGACAGCACCCTATGTCAGCGGCGGTCTTGTAGAGATTATCCGAGGTCTGCCCGTGGCGATGGGCAATCCGTGCGAAATAATGGTGTGTGAGGACAGCGTAAAGACTGTCCTTATTTTTTTGCTTGCCTACGTTATGGGCATCGGCGTTTATTTCTCTACACGCAGGAACTACCGCAGGCGTGAGGAACACGGCTCTGCGAAATGGGGCAACGCAGGTGCTTTGAATAAGAAGTACCGAGATAAAGACCCGTCAGCTAATAAGCTCTTGACCCAGAATGTCTGTATTGGGTTGGACGGGAAAAAGCACCGCAGGAATCTGAATATTTTAGTCTGCGGCGGCTCTGGTGCGGGTAAAACAAGGTTTTTCTGCAAGCCAAATGCTATGCAGTGCAACACATCTTTTGTAATACTCGACCCAAAGGGCGAAATCGTCCGTGACATCGGGGGTCTGTTGGAAAATAAAGGCTATGAGGTGCGTGTGCTTGACCTTATCAATATGCACCGCAGCCATTGTTACAATCCCTTTGTCTATCTGCGGAACGATAACGATGTTCAGAGGTTGGTAACAAACTTGTTTAAGGCGACCACGCCGAAAGGCTCACAGTCGCAAGACCCGTTCTGGGATACGGCGGCGAGTATGCTGCTTCTGGCTCTGGTGTTCTATCTGAAATATGAAGCACCACCAGACGAGCAGAATTTCCCGATGGTTATGGAGCTGCTCCGTGCAGGCGAAGTTCGAGAGGACGATGACAGCTATGTAAGCCCTCTGGACGAGCTGTTTGACCGTCTGGAAATGGTAAACCCAGAGCATATCGCCCTAAAGTATTACAGGGATTACCACAGTGGTAGTGCAAAGACCTTAAAGAGTATCCAGATAACCCTTGCCGCAAGGCTTGAAAAATTCAATCTGGAGAGCCTTGCAGGGCTTACCGCCACCGATGAGCTTGACCTGCCAAGTCTGGGAGAAAAGAAGGTCGCTCTGATACCAGACAACGACACGAGCTTTAACTTCCTTGTCAGTATCCTTTATACCCAGCTCTTTCAACAGCTTTTTTATCTGGCAGACCACAAGTACGGCGGAAGCCTGCCTGTGCATTGCCATTTCATAATGGACGAATTTGCGAATGTTTCATTGCCTGATGACTTTGATAAAATCCTGTCCGTTATGCGTTCCAGAGGGGTATCGGTATCCATTATCCTGCAAAATCTGGCGCAGCTCAAAGCCCTTTTTGAAAAGCAATGGGAAAGCATTGTTGGCAACTGCGATGAGTTTTTGTATCTGGGTGGCAACGAGCAAAGCACCCACAAATATGTGTCAGAGCTTTTGGGCAAGGAAACCATTGATACCAACACCTACGGGAAAAGCTCTGGGCGGAGTGGTAACTATTCAACAAATTATCAGATTTCGGGGCGTGAGCTGATGACCCCAGACGAAGTGCGTATGCTTGATAACCGTTACGCACTTCTTTTTGTGCGTGGAGAACGCCCCGTTATGGACTTTAAGTATGACATCTTGAAGCACCCGAATGTAAAATTGACGGTTGACGGAGGACAACCGCCGTATATCCACGGAGAGCCTATGCAGGCTGTCGCAACCATTGTGTTTGACAGTGATATTCCAGATAACGCCGTGAGCGTAAAAACTGTCAGCACTTCCTATGAGCTTCTGTCCGATGAGGACTTGGAAGAAATATTCAATTTATAAGGAGGATTTACCCTATGAAACTTTTTAAGAAGAACGAGAACAAGAAAACCACGAAGCTGCCGATGACTGGAAAGGTTAAGAAAGGCTTCCGCTATTACTGTATGGCTGTTATGGCAATGACCTTTGTGCTTGGTACTTCCGTAACCGCCTTTGCTGCCAATGACCCCATTCAGGTAGTCAACAACCTGTCCGATTTTATTTTCGGTCTGGTGAGGGCTGTCGGTATGATTATGCTCGGCTTTGGTATCGTGCAGATTGGTCTTTCTCTCAAATCCCACGACCCGTCCCAGAGAGCTAACGGCTTTTTGACCCTTGCAGGTGGCGTTGTCATTACCTTCGCAAAGGAAATCTTGACTCTTATTACAGGCTAAAAAAGAGCAGCTTACCTTTTGGGGTAAGCTGCAATACATAAGGATATTTAAAATATGTTGCAAATTATTTGCCAAAATTCATTCCATCCCATAACGATTGACATTAGACCGCCTATAAATCCTACAAGGGTAACAATTATGTTTAGAAGTTTTATAATCCAATTATGTTTTGCCCTGCGGGTGGTTTCGTCTGAAATAAATCCAAACCAATGGAGCAATAAAATAGGTAACGAAACAATAAACTTGATACCGTCAGAAAAACAGGAAAACGGATTAACAAGATTCTTCCTTATGGATTTTTCAGCTTCTTTAAGAGTTCCTAAATGGCGTATGAACATATCATCACAGTCCTGTGCCGACTGGTTTATTCTGTTCATAATTATGCCATTATCACGCTCGTTGATAGCATTCCGTAATTCTGGCAAGAAGTTCACCAGCAATTGGTAATTGCTGGTGCTAAATCCTCGTAGGTTATCAGTAACATAAGCAAATATTCCATCAGAGCCAAGTTCATATTGCATTGATTTTACATCTGATGTCAGTTCGTAGTATAACTGCTGATTAAAATAGTTTCTTGACATAAATCCGTTTATTAGTTCAATGAATTTATGACGATAGCTATTTGTAAATTCAACCCGTTTGATTATATCGCTTAATTCAATACGCTTCATTATGAAACCTAATATAATTATTCCTATTATGATGAAAGCAGGAATTAACTTGTCCATAACATATCCCCTTACATAGTCAATTGCTTCCAACTGTTGGAGCAGTTGGCTTTTATATTATACAACATTTTTCTCATGCTTTCTACCTGCAAAGTATGAGAGTAGAAAGGAGGTTTGAAAATGCCAAAAATAAACTATTCGTTGAAGGGAGGCTGTAATCAGTGTCAGATAATTGGGTCGTACAAAATCTTGAGAATGCCCTAAACACTTGGAATGAGAAATTAGCCGAGATATGGCAACTCATTACCCAATCTCCAGAGAACTTTAAGGGCGGCACGATATGGAATGTCATCGTGGATATTCACGGTGCGGTGCAGGCTATCGGACTTGCCCTGCTCGTGCTGTTCTTTGTTGTGGGTGTGATGCGTACCTGCGGAAATTTTGCAGAAGTCAAGCGACCAGAGCAGGCTTTGAAGCTGTTTATCCGCTTTGCCATTGCCAAAGGTGCAGTGACCTACGGATTAGAACTGATGATGGCACTGTTTAAGATTGTGCAGGGTATGATTTCCACGATTATGAATGCCGCAGGATTTGGCTCGGCACAGCAGACGGTGTTGCCGCAGGAAATCGTGACAGCCGTTGAAGACTGCGGATTTTTTGAGAGTATCCCGCTATGGGCGGTCACGCTGATAGGCGGACTGTTTATTACGGTGCTGTCATTCATAATGATTATGTCGGTATATGGCAGGTTTTTCAAGCTGTATATCTATACTGCCATAGCACCCGTACCCCTTTCCGCTTTTGCTGGAGAGCCGAGCCAAAGCGTCGGCAAGAGCTTCATTAAGAGCTATGCCGCTGTATGCCTTGAAGGTGCGGTTATCGTGCTTGCCTGCATTATCTTTTCCCTATTTGCTTCTTCTCCGCCTGTGGTCAATCCCGATGCGGCGGCGGTTACAATGGTATGGAGCTATATCGGGGAGCTTGTGTTCAATATGCTCGTCCTTGTCGGTGCGGTCAAAATGGCAGACCGTGTTGTAAGAGAAATGATGGGCTTGTAAGGGAGGTGCTATGATTGGAAGTCAAGATAAATAAGGAAATCCGTAATTATACGGAGAGTATGTTTTTTGGACTGTCCCTCAGACAGTTCATTTTTTCTGTCCTTGCCTGCGGCGTGGCGGTGGGTTTGTATTTTCTTCTCCGTCCACGGTTTGGTACGGAAACCCTCAGTTGGGTTTGTATCTTAGGTGCGTTCCCCTTTGCGGCAATGGGATTTATCAAATACAACGGTATGACCGCAGAGCAGTTTGTCTGGGCGTGGATTAAATCGGAATTTCTGATGCCGAAAAAGCTGATGTTTCTGCCAGATAATCTCTATTACGAAACGATGAAGCCGACCATTGAAGCCCATGAAAAAAGGTTGCCGACAGTACGGAAAAAGCAGAAAGGCAGGACACCGAAACCAAAGAAAACGAAAAAGAAAAAAGCGAAACGCAGCAAGGAGGTAAACAATGCTGAGAACTCTTAAAAATCTGTTCAAGCAGGACAGGGAAAAGTTTGTTGTGCCGAAGTCGGTACAGAATGTTATCCCGATTAAGACAATCTGGGATGACGGCATATTCCTTGTCGGCAGGAACAAGTACGCAAAGACCTTTAAATTTGAGGATATAAACTATGCCGTGGCAAGCCGTGAGGATAAGGAAGCAATGTTCCTTGAATACTCGGAGCTTCTTAATTCCCTTGACAGCGGTGCGACCACGAAAATCACTATCAACAACCGTCGCTTGAACAAAGCTGATTTTGAACAGACTATTTTAATCCCAATGGCTGATGACGGTCTGGATAAGTACCGCAAGGAATACAACAAAATGCTTCTGGATAAGGCGACAGGGGCTAATTCCATCGTACAGGATAAGTATGTAACCGTATCTGTCTGCAAGAAGAATATCGAGGAAGCTCGAAACTACTTCGCCCGTGTGGGTGCTGACCTTATCGCCCACTTTAACCGTCTGGGGTCGAAGTGTGTGGAACTGGACGCAGGCGACAAGCTGCGTATCTTCCACGACTTCTACCGTACAGGAGAAGAAACAGCGTTCCACTTCGATATTACCCAGACGATGCGGAAAGGTCACGATTTCAAGGATTTTATCTGCCCTGATACCTTTGAATTTGAGAGCGACTGCTTCAGAATGGGTGACAGATATGGGCGTGTGATTTTTCTCAGAGAGTATGCGGCATATATCAAGGACAGTATGGTTGCGGAGCTTTGTGAGCTGAACAGGAATATGATGCTGTCCGTTGATATTATCCCCGTTCCCACAGATGAAGCCGTGCGGGAGGTGGAAAACCGTCTGCTTGGTGTGGAAACCAATATCACGAATTGGCAGAGGAAGCAGAACCAGAACAACAATTTTTCTGCCGTTATCCCCTATGATTTGGAACAGCAGCGAAAAGAAAGCAAGGAATTTCTGGATGATTTGACAATCCGTGACCAGAGAATGATGTTTGCCGTGCTGACGATGGTGCATACGGCAGATTCCAAAGAGCAGCTCGACAATGATACAGAAGCTCTCTTGACTACCGCAAGAAAGCATTTGTGCCAGTTTGCGGTGCTGAAATATCAGCAGATGGACGGATTGAATACAGCCCTGCCATTTGGTGTACGGAAGATAGATGCCCTGCGTACCCTCACAACAGAGAGCCTTGCAGTGTTTATCCCGTTCCGTGTGCAGGAAATCTACCATGAAAACGGTGTGTATTACGGTCAGAATGTTATCAGCAAAAATATGATTATCGCCAACCGCAGGCAGCTCCTTAACGGCAATTCCTTTATTCTCGGTGTGTCGGGTGCAGGAAAATCCTTTACCGCAAAGGAAGAAATGACGAATATCATTCTGACCGACCCCAACGCTGATATTATCATCATTGACCCAGAGCGTGAGTATTCCCCGCTTGTGAAAGCAATGAAGGGAGAAGTCATTCATATCTCTGCGACAAGTGAAAATCACATCAATGCTATGGATATGAACTCCGATTATGGTGACGGTGCAAACCCTGTCATTCTGAAATCGGAGTTTATTTTATCCCTTTGCGAACAGCTCATCGGCGGCACGAACTTGGGAGCAAAGCAGAAATCCATCATTGACCGCTGTACGGCAAGCGTGTACCGCTATTATCAGCAGGGCAACTATATGGGAACGCCGCCCACCTTGCAGGACTTCCGTGAGGAACTGTTAAAACAGAATGAGCCAGAAGCACAGGAAATCGCCCTTGCGATTGAGCTGTTTACGGACGGGTCGCTCAACACCTTTGCAAAGCACACGAATGTTGATACCCACAGCCGTCTTATCTGCTATGACATTCTGGATTTGGGCAAGCAGTTACAGCCTATCGGTATGCTTGTCGTGCTTGACAGTATCTTAAACCGTATCACACAGAACAGAGCCAAAGGCAGAAACACATTTATTTTCATTGATGAAATCTATCTGCTCTTTCAGCATGAATACTCTGCAAACTTCCTCTTTACCCTCTGGAAGCGTGTGCGTAAATACGGTGCGTACTGTACAGGTATTACGCAGAATGTGGACGACCTTTTGCAGAGCCATACGGCAAGGACGATGCTTGCTAACAGCGAATTTATCATTATGCTTAACCAAGCATCTACGGACAGACTTGAGCTTGCCAAGCTTCTTAATATCTCCGACCTTCAGATGAGCTATATCACGAATGTCGGTGCAGGACAGGGATTACTCAAAGTTGGCAGCTCTCTTGTACCATTTGTAAACAAGTTCCCACGCAATACCGAGCTTTACAAGTTGATGACGACCAAGTTCGGTGAGGTCTAAGAAAGGAGGTTTTTTATGGCTGATATTAAATTCCGTGATACGGCTCATCGTGATTTCTTTCTGGAAAATATGATGAAATGCAGAGTGAACGACGGTTATCACAGGGCGTTTTTCTATGTGATGGGTATCGCTTCGGAAACGAGGGCGAACATCAATCAGATGTTCAATTTCAAGGAGGACTGCATCGAGCCAGAGGGTATGCACGGCGGCTGGCAGACAAGTGGAACAGTCAAGGTCTGCCATCTTGCTTTTAACCTTTGGAACGGGTATGCAGAGGAAGGGCAGGAACGGTATTTCACGCCAGAGGAGTTGTTCTGCTGTGAGTTTGCTCCCTACTTTATGGAGGGTATCAAGGTCAGATACCCCGAATATTGCAGGGAGCTTCCTGCTCCCAGAAAACAGACGGAAATTTCAAGATAAGAAAGGAAAAGCCTATGAAGAATTATAAATCTATTATCTGTGTTGTAGCCGCCGTGTGCTTGTTAGGTACGGCGGCTTTTTGCGGCTTCCGCATTTATCATTACTATGCAGAGGTGGACGAGCAGACGGAAACCTTTGAGGAGATTGCCGAGATGGTAGAGCAGGCTCCCACGGATGAAACCGTGCCAGACGATGCCCCTGTCAGCGAGGGAGAAGATGTGCTTGCCAAGTATCAGAAATTGTATTTACAGAATGAGGATATGGTGGGTTGGATTTCCATTGCCGGCACGACAATCAATTATCCTGTGATGCAGAGCAGGAACAATCCGAATTTTTATCTGAAGCACAATTTTGAAAAAGAGTACAGCGACTTAGGTACGCCTTATGTGCAGGAGAATTGTGATATTGCCGAAAGTGACAATCTGGTTATCTACGGTCATCACATTAAGGGTGGCAAGATGTTTGGAGCGTTGGAGGATTACAAGTCCAAGAGCTTTTATGAGGAACACAAGACTATTCAGTTTGATACCTTCACAGAGCAGGCAGAGTATGAAATCGTCGCTGTATTTAAGACTGTGGCGTACAGTTCTGAGGGTTTCCGATACTACGACTTTGTTGATGCCGAGAATGAGGAAGAATTTAATTCCTATGTCGGGAAGTGCAAGGAGCTTGCTTTGTATGATACAGGTGTGACCGCTGAATACGGCGACAGGCTCATTACCCTTTCCACCTGCGAATACTCCGCACAGAACGGCAGACTCGTTGTAGTGGCAAAAAAGGTCGGCTGATTTGAACGCAAATCCTCTGGGAAAGGAGGTTTTCTATGGCTGATATTAAAACCAGAGATGCGGTTAAAGGCACGATAAAGACCATAGATAAAGCCACCATAGCCAGTGAGCGTATGAAATCTGCCTATGTGGGGATAAAGGACAAGGCGGAACAGGGATATTACGCTGATGAAAGCTCTGCCACAGAATATGCTACGGGCAGGATTTCTTTTGCGGCAGACCGTGTAAAGGACGAAGGTATCCACCAGTTCAATAAGCAGGGGCAAAAGGCAGTCAAGACAACGCAGGATAATATCGGTAAGGCAAAAGATAAAATAACCGATTTCAAGCAAAGTCGGGCTGTCAAAGCAGCAGAACAGAAAGCAGCACAGAATATGTCAGAACAACACGGCTTGCAGATCCGTCATGGGGTTGCAAGCCGTTCCGCTGCCCCCGATGTTTCCCAGACAGCAAAATCGCAGTTGATAAAGACCCGACAGCAGGGGCAAAAAATGATTAAGACCACAGCCCGAAATACAGAAAAAGCGGTGAAAGCAACTGCTAAGGGAACGGTCAAGACAACCGAAAAGGGAATTAAAACCGCACAGGCAACTTCTAAGGCGGCAATCAAAACGACGGAAACCTCAGTAAAAACAGCACAGGTAGCGGCAAGGGCTTCTGCGAAAACTGCCCAAAAGGCGGCACAGGCGGCAAAAGTCACCGCAAAGGCAACCGCCGAAGCAACGAAAGCGACGGTCAGAGCCACCATAGCTGCGGTCAAGGCGATTATTGCAGGAACAAAAGCTCTGATTTCCGCTTTAATTGCAGGTGGTTGGATTGCAGTTGTGATTATTCTCATTGTTGTCCTGCTCGGCTGTGCCGTTTCCCTGTTTGGCGGTGGAAGCGGAAGTAACGCCTATACCCCTGTCAGTGCGGAGGTGGAAGCCTATGAGCCTTTGATACAGAAATATGCCAAACAATACGGTGTCCCCGAATATGTGGAGCTTATCAAGGCGGTGATGATGCAGGAAAGCGGCGGGCGTGGGCTTGACCCCATGCAGGCGGCGGAGGGCAGCTTTAACACAAGGTATCCCCATGAGCCGAATGGGATACAAGACCCAGAGTATTCCATCCAGTGCGGCGTACAGGAGCTGAAAGCCGCCCTTATCTCTGCCGAGGTGGAAAACCCGATTGACATGGAGCGTATCAAGCTCGCCTTGCAGGGCTATAACTTTGGCAATGGGTATATCTCATGGGCTAAGACCAACTATGGCGGCTATTCCTATGCCAATGCGGTAGAGTTCTCCACCATGCAGGCGGCACGGTTAGGTTGGGACAGCTATGGCGACACGCAATATCCCGCCCATGTGCTGCGGTATTATCCATACGGGAGGGCGTTCACAAGCGGCGGTAACCAGGTGATTGTGGAGGTCGCTTTGACACAGCTCGGAAATGAGGGCGGTCAGCCTTATTGGAGTTGGTATGGCTTTGATGGGCGTGTGGAATGGTGTGCCTGCTTCGTATCGTGGTGTGCCGACCAGTGTAGTTATATCGAAAGCGGGATTATCCCCAAATTCGCAGGCTGCGTGGACGGTGCAAATTGGTTTAAGGGTAACGGACAATGGAAAGACCGAAGCTATGAGCCGTCGGCAGGCGATATTATCTTTTTTGATTGGGAAGGCGACGGAGAAACCGACCATGTAGGCATTGTGGAGAAATGCGAAAACGGTGTCGTTTACACCGTGGAGGGTAACTCTGGCGACGCTTGCAGGCAAAAGCAATATACGGTTGGAAGCAGCTCCATCTATGGCTACGGCGTTCCTGCCTATTAAGAATGGGCAAAAGAAAAACCAGAGGTTTATTCCTCTGGCTCTTTTGCCTTACATAGTCCGATAACAGTTGCTTCTATAACGGACAGTTCTTTATCGTCTAAATTGTCGAGCTGTGCGTCTAAGCGTCTGCGGACGGAACTTTTCTTGACCTCATTATCTGGGAATATGTACTCGTCAACCGACACATCGAACATCGTAATAAGTTGGATAAATAGCTCGATACTTGGATACTGCCCCTCGTTTTCGATAGACTGAATATGTCTGGGAGCATAGCCGATTATTCCAGATAGTTGCTCCCTTGTCATCCCTCTGGCTTCACGGGCTTTTTTGATAGCCTGTCCTATCGGAGTAAAATCGAAGTCAAAATTATTGTTCCTTTCGTCCATTAGCTCACCACCTATTCTCTGAAAATTTTACTCTTATATTTTACAGAGATGCAGCTTCCAGTTAAACGATGTGAAATCTCTTGGTATAGGAAGTTTAATCTCTTGTAACAAGAGATTAAAGCACGCTTGACATGCTTGAAACTAATTTTTTATTCGGATAAACTATAGATAAGTTTACAAAAGCGGACATGAAAAGCGAGGAAAATATGCTCGTATTCTTGTATGCTTATATATGAGGAGGTAAGTAAATGGAATGGTTGAAAAGACTTGGAGCAGCCATTGATTACATAGAGGAAAACTTAGACAAGGAAATATCCTATGATGAAGCAGCTCATATAGCTTGTTGTTCAACATATTATTTTCAACGGATTTTTTCTTATGTATCAGGAGTGTCACTATCAGAGTACATACGCCGCCGTAAAATGACACAGGCTGCATTTGAGTTACAAAGAACAGATAATAAGGTTATTGATGTTGCTCACAAATACGGGTATTCATCTCCAACATCCTTTAACCGTGCTTTTCAAAGCGTACACGGGATAGCACCTATAGCGGCAAAAAGTATGGGATGTACCTTGTGTGCATATCCATCAATCCAATTTTCTATAATAGTTTTGGGAGGCAGTGCAATGGCATATCACATTGAAGAAAAGAAAAATATTCGCATTATAGGAATTAGAATACCTCTTGTTGAAGATGCAGAGGAAAATATGCGGAATGTTCCTGCGTTCTGGAAAAAGGCAGTATTGGATGGCAGTATTTCCAAATTAGCAGAGCTATCAAACAAAAATCCAGACGGCATTTTAGGAGTCAGCGTTTATAATAATCCAGAGGATATATATTATTATATCGCTGTTTCGAGCAACATTCCCGTGCCAGAGGGAATGGTAGAATACATGATACCAGAGGGTATGTGGGTTGTTTTTGAAAACGACGGAGTATTTAAGGAAGATGTGCAGAGTGTTTTTCGCAGATTTTTGACAGAATTTCTACCGTTTTCTGGTTATGAATATGCAGGACTTCCAGATGTTGAAATATATCCAGTCTGCAAAGGACAGCCATCCAAAGGACATTCCGAGGTGTGGATTGCAATCAAAAAAGCAAAGGAGATTTAAGTATGTATCATTTAAGATTAAAAGGCGACCATTATCAGATGGGCGTAAAAAGAGGAAACATATTTCAAAAAGCTCATATTTCCTTTCCACTCCAGTTGGATAATTTTCAATTGGAACACGGGAAACAAAGCGAAGAAATTTTAAGAAAGTTTTTCCCAGAGATATGTGAGGAAGTAAGAGGCGTAAGTGACGCCATTGGCACAGATTATCTACACTTCATTTCTTGGATGTTGTGTATGGGCTGCTGTATGTATAACTTGGAGAACAACATCCCCGTTGAGGTTAGGGGCTGTACTGCTTTTGCATATTCAAGCAATGGCAGAACAATATACGGTAGAAATAATGACTTACCACCTTATCTGCGTGAAGGAAGCAAAAGTGAAATCTATGCACCGAAAAATGGAAACAGGTTCAATATCACTACTTCCTCTTTCATTAACGGCGAAGAAGGAGTGAATGAACACGGATTTGCTGTAGCAATGACTTTTGTAATGACCGACCTTGAAAAGATAAAAGCAAGTTTCAATTCTTGCTTTATTGTAAGATATTTGCTTGAAAAGGCAGATAATACCGAACAGGCGGTTTCCCTTCTTATGGGCTTGCCAGTATCTTCTAACTGCAATATTTTACTTGCAGATAAAAAAGGCAATATGGTAGTGGTTGAATGTACGCCAATTCTCAAAAAAGTTCGGGCGGCAGAAACTTTTGAAAATGGCAGTATTGTTTGTACTGTTAATAGTTTTACATCTGATGAGATGAAACCATATGACGATGCAAAAGGAAATGATTATGACTCGCACAGGCGTTACAGGACAGTATTAGACAGCTTTTCTTCGGAACGCATAAAAGATGAATACATTGAAACTACCGAACATCTCTTAAAAGGTGATTATGGGTTTATGTGCCAATATGATGATGAGCCAGATTTTGAAACAGTTTGGAGTTCAATATTTGATTTAGACAGCTTAGTAATCTATCGTGCAGAGGGTGACCCCAGAAAAAAGAAATTTGTTACAGATAATCGGTTACATGACCTTATAAGGCGAGGATAATATGCTGAGTATAAATTCCCAATGGATTTTATGTCCTCTTTGTGGGAACAAAACCCGAAACAAAATCAGAGAAGACACAGTTTTGAAAAACTATCCTCTTTACTGCCCGAAATGTAGACAGGAAACTTTAATTGAAGTCGAGAATTTACAAGTAACCGTCATCAAAGAGCCAGACGCACAGACGCAGAGCCGATGAACTTGTGAGAGATAAACTCACAGTTCATCGGCTCTGCCTATTTGGAAAAGTATCTTATGGGGGATTGTAATTATTCGTATTTTAGTTTTAATTCATCAATCCATGTTTCAATGGATTGTGCAAGAATGAATTGTTGTTGCAAGACTGCTAATCCTGTTTGTGGGATTTCGGGTACATTTTCTTTCGCTTTCAAATTTTTTTCCAGATATGATTTTAGTGTTTTTATATTGGCTTCAATATCTGTTAGGCATTTCATTTGATTTTCTGGCAAAAGGGCATCCAAGTTGACAATGACTGCATTAAAATCCAAGAAGATTTGAATGGGTTTTGCGGATATTTCAAACATAAGATTTTCAAGCTGTTTTTCACCCGCTTCTGTTAAGGAGTAGATTGCCTTTTCTGGCATTTTTCCCTCTTTGACTATGTTGCTTGAAATGTATCCCTTTTCCTCTAACTGGATAACTTTTTTATAGATTGACGGAGTGCTGATTTTTACCCATTTTGATATGTTGCGGTATTCAACCAATTTTTGGATGTCGTAAGCACTTAGGGCTTCCTTTTTCAGCATTCCTAATACGATTAAATCTATTGTTGCCATGATATTCTCCTTTCTCTATTGACAACTACTATAATTTATAGTAGTATATACAACACAGCTTTAATTGCTGTAATTTATACTACTATATTTTATACTTAAAGTCAAGAAAAGGAGTGTTAATTATGAGTCAACAAAACAAGAAAATGCAGCTATTAGGTAACGCACCTATCCCTCAAGCCCTATTAGCAATGGGTATCCCGACAATGATTGGAATGTTGGTAAACGCATTATACAATCTGGTGGATGCCTATTTTGTTGGAGGATTGGGAGAGAGCCAGATGGGAGCAATTTCAGTTGTGTACCCATTAGGACAGGTTGTGGTTGGTTTAGGGTTGCTATTTGGAAATGGGGCAGCATCCTACATTTCCAGATTGTTAGGACGCAATGATAAGGAAAAGGCAAACCAAGTTGTCAGCACAGCCTTATACAGCAGCGTTTTTGTCGGGGCAGTTATGATTATCCTGTCTGTCATTTTTCTAAAGCCGATACTAAGTATTTTGGGAGCGACAGAGAGTATTTTGCCCTATGCGGTCACATATGGAAGTATTTATATTATTTCCTGCATCTTCAATGTCTTTAATGTCACAATGAATAATATCGTGACAAGCGAGGGAGCAGCAAAGACGACCATGTGCGCTCTGCTGATTGGAGCCGTACTGAATATTGCATTAGACCCTATATTTATTTATGTACTGGATTTGGGAGTGGCAGGAGCCGCCATTGCTACTGCAATTTCACAGGTAGTATCTACTCTGGTGTATCTATTTTATATTTTTGGAAAGAAGAGTGTATTTGATTTTAAAATAAAGAATTACTGCCTTTCAAAAGAGGTTGCATCGGAAATTTTTAAGATTGGTATTCCAACGCTTGTGTTCCAGATATTAACAAGCCTTTCCATTTCTCTCATCAACAATGCGGCGGCTGATTATGGAGATGCTGCAATCGCAGGAATGGGAGTTGTGACACGCCTTGTTTCAATGGGAAGTCTAACAATATTTGGTTTTATTAAAGGCTTTCAGCCAATCGCAGGGTACAGCTATGGAGCGAAAAAATTCAACCGCCTGCATGAAGCAATTAAAACCTCTATTATCTGGTCAACCATATTTTGTGTTGTTTATGGATTGATACTGGCTTTATTTTCAACGTCCATCGTGTCACAATTCGCAAGTGGCAATCTGGAGATGATTAAAGTAGGGGCAAACTCATTAAGGGTAAATGGAATTTCTCTCATGCTGTTTGGCTTCTATACCGTATATTCCTCATTATTCCTTGCTTTAGGAAAAGGGAAAGAAGGCTTTATTCTCGGAGCTTGCAGGCAGGGAATTTGCTTTGTGCCAGTTATTCTCGTTCTGCCTATGATATGGGGATTGAATGGTATTCTGTATGCTCAGCCAGTTGCAGATGTGCTTTCTGCTATTATTACGGTATTTATGGCTATCCATCTTCACAGAGAATTAAATGAAGCGGAAAAGCAAGCGGCTATTGCAGGAACTAATGAAGTACATTAAGGGAGATGTTTTATGCAAAATGAAAAATGGGTGCTTTGCCCCGTTTGTGGAAACAAAACACGGATAAAAATAAGAGAAAATACGGTACTTCTTAATTTTCCGCTTTTTTGTCCTAAGTGTAGGCAGGAACAGCTTATAAATGTTCAACAATTAAAAGTAACTATCATCAAAGAGCCAGACGCACAGACGCAGAGCCGATGAATTTGCGAGGTAACTTGCAGTTCATTGGCTCTTTCTTTATGCAGAATAGGTTGGATAAGCCCGCCAAATAAAAAAAACGGTGCTTTGGTGGGCGGCTTTGTCACGCCCAGACTAAATTTTACTGCCCTCTAAACCCGTTTTCGAGTTTGGAGGGATTTTTATGTGTTGGTCAAGCACGACCATCACGCTGCTTATCAGAAGCAGCAGTTATTTACATAGTGTCACGTAGAAGTGAGGATAACTTATTAAAAAAAGCCTTGCTTGCTCGTGGCACTTTTCTACTTTTCGAGTAGAAGTCACATATCTATATCATAGAGATAATTATGCGTATTGCCGTAGAGGTCTTAGTACCTTTGCGGCTTTTTGTTTGTCGTTTTTTGTCGCAACACAGGATAAACCTGCTTCTGGCATTGGGTGCCGTAGCCCACCTCAATCTGAATTTCTCAAAAAAATTCAGATTGGAGGTACACATTATGGCATACAACAAAGCCAAAGAAGAAAAGAAATGGCGGCTCTGGAAAGAAGCCGAGGAAAAGCAGTTGCGGAACTTAGGCGTTACTGAGGACGATATAGAACAGCTCCGTATTCACGATTGGGCGATTTTTAATTCAGACAGACGGTATTATCAGCGAGTGCAGGAAACAGGTACATATCTTGACGAGCTTGCTGAAGATACTACACAGCCCGAAGTCAAAACGGTTGAGGATTTTCTGGACAGCATCGAAAATCAGCACCTCTATCAAGTTTTGATTAAGGTGGACAGGCTTACATTGCAGATTGCTTTGATGAAGATACAAGGATATTCAACCCGTGAAATTGCGGTGTATCTGGATATTACTGAAAAAGCTGTTTACAGAAGAATGGATAGGCTCAAAGAAAAATTAAAAAAGTTTTTTGAGTAGAGGGGAAAATTGAATATTCCCACGGGCTACAGGGTGAGAGGACAAAAAACTCTTGCCCTGTTTTCCTTTGTGTGGCGAAAACGGGATTGCTCCTTGACAAATGAATACCCATTCGCCAAATACTTTCTCTTTGTGATTGTGATGAGCATAAGCGTGTGCAGCGGTACGCCACGACCTGCCAAGCGGCAGCGAGCGATTGAAAGGTGGTGAGCCTAACTAACCGACTCAAAATATCGGGCAGCTCCCGATTTCGCCATAACCCACAAAGAGGATAATGATACTCCCGTCCAGTCACAGTCCGAGCGTGAAAAAACCGTCGCAGGCAATGAGGGCGGCTCTGTCAGAACGACAGTTGGGGTGGAACTCCCGTGGCGTCAGTTCGCTGCTGACCATTTGGCGACTTCCCATAGCATTTCGGGGTGTCGAGGACAAGTTGAAATGCTTCTATCATATCAGCCAAACGAAAGGCGGTTATAAGAACAGAGATATTGATAATATTCTTCCGACCTTAAATACTTCCTTTTGTTTGGCTGCCTACATAGGCAGAACTAATCTGCCTAAATCCAGATGGGAGGTCAAACACAATGGAAAGAATTATTAAGCGTGGCGATATTTACTACGCAGAGCTTAACCCCGTTATCGGCTCAGAACAAGGTGGCACAAGACCTGTACTTATCATTTCCAATGATATAGGAAATAAGCACAGTCCGACGGTAATCATTGCAGCAATTACGAGCCGAGTACACACGAAAGCAAAGTTGCCCACACATACCGCAGTAACTAATTATGAAGGGCTTGACAAGGACTCTGTTATCCTGCTTGAGCAGATACGGACGATTGATAAGCAGAGGTTAAAACAGTATATGGGAATGATGCCCAATAACATAATGGCAAGAGTTGACAAGGCTCTTGCCATTAGTGTTGCACTTAAAAAAATATGAAAAAAGTGTAAAGCAGGTATGAGGGATAGATTTGCACATTGGTAAAATGGCGGCTGTATTTCTATAATTTAGAGGTACAGCCGTTTTAACTTTAGCGGAGGTATTCGTTTATGGGAAATGAAAATTTAATTCAAAATACAGAACTACAAAACGAACAGTTGAAAGATGAAACCGAAACATTCAATTCTTTTATCAATGTTATGGTGCAGATAGTTGAAAAATACGGAAAGACCGTTTTGCAGGAATTGGATTGTGCTGCGTAGGTTACGCAGCCTTACATATCACATTTCCCTATAAATTTATGGAGGTGGTACGATGAACAGAGAAGGAAAGAAATGTGTTCTATATCCGAGAGTAAGTACTGAAATGCAGGTGGACGGATATAGCCTTGAAGGGCAGAAGAATAGCCTGAAACGATTTGCTGACAGAGAGGAAATGGAGATTGTTGGTATATATGAAGATGCAGGTAAATCGGGAAAATCTATTGAGGGGAGACCTGCTTTTAAGAAGATGCTTTCTGATATAAAGAACGGATTGGAGATAGATTATATTCTGGTTTATAAACTTTCGCGATTTGGAAGAAATGCGGCAGATATTCTAAATTCATTGGAGTTTGTGCAGTCGTATGGAATAAATCTCATTTGTATTGAGGAAGGTATTGACTCATCACAGACAAGCGGAAAGCTTTTAATTTCTGTATTATCTGCGGTTGCAGAAATTGAAAGAGAAAATATCATTGAACAGACAATGAACGGACGCAGAGAAAAAGCAAGACAGGGAGGTTGGAATGGCGGTTTTGCTCCGTATGGATATTATCTGAAAGACAATCAGCTCTTAATAGAAGAAACCGAAGCTGAAGCAATCCGAATTATATTTGATAAGTTTGCCAATTCAGACATAGGGCTTGGCGGAGTCGCAAAATATCTTAATTTGCAAGGAATAAAAAAGATACCCCGTCAGAATGGAACATTAGAAACTTGGAGCAGCCATTTCATACGGTTGATATTAGATAATCCTGTCTATTGTGGCAAGATTGCTTATGGCAGGAGAACACGAGAAAAAGTAAAAGGCACAAAAAATGAATATAAGCAGATTCATACAGATGATTATATTCTGGAAGATGGACAGCACGAAGGAATAGTCAGCGAAGAATTATGGCAAAAAGTTCACGCAAAACGTATGGCAACAGGAATTAAGCAGCCGTCCAAAATTGGTAGGGACAGGGCGCATCTTTTAACGGGAATATTAAAGTGTCCTCTTTGTGGAAGCTCAATGTATACGAATAAACATGCTTGGACAAATAAAGATGGCACATACAAAGAAGTTTACTATTATATCTGCGGTAGGAATAAACAGGAACGAGGGCATCATTGTGATTACAAGGCATCTCTTAGAAAAACAGACATTGAACCACTTGTAATTGAAGCTGTTAAAGAATTGGTAAGTGATAAATATTTTGCAAAAGAGATAGAAAAGCGTATTGGCGTACAGACTGATACCACTGCTATTGATAAGGAACTTGCCAATTATGAGAGCAGGCTGAAAGAAGTAGATTTGAATAAAGCCCGTCTGGAGCGAGAGATTGATAATCTGCCTATTGATGCTCGTTTCAGAGAAAGAAAAATCCACGACATGACATTAAGGCTTGATGGATTGTATGATACGATTGTCGAGTTGGAAGAACGGATTGAAGATGCAAAGCTGAGAAGAAGTTCTATCGAAATGGAAGCAATCACTCTGGACAATATTTACAAGCTTATGCTGAATTTCGGAAAGCTCTATGATATAATAAGTGACGAGGAAAAGAAAAGCCTTATAACTTATCTAATAAAGGAAATTCAGATATATCCTAATGGAGAGTCAGAGATGCCTTTGAAGTCGATAGAGTTTAATTTTCCGATATATCGTGATGGACAAGAGGTAAGGCGGCTCTTGTGGGAAAAAGGTAATACCGTTGAGAGTGTAGTTCTGTTGACTAAGGTACAGAAGTAAAAGTGTGAAAAAGGCTTGAAATAAAGAGCTTTTCGGTATTTTAAGATTTGAAAGTAAGACAATTAAAAATGGCTGAAAAATCCCATAAAACCTTGATATTTTTATAGTTGGATAGACAGAGATATTGAGAATAGGTCGATTATACAGAAGTGTTTATTTATGATTTGTAAAAAAGCGATGGCGAAAATAGGCTAATGAACATTCAAAAATACATTGAATAATGATTAGGCTATTTTAGAAATGAGAGGTATTTATGCCCAGCAAAGTGAGAGTAATTCTGGCTAATACAAATGAGCCAATGAAACACGTTGTTATCTATGCTTGTGTTAGTTCCAATACTATGGAACAACTTGATAGCTTAAAAGCACAGATTTCTGGGTTGACAAAATTTGTATTTGGGCATAAAAATTGAAAACTGGTTGATATTCATATAGATATTGCATCTGCTAAAAAAGATTCTGTTCGTCCTGCATTTCATAATATGATAGAAGAATGTAAAGCAGGACTTACGGATATAGTTGTGGTAAAGAGTATCGTAGGTAAGAAAAAGCGAGTAAATCAATATGCACTAGTAAAGCTTCATTTTATGAAACGTGACGATTTAAACGATGGATTGGAAATTGAAGCCAATTCTTCTAAATTATTAATCGATGCAAAAATCTTAAGACAGTATTTTGGTATTGAGTATCAAAATAACTTAGGAGATATTTTAAAACAATTTACTGAAACTTTCGGAAAAGCAATTCCAATGAATATTCCTAAAAATATTTCAGATGAGGAAAAAGGTGCAATGGTGAAGTCACTTAGTATAAGTGATTCAGAAAATCCAAATAAGATTTATTGTTATAAAATAAGAAGAAACCCTAGTGGCGGAAAAAGAAGTGATTTCAATTCGGATAAAACAAAACTATTAAGGCCTGGTTTATTTAGAAAATTTGAGAATGAACCTGGCGTTAGCTTTTGCTATTCTGATGATTCACTTAAAGAAAATGATGATTCAACTATTTTATACAATTTCTCAAAATAGCCTATTTTTAAATGCCGAGCATACAGGATTTAATATACATATGAACTATCACAAAAACACCAATAAATAAAGGCTTTTTGAGATTTCTAAACAATTCTAAAAATAGCCTAATAATTTCACCCTGTATGGTGCAGCATTTATGCTCCACCGTCCAAAACTCCCTCGCCACCAAAACATTACATATTCCCCATTGCCAATTAACATATATCACAAGTTCACTTCATAAAATCATCATTTTAACCTCTGAAAACGTACATATTAACCTAAATAGCACCTTTTTTGCAAATGAACATTGAAATTTTTTTAATTTAATGATATAATCACCGCATAAATAAAAATGAGGGGATTTGATGAGGCTACAAAAATTTATGTCATTACTGCTTTCTTGTATAATGCTTTGCTTGTCTTTTCAGGCAAATTGTTTAAGCATTTATGCGGAAGCACTCAGTGCCGCAGAGCCGACAACCGACAGTGACGGCACACAGGCTTGGAATAAGAGCTTAGGAACAGATGCATATCCTCAGTTCAGCGGCAAGGCGGTTTCTTATATCTCTGAGCAGGGCGAAGAGGTATATTCAAACACAAATATATCTTGCAATAACCATTCATATGTAAACGGTATTTGCAAGACTTGTGGTGAATATGAAGTGCCTACTTTGGAAAACGGAGCATATCAGCTGTCAAACTATGGTGAGCTTGTATGGTTTCAGCAGTATGTAGATGCCGACAATACAGGTGCAAATGCTGTACTTACGGCGGATATAACAGCAAATAAAAATTTGCTCAATAAGGACGGAAGCGTATCTGATGTCCCTATTTATAAATGGGTCCCTATAGGCAGAAGCTTGCAATATACAGGCACATTTGACGGAAACGGTCATATAATCAGCGGATTGTATTCCTATTATACCGATGTTTATTGCGGCTTGTTTGCGAAGATGAAGGGTACAATTAAAAACCTTGGTATAGTAGACAGCTATTTTGGCGGTAAGGATTGTTATAATGCAGCAAGCTTTGCCGGCATTGGTTATTTAAATTCGGTTATAGAAAATTGCTTTTCGGATTCGTCTGTAGTCGGCTCTATGTATTGCGGAGGCATTGCGGGACAAACCACTGGCAAAATAAGCAATTGCTACTACATAGGTAAAATTACTGCAAATTCAACATATTCAAATGCAATATCAAGCGATAAATATAATAGGGGTACATTGGAAAATTGCTATTATTCAAGTGAATGTTCATTAACCTCATCAAGAGCCGAGGCAAAATCAAGGGAGCAATTCTCAAGTGGTGAGGTTTGCTTTTTGCTTAATAAAAAGGTAACAGACGGCTCACAGATTTGGTATCAAAAGCTTGGTACAGACAGCTATCCTAAATTAAATGGAGCAGATGACGAAACAGTATATTATTGCTATGACAGGTCACAGAATAAAAAGTTTTATTCAAATACATATATTGCTTGTACAGAGCATATATATGAAAATGGTATCTGTTTGGCTTGTGACAGCTTGCAGAAGCCTGCTTTGGAAAACGGAGCATATCAGTTGGAAAACTATGGCGAGCTTGTATGGTTTCAGCAGTATGTAGACGCCGGCAATACAGGTGCAAATGCTGTACTTACGGCGGATATAACAGCAAATAAAAATTTGCTCAAAGAGGACGGAAGAGTATCTGATGTCCCTGTTTATAAATGGACCCCTATAGGCAGAGATTTGAAACTGTATTATACAGGTACATTTGACGGAAACGGTCATATAATCAGCGGATTGTGTTGCAATGATACAAGAAGTTATTGCGGCTTGTTTGCAAAGATGAAGGGTACAATTAAAAACCTTGGTATAGTAGACAGCTATTTTGGCAGTGAGAAATGTTATCATGCAGCAAGCTTTGCCGGTTATGCTGCAGAAGGGTCTGTTATAGAAAATTGCTTTTCGGATTCGTCTGTAGTCGGCTATGCGTATTGCGGAGGTATTGCGGGAGAAACCTATGGCAAAATAAGCAATTGCTACTACATAGGTAAAATTACTGCAGATTCAACAGATTCAAATGCAATATCAAGCGATAAATATAATTATGGTGCATTGGAAAATTGCTATTATTTAGAAAGCTGCGGATTATCAACCACACGAGCTGTAGGAAAAACAGCAGAGCAGTTTGCAAGCGGTGATGTGTGTTATATTCTCAAAAGCAGCGAGAATAATCTTGTTTGGGGACAGAATTTAAGCAGTGAAGGCTCTATGCCTGTTTTGACATCTGATGAGGAACTTAGGGTTTATAGGGTAACGACTGTAAAGGATGATGCATCTTCATCTTATTATTCTAACAGCAGCTGTACACTTCCTGCAGATGACACCGGTTACTGGATTGATGAAAACGGTAAGGTTTTGTATTCTCCTGCAAAGATTACAAAGGATACAACTATTACATTTAAGCAGTTTGTATCCGTACTTGGAGATGTCAATCAGAACGGTAAGGTTGAAAAGGCAGATGCTGCGGCTGTTCTTAGGCATGTATCGGGTATTTCTTTAATTTCCGATGAGGCTGAGCTGCTTCTTGCAGATGTAAATAGGGACGGAAATGTTGATGTCAGAGATGCTGTGGAAATAATTAAAAAGGCAGCTGCTTAGTCGGCTTAATTCTGATATTACAAAATCAATAAGTTAAGGGTGCATAGCTTTTGCTTTTGCACCCTTTAATATTTTTGTTAATATGTTTTCGACCACTTTCCAAAATACCCACGCCACGTTGAGAGCGTAGTTCTGTTGACTAAGGTACAGAAGTAAAAGTGTGAAAAAGGCTTGAAATAAAGAGCTTTTCGGTATTTTAAGATTTGAAAATAAGACTATTAAAAATGGCTGAAAAATCGCATAAAACCTTGATATTTTTATAGTCGGATAGACAGAGATATTGAGAATAGGTCGATTATACAGAAGTGTTTGATGTTATTCAAGAAGAGAAACAGAAACGCAGTAATATAGTTATTGATGAGAATGGAGCACACAGAAGTAATAAGAAATATAGTTCTATGAAGAAATAGTGAATTTTTATTTTATGAATTGTACATATTGGAATTTAAAAGGATAAATTATGAAAGAAACAGACTTAACACAAGGCAAGATTTTTCATAAGCTAATAAAATTTTCATTGCCGATGATTGCTGGAAATTTATTACAGCAGATATATAACCTTGTGGATACACTTATTGTAGGAAGATGCCTTGGGGCAGATGCTTTGGCAGCCGTCGGTTCTGCCTACACACTTATGATTTTTATAACGTCAATAATTATCGGACTTTGTATGGGAAGTGGTGCTTTTTTCTCTGAGGACTACGGTGCGGGAAATCAAAAGAAACTAAAAGAAGATATATGGCTTTCCTTTTGGTTTATTCTTTCTGTTTCTGTAGTAATATGTGCTATTATTTATCCGGGAATGAATTTTATCTTATGGATATTACAAACGCCTAAGGAGTTAATGGCACTGACAAGAGAATATGTCACAGTGGTTTTTGTCGGAATTATTTTTGTATTTCTGTATAATTTCTTTGCTTATTTGCTAAGGTCAATGGGAAATTCATTTATGCCACTTGTGTTTTTGGCAATCTCGTCTGTGCTAAATATTGTACTGGATATATGGTTTGTTGCAGGATTAAATATGGGTGTTGGAGGTGCAGCTTTAGCTACTGTAATTGCACAGGCTGTTTCAGGGTTGGGTCTTTTGATATATTCGATGATAAAGATACCTGTTTTAAAAAATAATCATGAAAGAACAGGCTTTAATATCCAAAGATTGAAGGAAATTATTATAAATGATGTTGCTACAGGAATTCAGCAGTCCGTAATGAATTTTGGTATTCTGATGATACAGGGGCTTGTCAATAGCTTTGGTACAACAATAATGGCTTCATTTGCTGCAGCTGTTAAAATTGATACAATAGCATATATGCCAGCTCAGGAATTCGGAAATGCATATTCACTATTTGTTTCACAGAATTATGGAGCTGATGAGAAAGACCGTATTCGAAAAGGAACACATATCTCTTTTGTTATTTCTGCTTTATTCTGCGTTGTCATCTCACTTATGATATTTATTTTTGCAGAAAATCTAATGCGAATTTTTATAGATGCAGATGAAATTAGAATTATAGCAGAGGGAACGAGATACCTAAAGATTGAAGGTTCGATGTATGTGGGAATAGGAGTGTTATTTCTGTGGTATGGATATTTCCGAGGAATAAACAAACCTCATATTTCCCTTTTGCTTACAGTTATATCATTGGGAACTCGTGTGATACTATCCTACACTTTGGCACCTCATACACCATTGGGAGTAACGGCAATATGGAGTTCAATTCCTATTGGTTGGGTGTTGGCTGATGTAGTCGGACTATATTTATATATGAAAATATTTAATGGTAGGTGATTATAAATGGCTTATGGAAAATCAATCGAACTTTTTCTTGTAAATGGAACAGCAGATAGCCTTATTACAGCTGAATTATCAAATTGGAATGGTAAGGCGATAAAGATTCCTCGTATTGAAGTTGCATCATGCAATCGGGACGATATTACTCAAGCTGGGGTATACTTTTTATTTTGCAAGGATGATGATGGTTCTGATTCAGTTTATATAGGAGAAGCAGAAAATGTTAAAGATAGATTAGTACAGCATCTGAGAGATTATCAGACTGAAAAAGAAGAATATTATTGGAATACAGCTGTTATATTTATAGGCAGAGATTTAAATAAGGCCTTGATTAGATATTTGGAAAATAGATTTGTAGAAATGGCAAGAAATTGTAAGAGATGTAGTGTTATTACTAAAAATACATATCACAATACAGTTATGAAAGAATCACAGATTGCTGTTATGGAAGAATTTATTGATAATGTAAAAATTCTTATTAATACACTTGGTTATAAGGTGTTAGAGCCTTTTGCTCATGTGGATTCATCAAGTTCGAATGTAGATGATGAGTTGTTGTATATTACATCGTGTTCAGTGAATGCCACAGGTAAAGTTACAGTAGAAGGTTTTGTTGTGTTTGCTGGAGCTAGTATTGATAAAAGAGATTCTGCAGATTCTTTAAGTGAAGGCATGAAGAAGCTGAGACAAAAACTTCTGGAATCAGATAAGGTTGATAACTACATAACTAAGGAAGACATTTTATTTTCTAGTTCGTCAACGGCTGCAAAATTTTTACTTGGCTATAGTGTTAGCGGACCTCAAAGATGGAAAACAAAAGATGGTAGAAGTTTGAAGGAAATATAAGGTAATCAAATAGATTAAAGGAATGTTTTTTGGGGAGTTTGGGTATGAATATAAGTTACTGTTTTTGTAAACAGAAAACAATGTGCTATACATGTGGTTAAAAAAGAACCTCTTATGTTGGGCTGACAACCAATAAATTTATCAAAGGAGGAAATTCAAATGAATCATAAAGGCTTTTTATCACATATAACGTGAAATTGCAAATATAATATTTGTTTTTGTACATACCAAGATTGGAACTAAAAGTTTATTTCTAATTTCTTTATGAAAACAGCTTAAGTCAAGGGCATAATCTGTTACTTGGTCTATTGCATAGCTAGGATATGTACTTTCTCCTACTTTAAATTCAAGCAGAAACACGATACCCTTATACAAAATAACGTTATCGATACGATTGCCTATTCTAGGAATTGTATACTCGAAAAGTATATGGCCTTCGGGAAAATCAGAAAGCTCTCTCTTTAGAATTTCAATTTCTTTTTTCCAAGTATTCTTTTGTAAATCTTCAGCTGAAAATTGGTCATTAACTGTAATTTCACCAAAAATTTTATATTCGTTTTTATCTAAAAAATTATTTATACTACTTGAATAATATGCTCTGTTCATTTAATACCTTCTCTCTAGTTATTTTAAATACATATTAATTAATAGTTTTTGAATCAGTATATTTGATTGTTACAGTTAGATTTATCAATATCATTACATAATATTATAATATATTTTAATATTAATAGCAATTGCACTTTTATGAGTTTAATTGAACATTTGAATTAAACAAAAGTTTTACAAAGTAAAATAATGACTTGTAAATATTAGGGCTGTAGACTATTATTATAGTATAAATATTTGGTATCATATAAGTTTTATAATACTAAAAAATGAAACATAAAAATGTAATGAGGAAGGTTTTTATGAAGGTTAAAATTTTTGTATCTGCAATACTTATGGCAAGTATGTTTTGTGCTAGTGGGAGTAATACAGGGAATGTAAAGGCTGCTACTGATATTCAAAGTTCAGTTAAGTTGGCAGATAATAGTGATAAGGTTACTTTTAGTGATGTTCATTCAGGTGATTGGTATTATAATACTGTTACAGAAATGGCTCAAAGGGGAATTTTATTAGGATATAGCGACGGAAGTTTCAAGCCAAATGCAAGTATTACAACAGCTGAATTTATATCAGTTATAGGCAGGATTATGGGACTTAGTGGTTCTAATGATATTATTGTAAGTCATTGGGCTGCACCCATACTAAAAACAGCTATGGATAAAGGTTGGTATGACTATGACGAAAATCCACCAACTGGAGAAATGTATGACCAGCCTATTAAAAGACAACTTGCTGTCAAGATAGTTATGAAAGCTATGGCGAAGTCTGTTCAATATGATTACAATGTTGAGTCGGCTAAAATAAAAGATTTCAGTAATTTAAATGGTAGATATTATGATACAACTCTTTCAGCCTATGCTGATGGAATATTAACTGGCGATTCAAGTGGTATGTTTAGACCGGAAGGTTCTCTTACAAGAGCAGAGGCTTGTACTATCATAAAAAAAGCAATGGACAAATATGTAGGAAATGTAAGTATTGAACCAAAACAGGAACAAACTACAGTTCAAGTTGTTAGTGGAGGAGTAAGTGAAAATGGGCAATTAAAGGTTGTAGGAACTCAATTATGTAATGAAAGAGGAGAGGCTGTTGTATTAAAAGGTATGAGTAGCCACGGTCTTCAATGGTTCTCTCAGTTTGTAAGCAGTGATTATATAAAAGCTGTTGGAGCAAGAGGTGCTAATGTAATGCGTTTTGCAATGTATACAGGCGAAAATGGTTATATATCAAATCATTCTGTAAAAAATACGCTGACAACGGCTGTTGATAATGCTGTAGCAAACGATATGTATGCCATTATAGATTGGCATATTCTTAGTGACGGAAATCCTATGATATATAAAAATGAGGCAAAAGAATTTTTTGCTGAGATGGCTCAAAAATATAAGAATAGCAAGGCTGTTATATATGAAATATGTAATGAACCCAATGGAAATATAAGTTGGAGTAAAGATGTTAAGCCCTATGCAGAGGAAATTATAAATACAATAAGAACTTATGATAGTAATGCAATAATTTTAGTAGGCAATCCACAGTGGGACCAAGACCTTGATAGTGTTGTAGCAGATAGGCTGAGTGGCAATAATATTATGTATACTTGCCATTTTTACGCAGGTACTCATACACAATGGCTTAGAGATAAGATTACAAATGCTCTCAATAATGGTATACCTATATTTGTAAGTGAATGGGGAACAAGTAGTGCTGACGGCAATGGTGGTGTGTTTACAGATGAAACAAATAGGTGGCTTAATTATATGGCTGATAAAAAGATAAGCTGGTGTAATTGGTCATTATGTGATAAAAACGAAACCTCAGCAGCACTTAATCAGGGGGCAAATGCTTCTGATGGCTTGAGCAATTCAGAACTTAGCGATTCGGGGAAGATAGTGTTTAATAGTTTTAAATAGGGATAGGGAAAAAGCATAATAAAATTTTATGCTGACATTGTGAAAAATTAAAGATGTATGGGAATTATTTTTGCAACAAATGTATAAAACAAAGAAATTGGAAACAATATAAATGATAGCTAGTGAAGTATGTTTAGGAGGATATATTTATGACAGATATGTTTTGTTTCCAATGCCAGCAGACAGCCGGAAATAAGGGGTGTATACGAACAGGTGTATGTGGCAAACAGCCTACAACAGCAAATCTTCAGGACGAGTTAGTATACGAATTAATTTGTCTTGCAGAAACAATGGCTGAAAAGAATATGAGAACAAAAGAGGCTGACCGTTTATTTATTGACGGATTATTTACAACACTTACAAATGTAAATTTTGACAATGAGGCTATAGAAAATTTTATAAAAAGGATAGAAGATGAACGTAAGGCTGTAGGTGACACTAGAGAACACAATCTTGTGGAATTGTGGGATGGGGATACAGATATTGTTTCTTTGCGTTCTACTTTACTTTTTGGGCTAAAGGGTATGGCAGCTTATGCTCACCACAGTATGAACTTAGGTTTTGAGGACGATGAAGTAACAAGTTGGTTCTACAAAGGGTTAAGTGAAATAAACAAGGAACACAGTCCAGAGGAATGGCTTGACCTTATTATGGAATTTGGCAATGTAAATCTTAAGTGTATGGAGCTTTTGGACACTGCCAATACAGAGAGTTTTGGAAATCCTGTACCTACGAGAGTAAATACAGATATTAAAAAAGGTCCTTTTATTGTAATATCCGGTCACGATTTAGGAGATTTACAGCAGTTACTTCAACAGACAGAGGGCAAAGGTATAAACATATATACCCACAGTGAAATGTTACCGGCTCATGGTTATCCGGAATTGAAGAAATATCCTCACTTGGCAGGAAATTTTGGTACAGCTTGGCAGTCACAGCAGAAGGAGTTTGAAGACATTCCAGCACCCATACTATTTACAACAAACTGCCTTATGCCTTGGCGACCTAGTTACAAGGATAGAGTTTACACTACTTCAGTTGTAGGTTATGAGGACATAAAGCACATTTCGGCTAATAAAGACGGACACAAGGATTTTACTCCAATAATCAAACAGTCTTTAGAGTTGGGTGGCTATGAACACGACAGAAGTATGAGTGGTATTAACGGTGGGCATATGTTGACAACAGGTTTTGCTCACAATGCTGTGCTTTCTAATGCAGACAAAATTATTTCGGCTATTAAATCCGGAAAAATAAGCCACATTTTTCTTGTAGGTGGCTGTGATGGGGCAAACCCAGGAAGAAACTATTATACAGAATTTGTTAAGAGTACGCCAATGGATTCTCTTGTATTGACTCTTGCCTGTGGTAAATATCGTTTTAATGATTTAGACTTAGGAGAAATAGATGGTCTTCCTCGAATTATTGATATGGGACAATGTAACGATGCCTACAGTGCTATAAAGGTAGCTATGGCACTTTCAGAAGTGTTTGAATGTAGCATAAGTGATTTACCTTTAACATTGGTACTTTCTTGGTACGAACAAAAGGCTGTTTGTATTTTGCTTACACTTTTGTCATTAGGCATAAAAAATATGTACCTTGGACCTACTATGCCGGCATTTCTTTCAGAAGGTGTTTTGAAAATTATTATTGACAAATTTAATCTTCAGCCAATTACAAATCCACTTCAAGATTTGGATGCAATTTTAGGCAGAGGTTAGATTTCAAGATGTGAAATTTATTTTTCCAATTTACAAATATAGCCTATTGTTTTATAGGAAGACAATAGGCTATATTTGTATTTATTGAAATATAAAAATAAATATGATAATATAAGGCTAATAAAACTAGGAGGGATTATTGTAATGTGTACAGCAGTAACTTATAAAACAAAAGATTTTTATTTTGGTAGAACTTTGGATTATGAATTTTCTTATGGTGATGAAATTACAATAACACCTCGTAATTATGAGTTTAATTTCCGTCATACAGGTAAGGTAGACAGCCACTATGCTATTATTGGAATGGCACATATTGCAGAAAACTATCCTTTATACTATGATGCAATAAACGAAAAGGGTCTTGGTATGGCAGGACTTAATTTTGTAGGTAATGCTGTGTATTCTGATATTTTAGAGGAAAAAGAAAATGTGGCACAGTTTGAATTTATTCCATATATTCTTAGTCAATGTGCCAATATATATGAAGTTAAAGAAAAACTTTCAAATATAAATATTACAAATACAAGATTTAGTGAAAAATTTCCTTGTGCAGAGCTTCATTGGATAATTGCTGATGGAAATGGAGCAATTACTGTAGAGGCTATGAGTGACGGACTTCATATATATGATAATGAAGTTGGTGTGTTGACAAACAATCCACCTTTCAATCAACAAATGTTTTTATTAAACAACTATATTGGACTTTCTTCTAAACAGCCAGAAAATTTATTTGCCAAAGGTGTTAATTTGCAGACATACAGCAGAGGTATGGGAGCTATAGGCTTACCTGGAGATTTATCTTCTGCTTCCCGTTTTGCTAAAGTGGCATTTACAAAATTAAACTCTGTTTCGGAAAATACGGAAATGGAAAGTGTAAGTCAGTTCTTCCATATTCTTGGGGCAGTAGACCAGCAAAGAGGCTGTTGTGAAGTAGCAGATGGTAAATATGAAATTACACTTTATACATCTTGTTGTAACGCAAGTAAAGGTATTTACTATTACACTACTTATGAAAACCACCAAATTAATGCTGTAGATATGAACAAGACTGATTTAGAAAGCAGTGAATTGACAAGATATACTCCTATTACTAGTCAGCAGATTAATTTTCAAAATTAAATAAAATTTGTATAAGCCTACTTATTTTGAATTGTGGCAATAGAATTTATATGAAAATGAAGTGTAGTAATATGTGCTGATTTAACATTTCATTGATTTTAGTGCAAAAAACAGATATAATCATTATAAAACCCATAGACTTACTAGGGTAATGTAAAATTGTATGATTGTTTGTGAGGTAGTATAATGTTAAATCAATTTTCAAGAACACAGTTATTGGTTGGCAAAGAGGCAATAGACAAATTTAGAAATGCCAGAGTAGCCGTTTTTGGTATTGGTGGTGTAGGTGGCTATGTATGTGAAGGTCTTGTAAGAAGTGGTATTGGTGCTTTTGACCTTATAGATGATGATAAGGTTTGTCTTACAAATCTTAATAGACAGATAATAGCTACAAGAAAAACTGTTGGCAAGTATAAGGCTGATGTAATGAAAGAAAGAATACTTGAAATAAATCCGGACTGTCAGGTAGAGGTTCACAAGTGTTTCTTTCTTCCGGGAAATGCTGACGAATTCCATTTTGAAGATTATGACTATGTTGTAGATGCTGTTGATACAGTTACTGCTAAAATTGAAATTATAATGAAGGCACAGGAAAAAGGTGTGCCGGTAATAAGCTGTATGGGAGCAGGAAATAAACTTGACGGTAGCCAGTTCAAGGTGTCAGATATTTACAAGACAAGTATGTGTCCTTTAGCTAAGGTTATGAGAAGGGAACTCAAGAAAAGAGGAGTAAAGAAGTTAAAAGTTGTTTACTCTGAAGAAAAGCCTACAAGACCTTTAGAGGATATGTCTATAAGTTGCCGTACTCATTGTATTTGTCCTCCTGGGGCACAGCACAAATGTACAGAAAGACGTGACATTCCAGGTAGTACAGCTTTTGTACCATCTATAGCAGGTCTTCTTATTGCAGGAGAAATTATAAAGGATTTAGCTGAAAAATAAATATTTATTTTGAGATAGTATAGTGATTTTTATATTACTATACTATTTTTTTATAAAAAATTGAAAAAAGGTATTGACTTGAAGTTAGGTCTAAGTTGTATCATTAACTTACAGCTAAAGAATGACTATAGTGAATGATTTTTGAATGGAGGAAAATAAGATGATGTTAAACGAAACTTATACTTTATCAAATGGAGTAAAGATACCTAAATTAGGACTTGGTACTTGGTTTATTGATGATGACAAAGCAGGAGATGCTGTAAAAGAGGCTGTTAAGTTAGGCTATAGATTAATTGATACAGCACAGGCTTACGGTAATGAATGTGGTGTAGGTGAGGGTGTTCGTAATTGTGGATTGCCTAGAAACGAAATTTTTGTTACAAGTAAGGTAGCAGCAGAGGCAAAAAGCTATGAAAGTGCAGCAGCATCTATTGATGAAACTCTTTCTAAAATAGGCTTAGACTATATTGATATGATGATTATTCATAGTCCACAGCCTTGGGCAGAATTTAGAATTGAAAAGAGATATTTTGAAGAAAATAAGGAAGTTTGGCGTGCTTTAGAAGATGCTTATACTGCTGGCAAGATAAAGGCTATAGGTGTATCTAACTTCTTACAGGACGATTTAGAGAATATTCTTGCAGATTGTAAGATTAAGCCAATGGTAAACCAAATTCTCTTACATATAAGCAATACAAATACAGAATTAATAGATTTTTGTAATAAGAATGGTATATTAGTTGAAGCCTATTCTCCAATCGCACATGGGGAAGCGCTTAAAAATGATGCCATTACTGCTATGGCTAAAAAGTATGGCGTTTCTACAGCACAGCTTTGTATTCGCTATGTAATTCAGTTAGGTACAGTGGCATTACCAAAGACAGGAAATCCAGTCCATATTAAGGATAATGCAAATGTAGATTTTGAAATATCTGATGAAGATATGAAGGCTTTAAAAGAAATGGAACACATTGATAACTATGGAGAGTTTAATGTATTCCCAGTATTTAGTGGCAAGCCTTTAGCATAATAATATTTTTTAATGATAGCCTTTTGTGAAAGAGTATTTTGCAAAAGGCTATTTTTATATTGAATCGGAAAGATAAATCCGACGACTTGATGTATCAAGTCGCAAATTAACAAAGTTAATTTGTTCTGACCAGTGAATCGGGAAGATAAATCCGACGACTTGATGTATCAAGTCGCAAATTAACAAAGTTAATTTGTTCTGACCAGTGAATCGGAAAGATAAATCCGATGGCTTGCTTGTCAAGCCACAAATTAACAAAGTTAATTTGTTCTGAATTTTTATATTGAAATTAAATCGGAAATATAAATCAGATGACCAAAATAATTCCTATATTCATATATGAAAAATTTTAGAAAATTTTCACAGGTGACATTATTGACTTAATTAAATAAAAAATATATACTATTCCTATAAATAATATATGAATTGAGTGATTTACTTGAAAACATAGTAAATTACAGGGTTTCATACATATTTAGGACAATATTTGATACCGAAAAAATAATTTTCTTGGAAAAAATTATCAAATAACTATTGACAAATGGAGAATTATAGAGTATCTTATATACATTATTCCTATAAGATAAATAGGAAAAGTAAGAATTGATAAAAAAGGAGGCAGTAAAATGCAAAAATTTAAAAACGGAAAAATGTATTATGTTGTTGCTGGAGGATTAATAGACTGCCTCTGTATGATGTAATTAATTAACAGTATAGGTAATGAAAAAATACAGCAATAACGAGGTGCAAAAATGAAAAGAAAATTATTAGGAATTATATTATCAGCAGTATTATTAACAACAACAGTTCTTACAGGTTGCGGAAGTGCTTCGGCAGAAAATGACGGAAAGGTTTCAATTACAAATGTTTCCTATGACCCAACCAGAGAACTTTACACATCATATAATGAACTTTTTGCAAAACATTGGAAAGAAAAAACAGGTCAAGATGTTGAAGTTACTCAATCTCATGGTGGTTCTGGTAAGCAAGCTCTTGAGGTTGCAAATGGTCTTGATGCCGATGTAGTTACTTTAGCTCTTGAATACGACATAACTTCTATTCAAAAGGCAGGACTTATAAATGAAGGTTGGATAAATAAATTTGATAAAGACAGTTCACCTTATACATCAACAATCGTTTTCCTTGTAAGAAAAGGAAATCCTAAAAATATTAAAGATTGGGACGATTTAGTAAAAGACGGTGTTGGGGTTATAACTCCTAATCCTAAAACTTCAGGTGGTGCAAGATGGAATTACCTTGCAGCTTGGGCTTATGCCAATAAGAAATACAACGGTGATGAAACACAGATAAAGGATTTTGTTAAGAAACTTTACCAAAATGTTCTTGTACTTGATTCAGGTGCAAGAGGTGCAACAACTACATTTGTAGAAAACGGACAGGGCGATGTACTCCTTGCTTGGGAAAATGAAGCGTATCTTTCAATCAAGGACCACCCAGACGATTATGAAATTGTTACACCAAGTATAAGTATACTTGCACAGCCTTCTGTAGCTGTTGTTGACGATGTAGTAGATAGACGAGGCACAAGAGATGTAGCTACTGAATATTTACAGTATCTCTATTCTGATGAAGCACAGAGAATAGCTGCTGAAAATTATTATCGTCCATCAAACGAAAATATTCTTAAGGAATATAGTGATAAGTTTAATCTTAATGTAAATTTAGTTACAATAAAGGATTTCGGTGGTTGGGACGCCGTACAGGAAAAGCATTTTGCCGATGGTGGAGTGTTTGATGAAATTTATGAGAAAAAATAGGTGATGTAGTATGAGTAAAAGGAATAAAAGAGTAATACCTGGTTTTGGACTTTCAATGGGTGTAACTCTTACAATGTTAAGTATTATAGTTATAATACCATTAGCGTCATTAATAGTATTTACTGCTAATTTGAGTTTAGGTGAGATTATAGACGTAATTACAAAGCCGAGAGTTCTTGCTAGTTTTAAAGTTAGTTTTTTAACTGCTTTCATAGCATCAGCAATAAATGCTGTTATGGGTGTTATTCTTGCTTGGGTTCTTGTAAGATATGATTTTCCATTTAAGAGAGTTTTAGACGGTATGATAGAACTTCCATTTGCATTACCTACAGCAGTAGCCGGTATTGCACTTACTTCACTTACAGCTGACCAAGGTCTTATAGGTGGCATATTTGCTAAGTATGGAATAAAAATTGCCTACACAAGAATAGGTATAACAGTTGCACTTATTTTCGTAGGTATTCCATTTGTTGTGCGTTCTGTTCAGCCGGTTTTAGAAAAATTGGATTACTCCTATGAGGAGGCTGCCGGTGTACTTGGTGCAAGCAGATTTACGATATTCAGAAAAATTATTTTTCCAGAAATAAAGCCAGCTGTATTGACCGGTTTTGGTCTTGCTATGGGTAGATGTATTGGCGAATACGGTAGTGTAGTATTTATTGCAGGTAATATGCCATTTAAAACAGAAATTACACCACTTATAATTATGTCAAAACTTCAGGAATATGATTACGCCAGTGCAACAGCAATAGCACTTGTAATGTTAGTATTTGCATTTGCACTTTTATTCCTTATAAACTTTATACAGGCAAGAAACACAAAAATATTAAACGGAGGAAGATAAGATGAAGAAAAATGAATCAAAATTAGTTAAATATACGTTAATCGCAATTTGTCTTATATTTGTTTTTTTATTTCTTGTTCTTCCTTTATACATAGTCTTTGCAGAGGCATTTAGAGATGGGATTGAAAAATACAGAGAGGCCGTAACAGATAAATATACTATAAGTGCAGTTCTTCTTACTCTTGAGGCAACAGCTTTTGCAGTTGTTGTGAATACTGTGTTTGGTGTATTTGCCTCTTGGGCGATTACAAAGTTTAACTTTAAAGGTAAGAAATTTCTTACAACACTTATTGATTTACCAGTTACAATATCTCCTATTATAGCCGGTTTAATATTTGTACTTACATTTGGTAGACAAAGTATTTTATATCCAGCTTTACAGAATATGGGTGTTAAGGTTGTGTTTGCTGTTCCTGGTATTATACTTGCTACAGTTTTTGTAACCTTTCCTTTTATATCAAGAGAACTTATACCAGTTCTTGAAGCAGAGGGTACAGACGAGGAAGAAGCAGCAGCTCTTATGGGAGCAAGTGGTTTTACAATATTTAGAAAGGTTACATTCCCTCATATAAAATGGGCATTCCTTTATGGTGTTGTACTTTGTGCTGCAAGAGCAATGGGAGAGTTTGGTGCTGTTTCTGTACTTTCTGGTCACTTGAGAGGAAAGACAAATACACTCCCTCTCCATGTAGAGATACTTTTTAATGAATTTCAGTATGTACCTGCTTTTGCAGTAGCCTCAATACTTGTAATGATGGCTGTTTTAATATTGATAATAAGAAGTGTCATTGAATACAAGGGAAAGAAGGAATGTTAAATGTATGTAGAATTAAAAAATATAAATAAAGTTTTTGGTGATTATAAAGCATCAAATAATGTAAATTTTGGAATTGAAAAAGGCAAGCTTGTTGCTTTGTTAGGACCAAGTGGTAGTGGTAAAACTACAATACTTAGAATGATAGCCGGTCTTGAACATCCTGATAGTGGTGACATAATAATAGATGGAAAAGTTGTAAACGATATTCCGGCAAGTAAAAGAGGAATAGGTTTCGTTTTCCAGAATTATGCCTTATTCAGATATATGACAGTATATGACAACATAGCTTTTGGTCTTAGAGTTCAAAAGGTAAGCAAGAAGAAAATTGATGAAAGAGTTAAGGAACTTATTAAGTTAATTGGTCTTGAAGGTCTTGACAACAGATTTCCTAGTCAGCTTTCAGGTGGTCAAAGACAGAGAGTTGCCTTTGCAAGAGCCTTAGCTCCAAATCCTCAGTTACTTCTTTTAGATGAACCTTTTGCTGCTATTGATGCAAAAGTTAGACAGGAACTTAGAAGTTGGCTTAAGGAAATGATTGAAAAGTTGGGAGTTACAAGTATATTTGTTACTCACGACCAAGACGAGGCAATAGAGGTTGCTGATGAAATTATAATTACAAATAAGGGTAGAGTTGAACAAAAGGGAAGTCCTGTTGAGATATATCAAAATCCACAGACAGCTTTTGCTGCATCATTCTTTGGACAGACTTCTTTAATTGAAAACTATACAAGTTTCAGTACATTTGATGAAATTGAAAAGGCTGATTCAGCTATTTTAAGACCTGAATTTGTAAAGATTACAAAGAAAAATGAAGTTCAGAAATATAAGACTTCTGCAGCTGAGGGTGTTGTAGAAAGAGTTTCATTCAGAGGTAATAACATAGAGCTTACAGTAAGATGCAAGGATAATGTTTTTACTGCCAGACGTGGACTTGACGAAAATCCTATTGAAGCAGGAGAAAAGGTTGATGTATTTATTTATAGAATGTTTGTGACAGCTGGTGACAAGGCATATCTTATTGAAAACAAGGCATTAAACGAAAATTCAATGATTATTTAAAAAGAGGAATATAATATGGCAGATTACAAGAATTTAAAAAGCGAAAAACTTAAAACAGATGTGCTTATTATAGGTGGTGGTACAGCTGGTTGTTATGCAGCTATTACTATTTCTGAAAAATCTCCAGAAACACAGGTTTTAATATGTGAAAAGGCTCATATTAAAAGAAGTGGTTGTCTTGCAGCAGGTGTAAATGCACTTAATGCTTACATAACAGAGGGCAGAAAACCTCAGGACTATGTAGACTATGCTAAGAAAGATGCAGACGGCATTGTGAGAGAAGATTTACTTCTTACAATGGGTGAAAGACTTAATGCCGTTACAGCAAGACTTGAAGAATTGGGACTTGTAATATTAAAAGATGAAAATGGAAAGTATGTTACAAGAGGAAATAGAAACCTTAAAATTAATGGCGAAAATATAAAGCCTATAATAGCAGAAGCAACTAATTCCTGTCCTAATGTAAAGGTACTTAACAGAGTTGATATTATTGACTTTGCAGTAAAGGACAACAAGGTTATTGGTGCTTACGGTATTGGTATTGAAAACGATACTTTCTATACTATTGAGGCAAAGGCTGTTATTGTTGCCACAGGTGGTGCATCTGGTCTTTATAAACCTAACAATCCGGGATTTTCAAGACACAAAATGTGGTACCCACCATTTAACACAGGTGCCGGTTATGCTATGGGTATAAAAGCCGGAGCAGAAATGACTACATTTGAAATGAGATTTATAGCATTGAGATGTAAGGATACAATAGCTCCAACCGGTACACTTGCACAGGGTGTTGGTGCAAAGCAGGTAAACTCTCTCGGTGAGGTTTACGAAACAAAGTACGGTCTTACAACTTCTGAAAGAGTTTACGGAACAGTAAATGAAAATATTGAAGGTAGAGGACCTTGCTATTTAAGAACAGAGGGTATCAGCCACGAACAGGATGAAGACTTGAAAAAGGCGTATTTAAATATGGCTCCATCTCAGACTTTAAAGTGGATAGAAAGTGGCAAAAATCCTTCAGAACAGAATGTAGAAATTGAGGGTACAGAACCTTATATTGTAGGTGGTCATACAGCAAGTGGCTACTGGATTGATACAGAGAGAAGAACTACTGTAAAGGGTCTTTATGCTGCCGGTGATGTAGCCGGTGGTGCACCACAGAAATATGTAACAGGTGCTTTAGCAGAAGGTGAAATTGCCGGTCTTACTGTACTTAAGGATATTGAAAACTTTAAGGCAGAAGAATTAGCTGAAAGTGATGTTGAAAGTCATAAGAATGAAGTTTTAAAATTCTTAAACGGTGAAAACAGCAGATTTACAACAGAACAGATTGAAGAAGCTATGCAGACAGTTATGGACTCTTATGCCGGTGGTATTAAAACAAATTACCGTTTTAATGAAAAACAGCTTAAGATAGCTGATGAAAAGATTAAACAGCTTTATAGCTTGTCAGAAAATCTTGTAGCAAGTGATTTTCAGGAACTTATGTATATATATGAGTTAAGAGAAAGACTTGTTGTTTGCCGAAGTGTAATTGCTCACTTAAAGGCAAGAAAAGAAACAAGATGGCACAGTTTTGCTGAAAATCTTGATTATCCGGAAAAGGATAATGAAAATTGGAATAAATATGTTAATTCAAAACTTGAAAATGGCGAAATAAAAATCATTCTTAGAGATATTGTAGAAGGAGGTACGACTTATGAGCATAATAATTGATAAAAACAAATGTGTAGGCTGTAAGAAATGTAGTGTCGTATGTCCCGGTAGCCTTATTAAAACAGACGAAAATAATAAGGCATACATAAAATATCCAAAGGACTGCTGGGGTTGTACTTCTTGTATAAAAGAATGTAAGGCCCATGCAATAGGTTTTTATCTTGGAGCCGATATTGGAGGTATGGGCAGTCTTGTTCATACTGAAAAAAGTGGTGATATATTAAAGTGGGTTATTGAATCTCCAGACGGAAATGTCAGCGAGATAGATATAAATCAGAAAGAATCTAACAAATATTAAGAATTGGAGGTAGTAAAAATGAGCGAATTATCACATCTTGATGCGCTTGAGGCAGAAGCCATATATATTATAAGAGAGGTTGCGGCAGAGTGTGAAAAACCAGTTATGCTTTATTCAATAGGTAAGGATAGTTCAGTTATGCTTCACCTTGCTATGAAAGCATTCTATCCTGAAAAGCCACCTTTCCCATTTATGCACATTGATACAACTTGGAAATTTAAGGATATGATTAAATTTAGAGATGACACAGCTAAAAAGCTTGGCATTGATATGATTGTATACACAAATGAAGAAGGTGTAAAGCAGGGTATCAACCCATTTGACCACGGTTCAGCTTATACTGATATTATGAAGACACAGGCTCTTAAGCAGGCACTTAACAAATACGGTTTTACAGCTGCCTTTGGTGGTGGTAGACGTGATGAAGAAAAATCTCGTGCTAAGGAAAGAATTTTCTCATTCAGAAATGAAAACCATGCTTGGGACCCTAAGAACCAGCGTCCAGAAATGTGGAAGTTATACAACACTAAAATTGAAAAGGGCGAAAGTATGAGAGTTTTCCCTATTTCTAACTGGACAGAAAAGGATATTTGGCAGTACATAAAGAGAGAAAATATTGACATTGTACCTCTTTACTTTGCAGCTGAAAGACCAGTTGTTGAAAGAGATGGCAACATCATTATGGTTGATGATGACAGATTCCGTCTTAAGGAAGGCGAAAAGCCAGTTTACAAGTCAGTACGTTTCAGAACACTTGGCTGTTATCCATTAACAGGTGGTGTTGAATCTACTGCAACAACATTAGATGAAATTATTGATGAAACATTAAGTGCAGTTTCTTCTGAAAGAACTTCAAGAGTAATAGATAACGAAGCTGCCGGTAGTATGGAACGTCGTAAGAGGGAGGGTTATTTCTAAAATGAAAGGATTACTTAAATTCATAACTTGTGGTAGTGTAGATGACGGAAAGTCAACACTTATCGGACATATTTTATACGACTCAAAGCTCCTTTATACAGACCAGGAAAAGGCCCTTGAGCTTGATAGTAAAGTAGGTAGCAGAGGTGGTAAAATTGACTACTCACTTCTTTTAGACGGTCTTATGGCTGAAAGAGAACAGGGTATCACTATTGATGTTGCTTACAGATATTTCACAACTGACAACAGAAGTTTTATTGTTGCTGACACACCAGGTCACGAAGAATATACAAGAAACATGGCAGTTGGTGCATCTTTTGCAGACCTTGCTGTAATTCTTATTGATGCTATACAGGGTGTTCTTGTTCAGACTAGACGTCATGCAAGAATTTGTAAACTTATGGGTATTAGATACTTTGTTTTCGCTGTAAACAAAATGGACCTTGCAGGTTATGACGAAGAAGTATTTAACAAAATCAATGGTCAGATTGAAGAACTTAAGAAAGAACTTTCTCTTGAAAATGTTCAGGTAATTCCTCTTTCTGCTACAGAAGGTGACAACGTAACAGTTAAGTCTGAAAATATTCCTTGGTACAAGGGTGATGCACTTTTACCATATCTTGAAAATATTGATGTATCTGAAAAGAATGAAGAACAGGGCTTCTATATGCCAGTTCAGAGAGTTTGCCGTCCAAACCACAGCTTTAGAGGTTTCCAGGGTCAGATTGAATCAGGTAGCATTAGTGTAGGCGATGAACTTATAACTTTACCAAGTAATGAAAAGGCTCATGTTAAGGAAATTATCGTAGGCGACAAGTCTTCTGATACTGCTTTCAAGGGTCAGCCTGTTACAATTACACTTGATAAGGAAGTTGACGTTTCAAGAGGTTGTGTACTTGTAAAGGGTACTAATCTTGCACCTTATGGCAAGCTTACTGTATCACTTTTATGGATGGACGATGAACCTTTATATACTGGTAAGGACTATATTGTAAAGCTCGGTACAAAGTCTATTCCAGGTGTAGTTGAAAAGATTAACTATGCTGTTGATGTAAACACAGGAGAACACATCAAGGCTGAATCATTAACTAAGAATGGTATCGCTCTTTGCGAAATTCAGCTTGCTGAACCTATTGTTGCAGACAAATTTGAATATCACAAGACATTAGGCGAACTTATTCTTATTGACAGGGTTTCAAATATGACATCAGCTTGTGGTGTTGTTGAAGATTTAAGCGAAAAGGCTGGTTCTTTCTCTGATAGAGCATCATTTAAGAATGGTAATTTAGAGGCAAGAGGCGATATTTTTGAAGAATTCTATTATAGTGTAGAAAGTTTATCTGTATTAAAGTATCAGCCGGTTAAGAATACATACACTATTGGTGATGAAATTCCAACAGAGGGCGAAAGTTACAAGTATCCTGATACATTCGATATTATTGTACTTCGTGATGGCGTTGCTGTTAGTGTAAGAGATAAGAAGATTAAGGATATTGTTGAAGTATCTCAGTATAAGTATGAAAACACTCCAGTTGTAAATGGTAGAGGTTTTGAAATAAAGGTTAATTCACAGGAAGATGTAGAAAACTTCCTTAAGGAATACAAGGACTCAGAGGGTTCTAGTCAGTTCTTTAGTAATTGGATGAACTTTGATACTTACAGAAAAGTTGCTTTAAAGGCATCTAAATAATGTTAAAAAGGAGAACATCTATTAAGGTGTTCTTCTTTTTTTGGAAAGTAAAATATGTGAAAAAGGGTATATTAATAGAAATTGAAAAAGTTAGTAGTGAGTTTAAAATTATTACCAAAAATTGACACATTAGCTACATAATTTGCAGAAATTTAACAATTATGCTTGACCTGTGTCGAAAAATCAATATAATTGTTTGGTAAGTAAAATTTAATATTTTTAAGGGAGGAACAACCTATGTTTGAAAAGCTTTTTAAGCTTAAGGAACACAACACAGATGTTAAGACGGAAATTCTTGCCGGTATTACAGTCTTTATGACAATGGCTTATATACTTGCAGTAAACCCTAATATCTTATCAGCAACAGGTATGAACTCAAATGGTGTATTTATTGCCACAGCACTTTCAGCCTTTGTTGGTACATTACTTATGGCGTTATTTGCCAATTATCCATTTGCCTTAGCACCAGGTATGGGACTTAACGCATACTTTGCCTATACTGTAGTTCTTGGTATGGGTTACAGCTGGGAAACAGCTCTTTCAGCTGTATTTGTAGAAGGTGTTATCTTCATTTTATTATCTGTTACTAACATTAGAACTGCAATCTTCAATGCTATTCCTTTAACATTAAAGACAGCCGTTTCTGTTGGTATTGGTCTTTACATTGCAATCATTGGTTTAAAGAATGCCAATATTGTAACTAATGGATTATCACTTTTCTCTGTTGATGGCTATGTAACAGCCAATAATCTTACAGCAGGTAGTGTAGGTATGCACGATGTAGGTATTACAGTATTACTTGCTATTATCGGTACTCTTATTACAGGTGTTTTAGTTGCTAAGAATGTAAAGGGTAATATACTTTTAGGTATTCTTGCTACTTGGATTTTAGGTATTATTTGTCAGGTTGCCGGCTTATATGTTCCTAATCCAGATGCTGGTTTCTTTTCATTAATTCCTAGTGGTATCGTAAGCTTTGCTTTAGGCGATATTAAGGAAGTAGCATTTAAGATTAGCTTTACTGATGTTATTTCAGGCAAAGACAACCTTGTAAACTTTATCGTAGTTGTATTTGCATTCTTATTTGTAGACTTATTTGATACAATCGGTACTCTTATTGGGGTATCTTCTAAGGCTGGTCTTTTAGATAAGGACGGTAAACTTCCAAAGATTAAGGGTGCATTACTTGCAGATGCTATTGCTACTACTTTTGGTGCTGTTTTAGGTACATCAACAACAACTACTTATATTGAAAGTGCATCAGGGGTAACAGAAGGTGGTAGAACAGGTTTAACAGCTTTAACTACTGCAATCTTATTTGGTTTAGCATTATTCTTCTCACCAATTTTCCTTGCTATTCCTTCATTTGCAACTGCTCCAGCACTTATCGTTGTTGGTTTCTATATGGTAACTAACATTGTTAATATTGATTTCGCTGATGCTTTTGAAGCTATTCCTGCTTACATTTGTATGATTGCTATGCCTTTCTTCTCTAGTATTTCAGAAGGTATTTCAATGGGTGTAATTTCTTACACAGTTTTACATCTTGTAAACAAGAAAGAAAATAAGAAAATTAGTATTTTAATGTATATCTTAAGTATATTATTTATTCTTAAGTATATCTTACTTTAATTTGTGGCTTGATATACAAGCTTTATCTATTATAAAAATCCCACTTTTCTTTAATTAGGAAAGTGGGATTTTAGTATAAGTATATATGAAAAAAAGGCTCACTTTCTATTTTTGATTGAAAGTGAGCCTTTTTAATGAGTCGGAAAGATAAATTCGATAATTTAACTTGTTCGGAATTTGTTTATTCAGTTTCTGTGTCAACAGTTTCTTTAATTACTTTAGCTTCCATATTTTTAGGTAAAATAAGGTTTAATACAATAGCTACAATGAAAACAACAGCAACACAGTTTTCAGAAAATACATTTTCAATTATCTGTGGGAATATGCTGAAGATTTCCGGTACTTGAGTAAATCCAATACCAATACTTAATGAAAGGGCTGCGATTGTAATATTTCTCTGAGAATAACCACAACCACTAATCATCTGTAAACCACTAATAACTATATTACCAAACATCATAAGAGTACAACCACCTAATACTGCATCAGGTAAAGTTGCAAGTAAAGAACCGAAAATAGGGCAGAAACCAGCAAGAATCATAATTATAGCACCGGCAGCAATAGCATATCTATTAACAACTTTAGTCATTGCTATAAGTCCTACATTCTGACTAAATGATGTAATAGGAAGACAGCCAAAAACTGATGAAAGGGCACTAATGAAACCGTCACAGGCAATAGAGCCTGAAGTTTCTTTTACTGTAGTATTACGATTAAGACCAGTTGCAGCAAGGGCTGATGTATCGCCAATAGTTTCAGTAGCAGATACAAGGAATATTAATGTTACTGAAATAATAGCATTAATATTAAATTCCGGCTTAAATGGCATAATAGATGGCAATGTAACTATTGATGTGCTATTTAAAGCAGAAAAATCAACTACACCCATAAATATAGCAACAATATAGCCTACAATAAGACCAAATAAAACAGAAAGCTGTTTCCAATATGATTTAGCAAAGATATTAAATAAGATACAGCATAACAAAGTAACAGAACCTAAAACCCAGTTAGTGACAGAACCAAAGTTTTCGCTACCACTACCACCACCGAAAGATGCTGCACCTACAGATAACAATGAAAAACCAATAGCTGTTACAACACTTGCAGAAACAATAGGAGTAATAAGTTTAAGCCAGTATTTAGCTAAAAGACCTAAAACACCTTCTATTAAACCACCGACTAATACTGCACCTATAATGGCGTTATAACCATAAGTTGGACCTACAAAACACATAATAGAAACAAAAGTGAAACTGATACCCATTACAATGGGAAGACCAGAACCAATTTTCCAAAGAGGGAAAAGCTGTATTAAAGTACCTATACCTGCAATAAGCATAGCACTTTGAATAAGCATAGCACTTTGTTCACTAGATAAACCACAAGCTCCAGCCACAATGAATATAGGAGCAATATTTGCAACAAACATTGCTAAAATGTGCTGTAAACCAAATGGAATAGCCTGTTTAACAGGAATTTTACCGTCAAGACAATAAATATTGTCTGTTGAAGAATTATTCATTTTTAATTTTTTCCTTTATATTTAATTCTTATTGTTCGTGGAATACAATAGTGCTATTAGAGGCGTCCATACTATCTACAATAGCAAGAGATTCTAAGTGATAGCCAAGGTTTCTGATAATTCTACCACCAGACTGGAATCCCTTTTCAATAGCAATACCGATACCTTCAACAGATGCACCAGATTCTAAAACAATAGAAATTAAGCCCTGTAATGCACAGCCGTTTGCAAGGAAGTCATCAATAATTAAAACGTGGTCATCAGGTGAAAGGAATTTTTTAGATACAATAACCTGATTTTTGCACTTATGAGTAAATGATTCAACTTCAGCAATGTACATTTCGCCTTCGATGTTAATACTCTTAGTCTTTTTAGCAAATACAACAGGAGCATCAAAATATTTTGCAACGATACAAGCAATACCAATGCCTGATGCTTCAATAGTTAAAATTTTGTTAATAGGCTTATCTTTGAAACGACGTTTAAATTCTTCGCCCATTTGTTCAAAAAGATGAATATCCATCTGATGATTAAGGAAACTGTCTACCTTTAAAACATTTCCTTCTTTAACAATACCGTCTTTAACGATACGTTCTTCTAAAAAATTCATTTTTGTTTTCCTCCGTTTGTTGTTTACAGTTTAGGATTTTTGATGTAAACGAAATAATATTATAAAGAATATGGTAACAAATTTTTGTGTTTTTGGCAATATAAAAATGAAGAAAAAACGAATATTTTGTCAAAAAAATGAAAAGTCATATAAATTTATAAATAATTTGGATAAAATTTCTTAATTTAATAAATTTTTTTGACTATATATACATAAAAATGAAAAATAAATCCTTAAAATATAATATTTTTTCGGAAAGGTAATTTTGGTAAGTGGCTCTAATAGTGGGGTTTTAATAAAAAGAAAAAAATAATAAATATATATTTGTATAAAATTGACAAAATCAAGGAATGGATATATAATGTAGACAAATGAAATAGGGATGAGGGAACTAAAGAATTAAAGTTTTCTAGTACGGGAAAAGAGGGAACGCTTATGATTAGTTTTTTTAGTTGTCTTATTATTTTAATTGGTGGATATTTTATCTACGGTAAAGTTGTAGAAAAGGTTTATGGACCAGATGACAGAGAAACACCGGCTGTTCGTTTAAGTGATGGTGTTGACTATGTTACAATGCCTACATGGAAATTATTTACCATACAGCTTTTGAACATAGCTGGTCTTGGACCAATTTATGGTGCTTTGTCAGGAGCACAATGGGGATCATCTGTATTCCTATGGATTACATTGGGAACTATTCTAGGTGGTGGCGTACACGATTTTTCAGTTGGCTTTTTAAGTATGAGACACGATGGTGCGTCAGTTTCTGAATTAACAGGAATGTACTTAGGTAGTTTGGTAAAGCAGATTATGCGTGTGTTTAGTGTAATTCTTCTTGTTATGGTTGGTGCCGTTTTCGCAGTCGGTCCGGCAAGTTTGATTGCGATGTTAATTGGTAAGCAGGGAGTTGCTTCAGGACTTCTTGTAAACACAAATTTTTGGTTAATTATAATTTTAATTTATTACTTTATTGCAACTTTCATCCCTATTGATAAGATTATCGGTAAAATATATCCATTGTTTGGTATATGTTTAATTGTTATGGCAGTTGGTGTAGGTGTAGGTATATTTACTCATGGATATACAATTCCTGAAATTACATTAACTAATTTACATCCAGCTGGTACACCTGTTTGGCCGGTTATGTTTATCACTGTTGCCTGTGGTGCTATTTCTGGTTTCCATGCTACACAGTCTCCATTGGTTGCTAGATGCTGTAAGTCTGAAAAGCAGTCACATTTGGTATTCTATGGTGCTATGGTTAGTGAAGGCATTATAGCTTTGGTTTGGGCTGCTGCCGGTTGTGCAGTTTATGAAAAAACTGGTGGCTTAATGACAGGTTTATCACAGTTATTAACTGACTCTGGTCAGGCTGCTACAGTTTATGATGTATGTTTAAAGACAATGGGTGGCGTTGGTATCATATTAGCTATGATTGGTGTTATTGCTTGTCCAATTACATCTGGCGATACTGCATTCCGTTCAGCAAGATTAGTTATTGCAGACTGGTTTAAGATTAATCAGAAATCTTATAAGAAGCGTTTGATTATCTGTGTGCCATTATTACTTGTTGGTGCTATAATTTGTCAGCTTAATTACAACATCGTTTGGAGATATTTCAGCTGGTCAAATCAGACTTTAGCAATGATTGCTTTATGGGCAGCATCAATGTACTTATATAAGAATAATAAATTCTGCTGGATTACAGTATTCCCAGCAACATTTATGTCAGCTGTATCAGCAACATATTTTGTTTATGCTCCAGAATGTTTAAATCTTGGTACAGCAATAGCTTATCCTATTGGTATAATAGTAGCATTAGTATTCTTGGGAATTTTCCTTTATACAGCTATTATTAAAAAAGGTAATGTTAAAGTAAAGGAAGAATAAACTAAAAAAAGATTGAGTCCTCTTAGTGGGGATTCAATCTTTTTTTGTCTATAAATTTTTGTAATATTCAGCTATAAGTTTGTTTGTAATATTCCTTGAGTTAAAAATTTGTTCTCCAAATCTTTTTACAGGCATAACTCCTAAAAGAGAGTTGGTAATAAATATTTCTGTAAATTCGCCAATATTTTCAGGTCTAATAATGCGTTCTTCTACATTTACTATTTTCATTATGTATTGTCGCATTACGCCATTTAAAAGACCACTGGACACAGGAGGGGTTACGATTTTATCCTTTGAAACGAAAAATATATTAGTTGTTGCTCCCTCGCAAATTTCTCCTTTTGTATTTAAAAATATAGGTTCGTCAAAACCATTTTCCTTTGCTTTTCTCTTTTCCCATATACAATCACTATAGCTTAATGTTTTCATATATGTAAAAGGGGAAGTTTCATTTCTTCTTATATTACTGTATTCTAGCTCAAAGCCTTTTTCGTACTGTTCTGTAGTATATGTGTTCTGCCTTGATGTAATGGTAATATTTTCTTTAGATACTGTTAATTTTAGTACACCATTTTCCATTGGATTTTCTGAAATATATTTTTCTATTTCATTTTTTCGCTTATCAATCCATTGGTCAATAGGTTCTTGTACTATATTTAAGTAGCTAACAGCATTTTTTAATCTGTCTAAATGCTCGTCAATAAAAATAGCTTTATTTTTGTAGACCCAAATTGTTTCAAAAGCTCCCAGTCCAAACCAATAACCTTCGTCTGCTGTTATTTTTATATTATTACTCACTTGTTTTTCCTCCTGTAATAGCATCTATAAGTGCTTTTGCTTTTTGTTCAGTTTCTTCATATTCAAATTCTGGATTTGATTCATAGGTGATGCCTCCACCTACACCTAAGTTGTAAGTGCCATTTTTGTGAACCAATGTGCGAATTACAATGTTTAAATCACAATCTCCATTTAATGTCAAATATCCCATAGAGCCTGTATATAAACCTCTTTGACTATGTTCCAATTTATCTATGATTTCCATAGCACGAATTTTAGGTGCACCAGTTATTGAGCCACCGGGAAAAGTAGATTTAAGTAGGTCAATAACAGTTTTATCATCTTTTAATTCTCCGCGAACAGTTGATACCAGATGAAAGACAGTTGCATATTCTTCAACATTAAATAGCTCACTTACATTTACACTTCCTGCCTTACATACTCTGTTTAAGTCATTTCTTTCTAGGTCAACTATCATTAATAATTCACTTTTATCTTTTTTAGAATTTTCCAATTCTTTTTTCAAGAGTATATCTTCTTCAGTGGTTGAACCTCTTTTTCTAGTACCTTTTATTGGACGTGTTTCTACTATGCCATTTCGTACTTCCAAAAATCTTTCAGGAGAGGCACTTACAATTTGAAAATCTCCATCATTAAAATAAATACCAAATGGAGAAGGGTTATGTTTTCTTAAATAGCAAAAAATATCATAAGGCTTTCTGTCACTTTCTATTTTAATTTGTCTTGTCATATTTGCAATATAAATATCACCTGTTTTAATAAAATTCCTCATAGATTCTACAGCGTCTAAATATTCATTTTTGCTAAAGTCAGAAGTAATATTGCAAATTGTATTTTCATCAGAGCTTATGTTATTTTTATTTAATATATTTTCTATTTCGTCTTCATAATTTTCTATAGAATTAAATTTTTCCTGAGTAGAAATGTAAATTTCATTTTTCTCTAAATCTTCAATTATGTACAGGTCATAAAATGTAAATAAAGCATCAGGTGTATCAATTTCTTTATTATGTTTTGAAGATATATTTTCAAATTTTCTACCATAGTCGTAAGTTAAATAACCTATAGCACCACTAATAATAGGAAGGGTGGTATTGTTTTCTTGCTTATTTTCTTTAATGTAGCTATCTAAAAAATCTAATAAATTTCCACTTGCTTCATTATCATTTACTTTTAAAATGCCGTTGCTTTCTTTTACTTCTAAATAAGGGTACAAACCTATTACAGAATATTTGCCGTATTTGTTTTTTAGAGAAGAATCCAGAAAAATAGACTTTGTATTGTGAAAGTGAGAATATAATATTTCAGCGGGAAAATATTTTTTCAGCTTTTTATATTTTAAAGACAATTTTTATACCTCCATTGTTGACATATTTTAATAAAGTTATTTAGTAATTCGTGTCCATTTTCTGTTAAAACAGCTTCCGGATGAAATTGTATTCCATATACGGGATATTTACAGTGAGAAATTGCCATAATTGCACCGTCACTTGAGATGGCATCAATATTTAATTCACTAGGTAAAGATGTTTTATCTACTACTAAGGAATGATACCTTGTTACATTGTAGTGCTTTGGCAGTTTATTAAAAATTCCTTTGCCGTTGTTTTCTATTTCAGTTACTTTTCCATGTATTGGTTTTGTACCACAACAAACATTTGCACCGAAGGAATGACCAATAATTTGATGCCCTAAACATACACCTAGAATAGGAATTTTATTGCAAAAATACTTTATAACTTCTTCTGAAATACCACCGTCTTTTGGATTACCGGGACCGGGAGATATTATTATTCCACTTAAATCTTCTATTTTTTTTAGTTCTTTAATTGTAACTTTATCATTTCTTATTACTTTTATATTTTGTCCCAACTCTTGAAAATAGGCAGACAGGTTGTAGACAAATGAATCGTAGTTATCTATCATTATAAACATCATGAAACCTCCAACATAAAATAAAAAAACCGAAATAAACCCATAGTGATATGAGTCTATTTCGGCAGTCTTCTGTAATTCAGGCACACCTATATACAATTTTGTAAAACGATTATATCATAGTATGAAGTTTAAGGCAAATATAAATTTTATCATTTTGGAAACAATAAAAATTATTGACAAAGGGATGGTATTTGATAAAATGTAAATATAGATTAATGTTTTAGGAGAAATATTATGGAAAGATATGATATAGCAATAATAGGTACAGGACCGGCTGGATTGTCAGCTGCAATAACTGCAAAAATCAGAAATAAAAAAATATTATTAATAGGAAATCCTAATTTTAGTGATAAGGTGCAGAAAGCACATCAAATACAGAATTATTTAGGATTGCCTGCTATTTCAGGGAAAGATTTAGCAAAGGCTTTTGAAAATCACATTAATTCTATGGATATTACTATTACAGAGGGAAAAGTTAATGCTGTATATCCAATGGGAAGTTATTTTGGATTACAGGTTTCACAGGATATTTATGAAGCTGAAACAGTAATAGTTGCTACAGGTATAGTTACAGGAAAGGCTTTTAAAGGTGAAAATGAACTTTTGGGTAGAGGTGTAAGTTATTGTGCTACTTGTGACGCACCATTATACAGAAACAAAACTGTTGCCGTAATAGGATATAGTCCAAAAGAGGAGTCAGAGGCAGAATTTTTAGCAGAAGTATGCGAAAAGGTTTTATATATTCCCATGTATAAAGAAGAAACAAAATTATCTGACAAAGTTACTATAATAAATGAAAAGCCAACTGCTGTAATAGGGGAAAATAAAGTAAAGTCTTTACAGACAGAAAAAAATAATTATGAAGTAGACGGTATTTTTATATTACGTGACAGTATACCTCCGTCACAGCTTGTTTCCGGATTGGAAATAAAGGATAACCATATTGTAGTTAATTTACAAATGGAAACAAATATAAAAGGCTGTTTTGCTTGTGGAGATATTGTGGGTAGACCATATCAATACATTAAGGCAGCAGGACAAGGCAATATAGCTGGTCTTTCAGCTGTTGCGTATTTAGATGCAAAAAGAAAAGCTATGGGAGAAAATTAATCCCATAGCCTTTTTACTATTTTACTATTTTTACCGGTGATATAGTTTTAATTTTAAATATAAAATAATAGTATTTTACAATTAAGAGAATTACTATAGTTGCTCTGCCAATAGAATTGTGCATCATCAAAAATGCCATACAAAGCATAAATGAAACCGGAAGAACAATACAAAGTTTTGTTTTTAATGTCATACTTCTGTTTTTCTCAAAACTTTCAAGGTGGTTTTTGTAAAGTTTTGTAGATTTAAACCAGTTATGAAATCTATCACTGCCTTTGGCGAAGAAGAAAGAAGCTAAAAGTAGAAATGGTACTGTAGGCAGAAGGGGAAGTACCACCCCAACTGCTCCTACAGCTATTGATAATAATCCAAGTGCTATGTATAAATATTTCAAAAAATCAACTCCTTATTGTGTCTATAATATGTTTTATTGCTGTTATTGGATGATAAAGCAACATTCTAGGTCCGGAAAATCTCATTACTTTTCTTATTTGTTCTGCCATATCTTTTTTATAACAATGGGTTTTACAGCTACTGCAAAAAGTCTTTGTCTGTCTGTTAGGACAATAATCTATTCTTTTGAAAGTGTAGTCTTTCAGCGTTTCACATTGTTGGCACAATGATTTTTTAGTATTGTGATTTTTATTGCAATATAGCCTAATCATAAGTTCTGAAATCTGTTTTTCTTTTTCTATTTTGTTCATTAACTGTTTCTCCCACTTTCCATAGAATAAATATTGTCAGCAATAGCAAGTGTAGATTTTCTATGGGAAATTAAAACTATAGTTTTGTCATTTGCATTGTGTAGGGATTTTAATATTATTGCTTCATTTAAACTATCTAAATTGCTTGTAGGTTCGTCTAAAAGCATAACCGGAGCATTTGATAAAAAGGCTCTGGCAATGCCTATTCGCTGTTTTTCTCCTCCGGAAAGTCTATCGCCTAACTCTCCAATAGGTGTGTCATAACCCTTTGGAAGTTCAGAAATAAACTGATGTATAGAGGCCTGTTTTGCTGATTTTATTATTTCTTCTTTTGTTGCACAAATTTTGCCTATAGCTATGTTATTTCCTATTGTATCATTAAATAAATATGTTTCTTGAGTGCAATAGCTTTCGTTTTTTCTCAATGAACTTGTATTGATATTTTCTATAGGCGTACTTGATAATAATAATTCTCCACTATCTCTATCCCAAAATCTCATAATTAATTTTAGAAGTGTAGATTTGCCACAACCACTTTTGCCTAAAATACCTGTAATTTTGTTTTTATCTATTTTTATTGAAATGTTATCCAATATTTTAATACTATCATATGAAAAAGACAAGTTTTTACATTCTATTTCATCGAAATCTTTATCAATACCGTCTTCTATTTCAGATACTACAGGTTCTTCTTCCAAAAGTGAAATAACTCTGTCGCCACTAGCCAAGGTCTGTGCCAAATTGTTAGATAGATTACTAAGGGCAATTACTGGACCATAGGAGCTTACAAGAGCTGTAATGGAAATTGCCATTTCTGAAAAAACTATTTTATTGTTAAAATACAGTGTTGAAGATGTAATAACCATTATAATATTAAAAATAAATACTGTACCCTCTGTAAAATTTCTTGATGAAATTTCACCGGCTTTAAGTTTTTTATGTAGTGCTTTGCTTTCGGCAGTTTTGTTGGCTATTTCATTTTTCCTTTTTTCAGTAAATGAAAATTGTAATAAATCCTGTAATCCTCTTAAACTGTCAAGAAAAAGGCTGTTTAATTCTCCGGCTTTATTTCTATAGGCTAACCCGTCATTTTTAACTTTTTTACTATTTATAATTGGAATGATTACACCCACGAAAAAGTAAGCTAATATAGCAATTATACCTAATAGAGGAGAAAAACTGCCTATAAACAATGCCATAAATACAGATATTATTAATGCTATAAGTATAGGCGAAATAGTGTGGGCATAGAAAACTTCCAAAAGTTCTACATCACTTGTTATAAGTGAAATAAGGTTTCCCTTATCCTGACCCTCTAATTTAGCTGGGCATAATTTGCGAAGGGCAGTAAAAACCTTATCTCTTATTACGGCAAGTATTCTAAAAGCAATATAGTGATTACAAGCCTGTTCGCCATATCTTAAAATACCTCTAAAAACTGCCAATAACATAAGAAGTATAAAAATTGTTTTAAGTGAAAATGTAATATTATAACCTAAAACTGTTAAAACACCAATAACACCAAAAACAGGAATAAATATAGCACATAAAAATCCCAAAACACCCATTATGACAGCAAATAACATATAATGAATTAATGGATTTATTAATGTTATGAGCTTTGACATTATTTTGAAACCACTTCGTCTATTCATTTTCTATACCTCCCTTGTTGAAATTTTCTAGGTTTTGCTGTTTATTGAAAAGCTCAGCATAATAGCCTGATTGTTTTATAAGTTCAGTATGTGTGCCATTTTCTATAACAGTACCCTTATTAATAACGTAAATATTATTTGAATTAATGGCATTTGCAAGTCGGTGTGAAATCATAATGACTGTTTTTTCTTTAGCAAGTTCATATATTACATTCATAATGTCTTCTTCACTTTCCAAATCTATATTTGATGTAGACTCATCAAAAATGTATATTGGTGTATTGTGAAGTAATGCTCTTGCTATGGCAAGGCGTTGTCTTTGACCTCCGGAAAGGTTGTTACCCTGTTCAGTTACTTCTGTATTTAAACCATTTTCACTGTTGACAAAATCAAGTAAATTTACTTTCTGAAGAACATTTAACATTTCATTTTTTGTGGCATCATTTTTACCCATTTTTAAATTGTATTCAATAGTTCCCTTAAAAATATAACTGTTGTGAGGTATATATGTAACCATATTCATAAGTGAATTTTCTGAAATATCAGAAAGTTCAGCATTGCCCAACTTTATACTGCCACTATAGTTTTTTAATTTGCCTGTAAGTATTGATGCTATAGTTGATTTACCACAGCCACTTTTACCCACAAGAGTGAAAAGTCCTTTGTTTGGCAATGTAATATTAATATTATTCAATATTGTTCTGCTTCCGTCATAAGAAAAAGAAACATTTTTTAAACATATATTGTAATCATCTAATGTAGTAGTATTATTTTTTATTTCTATATCTTCTATATCCAATATTCTGAATATTTTATCAGCAGCAGCAGTACCATTCATAGCAACGTGGAAAAATGAACCGAGCTGTCTGAGAGGTATAAAAAATTCGGCTGATAAAAGAATAATGATGAGCATATTTAAAAGAGAAATACTGCCATTGTTAAACTCTGAAATTCCTATAATTATGCCAATAGCTGAACCACCAAAGGCAACTAAGTCCATTACAGAAATAGAATTAAGTTGCATTATTAATACTTTCATAGTTGCTTTTCTGAAAAGTTCGGCATTTTTGTTCATTTCAATATGCTTTTGTTCATCACAGCCATATATTTTAAGGGTAGTAAGTCCTTGTATATTTTCAAGAAAGGTGTCGCCTAAATTTGTATAACTATTCCAATATTTTGACAAAAGCCTTTTTGCAAACTTTTGTATTAACACAATAGACAAGGGTATAATTGGAACACAAACAATAAAAATTACAGCTACCTTAATACTAAAAATGCTGAAAAGTATAAAAAGTGTAACTACAGAAATTATTGAATAAAAAAGCTGAGGTACATATTGTGAAAAATAAATTTCTAACTGGTCAATACCTTCCACACTTACCTGAACAGCCTCAGCCGTTGAAACATAGTTTTTGTATGAAATACCTATTTTACAAAGTTTATCAAATATTTTTTCTCTTAATATTTTTTTTGCTTGTTGTGATGTACGAGAGGTTATATTTATATTGATTTTTGTAAATAAGGCTCGCAACAAAATGGAAACTATTGTTATACCTAAAGTTTCAATTAAAATTTGGGAGTTAAACGTTTTATTGTAGAAACAATAATTAATGAAACGGCAAATTGAAATAGTAAATGCAATATTGCAAAGTAGAGACAGCCATTGGAAAAATACTGACTGTGCCGTATAAGTAAATACCTTAGGAATAAGTTCCAAAAGGCGTTTATTAAGCATAAAAAAGCCCTCCTAAATGATTTTGGAAATTCTGTAACAAAATAAACAAATCATATAGGCGGGCAACCAATTTAATTTGAAATATTAATTTTGGATTATTATATAATCTCAAAATGATTTTGTCAACAGTTTTTTGTTTGGAAATTTTATCAAGTCTTATTGAAAATAAAAACTATTGACAAAAGAAAAAATTGTATTTATTTTAAAATATGATGTTTGTTTTATGATTTGGAGGTAAAGATATGGAATTAAGTAAGGCACAGTTAAACTATATACTGGCTATAAAACAGCTGGTAGGAGGCAAGGTTACACAAAAATATATATGTGAATATTTGGGTGTGAAAAAGTCTACAGCCAGCATAGCCTTGAAAAATTTAGAAGAAAACGGTTATATAAATAAATCTGAAAATAATTATATTCTTACAGAAAAGTCTTGGGAAATTTTAAACCAGACTGATAGAGAAAAGTTTGAATTTATGTCATTATTTAATGGCTTTTTTGGCATAGAAAAAGAACTTTGTGAAAATGAATATAAAAAAATATGTGGTAGTTTTGACAAGGAATTTATAGACAAACTTACACAGCTTAGAGAAAAGGACTATAATTTTGCAATAAACAAAAATAGTAATGACGAAAAGAAAATGAATATAGAATTTGGCAAATATGAAATACCTTTTCAGGTTGTACAAAGTAGCGGCGAAACTCCTTCTATGGGAGATAAGGGCTTTTATCATCCTGCAATTTTGGTTATGGAAAAGGATAGTCAATATATAGTTTTAAAGTCTAAAGAAATATATTATAAATCCAAAACCAGTCAAATATTAAAGGGAAAATTACAGGAACTCTATTATTTGGATACAAATATGGCTTGGGTATTGTCTAAGCAGAAAGAAGAAAGTAATTGGATAATACCATTAAAAGAAATATTGTACCAAAAAGATGATTTTGAAAAGGCATCAGTCGGCATAATCAAAATAAAGGTAGCAGCAACTACAATGAAAATGCCTGAATCAATAGCAGAAATTACATTTAATTTTAAGTTGTTAAAGAAAATAGAAGAATAGTTATTGAAATAAAAATATCAATAAGCCTGTTGACAAAGGCCGAAAAAAATAATATAATGTCAAAAGGTTAGCATCAGCTAACAATGGCTTTAAGTGTTTTGAAAAAGGTGGGCAGCCAAGCCCCTATACAAGTTTATATTGTTTTTTATGATTAAGGAATGGCTATTATAGCTGTTCCTTAAATTTGTAAATGGGGAAATTTGATTTAGGTTAGATAAAACTAACTGCACAAATCATTGTTAAAAATACTTTTAAAGCTTTAATTTTTATAAATAAGTTAGCAACAGCTAACCAAATTTAAAAGCGTTGTTATAGTCTACGGCACATAAAGAGTAAATTAAATGTGATTTACTTTTAATGCTTTTAGAAATAAACTATAATATTTTTGTATATTTTTGACTATTTTTAGGAGGAAGTAAAAAATATGAAATACAAGAGATACCTTTCAGTTTTTCTTGCTAGTGCAATGGCAGTATCAAATGCTCCGTTAAACACTTGGGCAGACGTAGATACAGGTATTGAAAATGTAACAGAGGTGGATTCTGAAAATACAGACTTGTCTGAAGAAGAATTTGTTTCAGAAGAACAGACTGAGGAGAGTACAGAGGAAACCACAACAGAAGAAACTACAAAAGAAGTTACAAGTGTAACTGATGAAGAATACATAGAAGAAACAACAGAAAGCAATATTGATGAAGACAATGCAGAAACTTCAACAGAAAGTGTATTTGAAGAAGTTGTGGAAAGTCTTACAGAAAATGATATTATTTCAGATTATGTTTCTTATTCAGAAAATACATTAGAAGACGGAAAATATACAGCTGATATATCTTTCCTCAATGAAAATATTGACACAGAGTCAATGGCTGGCAGATACTTTAACGGTACACAAGTGCCGGTAACAGTAGAAAATGGCAAAGTCAAGTTAAGAATAGAATATACAACAGATTTACTTGATAGCCTTGGTCAGAAAACAGGTGATGAAATTACAGCCCTAGAGGTTATGACAGAGGGCGACAAGAAATATGTTGAGCTTACTTTAAATAGTGTTGATGAAATTGGTTACTTGCAGATAGTAGTAAATGCAGGTAGCTTTGGCAAAATGACACATATTGTAAGAGTAGTGGTGAAAACTGATACAATTACAAAGGTTGAAGAAGAAAAGGCTGTTAAATATAGTGTTCCGATAAAAATGGTACAGGCATCAAATCCAACCGTTGAATCAATGGGTAACGGTGCTTTAAATGGTAATGCTGTTGTTACAGTAATGAATGGAAAATCAACAGTTGAATTAAATTTAAAGGCTACAAATTTTGCCGGTTTATATGGTCATCTTACTAAGTTGTGGAGTTATCCAACATCAGAAAAAATGGACTATAGTTGGTGGGGCGACAGTGCTAATGAAATAGAGGCAGAAGTTGCAGAAACCTATATAGACTACGGCTTACAGTATAATCAGGGAGATACAACACAGTCAGAATTTATAAAGTCTGTAAAAATAAATAGAAGTGCTGAAAAAGAAAACTATATTTATATCAGAATACAGGTTGATGCTATGGCTGGCTTTGACCAAGTAGCAAGACTTGACCTTGATTGGGACAATGCCGTTGTAATGGGTGATGAAGACACAACCGAAACTACAAGTGAAATAACTACAGAGAGTACAACTGAAAGCCTAACAGAAAGTACAACAGGGACAACTACAGAGAGTACAACTGAAAGTACATCAGAAGCTACTACAGAAGTTGTTACAATAGCAAATGGTGAATATACAGGCAAGATTTCTATACTTAATGAAAAAACAGATGCAGATTCAATGGCTGGGAACTATTTTGAAAAAGAGAAAGCCTATGTTGTATCTGAAAATGGCAAATTAAAAGTAAGACTTGCTTATACAAGTGACCTTATTGTTTCTCTTGCTCAAGTGGTAGGGGAAAATAGTAATGAACTTGAAGTAGTAAACAATGGCGAAAATAAATACGTTGAAATTACTCTAAATGGTGTAAATGATATTGCCTATGTTCAAATAGTAGTAAATGCCGGTAAGTTTGGACAGATGACACATATTGTAAGAGTGAAAGTTGATGCTGATAGTCTTGAGAAAATAGAAAATGAAAACAAGGAAGTTTCCTATAGTGTTCCAATAAAAATGGTACAGACAGCAAACCCAACTTTAGAGTCTATGGGACATAGTGCCTTAGACGGAAATGCCATTGTAACAGTAAAAGACGGAAAATCAGTTGTTGATTTAAAATTTAAGGCTGTTACATTAAATGGTCTTTATGGACATTTAATAAATATGTGGAGTTATCCAACTGCTGAAAATATGGACTATGGTTGGTGGGGCGACAGCAAGTATGAAATTCCGGCAGAAGTAGTTGAAAAGTATATGGACTACGGTATGGAATATACAAGTGGCAACCTTGAACAATTTGAATTCCCAAGAGTAATGAGATTAGAAAGAAATGCTGAAAAGGAAAACCACATTTTTGTCAGAGTTGATGTAGATGCTATGGGGATTTACAATCAGGCTGCCAGAATTGATTTTGATTGGGATAATGCAGAAGTTATAAAAAATGACAATACAGAAAGCATTGTTTCATCTCCTGTTATAAATGTAGATAAAACACAGGCTAGTAACAGTGAAAAGGTGAAGGTAAGCATTACTTCTTCAACAGAAAATGCTAAAATTTATTATACAACTGACGGTAGTGAGCCTAATGAAAATTCAGAACTCTACACAGGAGGATTTGAAGTAACAGCTCCTTCTGTTTTTGGTGGTGATATAGTTGTAAAGGCTATTGCTGTTAAAGACGGAATGGTAAATTCAGCAGTAAATGATGTTACTATTACATTTGCACCACAGCAGAAAACGGTTGTGGCAAACAATGAGGAATTAGGTGCTAAAATAGAAGCTGTGGAAGGTTCTGTTGCTAATGATGTTACAATAGATAAAATTGAAAAAGATAGTGAAAAAGTTGAACCATTAAAGGATATTATTAATAAAGCTGTAAATAGCAAAATTATGAATATTGATTTTGCCCTTAATGAAAATGCTGAAAATCTTCTTTTAAATGTTGATGTAACAGATTTTGATAAGGCTACAACAAAACTTTATAGAGTGACAAATGACAACAATTATGAAGTTGTAGAGTCTACAATAGTTGACAATATTCTCAGTGCTGAAATTAATACAGCAGGTATTTATGTAATTGCAGATACTAAAAATTCAAATAATGGTGGTAGTTCAGAAACTATTGAAGACGGAAAGTATTGGATGCCTATAGCTTTATGGAATGCAAATATTGACCAGGAATCAATGGGAAATTCAGCTTTTGAAAACAACAGACAGGCTTTAGTTACTGTAAATAACGGTATTGCAACAGTGGAAGTTGCATCAAATCCAGTGGCTGTAAGTGGCTATACTTCAGCTTTAAAGAGTATTCAAAGTAGTGATACAACAATAAAGGTTTTATCTAAAGCTCCATTTACTACAAATACAAAGTTTGATGGTAAAGAACATAAATTTGACTATGTTTCTAAATTCTCTTTCACTACAAACTATATGGAAAAAGAATTTTTAAATGTTCAAATCAGTGTTCCATATACTCCAATGGACGGTGTTATGGCTAGTGCCGGTGGAAGTCTTTCTGCCAGATTAAAATTTAATTGGGGTTCAATGAGCAAAACAGATGATAGTGCTACATTAAATCCGGATTCTTCTTCAGCAAATGGCTCAAGTAGTTCTGGCGGTGGCAGTTCTGTAAATACAAGTAATGAAGATACTGGTATTAAAATTGAAGCTGATGAATTTGTATTTGATGACGGCACAACATTTAGTACAGATGTTGTAAGCTCCGGTGAAGAATACAAAACAGCTGAAAGCCTTTTAGGAAATACTGATTTCAGACTTTTTGACATTAAGGCTTTAGTAGGTAGTACTGAGGTGAAGCCAAATGGTCAGGCCAAGGTATATATTCCGGTAAAGGACAATGACAAAAATGTTGTTATTTACAGAATAAACAAGGGCGACAAGACCTCTGAACCAACTAAAACTGAACTTGAATATACTATTTCACAGGATAAAAAATATTATGTGGTAACAGTTAAGGAATTTGGCTTATTTGCTGTAGCTGAAAGCACAGGAGAAGTCAAGGAAGAAGAAAAGGCTGACACAATTACAAAGGAAGAAATTGCAAATGTTGATACTGATAAAATAGCCTTTAGTGATATTGAAAATCATTGGGCATATGACAATATTTTATCAGCTGTAGATATGGGTCTTTTCACAGGTGTAAGTGATACTGAATTTGCTCCTAACAAAACAGCAACAAGAGCTATGTTTGTTACTGTATTAGGCAGACTTGCAGGAGTTAGTACAAGCAAAACAGGAGATAACAAGTTTACAGATGTAAAAAATAACGATTACTTCTATCCATATGTAATGTGGGCAGTTGAAAATGGTGTTGTAAGTGGTTTAAGCCATAGCAAATTTGGTTCTTCAAGCAATATAACAAGAGAACAAATGGCTGTTATGCTTTATAACTTTGCAAAGAATCAAAATATTGAACTTAGCAAAATTTATTCAGGTAGTAATTTTAAAGACACTGACAAAATAAGTAGCTGGGCTGTTGAAAGTGTAGATGCACTTGCAAGAGCCGGTATTCTAAACGGCAGGGACAATGGCAACTTTGACCCTAAGGGAACAGCAACAAGAGCAGAAATTGCAACAATGTTTGTAAAGTTCATAGATGCCTATATGCCACAAAATGAAATAACAGAAAATACAGCTGAAACAGAATAATTGATTTTGGGGAGGTTGAAAAAGCCTTCCCAAGTTTATGAAAGGAACGTATTATGAAAAATATTTTTAGGAAAATGGGAGCATTGACATTGTCTACCATATTAATGGTAGGCATTATGGTATCAAGTGCTTTTGCCATAGATGACGGTACATATACAGTAAAAACTGTAACATCCTACGTTAATCCGGATACAGGCAAAACTGATGACGGAGGTACAGGTAATTCTGAATTAGGAGAAGGTATGTGCAGAAGTGTAATAGACGAAAAAGCCGAAATAGAACAGAAAAATGGCAAAGTTACTATTACAATGCGTATGAAGTTGTACAGCAATCTTTCAAATATCAGAATTGCAACTCAGGAAAGTCCAAATGGAAAGTATAACGAAGTTAAATACAATGTTTTAAAGGAAAGCTCATCAACAGACAGTGCTGACATTCAGTTTGAACTTCCAAGTACAGATGCCTATGTTCAGACAAAAATGTATGTAGTGCCAATGGGCAGAGATGTATGCTTCTATTGGAAATGTGATACATCAAAGGCTGAAAGCTCAAATGGTAAGTTAGAAGAAGAAAAGGTTACAGAAAAGGAACAGACAGCAGGTGACAAGTTTACTGATATTACAAATCATTGGGCATCAGATGCTATTAAGGCTGTAGTGAACAAGGGACTTTTCAGTGGCACTTCTGAGGTAACATTTTCTCCTGATAAGGAAATGACTAGAGGTATGTTCGTAACTGTTTTAGGTAGATTAAGTGGCGAAAATATTTCCGGTACTGCTACATTTACTGATGTAGACAATTCAGTTTATTATGCTCCATATATTGCGTGGGCAAATAAAAATGGTATTGTAAATGGTGTAAGCAGTACATCATTTAGCCCTGACACTCCTGTAACTTGTGAACAGGCTGCTATTATACTTGTAAAGTATGCACAGTATAAGAATATTTCTCTTGAAACAAAGAGTATTTCTCCTAGCACAACAGGTGTAAGTGAATGGGCAAAGGAAAATGTAATTAAAGCAGGTAAGGCAGGTATTATTACAAAGCAGAATACAAATGGCTATGATTATACTTCTCCAGCTACAAGAGGTGATGTTGCCTCTATGATTAATAACTTTATGGCTTATTACGGAAAGTAAGAAAGGGGAATACATAGTGAAGTTAAAAGCAATAGCTTTAATATTGTGTTTTGTATTGATTTTAGGCTGTTTTACAGGTTGTGGTAAAAAATCTACAGAAGAAGAACAGGTTACAGAGGTAACAGAGGAAACAAGTACAGAAACTACAACCTTGACAACTACTCAGACTACAACTGTAGCCACAACTGAAACAACTACTGTAAAGGCAAATGCTACAAATTCATCAACTAAAACAACAGCAAAGTCTACAGGTGGAAGTACAGGCAAAGTTAATTCTGCTGTAATTGCAGAAGCCAGTTCCGGTAAAAAACAGCCGGTAAGTAAGGCTGTACTTAATGCCTCAAAGCCTAAGGAAACTACAACTCCAACAGGTGCTAGAATAGTAGCAACTTCTGCTGCTGTTTGTGATATTATGGATAGACTTGGCATTGGACTTGTAGGTGTACCACAGACTACAGTTACAGCCATAGCATCAAGATACAATGGAGTAAAGACTGTTGGTTCGCCAATGTCTCCGGATATGGAAATTATAAAGAGTTTAAATCCAACTGATGTTATAGGTCCTGATACTTTAAAAGGCGATTTAGAAATAAAGTATAAAAATATTGGTGTTAATTCTACATTCTTAAATTTAAGAAGTGTAAAGGGTCTTTATGACAGTGTTAAATTAATAGGTGACAAGTATGGCAAAAGTGCTGAAGCAGATGCTATTGTAAAGGAATATAATGAATTTATTTCCAGCTACAAAAATAAGCATAGTGGCAAAAGTCCAAAGGTTCTTGTGCTTACAGGTCTTCCCGGTAGTTATCTTGTAGCAACACAAAATTCCTATGCAGGTTCACTTGTTGAGCTTGCCGGAGGTACAAATATATTCCACGATGACACAAAGGATTTTCTTACTGTAAATCCGGAGGAAATGCTTGCTCGTGACCCTGATATTATTATAAGAACAGCTCATGGTGTTCCAAAAGAAGCCCTTGAAATGTTTGATAAGGAGTTTTCGACTAATGATATTTGGAAACATTTTAGAGCAGTTCAAAATGGCAAGGTTTACGATATGGACTATATGCTTTTTGGTATGAGTGCAACATTTGACTATCCACAGGCATTAGCTGACCTTGAACCAATACTTTATGGTGATTGATATGAAGTGTAAAAAAATATTGAGTTTTGTAATTATATTAATATTGTTGGCTGTACTTTTTGTTGTGGCTGTAAATTCCGGTAGTGTAAAGGTTTCCTATGGGGAACTTTTAAGAGGAATTTTCATTGAACACAATGACAATGTAAATATTATTTTGGATTTAAGATTTCCTCGAATACTAATAGCAATGTTGTCAGGTGCAGCCTTGGCTGTAAGTGGTGTGCTTTTTCAGGCTGTTTTGAAAAATCCTCTTGCTGACCCTGGAATTATAGGTATTTCCTCTGGTGCAGGTTTCGTAAGTGCAATTATTATAGCCTTTTTTCCAACTTGGTTTTTGTTTACTCCTATATTTTCATTTTTAGGAGGTATGGTGGCTTGTGTCCTTGTATATAGCCTTTCCTACAAAAATGGCTTTTCACCTCTTAGAATTATACTTGTGGGTATAGCAATTAATGCAGTATTTTCAGGCTTATCCAGTGGTTTTGGCTCTATGAGTAGTCAAAACTATCAAAGTGCATCAGAACTTATTAATGCAAATATTTCAATGAAAACTTGGGATGATGTGAAACTTTTGGGTGTTTATGTTGTAATTGGTCTTGTACTTGCCTTTGTGATTTCCGGCAAGTGTAATCTCCTTGCTCTTGAGGATAAAACAGTGCGAGGTTTAGGTGTAAATGTAAATGGACTTAGAGTTGTAATATCCGTTGTAGCTGTGTTACTTGCGTCAATTACAACTGCTGTTGTCGGAGCAATAAGTTTTGTTGGGCTTATTGTGCCACATATGGGCAGATTGCTTGTAGGTAGCGAACATAAATTGCTTGTGCCATTTTCAGCTTTGTTAGGTGCTTTTGTAATGCTCCTTGCTGATACAGTAGGCAGACTTATTGCCTATCCTTATGAAATTTCTCCGGCAATTATAATGTCAGTTGTAGGAGGACCATTCTTTATTTTTCTTCTTAAAAGGAGTGATAAAACATATGGAAATTAAAAACGTTGAATTTTCTTATGGCAATCATAAGGTTTTAAATGATATTTCATTTAAAGTACAAGAGGGAAAAATAACTACTATTATAGGGGCAAATGGCTGTGGTAAGTCTACACTTTTTAATGTCATAACAAAGAACTTAAAACCTCAAAAAGGTAGTGTGTTACTAAATGGAGAGGATATAAAACATATTTCTCTCAAAAACTTTGCAAGACAGGTTGCCATTGTGCATCAGTATAATACAGCACCTAGTGATATTACAGTTGAAAAACTTGTAAGCTATGGCAGAATTGCACACATAGATAAGGGCAGAAGAAATTATGCTGATGATGAAAAATACATAAATTTTGCAATGGAAGTAACAGGTGTTTCTGAATTTGCTAAAAAGCAGATTTCTAATCTTTCCGGTGGTCAACGCCAAAGAGTGTGGATAGCTATGGCTTTGGCACAAAACACAAAAATTCTTCTTTTAGACGAACCCACAACTTACCTTGATGTCAGATACCAAATTGAAATATTGAGATTGGTAAAAAAATTAAATACAGAGTATGGAATTACTATTATTATGGTTCTTCACGACATAAATCAGTCAATAGCCTATAGCGATTGCATTATTGCTATGAAAGACGGCAAAATTCTGGCAGAGGGCAATCCTAATGATGTTATAAACGAGGAACTTATTAAAAATGTCTATGGCATAGAGTTAAGTGTAAAGGAAATAGAAGAAAATAAAATTGTGTTGACGGTGTAGTAATATTTAAAAGCAATCTCATTTGAGGTTGCTTTTTTGTGTGAAAATATTATTAATATGTTTTAATATTAGTTTTATTTTGTATTATTTTATGGTATACTAAAAACAATATTTATATAAAGAGGTGGTAAAAATGAGAATATTTCATTTATCGGATTTACACATTGGAATTAAGCTATATGGTTATGATTTGAGGGAAGAACAGGAATATATTTTTAATGAAATTATAGAGAAGATGAAGGAATATAAGCCTGATGTAATTGTTATTGCCGGTGATATTTATGACAGAGCTATGCCATCAGGTGATGCTATTGAAATGTTTGACATATTTATTAGCAAAATCAGAAATGCTGATAGCAGTATTAAAATAATGATGATTAGTGGTAATCACGATAGCAGACAGCGTATAGGCTGTTTTAGTGAAATATTAGAAAAACAAGGAATATATATGGTAGGTATACCACCTAGAACACAGGAGGATTACATAAAAAAGGTTACATTACAGGACGAATTTGGTGATATAAACTTTTATCTTTTGCCATATGTAAATACAGCTGATATTAAGAGTGTACTAGGTTACGATATGGAACTGAAAATACTATATAATGAAGCATTTCATAAATTTTTCGAAAGAGAAAATATAGACGAAAGTCAAAGAAATATTATTGTGAGCCATCAATTTTATCTTCCTAAAGGTGAAAAAGCTGAAAATATAGAACGTACTGAATCGGAAGTAAAAACAGTTGGCAATACAGATTGTATAGACGCTGATGTACTTGAAAAATTTGACTATTCAGCTTTAGGACACATTCACAAGCCTATGAAAGTAGGTAGTGAAACTATAAGATATTGTGGCACACCTATGGCATATTCAGTAAGTGAAGCTGGACAGGAAAAAGGTATATTAATGGTAGATATAGGGGAAAAGGGTACAGGAGTTAAAGTTACAAACTTGCCTTTAAAGCCGATGAGAAATGTAAGAATAGAGGAAGGAAAGTTTGAAGAATTAATAAAAAAATATTCTAAAGATTTTGTGACTGTAGTATTGACAGATACTGAAGAAATTGAAGTTTTAGATATGAGGGAAAGATTAAAACTGGCTTTTCCTAAATTACTTGAAATCAAAAGAGATAATGTAAGGCGAATAGACGATGAAATTGAAATAGAAACGGAAGATACACTAAAAAGTCCTTATGAATTGATTTGCAAGTTTATACCTAATCTTAAAGATGATGAAAAAGAACTTATAAAAGATGTTATAAATGAAGTAATGTTAGAGGAGGGAGAATAATGCGTCCTATATCTTTAAAACTAGATGCTTTTGGCTCTTATGGAAAAGAAACTTTAATAGATTTTACCAAACCTACACAGAATTTATTCCTTATAACAGGGGATACAGGTTCAGGTAAATCTACTATTTTTGATGCTATAGTTTATGCTCTCTATGGTGTTGGTAAGGAAAATGAATTAGAATACCAAAGTAACTTTTCATATAACAATAAACGCCCAACTGTAACATTTACTTTTGCTGAATCTTCAGAAGAAAATGCAAAGCAATATACAATAATTAGAACTCCTAGATATTACAGATATAAGGAAAATAGCAAAAAGAAAATTCTTTTAAAAAATCCGGAAAACTCAACAGTCACATTAATTGAAAACAATAGTGACAATAAATGGGATAAGAAAAATGGTGCAAACAAAAAGATTGAAGAACTTGTGGGACTGGACAGGGACCAGTTTATGCAGGTTGCAATGATAGCCCAAGGGGAGTTTATGAATGTTATCAGAGAAAGTTCTGAAAACAAAAAGAAGATTTTTAGAAAAATTTTCAACACTGGAATATATGACAAAATATCTGATGCTCTCGGAAACAGAAGAAAATCATTGGAAAAAAGCATAAGTACAATAACAACAGAATGTCAAACAGAAATATTGCACATAGTTTTAGATGAAAATTATGACAAATATCCTCAATTAAATGAATATTTGAAAATACTTAAAGATGGAAATATGTCTATTATAAATGAATTTAATACATTACTTGAAGACTATTGTAGCTATCTTAAAAAGCAGTGTGAAAACATATGTAATGACAATGAAGAAATTAATAATAAATATGAAAAGGCAAGTGCAGATTTAACAGAGGCAAATCAGCTTTTAACAGTTTTCGTTGAGTATGAAAAGGCAGAAAAGGCTTTAGAACAGTGTAACGAGCAAAGAACTGAAATGGCTGAAAAAGAAAGTTTATTAAATAAAATCAATAATGCCTATGTTATAAAACCCTACTATAACTATTATACTAATGCACAGAATTCTAAAAAGGATTTGGAAAATAAAATTATTTTTCAGGAAAATTCTTTGCCTGAATTAAAAAATGCTTTTACTAATGCAGAAAACAAGTTAAAGGAAATAGAGCCTTTTTTTGAAAATGCTAAAAATGAATTTATAGAAATAAATAGCAGTGTAAATTCGGCACTTAAAATATTTGACCAAAAGGAAAAAATTGAAAAAGAAATAGAGGACTTAAAAGTTCAATATAACAAGGCTGTTGAGTCAAAAACAGCAAAAGAAAAAGAAATTGAAGGTATAAATACTTTAATAAAAGAAAATACTGAAATAAGGGAAAAGTATAAAAATGCCAATGTTGAAAAGGTTCAGATATACAATGAAATAAAAGAGTGTAAAGGCATAGTAGATAAAAATGAAAATATAGAAAATATTCAAAAACAAATTAGAGAATTACAGGGGAAATGTACTGTAAAACAAAAAGAATTTACAGATTGTAAACAGCTTTATAATGATGTAAATGGGGAATATGAACGAATTAACAACCTGTTTTTAAGTGAGCAGGCTGGGGTGTTGGCTAAGGAATTGAAAGACGGAGAACCTTGTAAGGTATGTGGGTCAACAGTTCACCCTAAACCCTACGTAATTGACGGCAATATAAAAATACCAACACAGGAAGAAGTAAACAATGCTAAGGAGAAAAGGGATTTAATTGACAAAGAACTTCAGGAAAAGTCTATGGAGTGTGGCAATATTGTAAAAGATATTGCAAATTTGGAAGATAATTATAATAAAGAATGTAATGAAGTTTGTAAATTACTTGATATATCTTCAAAGGAGTTAATTACAGATGTATTAAATGAAAGAAAAGCTGATTTGAATAAAAAATATGCAGAAAATAAGGCAAATTGCAAGGCTTTAACAGGTGCTGAAAATAGTATATCCCAATTAAATGAAAGATTAGAGAATGAAACAAAGTTGCTAAATGCCTATGACGAAAAGGTAAAAGAGTATAAGGAAAAACTTATAAAGACGGAAACTGCTCTAGGTGAAATGACAAACAACACAGATTTTAATTCAAGGGAAAATGCAGAAAAGGCAAGAAATAAAGCAGAAATAAATAAAAATGACTTTGAAAGTAAGTATTCTGTTGCCGAAAAAGAAAAATCAAATGCAAAAACTAAATTGGAAAACGCAGAAACACTTTTAAAAGACTACAAAAATAATTTGCCAAATGTTGTTGAGGAAGTTGCAAAAACTGAAAAAGAATACAATAGTGTTTTAAAGGATAAAAAGTTTGATGATAATAGTTGGCTTGAATATATAGAAAAGTATAGTCAAAGTCAGAGAGATGACATAGCAACAGAAATTGAAGAATACAAAGAAAAATTAAAATCAGCAGAAACTAAAAGGGAAACTGCTTTAAAGATTATTAATGAAAAGGAAAAGCCGGATATAGAAATTTTAAGTGGCAAAGTAGAAGAATTAAGGGAAAGTAAGAAAAAATCTGATGAACTAAAGAATATTACATTTAATGCCATTGAGAAAAATAGTGAAGTTTTAAATAATATAGTAAAGAAAGTTGAAGACCAGACAGAAATTTTAAAAGAGTACAACAAAGTAAATGTTATATCTGATTTAATATCAGGGTCAGTAAATAAACAGGCTAAAATTGACCTAGAAACCTTTGTTCAAAGATATTATTTGCAAAATATTCTTCGTTCTGCAAATAAGAGATTTGAAAGTATGACAGGTAGTCAATACCAGTTAATATTAAAAGACCTTAATAAAACAGGGAAAAGGACAAATGAAGGTCTTGATTTAATGGTCTATTCTTTAGTAACCGGCAAGGTGAGAGAAATAAAAACTCTTTCCGGAGGTGAGTCATTTATGGCTGCACTGTCTTTGGCACTTGGGATGGCAGACCAAATAAAGAATAAAAAAGGCTCTATTAACTTAGATATGATGTTTATTGATGAAGGCTTTGGCTCATTAGATGATAGGTCAAGGGCACAGGCTGTTAATGTACTTACAGAAATGGCAGGCAGTGATAAACTTATAGGAATTATTTCCCACGTTTCTGAATTAAAGCAAAATATAGGCAACCAGCTTATAGTATCAAAAGATGAAAGTGGTAGTACTGTAAAATGGAAAATTGATTAAAAAATGGAATAAAAAAATAAATATGGGCAATAATATAAGTATAAAAATACTGTAAAATAAGCAATATTATATTAAATAAGTTAAATAATACATTATTTTTGTGTAAAATGCCGTTGACTTTTAAATAAAATAGTAATATAATTTACCATAAGGCAAAAATAAAAAATATAGAACGCTATGCCTTTGAGAAAGTATTTTTTTATATTCTAAATATATGGGAATTTTTGTTTGTATATGGGGAGATTTCACGAAAATAAACAGAATATAAGCTACTTAATATTAATTATATTATAGTAAATGAAATGTCTTATTAGTAAATTCATTGTGTATTAAAAAATACCATATGGTTGAATAATAGGCGTTAGGTAGTTGACTGCTTATTTTATTACATAAAATAGGAGGAAAAAGGATTATGAATGCTTTTTTAACAAATTATCTTGCAAATATTATACCCGTATCATTTGAAGTTGAAAGTAAAGGCGAGGTTACGAAAGTCGGTAAGGATAAACCTCAATTCAGAGTGTTTATCAATAACGACATCAGTAAAACAGAATTAATGACAAGTACATCACTTGCTTTAGGCGAGGCCTATATGCGTAAGGATATTGATGTAGACAAGGATTTATTCGAAGTTTTAGATGCTTTTCTGGGACAAATGGGAAAGTTTACAACAGATAAGAAGAAACTTAAAAATCTTATTTTTACATCAATGACAAAGAAACATCAAAAAGAAGAAGTAAGTTCACATTATGATATAGGTAATGATTTTTACAAACTTTGGCTTGATGAAACAATGAGCTATTCTTGTGGATATTTTAAAAATCCTACAGACACTCTTTATGATGCACAGGTAAACAAAGTACACCATATTTTGGACAAGTTACAGCTTAAGGAAGGTATGACACTTTTGGATATAGGTTGTGGCTGGGGCTTTTTGCTTAAAGAGGCTGTTAAAAAATACGGTGTAAAGGGCTACGGCATTACCTTAAGCAGTGAGCAGAAAAAGAAGTTTGAAGAAGACATAAAGAAAGAACATTTAGAAGGCAAGTTAGAGGTTCATTTAATGGACTATAGAGAACTTGAAAAATCCGGTTTACAGTTTGACAGAGTTGTAAGTGTAGGTATGCTTGAACACGTTGGCAGAGGGCATTATGACTTGTTCTTAAAGAATGTAAATGCCGTTTTAAAGCAGGGTGGATTATTCTTACTTCACTATATAAGTGCCTTAAAGGAACATGAGGGCGACCCATTTATAAAGAAATATATTTTCCCAGGTGGGGTAATACCTAGCTTGAGAGAAATAGAAGATATAATGCCGGAATACAATTTCTATACTCTTGATATTGAAAGTTTAAGAAGACACTATTCAAAGACTTTGCTTTGTTGGAGAGAAAATTTCCTTAAACATTGGGACGAAATTGTGGCAACTAAAGGCGAAGAATTTGCCAGAATGTGGGATTTGTATTTAGCCGGTTGTGCTGCTACATTCCACAATGGCATAATAGATTTACACCAGATTTTGATGTCAAAAGGTATAAACAATGATTTACCTATGACAAGAATTGTATAATAAATTTTTATATCCCAGCTGTAATAAATGCAGTTGGGATATTTTTTAAAAAAATTTGTGCTATTTTTGTAATATTAAAAAAGTTTGAATAATGTCGTTTTTTGTTGACTTATAAGTTTTTTTGTTCTATGATATATAATTGTCAGAAATTATTTAAGATTGGGATGCTTATAATGAAATTAAAAAAAATGACGGAAAAACTGAAACAAATTTTTGCTAAACCTCTGAAGTTTTTCAAAGGCAGTTCATCTGAGAATGATGTTTTTGAAAAATGGTCAGAAGCTAGTGGAAAAGAAAAAATCAAAATCATAGGCAGATTTATCAAACAAAAAAAATCTTATGTTATAGTTTGTGTATTTGCTATTGTTGTGATTGTAGTAAGTGGCGTTGTCAATTTAAAAAACGGTGTTTTGACAAAGGAAGAAGAAATGGTAAATGCCGAAGAAATATTGACAGAGTCTTCTTCTAGCACTTCTACAACATCAGCAGAATTAAATACAGAAACTACTTCTAATGGTCCTGTGGCTTGTCATTACAATGCTGACGGTAAATTGTATGGTAAAAAGGGTACATTCAGTGGCTTGTGGCCTCAGCTTGAAAAGGTGGCAAAGGCTAGTAATGAACAGTATATAAAGGACTTGATGGTCTATGTTGGAGATAACACAGAGCTTGAAAAATGCAAGTATGAAGAAGATAAGTTTACAAAAATAAACGGTTATGGTACAGTTCATTGGCATCAGGTAGGGCATAAATGGCCTAATAAATATTCTTGTGCCTATGGTGGAAGTAGTTCAACTAGCTCCAATAGTCTTTTTAAGGATATTAAGAAAGAAGAAAAGGTTGAGGCTGTCAGTGAGGCTGTAACTGAAAACGTAGGTCAGGACGAAAAAAGTGTAGAAGTTATGCCTGAAATTGTTTTATCTGACTCAGCTGTAGACGTAGAAGAAGCAACTACTAAGGTTGTAGAAAAGGCTACAGAGCATACAACAAAGGCAAAAACAGCATCAAAGACTAAGACAGAACCAGCTACAGAATTGCAGACAGCAAATACTATAATAGAGGTTTCAGGTCTTGCTCCGGGCAAGGTTTGGGCAGGTAATTCTTGTGGGGTTTGTTCTCTTGCTATGGCACTTTCAACACTTTCAGGTGTTACAGTTTCTCCTCCGGAAGTTGCTCTTGCAGCAAATCTTCTTATAGGTAGTAGTGCTTGGTATCAAGTAATAATCTATTCTAAGTCACAGGCTAAGTTGGCACAGCTTGCAGGTTTCCCAGTGTATATGGAACCTTGGAATGAAGCTAAAAAAGCTACAATGGACGCTTGTCTTGATGCAAATGGTGTTGCACTTTTTGTTTCAAAGGGCAGTGACTGGGTAGATTTTGGTGGCAGACATTATATTATGGTTCGAAATAGAGTAGGCGATAAGTATTATACAGCAGACTCAGGCAAAAATCCTACACATGGATTTACTTATGAACAGCTTTCAGCCGGTTATTGTCAGCAGTATGTAGTATATATTTATCCAAAATCTGTAGCTAAGAATAATAACAAAACAAATACTACAACTAGCACAGCAAAATTAAATAAATAATGTATAAGCCTTTGCAAAGTAAAAATGCAAAGGCTTTTTTATATTGAATCGGAAAGATAAATCCGATGGCTTGTTTATCAAGCCACAAATTAACAAAGTTAATTTGTTCTGAATAACAAAAGTTAATTCGTTTTAAGGGTTGAAATATCCAAATAGTCCATTATATTGTATGCCAGCATAAGATTGAAAATATATTGAGGGTCATCTAGGTCCTTGCCTAAAATTTCTCTTATTTTTCTCATTCTGTAGTTTATAGTATTTCTGTGAGTGTTCATAATAAGGGCAGTTTCAAGTATACTTGAGCCGTGGTTTAAATACACTTTTAAGGTTTCAAAATATTCACTGTTGTGAATACTGTCATAGGCAATAATTGAGCTTAATGTAGTTTTTGCTATACTTTCCAATATAGATTTGTCCTGTGTTTCATAAAAAATACGGAATAAACCCAGAGCTGAAAAGTATTGTATTTTTGCATTTGAAGAAGTAGCTACCTTGTGGGCAAATACAGATTCTCTGTAGCTTTTGTGTAGGTCAATTAAATCATTTATGGTAGAACCGACCCCAATGTACTCTACATAGTCAGTCAATTCTCTTTTGTTGTTGTCTATAAGGTTGTTAAATTGTGTAATTTGCTCGTTGTATAGTACAAGTATTGTATAATTACTGTGGCTTATAATATTACATTTAGGAAAAAGATTGGAAATATGTTTTTTAGTCATTTCAGCCGAGTTTTTAGATGAAATGGTTACAACACAATAATTTCCGTTTTTATCATATCCACCCTGTGTAATAGTTGGAATATAACTTTCGCTATATTCCGGAGATATAAGAGCATTTTCGAAAGATAGTGCAAGGGTGTTGTCTATTAATGCCTGTTGAGATAACATCATACAAAAATCCTGCATTATTTCTGCAATATGGACTTTCCATGGCATTGATAGGAGAGGAAAGTTCAGTTTATCGGCATATTCGCACACTTCATCTGTTATATGTGCATCAAGAACATATCGCCCAGTATTTAGTATAAGTCCACAACATTTTCTCTTTGCTAAAATATCAATCAAGTGAATCATATCTTCTTGATTATGTATTTGCATACCGGTGGTTATTACCAGTTCATTGGCGCTTAAAAAGTCGTTGTTTTCAATATCTTCCAGAAGATAAACCCAAGCAACAGATATATCTAACAGGTTTTGACGGCAGTGAAGTTTTATGGAATATTTGTTATTATCTTTCTGACAAAGTTCTTTTAAAGTAACAGACATAGAAACACTCCTTTCTTTTTACTATAATATAACATATTTCGATTTGTGCTACAAGCATAAATTACAGCACAATAGTTTAGGCTAAAACACAATTGACTTGTGCCACAATGATGACTATAATTAGGGCATAGCAAAGAACAAAGGCGTTCATGGTAATGAAAATTACCGTGGACGTCTTTTTCGTTATATAAATATTTTTTGATATATGATTAAGAGTTTGGAGGATGAATATTATGTTAAGAGACGAATTACCTAAGATTAAGACAGCACAGTTACCTGGACCAAAGGCAGCAGAAATTATTGAAAGAAGAAAGAATATTGTTCCTAATGCAATCCGTTGCGTATACCCATGTGTTATGGCAAAGGCAGAAGGTGCTATTATTGAAGACGTTGACGGCAACTACTTCCTTGACTGGATTGGTGGCGTTGGTGTTTTAAATGTAGGTCATACAAACCCAGCCCTTGTAGAAGCAGTTAAGAAGCAGGCTGAAAAGTACTTCCACGGTATGTTCAATGTTGTAACTCACGAAGGTTACATCGACCTTGCTGAAAAGCTTGCAGCAGTTGCTCCTATTAAGGAAGACGAAAAGAAGGTTATGTTTGCTAACTCTGGTGCAGAAGCTGATGAAAATGCAGTTAAGATTGCAAAGGGTGCTACAAAGAGACCAAACATCATTGTTTTCTCAGGTGCTTTCCACGGTAGAACAGTTCTTACAATGACAATGACAGCTAAGAAGGCATATGCAGTTGGTATGGGTCCTTTCCCTGATGGTGTTTACAGAGCACAATTCCCTTACATTTACAGAAAGCCGGAAGGTATGACTGATAAGGAATATATGGACGAATGTGTAAAGAGTGTTTACGATGTATTTGAAAACTGCTCTCCTGCAGAATATGTAGCAGCAATCGTTATGGAACCATTACAGGGCGAAGGTGGTTTTATTCCAGCTCCTATTGAATTTGTAAAGGCTGTTCGTAAGATTTGTGATGAAAATGGTATCTTATTAATCGCTGATGAAGTTCAGTCAGGTTTCGGTCGTACAGGTAAGCTTTTCGCTTCTGAATACTGGAAAGAAAATGGTTGTGCACCAGATATTATTGCAACTGCTAAGTCTATTGCCGGTGGTGTTCCACTTTCAGCTGTTATTGCTTCTAAGGAAGTTATGGATGCAGTTCCAGGTGGTACAATCGGTGGTACATACGGTGGTAATGCTTTAGCTTGTGCAGCTGGTCTTGAAGTATTAAAACTTATGGACGAGGGTGGACTTGTAAAGCGTAGTCAGGAAATCGGCAAGAAGGTAATGGCTGCTTTCAACGAAATGAAAGAAAAGTACGAAGTTGTTGGCGATGTCAGAGGTCTTGGTGCTATGATTGGTGTAGAATTTGTTAAGGATAAGAAGACAAAAGAACCAAACCCAGAATTTGTTGGCAAGTTCATTCAGGAATGTGCAAAGAATGGTTTATTAGTAGAAAATGCAGGTATTTATGGCAACGTAATTCGTTTCCTTGCTCCACTTGTAATTACAGATGCACAGCTTGATGCAGGTCTTGAAATTTACGAAAACGCTATTAAGGCTTGTATGTAATTTGAGGTGAGCTTATGAAGCAGTTTAAGGTTGTTCCTACAATACAGGAATTTGAAACTTGCAAGGACTTTGCTGATACATATGGTATCGGCAAAGGCGACCTTGTGTTCGTTAGTAACGGTACAAAAAATCGTCTTTTTCCGGAGTTAGATAATAGTGGTGCTATTGTAGTAAATTACAGAAACTATGGTAGTGGAGAACCAACAGACCTTATGGTCGAAGGTATCTGTAAGGACTTAGAGGGCAAGACATACAACAGAGTATTCTCTATTGGTGGAGGTACTATACTTGATGTTGCAAAATTGTTCGCTCTCAAAACAGTATCACCAGTAGTTAAATTGTTCAACAAGGAATTGGAAATTGTTAAGGATAAGGAGCTTATTCTTGTTCCAACAACTTGTGGTACAGGTAGCGAAGTAACAAATATTTCTATTCTTGAATTAACAGCTATTAATTCAAAGTTTGGTCTTGCCGTTGACGAGCTTTATCCAGACAAGGCTATTTTAATTCCAGAATTGCTTGCAGGACTTCCAATGAAGTATTTTGCAACAAGTTCTATTGATGCACTTATTCATTCTATTGAATCATTTACCTCCCCAAAGGGAAATGATTTCACAAGAATGTTTTCATTAAATGCTATGGATATGATTTTAAAGGGTTATCAGGAAATTGCTAAAAATGGCGAAGAAGCAAGAAAGCCTATTTTAAGACAGTTTATGCTTGCTTCTACATATGCAGGTATTGCATTTGGCAATGCAGGCTGTGCAGCTGTTCACGCAATGAGCTATCCTTTAGGTGCAAAGTATCACGTACCTCATGGCGAGGCTAACTATGCTATATTTACAGAAGTTTATAAAACATATATGAAACTTCAGCCAGTAGGTATTATTAATAAGTTAAATACTCATTTAGCCGGAATTTTAGATTGTGGCGAAGATGAAGTTTATACTGAAATTGAAAAGCTCTTAAATCATATTATTCCTAAAAAAGCACTCCATGAATATGGTATGACACAGGAAGATATAGCAGATTTTACAGAAACTGTAATGACAAAGCAGACAAGACTTATGAACAACAATTATACAGAGTTGACTGCTGAAACAGTTACAGAAATTTACAAGAGTTTATTTTAATTAATTATAAGAGGAACAAAGAGGTTCTAAAAGGTGATGTTATGCCTTTTTGAGCCTCTTTTTGTATGTCGTTCATTTAGAAAGTTGAGGGGAAGAATATGAACAAATCAGAATCTAAATTTAACAAAGTAATGGGCCCGTGGGATATATTAGTTATCGCCTTTGGTGCTATGATTGGCTGGGGCTGGGTTATTAATTCAGGTGACTGGATTGCAAATGCCGGCTTCATCGGTTCAATTATTGCATTTCTTATTGGTGGTGCTATGGTTGTATTTGTAGGTCTTACATATGCTGAACTTACAGCTGCTATGCCACAGTGTGGTGGCGAACACGTTTTCAGCTACAGAGCAATGGGACCAACAGGGTCATTTATATGTACTTGGGCAATTATATTAGGTTATGTTGCTACAGCAGCTTTTGAAGCTGTTGCATTACCAACAGTAGTTACATATTTATTCCCTCATTTTAATCAGTTTTATCTTTATACAATAGCCGGTAGAGATATTTATCTTTCAACAGTAGTTTTAGGCTGTGTTATGGCAGTTCTTATTACAGCAATTAATCTTGCCGGTGCAAAGACAGCAGCTATTTTACAGACTATTTTAACAGCACTTATTGCTTGTGCAGGTCTTTTATTGATTGGTGCATCTGTAGTAAATGGTGATATTGCAAATGTTGCAGGTCAGCTTTGGTCACATACAGATTCAACAGGTGCAACTCAGAGTGTAGGCAATGGTGTATTAAAAGTTGCTTGTATGACACCTTTCTTGTTTATCGGTTTTGATGTAATTCCTCAGGCTGCTGAAGAAATTAACGTACAGTATAAGAAAATCGGTGGTATAATGCTTTTATCTATTGGTTTAGCAGTAGTTTGGTATTTAATGGTTGTATTTGCAGTTTCTTATATTATGCCAAAGGAAACTATTTTAGATGAAATCAATTCACAGAATGGTCTTGTAGCTGCGAAGGCTATGGAAATTGCGTTCCATTCTCCAGCAATGGCTAATGTACTTATTATTGGTGGTTTCTGTGGTATTATTACTTCTTGGAACTCATTCTTAATGGGTGGTAGCAGAGCTATGTACTCTATGGGTGAATCTCGTATGCTTCCTAAGATTTTTGGTGAACTTGGTAAGAAAAAGACTCCAACAGCTGCTATTTTACTTGTAGGTTTCTGCTGTTTCATTGCTCCTTTCTTTGGCAAGGGTGTATTATTATGGTTAGTAGATGCAGCATCATTTGGTTGTTGCTTTGCATACCTTATGGTTTCAATTTCATTCCTTATTTTAAGATATAAAGAACCGGAAATGAAACGTCCTTACAAGGTTAAGTGTGGCAAGGTTGTAGGTGTACTTGCAATTATCTTCTCTGGTTTCCTTACATTACTTTATATTGTGCCAGTTAGCTTTGGTGCAGCTTTAGTATGGCAGGAATGGATTGTAGTAGGTACATGGTGCTTACTTGGTGTGTTCTTCTTCTTCTATTCAAAAGCTAAGTATAGCGAAGAATTTGGCAGACACGTTGATGTTGCCTTAGATGCAGAACTTGAATAAAATTTAAAATATTATTGTGTAGAACGTCTATGGAATTTTCCATAGGCGTTTTTTTGCGTTGAGAATATTTTTAAAAATTAAATACTTTTAGTTTTTATTGTGTTTAAAATGTATTAAAAATGGCGATTTACCTACATTATTACGAAAAGATATGACATAAATCGAAAAAAGTCGACAAATCTTGATGAAGTATGTTCAGAGTGACAAATAATACTATTAGTATTGTAAGGTAAATAGACAACAAAAAATGACGAATGGTCTTGAAATATGTCGAAAATATGGTATAATTTAACTATATTAAGTAGTGCAATAATACTAATAGTATTATTGACGGAGGTTAGGGCATGAAATTATTTACATATTTGAAAAATCCGTCTGAAAGTAGAATAATTATAGAATATGCTAAAGACGTTTTTGAAGAACTTAATACAACGGATTTTACCTCTGGAGAAAGTCTTATAAAAGAATGTAAAAATGCCGGTAAAGAGGATTTGCTTTTAGTTGATATGATATTAAGCTTTGATGATATTGAAGATGTTTTAAGCAGAATAAGGGGTATTGGCTGTGAAATAAAAATAGTGGTTCTTGCTGGTGTTGAATCGGAAATTCTTATTGATAAAGCTATTGAAGCCGGTGGTGATTATGTAGCATTAAAGCCTTATATTTTAAAGGAATTATTTGAAACTATACAATCCTTAATGAAGGGCGAATTTAAGCTGGATAAACAATGTGATTCACAGGTATTTGTTAAAAGGTCTATGATTGAAAAAGTGGCATCTAAAGTCCTTACAGACTGTGGAATACTTCCTAATGTAAAGGGTTTCAGATATTTGAAATTTGCTGCCAAAGAAGGCTTTTTTGATTTTAGTGTTATAGACGGGATTACTAAAAATCTCTATCCACTATTGGCTATGAGTTTTGATACATCTACGGATAAGGTAGAAAGAGCTATAAGGCATGCTATAGAGGTAGCTTGGAAAAAGGATAAATTTAATTCCGGTTTTGAAAAATTAGGCTTTTCAAAGGAATTTTATACAAAGCGACCAAAAAATAGTGAGTTTGTTTATGCTTTAGTAGAGTATGTTAAGAATATAATGGTAGAATAGAAAAAGATTGAAACGGAAATGTTTCAATCTTTTTTTTGTGTGATATTGATTATAATATTATTCTTTTTGCTCCCACATATGTTTTTGCTGCATAGGGGCTAGAAAGACTTGTTAATTTTACGCCACTGTTTGCAGCTTCAATAAAGTTGTTATTTCCTACATACATACCAACGTGGGAAATACCAGCACCAGAAGTGTTGAAGAATACTAAATCTCCTGTCTGTAAATCGCTTTTTTTAACTGCTACACCTTGATTAAACATTGTCTGAGATGTACGATTAAGTGTAATGCCGTAGGCTTTGTAAGAACTGTATACAAGACCTGAACAGTCAACGCCTACATTTAAATTTGTGCCACCCCATAAATAAGGCGTACCTATGTATTTCTGTGCGTAGTCTACTATAGATTGAGCTTTTGAATTTGTAGCAACAGTTGCTACTTTATTTTCAGGCTTTGTTCCGAAATGAAAATCCAAATACTTTCCGTTTACATATCCTGTAATATTGTCATCGCTTTTTACCTCAACCCAGCCTTTTTCAGCACCTAACACAGTTAAATTATAGCCATAAGGTAATCTTGTTATTTCCTTTGCCTGAGCATTTGAGTCTGTACGCAATACAAGGTAGTCGCTGGCATTTACAGAGGCGTATAATGTATCATCTGTGTTTTTAGCAGGCTCGCCCTTAGAATATACTGCGTTTAAAAAGGCTGTGTTGTCATTGTTTGATACTTCGTCAGCTTTTGCTACAGTAGAAAATACAGACGATACAACAAGGGTTAATATAATTAATTTATTTATAAATTTAAAATGTTTCATAAAATTTACTCCTGACTGAAATATATTACATAAATGTTACGAATATATTCTAAGGCTTTTTCCAGTATTTGTCAATACTTCTGCCTATATATTTAAGTTTTTTATAAGACTTTTAAAATAAAATTGTAACAATTAAAGACTGAATTGTGCAATATATTTCCAAAATGTAGGGGATTATTGATGAAAAATAATGATATTTATAACATTTGATAGAAAAAATATAGAAAAATAGGGCGTTTTTTATGTAATATATTTTTCTAAAATATTAAATTTGCTTAATAAATTTGAAATAATTATAAAAATAGGGTGGGGATACTGTAAAAAGTAGAAATTGTGAGATGGAAAACTATCGGATTAGTCTTCCAAATTTAGATTATATAATTTATGACTACATCATTTTTTGTATACAAAAAAATGGGCGTGTATAAGCAATTATACATTTCCAAAAATTTATGTATTAGTTCAAAACCACACTATTTGGTAAAGAATCAATAAAAAAAGATGTGACACAAATCACATCTTCTTCTATATAATTATGTATTAATTTAAAATTCTTCTAGCACCAACGTATGTTCTCTTTACGTAGCCGTCATTCATACTTGAAATAACAACACCGTCACCGGCACCATTAGTAGAGTGAATGTATTCGTCATTACCAATGTACATACCAACGTGAGAAATAGCTGAATTACCACCAGTGTTAAAGAATAACAAATCACCTGGTTCAAGGTCTGCTCTCTGAACTGCTGTACCCTGTAAGTACATATCTCTTGACACTCTGTTTAACTGAACACCAAAGTTCTTATATACTGACATTACAAAGCCTGAACAGTCAACACCGTTTTCAAGGTCTGTACCACCGTATACGTAAGGTGTACCGATAAACTGCTTTGAATATTCAATAAGTTCATCTACATCAATAGTCTTGCCATTGTAAGTTCTCTTGTTAGATAACTTAGAAGATGAAGTTGTTGAAGAAGTGCCTGAAGCAGTATTCTTTATTGATGAAGTAGCATTTTCAGTTTTGTTAGCCGGCTTAGTACCGTTCTTAAAGTCGATATACTGAGCTGATACGAAACCCTTAGTACCATTATCGTCAGAAACTTCAACCCAATCCTTAGTTGTAGAAATTATGCTAAGATTGTAGCCTTCTGGTAAAGACTTGATGACTTTACCGTCCATACCGGCAGATTCTCTCATATTAAGGGCTTTGGCATTAACTGTAGCATAAGCACTCTTATTCTGGTCTGAAACAGCTACACTAGCTGCAACAACCTGTCCAGCATTTTCAGTAACAGTACCTGAATTAGAAGTATCAACTGTAGGAGCTGATTCTGAAACAGTTACCTGCTGTAAATACTTTAAAAGACTACCCTGCATAAACTGCTTATGTATATAGCCTGTCTTGTCGTTGAACTTTACCTGACACCAATCACCAGTAATACCAGTTGTTACAAGTACCTGCATTTTCTTAGCCTTGCCAAGAGATTCTGAAGAAGTAGATGGACTAACACGAACATTTACATCATCGGCGATACAAGTAGCATCTGTCTGAACAACCTGAAGATAATTAGCAGAAATAAAAGCCTTTTTCTTATCAGCTGTAGTTATTTCGAACCAACCGTTGTTAGCATCAGCAACGATAGTCAATACATCATTTTTCTTAGTTACAGAAACTAACTGACCGGCAGTAGAGTTGTAAGAACGTAAGTTTACAACATCGCCTGTAACTTTTCCTAAATTTGAAGCAAAAGCACTTGTTACAAATAAAGACGAGAACAACGTACCTGCTACAAGGAATTTAGATATGCTCTTTAAATATCCCATATATCTCTCCCCTGTTATATAAATAATTAATAAATATTACATAATTGTTACAATAGATTTTACACAAATTTCCTTTGATTGTCAATAGTCTATGGAATAAAAAAATAAAATTGTAATATTTATGTAGCATTTTAATTTTTAGAACTTTAACCTCAAAGTTGGTTTGTACAATAGTGATAACAAAGGTGATTTTTGACTTGATTTTTTGTAAAGTATAACGAAAAAAGTGTAAGGCTTTTGAAAAATTTATTTTAATGAATGGTAATACTATGTTCATATTGTTTTTGGTTTTAAAATTCCACTTTTTGTGATATAATTTTATTCAATGGTTTTAAATGAATATATAATAGGAGAGAAAAGTATGAAACAGATTATTTTGGCAACGAAAAATAAAAATAAACTTGTAGAGGTTAAGGCTGTATTAGGCAATGATTACGAAGTTCTTTCTATGGAAGATATAGGCATTGATGTTGATGTAGAAGAAAATGGAACTACATTTGAAGAAAACGCAACTATTAAGGCAGAAGCTATATGCAAAATATGTGGCAAACCTGTTATGGCTGATGATTCAGGTTTAGAAATAGACTACTTAGACAAGAAACCCGGTGTGCTTTCTGCCAGATTTTTAGGTCACGATACATCATATGATATTAAAAATGCTAAAATATTGGAAATGCTTGAAGATGTTCCGGAAGAAAAGAGAACAGCTCGTTTTGTATGCTCTATAGCAGTGGCTTTCCCAGACAGAGATACTGTTGTTGTAAGAGATACTATTGAAGGTATAATAGGCTATGAAAGTGCCGGAGAAAACGGCTTTGGCTATGACCCAATATTTTATGTGCCGGAATTAAAAAAGACTACAGCACAGCTTTCTATGGAAGAAAAGAACAAAATTAGCCATAGAGGTAAAGCACTTGTTAAAATGGCCAATAGATTAAAGGATATGAATTTATGAGATTGCTGATTATAAGTGATACACATGGCGATATATCAAAAGTGTGTAAAGTTGTAAATGATATAAAAGATTTAATTGACGGTATTATACATTTAGGAGATATAGTGGAAGATGCTGACAAGTTAAGAAAGTTGTATAGCAAAATTCCAGTATACAACATCTGTGGCAACTGTGACTATGGTACTAATGTTCCACCAATGAACATATTGGATTTTGAGGGTAAAAAAATATTTATCACACACGGACATCTTTTTAGTGTTTACTATGACACTACTAAACTTGTTTACAAGGCTATGGAGCTAGGTGCTGATGTTGCATTGTTTGGTCACACTCACATTCCATATTTGGAACAAATTCACAATGTATATGCTATGAATCCGGGAAGTCTTACACAGCCTAGAGGTGGAAGTAAGCCTAGTTACGGTATTATAAAAATTGAAAATGGTGTCATTACACCGTCATTAGTAGAATATAAAGAAGATTAAAGAGGTAGAAAATGGATATTTTAAAAACATTGGAACAGGAATTTAAGTTAAAGCCTTTTCAGGTAGAAAATACTGTTTCATTAATAGACGAGGGGAATACTATTCCCTTTATTGCAAGATACAGAAAGGAAATGACAGGTTCACTTGATGATGAAACACTTAGAAATCTTTCTGAAAGACTTGTTTATCTTAGAAATTTAGAAGAAAAAAGAGAGTCTGTTAAAAATTCTATTATAGAACAGGAAAAAATGACTGACGAAATAGCAAAGGCTTTGGACAATGCTACTACAGTTACAGAAATTGACGATATTTACAGACCTTTCAGACCAAAGAGAAGAACTAGAGCTACTATAGCTGTTGAAAAGGGTCTTGAACCTTTAGCTACACTTATTCGTATGCAACAGGTTAATAAGCCGATTGTTGACGAGGCAGTAAACTATGTAGATGCTGAAAAGGGTGTTGAAACTGCTGATGATGCTATTGCCGGAGCTATGGATATTATTGCTGAAAGCATTTCTGATGAAGCAGAATACAGAGCTTTTATCAGAAAAATGACTTTTGAAAAGGCTACAATAGTTACAAAGGGCGATAGTGAAACAGAGTCAGTTTTTGAAATGTATTATGACTATAGTGAGCCGGTTTCTAAAATTCCAGGACATAGAATACTTGCCATTAACAGAGGTGAAAAGGAAAAAGTCCTTTCTGTAAAGTTGGAAGCACCTGTTGAAGATATTTTAAAGAAATTGGAAAGTAAAATTATTGTAGGCAATAAATTTACAGATGAAATTTTAAAGGAAACTATTGCCGATAGTTACAAGCGACTTATTGCACCGGCTATTGAAAGAGAAATAAGAAATGATTTAACAGAAAAGGCAGAAGAAGGTGCAATAAAGGTATTTGGTGCAAACCTTAAACAGCTTTTACTTCAGCCTCCTATTAAGGATATGGTTGTACTTGCTCTTGACCCAGGTTTCAGAAATGGTTGCAAGGTGGCAGTAGTTGACGGCACAGGCAAGGTTCTTGACCACGCAGTAGTTTATCCAGTTCCACCAGTAAATAAAGTGGCACAGGCTAAGAAAATATTGTCTGATATGATTAAGAAAAATGGTGTAAATATTATTGCCATTGGTAACGGTACTGCATCAAGAGAAACAGAACTTTTTGCTGTTGAGCTTATGAAAGAGCTTAATCTCAATTTACAGTATATTATGGTAAATGAAGCCGGTGCGTCAGTATATTCTGCGTCTAAACTTGCAACAGAGGAATTTCCTGATTTAGATGTATCTATAAGAAGTGCTATTTCACTTGCCAGAAGATTACAGGACCCTCTTGCAGAGCTTGTAAAAATAGAACCAAAGGCTATTGGTGTAGGTCAGTATCAGCACGATATGAATCAGAAAAAGTTAGGCGAGGCCTTAGGTGGCGTAGTTGAAGACTGTGTAAACAGTGTAGGTGTAGACTTAAATACAGCCTCTCCGGCACTTCTTTCTTACGTTTCAGGTATTAGTGGCACAGTTGCAAAAAATATACTTGCATATAGAGAAGAAAATGGCAAGTTTGACAACAGAAAACAGCTTTTAAAGGTTTCTAAGTTAGGACCAAAGGCTTTTGAACAGTGTGCAGGTTTCCTCCGTATTACAGACGGAAAACAGGTTCTTGACAACACAGGTGTTCACCCAGAAAGTTACGATGTAGCTGTTAAATTGCTTGAAAAATACGGCTATAGTGCTGATGATGTAAAAAATGGTGGAGTAAAGGGTATTTCAAAGAAGATTAAAAATATTACTGCAACAGCTGAAGAATTAGGTGTTGGTGTGCCTACTTTACAGGATATTATTAAGGAACTTGAAAAGCCGGGCAGAGACCCAAGAGATGAAATGCCAAAGCCTATTTTAAAGAGTGATGTTCTCAGTATAGAGGATTTAAAAGAGGGAATGGTTCTTAAAGGCACAGTTAGAAATGTTATTGACTTTGGTGCTTTTGTGGATATTGGGGTTCATCAGGACGGACTTGTTCATATTTCACAGATTTGTGATAGATTTATAAAGCACCCACTTGAGGCTGTTTCTGTTGGTGATATAGTAGATGTAAAAGTTTTAAGTGTAGATGCTAAAAAGGGAAGAATTTCTCTTACAATGAAGTTATAAAATATGTAAAGCGAAAATGCCCCAGTTTTGTAGGGCATTTTTGCGTTAGTGACTTTACTCGTATTCAAAGGAAAGACATTCTGTTTCACAGCAATCCTTTGCACAGGCACAATCCTTACCAACTACAATGTCTTCAAGAGTGCAATATTCGTCTTTGTCATTGTACTTGCAACTGTCAACTCTACATTTGATAGATTTGTTTGTTGTCATAAAATCACCTCCGATAATTATTGTGCCTTATTATTAAAATAATATTCAGGAGATTTGTATGAAAAAATTATTTGATTGTCATTGTGACACTCTTACAAAAGTTATGGAGTGTGAGCAAAATTTAATTGAAAACAATATGCAGATAGATATAGCTAGATTAAGTGAATTTGAAAGTGCCACAGAGATTTTTGCTATTTGGCTTGATGATAAATATCTTACAGAAGCCTATAAAAACACAAATAGGGCTATAGATTTTTTTAAATCCCAAATTGAAAAATATGGAAATTATTTTTCACAGGTAAAGACAAAAGAGGATTTACTTAACGAAGAAAATAAGGTGAAAGCCATTGTTTCCATAGAGGGTGGCGAGGCTATAGAGGGCAGTATAGACAAACTCTATGAATTTTATGAAAAAGGTGTTCGCCTTATGACTTTGACTTGGAACCACAAAAATGAAATTGGTTGTGGTGCATTGTCCGGTATTACTGACGGATTGACAGATTTTGGTAAATCCATTGTAAAAGAAATGAACAATATGAATATGTTTATTGACGTTTCTCACATAAATGAAAAAGGCTTTTGGGACGTTGTAAAGACTACTACTAAACCTATTATAGCCACTCATTCCAATAGCTTTACAATTTGTAATCACCCTAGAAATTTGAAAGATGACCAGTTAAAGGCTATTACAGAAATGAATGGGGCAATAGGTTTAAATATTTATCCTCCTTTTGTAAGAGATAGTGAAAGCATCACAAGTGAGGATTTACTTCGCCATATCGACTACATACTTAATAAAACAGGGGAAAATGTGCTTGGTATGGGTACAGATTTTGACGGCATTTCCAAATCCCCAAAGGACCTTGAGGATATAAGTAAATTGCCTAAGTTTTATGACCTTGTTTCAAAGGAATTTGGTGAGGAAATAGCAGATAAAATATTCTATAAAAATATGCAGAAGTTTTTTGTGGAGAATATGTAAATTATTTTATTTTACAGTAAATTTACTATTGGGAATTGTTGACAATTATTATAAAAGTATGATAAAATTAAGTAAAGAGAAATAATACAGATGTTTTGTTAAAAACCTTGGGGTACTAAAGTTTATTTTCTATTTAAAAATGGAGGGATTTTTATGAAAAAAGCTATTAGTTTAATTTTATCGACAACAATGGCAATGGGATTTGCTACTTCTGTAATGGCAAACAGTACAACACAGTCCATAGGTGTTGGTGTAAATAATTTAGGGTTTGTTACTGATGACGGTCAGCTTGTTATGTGGGGAAGAAATGAGTATGGTGAATTTGGTAATGGCGTAATGGACGGTAGCAATTATTTTGATTTTACAAACAGTGTTAAAGATGTTGTTGCCGTAGTATGTGGCTATTATGATTCTACAGCTATACTTAAATCTGACGGTACTATGTGGACTTGTGGAAGAAATAATTCCGGTCAGTTAGGAAATGGAACAAGAGAGGATAGCAGTACATTTGTAAAAGTAGCTAGTGATGTAGTGAAAATAGGTGCTGGCGAGGAATATTTTATATATTTAAAGAAAGACGGCACTCTTTGGGGTATGGGTAATTCGGCAGAAAGACAACTTTTGAATAAGTATGAGGAAACCAATGTTAAAACTCCAGTGAAACTTATGGAGGGTGTAAAGGATTTTTCTACTTACCTTAGAAATACGGCAGTAATTACTACAAATGGCGACCTTTATACCTTTGGTGCTAATGTTCACGGTCAGTTAGGTGTAGGCTCAAATTCAGACAGCATTGACGATGTGGAACAGCCGGCAAAGGTTATGAGCAATGTCAGAAGTGTGTCTTGTGGTAGTGAATATATGTTGGCTATTAAAAATGATAATACACTTTGGTCTTGGGGTACAAATGTCTATGCCGAGCTTATGAATGGTTCAACAGAAGAACACGTAATAAACTCTCCTAAAAAAGTAGCTGACAATGTGTTAAAGGCTTGTGCAAGTGACAATAATTCAGCTTATATTACAACAGACAATCAGTTGTATATGGTAGGTAGAAATTTAAATGGTGAATTAGGATTTGATGAAGCATATATTAAAAAAGTTACAAAAATTGCAGACAATGTAAAAGATGTTGCAATAAATCAGAGAACTGTATATACAACCCTTGACGGCAAGACTTATACAGCAGGTTCACAAATAAATAGTATAGGCTATGCTTATGAAGGTTGGAAAGAACAGCCATATAAAATAGCTGATGAACACAAGTATACAGTAAATGCTACTACTTCAAGTGACAATTCTTCTGTACAGACAGGTAATCTTATAACATTACAGATTGGTAGCAATATTTTAACTAACAATGGCAAGGATACAACTATTGATGTACCGGCACAGATTATAAACGGCAGAACAATGGTTCCTTTAAGAGCGATATTTGAGGCATTAGGTGCAGATGTTCAATGGGACGGTACAACTCAGACAGTATCTTCATCAAAGGGTTCAACAAATGTTTCACTTCAGATTAATTCTACTGAACTTCATAAAAATAGTGAAACAAAGACACTTGATGTACCTGCACAGCTTGTTGAGGGCAGAACTCTTGTGCCAGTAAGAGCTATTGCTGAGGCATATGATTGCACAGTAGGTTGGGATAGCGAAACAAAGACAGTTTCTGTAAAATATTAATTAAATAATTACTTCAAGGTTTATTTAAAGGGTATGTGTTTAGGCACATATCCTTTTTTGACATTATAAATATTGCTTTTATATCTCTGTTGTAATATAATGAATTTATGAGATAGGAGGTTTGCATTATGATGAAAAGTAGAGTAGAAGAAACTATTGCAAGACACGATAAAGGATATAACTGTGCTCAGGCTGTTGTCTGTACATACTGTGATTTATTAGGTATAGACGAGGAAACAGCTTTCAAAATGAGTGAAGGTTTTGGCTTTGGTATGGGTATGACAGAGGTTTGTGGTGCAGTAAGTGGTATGACTTTTATTGCCGGACTTAAAAATAGTGACGGTAATTTATCAGCACCAAAGACTAAAAGAGATACCTATACATTAAGTAGAAAAATGGCTCAGAAGTTTAAGGAGAAGAATGGTTCTTATATCTGTGCTGAATTAAAGGGTATAAGAGGTGGAAAGGTTCTCCGTAGTTGCCCTGGCTGTATTGCTGATGCTGCTAAGATTATAGAGGAACAGATTTTCCCTGATACTTTTGAAAAATATGACGGCAACTTATAATTGATTTTTTGAGGACAATATTTGGTATAATGAGGACACCATATACAATGTCGAATTATGTCGTGGTATAATACACGTTAGAAGGTGAGGTATGGTGCTATATGTACCTGCAAATGATAGCTTTTATACTGTCGGGCGAGGGGTTTCCGTGTGGAAACATTGAAAAGGGAAGTATACTGCATCGCCTTTACTGCGAGGTAGTATATGTTTGCTTTAATTTTAATATTAAAGAAACATTACTACAAAAATGTACGATATGGGCTTGAAAAAGTATTCTCCGTTTAGTGAGAATACTTTTTTTGCTTATTTTAAAAAAATTACTGTTTAATTCCTTGAAAAAATTTGTAAAATAGTGTAGAATATTAGTGTTAAGAACGAAAGGGAGTGTTTTTATGGATATATCAAATAATGCAAAAAAAGCTAGACCATCATCAACACTTAGTATATCTTCAAATGCTAATAGAATGATTGATGAAGGAATTGACATTGTTAATTTTAGTGCAGGTGAACCGGATTTTAATACACCTGATTATATTAAAGAGGCTGCAATAGAGGCTATTAATGATAATTTTACTAAATATACTCCTTACGAGGGAATAGTTGAACTTAGACAGGCTGTAGCCGATGATTTAAAGGAAAATTGCGACTTGGATTATACTCCGGAACAGATTGTAATAAGCAACGGTAGTAAGCATGCAATTACTAATGCCTTTATGGCTATTTTGAACCCAGGGGACGAGGTTATTGTGCCAGCACCATATTGGAATAGTTACATTGATATAATAGAGTTGTGCTATGGTGTGCCTGTTGTTGTAAATACTACAAAGCAAAATTCTTTTAAGGTTACTGTTGAACAGCTTGAAGAAGCAGTAACTGACAAGACAAAGGCTATTATTATTAATAGTCCAAATAACCCAACCGGTATGGTTTATTCCAGAGAAGAATTGGAAGAAATAGCTGACTTCGTTGTTAAGCACGACTTGTTTGTTATTTCTGATGAAATATATAAGAAACTTATTTATAGTAGAAAACTTAGTCACACAAGTATTGCATCTCTTAATCCTGAAATTTATGAAAGAACTATTGTCATTGACGGTCTTTCAAAGAGCTATTCCATGACAGGTTGGAGAGTAGGTTATACAGCAAGTAACTTAGAAGTAGCAAAGGCTATTGCAAATATTCAGTCTAATACTACATCAAATGTAAACTCTATTGCTCAGATTGCTGCTTTGGCTGCATTGACAGAGGAAGATAATGCTCCGGAACAGATGTTAAAGGAATTTCAGCATAGACGAGATTATATTGCACAGAAGATTTCAGATATTCCTCTTTTAAGCTCACTTTTACCTAAGGGTGCTTTCTATATTTTGATAGATATTTCAAAGTTGTTAGGTACAGAGGTAAAGGGCTGTATGCTTAATAATAGCTATGATGTGGCAAAGGTGTTGCTTGACTATTATCAGGTAGCAGTTGTACCTTCTGATGCCTTTGGTGTTGAAAATTACATAAGAATTTCTTTTGCAACAGCTATGAGAGATGTTGTAGAGGGTGGAAACAGAATAGAAAAATTTGTAAAAGAGAATTTTTAACGTTTTTTAACATTTTACGAAGTAATAGATTGTCTTATAGAGGGAGTTCCTGATGTGGAGCTCCCTTTTGTAGTGTAACATCTTTTTGTAAAATCACATGTTACGGTAAAAATCCAGTAATTAAGCAGGATTGAGGGGTATGTGACATGTAACATGTAATTTTTTTACATACACATAACTTTTTAATATATCATCAATTTTGATAATGATATAAAAAAGTAGATTGGTTATATATAATATTTTGTGTTACATGTTACAATCTCTTGAAAGTGTAGTATTTATCGGCATTTTGGCGTAACATCTAATGTAACATGTAACACCTAAGTAGGTGTTACACCCTAACTTAATTGACTATGGCAGGTTAAAATGGTATACTTTGGCTATAATGTATATGAAAAAGGTGAGGTGGAAAGGTGTATGAACTATATTTTAAAGCATTTTGATACAGATTTGCTTATGTTTTCTGCTGATGAAAACAGTAGCGACCCTGATTATAAAATTTTATGGGTAAATGATGAAAAAAAGCACCTTTTGCCTTTGGATTTTAAGCCTACACCGGAGGGGTTAAGTAGTTGGATAAGACATAGAACAATACCTAAAAACAGAGCTTTTGTAAACAGTATACTGGCAAAAAGTGGCTTAAATATAAATAGACCAATGAATGTTGTTGCTGTTTCAAAAGGGTTATCCCTCAACGACAGTTATTGGGTAGTGGAAGAAAACAGTAATGATACTTTTGAGAAAACTAATTTGTATGACAATAGATTAAGTGCTGTTTTGGCATCTATAGCTTTTACAGGTTATGGCAGTAATATCAGAAGTTCATTGATTTCCAGTCCTGAATTTACAACCAATGGAATGTTGCCAAAGTGTTGGAGAAGAATAGGTGGCAAAATTATGTTGTACAAAGGTGGTACAAGTGGTTTTGCAAACACAGGAAAAGAACCCTATTCAGAATACTATGCCTATGAAGTGGCAAAGTGTTTAGGCTTTAATGCTATTGAATACAATATTTCAAAATGGAAAAGCTTGCTATGTTCTACTTGTGAGCTGTTTACATCAAAAGAGGTGTCCTATGTTCCGGTAGGAAAAATAGTGACAAAGGGTGGAATTGAAGCTGTTAGAAATTATATAGAAAATTTGGGAGAAAACTATATAAATAAGTTTAATGATATGCTTGTGTTAGATGCAATAATATACAATACAGACAGGCATTTTGGAAACTTTGGCTTTTTGATTAATTCTGATACAAACGAAATAATTGACTTTGCACCTTTGTTTGACCACGGAAATTCACTGTTTAACTATGCAGGGGAAGAAGATTTGGAAAGTATAGAAACACTTCAAATCTATGCTAATACCCTTATGCCTTGTGTTTATGATGATTTTATAACTACAGCCAAAAGTGTTTTAACACAGGAGCATAGACAGAAATTAAGGGGGTTGTTAGAGTTTAAATTCAAGAAACACCCTAGATACAATTTACCTTCTAAAAGGCTTAAATTAATAGAAAAGCAAGTGCAAATAAGAGCAAAAGAATTGCTGGACTGAAATTTACTAAAAATTTAATATAATATTACAATAATAGTGTTGTAAAATGTCTGAAATAGTGGTAGTCTGAGATTATCACTATTTTTGTGTGAAAGGAAGTTTTTGTATGATGACATATGAGGAAGTAAGAGGAAACAAGGATATAAATACTTATATAGTAAAGGCTGACCAGTATTTAAAGTCATTGGGATTTACTGAACACAGCTTTTCCCACGTTACAAGAGTAGCAGAAACAGCAGATTATATTTTGAGAGAGTTGGACTATTCTCCAAGGGAAAGGGAGCTTGCTAAAATTGCCGGATATATGCACGATATTGGCAACATTGTAAACAGAGTTGACCACGCCCAAAGTGGGGCAGTAATGTCATTTAGAATATTGGACAGATTAGGTGTTGACCCAGAGGATATTGCCGATATTATTGCTGCCATAGGTAATCACGATGAGGGCACAGGTGCTCCCGTAAGTGCTATTGCAGCAGCACTAATATTGGGAGATAAATCTGACGTTAGATACACAAGAGTAAGAAACAGAGATTTTGCCACATTTGATATTCACGATAGAGTAAACTTTTCTGTAAAAGAGTCTAATTTAAAATTTGAAAATGAAAACAAGGATATAGTTCTTAACTTGACTATTGATACTGAATTTTGCTCTGTAATGGACTATTTTGAAATTTTTATGGGCAGAATGATAATGTGCAAGAAAGCGGCAGAATTTTTAGGAATAAGATTTAGACTTAGAATAAACGGACAGAAGATACTATAAAATAGTGCAAGAAATGCTTGCATTTCTTGCAGGTAGTCTAATGTAGGGACCAGCCGTGAAAAATATGGCACTAAAACCCAGTACCATATTTTTGTCCCTGTCCTCACTCGGGCAAAGCTCGAGTTGCGGAATTAATTTAAGAAAACCAAGGTTTTCTTAACAACTTTCCTTTGAAAGCAACAAGCCCCTACTGAAAAGTAGGGGCATTTTTTACAGAAATTTATTTTTCTTAAACAGATAAAGTGAAACCACAATGACCAAAATACTTAGACCGATACAGGCTTGATAGCCATATTTCCAAGTAAGCTCAGGCATATATTTAAAGTTCATACCGTACCAACCGGCAATAAGAGAAAGGGGAAGTACCAATGTTGTAACGATAGTGAGGATTTTCATAATATCATTTTGATGCACACTGATTTGGGACTCGTACAAATCCTGTATCTGCATAGAATAATCACGCAAAATCTGTGCCTCACTTCTCAGAACACTGACTCTGTTTGAAAACAGGTCAAATAGTTTATCTTCATTTGGCGTCAATGTTATGTGGTCTACCTCATTTAACTTATGCTCGATTTCAAAAAGTTGGGTATAAAAACGATACTGATTAAACAACTTTTTTCTTATATATATAATATCTCTTTGATTGTATTCATCAATTCCACCGTCTAGCAAGTTGTTTTCAAATGTAGAAAGTGAATTTTCAATATCCTGCAAGTACAATAAATCCCTATCAATAAGCATATTCAAAAAATGATAGTAAAACTTCCATATTGTAGGCATATCTATTGAAGAATGTCTGAGCTGTTCTATAATATTTATTACAGTATCTGAACTATCTATAAACAATATATTTCTGTTAAATATTAAATAGCCAAAGCGAGTGTGATTGAAAATATCCTTTTTGCTAGGCATATAAATAACACCCTGCAAATACTTGTTTTTAACATCAAGTTTGGTATATCTAGTTTCATTTGAGCGTAAAATGCTTATACCGTCTGGCATTTGCTCCATATATTTAGTAAATTTATATGTGCTTATAACAGAAATCATATTTGTAGAATTTTCTGTCAGTTTTTCGTCTGTAAATTCAATTCTGTTGTCTACAAGCTTGTAGTTCATAAGTATCAAGTCCTTTTATTTTTCCGGTAAAACCTCTAACCAGTAGCCGTCTGGGTCAGAAATGAAGTAAATGCCCATTTCCTTGTTTTCAAAGCAAATGCAACCCATTTCGCTGTGGAGTTTGTGAGCTTCTTCAAAGTTGTCTGTTCTGAAAGCCAAGTGGAATTCGCAATCCCCTAAGTTGTATGGTCTGTCCATATCTCTTAACCAAGTAAGCTCTAATTCAAAGTCAGTTGTTTCATTCTTTAAGTATACAATAATGAAAGAACCGTCTGGGGCATTTATTCTTCTGTCCTCTTTTAAGCCAAGAGCCTTGTTGTAAAATTCAATAGACTTGTCTAAGTCAAATACGTTGAAATTCTGATGTACCATTTTAAAGTTCATATTTTTTTCCTCCTAAAAATTCCATTGTTGCAAATCTTTTTCTATTTCCATTATTTTTGTGTTTTCAAAAGAATATTCTCTTTTAAATTTTTCAATAACGGAAAAATCCCCCCAAAAGTGCATAGGGAACATAGTTTTTACATTAGTGTTTTCCAAAAGATACTTAGCACCTCTGAAATAGTCATCCTCCTGTCGTGGGTCAAGGGGAACAAAGGCGTAGTCTATGTCAATGCCCTTTATTTTGTCTATTTCTCTTTGAAAATTTGCTGTCATATTGTTGTTGTAGGCCTTAGTTTCACCGGACCATACCCAATCGTTTAAATCTCCGGCGTGGTAAATAGTCATACCCTCAGTTTTTACAACAAAGGCAACGCCTAAGTCAGTAGATTTAAGTGTAGTAATTTCCAAATCACCTATAGAATAATTCTCATTAGCTTTTACATATGTAACAGGCTTTTCAGACTTATTCTTTTTCTGTATATCCTTTGAAAAAATATAGGTTATGTCTGAATATTTGTCAGACAATTCAAGAACTTTTGGATTAAAGTGGTCATCGTGAGAATGACTAGAAAAAATGTATATACTTTTATTATTATCCATTGTTGGAATTTCATTTTTGTAATAGTCAAACAAAATATAGCTTTTTTCTGTTTCCAAAAGGAAACCACTATGATTAATATATGTAATATGCATATAGTCCACCTCCATAAGTTTCTAAAAGACAGTATAACATTTAAAATCAGTTTGCACAACAATATTTAATATTTTTTTAAGCCGGAAAATGTAGACTTAAATATTTTTTTGTATTATAATTTACTTATAAATCTAATTAATATAGATATGAAAGGATGTTGATTAGTATGAAATTTAAAAATATATTTGTAAGCCTTATATTATCTGCTGTATTTTGTACTAATGCTTTTGCCTATGAGGGAGTTAATCTTAATATAAATGGTAAAGACATTACTTCAGAGGTTGCACCTAGACTTATTAATGAAAGAACTATGGTTCCTGTTAGAGCAATTTTAGAGGAAATAGGTGCAAGTGTTAATTGGAATGAGGAGCAAAGAACAGTTACAGCCGAAAAGGGCAATATAAAGTTTTCAATGGCATTAGACGAGGATTTTTATACTGTAAATGGCAAAGTGGTGTCTATGGATTCAAAGGCTGTTGTTGTGAAAAACAGAATACTTGTGCCAGCTAGGTATGTGGCACAGGCTTTTGGTTTAAAAGTAGAGTGGAATAGTGATGAAAAAACTGTATATATTAATGAAGTAAATGCCACTACAGAGGAAACTACTGAAACAACAACTGAATATGTTGAAAATACAGAAGTGACACAGACACAGAAAAAAGTTTGTGATATTATAACAAATGCCCTTAATACATACACAGTAGGCAAAGACGATTTAGATGAATTTAAGGTTGGCACATACAAAAAAGCCACAGACGAAATGGTTGAAAAAATAAATGAATTAAAGGCTGAAACAAGTGATAAAACAGCTTTAGCATTAATAGAGCAGGATTTGAAATTTGTAGATAAAGTTGAATCTTATTTGCAACAATGTGATTTGTACAGCAAGTATGCCAAAACTGACAATGCAAAACAAAATCAGTTGCTTTTTAAACATAGCCTTTTAGACAAGGTAAGTTATTTATCTGAATGTAAAACTGTAGAGGAAGCTAAAAAGATTTACAATGATTTAGTTGATGCCTATGACAATGTAGTAAGTATTGTAAAAAGAGAAACTGACACAAGATACAGAGTGACAAGAGATTTGGAATACTATGCAACTCCAACATTTGAGTAAGTATTGTAAGAAGTGATTGATTTTCTTGCAGTTGGTTTAACTTTGATAAATTGAAAAAACATTTTTATAACCTTTGAATAAACAAAAAAGACTGTCCTAAGTGGGCAGTCTTTCGTATTTTATGGCAATTTATTGAAAATAGGTTTCTTTTCTCTGAAAGTACAAACATAGTCAAAACCGGCTTTTTTAAGGAGGTTATAGGCAAAGTCAATGTGGTCTGCCAAATATTCTGTATAGTGTGCGTCACTACCTACAGTAATAATTTCACCGCCTAATTCCTTATATCTTTTAACAATGTCAAGAGATGGATAAGTATTTGATATGCCATACTTAAAGCCGGAAGTGTTAATTTCAATACCTCTGCCTCTTTCTATTAAGGCTTTTAATACAGCATCAATTAGGTCGCTATAGTCAGCATATTTAAGGCTGTTATCCTCGTACATACCGTATCTTGTTATGAAATCAAGGTGTCCATAAACACAGAAACCCTCACAAGTCTGTATATTTTTAAGCATTTCCTCAAAATATATAGTATAAGCCTGTTCCTTTGTTCTGCCCTCAAAATACTTCTTTTGGTCAAAGTATACATCAAGGGTTTCAACGGCGTGAGAAGAACCTATTACGAAATCAAAAGGAAATTCAGCAATGAAAGGATTGATTTTGTCAGCCCATCTGTTTTCAAGACCAACTTCAACACCAAAAACAATGTTAATTTTGTCCTTATACTTTTCTTGAAGTTCCTTTATAAAAGGAATGTACTTGTTATAATCGGTAAAAGGGTAACGAGGGTCAAAGTCAACATGGTCAGTAAAAGCTATTTCAGTAAGTCCTTTGTTTATGCCAGTTTTAATCATTTCTTCCATAGGTACTTCGCTATCGCAGGAAAAAGCTGTATGAACGTGGTAATCTGCTTTAAACATATACAATCATCTCCATTAAAATAAACTGTTTTATCATATAAGTATAACAAGTGAGGCGACATTTTTCAATTATAAAATACATTTTTTCGCTGTTCTATATTTTTTAGGTTAAATTTTGGTAAAATATGTGCAAAATGACACTTGAATAAAATGTAGAATTTTGTTAAAATGCCTTTGTATTATAAATAAACCTTGGAGGCAAATGGTTATTATGAATTTAGATTACGCAACGATTATCTTAGGGTTTGCCGGAGGTCTGGGACTTTTCATCTATGGTATGCAAATCATGGCATCAGGTCTGCAGAAAGCTGCCGGAAATTCTTTGAAAAAAATCCTTGAAGTATTGACCAAAAACAAGTTTTTAGGCGTGCTTTTAGGTATTGGTGTTACTGCTATTATTCAGAGTTCTTCAGCAACCACAGTTATGGTTGTAGGTTTTGTAAATGCAGGACTTATGAATTTGCAACAGACAGTCGGTATCATTATGGGTGCGAACATAGGTACTACTGTCACAGGTTGGCTGGTTTCTTCTGTTCAGTGGGCAGGTATATTCAGTCCAGAAAACTTAGCTCCTATTGCTGTATTTATTGGTGCAGCTCTTGGAATTTTCTCTAAGAAACAGACAGTAAACCAAATTGGCGAAATCCTTGTTGGTTTCGGTATGCTTTTCATTGGTATCGAAATGATGTCAACAGGTGTTGAACCATTAAAGGACCTTCCGGCTTTCAGAGAGGCATTTACTCACTTTGGTAGAAATCCTTTCCTTGGTGTTTTGGTTGGTGCAGTTGTTACAGCTGTTATCCAAAGTTCATCAGCATCAGTTGGTATTTTGCAGTCACTTTCTTTAACAGGCCTTGTAAGCTGGAATTCAGCAGTTTACATTATTATGGGTCAGAACATAGGTACTTGTGTTACAGCACTTCTTTCTAGTGTTGGTACATCTAAAAATGCGAAGGGTGCAGCATATATCCATTTGCTTTTTAATGTAATAGGTAGTGTTTTCTTCAGTATTCTTGCTGCTATATTCTTTAGTTTCTACCACGATTTTGGTTTCCAAAAGATTGGTATGGTAGAAATCAGTTTAATTCATACAGGATTTAATATTGCCAATACTGTAATTATGTTCCCATTCTCTGGTCTTTTTGTAAAGATGGCAGAAAAACTTGCTACTATTACATCTAAAAATGTTGGAGAAGACGAAACAGTACCTGTACATCTTGATGACAGAATCCTTTCTACTCCTAGTATTGCTATGAGCAACTGTACTAAGGAAATTGTAAGACTTGGTAATATGTCACTTAAAAACCTTACAGCTGCTTGCGAATCTCTTGAAAACAGAGATGGTTCAAGAGTTGAAAAAATTCTTGAAAGAGAAAAGAATATTGATAATCTTACAAAGGCTATAACAGCTTATCTTGTTAAACTTTGTAATTCTAACCTTACAAAGCAGGAAAATACCAATGCTACAGGTATGTTCCACATTGTAAACGATATGGAAAGAATAGGTGACCACGCTGAAAACATTATTGAAATGACACAGCAGATGATTGCCGATGATTTAGAGCTTTCTAAGAAGGGTATTGATGACCTCAAGAAGATGGCAGAAGAATCATTAAAGAGTGTAAGAAATTGTATTATTGCCTTGTCTGACAACGACATTGACTTTGCTGAAAAGGTAATCAAGGAAGAAGAAAGAGTTGATAACCTTGAAAAGCAAATCAGAGGTGAACATATGCAAAGACTTACATCTGGAGAATGTAACCCTAGAGTGGGTGTAATTTTCCTTGATGCTTTAACTAACTTAGAGAGAGTATCAGACCACGCATTAAATGTTGCTCAGGGTGTAATCGGAGCAAATACTACTAGAAATTAATTTTTGATATTTTTATTAATGATTTTTGAGGCTATGGCAGTCTAACAAAGGGATTGCCATAGCTTTTTTTTATAAAATTAAAAGAAAAAATTGTAAATTAAATGTAAAATACTGTAAATTGGCTTTTTTGAGTTTTTAAAATTGGCTGAAATTATAGTAAAAATGCCTATTACTGAAATGAAAACACAAATAAATATGATGTAAAAGTTTCAAAAAAATATCATATCAGGGCTTTTTGCATAAATTGGAAGTCTAAAAATGCGAAAATATTGTTAAATTAGTATAGGGCAAAAATATAATAATTATGTTATAATACTGTCAATGTTTGGATTTTTGTCGTTTATTGCTTATGATAGATGACATAGACAAACAATGGCGTTCTATATAATTATAAGGCTACTATAGCGTTATAGAAGGAGGATTTTTGAATGTTAAACAAGAAAAGTGTTGACGATTTGAATGTAAAGGGTAGAAAGGTTTTAGTTAGATGTGACTTTAACGTACCTTTACAGGACGGTGTTATTACTGACGAAAACAGAATTGTAGCAGCTTTACCTACAATCGAAAAGCTTATCAAGGAAGGTGCAAAGGTTATTCTTTGCTCTCACTTAGGCAAGCCAAAGGAACCAAGTGCAGAATTTTCTTTAGCTCCAGTTGCTGTAAGATTATCTGAAAAGTTAGGCAAGGAAGTTGTATTTGCTGCTGATGACAACGTTGTTGGCGAAAACGCAAAGAAGGCTGTTGCTGAAATGCAGGACGGCGATGTTGTTCTTCTTCAGAACACTCGTTTCCGTAAGGAAGAAACTAAGAACGTAGAAGAATTTAGCAAGGAACTTGCTTCTCTCTGCGACAATGATGTATACGTAAACGATGCTTTCGGTACATCTCACAGAGCACACTGCTCAACTGTTGGTGTTGCTAGCTTTGTTAAGGAATCAGCTGTTGGTTACCTTATGCAGAAGGAAATTGATTACCTTGGTAATGCAGTAAACAACCCTGTTAGACCTTTCGTTGCTATCTTAGGTGGTGCAAAGGTTAGTGATAAGATTAATGTTATCAACAATCTTCTTGAAAAGGTTGACACACTTATTATCGGTGGTGGTATGGCTTATACTTTCTTCAAGGCTATGGGCTACAACATCGGTAAGAGCTTACTTGAAGAAGATAAGATGGAATACGCTCTTGAAATGATTAAGAAGGCAGAAGAAAAGGGTGTTAAGTTCCTCCTTCCTATTGATACAGTAGTAGCTAAGGATTTTGGTGCTGGCAAGCCTCACCATACTGTAGAAAGACCTCTTGATGACCCAAGCAAGCCTTTCATCAGTGATGAAGAAGAAGGTTTCGATATTGGCGAAAAGACTAGAGCTCTCTACGCAGAAACTTTAAAAGATGCTAAGACTGTTGTTTGGAATGGACCTATGGGTGTATTCGAAATCCCTGACTATGCAGAAGGTACAAAGGCAGTTGCAGAAGCACTTGCAAATATTGATGCTACAACTATTATTGGTGGTGGTGACTCAGCAGCAGCTGTTAACCAGATGGGTTACGGCGACAAGATGAGCCATATTTCTACTGGTGGTGGTGCATCTCTTGAATTCCTTGAAGGTAAGGCACTTCCTGGTGTTGAAGCTGTTCAGGATAAATAATAATTATTGATGTTATCCCTCTAGGCTGCGATTTATTTTTCGCAGCCTTTAGATTGCAAAAAAGCAGGAAAATTGTAGGTTATACAAGTGGATTTAAAACATTATCTTATGCTTATAAATGTTACGAAAAGAATTACTAAAATAGTATTTGATTTTTGTGGTGTATATGGTATAATTAAGTAATGATATTAAATACTATATAAAGTATAATACAATTTTATAGAGGGGTGCGTTTATTATGAGGAAAAAAATTGTTACAGGAAACTGGAAAATGAATAAAACACCAAGTGATGCTGTTGCTCTTGTTGAGCAATTAAAGGACAAGATTGATACGGATGATGTTGACGTTGTTCTTTGTGTACCATTTGTCAGCTTAGCCGGTGTTGGCAATGCAATAAAGGGTACAAGTATTAAACTTGGTGCACAGAATATGCACTTTGAAAACTGTGGTGCTTACACAGGAGAAATTTCAGGTACTATGTTAAAGGAAATGGGTGTAGAATATGTTATTCTCGGTCATTCTGAACGTAGACAGTATTTTAACGAAACTGACCAGACTGTAAATAAGAAAGTACATAAGGCTCTTGAATGTGGTCTTACGCCTATTGTATGCTGTGGCGAAACTCTTGTACAGAGAGAAGCCGGAGTTACAATGGAAAAAATAAGAATGCAGGTAAAGAGAGCATTATTAGGACTTACTGACAGACAGGCAGCAAAGGTTCTTATTGCCTACGAGCCTATTTGGGCTATTGGTACAGGTAAGCACGCATCAGCTAATCAGGCAGAAAGAGTTTGTGCCGGAATACGTTGTGTTCTTTCAGAAATTTTTGACGAGCCTGTGGCAGCTAAAATGCGTATTTTATATGGTGGTAGTGTTACAGGTAATAACGCTGCTGCATTGTTTGAAATGCCTAATATAGACGGTGCATTAGTTGGTGGTGCAAGTCTTAAAATGGATTTTGAAAATATTGTAAAGGCAAAACCTGCCTTATAAGGAGAAAATGTAATGGATAAAACAACTATTTTGATGATACTTGATGGTTACGGTGTTAACGAAAAAACAGAAGGTAATGCTGTTAAACTTGCTAATAAGCCAAATCTTGATAGAATTATGAGCGAATATCCTTGTGTAAAGGGTTATGCAAGTGGTTTAGCAGTAGGTCTTCCAGACGGTCAGATGGGTAATTCTGAAGTTGGTCACCTTAATATGGGTGCTGGTAGAATTGTATATCAGGAATTAACTAAGATTACTAAGGCTATTGAAGATGGCGATTTCTTCACAAACAAGGCTTTACTTTCTGCTGTAGAAAACTGCAAGAAGAATAATTCTGATTTACACTTATTTGGTTTACTTTCAACAGGTGGTGTTCATTCTCACCTTGGTCATATCTTTGCACTTCTTAAGCTTGCTAAGGATAATGGTCTTACTAATGTATATCTTCACGCATTCCTCGACGGTAGAGATACTCCTCCTACTTCAGCAAAGGGCTTCCTTGCTCAGGTAGAAGATAAGATGAAAGAAATTGGCGTAGGTAAGGTTGCTACTATTTCCGGTAGATACTATGCTATGGATAGAGATAACAACTGGGATAGAATTGAAAAGGCTTACAATGCTATTACTTTAGGCGAAGGCAACACTGCTGAAAGTGCTGAAGCTTGTATGACAGCTTCTTATGCAGAAGGTGTAAACGATGAATTTGTTGTACCTACAGTAATTCTTGAAAATGGTCAGCCTACAGCTACAGTTAAGGAAAATGATTCTGTAATCTTCTTTAACTTCCGTCCTGACAGAGCTAGACAGATGACTCGTTGCTTCTGTGATGAAGAACTCAAGGGCTTCAACAGAGCTAAGGGTTATTTCCCAGTTAAGTTTGTTTGCTTCACTGACTATGATGTAACAATTCAGCACAAGGAAGTAGCTTTCCCTAAGGAAAAAATTACTAACACTTTAGGCGAATATATTGCATCTAAGGGCTTAAAGCAGGCTAGAATTGCAGAAACTGAAAAGTATGCTCACGTAACATTCTTCTTCAACGGTGGTATTGAAGAACCAAACGAAGGCGAAGATAGAATACTTGTACCTTCTCCAAAGGTTGCTACTTACGACCTCAAGCCAGAAATGAGTGCTCCAGAAGTAACTGAAAAGCTCATTGATGCTATTAATTCTAAGAAGTATGCTCTTATTATTATTAACTATGCTAACCCAGATATGGTAGGTCATACTGGTGTTATTCCTGCTGCTGTTAAGGCTATTGAAACAATAGACGAATGTGTAGGCAAGGTATATGAAACTGTAAAGGCTAATGATGCTCAGATGTTCATTTGTGCTGACCACGGTAATAGCGACCAGCTTATTGACTATACTACTGGTAAGCCATTTACTGCTCATACAACTAATCCGGTTCCTTTTGTACTTGTAAATTGCCATAAGGCTAAGGGTCTTGAAGAAGACGGTAAGCTCTGCGATATTGCACCTACATTATTAGATATGATGGATTTGGAACAGCCAAAGGAAATGACTGGTCATTCTCTTTTAATAAAGTAGTATAATTATTTATAATTTGGTTATACTTATTACTGAAAAACCATTGTATATTTTTTGTGTTATGTAACAAAAAATGTGAAAAATATGTAATTTTATTGTATTTTTAGATGTTTTTATATAAATTTAATTAAATTTTGATTGACAAAGTGGTTTTTTGGTTATATCATTAAGCTAGTGTATATTTTTTACATTTATATATTCTGAAAGGAGATACACAAATGAAAGGTTATTTAGAAATTGTTGACGTTAAGGCAAGAGAAGTTCTTGATTCAAGAGCTAACCCTACAGTAGAAGTAGAAGTTATCGTTAGCGACGGTAACAACGAATTTTTAGGTAGAGCAATGGTTCCATCTGGTGCTTCTACAGGTCAGTTCGAAGCTGTTGAATTAAGAGACGGTGGCGACAGATACTGTGGTAAGGGTACAGAACAGGCAGTAGCTCATGTAAATGATGATATTGCTCCTGAAATCCTTGGTATGAACGCTTTAGACCAGGTTGCTATTGATAACACTATGATTGCTTTAGACGGTACTCCAAACAAGGCTAAGTTTGGTGCAAACGCTATCTTAGGTGTTTCTATGGCAGTTGCTAGAGCAGCAGCAGAAGCTTTAGGTTTACCACTTTACCAGTATCTTGGTGGTTTCAATGCTAAGACTTTACCAGTTCCTATGATGAACATTATGAACGGTGGTAAGCACGCTGATAACACAGTTGACTTACAGGAATTTATGATTATGCCTGTTGGTGCTCCTACTTTCAAGGAAGCATTAAGATGGTGCTGTGAAATTTATCATGCATTAAAGAGCGTATTAAAGGGCAAAGGTCTTTCTACAGGTGTAGGTGACGAAGGTGGTTTCGCTCCTGACCTTGCTACAAGTGATGAAGTTCTTGACAACATCATTGAAGCTATTGAAAAGGCTGGTTACAAGCCAGGCGAACAGATTAGAATCGCTATGGACCCTGCTTCTTCTGAATTATACAAGGAAGACGGTTTATATCACTTCCCAGGCGAAACTGAAGCTAAGGGTGCTGATAAGGAAATCGTTAGAACTTCTGCTGAAATGGTTGAATACTATGCAGCTCTTTGCGAAAAGTACCCTATCATCTCTATTGAAGATGGTCTTGCTGAAGAAGACTGGGATGGTTGGAAGCTTTTAACTGAAAGACTTGGCGACAAGATTCAGTTAGTAGGTGATGACTTATTCGTTACTAACACTAAGAGATTAGCTAAGGGTATTGATTTAGGTGTTGCTAACTCTATCCTTATCAAGGTTAACCAGATTGGTACTTTAACTGAAACTTTCGATGCTATTCAGTTAGCTAACAGAAATAATATGACAGCTGTAGTTTCTCACCGTTCTGGTGAAACTGAAGATACTACAATCGCTGACATCGTTGTAGCTGTAAATGCTGGTCAGATTAAGACTGGTGCTCCAGCTAGAACTGATAGAGTTGCTAAGTACAATCAGTTATTAAGAATTGAAGAAGAACTTGAAGAATCAGGTCAGTATCTTGGTCTTAATGCTTGGTTCAACTTAAAGAACAAGTAATATAAGAATATATAAATTGTTTTTATAACTAGAAAATCCCTCGGTGGGCTTAGGCTTGCTGAGGGATTTTTCTGTTGTGTGGATATTATGTAAACTATTTTTAAAATCTGTGTAAAATTCTCTAATTAAATTCTAATCATTTGTATAGTGAAACACTAATCTTCTCCATTTATAATAGCTCTTGTAATCAAACAACAAACTATTTTGACGGAGGTGTTTACTATGGCTATTGAAGTTTTTAATAGAGTAGAAGAAAAATATATTGTAAACGAAAATCAGTATAGAAAAATTGTTGCCTCCTTTGGCGACAATATGAAAACAGATGAATACAGTAGCAACGGAAAATTTTATCAGATTTGCAATATTTATTACGACACAGAGGATAACAACTTGATTAGAACCTCTCTTATGAAACATATTTATAAGGAAAAAATTCGACTTCGCTCTTATGGAATGCCAAATAAGGACACAAAAGTCTATTTGGAGGTCAAGAAAAAATATAAGGGTGTTGTAAATAAAAGACGCTCTACATTAAGATTAAAAGAGGCCTACGAATTTACTGAAACAAGGGAAATTCCAAAATTGGAAAGCTATATGAACCCACAGGTGCTAAAGGAATTAAAACATTCTCTTGAATACTATGACGCACAGCCAAAGGTGTTCCTATCCTATGAAAGACAGGCGTTTTTCGGAAGTAATGACAGCAGTTTTAGATTGACTTTTGACAAGAATATTATTACAAGACGTGATGATGTTGGACTTGAAAACGGTATTTTTGGCTCTAAGTTGATTGATGACGGTACTTATATTATGGAAGTAAAGTATATTGAAAGAATACCATTGTGGTTTGTGAAGACTTTGAGAGAAAATGATTTGCAGAAAACAAGTTTTTCAAAATACGGTACAGAGTATAAAAAATATATAGCAGAAAATGAAGAAGAAAACTATGTGGAGGTAAGAAAGTATGCTTAATAATTTAATTTCTAATTTGACTAACTCGGGAGTAGTGGAAACTACATCAATTTCAACAACGGTTGCAGTTACAACAATGCTAGTTGCATTTGTATTAGGTGTAATAATTAGTATTACATATATTGGAACTGCTGAACCTGAAACATATAGCCACACTTTTTGTTATACATTGGTAATGGTGCCTATAGTGTCAGCAATTATTATTTTGCTTGTAGGCTCAAACCTTGCTACAGCCTTTAGTGTAAGTGGTGCATTTGCTCTTGTAAGATTTAGAAGTGAACCGGGTAATCCAAAGAATATAGCCTATATTTTTGCAACAGTTGCAGCCGGTCTTGCCTGTGGTGTACAATGCTATTTGTATGCAACTATATTTACAATTTTCCTCTGCTTTATTCTTTTGGTGTTCTCTAAAATTAACTTTGGTAGTAGAAAAATTGTCACTAGAAAACTTAGAGTCCTTATACCTGAAACTCTTGACTATGAAGGCGTTTTTGAAGAAACTTTGGCTAAATATACTACAAGTAGCGAGCTTGAAAGAATTGGTACTTTGGATTTAGGCTCTACTTTTGAGTTGGTTTACGATATTGTAATGAAAGATAATACTCAGACAAAGGAATTGATTGACGAATTGAGATGCTTAAATGGTAATCTGACTGTGTCTGTGTATCTTAATCCTAGAAAATCTGAAAAATAGGTAAATTATATATAATACGTCGGCTAAAAAGTCGGTGTATTTTTATATTTTAGTAAGTTAATGTAATGCTTAAAACCCTTGAATAATAGAGGATATTAATGTATAATGTATCATGAGATTTTGGTGAGAGAATATCATGTGTATAATCTCAGATGGAGGAAGTCACATGGAAAATTATTATGGTAAAATGGAAAAAACATTAGTAAATAAAAATATTAGTTATATGAATTTGGATGAAGAATCAAGCTTCAAAATGGGAGAACCAAACAGATTGATTGACACATTTTGTTCTAAATTAGAAAGTAGCAAAAAGGATAAAAAGAAATATACAACCATAGAATTATTTGCTGGAGCTGGTGGGCTTGCACTTGGCGTTGAAAAAGCAGGTTTTAATACAATAGGTTTAATAGAAGTTGACAAGGATGCTGCTGATTCATTAAAAGAAAATAGACCTAATTGGAATGTTATCAATGAAGATATAGCAAATATTTCGTGCTTGAATTTAGAAGATTATTTTAATATAGAAAATGGTCAGCTTGATTTATTATCTGGAGGAGCTCCCTGTCAAGCCTTTTCATATGCCGGAAAGCGTTTAGGATTAGAGGATGCAAGAGGAACATTATTCTATCATTATGCAACTTTTTTACAGAAATTACAACCAAAAATGTTTTTATTTGAAAATGTTAAAGGGCTATTAACACACGATAAAGGGAGAACATATGAAACGATAACTGATATTTTTAAACAGGCTGGGTATACGATTCAGAAAAAAGTATTAAATGCTTGGAATTTTGATGTGCCACAGAAAAGAGAAAGATTAATTATAATTGGAATAAGAAATGATTTGGTTGACAAGGTTGTATTTAATTTTCCTAAAGAACATAAATATAAACCTGTTTTGAGAGATATTCTGTTAGATTGTCCAAAAGGACCAGGTACTCCATATGGAGAAAATAAACGCAAAATATTTGAATTAGTTCCACCAGGAGGCTATTGGAAAGATATAGACCCTAAAATTGCTAAAGAATATATGAAAAGTTGTTGGAATATGCAAGGTGGTAGAACAGGTATTCTAAGGCGTATGAGTTTAGATGAACCATCTTTGACTGTGTTGACATCTCCATCTCAAAAGCAAACAGAAAGATGCCATCCGTTAGAAACAAGACCTTTTACAGTAAGGGAAAATGCAAGATGTCAAACATTTCCTGATGATTGGAAATTTTGCGGAAGTGTGCAATCACAATACAAACAGGTTGGGAATGCTGTCCCCGTGAATTTGGCATATGAGATAGCATTAGAAATCTATAAGTCATTAGGGGGTGTAGAATGATGGAATGGAATTTAGATTTTATATCAGAAGAAAATTTTAAAAAGCATGTACGAGAAACCATTATGAAATATGGTGGTAAGTTGGAGTCATATGATTTGAAAAAATTTAATAGTAGCTTAATAGACCCTATAAAATTATTATTTGATAAATCAGTTTATCGTACTAGCTGGGAAGAAATTGTAAATAATGAAATTTTTAGACAGAGAGATAAATCAAATAACAATGATATAGGATATTTTCATCAAAATATATGCTCTTATTTTGATGGATGTGAAGTTCCTAAAACAGGCTGGGATGTAATTTATAGAAATGATAAGGGAATAAAACTGCCTGATGGAGATGTAGTTCATACACTTTATGTTGAAATGAAAAATAAGCATAATACTATGAATTCTGCATCTTCAGCAAAAACTTATATAAAAATGCAAAGTCAAATTTTAGAAAATGATGATTGTGCTTGTTTGTTAGTTGAAGCTATTGCAAAAAAATCTCAGGATATTAAGTGGGCAATTAAGATTGATGGATATAGCAAAAAACATAGGTTAATTAGACGCGTAAGTATGGATAAGTTTTATGCTATTGTTACAGGGGATGATGATGCTTTTTGTAAAATGTGTATGAAGTTGCCTAGTGTTATAGAGAGTGTTGTGAATGAAGAAAGTTACGATATGGCACCAAATGATACTGTAATAAATGAACTTAGAAATGTCGCTGAAATTTACGGTAATTCAGAAGATAACTTAACTATGGCTATGGCTGTATATATGCTTGGATTTAGTACTTATATGGGATTTGAAGATAGATTAAAAGATAAATTAGGCAGTGAAACTATAAAAAGTATTTATGCATACGGTAAAGAAGTTAAAAATAAATAGTATAACTTGACTGTGTCTGTATATCTTAATCCTAGAAAGTCTGAAAAATAATTAGAATTTTGCATCGATGAATGTTTTTGTTTGTCGATGCTTTTTTTAGTGAATATTCTTTCTTTTTTTGTCGCAAAAAGAAAGAAACAAAGAAAAATGCTCTTACAAGCATTAGTTTCGCTTACAAGTAAGCGATTTAAGGCTTTGCCTTAAAAATCACGATTTTTAGCAAACCGGAAAGAAGTCCGGTGGCTTGTATAAGCCACATTTTGCAAAGCAAAATGTTCTGACCAGAAAAAAATGGAGTAAAACTTTCCAATAAAATTAATATAAATTTTTATGGACATATATCTTTGTAAATACTTAAAACACTTGAATAATAGGGTATATTGAGGTATAATGTACTATGAAATGTTTTGTGTAATAATAATAAATAAAAGTCCGAAATGTTATGTAATATGAGGAATAGAATGGAATTTATAAAGAGTGAAAAATTAAAATACGAATACAGCCGATTTAATGAAGAAACCAACGAAAATGAGTCAATAGAGGCTTTAAAAGGCTTGGATATTACCATTGACAGTGGGGAGTTTGTGGCTGTTTTAGGACATAATGGTTCTGGCAAGTCCACATTTGCAAAGTTAATAAACGGCTTATACAGTCCCAAAGACGGTGTGCTTATTGTAAATGGCTATGACACTAAAGTGCAGGAAAATATATGGAACATACGACAAAACGTAGGTATGGTTTTCCAAAATCCGGACAACCAAATTATAGCTACAGTTGTAGAGGAAGATGTGGCTTTTGGTCCTGAAAACCTTGGAATGGAGCCTAAAACTATTGCCGAAAATGTTGACAAGGCGTTGCACGCAGTTAGTATGGAGGAGTTCAGATATTCTGCTCCTAATTATCTTTCAGGTGGGCAGAAACAGAGAGTGGCTATTGCCGGCATATTGGCTATGACACCAAAGTGTATCATTTTTGATGAGCCAACAGCTATGCTTGACCCTTTAGGTAGAAAAGAAGTAATGGACACAATTTTGGAACTTCACGCACAGGGCATCACAGTTGTGCTTATTACCCACTATATGGAGGAGGCCGCTCTTGCTGACAGAATAGTGGTTATGAATGACGGTCAGAAGGAAATGGAAGGTACACCAAAGGAGATTTTTTCACAGGTTGAGAAAATGAAAGGCCTTGGCTTAGACGTTCCACAGGTTACAGAGCTTGTGTATTACCTCAACAAAATGGGCAGAAATTTCCCAATGGATACACTGTCAATAAATGAATTTATAGATTTGGCAGACAAAAATGGCTATAATGATGACTTTTCAATGGAAGAAGTGAAAAGCGACTGGAAGCCCTCAGAAACTATATTGGAAGTAAAAAATCTTACCCATACCTATGGCAAAGGTACAGCCTTTGAAAGAACTGCCCTCAAAAATGTGAATATAGCCATTGGCAAAGGGGAGTTTGTAGGTCTTATTGGTCACACCGGTAGTGGCAAGTCTACACTTATTGAGCATCTCAACGGTCTTATAAAGGCTGAGGAGGGCAATATTTATTTTAAGGGCAAGGATATTTTTGAAAACAAGCAGGATTTAAAGCATATTAGAGAGAAAATAGGTCTTGTATTCCAGTATCCGGAGCATCAGATTTTTGAAAGTACAATATTTGATGAAGTTGCCTTTGGTCCTAGAAATATGGGCTTGGAAAAGGAAGAAGTTGAAAAGAGAGTTAAGCAGGCCATTGAGCTTGTAGGCTTAGATGAAAGCTGTTATAAAAAATCTCCTTTCGATTTGTCCGGTGGTCAGAAAAGACGAGTGGCTATTGCCGGTGTAGTAGCTATGAACCCTGAAATACTTATATTAGACGAGCCTATGGCAGGTCTTGACCCAAAGGGTAGAGCCGAAATACTTTCTAATATAACTGAAATGCACCAAAAATTAGGTATTACAATTATACTTGTGTCCCACTCTATGGAGGAAATTGCCGATATTGCAGACAGAATACTTGTTATGAACAGGGGTAATGTAGAAATGTTTGATACTGTAGAAAATGTATTTTCACAGGTAGAAAAACTTTTGGCAATAGGCTTAAATGCTCCTCAAATTTCACTGTTGATGTACAGATTAAAGGGCAGAGGTTTGAAAGTGCCTACTAATATTTATAACGTAAAGAAAGCAGCCGATATTTTAAATCAGGCATTAAGGAAGTGAAAAAATGAATTTGACAATAGGTCAGTATTACCCAACTAAATCCATTGTACACGACTTGGACTCCAGAACAAAAATATTGGCAACAGTACTATATATTGTAGCAATTTTTGTTGCTAAAGGTATCGTGGGCTACGGCATTTGTACTCTCTTTTTGGGCTGTGCCATTTTTAAATCCAATGTGCCTTTTAAAATGCTTTTGAGAGGTTTAAAAAGTATAATAATTATTATTATTTTCACAGTTGTTTTAAATATGCTTTTTATCAGAACCGGTGACTTGGTTTTTAGACTTGGATTTTTGAAGATATATTCAGGAGGTCTGTATACAGCAATACGCCTTTGTGTCAGACTTATTCTCCTTGTAGTTGGTTCGTCTTTGCTTACTCTCACAACTTCTCCAATAAAGTTGACAGAGGGTATAGAAAGACTTTTGAAGCCTTTTAAAAAGGTAGGTTTGCCGGCTCACGAAATAGCTATGATGATGACTATTGCCCTTAGATTTATTCCTACTCTTGTAGAGGAGTTAAACAAAATCAAAATGGCACAGACAGCCAGAGGTGCAGACTTTGACAATGGCAATTTAATGCACAAGGCTAAGGCGATGATACCACTATTAGTGCCACTTTTTATATCATCTTTCAGACGAGCTGACGAGTTGGCTATGGCTATGGAGGCAAGATGTTACAGAGGCGATGTAAACAGAACTAAAATGCACCCTCTTGTATATACAAAAAAAGATTATGTAACAATGGCAATACTTGTTGCTTTGGTAGTAGTAGTGCTTTTGATTAGAATAATTTGGGGTGTGTAATATGAAAGTGTTGTTAAGTGTTGCCTATGACGGCAGTAATTACTATGGTTGGCAAAGACAAAACGATTTTATAACTGTACAGCAGAAAGTGGAGGAGGCTATTTCAGCATTGATGAAAAAGCCCGTTGCTGTAAGAGGTGCAAGCCGTACTGACACAGGTGTTCACGCAATGTGTCAGGGCGTGGTTTTTGAAACGGAAACAACTATTCCTGTAGAAAAAATGCCCTATGCTATAAATTCATTTTTGCCCAATGATATAGTGGTAAACGGTGCAAGGGAAGTTGGAGAGGACTTCCACCCACAGTATAGCGTCATAGACAAAACATATGAGTATAAAATACAAAATTGTGCTTTTAGAAATCCTTTGCTCTATAATTATACGGACTTTGTTCACTATGAGTTGGATATAGACAAAATGAATGAGGCTTGCCAGTATTTCATTGGCGAACACGATTTTAATGCCTTTTGTGCCAGTGGCTCACAGACAAAGACCACTGTCCGTACAATATACAAATTAAATGTACGCAGAGAAAAAGACATTGTAACAATATCGGTTACAGGAAGTGGCTTCCTCTATAATATGGTCAGAATTATTGCCGGCACATTGGTGGCAGTAGGCAGTGGCAAAATAAAGCCGGAAGAAATAAAGGATATTATAGAATCAAAAGACAGAACAAAAGCAGGAAAAACATTAGTTCCAAATGGTTTAACCTTAATGGAGGTAAATTATGACAAATGACAATAATTTAAACAAAGGTAGCTTTTCAAGGAACGATTTGAATAATAGACCACCTAGAAAAACTACAACAAGAAGTACAGCAGATAGAACTAGAGGTACAGCAAAACCTACAGTAAAAAAGACAGTAAACAAAACTTCTAGTAAGCCTAAAAACAGTGGCAAAAAGAAAAGAAAAAAGAGTAATTTTGCTACTGTAGCTAAAATTATGTTCGTTGTTTTAATTGTTTTAGTAGTGGTTGTTACTCTTTTCTTTAAGAAAATGAACAGTACAGAGGTCAATTCTTCAGCTAAAAACAAGCCGGAGGAAACAATTTCAGTAAATATTGAGTCAGGTTCTTCAGTTACGGACATAATTAAGGCTTTGGAGGACAACGGTGTTATTGATAGTGCCTTCCACTTCAAGTATCTTTGCAAAAAAATGGGCTATGGTCCAGAGTTTAAGTCAGGTTACTATACTTTCACAAACCATATGACTTTTGATGATATTATAAAGGCTCTCAACACAGGTGCATCAAGTATAAATGCTAAAAAACTTACTGTAAGAGAGGGCGAGTGGCTTAGTGAAATAGCATCAGATTTGGAAAGTATGGGAGTTTGTACAGCTAAGGAATTTTTAACTGCTTCTAATTCAAGAGATTACAACTATGACTTTGTGGCAAAAATTCCGGAAAGAGATAACCTTTTAGAGGGTTACTTGTTCCCAGCTACATACTCTATTGAAGAAAATATGAGTGCAACAGATATTGTAAATATGATGCTTGCTAAGTTTGACCAAGTTGTAAAGGACAACGATATTGAAGCACAGGCTAAGAAATTAAACCATACCCTTGACGATGCTGTTATTATTGCATCACTTATTGAGGGTGAGGTAAAATATGCTCCTGAAAGAACATTGGTATCTTCTGTAATCTACAACAGACTTGCTAAAAATATGAAGTTACAGCTTGATGATTCTGTTATTTATTCTATGGGTAAGAGAGCTACAAGAGTGTTGTATTCTGATTTGAAAAACAACGATAAGCACAATACCTATGTTGTTGACGGATTGCCAGTTGGTCCAATAAATAGCCCAAGTGAGGACTCTCTCAAGGCTGCTGTTAATCCGGATAGCACAAATTATCTCTACTATGTAGTAGAAAATACAACAACAGGTCAGCACCACTTCTCTGCTACTTATGAAGAACATCAGAAGGCAGAAGCAAGTTACAAAAGTCAAAATTGAAAGGAATAAGTTATGAGTTTGGTAGAAAACTATATTCACGAATATTTAGAAAATTTACAGCCTTTTTGTGAGGGCGAATTAGGTCAGTTGCAAAAGACTTCCTATGAAAAAGAAGTGCCTATTATACCAAAAGATGTAGTTCAGTTTTTAGGCGTTGTTTTAAGTATTATTAAGCCTAAGAAGATACTTGAAATCGGTATGGCAGTAGGCTTTTCAGCCAGTTATATGACAGGCTTTCTTCAGGAAGGTGGCCATTTGACTACTATTGACCGTTTTGATGTTATGATAAAGCAGGCGAGGGAAAACTTCAAACGTCTTGGTGTAGAAGACAAGGTTACAATATTAGAAGGCAATGCCAACGATATTTTGCCTACATTGGACGAACAGTACGACTTCATTTTTATGGACGCAGCAAAGGGTCAGTATATACAAATTCTCCCTGACGTACTTCGACTTTTGAAAAAGGGTGGAGTAATTATTGCCGATGATATTTTGCAAGAGGGCAGAGTTGCTCAGGCTTACGAGGAAGTTCCAAAGCGTCAGAGAACTATTCACAAGAGAATGAACGAATTTTTAAATGAAATAACAAATAATCCAAAGTTAAAATCAAGCATATTAACTATTGGTGACGGTGTGGCATTTATTCAGAAAATAGAGGATTGATAAAATGAAAAAAATAGAATTACTTGCTCCAGCTGGAGATTTGGAAAAACTTAAAATTGCTGTACTCTATGGTGCAGACGCAGTATACCTTGGTGGTACTAACTTTGGACTTAGAGCAAAGGCTAAAAACTTTGACTATGACCAAATGAAAGAGGGTGTAGAGTTTGCTCACGCCCACGATGTAAAGGTGTATGTTACTTGCAATATCTTTGCCCACAATGAAGATTTTGAGGAAATGGCAGACTACTTTAAGGAGCTTGAGGAATTAAATGTAGATGCAATTCTTGTAGCCGACCCTGGTGTGTTTGCCCTTGCCAGAAAAACTGTTCCTAATATGCCAATTCATATTAGTACACAGGCAAATAATACTAATTATATGTCTGCTCTTTTCTGGAAAAACCTTGGAGCAACTAGAATTGTTATGGCTAGAGAACTTTCTCTCAAGGAAATTAAAGAACTTCACGACAAAATTGGTGATACAGAAATTGAGGCTTTCGTTCACGGTGCAATGTGTATCAGCTATAGTGGCAGATGCCTTTTAAGTAACTATTTAAGTGGTAGAGATGCCAACAAAGGTGCATGTTCACACCCTTGCAGATGGCAGTATTATGTTACAGAAAAGACTAGACCAAATGAATATATGCCAATAGTTGAAGACGAAAGAGGTACTTACATCTTCAATTCTAAGGACTTAAATATGATTCAGCATATTCCTGAGCTTGTAGATGCCGGCATTTTCAGTCTTAAAATAGAAGGTAGAATTAAAACTTGTTTCTATGTAGGTACAGTTATTAAGGCTTATAGAGAAGCTATTGACGATTACTTAAAAGACCCTGCATTGTACGAAAGCAAAAAGGACTACTATATGCAGGAAGTTTCTAAGGCAAGCTACAGAGGTTATACAACTGGTTTCTACTATGGTAAACCAAATGAGGAAGACCAGGTTTACACTACTAGCTCATATATCAGAACTTATGACTTCATTGGTATGGTTCTTGACTACGATAAGGAAACAGGCTACGCAACAGTGGAACAGAGAAATAAGTTCGTTGTAGGCGAAAAGATAGAGGTAATGCGTCATAATGGCGAAGATTTCACTATGACAGTAGAGGAAATGTATGACGATAAGGGCGAAAGTGTTACAGAAGCTCCTCACCCACAGCAGATTTTAAAGGTTAAGGTTGATAAACCTGTTGAAGCTTTTGATATGTTTAGACGTGAAGCTAAAAATCCAGTTACACTTGAGTGATTAACTAAAATGCTTAATCTTTCTTTTTCTATCGCAAAAAGAAAGAAACAAAGAAAAATGCTCTTTCAAGCATCTGTTTCCCTTACAAGTAAGGGATTTAAGGCTTTGCCTTAAAAATCCACCATTTTTAGCAAACCGGAAAGAAGTCCGGTGGCTTTTTTAAGCCATATTTTGCGAAGCAAAATATTTTGAACAGAAAAAATGGACTAAAACTTTACTATTTTTTGAACAGCAAATTAGCAAACCGGAAAGAAGTCCGGTAGCTTATTTATAAGCCGTATTTTGCAAAGCAAAATGTTCTGAACAGAAAAAATGGACTAAAACTTTTCAAATATTTAAGATAAATAAAAAGTAAAATTTCTATTTTTACTACCATATTTGGATTAATAGAATAAAATTTTCATTTTTATATTTTATTGCAAAACCCTATAAAAAGTGGTATTATAAATCTATAAAAAGTTAGGCTAAACAGCTTAACACAAAAGGAGGAGAACCAATGAAGAAGAAAATTTTATCTTTGCTTTTAAGTTTGTCAATGGTTGTGGTTCCTGTATTATCATATGGTGCAGACAACACACTTTCAACAGATTGTCAGCTTTCAGCAGAAACAATTAACGTAGGCGACACACTTTTTGCCGACTACAAAATAACTGACAACCCTATTGGTTTCAACAGTTTAACAGGCTTTGTCTATTTTGACCCTGCTGTTTTAGAGGCTGTTGACATTGATTACACAGAAATGCCTAGTGATATTATTGAGTACAACAATATCCCACTTTTCCCTAGTAATGTAGTCAGCTCAAGAGTAAATTTCGTACCAAAGGCACAGGACTATGATTACAATGGACAGGCTGACAACAAGACTAATGCCGGCAAGTTAGGTATTTTAAAGTTCTCAGGTTACAATTCTGCATCTGTTGACAACTATTTACAGAACTACACTTCAACAGGTACAGTAATCAGAATTAAGTTTAAGGCTGTAGGTGCCGGTTCATCTGACGTAAGTTTTGATAAATTTACAGGTGCTAACCTTACAAAGGGTACACAGACTAAGTTAAATGTACAGTCTGCTCACTCAACTGTTTTAGTAAACGGTAATGCTACTGACAACGGTGACGACAGCACAACTACTACAGAAGCAACTACAGAAACTACTACTGTAAGAGCAAACACTTCCAACGGTGGAGGTGGAGGTGGCGGTGGCTCATCTTCAAGAGTTACTACAACTACTACAGAAGTAACTACTGATGCTACTGCTGATGCCACTACAGAAACTACTACTGCTACAGTAGAAAGCTCTACAGAAAGTACAACAGTACAGGCTGTTACATTCTCTGATGTACCTGCTGATTACTGGGGTGCTAAGTATATCAATGAGCTTGCATCTAACAAGGTTGTAAATGGCTACAGTGACGGTACATTCTTACCAAACAACGAAGTTAAGAGAGCTGATTTCATTATTATGCTCCTTAAGGGTATTGGTGTTGATGTAACAAAAGCTCCACAGTCTAACTTCAGTGACGTAGAAAATGGTGCTTATTACTACAATGCCGTAGGTCTTGCAAAGGATTTAGGCATTGCCAACGGTAATGGCGACGGCACATTCTCTCCAGCTAGTAATATTACAAGACAGGATATGATGATTTTAGCTAAAAAGGCTCTTGTATACAAGCTCGGCAGTGATATTACAGTAGAAAATACTGACAACCTCAAAGGCTTTAGCGACTATGAAGATATTTCAGCTTATGCCCTTGAAAGCCTTTCTGCTATGGTTAAAGACGGCTATGTAAATGGTATGGACGGCAATAAGATTGCTCCAAAGGCTACTACTACAAGAGTACAGGCTGCCACAGTTATCTATAAGATAATGAATAAATAAAATAGAATAATTTTCTGATTTACCCCCATAGTTGATTTATGGGGGTAATTTTTACAGTGAATCGGAAAGATAAATCCGATGGCTTATTTATAAGCCACAAATTAACAAAGTTAATTTGTTCTGAACAGTGGAATTAATATAAAATTTAGATTATAATATTACATAAAGAAGGTGAGAATATGAGTGTACAGTCTGATTGTGAAATGATGTCAGTTGATATAATGGAGATTTATGCCGAAAAACATCATTTGACCGGTGATGAAGCTATAAAACTTTTCCATAAGTATCAGGTGTACGAAAAAATAATGATACAGCACGAGTATCTTCATCAAGTCAGCACAGAGGAAGTTTTGGAATTCGTTGAAAAAATAATTACAGAGGGTTCTGTGGAATTAGTTGTTTATCACGGCAGTTGTTTTGACTTTGATGAAGTGGATTTAAGTAAATCCCATAATCGCAGGGACTTTGGCAAGGGTTTTTATACAACCATATTGAAAGAACAATCAAAGGCTTGGGCATATAGGCTCTCCCTAAGAGAGAAGAAAGAACAGTACTTTGTCTATGAATTTTTGTTTGATGAAAATACAGAATTAAATGTCAAAAGATTTGATACATTAAGTGAAGATTGGTTGGAATTTATAAAAGAAAACAGGGAAAAAGGTGGATTGCAACATAATTATGATGTAGTAATAGGTCCTGTAGACGATGACAACACAATGGAGACGGTTCAGCTCTATATTGCAAATATTCTCACTTCAAAGGAAGCTGTTGAAAGATTGCGATATAATAAAGTGAACAATCAGGTATCATTCCATACAGAAAAGGCTTTGAAATATTTGAAATTAGTAAGGAGGGAACACTATGGCAAAGGGGATATACTTCTTTAATGGCAAAGATATAACTATGAATGTGGTTATACAGATTAAATGTGTTTTAAACGTATTGCAAAGGAGAATGAATATCAGTTTTCCTGATGCAGCTTTGAAGTTCTACACCTCCGAAACCTACAAAACACTTCAGCAGACAGAAAACGGTTTGTGGGCAGAATCAGCCGAATATATTGCCGACAGGTATTATGAAGAAATGGGACTTGACCCAGTATAAAATGTTTTAAAAAGAGGAAAATATAATGGATAGAATGAAACAATTAATAGAAATTCTTAATAAGGCGTCACTTGCCTATTATCAGCAAAATAGGGAAATAATGACCGACAGGGAATATGATGCACTTTATGACGAGCTTGTGGCATTGGAAAGTGAAACAGGTATAGTGCTTTCAAATTCGCCTACACAAAATGTAGGTTACGAGGTCTTAGGTTCTCTTACAAAAATTAGACACCCACAGCGAATGTTATCCCTTGACAAGACAAAGGAAGTATCCCGTCTTGCTGAATTTTTGGGCAACAATGTAGGTGTGCTTTCCTACAAAATGGACGGTCTTACTGTAGTTTTGACATACAATGACGGAGAGCTTACACAGGCTGTTACAAGAGGAAACGGAGAAATTGGGGAAGATATTACCCACAATGCTAAGGTTTTCAAGAACATTCCTCTTAAAATAAGCCAAAAGGGTCAGCTTGTACTTAGAGGAGAGGCTGTTATTTCCTTTGAGGATTTCGACAATATAAATGAAGAAATGTCGCCGGAAGAAAAGTACAAGAACCCAAGAAACCTTTGCAGTGGCACAGTGCGTCAGCTTAATTCAGAAATTTGTGCAAAGAGAAACGTCTGTTTTGTGGCATTTCAGCTTGTAAGTGCAGAGGGAATGGAATTTGAAAAGAAGTCACAGGGCTTTGAATATTTGGAAAAGCTAGGTTTTACAGTGGTAAAAAGAAAGTTTGTAAATTCTGAAAACATAGCACAGGCAGTAAGAGAGTTTGAAGAAAATATACCGAACAATCCTTTTGCCACAGACGGTTTGGTGCTTACTTATGACGATATTGCATACTCTCGTACTTTAGGGGAAACAGCCAAGTTCCCTAGAGATTCCATAGCTTTTAAATGGGCAGACGAGCAGGCAGAAACCACACTTATTGACATAGATTGGAATACTTCCCGAACAGGACTTATAAATCCAATAGCCGTTTTTGAACCGGTAGAGCTTGAGGGTACAACAGTGAACAGAGCTTCACTTCACAATGTAAGTATTGTGGAACATTTGCAGTTGGGCATTGGAGATAGAATTACAGTTTACAAGGCGAATATGATTATTCCACAGGTGGCAGAAAATTTGACAAAGAGCAACAATGCTGAAATTCCTAAGAATTGCCCAGTTTGTGGAGAGGAAACCGAAATAGTCAGCCTTAGGGACGGTAAGGCGTTGAAATGTGTCAATCCAAACTGTAAGGCACAGCGTGTAATGGCAATAGAGCATTATGTAAGCAGAGATGCTATGAATATTGAGGGCTTTTCAGAAGCTACTATTGAAAAATTCATTGATAAGGGCTTTTTGGATAATTATGCAGACATTTACTGTCTTGAAAAGTACAGAGATAGCATAGTTGAAATGGATGGCTTTGGAGAAAAGAGCTACAATAACCTTATTTCAGCCATTGAAAAGTCTAAAAATGTGAATTTGTGCAATTTTATATATGCTTTAGGTATCAATAATGTAGGTTTAAGTAATGCAAAATTATTGTGCAAAAAGTATAACAATGACCTTGAAAAAATAATGAACGCAAGTGCTGACAGCCTTTGTGAAATAGACGGTATAGGGGAAGTTATTGCCGTAAGTATTGTGAAGTATTTCAAACATAGCCACAATATTGAGCTTATTAATAAGGCACTTGAGTATATTACTTTTGTGGCAGAGGAAGGCACAGGCAGTAATAAATTGGAGGGCAAAACCTTTGTTATAACCGGTGACGTCCATAACTATAAAAATAGAAAAGAACTCCAAAACTTTATAGAAAGTATGGGTGGCAAGGTCACTGGCAGTGTTTCAGCTAAAACAAATTATCTCATAAATAATGATGTAACATCAAATTCAAGCAAAAATAAAAAGGCTAAAGAGTTGAATATTCCTATTTTAAGTGAGGAAGATTTTGCAGAGTTGATAGAAAGTCTTTAAAGTATATAAAGTGCAAGGCTAAATACCTTGCACTTTTTTTGTTAATGGTTTATTTAGTAGGTTCTGTGTTTTGAGTATTAGAAACAACAGAGATAGTATTTACACCTTGAGAATTTATAGTGTTTACAATAGCAGTTAAACAATCTTCAAGAACTTTATCATAATTTTCAGTTGTTTCTTTTTTGTTTCCTTCAATAATTATCTTTAATTCGTCTAAAGACATATCAGCATTACTTAGGTCAAAATCTTTATCTTCTTTATTTTCATTTTTTTGACTGTCTTTATCTGTTGAATCATGGGCATATGAAATACCATATAAAACATTATTAGGACCACTAATATGTATTTTTTCAACAGTAAGTTGGTCAATAAGGTTACACATATCTTCATAATTGTAATTAATTACTTTATCAGAAGATTCAACATCATTGAGATTTGTAAGTTTTGCTATATTGTTTTTATTATCCAAAACAATAACCTTATCTCTGTAAGCAATATAAGTACAGCTTTTGTTTACATTCTCTTTAAATTTTTTAGAAGGGGTAGACTGTGTTGTTTCAGTTTCAGTTGCTGTGCTATTTTTATTACAACCGAAAAATAACATACAACTGACTAATAAAAATGGTATATAATATTTTTTCATAAGAGCCTCCTTTAGTTTGTAATACTTCAAAAATGAGGTGTGAAAGGAATCTTATTTTTCACACCTCAATAGATATATGGAAATTATATTTTAAATGTTATGCATAAAATTCTGCTTGGAAAGAGCCGTCTCTATTTACTGTATATCCATTATTAGAATAGAGTATATTTCCTTTTGCTGTAATGGAGCAAGTTCTGTAAGAATCTATCATTTTATATGATGTACTTTTACAAGTGAATGTTTGAGTTAATGTTGAGTTACTAGCATTTGGAACGGTAATTTTTGTTACGCTTTTAAATCTATTACTTTGACCGGTTGTTTTTAAAATAACAGCTTGAAGTCTAAAAGTTACATATTCTACTTTTTTAGTTTTATCATAAGTTTGAGTAGTTGATGCTTTTGCTGAATTATCATTGGAATTATAAGGTTCCCATTCAATGTCATCGTAGCTACAACCTGTAACTTCTTCGTATTCTTTTTTAACAGACTCTTTATTTTCCTGTCCTTCTTTGGCAATAGCCTTTAAATTTGAAATAAATTCTCCAACTGTTACTTCAGTAGTTTTTTCAGAAGTATTTACAGATAAACCAACATCTCCATATTCTGCATTAATTTTGCTTACAATATCTTCAACATTACTTTTAGGAATATCATATATGCTGTCATCAAGAGAATACTTTGAAGTATCAATATAAGAATTGTAGCTTAAATCGCCTGCAAAAGCTACATTAATTGTGCTTAATGCCATAACAGATATTAATACAATTGAAAAAAATTTTTTAAAATGTTTCATAATTCACAATCCTTTCATTAATTAATGTTTTCCATATATCTAATATCGTATTTTAAATAAAAAAAGATTTTAAATTTAAAATACGATAAAATTATAGCGATTATTAACAAATTTGTCAATATAGATTTTAAAATAAAAAAATGAAATTAAATTTAAAATTATTTTTAAATTTATTGACTTTTTTAATAAAATAATGTATAATAACCGAAGAAAGGGTGAAGATATGTTTAAATTAAAAAAGGAAAAATCGCCTTTTAACCTTAATGAAAAGGAAGAACAGGTGATGAAAGTTTTATGGAAAAATGACATGCCAATGTCAGCAACTGAAATTGCTAATGAAATTGAAAGTGATTGGGCTAAAAAATCTATACAAAATATTATAAGAAAATTAGAATCGAAAAATGCTATAGAAATTGCTGAAATTACAAAAATAGGTAAAACATATGGTAGATTATTTAGACCGACTGTATCATCAGATGAGTATGCTATGGAACAATTTAATAGGTTTTATGATAAGGATGATTACGCACCTTTTCTTTTATCAGCTTTAGTGGATACTAAGGAAGAAAATAAGGAGCTGGCACAAAAACTTAGGGATTTGATTGACCAGTACAAGGGGGAGTAGAATGGAAGAGCAGGGGGCTGGAATATATGATTATGAATTTTGTACAGTATATACATCAATAAATACTGCATTATGGGTTACAATTTTTGCTATAACAATAATAATATTAAGTAGAAATTTGAATTTTAAGAGAAAATACTGTTTTAATGTCTTATGGGCTTTAGTAGTATTGTGTCTTTTGAGATTTTTCTTAAATTTTGAAATACCTTTCTTTACATACAATTTAAGGTCTTATACTATTTTGGTAAAAATAAGAGAAATTTTTAGGTATAATTTTTACACCTATTGCTATGAAGACGATATAGGTAAAATATATTATTATTTTACTTTAGGTAGATTAATGGAAGTAATTTACCTAGCTACGACAATTGTACTTTTGATAAAGAAAAGTTTAAGATGTCGACAACTGTACAGGATTGTTAATTTAATGAATTGTACAGATAATATTGAAATCTTAAATGCTTTGAAAATTGCAAAACAAAAAGTTGGAGTACGAAAAAACGTAGGCATTATAGTAAATAAAAATATAAGAACTCCTGTTATAATAGGCTATTTTAAACCAGTAATTATACTGCCTGTAGTTGAATTAAGTGAGATACAACTTATTACAGTTTTATCTCACGAGCTTATACATTATAAATACAAGCATATTTTTATAAAACTATTAGTTGAAATTATATGTGTCGTAATGTGGTGGAATCCAGTGTTTTATTTCTTTAGAAAAGAAGTGTTTAATATACTGGAATTTTATACAGACCGTAAACTTAATATTCTCTTGAATAATAAAGAAAAAAAGGAATATTTATTAGGCATTGTTAATGTAATTGAAAACTATGGAGGTAGAAATAACACTTTAGATTTTTCTTTGGGACTTGATGAAGAGAATAATGAAAGAGTTATGACAGAGAGGTTTAAACTTATATTAGATAATGCTTACATAAACAAAAATAGAATTAAAGATATTGTAATTATGACAGTATTTTTTGTTGTATATATTTTTTCTTATTATCGTATACCTCATCCAGCAGGAGAACCAACTTTTGATGATTACAATGAGGATGCACCTGTTATAGTTGAAGGTTCATACATAATAAAAGATGAAAATAGGAGTTATACCATTTATAGTCCTGATGGAGAAAAATTAATTACGGTAAGGGGAAAATTAAAGGAAAATATAAAAGGAGTAATAGTAAAGGAGTAGTTTAATATGAAAAAATTAAGAAAAATGTTTGTGCTAATGGGAACAGTCACTTTAATGGTAAATTTTTGTAGTTTTAATATTTTAGCAGAAGATGGAATAAAACAAGTTAGCGAGGTGCAGACTATAAATCCTCGTAGTGGCAATGTATATTATAAATATAAAATAATAAATGGAAAAAAGTACAAAAGGTTATGGTCAGCTGATAAAAACGCTTGGGTTGACCCATACTGGACATTAGCATAGGTTGTAATGAAATTGGTGTAGTTAAAGAAGTTAAATATGCTTCATTAACTATGCCTTTTTATGTAATTAAAGGAGATAATTATGTTAGGAAAAAAACAGATTGGAATAAAGAAAAGATGTAAAATTAATTATGGGTTTGATTTTGAAGAAGAATTTCAACATTGGATTTATGTTACAGGTGCAGGTGAGGAATTTAAGTATCTGGATAATAAATATGAACCATTAAATGGAGTGGATAGTATAAAAAGTTGGAGAAAATATATAAGGGATAAGTATAGAGAAAATGATAGTGAGTTTATCTATATGTTGAAAATTATACGAGAAAATAAAAAATTTGAGGCTGGGATAATTAAAACAATTGGTATTACTGTGCTTGTTGGAACTATATTTAATAATTTTATAAATTTGTTTTTTGGGAAAATTTTTAATAAAAATTCTAATATTTTAATGAATGACAATAAAATGAATTTACAGTCATTGAATATTTTATTAAAGAATTTAAAATTGATTTTGAAATATACTTTATCCTATGAAATAATTACTACAGTAGTATTTTTTATAATTATTTTAATAGGTCTATTATTTCTTTTCTGCAATTTATTAAAAAATATATTGCAAGATATAAATAGGCAAAATTTACAACAGATGTTTATTGAATCAGTAATTGATACTTTAATAATAAAATAAATGATTATTATACTGAGCAAACAAAAAAGAGGTGTACATTTACACCTCTTTATTTATATTTACTTCTCTTTTTCTTTTTTATTTATTTCTCTTTTAACTTCTTGCGAACTTCTTTCTTAGTTTCAACCATTTTTTCTGCGTAAGCATAGGCTTCGTCCATAGTATCAAAGAACTTATGCTTACCCATTCTTTCTTCGCAACCAAAGTGCTTTAATGTATTATATGTATTTTCGTTGAGTTCACAATACAATACAACAATGTGGTTTCGCTGTGCGTAGTCAATAACGTGGTGAAGGCTATCAAGGGAAGTTGCGTCAATCATTGGTACATTTCTCATTCTAAGAATAAGAATATCGCTTTTAACATTCATAGATTTCATTGTGTCCATAAATGTAGTAGATGCACCAAAGAACATAGGACCTGCTAATTCATATACCATAATATCGTCATTGAGATATTTATATGTATCGTTTTCTGTTTCCTTTGAAAGAGTGTTGATGTCAAATGTTTCTGCCATTTTCTTCATAAACATAAACATAGCAAGTACCATACCTACTTCAATGGCAACAACAAGGTCAAATACAACTGTCAAAAGGAAAGTAAGAGCTAAAACAGAAAGGTCAGTTTTTGTAGTATGACCGATTTCCACAAATTCCTTAAACTGGCACATATTGAAACTTACTACAATAAGAATTGCTGAAAGTGTAGCCATAGGAATAAGTTTAGCAAGAGGCATAGCCACAATCATAATTACGAAAAGAACGATTGCGTGAACCATACCGGCAACCGGTGTTCTACCACCGTTTTTAATATTAGTAGCTGTTCTTGCAATAGCACCTGTAGCAGGAAGACCACCGAAAAGTGCTGATGCAATATTTGCAATACCCTGTGCAATAAGTTCCTGATTAGAATCGTGCTTATCACCTGTCATACCGTCAGCAACTACGGCAGAAAGAAGTGACTCAATACCGGCTAAAATAGCAATAGTAATTGCAGGCTGAACTAAAGCACCGATATTTACCTTTGTAAAGTTTGGAATATGAGGCATTGGAATAGCACCCTTGAGGTCGCTAAATTTTGAACCGATAGTCTGTACTTCTGTTGCCATACCATTTTTTTGGAGTAAATAGAGTACAACTGTAGAAAGTATTAAGGCAACAAGGGAACCGGGTATTCTCTTGCTTACTTTGCCCCAAAGAACAATAACAATAATTGAACCTACGCCAATAGCTGTAGCTGTCCAATTGATTTTAGAGATATTTGTAATATATGCCCACCATTTTGGCAAACATTCTGAACTAAGTCCCTGAATATTAAGACCGAAAAAGTCATTTAACTGTGTTGTAAAAAGTGTTACGGCAATACCTGTTGTAAAACCTACTGTAATAGGGAAAGGTATGAACTTGATAATATCCCCCAGCTTTAACACACCCATTATAACAAGGAATATACCTGCCAAGATTGTGGCAACAATAAGACCCTCAATACCGTACTGGTCTATGATACCACAGATAATAACAACAAAGGCTGCTGTTGGGCCACCAATCTGAACTCGGCTACCACCCCAAAAAGAGATAATAAAACCTGCAATAATAGCAGTAATCAAGCCGACTTCCGGAGATACTCCAGATGAAATGGCAAGAGCAATAGAAAGAGGAAGGGCAACAACTGCGACAATAAGTCCGGCAACTATGTCCTTAACAAGGTTTTTTCCTTTCAACTCCTCTGGCGAGTTTTTCATAATTGAAAATAGTTTTGGTTTCATTTTCTTAAATCTTCCTCCATAAAATTTTAATAATATCTTCATAATTTATTGTAAGGTTTTTTTCGCCTTTAGTCAAGAGGTTGTTGTATTTATTTGTCGGTTGTGATAAAATTAAATGAAAATATGTATTTTGGAGGTGCTTTCTTTGACAAAGTCTGAAATAAGGAAATTATATAAGGAAAAAAGAAGTGCTTTGACACTTTCTCAGGTTGAGGAAATGTCGGCTGAAATACAGTATAATATTTTTTCTTTGCCACAATACAATGATTGTAAGACCTTGTTTACTTTCATAAACTATGGCAAGGAAGTAGTGACTAAAAACATAATAAAAGATGCTTTAAAAAAGGGCAAAGAGGTTGCCGTACCCTATATGACGGGAAAGCCCCACGAAATGGTTTTTCTCAAAATAGAGGGCTTAGACAATCTTGTGGAGAACAAGTACGGCATACTTGAGCCTGTATTTAATGAAGAAGATATTCTGAACTCAGATGAAAGTACATTTATAATCGTGCCTGCCTTGGTTTTAGATAACAACAAAAACAGAATGGGCTACGGCGGTGGTTTTTATGACAAATATCTGAGCGAAAATAAATATTTATGCTCTGTTGGCGTCGCCTACGATTTTCAAATAGTAGAAAATGTGCCTACAGAGGAAAACGATGTGCCTTTAGATATAATTGTGACAAATAGGGGGATAGTGAAATGAAAACTGTTAAGGAAAATGGTCAGCTTGCAGTAGTTGCAAAAAGACAGCTTGCAAAACTTGGTACAGACCAGAAGAACAATATTTTAGCCGTTTGTGCTAAGGCTTTGAGAGATAATGCAGAATTTATTGTTGGCGAAAATGCCAAAGATATGGAAAATGCCAAAAATAACAATATGCCACAGGGTTTACAGGATAGATTGATGCTCAATGTAGAAAGAGTGAATGCTATGGCTGAGGGCTTAGAGCTTATTGAAAAACTTCCTGACCCTATTGGGGAAGTCCTCGATATGAGAACTTTGCCAAACGGTCTTACAGTTGGTCAAAAACGTGTGCCTATGGGCGTTATTGGCATTATTTATGAGGCTAGACCTAATGTTACAAGTGACGCCTTTGGTCTTTGCTTAAAGGCTGGTAGTGCTGTTATTCTTAGAGGTGGTAGTGATGCTATCCACTCCAATATTGCCACTGTTTCTGTTTTCAGAAAGGCTATTGAGGGCTTAGGCTATAACCCTGATTTTGTTCAGCTTGTAGAGGACACTACTAGAGCATCTTCTACTGAAATGATGACATTAAACGATTATATTGATTTGCTTATTCCTAGAGGTGGCAAGGGTCTTATACAGTCTGTTGTTAAAAATGCTACTGTTCCGGTAATTGAAACTGGTGTAGGCAACTGCCATATCTATATGGACGAAAGTGGCAAGATTGATGACGGCGTGAACATTATTGTAAATGCTAAGGCACAGAGAGTTGGTGTGTGCAATGCAGCCGAAACTCTTTTAGTACATAAAAATATAGCAAAAGAGTATTTACCAAAGGCTATTTCAGCATTAAGAGAAAAGGGTGTTGAAATCAGAGGTGACCAAAGAGTGGCAGAGATTGTGCCTGATGTTGTACCGGCTACAGAGGAAGATTGGGCAACTGAATATTTGGACTATATCCTTGCTGTAAAGGTGGTAGATAGCCTTGATGATGCTATTGACCATATTGCAAAATACTCAACAGGTCATTCAGAATCTATTGTTACAGAAAACTATACTAATGCCCAGAGATTTTTAAACGAAGTGGACTCAGCAGCAGTGTATGTAAATGCTTCTACTAGATTTACTGACGGCAATGAGTTCGGTTTTGGTGCTGAAATCGGTATTAGTACACAGAAATTGCACGCAAGAGGTCCTATGGGTCTTAAAGCTATTACTACTACTAAATATATAATATACGGAAATGGTCAAATAAGAAAATAATTAAAATGCTTGCATTTTAATTAGGGGGGCTGAGGTAGGGACCAGCCGTGAAAAATATGGCACTAAAAACCAGTACCATATTTTTGTCCCTGTCCTCGGTCGGGCAAAGCTCGACCTGTGGAATTAAATTAGAAAACCAAGGTTTTCTAAAAACTTTCCTTTGATAATGTTTGGAAATTAAGAATTATTTTGTGTTCAAGTCAATAAAAATTGTAAAGTTTTACTCCATTTTTTACTGGTCAGAACATTTTGCTTTGCAAAATGTGGCTTATAAATAAGCCACCGGACTTCTTTCCGGTTTGCTAAAAATCGTGGATTTTTAAGGCAAAGCCTTAAATCGCTTACTTGTAAGCGAAATAAATACTTGCAAGAGTATTTTTCTTTGTTTCTTTCTTTTTGCGATAGAAAAAGAAAGAATAAACTTTACTATTTTTTGAACATAAAATTTTACAAATTCTTTTTATAATATAAGGTAGTAAAATGAGATATGACAACATAATAAAAGCCAAATTTTTAACACGAGAGAACAGGTTTATTGCCCACATTTCAGTAAACGGCAAAGAGGAGATATGCCACGTCAAGAACACTGGCAGATGCAGAGAGCTTCTTATTCCAAATGCTGAAATTTATGTTCAGACCAACAATGACCCAAAGAGGAAGACGAGATTTTCCCTTATTGCCGTCAACAAAGGTGGCAGGCTTATTAATATGGACTCTCAAGCACCTAACAAGGCTGTTGAGGAGTGGCTGAAAAGTGGTGGCTTGTTTTCGGATATTGTAAATTTAAAGAGAGAAAAGACTTTCCGGAACTCACGTTTTGATATGTATTTTGAGCGTGGGGGTAAAAAATGCTTTATGGAAGTGAAAGGGGTTACATTGGAGAATGACAATGTTGTCAGTTTTCCTGATGCACCTAGTGAAAGGGCTGTAAAGCATTTAAAGGAATTGCAGATAGCACACAATATGGGGTATGAAACATATGTACTATTTATTGTACAAATGAGTAATGTGAAATATTTTGAGCCAAATGCTGAAAATCATAAGGCTTTTGCAGAGGAGTTAAAAAAGGCGAAAGCAAGTGGTGTAAACATACTTGCCTATGATTGTGAAATAGAGCCAAATAGTATGGTGATTAGAAAGCCGGTACAGGTTCTAGTATGAGGGTAGACGTGAAAAAACTTTTTTCAATTATTTTGATTTTAGTGCTTATATGCACAAGCGTCACTATTGTATACGGTGGCGACAATTACATAACTGTCAGAGATGTTGTGAACAGGCTTGACAAAGTGGCAGGGAGTTACAATCCACAGTACACAAAGGAAAAGCTCCTTAGCAGTTCATCTTTTGTTCTTGACGAAGATGTTACAAAGGCACAATGTTACTATTTAATAAGTAGGGCTTTTGACAATTTTCCTCAGCTTCAGGGGGATTGTCTTGCAAATTCTCCGACTAAGATTACTTACTACGATATGCCTATGTGGGCAGGGAATGAAATCGGCAAAATGGTTTCCTGTGGTCTTGTAGACAATGACGGCAGTGGTGCTTTTTATCCTTTGCAGAATGTTACTGAAAAGGAATTTGACACCATTCTTCAGAGAGTTTACAGACTTTATGGCACTGACAAAAAGGACGATTTTTATTCTTATGTAAACCACAATGAGCTTTTGAAGGACAATTCTGCCCAGCTTGAGGACACAGGCAATTTAAATACCATTGATGAAGCCCAAAAACATAATGTGGAAATGTTCAACAGCATTGTAAATGAATGTATTGACGGAGATTGGCAAAAAGGCTCTAAGGAGTCTGCTATACAGAACCTCTACCTTACTATAGAGGATTTTAAAACTAGAAATGAACAGGGTGTTGAGCCTATTAAACCATTTTTAGACCAGTTGTCACAGGTGAAAGACGATAGTCAGTTAAATGCCTTTGTGGAGGAATACACTAAAAAGACAAGTATGGCTGCTTTTGTGAATTTCTCCCTTGCTCCACAGCCTAGTGACAATGGCAAGTATGCTCTGTATTTTGACTGCTATGTGCCACTTATGTACATCAGTGTCAGTCAAAACCCTGATGAGCTGGAAAGATACAAAAAATACATTACTGATATGTTTGAAATGGCAGGAGAAAGCAACAAACAGGCTTTGGAAGATGCCGAAAATGTTTTAAATGTAGAAAAACTTCTTTCTTCTGATATTACTGCAAATGGTGATTCCGAATTTATGGAAACCATTGAAGCTGACGGCTTTGATGACAGTTCTAACATAATGGAAAAGCTGTACAAGAGTTATGATTTAGATTTTATTGACAGCAAATTCAAAACTTTGGACTTGAAGGCAATAGTAAAAGCCTTTGGCTATGACGAGAATTTACCTCTTATTATATGGGATATGAACAGAGTAAACAAGCTGTCTGAACTTTTCAATGGAGAACATTCACAGGAGCTTGCAAGCCTTCAAAAAGCCTATATGATTAGCATTGGTGGTATGTATTTATCACAGAATTTCTATGACTTGTACGACAACTTCCTTATGGATATATACGGCACAGACCAAAGTGTTTTAGACCAAAATATGGCTCCTAGAACATTCATATCCAATCAGATGAGTGTTTACATCAGTCAGATTTTCTGTCAGAAGTATTTTGACAAGTCAAAGAAAGAACAGGTTATTAAAATAGCAGAAAATTTGAGAGATACTTTCAGAGAAAGGCTTAAAAACAACCGTTGGCTTTCAGGCACAACAAAGATTAAGGCTATTGAAAAACTGGATAATATGGACTTGCAGGTGGGCTATCCCGATAATTGGAGATGCTATTTGGACTATGCAGACATAAAATCTCCTGAGGAGGGTGGAACATACTACAGCAATATGCTTGAAATAAACAGGGCTATTGTAAAAGGTGCTATTGATTTCAGCAAAAACTATGATGTGAAAGATATGTGGGAAGTTCAGCCTTATGACGTAAATGCCTACTATGTTGCTGAGAAAAACAAAATGATTATTCCTGCCGGCATTTGCTATGCCCTTAGTTCAGACAGTCCTGAAAGCAACTATGGCACAATAGGCACAGTTATTGCTCACGAAATGGTACACGCCTTTGATACACAGGGGGCGATGTACGATAAAGACGGCAATCTTACAGACTGGTGGAGTGCTGTAGACTATTCCAATTTCAAGGAACAGTGCAAAAAAGTAGAAAAATTTTATGACGGCTATGAGTCAGCTACAGGAATAGAAACTTCAGGTCAGCTTACATTAAATGAAAACATTGCCGACATCGGAGCTATGGCTTGTGCCTTAGATGCTGTTTCAAAATTGGGCAATGTGGACTACGACAAGTTCTTTACAGCCTACGGAAAACTGTTTTTCACTACCTCTACAAGGCAGTATTTATCACTGTTAGCTGTTATGGACCAACATTCTTACGGCTCTGTAAGAGTGAAAAGAACTTTATCCAATTTTCAGAAGTTTTATGATACCTATGGCATAAATGAGTACAATGGTATGTATGTAAAACCTGAAGAAAGAATTAACATTTGGTAAGTTTTTTGTAAATTTTTAAAAAACTATATACATTTTAAAAAAAAAGGTGTATAATGTGTTCAAACGATTGATTTTTTATTGAAGAATGTATACACGTAATATTTTTTACGGTATTTAGGAGGATTAATTATGGCAGTAGATTTAAAGGGTAGAAACTTCTTAACATTAAGAGATTTTACAGCTGAGGAAATTAGCCATTACCTTGAACTTGCAGCTCAGTTAAAAGCTGACAAGAAAAATGGTACAATGAAAAAATATATGGAAGGCAAGAATATTGCTTTGATTTTTGAAAAGCCTTCAACTAGAACTAGATGTTCTTTTGTAGTTGCTTGTAATGATATGGGTGCTTTTCCTGAATACCTTGGTAAAGGTGATATACAGCTTGGTAAGGAATCTGTCGAAGATACTGCCAGAGTTCTTGGTAGAATGTTTGACGGTATCGAATTTAGAGGATTTTCACAGAAAGTTGTTGAAGATTTAGCTAAATATAGTGGTGTTCCTGTATGGAATGGTCTTACTGATGAAGACCACCCAACTCAGATTTTAGCTGATTTCCTTACAATTCAGGAACATTTAGGTAAGTTAAAAGGTGTTAAACTTGTATATATGGGCGACGGCAGAAACAATATGGCAAACGCCCTTATGATTGGTTCTTCTAAAATGGGTCTTGATTTTGTTATCTGTTCTCCAAAGGAACTTTTCCCGGAAGAAAGCCTTGTAGAAGAATGTAAAAAGAATGCTGAACAGTCAGGTGCATCAATTACTATTACTGCTGATGTTGCTGAAGCTGTTAAAAATGCTGACGTACTCTATACTGATGTATGGTGCTCAATGGGTGAAGAAGATAAGGCGAAGGAAAGAATTGCTCTCCTTTCTCCATACCAGATTAATAGCGATGTTATGGCTATGACTGGCAAGGACAACACTTTATTTATGCACTGTTTACCAGCTATTAAGGGTAAGGAAGTTACAGAAGAAGTTTTCGAAAGTGCTAAGTCTGTTGTGTTTGATGAAGCAGAAAATAGAATGCACACTATTAAGGCTGTTATGGTAGCCAGCTTTATAGGATAAGAGGACAAAATGGAAAAAGATAAGAAGATTTTATATAGTGCAATGCAACCGTCAGGTGTGCCATCTTTAGGCAATTACTTAGGTGCGTTGAAGAATTGGAAGAATTTGCAGGAGGATTATAACTGTATTTTCGGTGTTGCTAATATGCACGCTATTACTGTCAGACAAAATCCTACTGAATTTAGAAGAAGAATTAGAGATTTATTTACTCTCTTTCTTGCTTTGGGTCTTGACCCTGAAAAAAATATTGTGTATGTTCAGTCTGATGTTCCAGCTCACGCAGAATTGTCTTGGATTTTGAATTGCTATACATATACCGGCGAATTAAGTCGTATGACACAGTTTAAGGATAAATCAGCTAAACACGCAGATAATATTAATGCTGGTCTTTACACTTATCCTGTACTTATGGCAGCCGATATTCTTCTTTATCAGTCTGACCTTGTGCCTGTAGGTGCTGACCAAAGACAGCATTTGGAAATTACAAGAGATATTGCTGAAAGATTTAACAATATCTATGGCGATGTGTTTACTGTTCCTGAAGGTTATATACCTAAGGTTGGAGCTAGAATAATGGGTCTTCAGAACCCTGAAAAGAAAATGAGTAAGTCTGAAAGCGACAATGAAAATAATGCTATTTTCTTGCTTGATGACTTAAACGTGATTGCCAACAAAATTAAAAGGGCAGTTACTGATTCTGACAATGTAGTTGCTTATTCTCCGGAAGAAAAGCCTGGTATAAGTAACTTGTTGAATATATATAGTGCAGTGACAGGTAAATCTGTAGACGATGCTGTTGCAGACTTTGCAGGTTGTGGATATGGAGAGTTCAAAAAGACTGTTGCTGATGCTGTAGTAGCTGAAATTCAGCCTTTACAGGAGAAGTTCAAAGAGCTTTCTGCTGACAAGGCTTATATTGACAAGGCTATGGCAGAAGGTGCTGAAAAGGCGTCATATTTTGCCAACAAGACTTTGCGTAAGGTGAAAAAGAAAATTGGCTTTACAAAGTAAAAGGAGGATAATATGAGTATTATTAGCGATACTAAGAAAAAATTTGATATTATCAGCTTTGGAGAAGTTATGTTAAGACTTTCTCCTCCAGACAAAGAAAAGATTTCTCAGGGTCAGGTTTTCGAAAAGAATGCCGGTGGTTCAGAACTTAATGTGGCTTCTGGTGCAGCTTTCTTAGGTGCAAGAACTGCTATCATTACAAAACTTCCTGACAACAAGATTGGTAGATTTGTTAAGTATAAAATTAGATATGGTAATGTAAGTGACGATTATGTTGTTTACGATTACAGCCCAGAACAGAGATTGGGTATTTACTACTATGAAAGTGGTGCTTATCCTAGAAAGTCTTCTGTTGTTTATGACAGAGCTAATTCATCAATGTGTTCTATTTCTTTAAGCGAAATTGACCCATCTATTTATAAGAATACTAGACATTTCCACGTTAGTGGTATTTCTATGGCAATTAGCAAGAATTTGAGAACAACAGTTATTGAACTTATTAAGAGATTTAAGGAGCAGGGTGCTTCTGTTTCTTTCGACTGTAACTACAGAGCTAAGCTTTGGTCAGAAGAAGAAGCAAGAGAAACCATTTACTCTGTACTTCCTTATGTTGATATATTATTTGTTTCAGAAGAAACTTCAAGAAGAATGATGCAAAGAACAGGTACTCTTGAAGAAATTATGAAGGGTTATTGCGATGAGTTTGGTTGTAAGGTTGTTGCCACAACCAGACGTGAAGTAGTAAGCCCTACAAGACATAACTTTGGCTCTAAGATTTACTATAATGGTAAATTTTATGAAGAACCTCCTTATGAAAATATCGAGGTAGTAGATAGAATTGGAAGTGGCGACGCTTATGTAGCAGGTGCTTTATATGGCTTCTTGACTACAAACGACCCACAGACTGCAGTCGAGTATGGTAATGCTATGAGTGCAGTAAAGAATACTACTTATGGTGATATGCCTGCTTCTAGTTTAGAAGAAATTAACAGCGTAATCAAATCCCATAAGAGTAATGGACCTCAGGAAGAAATGAGCAGGTAGTGATGAATACTTGCCCGAGTAGATGTATATAGACATTTTTAACAGAACGCAGTTTTATATATCCATCCCATTATTACTTGCTTGTTTTTTCATATATTCAGTGGAAACTGAAGACTTAAAAGACAATCTATGGCATTTTATAGTGCTGTGGGTTGTTCTTTTTTTGTTTTTAATATAATTATTATTTTTATTGACTTTTGGTAGTTTTTATGGTAATATTGTACTATAAAAAGAAGAATAGATGCTTTAAATTGTTTATTTTTTATATAAATAATAGAAAGAGGGGATTTATATGGCATTTTGTAAAAATTGTGGAGTAGAAATTAATGAAGGAACTACTTTTTGCCCGAATTGTGGTACAAAGCAGGATAACGTTGGGGTTACAAATGAGGCACAACCACAACCACAGTATACTGCTCAGCCACAGGTAGTTGACAACGGAGGATTCGGTTGGGGATTGTTAGGTTGCTGTATTCCTATTGTAGGTCTTGTATTATTCTTAGTTTGGAAGGATAATAAGCCTAACACAGCAAAGGCTGCCGGTGTTGGTGCTATTGTTGGTGTAGTTTTATGCGTTATATATTACTTGATTGTAACATGCCTTGGTGTAGGTGCAGTAATGTATGGTGGCTTCTAATAGGATGAAAAACTTTTTATACAAATGGTTGCCTATAGTTTTTGGTTGCCATTGTAGAGATGATAGGTCTTTTCACTATAAAGGTGAAAAGTTCCCTATCTGTGCAAGATGTACAGGAGAATTGGTGGGAATTATTTTCTCTATATTCTCCTGCTTTTTTTTCAAAATATCAATTTTAGCTATAGTAATACTTATGTTGCCTTTGATTTTAGACGGTGGAATACAGATGTTTACCTCTTACGAAAGTAATAATTTTAAAAGATTTGTAACCGGTTTGCTTTTCGGCTATGGTCTTTTTATGTTTATAGCAGTATCCACTGTCGCTACTTTTAAATTTGGTCAACATATGGGCTACAATATTTTGAAATAATATCCAGTGTTTAGAAGATTTTGCGAACAAACCATCGGATTTATCTAGTTCTCTACAGAATAGTGTGGCTTTTGTGATAATATTGAAGTACGGAGATGTATATAGATATTTAGAAAGAGGGGGTTTATATGGCATCTTGTAAGAATTGTGGAGTAGAAATCAAAGAGGGAACTGATTTTTGCCCAAATTGTGATAATGGGGTTAATGACGTGACAGATAAACAGCAGTCAACAATAATTGACAAGGGTGGCTTTGGCTGGGGCTTGTTAGGTTGTTTTATGCCTATTGTAGGTGTTATTTTGTACCTAGTTTGGAGTGACGAAAGACCTAAAACAGCAAGGGCTGTGGGCATTGGTGCTATTACTTGTGTCGCTATTGTCATTGTGTGCTATTTACTGATAATGCTTGTTGGAATGATTGTGAATCCTTATGGTAATGTAGTAGTATAAAAAGTTTTTATATAAGTAATATTTTGAAATAATATCCAATGGTTCACTAAAAAAGACTCTGTCATTTTTGACAGAGCCTTTTTCGTATTTTAAATAACTATGAATACAATTTAATTCTGAATATCTTCTCTCTTATATCCTAAAAGTTTAACGGCGTCAACATAGCTTGCAATACCGGCAACAACCTTCTTTGCTTCCTTCATAGCAAGTACAACAGTTGCAGGCTGATGAACTACGTCACCACCGGCAAATACACCGTTTAATGTAGTCATACCGTATGGCTTTTCCTTAGTAATAAGGTAGCCGTTGTCATTTACTTCAATACCCTTTGTAGTAGAAATAATTCTCTTAGCAGGCTTAGAACCAATAGCTACAAGAACCTTGTCAGCAGGAATAATAAATTCGTTGTCATTATTCATTACCTTAAGACCTTCTAATCTGCCGTCACGACCAACATATTCTACTGGAGAAGTTTCCCACATAAACTTAACATTATCTGCTACGGCACTTTCGTATTCAGCCTTTTCAGCAGACATATTTTCAATACCACGTCTATATACTACAGTTACAGACTTAGCACCCATTCTGAGAGCTGTTCTGGCTGCGTCCATAGCTACGTTGCCGGCACCAATTACAAGAACTGTATCACCTTCGTCAACAGGAACTTCTTTTCTTTCAAGAGATTTGCTGTTGTAAAGGGCAACCATTCTGAGGAAATAGTGAGACTGAATTACACCGGTAAGTTCCTTGCCTGGAATATTAAGCTCCTTAGAAATAGCAGTACCGGTACCGATAAATACAGCATCAAAGCCACTTTCAAACATCTGGTCAATAGTAATATCTCTACCTACAATAGAATTACAAATGAAACTTACACCTAATTCTGAAATTCTCTTTGTTTCTCGTCTTACAACCTCTTTTGGAAGTCTGAATTCCGGAATACCATAGAGTAATACACCACCCGGCTCGTCCTCTGCTTCATAAACAGTAACATTGAAGCCCATCATAGCTAAATCACCGGCTACAGTAAGACCGGCAGGACCAGAACCGATAACTGCTACATTACCTCTAGTCTTTGGTGGAATTTTTTCTCTTATTAAGTTCATATCAGCATCAAAGTCGGCAATAAACTGCTCTAACTTACCAATTCTGATAGGCTTGCCAGCTCTGTTAAGTACACAATGTCCCTCGCATTGTTTTTCGTGAGGGCAAACTCTACCACATACGGCAGGAAGGTTAGTCTTGCCGGCAAGAATAGTTCTAGCCTCGCCGAAGTTACCTCTTGAAAGCTGATGAATAAAGTCAGGTATGTCGTTGCTTATAGGACAGCCTGTTATACAGCCCGGCTTTTTACAATTAAGACAACGCTTTGCTTCCACAATGGCTTCTTCCATTGTAAGGGGTGTTGCATCGTATTCATCATAATTCTTGTTTTCTTCTGACATTTGGTTTTTCACTCCTATTTTTCTATTATTTTTTTGAGATTACTCAAAAGTAAATTGTTTTCCTCTTTATTTAATATGCAAAAACGCAAGAATTTAGAACCAAGATATGGGAAATTAGAGGCATCTCTTATGAGAAGTTTTTTCTGTATAAGATTATGGAAAATCTCATCAGATGTAACATCATCTCGCAATATTTCAACAAGGAAGAAGTTAGACTGTGTGTCATAAACCTTAATATTCTTCCATTTTGAAAGCTCCTCTTTTATTCTTGTACGCTCTGCTGAAATAAAATCAGTAGTAGACTTTATAAAGTCCTTATCAACAAACATAACCTTTCCAGCTAATTCAGCAAACACATTGACAGACCAAGGGTCTTTGTGTGAGTTTACATAATCAAGAGTGTCCTTGTCTGAACAAGCACCATAGCCTAAGCGAAGTCCGGGACAGGCAAAGAATTTTGATGTACCTCTGACAATCATAAGGTTAGGGTATTTATCTATCAAAGGCATAGCTGAAACGTGTTTTTCAGGCTCTGAAAATTCAACATAAGTTTCGTCCATCATAAGACGAACACCACAATCCATACAATGCTTGAGAATTTTCTCTGTCTGGTCAATAGTTACATATGTTCCAGTAGGGTTGTTAGGATTGCAAATAACAACAAGGTCTGTATCCTTTGTGATGTGGGAAATAAGTGTATCTACATCAAGCATATAGTCCTTATCTTCCATTAACTCGAAAAGCTCAACTTCGCCACCAAGTAACTTAATTTCCTTTAAATATTCAGAATAGGCAGGGGAAACGATAACAGCTTTCTTAGGCTCACTTACCTTAATAAAGGCAGATATAAGCTCTGTAGAACCATTACCTACGACAATGTTTTCGCTCTTAACACCTGTGTAGCTACTTATGGCATTTCTCAATCCTACATATGAAACGTCAGGATAGTCAGTTGCACAATCTACATTTTCCTTTATTGCTTTTTTTACAGATGGTGGAAGTCCAAGAGGGTTTACATTACCACTGAAATTGACAATTTCGTTTTTTGGAATGTTGTACTCCCTAGAAATTACATCTAAATCTCCACCGTGAACAGTCATTAGTTTCATATACATTACTTCCTTTGTTGATTTTCTATACCATTATACCATTTATACGTAATAAATAAAAGAGATTTTAACAAAATTGAAATAAAAAAATTTCCCATTTTCTATTGGTATTTGTATAAAAATGTGTTATAATCAAAACAATGTAAACAAAGTATTTGCAAGAAGTGGCTGCATTTCTACTTAGGTTTACTTTTTAATTTTCAGATTAATTATTTATTCTTTATTTAGGAGTGTGATTTTTGTGGACTCGGAAAGTTCGCGATATTTAATTGTTCTCGTAATTTGTTTGTGCTTTTCAGCCTTTTTCTCTAGTGCAGAAACTGCCTTGACCTCCCTTAGCAAAATCAGGCTTAGGACAATGGTCGATGATAAGGTTAAAAACGCAAAATTAATTCAAAAGGTATTGGATAACCCTAACAAACTTTTAAGTGCAATATTGATTGGTAATAACCTTGTCAATAACCTTGCTGCATCTTTGGCTACTATCCTTGCTACAAAGTTCTTCGGCAGTAGTGGTGTAGGTATTGCAACCGGTGTGTTGACAGTTCTTGTGCTTATTTTTGGTGAAATCACTCCAAAGACATACGCCCGTAATAATTGCGAAAAAATTTCAGTTTTTTGTATTAAAGTTATATATTTTTGTACAATAATTTTTACACCTATTATTGCTATTTTAAATGTTATCACCGGTAGCATTGTTAAACTCTTAGGTGGCAATAGTGATGACAAGCATAGCGTGACAGAAGTGGAATTTAGAACAATGGTTGATGTAAGTCACGAAGAAGGTGTATTGGAAAGTACAGAAAAGGAAATGATTACTAATGTAGTTGATTTTGGGGACTCTGATGCCGAGGACGTTATGGTTCCTAGAATGGATATGGTTTCTATTCCGGAAGATATGTCTTACCAAGAAGTGATGCAGGTGTTCAGAAAAGAAAGATTTACTAGACTTCCTGTTTATGCTGACACAAATGACCATATTGTGGGTGTGTTATCTTTTAAAGATGTTATGTTTGTAGAAGATACAGCCAATTTCAAGGTTGCTGATTATATGAAAGAACCTTACTTTACATATGAGTCAAAGCCTTGTTCAAAGCTCTTTAATATTATGAAAAGAGATAAATTGTCAATGGCAATAGTTTTGGACGAATATGGTGGAACAGCCGGTATTGTGACACTTCAGGACCTTATTGTTGAAATTGTTGGTGATATTATAGAAGACGATAGAGATGATGAGGAAGAAATTATCAAGTTCAGGGACAATGAATATATTGTCAATGGTAGTGCTAAACTTGATGATGTAAACGAAGTTTTGGGGACAAATTTTGAATTTGAGGACGTTGAATCTATTGGTGGTTATGTTATAGCCCTTGTGGACAGATTTCCTAAAAAGGGTGAGCAAATATCTGACAAAACGGCAGATTTTACTATACTTTTAAGTGAGAAAAACAGAATAGAAAAAATGAGGATTGTCTTGAAAAAGCAGTCTGAGGATATAGATGAAGTAAAGGAGAACTGAAACTAATGTTTTTAGGCAATGATATTGGGATTGACTTAGGTACTGCCTCTGTTCTTGTATATTGCAAGGGACAAGGTATTGTACTTCAGGAGCCTTCTGTAGTGGCTATTGATGATAATACTAATTCTATTGTTGCAGTTGGTGAAGAAGCTAGAAAAATGCTAGGCAAAACACCTGACAATATTGTAGCTATTAGACCACTTAGAGAAGGTGTAATTTCAAATTTTGAAGTTACAGAAAGAATGATAAGATATTTTATTGGCAAGTCTGTTGGTTTCCATTGGTTCAAGAAGCCAAGAATTGCTGTTTGTGTGCCTAGTAAGGTTACTGATGTTGAAAGACGTGCCGTAGAACAGGCAACAAAAAGTGCCGGTGCAGGACAGGTATTTATTATTGAAGAACCGGTTGCTGCTGCCTTAGGTGCAGGACTTGATATTTCAAGACCTTGTGGCTCAATGGTTGTTGATATTGGTGGTGGCACTACTGATGTAGCTGTTATTTCATTAGGTGGTATTGTAGTCAGTACATCTATTAAGGTAGCCGGTGACAAGTTCGATGATGCCATTGTGAGATATATGCGTAAAAACCACAGAATTAACATTGGCGAAAGAACAGCTGAAAACTTGAAGGTAATTTTAGGTACAGCTTGTGCTGATACTCCTGAAAGCAAACTTACAGTAAAGGGTGGGGATATGGTTTCAGGATTGCCTACAGAAATTGAGGTTAGCTCAAAGGAAATGTACAAGGCTATGTCTGAATGTGTTACAGCTATTATTGATGCTATTTTCCACGTTTTGGAACAGACTCCACCTGAACTTTGCAGTGATATTTCTGACAGAGGTATTGTGCTTACTGGTGGTGGCTCACTTATTTCCGGTCTTGACAGAGCAGTGGAAGAAAGAACAGGTATTCGCTGTGTTACAGCTGAAGACCCTATATCTTGTGTAGCAATTGGTACAGGCAAGTTTTTGGAATATTTAAACGGTGGCAACAGATTTACTTCAGAAGAAATTAAAAATCCTGAAGAAAGTATTGACAAATAAATAAAGTGATGTATAATGAATATATGAACATTCATTCATATGATGTGAATGAGTTCATATATTTTTTGTTTTATATATGAATAAATGAACATATGAGAGGATAATAATATGATTAGAATTAATGATGAAGTCTGTAATGACATAGCTGATTTTTTTAAGATTTTTGGAGATGCCGGCAGAATAAAAATATTGTGTGCCTTAGTCGACAACGAACTTTGTGTAAACGATATGGTTGAACTTCTCAATATGAGTCAATCGGCAGTTTCTCACCAACTTAGATTATTGCGACAAAATGATGCCGTAAAATTCAGAAAAGACGGAAAGACGGTGTACTATTCCCTTGATGATGAACACGTTAGCATACTTTTGAAAAAGGGTATAGAACATATTAAGCATAAGAATGGTTATGAGGAGGAATAGGTATGGCAAAAGTTGAACTGGTTTTAAATAACTTAAACTGCCCACACTGTTCAGCAAAAATAGAAGAAACAGTAAAAAAGCAAAGCGAATTTAAGAACGTAGTATTTAACTTTGTAAATAAAAAAATGACAATGGATAGCCAATTAAGTGAAGAAGAAACATTGTCAAAGGTAAAAGGTATTGTGGACTCTATAGAAGAAGGAGTAGATACTGTACTTAATACAAAGGGAAATTATAATAAAGTTGAGCTTGTTTTAAATAACTTGAATTGTCCAAATTGTTCAGCAAAAATTGAACAGAAAGTGAAAGAACAGAACGAATTTAAGAATGTAGTGTTTAACTTTGTAAATAAAAAAATGACAATGGATAGTCAGTTAAGCGAAGAAGAAACATTGACAAAGGTAAAAGGCATTGTAGACTCTATAGAAGACGGTGTCGACACAGTTTTAAATGTCAAAACTAATCTCAACAAAGTGGTTTTGGTATTAAACAACTTGAATTGTCCAAATTGTTCAGCAAAAATTGAGCAAACAGTGAAAGAACAGGAAGAATTTGAAAATGTTGTGTTCAATTTTGTAAACAAGAAGATGACATTGGATAGTAAATTGTCTGTACAGGATACACTTGCAAAGGTAAAGGGTATTGTAGACTCTATAGAGGAGGGCGTAGACACAGTTTTAGACGAAAATAAAAAGGTTGAAACTAAAAAGACAAAGGACTCCGACTTTGGCAAAAAGGCTATAGCCAGAATTATAGTCGGTGTTGTATTAATGGGTGGAGGAATTGCCCTTAATAGCAGTTTCGGATTTTTGTCAGAAATATTGTTTGTTTTAGCCTATGTTGTTTTTGGCTATGATGTAGTTATAAAGGCTGTTAAGAACATTCTCAAGGGAGATTTCTTTGATGAAAACTTCTTAATGAGTTTAGCAACAATTTGTGCCTTTGTTATTGGAGAATGGACAGAGGCTGTAGCCGTTATGTTGTTCTATCAGGTTGGTGAATACTTCCAGAGTATGGCTGTAGACAAGTCACAGAAGTCAATTAAGGGACTTTTGGAAATTAAGGCTGACAGTGTTACAGTTGAAAGAAATGGGGAGGTTCAGGCTATTGCTCCGGAAGAAATTAACATTGGCGATACTATAGTAGTAAAAGCAGGCGAAAAGGTCTGTGTTGACGGTGTAATTACAAAGGGCGACAGTAGTTTTGATATGAAAGCTCTTACTGGCGAATCAGTTCCTGTAGAAAAGAAACAGGGTGATACAGTTCTCAGTGGCTCAATAAATACCGGTGCTGTAATTTATATGAAGGCACAAAAGAGATTTGAGGACTCAACTGTTGCCAGAATAATTGAAATGGTTGAAAATGCAACAGCCAACAAGTCTAAGACAGAAAACTTTATTACAAAATTTGCTAAAATATATACACCGGTTGTAGTATTTTTGGCAGTGGCATTAACTGTTCTTCCTACAATAGTAGTAGGCGATTTCCAGCAGTGGTTGTCAAGAGCCTTAGTTTTCTTGGTTGCATCTTGTCCTTGTGCTTTGGTACTCTCAGTTCCTCTTACATTCTTTAGTGGCATAGGTGCTGTTTCTAAAAAGGGTGCTTTGGTAAAAGGTAGCACATATTTACAGACACTTAGTGGACTTAATACCCTTGTTGTAGATAAAACCGGTACAATTACAAAGGGTGAATTTACAGTTGTAGAAACTGATGGCAATGACGATGTTATGAAAGTTGCAGCATCTCTTGAAAGATTTTCAAATCACCCTATAGCACAGGCTATTGTTAAGTCCTATAAAGGGGACTATATCGACTTTGACACAACAGAAGAAATAGCGGGTTATGGCTTAATGGGTGTTAAAGACGGAGATAAGTATTTTGTAGGTAGCCAAAGACTTATGGAAAGAGAAAATGTGGCTTTAAACAATACAAAATATAACATTTATGTATCTAAAAATAATGAATACTATGGTGCTATAAAGGCAGAAGATACAATTAAGCCAGATAGTAGCAAGGCTATTGCAGATTTAAAGGCTTTAGGCGTAAATAAAATTGTTATGCTTACAGGTGATAAGCAGGATATAGCCGAAGAAATTGGCGAAAAAGCCGGTGTTACAAAGGTTTATGCAGGCTTGCTCCCACAGGGCAAGGTCGAAAAGGTAGAAGAAATTTATAGCAAGAATAACAATGCTGTTGTAGGTGCTGTAGGTGACGGTATAAACGATGCTCCGGTATTGGCAAGAGCTGATGTTGGTATTGCTATGGGTGGTATTGGCTCTGATGCAGCTATTGAGGCGGCAGATATTGTAATTATGAATGACGAATTGTCTAAACTCCCAATAGCTATAAAGTATGCCAGAATGACTATGAAAACTGTAAAAGAAAATGTATGGTTTGCCTTAGGTGTTAAGGCGATAGTCCTTATTTTGGCAGCCTTAGGCTATGCAAATATGTGGCTTGCAGTTTTTGCTGATGTAGGTGTTGCACTTCTTGCAATATTAAATGCTACAAAGGTTATGAGAAAGTAAAAGTACGACAAATAAAAAGAAATTACTTGAAAAATAGTAACTTCTTTTTTTGGTTGACAATATATAACCCCCAAAGGCTAGATTTTTATGTCTAACTTTTGGGGGTTATTTTACACTTCAACACTTCGTTTCAGTTTCCATTTTTCTTGCTTAAATCTTACAATAAAGGCAAGCCCTCGGAAACATTCATCTGTTGCCATAGCTATCCATATACCTATAAGACCCATTCCCATTTTAATACCGAAAACGTAGCTTAGACCAACTGCTATAATCCAAGCTGAGAAAAGGCACAGTATAACAGGTATGTTGACATCACCGGTGGCTACTAAGCTGTTTACCATAGAAATATTTATAGAACGTCCAACTTCCAGTACAATTTCTACCATTAAAATCTTCTTGCAAAGGTCCAGTATAAATTGTTCTGATGTAAATATGCCTAAAATCATATTGCTGTTAAACATCATTATAACAGTAAGTGAAACGGAAACAGCCATTGATATAAATACGGAGTTCCATACTCTCTTTTTGATACTTTCGTAATCTCCCTTACCGTATAGATAGCCAACTAAAATCTGTGTTGCCTGTGATATTGCCATAGAGTAAACATAGGCTATGTTTGCAAGTATCATACAGTAACTTCTTGATGCAATAACCATTGTACCAAATGTATTTACAAATCTAAGTATTATAAGCTGTGACATTTGGTAGCTAAAGGCCTCGCCACCGGAAGGAACAGCAATTAAAAGTACCTTTTTCGCCATTTTAAATGAGAAATACTTTAAATTCAAAAAGCCAAGTCCCATATTTGTCTTTTTCAAGAAAACCAAAATTATAATAACAAGACCAATAAACTTACTTATATTAGTAGAAATAGCTGCACCAATAATACCTAAACGAGGGAAACCAAACAAACCATTTATTAAAATTGCATTGCCCAAAATATTTAATGTATTCATAATTATTGCCACAAAAGTAACATATTTCATTAATTTGTGACTTCTCAATATGGATGCAAAAACCATATATATTGCCTGAATTAAAATGCAGGTACTGACTATAACAGTGTAAGAACAGGTTTCGTCCAAAATATCATTGGGTACTTGTAACCACTGGAATAGTGGTCTTTGAAAACCATATATTAATAAGGTAACTACTATACTGAAAAAGCTCAAAGAATAAATTGATGCGTTAGAAACGGACTTTGCTTTTTCAGGGTCGCCTGCACCAAAATATCTTGAAATTAAAACAGTAGTTGCTACAGTCATAGAACTAAGCACTAATATTATAATATTCATAATCTGATTACCATTACCAATGGCAGCAACAGACCCTTGTGAATAGTGGCTCACCATTATCTGGTCTATGTTACCAACCAACAGCTGGAGCAAAAGCTCAAAGAACATTGGTATACTCATTTTGAATATTTCTTTGCTAGTATTTTGATACATATTCTTATCCTCCGTTAATTTTTTATAGCAACTCATTCTATCATCAAAATATACAAAAATCAATGGTCAAAATACATAACCTTGTGCAAAAAATCAATGGAAAAATTGAATAAAAAGGAATATAATTTTTTCAGTAAGTTAGAACTCTAACGATTTTAAGTTTTTTGTAATAAAATTATGTAATTGTTCTAAAGAAATCTGTAGTACAATTACTATAGGTTAAGATTAGGGCATTAATCTTATTTTGAGGAAAATTGTACTTTTGTTATTAAATCTTAAGAAATTTTGGCAATTTGTTAAAACTTTTCTAATGAAGATTTAATTTTGAAATGTTATAATTTTTATAGTTGGAGTTTTCCATATGGGTTGTATATTCCGATACAACTCCTCACAAAAACTTTTGGAGGGAATTTTAGAATGAAGAAGAAATGTATGCTTGCAGTTGGAATGTTATTAGTTCTTTCGATGCTTTCTGGCTGTGGTGCTAAAAAGGACGGTCCTATGGACCAAGTACAGGAAAAGGTTTCAAATGTAGAAGTTGAAAATCCTCAGACTGGTACTATGAAAGATGAATACAAGTATTCAGGTACTATTGAACCTAAGGATACAGTTGATGTTACAGCGTCTATGACAGGTACAGTTAAGGCAGTCAACTTTAAAGAGGGCGACAAGGTAAACAAGGGCGATGTACTTTTTACTATTGATACTAAGGACCTTGAAAATACTATAAAGACTAACAAGGCTTCACTTGCCTCAGCTGATGCAAGTATACAGTCTGCTAAAACTAATTTAGAGCTTGCAAATGGTGCAACTATGCAGACTCAGATTGAAAATGCTAAGAATGCAGTTACTAATGCTAAAAACAGTGTTGCAACAGCTCAAACATCTCTTGATACTGCCGGTGTTAGTGTAAACAATGCTAAAACTACATTAGACGATAAGCAAAATACATACAATATTAATAAACAGCTTTTTGATGCAGGTGGTCTTTCTAAGCAGGCACTTGACGATTCTCAGACAGCTCTTACTGCTGCTCAGAACGCATATACTCAGGCTGTAAACTCTAAGCAACAGGCAGAAGTTAGTTTAAGTCAGGCTAAGTCTTCTCTTGAAAATGCTCAAAAGAGTTATGATATTCTTGTAAATCAGACTTCAAAGGAAAATGTAACTAAGGCACAGGATAGCTTAAATACAGCACAGGCATCAAGAAAGACTGTTCAGGCTCAGATTGAAGCCAGTGAATCTAAACTTAGTGATGCAGTTGTTAAAAGTCCTATTTCTGGTACAGTATCAGAATGTAATGTAACAGCTGGTGCTCAGCTTTTAACTGCTAAAACTCCATTTACTATTGTTGATTTAAATACAGTTGATGTTCAGGTTAATGTATCAGAAGACGTTGTTCCAAACCTCAAGGTTGGCGACTCTGTTCAGATTACTATTCCTACACTTTCTAATCAGGCTGTAACCGGTCACATTAGTGAAATTTCTGATGTATCTAATGCAGACGGTACATTTAAGGTAAAGGTGGAAATGAGCAATACTGACGGCAAGTTAAAGGCCGGTATGTTTGCAGAAGTAAACTTTGCTAAGTCTACAAGTGACGGTGCCGTTATCGTTCCTAGAGATGCAGTTCTTAGAGATGGCGATGATTACTATGCTTTTGTTATTGAAGACGGCAAGGCAAAGAAGGTTGATGTTACAATCGGTATTGATGCCGGCGAAACTATTGAAGTTAAGAGTGGTATCAAGACTAGCGACAAGGTTGTAACAAAGGGTCAGACTTACCTTGATGACGGTGCAAAGGTAAAGGTTGTATCTGATAACGGTACAGAAATTACAGAGGCTACAACAGAAGCCACTACTGAAAACCCTAAGGCTAAGAAAAGCAAGGGGGAAAATAAGTAATGACTAAATCAGCAGTTAATCGTCCTGTAACAACTGTAATGTGTGTACTTATTGTATTCCTTGCAGGTATATTTGCTTATTCTTCTTTGGAACTTGCTTATATGCCTTCAGTTGATTTGCCTGTAGCATTGGTAAGTACAACATATTCAGGTACAGGTCCGGAAGAAATGGAAGACCTTGTAACAAAGCCTATTGAACAGACAATGGCTACACTTACTGGTGTAGATACCATTACGTCACAGTCTTCAACTGGTTCATCAATGGTAGCTGTACAGTTTGTAGACGGTACAGATATTGATTCAGCTGTAAACGATATGCGTGATAAGTTGGATAGAGTTAAACATCAGCTTCCTGACGATGCAGATGACCCATCAATTATGAAGATGGATATGAATGCACAGACTATTGAAGTCGGTGTAACAAGTGATAAACTTAACCCAACTACACTTTATGAACTCCTTGACAACAATGTAACATCACAGTTTGAAAAAATTGAAGGTGTTGCATCTGCTGATATGAAGGGTGGACAGGAAAAGGAAGTCCTTATTACTGCTGACCCAGATAAATTAAGCAACTATGGTATCACATTGAGTACAATTTCTCAGACTTTAGCATCTGAAAACAAGAATACTCCAGGTGGTTCATTATATCAGGGTACAAACGAACTTCAGATTAAGGTAAAAGGTAAGTTCCAGTCTCTTGAAGATATGAAGAACTTATTTATTACAACAAAGGGTGGCAACAGAGTACTTTTGAAGGATATTGCTACTATTGAAGAAACAACTAAGGAACAGGATAATGTTTCTTATATTAATGGTAAAGAGGGTATTATGTATTCTCTTTCTAAGCAGTCAGATGCTAACATAGTTACTGTTACAGATAATGTAAACAAGACCATTGAAACTTTGAAAAAGCAGTACCCAGACCTTGACTTTGCAATGATGTCTACTACTGCTGACTACATCAAGTTATCATTAAATAACGTAACATCAACAGCTTTCCAGAGTGCGTTGATTGCCGTTATCGTTCTTCTTATCTTCCTTAGAGATTGGAAGACTTCATTTGTTATCGGTGTATCTATTCCTACATCTATTATGGCAACATTCGGTCTTATGTACCTTAAGGGTATGACAATGAACATACTGTCAATGGGTGGTATAGTTATTGGTATAGGTATGCTGGTAGATAACTCCGTAGTAGTATTGGATAATATTACAAAACACTATGCTATGGGTAAATCACCAAAAGAAGCAGCCATTGACGGTACAACAGAAGTAGGTATGGCCATATTTGCTTCTACACTTACAACTGTAGCCGTTTTCGGACCTATGCTTTTCATTACTGGTATTATGGGTAAGATGCTTCAGGATTTCTGTTGGACAATCGTATTTGCATTGTCAGCATCTATCATTGTAGCCCTTACTTTCGTTCCTATGGCCTTCGCTGTTATTAATGGTAAGGCAAAGAAGGGCAAAAAGAGAACCGGTGGCATTATAGGTAAGATTGATTCTTTCATCGGTAAAATCCTTGACGGTTTAGATAACTTATATGGTAGAGTTCTTGGTCTTGTATTAAGAAACAGAGGTAAGATGATAATTATAGCTATTGTCTTCTTCATTCTTTCTGCCTCTACTTTTGGCTTGACTGGTATGGACCTTATGTCAAGAACTGATGAAGGTGCATTAAGTATTTCAGCAGAAATGCCTAGTGGTGCTAGTTTTGATGAAACAGAAAAAATGCTTAACAAGATTATTTCAGCAATAGGCGAAATTCCAGAACAGAAGAATATGACAGCCAATGCCGGTGGTGGTACATTTACAGGTGATGCCATTTCTATCAATATTAACCTTGTTGATAAGGAAGACAGAAGCAGAAGTACAGATGATATAAAGGCTGAAATTGAACAGAAGGTATCTAATATTGCCGGTGCTGATATTAAGGTATCAACTGGTAGTGCTGCTATGGGTTCTATGGGTGGCAACGGTTATACTGTTAATATCATTGGTGATGATAGTGATACATTAAAGATGATTACTGACGATTTAATGGAAAAATTCAAGGAAATCCCTAACTCTACTAATGTAGAAAGTTCAATGGATAATTCAGTACCGGAAGTTAATATTGTTATTGACAGAGCTAAGGCTTCTCAGTATGGTTTAACTACTGCACAGGTCGCATCTCTTGTATCAATGGCTAACTCTGGTTCAACAGCAACAGAATACAACGTAGACGGTACAGAAATTGATGTAACAATCAAGTACCCAGATGAAGATATTAATTATGTAAAAGACCTTAATAACTTAACAATTACAACTTCAACTGGTGCAGTTATTCCTCTTACACAGGTTGCTACTATTGAGATGACAGATAGTGAAGTAACAATTAAGAGAGAAAATCAGCACAGATATGTTCAGTTGACAGGTGAAATTGAAGGTATGGACTCTAGTACACAGCAGAGTACAGTTAAGAAGATTCTTGATTCATATGTATTCCCAGAAAACTATTCTTACGAGTTTGACGGTACAATGGATATGATGAACGATACATTCCAGAGCTTGGCTATAGTATTCGTTGTAGCTATTCTCTTAATCTATATGATTATGGCATCACAGTTTGAATCTTTTGTATACCCATTCATCATTATGTTCTCAATTCCATTGGCTATTACCGGTGGTGTTACAGGCTTGTTCCTTACAGGCAAGAGTATAACATCTACAGCAATGCTTGGTTTCATTATGTTGGTAGGTATGGTTGTAAACAATGCCATTGTATTGGTTGACTATACTAACCAGTTAAGAGGTAAGTCAGGTTGTACTTGTGATGAAGCACTTATGATGGCTGGTCCTTCAAGATTAAAGCCTATCCTTATGACAACACTTACTACAATCATTGGTATGCTCCCTATGGCGTTTGCTTTAGGTTCTGGTATGGAATCTCAACAGCCAATGGCGATAACAATTATTTTTGGTCTTACAGTTTCAACATTAATCACATTGTTACTTATTCCAGCATTGTACTCTTGTGTAAATAGTACAAAACGTTGGCTTGACAGAAAAATTGTAAGTGCTAAAATAAGAAAGAGAGATAGAAAGGCGGTAAACTAAATGAATAAATTTATTTGTACTACACTTGCTTTTTCAATGCTTTTGACTTCTGCCGTTTTTGCTGACGGTCAGACTTTAACTAATAAGAGAAATTATAGCTTCGGCTCTGATGTTCAGGCTGTACAGGATGCAAAATATCCTGTACAGGACTTGACTGTTGACGATGCTGTAACAAAAGCTATTGCAAACAGCAACACAATAAAGACTTTAAAGGAATCTAAGGAACTTGCTGAAGATTCTCAGGACGATTTAACATTTGCTTTTTCATACACTCAGGACTATGCTACTAACCTTAGTCTTACAGTTCAGATGAAAAGATTACAGGTTGCTTTACAGCAGTATGATGAAAATACTGAATTAGCAAAGCAGACTATTGATTATTCTGTAAGAAGTATTTTCTACGGTATCAGAGAAGCTGAAAATGGTATCAAGCTCTATGAACAGAGTATGAAGGTTCAGGCTGACCAGCTTAAGATTGCAGAAGTATCATTAAAACTTGGTCAGATGAGCCAGAGTGATTACGATGCAAAGGTAAAGGATTACAAACTTGCAGAGTCTAACAAGGAAACTTTACAGACTTCTATTGATAATGCTTTTACTACTCTTAACCAGCTTATGGGTACAAACGCAAATCAGACTTACAATGTAATCTTTGATGATGTATCTTACGAGAAAATGCCGGAAAATGTAAATGTTGACGGCAAGATTAACTATGCTTTAGCTGTTAATCAGACAGTAAAGGGCAAGAAGGATACAGCTGATGTAGCTAAGTATGCTCTTGATAGATACAATTCAGTATATGATACTACAACTAACTACAAGGATAGCTTATATACTTATACTCAGGCATCAAGAGCTTATCAGGATGCTAAGGATGCACTTACAACTTCTGTAAAGAAGAATATTAATGACCTTAAGGACCTTGAAAAGAGTTATAAGGACAACGAAACAACTCTTGAAAATATGGAAAGCCAGTTAAAGGTTTATGAAACTCAGCTTGCTTTAGGTCAGACAACTCAGATTGTTGTTGATGCTTATAAGCTCCAGATTGAACAGTTAAAGAACACACAGCAGACAATCGTTTATAACCACGATTTACTCTTAAGACAGTTCAATAACCCTAATTTACTTGGCTAAAACAAAATAACTTGTATTTAACCCCTGTTTAGTGTATAATGAACCTAAGGTTTATTATGAGAAGATACTCTGAACAGGGGGTTTTTTATGAGGAAACATTTGCTCTTGGGTTCTTTGTTGGCTTGTTTGCTCTTTACCGGTTGTGCTACAGCTACTAATACAGACGTGGCAGAAGTTCATAGCCAATCACAGGAAGCAACATCAGAATTGACTACTGATACATATGACAAAGACCTAAAGGAAGGTGTTGATATTAATGTTAAGGTTCAAAGGAATGGTGGAATGTATAGAGTTATAATTTCGCCGGACTTTTTCGGTGTAAATGAGAAAGAGGAAGATATAAAAAACGAAGTTAAATCTTGGGGTGGAGAAAATATAATAATTGACCCGGAAACAAAGGCTGTTATAGTCGATATGTCCGTAGAAAAATATGACGAATATGTCAATAATCTAAAACTGAAATTAGAAAAATGTATGGAAGATATTAAGACTGATAACAAAAAATATCCGTCTATTTCTGATGTAAAAGCTAATGACGAATTAAATGAATTTGATATTTATTGCAAAAAAGGCATCAGAATGGAAAAAACTATTTCAGCTATTGAGCTTTATTTAGATAGTGCTACATATCAGGTTTTCAAGGGTGTGCCACAGAAAGATGCAACTGTAGATATAAATTATATTGATGAAGAAACTGGCGATGTAATTGAAACTATGAATACATCTCAATTAGTAAGCAAATAGTATCGAATATTCCGTTATTAAAAGGAGGTAAATGGTTTACCTCCTTTAAAATATATAAAAAATTTAAAGGAGTTGAAGAAATGAAAAGTTTTATGAAAAGTTTTCTTGTTGCTTTTCTCATTTGCTTATTGTCTATGACAGTATTTGCAGATACAGCATCAAGCAATAAACTTATCGTAAATTACATTGACGTAGGTCAAGGGGATTCCGAACTTATTGAATGTAATGGCAAGTTTATGCTTGTAGATGCAGGGGAAAGAGAACAAGGCAGTGTTGTTGTAAATTATTTGAAGTCAAGAGGGGTAGAAAAATTAGATTATGTAGTTGCTACACACCCTCATTCAGACCACATTGGTGGTATGGCAGAGGTTTTAAATAATTTCCCTGTAGATAATATTATTATGCCAAAGGTAAATAATACTACAGCTACTTATACTAATATGTTAAAAGTTATTCAGCAAAAAGGTATCAAGGCTATTGAACCTAAAATAGGTAATAGCTACAAATTAGGTGATAGTACATTTACTATTGTAGGACCTAAGAAATACGATACTAAAAATATGAATAATGATTCCGTAGCTTTCAGATTAGTGTATGGAAATAATAGCTTTATTTTCTGTGGTGATGCTGAAACAGCAGAAGAAAGCGACATTGTAGCCAGTGGTCAGACACTTAAATCTGATGTTTATAAGGTATCTCACCACGGTAGCACAACTTCTTCCAGTTCAGCATTTTTAAATATGGTTCAGCCTAAATATGCTATTATTGAAGTAGGAGAAGGCAATAGCTATGGACACCCAAAGGAGAAAACCCTTGATGCTCTCTCTAAAATAGGTGCAACTGTTTATAGAACAGATTTAAATGGAAATATTATTATTACAAGTGATGGCAAAACATTGTCTTTTGGTGACGGTAGTGTCGACGGTGGAGGTGATGCCACTCCCTGCACAAGCCAGTCTGTTCCAACAAATACAACAGGTGCTGGCTCAGTTAATGGATTTGGTACAGCAACTTCAACAAGTGTTCCACAGTCTGTAAACATTACATATGTTTTGAACACTAATACTCACAAAATACATAAGCCAAATTGTAGGTCTGTTTCTCAAATGAAAGAGAAAAATAAGAAAACTTACGTTGGTAAAATTGCAGATTTGATTTCACAGGGGTATTCTCCTTGTAAAATCTGTAATCCTGCTTAGAAAGGTTGTGTTATTGTGAAAAGATATATAGTAGATAGAATAGAAGAAAATATAGCAGTTTGTGAAAACGAGGATATGACATTTTCAGAAATCAATGTTTCTCTACTTCCAAGGGGAGTTAAGGACGGCGATTGTATCATAGAAGAAAATGGTGTATATACAATAGATGTTTCAGAAACTGAAAAGAGAAAAGCAGAAGTAGATAAATTGCTTGATGATATATTTGGATAATTGACATATTATGTAATATATGATACAATTTTGTCAACAAGATTTACAGGTGCATACTGAAATGTATGAGAATAGGGAAACAGATGAAAATTCTGTACGGGACCGCCGCTGTGATAGGCTGTCTGTATATATGCCACTTTGGTTACACAGGGGAAGGCAAAACAGACTATAGCCTTAAGTCAGAAGACCTGCCTGTATTTGTGCCTTGAAATAGAGGCAAATGCAATACTGTCGGACTAACAGTAGGTGCAAATAAGACTTCTGCAATGGTCTTGTTATGCCCTTTTGGGGCATTTTTTTATGCAGAAAAAAGGAGAAAAATATGAAAAAAATTGAGAAACTGTTGTTGACTCTCTCAGTTGTTTTTGCTTCAGTCTTTGGTGTAACACAAAGTGCTTTCGCAATGCATATTATGGAGGGTTATTTACCTAAGGCACATTGTATTGCTTGGGGTGTAGTTTGTATACCTTTCTTAGTTGCTGGTTTTATCAGCCTCAGAAAGATTGTAACAAAAGAGAGAAAATCTCTTATTGTCCTTGCTATGGCAGGTGCATATACTTTTGTTCTTTCTGCTTTGAAGATTCCTAGTGTATCTGGTTCATCTTCACATCCTACAGGTACTGGTCTTGGTGCTACACTTTTTGGACCAAGCGTAATGAGTGTAATCGGTATTATTGTTCTTTTATTCCAGGCACTCTTACTTGCTCACGGTGGACTTACTACTTTAGGTGCTAATACATTTAGTATGGCTATTGCAGGTCCATTCTTATCTTATGGTATCTATAAGTTATGCAAGGCTTTAAAGGTAAACAAAATGGTAGGCGTATTTTTAGCTTGTACTTTAGGTGACCTTTTCACATACTGTGTTACAAGTTTCCAGCTTGCTTTAGCTTACCCAAGTGAAGTAGGTGGCGTTTTAGCATCTGCTGTTAAGTTCTTAAGTATCTTTGCTGTAACTCAGGTACCACTTGCAATTATTGAAGGTATTCTTTCAGTAGTTGTTGTAATCGGTCTTGAAACTTATGCTAAGCCTGAACTTGAGGCTATTTCATTTACAGGAGGGGAAAAATAATGAAGAAAAGTACATTGGTTATTGCACTTTTAATTTTATGTGTTGTTATTGCAGTTGTCCCTCTTGCTACTATTAAAGATAGTGAATTTGGTGGCTCTGACGATAAGGCAGAGGCTGTAATTTCTGATATTAATCCAGAATATGAACCATGGGCAGAAAGTATTCTCACACCTCCGGGTGGCGAAACTGAAAGTTTACTTTTCTGTTTACAGGGTGCTTTTGGTGCTTTAATTATTGGTTATGGTTTTGGCTATTTTGTAGCTAGAAAAAAATATAATAAATAGGATTAGTGTGCTTTCTGAAAAGAAAGCACATTTTTGTATATATTTTGTGTATATTTAGAGGAAAAATTATGAGTTTAATATTTAAAATGATAAAGGCTGTATTTTTCTTTCTTCTGTCTTTTGCGTACGTTTTTGTTATGTTCAGTGGAAAATACAGCACAAAATTTATAGTTGTATGTAGTGTTATTTTTGCTATGTCTGCTATTTATGTTTCCTTTACTCATAAGCATTTGAAAATAGATTATTACAGCTATTTTTCTAAATTGCGATTTGTAAATCCATATATAAAAACAGCTTTCTTTGTTTTTGTGCTTTTCTATTGTGTATTTATGGAGAATATTTACGTTTCGCTTTTTGTTATAATTACAATGGGAATAATCACAATATTTGTAGGTGGCATTGATTTAAAGGACTATATTTATGCTATGCTTTTACCACTTTGCTTTATAATGCTTAGTACAATAACAATAGCTATTAACTTTACATCAGCACCAATAAATGAATATTCTATAAGAGTTTTAAATTTCTATATCAATTTTGGTAGTCGATACCGTTGTATAGAATTGCTTTTTAGAAGTATGGGTGCTGTCAGTTGTTTATATGGAATATCTATGTCTACTCCAATAGCTGATATTATACAGGTTTTATATAGTATAAAATGCCCTAAATTGGTTGTGGAGCTTATGTTTTTAATTTATAGATTTATTTTTATGCTTATGGACGTACTTCACAATATGACTATATCAGCTACTAGCCGAGGTGGTTATGATAGTTATAAAAATTCATATTACACTTATTCAAACATAGGTAAAAATTTGTTTTTGTATGCTTTAAAAAAGACAAATAATTCCTTCGATGCTATGACATCAAGAGGTTATATTGGAGATTTGAATTTTTATAATGAAAATAGCAAAGTGAAATTTAAGGAAATAGCCGGCTGTGTAGTATATGTTTTAGTTTTAATAGGAGTTAGTTTATGCTTGAGATAAAAAATTTGACTTATAAATACGAAAACCATATTGCCCTCAATAATATAAATTTAAAAATTGAAAAGGGCGAAAAAATTGCAATATTGGGTAACAATGGCTCAGGAAAAACTACTTTCTTTCTCTGTTGCAATGGTGTTTACAAAACTAAAAATGCAGTTAGTTTCAATGGGGATTATGAGCCTAAAACTCTTAGAAGAAATGTAGGTCTTGTATTTCAGGACGCAGATACTCAGATAATAGGAAATACTGTAGAAAAGGAAATTTCCTTTGGCTTAATGAACTTTGGTTTTACTAAAGAACAGACAAAGGAAAAAATTGACTATGCTATTTCAGCTATGAATTTGGAAGAAATGAGAAACAGACCTACTTATTACTTAAGTGGTGGCGAAAAGAAAAGAGTAACAATAGCTGATATTATTGCTCTTGAAACAGAAATAATATTTTTTGATGAGCCTACAGCAAGTCTTGACCCAGCAAATATAGAAAAGTTTAAAAATACTATAAATAAGTTGGACAAGACAATAGTTATTTCCACTCACGATATAGACTTTGCCTATGAATGGGCAGATAGATTTATTATATTTAATAATGGAAATATTATTGCTGATGGTAACTATGCAATTTTTGAAAAAAATGATATAATAGAAAAAGCGAATTTAAGGAAACCTATACTTTGGCAGACAATGGAGGTAATGGGCTATAAGGATTATAGCAAGTACCCAAGAAGTATAGAAGAATTAAAGAAGAATTACGGAGAATTGAAATGAAAAAAGCAATATTAGTTGTTAGTTTTGGTACAAGTTTTGACGAAACCAGAGAAAAAACTATTGGTGCAATAGAAAAGGAGATTGCAAAGGAATTTCCAGATTATATTGTAAAAAGAGCCTTTACAAGTGGCGTAATTATGAATAACCTTGCTAAAAGAGGTATTATAATTCCTAATGTTGTTACAGCTTTAGAGGAATTATCAGCTCAGGGTGTAACAGATGTATTTGTACAGCCTACACATATTATTCCGGGAGAGGAATATGACAAACTTGTGTCAATGGCTGAAAGCTGTAAGGATAAGTTCAGTAGCTTTAAAATTGGTAAGCCATTGATGTGGAATGAAAATGATTATAAAAATGTATCTGATTTTCTTATTAAGGAATATGGAGATACTGAAAAGGCTGTTGTTCTTATGGGACACGGTACAGAACACAGAGCCAATGATGTTTATTTAAAATTATCTGATATTTTGGAAGGTCACAACATTTTTGTTGGTACAGTTGAAAATAAACCGGATATTTATGATGTTTTAAATAAAACAGAAAACTTTAAGGATATTGTTCTTGTGCCTTTTATGGTAGTTGCAGGCGACCACGCTGTAAATGATATGGCTGGCGATGATGATGACAGTTGGAAAAATGTTATGGAAAATGCCGGCAGAAATGTAGAAGTTGTCTTAAAAGGTGTAGGAGAATATTTGCCAATAAGACAAATTTATTGCGAACATATTAGGAGAGAGTTATGAAAAAAGGAAAACTTTACGGTGTAAGTGTTGGACCGGGAGATAGCGAACTTCTTACTTTAAAAGCTGTAAAGGTTATTAATGGGTGTAGTGTTATTGCTACACCCATAACACCTCAAGGAAACACAATGGCTTTGGATATAGTAAAAGGTGCTGTTGATTTATCAAACAAGAAAATTATATATGCTCAGTTTGCTATGACTAAAAGTGCAAAGGCTAATGACAAAAGTCATAATGAGTCAGCCAATGAAATTATTGAACAGCTTAACAACGGTAATGATGTAGCTATGCTTTCTATTGGAGATATTTCCGTTTATTCTACTTTCAGCTATATTATGAATATTATTTGCGAAAGTGGTTTTGAATGTGAAATTGTTCCAGGGGTACCTAGTTTTTGTGCAGCAGCAGCTAAGTTGAAACAAAGTCTTACTACACGCAAAAAACCTTTGATTATTATTCCCGGAGGCTACAAAGGTGTAGATGAATTATTAGCTGAAGAAGGCACAAAAGTAATTATGAAAAGTGCGTCAGAACTGGAAAATGTAATTGAAACTATAAAAGAACAGAACATTGAAAATAAGGCTTCTATTGTTCAAAATTGTGGTCTTGAAAATGAAAAAATAGTAAAAAACATAAATGATGAAATAAATAGTAGCTATTTTACTACTATATTAATTAAGGAGTAAAAATATGCTTTGTTTGAGTATTACCTATAAAATGACACCTGTTGAAATAAGACAGAAATTTGCTTTTTCAAAGGAAGAAATATTAGACTATATATCAGAAATCAGTATGCCTACAGTTATTGTTTCTACTTGTAACAGAGTGGAAATATATGTATCCGGAGATATGGCAAACCTTAATAAAGTGCAGGATTTATGGTGCAAACACAAAAATATTGACAAAGATGTGCTTTTAAAACACGTTAATGTTTTTGTAGGCAATGGTGCTATAAAGCATTTATACAATGTAGCCTGTGGTATGGAGTCTATGATTTTAGGTGAAGATGAAATACTTGGACAGGTAAAAGACGGATATTATTTATCCCACAATAATTTTGAGTTAGACTATGAATTGAACCATATTTTCTTAGGTGCAATAACTTGTGCAAAGAAAATAAAAACAGATACGCTTATTTCTAAAACTGCTGTGTCTGTAGGTACTTTAGTTGCAAATATGGTGTTTGATTTTAATGCTGAAAACGTACTTATAATGGGTGCTACAGGGGTAATAGGCAATATAGTGCTTAAAAATATTTCAGCTAATGAAAATATAGATATATATGGAACTAGGAGAGTACATAATGCACTTACTAATTCCAATAATGATAGAGTAAAATGGGTTGATTTTAATAACAGATATGATTACATAGATATGGCAGATGTTGTAATTAGTGCCACAGCATCACCACATTATACTGTTACAAAGGGTCAGCTTAAAAATTTAAGTAATAAAGAGAGATTGTTTATAGATTTGGCTGTGCCTTTTGATATTGATAAAGGCATAGGAGAAATAGAAAATACTAAGGTGTTTGATATTGATTACTTTGAGGAGGCTGCCAGAGAAAACAACACAATTAAGTTGAGAGAAGCTGACAGAGCAAAGGTTATTATTGAACATATGGTTGATGATACAAAGAAAAATCTGTTTTTCCATAGTATTATGGGCAAAATGGATAGCTTGAAGGAAAATTGTGAAAAGCATAGTTTTGAACAGCTTTTCTACAATTTGAGAGATGGACTTAATACAGAAGAATTTACTAAGGTAGTGAAAATTATGGAGAATATGGGGTGTAACTAATGGCATATTTTCCTGTAAATATAAATATTGAAAATAAAAAATGTTTTGTAATTGGTGGAGGAACAGTTGCCAAAAGAAAAGTTAATATGCTTTTGGATTTTGGTGCTGATGTTACAGTTGTTGCAGAGGAATTGAAACAGGATTTTGAAGGTTGCAATGTTTTGAAAAAGCCTTTTGAATATGATGATATTAAATCAGCTTTCTTTGTTGTCGCTTCAACAGATAACAAGAAATTGAATTCAGAAATAGCCCAGTATTGCAGAGAAAATAATATTTATGTAAACTCAGTTACAAATGCTGATGATTGTACATTTACATTGTCATCATATATTAAACAGGGTGATGTTGTTATCTCTGTAAATACGTCCGGTAAATCTCCGGCACTTTCAAAATATTTGAGAGAATATATTGAAAAAATAATTCCTAGTAATTTGAGTGAATTACTTGACAATATAAATGGAATAAGGCAAAATATATATGAAAAGTATGGAGAAAATGCAAGGCATATTTTTCGTAAATTAATAGACTATGGTTTTAAAAATCAAGGCAAATTGCCGGTAGGTGATGATTATGAAGATAAGAATAGGAACTAGAAAAAGCAAATTAGCCTTAATACAGACTAATATAATAAAGGATTTAATAGAAAAAAATACTAATCACCAATGTGAAATAGTTGAAATGTCCACATTAGGTGACGATAGACGAGATTTGAAGTTGACAGAATTTGGTGGCAAAGGTGCTTTTGTAGATACTATTGAAAAGGCTTTGCTTGATAAGTCAATAGATATTGCTGTTCATAGTGCTAAGGATTTACCGGTTCAGCTGGAACAGGGGTTGGAAATTGGAGCAGTAGCCAAGAGAGCAAATCCACAGGACGTGCTTGTTATGGCACAGGGTAAAACAATTTCTTCTAACTCTGTTATTGGTACAGGCAGTATAAGAAGACAGTTGCAGATAAAAGCAAAATACGGCTGTAAGTGCAAGGATATAAGAGGAAATGTGCCTACAAGATTGAAAAAACTTGATGACGGAGAATATGACGGCATTGTACTTGCCAGAGCTGGTCTTGACCGACTTAATATGATAGATATTGATAAGTACAACTATGAATTTTTTGAAACTTCAGAATTTGTACCGGCTCCTTGTCAGGGTATTATTGCTGTTGAAAATAGAGCTGATGATGGAGATATAAGAGATGTTTTAAAGGCTATAAATTATATGGAAACTTATGTATGTTTTGTTGCTGAAAGAGCATTTTTAAAAGCTATGGATAGTGGTTGTCAAACTCCTTTAGGTGCAATTTCTGAAATAGGAGAAAAGAGTCTTAAAATGGAATGTTTCTACTACAAGGACAAAATTGTTAAAATGTCCATAGAGGGTGAAAATCCAGTTTTAACTGCTGCTGTTTTGGCTAAAAAGCTAAAGGAGGTTACCAATGAATGGTAAAGTATACTTAGTAGGTGCAGGCCCCGGAGCAAATGACCTTATTAGCCTTAGAGCTTTGAATATTTTAGGCAAGTGTGATACAGTAGTATATGATAGACTTGCATCAGAGGATTTTTACAAGGATTTAGATTGTGAAAAAATTGATGTAGGCAAAAAAGTAGGACACCATAGCGTTAAGCAAAACGAAATAAATGAAATAATAGTTCAAAAGGCTTTAGAGGGAAAGACTGTAGTCAGATTAAAAGGTGGCGACCCATTTATTTTTGGCAGAGGTGGAGAAGAAGTTATTGCTTTGCAGGAACACAATATTCCCTATGAAGTAATCCCTGGTATTACTTCGGCTATTTCCGTTCCGGAGCTTGCCGGTATTCCACCAACTCATAGAAAAATAAGTCAGGATTTACATATTGTTACCGGTCACACGGCAGAAGAAGAAAATGTAAACTATAAGGCTCTTGCACAGGAGAAAGGTACTCTTGTATTCCTTATGGGTGTTGGAAATATTGAAAAAATTGCCAACAGACTTATGGAGTTTGGCAAAGACGAAAATACACCGGTTGCTTTTATAGAAAAAGGTTCAACGCCTGATGAAAGAATAACAAAAACTACACTTAAAAATGCCTATGCTACAGTAGTAGAAGAAAATGTTAAACCTCCGGCAATTATTGTAATGGGAGAGGTAGTCAGCTTGGATTTTAGAGGGACTATTCACAATAAATCTGTTGCAATTACAGGCACAGACTCTTTTAGAAAAAGACTTAAAACAGCTTTGGATAAAAGGGGTTATGTTACTAATGAGGTTTGTAAACTTGATGTATCAGCCTATGAAAATTCTACTATTAAAAATGTACTTGCTAATATTTCAGCCTATGAATGGGTTGTACTTACTAGTAGAAATGGTGTAGATATTTTTATAGAAAATATGAAAAAATATTCTATGGATATGAGAAGCCTTTATAATTTAAAATTTGCTGTAATAGGCAAGGGTACTTATGATAGACTGGCTGACTATGGAATATATGCTAACTATACACCGGAAAAATATACAGCAGAGGAATTGGGAAAGGGTCTTAGCACTATTGCAAAAGGCAGAATACTTATTCTTAGAGCTGAAAAAGGTTCACCTGAATTGACAACTAATTTGGTTGATTACGATGATGTGCCTATATATGATATAAAGTGTAGCTACTGTACACAGGCTACAGAGGATTATATTGTTTTTGGCAGTAGTTCGGGAGTAGAGAGCTACACAAGTTCAAATACAATAGATGATAGAACAAAAATAATTGCCATTGGAAATATAACGGCAAACAAATTAAAAGAAAAAGGGTATTGTAACATTTATATTGCAAAAGAATATTCCGTAAATGGAATTTTAAAAGAATTGGAGATAATAGAAAATGCAGAGAATGAGAAGATTAAGAGTAAATGAAAATATGCGTTCTCTAGTAAGAGAAACATCAGTAGAAATTAGCGATTTAGTTTATCCTATTTTTGTAGAAGAAGGGGAAAACATAGCAGAACCAATTCCTTCAATGCCTAATATAAAAAGATACAGTATTGATAGAATTGATGAAGAACTTGACAGAGTAGCTGAAAGTGGCGTTAAGTCTTTGCTTATATTTGGTATTCCAAAGCATAAAGATGAATGTGGCAGTGAAGCCTATAACGATAATGGTATTACACAGCAGGCAATAAGACATATTAAGGAAAAGTACGATATGCTTGTTATAGCTGATGTTTGCCTTTGTGAATATACATCTCATGGTCACTGTGGCTTAATACACGGTACAGAAATTTTAAATGACCAAACTCTTGATTTACTTTCCAAAATGTCTGTTAGTCTTGCAAAAGCAGGTGCTGATATTATTGCACCCTCTGATATGATGGACGGTAGAGTAGGTGCTATCAGAAAGAGCCTTGATGAAAATGGTTTTGTAAATGTTCCAATTATGGCTTATAGTGCTAAGTATGCCTCAGCTTATTATGGCCCATTTAGAGATGCAGCAGATTCAGCTCCGGCTTTTGGCGACAGGAAGACTTACCAAATGGACGTAGCAAATGGTCAGGAAGCTATGAGAGAAATACAGGCTGACATTGAAGAAGGTGCAGATATTGTAATGGTTAAGCCGGGTCTTGCATTTCTTGATGTTGCAAAAGAGGCAGCTTTAACATTTAATTATCCATTGGCTGTTTACAATGTAAGTGGCGAATATTCAATGGTAAAAGCAGCAGCATTAAATGGCTGGATTGATGAAAAGAGAATAGTAATGGAAAATATGCTTGCTTTTAAAAGAGCAGGTGCTAAAATTATAATTACATATCATGCCCTTGATGTAGCAAAATGGATAAAGGAGATGTAACTCTTGAATACACAAAAATCTGATAATATGTATAATGAAGCTGTAACTGTAATGCCCGGTGGTGTAAATAGTCCGGTTAGAGCATACAGAAATGTTGGTAGAAATCCACTTTTTATTGAAAAAGGCAAAGGTTCAAAGATATATGATATAGACGGAAATGAATATATTGACTATATCTGTTCTTGGGGTCCTAATATTTTAGGTCATTGTTATCCAAAGGTTATTGAAGAAGTTAAAAAGGCTTGTGACAATGGTCTTACTTTTGGTGCACCAACTGAAAAGGAAGTAGTTTTGGCAGAACTTATAAGAGAAATTATGCCGTCTATGGAAGTCCTCAGAATGGTAAACTCTGGTACTGAGGCTGTTATGAGTGCCATCAGAGTAGCCAGAGGTTTTACAAAAAGAGATATGATTTTGAAGTTCAAAGGCTGTTATCATGGTCATTCAGACGGACTTCTTGTAAAGGCTGGTTCAGCAGCACTTACAGCAGCAGTTCCGGATAGCTTAGGTGTTCCAAAATCTTATACAGAAAATACACTTGTAGCATTGTACAATGATGAAAAGTCTGTTGAAGAATTGTTCGAAAAGTATGGAAATAAAATTGCCTGTGTTGTTGTAGAACCGGTTGCAGCAAATATGGGTGTAGTTCTTCCTAAAAAGGGCTTTTTACAGTTCTTGAGAGATATAACAGAAAAGTATGGTTCACTTTTAATATTCGATGAAGTAATAACCGGTTTCAGACTTTCATTAGGTGGTGCTCAGGAATATTTTGGTATTAAACCAGATATGACTACTCTTGGTAAAATTGTAGGTGGTGGTATGCCTATGGCTGTCTATGGTGGTAGAAAAGAAATTATGGACTGTGTTGCTCCTTTAGGTGGAGTATATCAGGCTGGTACTCTTTCAGGCAATCCTATTGCTACAACAGCAGGTATTGCTACTCTTACAGCTTTAAAGGAAAATAAGCACCTTTATGCAGACCTTGAGAAAAAGGCTGAAAAGATTGCCAATTCTTATAGAAAAATAGGTGCAAGTGTAAATCAAATAGGTTCTCTTTTAAGTGGATTTTTCACAGATAGAGAAGTAAATGACTACGATAGTGCAACTTCTTCAGATACAGAAAAGTATGCTAAATTCTTTAACTATCTTCTTGAAAATGGCATATATATTGCACCATCACAGTATGAAGCTATGTTTGTTTCTATGGCACATAGTGATGAAGATATTGAAAAGACTTGCAAGGTTATAGAAAGCTATAAGGGCTAAGTTTATAGTAAAATTAAATAGGGGGTATTCTTATGAAAAAAGCATTAATGGTATTGTTGCCTTTTGTATTTTGTTTAAGTTTGTTGACAGGCTGTTTTTCTCCTGAAGATTTGCTGGAAAAAGCTAAACTACAGCAAGATGAAACGGAAACAACTACAGATTTTCAGAATTCAGCACAGGGAAGTAATGATTTATCCTCTAGTGGAAGTTATATTCCTAAAAAGTAATAGGGAATATAGCTTGTAATTATGTAAAAATGGGCAGATAATGATGGCTAAAATACATTATCTGCCTTAATTTATGTCCTTGCACAATATGACAATATATGATATAATTTAATGATGTGTAATTGTGATAATTTGGAGGAAGAATAGTGGAAAGAAAAAACAATATATCTGCCGAAGAACTTAAAAAGCAACAGGAATATATAGCTAAAATTCGTAGCATAAATGAAAAGTTTGAAGAAACAGAAGGAAGAAAGAAAACTATGTGTATTCAGACTTTTGGTTGCCAGATGAATGCTCACGACTCTGAAAAGATACTTGGTATGCTTGAAGAAATGGGCTATGTAGAAGCTGAAGACGAAAAAAGTGCAGATTTTATAATTTATAATACTTGCTGTGTTCGTGAAAATGCAGAAAATAAGGTATACGGTAACTTAGGTTTCCTTAAGCACCAAAAAGAGTTAAATCCTCATATGAAAATTGCTCTTTGTGGTTGTATGATGCAGCAAAGTACAGTAATCGAAACTATCAGACAGAAATATAAGCACGTTGATATTGTTTTTGGTACTTTTAATCTTTATAAATTACCAGAACTTATGTATCGTAATATAGAAACAAATTCTACAATTTTTGATATTTGGGATAAGCACGGAGAAATTATTGAAGACTTGCCATCTATTAGAAAGTATAAGTTTAAAGCCAGCGTAAATATTATGTTTGGTTGTAATAATTTCTGCTCTTATTGTATTGTTCCTTATGTTAGAGGTCGTGAAAGAAGTAGAACTAGCGAAGATATTGTAAGAGAAATTAAATCACTTGTAGCTGACGGTGTAAAGGAAATTACTCTCCTTGGTCAAAATGTAAATAGCTACGGTAAAAATCTTGAAGAAGATATTACTTTTGCTCAGCTTTTGAGAAAAGTAAATGAAATTGAGGGTCTTGAAAGAATTAGATTTATGACAAGCCACCCTAAGGATTTAAGTGACGAACTTATTATTGCTATGAAAGAATGTGATAAGGTTTGTAATCATATCCATTTACCATTCCAGGCCGGTAACAACGAAATCCTTAAAAGTATGAACAGAAGATATACTAAGGAACATTATCTTGAATTAGTAGAAAAAATTAGAAAAGAAATTCCTGATATTGCTATTACTACTGATATTCTTGTTGGTTTCCCTGGAGAAGACGAGGAAAAAATCGAGGATACAGTTGATGTAGTTAAGAAAGCAAGATTTAGTGGTGCTTTCACATTTATCTATTCTAAGAGAACAGGTACACCAGCTGCTGTAATGGAAAATCAGGTAGATGAAGAAGTTGTAAAGAAGAACTTTAATAGAGTTTTAGAGGTTTTAAATCCAATAATTCTTGAAATAAATAAAGAAAAGGTTGGCAAAACTTATAAGGTTTTAGCTGATGATGTTAGTGCCAATGACCCTAGCTTTATAACAGGTAGACTTGAAGATAATTCACTTGTTCATTTTAAGGCTGACAAGTCATTGATTGGCGAAATAGTAGACGTAAAAATAACTGATTGTAAGACATTCTATTTAATTGGAGAAAGGGTTTAATTATGAATACAGTTTTTGATAAGGCAAGAGATTTAGCAACAGCATTACTTGAAAGTGAAGCCGGTAAAAAGGTTAATGATGCAAGATATATTTTTGACGGTGACGAAGAAGCTCAGAAACAGCTTTTTGAATATTCAAACTTCAGAACAACACTTGAAACAGGTATTCAGAATGGTTCTTTAAGCGAAGAAGAAATTGACGCACAGGTTAAAATTCTTGACCAGATGGGTGCAGAGCTTAATAAAAATCAGATTGTAGCAGATATGGTTAGAGCTGAAGACCAATTTAACAAGTTCGTTGGTCAGGTAATGAATGTATTTAATGCTACTCTTTCTGGTGATAGCGAAAATAGTAGTGGTGGTTGTACAGGTAGTTGTTCAACTTGTGGTGGTTGCCACTAAGGAGTAGACTATGGGAAAGTATACGCCTATGATGGAGCAATATCTGTCTATAAAGAAAGATTATAAATATTGTCTTCTTTTCTATAGATTAGGCGATTTTTATGAATTGTTCTTTGATGACGCCATTATTGCTTCAAAAGAATTGGATATTACATTAACAGGCAAGGACTGTGGTATGGAAGAAAGGGCACCAATGTGTGGTGTTCCTTTTCATTCTGCCGACGGTTATGTAGCTAAATTAATTGAAAAAGGCTACAAAGTTGCTATTTGTGAACAGACAGAAGACCCTAAAAAGGCAAAGGGTATCGTAAAAAGAGATGTTATTCGAATTGTTACTCCGGGTACAGTTTTAGATACTAATATTCTTGATGAAGGCAGAAATAACTATATTATGTGCCTTTTCAAAAATGTTGACGGTTTTGGTGTAGCTACTTGTGATGTATCAACAGGTGAATTTGTTGTTACATCTTTTGAAGATACTGCTGAAAACAAAGTTATGGATGAAATAGCTAAATATATGCCGTCTGAAATTATTTGTAATGACGGTATAGATTTTGGCGACCAAATAGAGAGAGTTTTTGGTATTAAAACAGCTACATATAATGATTGGTCTTTTGATTATCAAAATGCAAATATTTGCTTGTGTAATCACTTTAAAACATTGAATTTATGTGGTTTTGGCATTGATGATGACAGACCGGCTGTTTGTTCTGCAGGTGCTTTGATGGAATATCTCCTTGAAACACAAAAAAATGCTTTAAGTCATATTACCACAATTAAAAAGTATGGTATAAACAAATTTATGGTTCTTGATATTAGTTCAAGAAGAAATTTGGAACTTACACAGACTATAAGAGAGAAAAGTAAGAAAGGTTCATTGTTGTGGGTTTTAGATAAAACAAAAACTGCAATGGGTGCTAGACTTTTGCGTACTTGGCTTACAGAACCTCTTGTAGAAGTAGATGCCATAAATAAAAGACTTGACTGCGTAGAAAGTTTTAAGAATAATGTTCTCGATAGAGCAGAGTTAAGAGAACAACTTTCTTCTATAAATGATATTGAAAGACTTATGAGCAAGGTCATCTATGCCACAGCAAATGCTAGGGATTTGCTTTCACTTAAAAATTCTTTTAAGTGTTTGCCGGATATTAAAAATGCTATTAAGTCTTTCCCTTGTGCTTTAATTGATGATATAGTAGGTAAATTCGATGTTCTTGAAGACATATATCAGTTGTTAGATGCCAGTATAAATGAAGAACCACCTTTTAGTGTCAGAGAGGGTGGACTTATTAAAAAAGGCTATAACGAAGAAGTAGATAAGCTCCACGCAGCAAAAGAAGAAGGAGCATCTTGGCTTTTAGACATAGAGAACAGAGAAAAAGAAGAAACAGGCATATCTAAACTTAGAATAAAGTATAACAAGGTCTTTGGTTACTATATTGAAGTTACAAATTCCTTTAAGGATATGGTTCCTGACAGATACATAAGAAAGCAAACTCTCACTAACTGTGAAAGATTTATTACACCTGAATTGAAGGAAATTGAAGATACAATTCTTGGTGCAGATGAAAAGGCTGTTGCCCTTGAATATGACATTTTTTCTGAAATCAGAAATAAGGTTGCATCTCAAGTAGAGAGAATTAAGTCAGCTGCTTATATTGTTTCTCTTGTAGACGTTATGCAGTCTATGGCTACAGTTGCTGAAAAGAATAATTATGTTAAGCCTGTTGTAAATAATGGCAACAATATCGACATAAAAGAAGGTAGACACCCTGTTGTAGAACAGATTACAAAGGAAAGTTTTATTCCTAATGACACCTTCCTTGATTTGGGAGAAAACAGATTGGATATTATTACCGGTCCTAATATGGCAGGTAAATCTACTTATATGCGTCAATGTGCCTTAATTGTGCTTATGGCTCAGATAGGTTCTTTTGTTCCTGCTGAAAGTGCCGAAGTCGGTGTTGTAGATAGAATATTTACAAGAGTTGGTGCATCTGACGATTTGGCAACAGGACAGTCAACTTTTATGGTTGAAATGATAGAAGTTGCTAATATTTTGAATAATGCAACAAACAGAAGCCTTTTAATACTTGATGAAATTGGCAGAGGTACTTCTACATTTGACGGCTTAAGTATTGCGTGGGCAGTTCTTGAACATATTGCTCAGAAAATTGGTGCTAGAACATTGTTTGCAACTCATTATCATGAGCTTACAGAGCTTGAAGGAAAGGTTTCCGGTGTCAGAAACTTCTGTGTAAGTGTAAAGGAACAGGGAGAAGATATTATTTTCCTTAGAAAGATTATAGCCGGTGGCACAGACCGTAGTTACGGTGTTCATGTTGCTAAATTAGCCGGAGTTCCTAGAAATGTTGTAGACAGAGCAAATGAAATTCTTGAAAATCTTAATAGTGGCAATGTAGGGGTTTCAGAGGATATGGACTTTAAGTATAATGAAAAGCCTATTGACCCTATGGTTACATTTATTAATGATTTCAAGGAAGAAATGGATACACTTGATGTAAACAATATGACACCTTTTGAGGCTATTAGAAAACTTTATGACATTAAGGAAAAGCTTAAAAATTTAAAGTGAGGTAATTAAATGAACAAAATTCATCTTTTGGATAATGGACTTATAAATAAAATTGCTGCCGGTGAAGTAGTAGAGCGTCCTGCGTCTGTTGTAAAAGAATTAATGGAAAATTCAATAGATGCCGGTGCAACCTCTATTACAGTTGAAATTGCTGAAGGTGGCACAAGTGTTATTAAAATTACTGACAACGGAAAAGGTATACCAAAAGATGAAATAAGAACAGCATTTATGCGTCACGCCACAAGTAAAATAGACTCCTTTGAAGACTTGGAAAATGTTTTAACCCTTGGCTTTAGAGGAGAGGCTCTTTCTTCTATTGCATCTGTTGCACAGGTAGAAATGCTTACCAGAACAGAAAGTGACTCAATGGGTACAAGAATAGTTATAAATGGTGGGGTTGTAGACAGAGAAGAAGAATGTGCTGCAAATGTTGGTACAGTTTTTTATGTAAAAAATATATTCTTCAACACTCCTGCAAGAAGAAAATTCTTGAAAAAGCCTGCCACAGAAGGTAGCTATATTTCTGAAATAGTAAACAGAATAGCTTTGGGACATCCTAATATTGCTATTAAATATATTAATAATGGGAATATTGTGTTACAGACAAATGGTGACGGCAATGTAAAAAATTCACTTTTCTATATTTATGGCAAGGATATAGCATCTAAAATGCTAAATTTAGAAAGTGAAAAAGAGGGCTATATACTAAAAGGTCTTGTTGGTAAACCTGAATTATCCAGAGGTAATAGAAATTATGAAAATTTCTTTATTAATGGCAGATTTATAAAATCTACTTTAGTGCAAAATGCTGTTGAAGATGCCTATAAAAATAAAATAATGATAGGTAAATTCCCTATTTTTGCATTGAATTTAATTGTTCCGTCAAATACTGTTGATGTAAATGTTCATCCAACAAAGTTAGAAGTAAGATTTTCTGATGAAAACTTTATTTATGATTTAATTTATGGAGCAGTTTTAAAGGTTTTAAAAGCAGAAGAACTTATACCTGAGGTAACTTGGGATAAGCCTGTAAAAGAGAAGAAAACTCCTGTTGTTCAGCTAGATTTAAATGACGTAAAACCTGAAATAGATAAAAATAAGGCTGTCGAAGCTGAAAAAACACCTTTGGAAGTAATAGAAAAAAGTGCAGACTTTGTTTATGATAATAAGGGCATAACTGTTGATGCTGTACCTAAGCCTAGAGAAAATGATATTTCATTGGCAGAAACACCAGTAAGCTCCAGTGGAAATAATATTTCTAAGGCTATGGAAATACTCTATGGCAAAGAAGTAGCAAACCCTGAAAAATATGGAATCTCAGCTAGAAATGAAAAAGAAAAGTATGCTGAAATAGATATTACAAAATATAAAACTGAACCTGAAATTAAGCATAGAAAAGCTTTTTTCTCTAATTATAAGATTGTAGGACAGCTTTTCAGCACCTATTGGATAGTTGAACAAGGTGAGGATATGTATCTTATAGACCAGCACGCAGCCCACGAGAGAGTTCTTTTTGAAAAGTTTACAAAAGACTTAAAAGAAAAGAAAACAGTAAGTCAGCTGTTGTTACAGCCCGTCGTTGTGGCTCTTACAGATAGAGAAAAGGTAATCGTAGAGGAAAATAGAGAACTCCTTGAGGGCTTTGGCTTTGAATTTGAACAGTTTGGCGAAAAGGCTTATGCTATAAGAAGTGTTCCATGGGTATTTAATGAGGATACAAGAGCAAGTTTCTTCACTGATATTGTTGATGCTTTAGGCGAAAAACATATTTCCAATATTTATGATACTAAGGCTGATGAAATTGCTATGATGAGCTGTAAGGCTGCTGTAAAGGGAAATGATAAATTGAGTTATAGTGAAGCACAGGCACTTATTCAGGAATTGCTTAAGCTGGAAGACCCTTTTACTTGCCCACATGGCAGACCTACAATTATAAAAATGAGCAAGTATGAATTGGAAAAGAAATTCAAGAGAATACAGGACTAGGGGGATTTTATGGATATATTGATTTATTACGGCTTGAGAGCTATAGCCGGTGTAATAGTTTTTACACTTTTTGAGTATTGCAAGGTTGTTGTAACGACATTACAGGGAGATAATACTCCAAAGCAAAAGGGTAAGATATTACCTAATCCATTAAAATTTGTAGAACCAATAGGTTTTCTTATTTATGTTTTTACAGGTTATGGTTGGTCAAATCCGGCAGAAACTTCTCCTTTTATGTACAAAAATAGAAAAGTAGGTAATTTACTTACTTATGGTTCTCCTATTGTTTTGTGCATTGTTTTAGGAAAAATACTTGCCTTGATTTCCGGAATTATACCAAATGCAGTAGTTGTAGCTTTTTTAGTAAGTTTAGCAAAAGCTTTTGTTTCTATAGGTGTGTTTAATATTATACCGGTCTATCCTATGGCAGGCAGTTGGATATTGAGAAATTTTATTTCTCCTAATTCAGCAATGAAGTATTCTCAGTATGAAAAAATTATATTAATGGTTTTATCTTTTGCTTTAATAGCAAATTATCTTGTAGTACCTCTTAATGCCATTGTGTCAGCTATTTTAGGCTTGTAAGGTGAGCTTATGGATATAAATATAAAACTTGAGAGTTTTGAAGGACCTATGGACCTTCTTTATTCTCTTATAATAAAAAATAAAATAGATATTTATGATATTCCCATTGTTGAGCTTACAGACCAGTATTTAGAATATGTAGATTATATGCAAAGGGAAAATATGGACTCTATTAGTGAGTTTATATTAATGGCTGCTACACTTATAGAAATAAAGTCTAAAATGCTGTTACCTAAGGAAGTTGATGAAAACAATAAAGAAATTGACCCTAGAGAAGAATTGGTAAACAGACTTATAGAATATAAAAAGTTTAAAACTCTTGCAAAGGACTTTGCTTCAAAGCAAAAATTGGCTGCTTATAACTACTTTAAAGGTGGAGATAAGGCAATAATTTCAAAAGTTAGAAAAGATGTTCCAAGAGAAATATCAGACATTTTAAATGGTGTTGATATGGAAATGCTTTTTAATGCCTTTGAGGAAGTTTTAAAAAGACAGGAAGTAAAAGTTGATAAGGTCAGAAGTAAGTTTAACTCTGTTCAAAGAGAGGAATTTACAATAGAAAGTAAAATAAAGTATATTAATAATTTGTTGGAATTAAATAAAACAGTTAGTTTCTTTAATATATTTGATTATAAGGCTAGTAAAGGTGAAATTGTTGCAACATTTCTTGCTATACTTGAACTTATAAGAAATAATGGGCTGAAAATTAAGCAAACAAAGCAATTTGGTGATATTATTATGTATTACGAGGAGGTGTAGGAAGTGTCTATTGAGGAGCTTGAACATATTATTGAAGCAATACTTTTTGCAAATGGTGATGTTATAAGTGTAAAAAGTATTGCTAATGCTACTGAAAATGATGAAAAGACAATAAAGACAATAATAAATAACTTGTCTGATAAATATAGAGATGAAAAACGTGGCATAAGTATTATACAAGTTGGGGAAGGCTATCAAATGTGTACTAATGAAGAATATTACGAGTACATAAGAAAGATATATAATGCACCGGCAAGAAAGCACTTATCTAATACACTTCTGGAAACCCTTGCTATTATTGCTTATAAACAGCCGGTAACAAAGGCACAAATTGAAGAAATAAGGGGCGTAAATGCAGACCATGCAGTAAATAAGTTGATAGAATACAATTTAGTTACTGAAAAGGGTCGACTTGATGTTCCAGGTAAGCCTATACTTTTAGGTACTACAGAAGAATTTTTAAGATACTTTGGGTTTAAGGATATTGATTCTTTACCGGTTACTTTCTTTGATGATGACCAGTTAAGACTTGAGGCTGAAGAAGAAGTAAGCAAAATAACAGATGCTAAATAATTTTTTATTGCATAAAATAAAGTCGGGAGAGTGGTTTTATGAAACGATTTTCGGCTTTATTTTTTTGTTTTATTTTGCTTTTTAATATAGCAGTTTTGGCAGAAGAACCAAAGGTAAATGCTATTTCAGCTGTTATAGTAGATGGCGATACAGGGCGAATACTGTGGGGCAAAAATGAAAATAAGCCTATGGCAATGGCAAGTACGACCAAAATTATGACAGCTTTAGTTGCGTTGGAAAATAGTGATATAAAAAAGGAAACTACTGTTTCAAAAAATGCTACTTTGGCTTCTCCAGTAAAAATGCACCTTTCTGTTGGAGAAAAAATGACCATAGAACAGCTTTTGTATGCTATGATGTTACAGTCCTATAATGATTCGGCAGTAGCAGTTGCTGAGGCTGTTGGTGGTAGTGTAGAAAAGTTTTGTACAATGATGAATGAAAAGGCAAAGGAAATAGGCTGTAGTGATACAGTTTTTGAAACGCCAAATGGTTTAGATAAGGGCAATCATCATTCCACAGCAGAGGATATGTCAAAAATAGGTGTGTATGCTCTAAAAAATCAAAATCTTATGAAAATAATGAATACCAGAGACTATACATTTAAAAGCAGTAAAACTACATATTCTTTTGTAAATAAAGATAGACTACTTAGTGAATATGAAGGTGCTATAGGTATGAAAACAGGTTTTACGGGAAAGGCAGGACATTGTTTTGTTGGTGCAGCAAATAGAGGAGATGTAACATTAGTGTCTGTTGTCTTAGCAAGTGGCTGGGGAACAGCAGGAAAAAGCAGAAAATGGATAGATACAAAGGCTTTGTTAAATTATGGCTTTAATAATTACAAAAAATATAGTATAATAAACGGTAGTGAAAAAATGAATATTTCCATAGATAAAGCTGAAAAAGAAATTGCAGAATTAAAATATAAGGATAGTGTAGATTTGCTTCTTTCAGAAAATGAAAAAGCAAATTTAAAAATAGAAAATGAATTGCCCCAAAATATAACAGCTCCTATAAATTACGGAGATAGTGTGGGCATTGGTAAAATTTATACAGGGAATACTTTACTTAAAACAGTAAAAATTATTTCCGCAGAAAATATAGAAAAAATAGGTGTGGAATACAATATAAAGAAACTAATAAATCAGTGGTTAAAACTTGTAGGCTAGGAGAAAAATAATGTTAGTTAGATTACAAAAATATTTAGCACAGGCACAGGTTGCCTCAAGAAGAAAAGCAGAAGAAATTATACTTCAAGGCAGAGTTGAAGTAAATGGCGAAGTTGTAGATACCTTAGGAACTAAAGTTGATGATGAAAATGATGTTGTAAAAGTTGACGGAAAAGTTGTTTCAGAAAATAAACAGCATATTTATATAATGCTTAATAAACCGGAGGGTTGTGTAACAACAGCCAAGGACCAGTTTGAACGCAAAACAGTTATGGACTATATTGATATTGAGGAGAGAGTTTATCCTGTTGGTAGATTGGATTATGACACTTCAGGGCTGTTGCTTTTGACAAATGATGGCGATATGACGTATAAACTTACTCATCCAAAGCATAATGTAGATAAAACATACATAGCAACTGTAGAAAATATGCCTACAGAAGCAGATTTAAACAGATTTAGGTCAGGGCTTATAATTGATGGATATAAAACTGCAAAAGCTAAAATTGCTGTTGTAAAAAATACAGGTAAATATATAAGCTTAAAAATTTCTATACACGAAGGTCACAATAGACAGGTTAGAAAAATGTGTGATGCCATTGGCTGTCCGGTTAAATTCTTAAAGAGAATAGCTGTAGGTGATTTGAAAATAGGTAGTCTTGAAAAAGGAAAGTATAGATTGCTTACAGAAGAAGAAATTTCATATTTACAAAAATTATAATTATTTCGGGAGATAGGTTTGTTCTTAGATGATACAAATTTCTATCTCCTTTTTATGTATTTATAATTGCCTTTTTGGAAAACATATTACAAAGAGGTGATATAATGAAGTTTTTAAGGGGTATAGCTCTATTTTTTTGTGTTTTTTTTGCCATAGTATTGGGTTTTAAAATATTTTCTGTTCCAACAAAAATTAATATGACAGAGGGATATTCTCAGTCTATGTCAATATCTTTCCCGTTTTCTATATCAACAGATAATATTTCACAGCCGGTAGTAAGCATTAATAATTCAGCCAGTAATGTTGAAATACAGCCGGTAAAATCAGGTAATACACTTTTGAAATTAAATTTGTTTGGATTGCCTGTAAAAGATGTAAAAGTAAAGGTTCATCCCCAAAAGAGCATTTGTGTAGTAGGCAAATCTGTTGGCATATGTATTGATACAAAGGGCGTTCTTGTGTTGGGAACAGGCTCTGTAAAGAATAAAGATAATGAAAATATAGAACCGTCAAAAAATAAGCTGTACCCTGGAGATGTTATTGTATCAGCAAACGGCATAGAAATAAAATCTAAAGAAAATTTAATGAATGTAGTAAAGTCATCAGATAATTTAGCCGTTGATGTGTTGAGAAATGAAAAACATATTATAGAAAATATTGTCCCAATAAAAGCAAAAGAAGATAATGCAAATAAGATAGGTGTTTGGGTCAGAGATAGTACACAAGGGGTAGGAACGTTGACGTATTTTGACAAAGATACCAAAAACTATGGAGCATTAGGACATCCAATAGTTGATGTAGATACTGGACAAATGATGTCTATTTCCTCTGGAGAATTACTAAAGACAAGTGTAATTGCTATAGATAAAGGAGAAAAAGACTCCCCTGGTGCAATAATTGGAGATACAGACTATAGTAGCAATTTAGGAACTATAGTAAAAAATAATAATTGTGGGATATATGGAAAAATAAATAATTCTAAAGATTTTACAAGTATTACAATGCCAGTGGGATATAGAGGAGAAGTGAAAAAAGGCGAAGCTAGTATACTTGCAAATATTGACGGTAAGGAAACAAAGGCCTATAAAATCAATATAGACTATATAAATAAATATTCCTCCGGTAGTTCAAAAGGCTTAGTAATATCTGTTACAGACCCACAGCTTTTAAATAAGACAGGTGGAATTGTACAAGGTATGAGTGGTTGCCCAATAATACAAAATGGGAAAATAATAGGGGCTGTCACCCATGTTTTTGTAAAGGATAGCAAGAGAGGATACGGTATTTTTATTGAGAATATGTTGGAACAAAGTGAAAATATAAGTTAGTTTTTTGTAAAAGTCTGTTGAGAATTACCTCCCAATATAGTATAATACAAGTAATTGTTGGGAGGATTTACTGTGAGCAAAATCAGTTTTAGAATTAATACAACTTATACTTCTATAGAAAATATTTTTATTGATGAATATATGCCAAAAGCACCAGCACCTTTGTATTCATTGGTCTATATTTATGGACTTAGATGTGCTTGTGCCGGTATTCAAGTTGATAACAAGGAAATTGCAGAAAAATTTAGTGTTATTGAAAGTGATGTTGTTAATGCTTGGGTGTATTGGAAAGACAGAGGCTTGGTTTTGCTTTTAGGCAATAAGGAAAAACCTGTAGTTGAATTTCTTCCGGTTAAGTCCTTGGGTGATGGTATAAAAGAAACTATACCTCAAAACAAGATAAAACAATTAGCAACTAAGCCAACTTATAAACCAACAGATGTAGCAGATTTGATGGCGAATAACAAAGAAATTGAACAGCTTGTAAAAATGGCAGAAGCTACAATGGGAAAGATTTTGACACAAAATGATACACAGGCTATAGTTAGCTTTTATGATTGGATGGGCTTACCGGCTGACGTAATTACAATGTTGCTCTCTTACTACAAAGATAAACCTATGGGCTATATAGAAAAGGTGGCAATAGATTGGTCAGAAAAGGAAATTGACACCATTGAAAAAGTCGATAAATATATGTCAAGACATAAGGACTATAGTAAGATTATGAGTTACTATGGTGTAGACAGAAGACCTACAGAAAAAGAAGAAAAGCTTATAAGAGTATGGCTTGATGAATATAAAACTCCTTTTGAATTAATAAAAGAGGCTTGCCAAAGAACTGTAGAAAAAACAAATGGAGTAGCTGTAGGTTATACCAATGGAATATTAAAAAATTGGCATGAAAATGGTATTAATACAATAGAAGCTGTTGAACAAATGGATAAACAGTTTAGCAACAAGATTGAAAATAATGAAAATTCAAAGGGAAATACAGAAGTAATTAAAAATTCATTTAATAATTTCAATCAAAGAGTTTACACAGATGAAGAAATAATGGCTAGACTTGCAGAAAAGAATAAAAAGAGGTGAGATATACTTTGGAGAAAAGCGAAATCTATGCAGAAATAAAACGTGAAATGGAAAGATACAGGGATTATGCAATAAATAAGTCAGAAGAAGAAATAAAGGCTATATATGTAAAATACCCTAGAATTAAAGAAATAGATATGGAATTAAAAAATGCCGGTGCTCATATGCTTAAAGAAACCCTTAGAAGACGAGGAGAAGACAGAGATAAACTTGTGAAAGAATTTAAGGAGCATTATGCTAATCTTGAAAATGAAAAACAAGCTATTCTAAATAGTGCAGGTATATCTCCCGATATGCTTAAGCCAAAATTCCGTTGTAGACTTTGCGAAGATACAGGTATTTATAAGGATAAAGAATGTAAGTGTATGAAGAAAAGACGTATAGAAAAGATGTATACACTTTCCAATATACACGAAAATATGAAAGAACAAAATTTTGAAAAATTTAATAGTAGCTTGTTTTCAAAAGAACCTATTTTAAATGGTGTTTCACAATATGATAGAATATTGGAAATAAGTGATACTTGCCGAGAGGGCATTGCAGGAATGGAGAGAACCCCATTTTATGCACTTTTTATGGGTGGAGTAGGTTTAGGAAAGACATTCCTTTGTTCTTGTCTTGCTAAATTTGCCATGGAAATGGGATATAGTGTTGTGTATGTAACAGCATATGATATAGCCGATGTACTTGTTAAGGTTAGATTTAACAGAGCAAGTGGTGAGGACTATGAAACTTTGGATTTGATAAATAGTTGTGATTTACTTATTGTAGACGATTTGGGAACAGAAGGAACAAATGGTGCTACGAACACAGAAATTTTTACAGTAATTAATAATAGAATGATGAATAAAAAATCTCTTATTATTTCGACTAATTTGGGCTTAAAAGACATAAATCGTATATATGGAGAAAGAGTATTTTCGAGATTTATGGGTAGTTTTAAAATATGCCAGTTTATAGGTAGGGATTTGAGATAATAATAATTTATTATTTAAAATAGGCAAAAATTTCCGTTTATTTATTAAAAATTTGTTGATTTTAACATTTGGTATTGTATTTTCAACCTGAATAGTGTATAATGTGATTAATATTAGAAAAGGTTGCGTTTAGTCAGCCATACAGTATACAGGACGGAGGAATACCCATGACAGAAGCTGTTAGCTGTGGAGGGGTAGTCATCCATGACGGTAAGGTCTTGTTGCTTTATAAAAATCAAAATGGTAGGTATATGGGTTGGGTGTTGCCTAAGGGTACTGTCGAACCAGGGGAAACTTATCAGCAAACTGCCTTGAGAGAGGTTAAGGAGGAAACAAATTCTGATGCAGAAATAGTAAAATACATCGGAAAGACACAATATACATTCAGAGGTAATGAGGATATAGTCAGCAAAACAGTCCATTGGTATCTTATGGTTACTGATTCTTTTGACTGTAAACCTCAGGCTGAAGAATTTTTTGTTGATGCCGGTTTTTATAAACAACATGAGGCCAGTTATCTGCTTAAATTCCATGATGAAAAGCAGATGATGCGTAGAGCCTTTATGGAGTATAATCAACTGCAAACCCGGAAACAGTATATTTGAAAGTCATAAAAAGGAGGAATTAGTATGAAGACAGAATTAATCTTAGATGAAATGAAAAAAGCAATCAAAAGATTGGAAAAGGATAATAAGTTAAAGACTATTATTTGTATAGGTGCAGGTCTTGCAGTAGTAATCGTCGGAATTGTTTTTCTTGTTGTCAAGATGAAGGATAAAAATCAAGACCAATTACCTTATGATTATGACGACGGTTGGGATGCTTGGGACGAAGACGACTATGCAGATTATGAAGACTATGACGATGATTATAGCTATGATGATGCAGATGTTGATTATGATGACGAGTATTCTGAAGATGAATAATATATAATGTAGAGTGTGGTTGAAAAGCCACACTTTTTATTACTAAGGAGATGATTTAGGCATGAAATTAAAAAGAATTATTACAGGTGTTTTAGCTGGTGTTATGTGCTTTGGTGCATTTAATGTTACTTCTGCTTTTGCTAGCGATGAAACAAATATATTTATTGTAGGTGACTCTACATCTTGTATCTATGGATATGATGATAACTATGCTTTGCCAAGAGCTGGTTGGGGTATGTACTTAGGAGATTTTCTTAGAAGTAAATACCATGTTGAAGACTTTGCTATGTCAGGTAGAAGTTCAAAGAGTTTTGCTACAGAAGATAATTATAAAAAGCTTTTATCTGAAATGAATGAGGGAGATTATGTCCTTATTCAGTTTGGTCATAACGATGCGAAGAAAAGCAATGAAAATGACTTAAAAAATAGATATACAGATTCAGAAGGCGATATAAATACAGAAGGTAGCTTTAAAAACTCATTGTACAAAAATTATATTGAACCGGCTGAAGAAAAGGGTGCAAAGCCAGTTCTTCTTACTCCTATAGTACGCCACGAATTTGAAGAAGATGGTAAGGTAAAAGATACTCACGGCAATTATGATGATGCCATTAGAGAACTTGCAAAGGAAACTAATGTTCCTTGTATTGATGTAAACCAAATGACAACTGATTTGTACAATAATATGGGTAGTGAGGAATCTATAATTCTTCACGCAATATTCAAGAGTACAGAAAAGGGCGACAATGGTTTTGATTTTACTCATCTTAACCATTTAGGTGGCGAAACTGTAGCAAAAATGGTTGCACAGGCTCTCCCTGCAGTTGATGGACTTGCAAATTGTGTTAATACAAATGCTGTAAACGATGATAAATACAAGTTTATGACTAGAGATGAATTTGTAGGTGAAATTGTACGTCTTATAGATAAAACAGAAAGTGGTTCTGCTGTATTTACTGATGTAAATTCAGATAATAAATACTATGATGAAATTTATACAGCAAAGAAACTTGGACTTGTTCAGGGTGATGACAAGGGACTCTTTAACCCTAATGATTATATAACTGTTCAGGATGCCTTTGTTATTATTGATAGAATGTACAAGGAAGAAAATGTTCCACTTAAAACTGATGAGGAAGTATTTAGCCAGTTTAAGTATGCAAGTGAAACAAGCGACTACGCAAAAGATGCTGTAGCAAATGTACTTACAAAGCTTAATAAGAGTGCGTCAACAAACCTTCTTCCAAAGATGAAGGCTGAAAAATCTGCTTGTTATGTTCTTTTTGATAAAATCTATAATGATTTTTACGTTTCAGATGTGAGAAATGAAGCTCAGTCTGCTGATGAAATAGAAGTAGTTGAATAATTTTATTATTATGTAGAGATTGTGTTTTAGATAGCACAATCTCTTTTTAATGAATCGGAAAGATAAATCCGATGGCTTGTTTACAAGCCACATTTTGCAAAGCAAAATGTTCTGACAGTGAACCGAAAGATAAATCGGACACACGAAGTGTGGCTTTCAACGAAGTTGAAAGTTCTGACCAGTGAATCGGAAAGATAAATCCGATGGCTTGACGGAGTCAAGACACAAATTGACGAAGTAAATTTGTTCTGACAAATGAATCGGAAAGATAAATCCGATGGCTTATGTACAAGCCACAAATTAAGGTCGTTAATTTTTTCTGAATAGTGATTTTTATACAAATATATGATATACTGTTTTATGAGTTAAAATCTTGGAGGTTACATATATGAAGATAGTTGCAGATAGTGGTTGTGATTTCACAACTGAAATGAAAAATAATTCTAATATTGTGCAAGTTCCTTTGACTTTACAAATTAATGATGAAATTTTTTCTGATACTTTAGATTTAGATATTGTTAATTTTAGAAATAAATTGAGAGAAAATAAGAAAAACAGAAAAACTGCTGCTCCTTCTCCACAGCTTTATGTTGATGCTTACGGAGGAGATGAAGATGTATTTGTTGTTACTCTTTCTAGCCATTTAAGTGGTTCTTACAACAGTGCTGTTACTGCAAAAGACTTGTATTTTGATGACTATGGCAAAAAGAATATTTATGTTGTAGATAGCAAAAGTGCATCTGTTGGAGAAACATTAATTGTAAATAAAATATTAGAGCTTAAAGAAAAGGGTTTATCTTTTGATGAAATAAAAAATGAAATTTGTAAATTCAGAGATAATTTGAATACATATTTTATATTGGAAAATTATGATTCCCTTGTAAATACAGGTAGATTAAATCCATATGTGGCTAAATTGGCAGCATTGTTGGGTATAGTTCCTATTTGTGGTGCTGATGATGGTCATGCCGTGCTTACAGCTAAGGCAAAAGGTATGAAAAAGGCTTATTTAAAGCTTATAGATGATATAACAAAAAAATGTAGTGATACAGAAAACAGAGTTCTCTATATTACACATATTGATGCCTTGGAAAAGGCTAATGAATTAAAAGAAGTTATGATGTCTAAACTTAATTTTAAGGAATGTCATATTACAGAAGGTAGTGGTTTATGCTCATCATATGCAGATATTGGTGGCTTAATAATTAGCTTTTAAATTTTTCTTGATTAGTTTAAAAAATTGTGATATAATTCAGCCATAAGTTAAAGGCGTAGATAAGGATTAGTATTTGTTCCGGATTTTTCAGAGAGAAGATGGTTGGTGAAAATCTTCATTGAAAGGCATTGAACCTCCCTTTGAGCTTATTGACCCAACTAAGTCAGTACGGTATCCCCCGTTATAGGGAAAGGCATCAGACTTTAGTTCTCGTGCTGTTGAGAGTGGATTTTTCCAAAATTAGGTGGTACCGCGATAATTCGTCCTGAGTGTTAAGCTCAGGACTTTTTTAGTATAAATACAATGGTTTGTATGTTAAGCTACAATAATGAAAAGGAGAATGTAAAATGGAAACTGTAAAAAATAGAATTGTAATAAAAGTTGGAACATCAACAATAACTACAGAAACTGGTGAAAATAATTTCAGAACTATGGATAAACTTGCACAGGTATTGTCTGGACTTGCTAATGAGGGCTATGAGGTTATTCTTGTGTCTTCAGGGGCTATAGCTGTAGGTGCAAATAAAATGGGACTTCAACAAAAGCCAAAGGAATTAAAATTAAAACAGGCTGCAGCATCTGTAGGTCAGTGTGAACTTATGCACCTTTATGATAAATTCTTTTCAGAATATGGCAAAATGGTAAGCCAAATTCTTTTAAGTGGTGATGATGTTGAAAATCCGGTAAAAAAACAAAATTTAAGAAATACATTCTTTACTCTTATTGAGCATAATATAATACCTATTGTAAATGAAAATGACTCTATATCTTCAACTGAAATTGAAAATGAAAAGAAACTCTTTAGTGATAATGATACATTGTCAGCTATAGTTGCTATTCTTACAAAGGCGTCTAAGTTAATTTTGTTATCTGATATTGATGGTTTATATAGTGAAGACCCAAGAAATAATCCTGATGCAAAAATAATACATAAAGTAGAAAAAATTGATGATAAAATAAGAGCTTTGGCTAGTGGTTCTGGCTCTAACAGAGGTACTGGTGGTATGGTTTCAAAGTTAGATGCAGCAGAAATGGTAACATCTAAGGGTATAGATATGGTAATTGCTCATGGTTCTAAGCCAGAAAAGATATTTGATATTATGGATGGAAAAGAAATTGGTACATTTTTTAAAGGTACAGAATTATAATAAAATATTGTTAAATATTTCCTTTTATGATATACTGTTCTTATAGCAGGAAAGGGGAGATTTTTATGAAAAGAAAAATAGCATTGCTGTTATCAGTAATTATGACAGTATCAGGCTTATCTACTAATGTATTTGCAGCTGGTAGTAATACACTTCAGCATGCAGCATCATCGGCAAAGGTAATAATTAATGATACTGTTACAGTAGGGGATATTAGAGATTTATGTAGCAAGTGTCCTGAAAGTTATAACCTTAATATGGATGTTTTCAAAAGCTATAGCGATAGTAATACACTTACAGTAGCAAATGCTTTTAAATTATTAAACGACTTGTGTAATAAGTTGCCAGAAGCAAAAGGATATAATTTGTACAGCAAGCCTAATTACGATATGTCTAAGTTAGATGTATACACTAAAGATTATGCAAATCTTTATAAGGCTGGATTACTTCCTCAAATGGTAACTAGCAGTATGGGCACAGTTGTTAGTATGAATAGTCAGATGTTAAATGATTTCTTTACAAATCTTCATAGATACTATGGACAGGAATTGAAAAATGACTACTATGCAACAGAAAATAAAAGTTATTTAGATTCTATGGTATTAGATGAAGATGATGAAAAATATGAAAAATCTATAATGTCAGATACTCAGACTAAAAATGAAAATAACTATGATAAAATACTTGATGACATAGTAAAGGGTACATATGCAGAGGGAACAAAAGAAAGACAGGTGCAGGATTTCTACAAATCCCTTATAGATATGGATGCAAGAAATGCCAGAGGAGCAGAACCTATTAAAAAGTATTTAGATGGCATTGATAAGGCAAACAATCTTAATGAACTTTTGAGTTACTTAAAGGAGAGTTGCAATATTTATAATTATCCATTAATTGGTTTTGCGTATGATGTTGATTTGAATGATTCTACAAAATCTACAATTTATCTTAGCCCTTGTGTTGATGAAAGTATTGCTGATATGTATAGATATGCAACTACTACAGATGTAAACCAAAAGATTATGGAATACTATGTAGACTATTTTACAGATGCTGGCGAAGATGATGCAACTGCAAAGAAAGATGCAAAAAATTATGATATTATTGCTAGACAAGTTGCACAGGCAATGACAAGAGATAACAATAATTCTTTTGATGATTATATGGACGGCAAGGATGTAAAGCAGGTTAAACTTTCAGAAGTTCAGAAATATTATAAGACTCTTAATATTGCTGATTTATGTAAGAGTTTCGGATTTAATGTAACAGATTCTAACTGTTGTACAATTAATTTTGAAGCTACAAAGGCTTGGGGTTCATATTTAGATAATTCTCGTATTGACCAGTTAAAGGCTTTAGCTAAGTTTAATATTATAAATATTTATTCAGAAGCTTTAGACTACAATGTTTATTATGGAAAAAATAAAATAGTTTCAAAAGATGAAATGAAAGAAGATGTAAAAGACATTGTAGAACACTATATGGGTACATATCTTGACCAGATTTACTGCGAAAAGTATTTACCAAAGGGTGCAAAAGAAGATGTTACATCAATAGCTAAAGAAGTTATTAACCAGTATAAAAATAGAATTAACAAGTTGGATTGGCTTAGTGATGCTTCAAAGAAAGAGGCAATTAAGAAACTTGATAATATGATTATTACTGTAGGTAATCCGGATTGGTCAGATATATTTGTTGACTTTAAACTTCCAACACTTGAAAATGGTGGTAATTCATTTGTTTACTTTGAAAAAATGTATTCACAGCTTTCAGCTAGTGAAGCAGCAAAAATGAATAAACCTCATACAAGAATTTATTGGGAAACAGGTTCAGTAGTTTATTGTAATGCAGAATATGTCAGAAGAACAAATTCAATTAATATCTATACAGGTATATTACAAGACCCTATTTATAGCCCATCATATAGCAGAGAAAAGAAGTTAGGCTCAATAGGTTATATTATTGCTCATGAAATCTCTCACGCTTTTGATGCTAGTGGTGCTGATTATGATGAAAATGGTAACAATAAGCCATGGTGGAATGATAAAGAAAAAGAAAAATTTGAAGATAAGTGTGATAGTGTAGTAAAATTATACGATAGCAAGCCTTTGGTAACAGATTTATACACTTCAGGTGCAAAAACAGAAGATGAAAATGTTGCTGATATAAGTGCTATGAGATGCGTTCTTGATATAATGAATACTATTGAAAACGCAGATTACAAATCTTTCTTCAATTCTTTTGCCAGTTCATTTGCCGGAGGGGCTACAAGAAAATACCTTGCATATTTGATAAGTGAAGACGAACACGCAAATTATGGGGTAAGAGTTAATACTGTACTTAGTAACTTCCAGGAATTCTATGATACTTATGGAATATCTGAAGGTGACGCAATGTACGTTAAACCGGAAAATAGAATAACAATTTGGTGAAAAATAAAGCGACTGATTTTTGTCAGTCGCTTTTGTTGTATATTATAAATCTAATGTGTCAAGAATAGACTTTAATTCTGTAGCAGATGCCTTTAAAGCATTCTGTTCATTGTGGTCAAGTCTAATCTTTAATACCTGTTGAATACCGTTAGAACCTACAATAGCAGGAACACTCATACAAATATCTTCAAGGTCATAGTTTATTCTTTCCTCGTGATAAGAACTTACAGGAAGAATACTGTGTTCATCGTGAACAATACTTTCACATATTCTTCTGACAGAAAGGGCAATACCATAGTATGTTGCACCTTTTTTCTTGATTATTTCATAAGCACTGTTCTTTACTTCTTCGTATAATGCCTGTTCATTTTCGTTGTGGTTTGTCTTGTGGCCTCTAAGCTCACAGAAGTCAGTAATAGGAATACCGCTTACGTTAGCACTTGACCATACAGCAAGCTCGCTATCGCCATGTTCACCAATGATATAAGCATGAACACTCTTTGGGTTTACATCAAGATGCTTGCCTAAAAGATACTTTAATCTGGCAGAGTCAAGAACTGTACCACTACCAATTACTCTGTTCTTAGGGAAACCTGAAAGCTTTAATGTAACATAAGTTAAAATATCAACAGGATTACTTACTACAAGAAGAATAGCATCTTTGTTGTATTTTACAATTTCAGGAATAATGCTCTTGAAAATTGCAACATTCTTGTTTACAAGGTCAAGTCTTGTTTCTCCAGGCTTCTGACCAGCACCGGCAGTAATGATAATAATACCAGCATCTTTACAGTCAGAATAGTCGCCAGCATAAATATCCATTCTTCTTACGTAAGGAAGACCGTGGCTAATATCCATAGCTTCGCCTTCAGCTTTTTCCTTATTTACATCTATTAAAACTAATTCGTTAAAAAGTCCACTTTCCATAAGTGCAAAGGCAGAACTTGAACCAACAAATCCACAACCAATTACAGCACATTTTCTTAAATTTGCCATGAGTAAATTAACTCCTTTCATTCATATACAATTTGTTTTTTTAAGTGATTGATAAATAATTAACAAATACTACGGTTCATATTATAGCATTAAATTTCAATTTTTACCAGTAGATTATATTTTGTATACGTTTAGAATCAATTGTTATTTTTTAGTCAAATTTACTTTTTGATAATATTTTCACAAATGTTATTTTGTTATCTTTAAAATTAACAACATAATATTTATCAATTAGAAAAAATAGCATAGGGCATTATACACAACAAAAATTAACCTAAAAACATATTTTTGTTAAAAAATAATTATATTAAATTGTTATTTGCTAAATAATCTAAAAATCCCTCACAGCCTTCAACAATATCGTCATATGTCAAGTCAAAGTTTCCTGTATACCAAGGGTCTGAAATATCTCTTGTATTTTTGCCGTATTCTAAAAGTAAATGAACCTTATTGTCTGAATCAGCACCAATAATTCGCTTTAAATTTTTAATATTGTAGCTGTCCATACAAAGTATAAAATCATTGTTTTTATAATCTTCTTTTTCAAAATGTGTAGCACCTCTTTTTGAAAAAGGTATACTGTGAGCTGTTAAAACTCTTTTAGTACTTGGATGAATGTCATTTCCTATTTCTTCGTAGCTAGTAGCAGATGATGATACAGAAATGTCTATACCTCTGTCCTTTGCCATTTTCTTTAATATAAATTCAGCCATTGGTGAACGACAAATATTGCCATGGCAAACAAAATTTACTTTTATCATAATGTTTGAACTCCTATCAACTATATTATTGTACCCTGTTTTTAAAGGGCTATGATGAGTATACCATAATTGAAGTTAATTATCCATATTTGAAAACATAGTAAATTTAAATATATTTTTTGCTAAATAATACTGTATTTTAAAAGAAATATATTTAAATTTACTAAAAAATAATATATAGAATTATATCTATTGACTTAATAAGTAAAAAATGTTATATAAAAGATATAGATATTATTGTTGAGGGTAGTTGTCAAGAAAGGTTGGGGATTTTTTGAATATTAGTAAACATGATAGTAAGATGGTATTAAAAAATATTTTTGTTTATTCTATAAAATATATAATTAATATAATATTTATATGGCAAATGATTATTTTAACTGTAATTTCATATATGGCTAGAGATATGTCAGATATAATTTCAATTTTTAAAATTGCATTTTTTCCGTTTATATTACTGTGTGTACATATGTTAGGTTATAAATTTTTAAAAATCAATACAAATAGAATTATGGCGTGGTTATATATTTTTATATTGACTATATTGCAAATATGTATATCTTTTGACATTATAGAGAGTGTTCTGATAAATAGTTCTGTTAATTTATATAAAATAATATATGATTTAATGTTGTTAATCTTTGCAAATGTTTTTATATGTATAGAATCTTTTAGTGTAAAGGGGTGATTTTTTTGAATAAGATAATTAAATATATTTGCAGAATTTTATTGATGATGCTTTCGATTTTACTTATATTTATGGTAAATAGGATAATAAAAAATGATGCAATATTTTCAAGTGAAAATTTGTTGAAATTCTTAATAGTAATAGCGAGTATATTTATTATTTATAAATTGCCATTTTATCTTGTATTGAAAAAAATACTAAAAGAAAAATATATATTATCCTATAAATTAATTAAAGAGGTGTGGTTAATATATTTTATGCTATTTTCTACTTTTGGTATAGTTTTCTTTGTTTTTAATTTTGTATTTATGAATGATTATTTTTATTTTAGTTTTTATTGCCTAATTATATCTTTATTATGTGGAAATAGTTTTTATAAATATAAATTTACTGAAGAAAAAATAAATTAATATGATAATATCAAGTAAACTTTCTAAATAGATGCTTATCTATTTAGAAAGTTTTATTTTTTTAAGAAATAAAACTAATAGATATTAATCAATAATTTATAAAGAATTTATAATTTTAGTGATTTTTACTAAAAATATACACAATAAGTTGATTATAAACTCTAAAAATGTTAAAATATAATTAAAGATATATTAAAATTTAATTAGAAAAGTGGTGATAGTCAATTAATTCAGAGTAATATATCTTAAAATTTAGTAAAATTATTTATTGGGAGGGGTAAAATGAAAAAAATATTTATTATTTTTAATCTGTTATTTTTACTTTTAGGAACTAATATTGTTTTTGCAGATATAACAGATACAAATGTTTTTTCTGATTTTGTTAAAGAAAATGAATCAGAATGGTTATTTGGAGATGGAAATTTAGACTTTGCGGATAGCATAAAAACTGAAAAAATTATAGATGGACTAACTCTTATGCCAGGATTATCAGTAGAGTTGGGTATGAGAAGAGAATTTGGTGGGAGATATTTTAATGGTTATGCCTATTTTCCAAAAGATGGAACAAAGGATAAGGGTTCTGTAAAATTTAACGTTAGTGGTGATAGTGAGATTTTTATATTAGGGCGTTCAAATGATGATAGTGTTACTAGGCATTATGTTCTGTATGATGAAAAGACTGGAAAAAGCCAAACTCTAGCAGCAAATGAAGTAGGTACATATAAGTTTAAATATACAGGAACACCAACTACTTTGTGTCTATATGCAAAAGACGGAGCTATGAGAGCCTATGCAATTTATGTACATAAATATGATTCGAAAGAACATATAGCTTTGTCAGAAGGTCAAAAGTATGAATGGGATTTTGATTCATCAATATTCGGAAATACAAAATTTGATATTAATAAAAATGTTTCATATAAAAATATGAATTTATTTGCTGATGAAACTAATGTAATGAAATATAATCCTTCAATAAACTATAATGATGCTATGGCTCGAAATACTGGAGCAATAGATTTAGTTGGGGATTGTCAATCAGGAAGCCGACAAATAGATTTCCCTGTTTTTCCAAATTCAGATGTTTATATAACAGCTCGAACAAGTGATTCAGCCAGTAAGAGAAAGCTGATTGTTACAACAAATTATTCTGAAAATTTAAAGGATGAAGATGGAAAATCCCTAGATATATTAGTATCTTCAACTGTAACAACTCAAAGAATAAAATATAATGGTGATGGAGGAAGAATGTGTTTACGTTCTTTGGATAGTGGTATAAGAATTTATAGAATTACAGTTGTACCAAGGTTAAACAATTATGTTGAAAATAAGAGTTGGGATTTTTCAAACAATACAAATTTTGTTGCTCATACAGTTAGTGGCACAGAAGTTATAGATAATTTGGAATTAACAAGTGCTCCTCATTATAATATTGCTGTAAAAAATATAAATAATAATTTATATTCTAAAGCCTTAGGATTAAGAGGTAGTTATTTTAATCACGGAGGAACAATAGCCTTCAATATATCTGATAGTAGGGGCTCTGATAAAGCTAGATGTGCTAGAAAAATAAAGATTACAGCAAATTCAGAAAATACAAATGCTAGTTTATTTATTGCAAATGCTTCAGGTTATTTAATTGGAAAAAATTCTTTAAATAAAGAAATTCAAGAATATACCTTTGATTATGTTGGACCTTATGATAAATTGTATGTTTATACCGATGATACAAGTAGTAACGGAGTGAGCATATATAAAATTGCAATTGAAAATGGAAATATTTTAATTCCGGATGCTACAAAACAAATAAGTGTTGAACAAAACAAAGTCTATAAGTATTTTTATACAATAGAAAATGTAACTAATATAAAAGATTTTGTTTATACAATTTATTATGATAATAGTATTATAGATATTACAAAATTATTTGATGAAGACCAAGGTGCGTATAATATTACTGTACCGGTATTGCAAAATAATGGAGCAATCACTATTTTGGAGAATAAAGACGGTGTTTTAAAATTCAAGGTAAATAAAGATATTAAAAATTGGAGTGGTATTATAGCTTCAATAGAATGTAAAGCCAAACAAACTGCTACTACTTCAATTAAACTTAAGGCAGTTATGGCTGAATAAGGGGGCGAAAATATGAAAGGTGTTTTAAAAAGAATTGCCTTTGTTCTTGCTTTTGTTATGGCTACAGAATGTATGTCTGGTGGTACATTAACAATGGCAGGGGAACTATTTGAATCAGTGGTTGATTCTGTAGACAATCTACAAAAAAATGATGAAGTTTTAAGTGGCTCATCAGTTGTGAACGATGATGAGTCAGTTGTAGAAAATGAAGGGATAGAAGAAATATCTGAAACTACAACAGAAGAAGTAACGATTAATATAAGTCAGCTGGAAGATGACGAAATAAATACAGATGACATTCCTGATGGTATATTGGTGCTGTTAAATGATGGTCAAATGTATGAAAACCTAAATGGATATGAAAAGAATGGATTAAATATGTATTTAGGTGTAAGAGAAGATACTATGTCACAACTTCGTGATAGGGGTTATGACATAAGACATTCTATATCCATAGCAGTTATAATGCAGCAAATGGAAATAAATGTAGACCAAGCTTTTGAAATGATAAGAAATTTTGGTTCTTTGAAAAAGGCTAAAAAGTCTGCTGAAGAATTTGCAGTAGCAAATTTGGATAGTAATTACATAGAACAAGAGTCTGTAAAAGAAAAGTTTCAAGAGATGCTTATAAGTGGTGTTGATATGGAATCGGCCGTAAAAGCATTTTTTGCGTCAGCAATCATTGAGAAAAAAGTTGATGACGTGGTTGATGCAGTTACAAGTCAAAGTGCAGTAGAAGTTGTTCCGGGTAATGACCTTTTTGTACCTGTTAATTCCAGAGAACTTGCTGATAAATATGCTGTTGATGAAGATGCAGTAAATCAATATATTGAAAAAAATGATACAAATGCAGTTAGTTTGGCTAAGGAAATAGATGAATTGGCAGCCGATAGAGGTCTTTTAAGTACATATTCAACAACTAGTTCATCTACTACTACAGAAGACGACAGTGATAATTTGGTAGATAGTGCAAAACTTAAAGGACCATTTAATACAGATTCCGGTATAAATGATAATGTAAGTCTTTCTACTGGTGCATTGATGTATACTGAAAATATAGCAACAATTCCAGGAAAAAATGGAATTGACACAAATCTTTCTTTAAAATTTGATTCTAGTAATAGATTTGAGGAGGCGTCTTCAGTTTCTGTATGGGACATTCCTAGCGAATATGTATGGCATTTAGGTTTTAGCAGAATTGCAAATACAGCTGGTGGTAACAAACCTCATGGTAATAACAATGTTGTTATTTTTAGTCAGATTATACTTGAAGACGGTAGAACATATTCTATTGGCAGAGTAAATATGACAGGTAGTCATGCTTATAAAATATATGGATATGCCTTTCAAGATTTAAGATTACAGGAAGACTATCAAAATACTGTACAAGGAGCGAAGGCAGTATTGACTTATGGCGATGGTACACGAGAATTTTTCAATAAACAAGGCTTGCTTATAAAGAAAGTAGACCGATTTGAAAATGCCATATCTGTAAGTTATAACCACGATGACATTACCATAACTAATGTAAATGGTAGCCAAATAACAATTACAGCAAGCACTAATGCAATAGGAACTGTTAAAAATTATACAGTAACTTTACCAAATGGTCATCAAATTATTTATACTTTTAATCGCTGTAATTATTATGATGATAGAGCATTTTATTGTCTTGACAAAAAAACTGAAAATGTAAATGGTAAAGATTTGGTTACATCCTATTACTATACTGCTAAATCGGATACTATACACAAGGCAAAAAAAGACGTTAGGAAATTTTATTCTTATAATCTTTCAAAGGTAGTTTATCCTACAGGGGCAACTGCAAATTATGACTATGGTGAAGGTATTTATGGAAACGAGAATAGCGACGATAAGTATAGACGTATATCTTGTAAGTATTATACTACTCCTGACGGTAAAAAATATTTAGGAACTAGCTATTTTTATAGTGAAAATAATTACACTGGACATAAGAAAAAGAACGAATCAAGAGCATATCCTTATACTGTAAGAACAGTAGAGAATAATTTGGATACAACTTATACTTACGATAGTCACAATCTTAATACAAAGATAGTAAGTGGAGCCTATCCAAAAGGTGTTAGAAAAACTGTTGAAATGGGTTATTATAATGTTGAAAATGATGGAGAGCACATTTGTCCGTATCCAAATTGGGTTTATACAAATGACGATAACGTTATAAAGGCGGAATATTATTATTATGATAACTACAGTGGTAAATTGTTAAGATATTATAGTCCATTATCTTGTAAGGGTAGAGAATATGAATATTTAAAGGAAAAAGACCTTGATAAAGAGGGCTTAACTGAATATACATATTATGGCGATAGTAATTACTATGTACAGAAATCAAAGACTTATAAGCAAAATTCATCTACAACTATAGTTGAGAGAAATACTATAGATAGCAATAGTCTTATTACTGAATCTACAGTAACTGCAAATAGCGATTTAAAGGCTAAAACACAGTATTCATATAATAGTAAAGGTGATGTAATCGAGCAAAGGGCATTTACAGATGGCACTCATTATATACCAACAACATATACATATGTAAATAATGATACTTATGTTGGTTCTTCTACTACAGGAGAAATTACTGTTAAAAAGAACTATGATAGTATGGGTAATGTAACATCTGAAACAGATGGTGAAGGAAATATAACTTCTTATACATATGATGATATGGGCAATGTTGTAAAAACTACTAACCCAGATAATACATACAAAACAGTAAGCTATGATTATGTAGCTAATACAGCTCAGTATACTGATGAAAATGGTAATGCCATAAGATATAATTATAATGCACTTGGAGCATTGTCAAGTATCTATGATTTAAGTTATAACAAATACCTTGCTACATATGAATATGATGAGGGTATGAACCTTTCTGAAAAAATTGTACCGGATAAAAATAAGACAGACTATACTTATGATTATAAAAATAGAATAAGTAGTAAGACTATAAAAGATGCTTTAACTGGGGTACAAATGTATGGAGAAACCTATAGTTATAGTAACGGTCAGACAAAGAAAACTGTTTTAGGTGATGATAATTGCTCAAATATTGATTCAGGTAAAACTGTTGATAATATGGGTTATGTTGTACAGGAAATAAAAAATGGTGTGCTTACAAATTATACTAATGATTATTTAGGAAATCATATTACTGCTACAGACTATCTCAATAAGAGCTATACAATGGAATATGATGCATTTGGTAACGTAACAAAACAGATTGACCCTAATGGCCATACGACAACATATACCTATGATTCTCTTGGTAGAAATGTATCTGTTACAGATGCAAAGGGTAATAAATCAGATATAACATATGATGCCAATGACAGAAAAATACAGGTAGAAACTCCTTTTGGGAATATGCAGAATGCTATTACAAAGTATACATATGATAATAATAACAATGTACTTTCAGAATCTGTTAGAAAGCAAGGTGAAGAGTATAATACTAAGATATACGAGTACGACAAAAGGAATAACCTTAAACAATCAGGTGTTCAATTAGGTAATAAAATTGAACAGAGTGAGAAAAGATGGACTAATGTGTATACTTACGATAAAGTAGGTAATAATACTTCTGTAACCTATGCAGATGGCACTAGAACAGTAAAATATACTTACAATAGTCATAATAAGCCTGTTACTTATACTGATGCAATGGGAAAAACTGAACGATATACCTATGATTTTTGTGACAATTTGATTAGTAAAGTCGATAGAAATAATGTTACAATCAAATATGCCTATGACGGAATGAATAGATTATCTAAGGAATACACAACTACAAATAATAAAGAAAAGGTTAAAGCTCAATACACTTATGGTAAAACAGGTGGAGTAACATTGGTTACAAATGATACATCAGCAATAGCTAATAAGTACGATAATAAGGGTCTTGTTATGGAGCAAAAACTTTTTGAAGACGGCAAAAGCTATGCTATGGTATATGGCAACAATGCAAATGGTAAATGTGTGTATAGTAAAATATATAATAACAATACCGGTCATTATGGTGATTATGATATTCAACAGATGATAAATTATGAATATGATGCAAAAGGTAATATGA
>ERZ791765.31-NODE-31-length-197884-cov-12.246390_pt1 | contig 197884 bp, 177 predicted proteins | sample MGYA00509949_ERZ791765 | MGnify/ENA primary metagenome ERZ791765 (study PRJEB30046, sample SAMN00791980) | human gut metagenome | study: EMG produced TPA metagenomics assembly of the A metagenome-wide association study of gut microbiota in type 2...
GAGCTGACTGTTACTAATCGGGTGAGGGCTTGACCAAGAATCGCAGGAAGAATGATCTCAAGGAAATGTCAACATGTATGTAGTTTTGAAGATACAGTAAGAAAACCAGCTAGTAACTAGCTGGTTTTTTTGTGCGAAAAAAACAGATATAAAATGATATTTAACCGAATCAAGTAAGTCCCCTGCGGAGGTTGCGAAGAGCAATAAGCAGTGGGTGGATAAACTGCGGAGCAGTTATTCGGTTATGGGCAAGTAGCGAAAGCGGATTGCGAATATCCGATTGACTTAAACATACGTAATAGGAAGTAATTTGTAAAAATGACAATAGAATTTCAGAAACTTAGAAAAATCATTGTTATTCTGCATAAAAAACAAAAGGATTTCAAAGAAAAACAGAAGTATTTTGTATAGTTTTTTTAAGAACCTGTTGTTATAATACAATCACAGTAAAACAAACGGGCACGCAAGAGGGTAAGCGTTGGCAAAGGCTCTGCGTGTTTAATAAACAAATCAAACGTAAATTCAAGGAGGGTATTTACAATGAAAAGAAAATTAGTGAGCTTAGTACTTGCAACAGCAATGATTACATCATCTATGGTAGCAATGCCTGTATTTGCATCTGATGACACAGCAACAGAGGAAACAGCTGACGAGAAGAAAGAGGACGCTGCAGATGATACAGAAAAACCTGATGTAGATTTATCAGACAAAAAAGTTGGCATTTGTATTTATCAGTTCTCTGATAACTTCATGACTCTGTTCCGTACAGAACTGGAAAACTATCTGATCGAACTTGGATTCTCTAAAGATAACATCACAATCCAGGATGGTGCTAATGACCAGGCTACACAGTCCAACCAGATTGACGCTTTCATTGCTGATGGTGTAGATTTACTTATCATCAACCCGGTAAACTCCTCCTCTGCAGAGAGTATTACAGATAAAGTAGTAGCAGCTAATATCCCGCTTGTATATGTAAACCGTGAGCCAAGCGAAGATGAAGAGAAGAGATGGGAAGACAATGGCTGGAACGTTACATATGTAGGATGCGACGCTCGTCAGTCCGGAACAATGCAGGGTGAGATCATTGCTGATCTTGGTCTTGACACAATTGATAAGAATGGAAACGGAAAAGTTGATTATATCATGATCGAAGGTGATCCGGAGAACGTTGATGCTAAATATCGTACAGAGTTTTCTGTAAAAGCTCTTGAGGATGCAGGACTTGAAGTTAACCAGCTTGACGATCAGGTAGGTAACTGGGATCAGGCTACAGCTCAGCAGCTCGTTGCTAACGACTTAAGCCAGTTTGGTGATGATGTAGAAGTTGTATTCTGTAACAACGATGCTATGGCACTTGGTGCTCTTCAGTCTATCGAAGCTGCCGGACGTACAGTTGGTGATGACATCTTCCTTGTAGGCGTAGATGCTCTGTCCGAGGCTCTTGATAAAGTAGAAGAAAGCAAAATGACAGGTACAGTATTTAACGATCATATTTCTCAGTCTCATTCAGCAGCAGATGCAGCTGTTAAATACCTTGCAGGCGAAGAAAATGAGCACTACATCGGCTGTGATTACGTAAAAGTAACTGCAGACAACGTAGCTGATATTAAAGAAATGACAAAATAATTTAATTGATCTTGCTCAGAAAGGTGCGGGTGACTTAAAAGGCACCCGTACTTTTCTGTGAGAAAAGGGAAAGGGAGGAGAAATATGTCTGAATACAAACTGCAGCTGAAGGGCGTCTGCAAATCTTTCCCAGGTGTTAAGGCACTTGATAATGTACAGCTGTCACTCCGTCCGGGTACAGTACATGCTCTCATGGGAGAGAATGGTGCAGGAAAGTCTACTTTGATGAAATGTTTATTCGGTATTTACAAAATGGATGCCGGAGAAGTCTACTTAGATGGACAGAAAATTGTAGTTAATAATCCTGATGAAGCAATGAAATATGGTATCGCAATGGTACATCAGGAGTTACAGCCGGTTCCGGCAAGAACAGTAGCGGAAAATCTTTACCTTGGACGTTTTCCTACAAAGAAATACGGTCCTTTACAGGTAATTGACCATAAAAAGATGTATGAAGATACAGCATACTGGCTGAAAGAAGTTAAGATGGATTTTGATCCGAAGGCTCTTCTGGGTGATCTTTCTATCGGACAGATGCAGTCAGTAGAAATTGCAAAAGCAGTTTCACACAATGCGAAGGTGGTAATCTTTGATGAGCCTACATCCTCATTATCAGATAACGAAGTAGAAGCTCTTTTCAGGATCATGAATGATCTGAGAGATAAAGGTGTTGCCATGGTTTACATTTCTCATAAGATGGATGAGATCAAACGTATTGCAGATGATATCACCATCATGCGAGACGGTACATATGTAGGAACCTGGCCTGCAGCCGAAATGACTACAGAAGATATCATTACCAAGATGGTAGGACGTGAGCTGACCAATGTATATCCGGAAAGAAAGAATAAACCAGGAGAAGTGGTCATGGAGGTGAAACATTTAAGTTCTATCCATGAGAAATCATTCCAGGATGTATCTTTCACACTCCGCAAAGGTGAGATTCTCGGATTTGGTGGTCTGGTAGGAGCTCAGAGAACAGAGCTTCTGGAAGGCGTTTTCGGAATGAGAGCGATCCAGTCCGGAGAGATTTATATTAAAGGCAAAAAAGTAAATATCAAACATCCGGCAGATGCCATGAAAGCCGGAATCGGTCTGATCACAGAGGACAGACGTGGAAATGGTATTTTTGGATGTCTTTCCATCAAGGATAATGTAGGTGTTTCTATTTATAACAAACATTTGAAAGCCGGATTTGTGCTTGATCATAAGACGATCAACGGAATCGTAGACGACAGTATCAAGAAGCTGCGTATCAAGACTCCGAATATGCAGGAGCATATCGCAAACCTGTCCGGTGGTAACCAGCAGAAGGTTATCGTTGCAAGATGGCTGGCAAATGATCCGGATATCCTGATCATGGACGAGCCTACCCGTGGTATCGATGTTGGTGCAAAACACGAGATCTATGAGATCATGAATGACCTGGCAGCAGAAGGCAAAGCCATTATCATGATTTCTTCAGAAATGGCAGAGCTGCTTGGTATGTCTGACCGTGTTTATGTAATGTGTAACGGAAAGATGCGCGGAGAACTTACAGAGGAAAATGAAATGACTCAGGAACATGTTATGAGTTATGCTACAAAATTCTGATGATGGGAGGAGAAAAATAATGGGTAAAAAGAAATTAAGCTTTAAAGAGATTATGACAAATTATGGTGTTATCATCATCATGGTTTGCCTTATCGTATTCACAGGAATCACAAGACCAAACTTCATAACAACAAACAACCTTACTAATATTCTTGCAACTATGAGTTTCCGTCTGGTAATCGCACTTGGTATTGCCGGATGTATCATTACAGCAGGATGTGACCTTTCCGCAGGTCGTATGATCGGTTTCGGCGGATGTATTGCAGGTACACTGCTCCAGAAAATGGATTATTCCGCTAAATTCTATCCGGATATGAAACCGTTAAACATCTGGCTTGCACTTCTGATCGTTATGCTGATCTGTGCAGCATTCGGTCTGGTAACAGGTTTCTTTATCGCATACCTGAACGTACCGCCATTCATTTCCACAATGGCTATGATGGAAATCGTTTATGGTATCTGCAGTATTTATACAAATGCAACTCCTCTTGGAGGATATGTAAGTGAGTATACAGGACTTGCTACAGGTAAATTCCTTGGAATGAGCTATCTGGTATGGATCGCAATCCTGGTTGGTGTTATTACATGGTTTATCTTTAACATGACCCGTCATGGAAAATATATGTATGCAATCGGTGGTAACCCACAGGCTGCAGAAGTTGCCGGTGTTCCGGTTAAGAAAACTCTTATCATTATCTATGCAAAAGCAGCAGCTATGTATGGTCTTGCAGGATTTATGATGGGTGCAAAAGCCGGCGGTGCATCTGTTCAGTTAGGTTATGGTTATGAAATGGAAGCTATCGCAGCTTGTACTATCGGTGGTGTATCTGTAACCGGTGGTCGTGGTAAAGTATCTTCCGCTCTGGTCGGTGTTGCAGTATTCGAATTCCTGAAAGCAGCACTTCAGTTCCTGGGAGTAAATGCATACGCTCAGTACATCGCACTTGGTGTTATCATCTTCATTGCTATTTCACTGGATATCAGAAAATACATTGCAAGAAAATAATAAAAAGTATATAATGTTACATACAGGGCCGCCGTTTTGGTACGACGGTCCTTTCTTTATATATACAGCTGCGAAATAAAAAGAGGAGAAATAAAAAATGGGAAACAGTTATTTATCAAACGCAATGATTCCGCTGATGATGACTCTTGTTCTTGGATATTATGCAGCCCGTCTGCTGATATTTCATGATACAGAATCCATCACAGGGAAAGATAATGGAAAGAAACTTAAGGACAAAGAGAAATATGTGGCAGAATCAGGAAAGCTGATACTTTTTCTTGCGGCAGGTTCTTTTGTTATGGCAATCTTAATGTACTTCAGTGTTCATGCGGCAGTTGTGGAAATTGCGGTGTGGTTTGTGGTTTTCGGTATTTTATGGAAACGTATGAATGATAAATACGGAACTCCGAATCCACATAAGAAGAAATAAGGTAACTATTTGACAGAGTGCTGATTGTAAAGGCACTGAACGGTTACGAGACAAAAAAACAGAAATGTAGAGACAGGTGTAGAGATGGAGAAGTATTCAGTACTGCTTGTGGATGATGAGGAAGATGTTATCCAGATTATTATGAAAAAGATGGACTGGGAAAGTATGGGGTTTCAGATTGCGGGCTATGCGCATAATGGTGTGGAAGCTCTGGAGATGGCAGAGGAACTGCAGCCGGATGTGGTAATGACAGATATTAAGATGCCGTACATGGACGGACTGACCTTAAGCCGTAAGCTGAAAGAACTTTATCGCACAGTCAAGATTATTATTTTTTCAGGTTTTGATGAATTTGAATATGCAAAAGAAGCAATTCAGATTGAAGTGGAGGAATATATTTTGAAGCCCATTGATGCCGGAAACCTGAAAGAGGTATTCGGGCGTATCCACGAGAAGATAGGGCGGGAGATGGATGAGAAGAGAAATGTGGATAAGCTGAGAGAATATTACATGGAAAGTCTTCCGATTCTTCAGGAAAATTTCTATACCTCTCTGATTGACGGACGTATTCCTGAGGGGGAGGTTGAAAAATATCTTTCTAACTATCAGATTGATCTTACCGGCCCCTGTTATGTAGTTTCTATTTTACATATCAGCACTACAGATATTCCACAGAATAAGAATCCTTTTTTGCTGGGGGTATCAGTGAAAAAGCTGGCAGAAGAACATATGGAAGGGGAATGGAAATCAAGGATTCTGATGTATCTGGGAGATATTGTGGTAATCACACAGCTTGAAGAACAGGAACAGATTACTGCGTTTACGGATTTTATGGATCAGTTCTGTCGTCTGGCAAAGCATGTATGTGAAGCAACGGTAACTGCAGGGATCGGATATGTATGTGACAATCTGCCGGATATCCGGCTGTCATGGCAGGGTGCAAGGAGTGCTGTTTCCTATCGCGTGATCTATGGAAATGCGCGTGCGATCAATATTGCGGAAATTGATCCTATGGAGAATGTGGATGAACGTTGGGAGGAACAGGAAATACAGAAGATTCTTAAAAGAATCCGTATGGGAACAAGGGAAGAACTGGAAACAGAAATCAGTCACTGTGTATGCAGGTTTCTTCAGGATGGAACTACTATGCAGAAATATCAGATTTTTATTATGGGACTTCTTACAGAACTTTTTCGTTTCTGCAATAACAATCAGTTGGACAGTGTTGAATTTTACGGTGAAAAGGGGGAAGCTTTTGATAAGTGCATGCAGATGGAATCCCCGAAGGAACTGGAGCAGTGGCTTCTGAAAGTCTGTGAGAAGTTACAGGAAACCGTTCAGCAGGAACGGCAGGCAAGTACCAGATCTTTTGTTTCCAGAGCTGTGGAATATGTGCAGGAACATTACAGCGACAGAAACATTACTATAGAATCCGTATGTCGTGAACTGAGTGTGAGTGCTGCATATTTTTCTACGATCTTTAAAAAAGAAACAGGTAAAACATTTATCAGTTTTCTGACAGATTACAGAATGGAAAAAGCAGTGGAGCTTCTCATGACTACCAGTGATAAGACTTATATTATTGCAGAAAAAGTGGGGTATGCAGATCCTAATTATTTCAGTTACGCATTTAAAAAACAATACAGTATGTCACCGTCTAAGTATCGTACTGCCAACAGTTAATAACAAAAGACAGGAGAATCAGTGGAAAAGATCAGAGAATTATTAACCCATAAGAACAAAAAAACAAGAAGTATGCAGATGACAATATCTATTTCTTTTACAATTCTGTCTGTATGCTGTATGTGTCTTCTTGGAGTTATGCTTTATCAGCAGTTTACCAGAAAAGCAGAGAATCTTACAGTCGAAAATTCAAGGCAGCTTCTTAATCAGACGACCATCAATCTGGAGGATTATCTGAGGAATATGCGCCGTATTTCGGATGCAATGTATTATACGGTAATTAAGAATACAGACATCGGAAGTGAGAGTCTGGAGGATTCTATGAATCTTTTGTACGAGGCGAACAAGGATAAGCTGGTCAGTGTGGCATGTTATACAAATGACGGGAAGCTGACAGAAGCATCTCCCATTGCCACAGAGAAACCAGGAGTTGATGTAAAATCGCAGAAATGGTTTCAGGATGCAGCCGGAGAACTGGAAAACTTTCATTTCTCCACACCCCATGTGCAGAATCTCTTTGATGATCCATCTTACAGATACTACTGGGTGGTTTCCTTAAGTCGTACAGTGGAGCTTACCAGAAATGGGAATTCCATGCTGGGTGTTCTTCTGGTTGATATGAATTACAGCAGTATTGAGCAGCTTCTGGAGAAGGCAAACACAGACACTTCCGGTGAATATGTATATCTGATGGCGCCGGACGGGGAAATTATCTATCATCCCAAGCAGAACCTGATCCACATGGGGCTGTATGAGGAAAACAATACCGAGGCAGCAGGATATGAAGATACTACTGTAAAAGAGAATTTTCATGGAGAAAAGCGTCTGGTTACAGTAAAAACAATCAGTTACACGGGATGGAAGCTGATCAGTGTGGTTCCCATGAAATCTTTCAGTATGGGCATGACAGGTATGAGAAATCTGGTAGTCCTTCTGGTAGCTCTGACAGTGCTTGCGGTGGTAATCCTGAATCAGATGGTATCTGCCAGGATTTCCAAGCCATTGCGCCGTCTGAATGATTCTGTGAAGGAGTGGGAAGCCGGAAATATGAATCCGGATATTTATATAGGCGGTTCCATGGAAGTAGAGCATCTGGGAAAAACGCTTCGCTCTACGGTTGCGCAGATTCGTCAGCTTATGGATGATATTGTAGTGGAACAGGAGGAGAAGCGAAAGAGTGAACTGGATGCCCTGCAGTCTCAGATCAACCCACATTTCTTATATAATACACTGGATTCTATTGTCTGGATGATTACAGGTGAAAGATATGATGATGCGGTATTTATGATCACGCAGCTTGCCAGTCTGTTCCGCATCAGTCTGAGCAAGGGTAAAACTGTGATTAAGATTGAGGATGAAGTCAAGCATGCCAGAAATTACATGAACATCCAGAAGATCAGATATAAGAACAGCTTTGAAGTGGATTTTCAGATAGAGGAAGATATTCTGGATGGGTGTATTGTAAAGCTGGTGCTTCAGCCTTTGCTTGAGAATGCTATTTATTATGGTATGGAATTTATGGACGGAGAGGGTGAAATCCATGTCCGGGGTTACCGCAAGGATAAGGATGTTTATCTGGAGGTGGAAGATAACGGACTTGGAATGCCGGAAGAAGAGGCCGCAGAGCTTCTTAACGGAAAAGAAAGACCGCATAAGCATGGCTCAGGCGTTGGTCTGGTCAATGTCCACAGCCGTCTGAAGCTTCGCTTCGGAGAGGCTTATGGTCTGGTTATTCACAGTTGCCCGGATGAGGGAATGATGGTACAGATCCATATTCCGTATATTCCATATACAGTGGAGACGCAGAAATTTCTGGAAAGTGGAAAGGATTATTCTTCAGTGTCAGCATCCGGAAAGGAGGGTTCGGAATGAAAAAGAACAGAATATCAGGCCTCCTTTTTCTGCTGGTGATCCTGGCTGTGATCGGATACAGTGCACATGAAATGGTAAATCAGGGGAAAGATGAAGATTATATATCTGTATCTGTTGTTGTAAATGACAGCAGCAATGTCCGGTGGGATGCTTTTCGTTCCGGTCTGGAGCAGGGAGCAGAAGATAATCATGTACATCTGAATCTTGTTTCTACAGGCACGTTTCAGAATGCACAGGAAGAACACACAATTGTGAAAAGAGAACTGGATGGAGAGGCAGACGGTGTGATCGTTGAGCCTTATTCCAGTGAGGCAGATGTGATCCTTCCAACAGAATCAGCGAAACCGGTGGTACTTGTGGGAACAGGGATAGAGACAGACAGACTTTTTACTTCTGTAATGACAGACCATGGGAAGCTGGGGAAAAGTCTGGCTGATGCAGTCATTCAGGGCAAAGCAGTTAAAGTAGGGATCTTGAGCGGAAACCAGAGTCAGCTGGGAATGAGGCAACGGTTAAAGAGTGTCAAGGACAAGCTGGAAGAAGCAGGAATAGAGATTTCCTGGATACTTTCGGAAAAGGAACTTGACAAGAAGATGCGAAATGTAGAATATTTTGCAGAGCAGCCGGTAGATACAGTAATTTCTCTTGATAATGATGATACGGAAAAAGCGGTGGATATTATTCTGAATGATGACCGTATCTCATGGAAACTCTACGGAGAAGGTCGTTCTGAGAAGCTGATATATTATCTGGATAAGGGGACGATACAGGAACTGGCAGTTCCCAATGAGTATTATATGGGATATCAGAGTATAGTCCTTGCAGCGCAGAATATCAGGTATTATACGGACAAAACAGAACAGGCAGAAGTTGAATTTTATATGGTATCCAAAGATAATCTCTATGATGAAGAAACAAGCAGAATTTTGTTTCCGGCTGTAAGATGACCGGACAGACAGATGGGGGAAAAGAAAATGCACAGAAAATATCTGGCACTGGCAGGTGTTCTGAGTCTTGTAACTGTTACTGCCGGAGGATGTAAGGGCAGTGAGGAGAAGGATGTCAAAAATATTAAAATAGGAGTTACCTTATACAGCCAGTATGACACATTTATCTCAGAATTGATGACGGAATTTACAGAATACGCAGCAGATAAGGAGGAATCCAGCGGTGTGGCGATCAAGCTGGAAATCCTGGATGCATCACAGAGTCAGCTGACGCAGAATGAACAGGTGAAAAACCTGATCGATAAAGGATGTGATGTGGTGTGTGTCAATCTGGTCGACCGTACAGAGCCTACAACGATCACAGATCTGGCTGAGAATAATCAGGTTCCGATCATATTTTTTAATCGTGAACTGGTTACAGAGGATCTGGAACGTTGGAGTGAACTGTATTATGTGGGAGCAGATGCTTCTCAGTCCGGTGTGCTGGAAGGAGAAATTGCGGCAGATGCATTTAAGAAAAATGCAGATATTGATAAAAATGGTGATGGTATCTGCCAGTATGTGGTTCTGGAAGGTGAAGCCGGACATCAGGATTCCATTGTAAGAACGGAGTATTCGGTGAATACTATGGTTGAAAAAGGAGTGGAAACAGAGAAGCTGGGATATGCCATAGCAAACTGGAACAGGGCGCAGGCTCAGACAAAAATGGCAGCTCTGCTGACGCAATTCGATGGAAAGATTGAGATGATCATTGCAAATAATGATGATATGGCACTGGGAGCAATTGATGCGTTAAAGGCATCTGATATTCCGAAAGAGAACTGGCCCGGAGTTGTGGGGATTGACGGTACAGATGAGGGGATTGAGGCTGTAAAGAATGAGGAAATGCTTGGAACGGTTTATAATGATAAAGAGGGGCAGGCGCGTGAAATGCTGAATCTTGCATTTGTAATCGCAACGGATGGAGATAAGAGTGATATTCCGTTGATCGATGGAAAATATGTGCGCACGCCATATCATAAGCTTACGTTGGAAAATATAGAAGAGTCTGAGTAATTTCTCTGATCCGGTATTTATAGTAATTCTGTAAATAAAAAAGGCTGTTGTTAATGACAGCCTTTTTATTGAGCATTTCTGATTAAAGTGTCTGGATATAAGATAATAATTCAGCTTTCTCAGCTGCGCTTAATTTATGTCCTGCTGTAAATGCAGCGATGAAATCTTTGATAGCTCCGTTGTAAGAATCCCTTACAATCTCCTGGGCATAATTTTCATAGAATTTCTTTGAGGTGACAGATGGAATATAAATTGCTCTTTTTCCACTCTTGTCAACATTCAAAAAGCCCTTCTGTGCCAGACGGGAAAGAAATGTGTTTACTGTCTGTTTCTTCCATGCTTTCTTTTCTTCCTCATTAAAGTGAACCATAATCTCAGAAAAAGTTGCAGGTGTTTCTCTGGTCCATAAATATTGTAAAATATAAAATTCTGTTGCGCTCATTGCATTTCGTACCATTATTATAAGTCCTCCTTATCAGTGTAGTGATGTGTACTCTGGGGGTTATTAAAATTTTTATTGCCAGGTAAATACTTTTGTTTCTGGTAATCGTGGATGTTCAGCAGTCCGTTGAATGGAAAGTCTCCGAACAGTTAACAGTAATTAAAAATAGTAGCGGAAAAGTACACATGGTACTATAAACAAACAGATGTGGAAAAGTTTTATCCGACATCTGTTTGTTATTTTAATATAAAAGTATAAATATTACTAGACGTAGAAATAGACAAAAATGTAAGTGAAAAATAGGTTAATTTATCAATTACGGAGTCTTTATGTTAATAATTGCGAGAGCAGTGCAGGGACAGATTATACAGTAGCCTCTCGGATCATGCAATATTGTTTCAGACCAAAGTGAGGTTTTTCCACTATCCCGTATGTTTTAAATCCGAAGTGTTCATAAATAGGAACGTTATTGGGATTATGGGTTTCCAGAGAAATCAGCATCTTGTGTTTCTGGGCATAATTTATCACCTCATCCATCAGAAGTTCTGCCAGTCCATGATGCTGGTGTCCAGGGTCTACTGCAAGGTAGATCACATGGAGACGCTCTGTCTGGTGAAGCTGATCTGTCCAGCTTGAGTTCAGGTAGTCCTTGCCCTGAATGAAATTCCAGAAGGTTTTCAGGCTTGGATCTTCTTTGATCAGCCATCCGTCAGTGGTAAGTGCAGCTCTGGCCTCTGTGAGACAGTAGTGCAGAAAATTGTAAGGTTCGCTTTCGTCAGAAACAACCAGGATACTGTTCAGTTCGCTGCTGTCAGAATAAATTTCGCATGTCTGAAAGAACTCCGTCAGATCGCAGGAAAAGAGCTCCGGCAGAAGTCTTTCTCTGGTGTCATCATCAGGAATCAGGGTATGATACAGCGGATCCTGTGCGAAACAGACCGTTAACAGTTTCTGTAATCGTGGTAAATCTTCTTCCTGTACTCTGTACAAATTATCACTTTCCATGGTATGTAGTAATCTCCTTATTTATTGCCGGGAACATTGCTGTTCCCGGGAGTGGTAATGTTTTTTAAAAAGACAGTAGATTATTATAGATGTTATCCAACATCGCAGACAGCTTATTAACGGAGGTGTTTAAGTAGCGGATATCGTCCTTATAATAAGCCTTCTGTCTGCGCAGGGCAGCTTCCAGACGACGGATCTCACTGTCGAGTTCCGGTGTTTCTTCTTCCATGCGCTGCTTCAGTTTCTGCACGATCCCGTAGAGATTTTCGTGATGCATAATACGTCCGGCACCCCACATCAGACGGTCTTTTGGCTGGTGAAGAATGTATTCGGTGAAGTGATAGTAAACTTCTTCATCGAAGAGAAATGCGTACATATTATTGTCTACTCGATAGAGAGCCTTCAATGCATCTGTAATATTTCCCTCGGATAAAGCCCGGCTGGCTTTTTCCAGCTGTCGAATATTTTTGGAGGCAGCTTCCTGTGGGAAAATTACTTCATCTTGCCAGTTGAGACGTACCAGATAGTCTTGTGCCTTGCGGAAAGTTTTCAGCAGCTCCAGTCCGGCATATTCCCATTTGTGGCGGAAAGCAATGCGGGCGTCGGAGTCTGAAAGTGTGGCATATTCCGCATTAATCTGGCAGATTTTGTCATAAATATTTTCGGCAGAAGCGGTAATTGTCTGCAGGTTTCTGAGCAGAACATTCTGCTCAGGATCAGCAAATGAGAGTGCATTTTCGTGGATACTTTCTGCGACCGCGTTCATGGTATTGCTGAAATTCATCGGTGGCAGGACAAGTCTGTCAATGGCCATGATCAGTTTCAGATAGCATTCATGATGAAACTGATAGACAGCTTCCTGGTAAACATCCTGATTATCATATTGGGAATGATAATAATTCTGCATGAAGGGCCCGGCACTGAAATCATTGACTGTGGATGGGATACCTGCGATTGCCATGGAGAAATCATCAGACCATGTCTCGATGGGAGAGAGAACCGTGATCCCGTCAGGATATGCTTCCTTCGGGACAGTCAGGCTGTCTGTAAACTGTCTAATGAAATCTGCATATTCATAGGTACAGCGGATGGCATCCTGTCTATTGTGTGCGTGTGCAGGAAGTTCAAAGTTCAGGTCTGCAATCACTTTACCCTGCCAGTCAGGATGTACGCGGAATACCTGATTGTAGGCTCCTGTAGACCAGTCGTATTTGGAATCAATGATTCCCCATTCCTCGGCAGCCATTGCACAGAAAACGAGAGTGTGGGCAGGCTTATAGCCGCCCTTTACCAGTGAACGGGCAATGCCGAGCATCATGGCGACTGCTGCATTATCGTCCTGGAATCCATCGAAATAGGAATCATAGTGTGCAGACAGCAGGATCATAGAGTCTGTCTCAGTACCCTGTATTTTACCTGTGATATTGCCTGCTGTTGTATCCGGGATCACTCTGGAACGGGCATCCAGTGATACTTTTAATGAGGATCTGCGTAATAAAGCAGCATCCTGTTCCAGAGTGTTATGGGTATCTTCTGAATCAGTGGTGTTGTCTTCGCAGGCGGAAATTTTATTTCGGAGAGAACGCTTCAGGATACGTGCATCTGCCTGAGACAGAGAGAATGCAGGTGCGAAATCAGGACCTGCGATATCCTGTGCATTCAGCGCAGACTCTGCGATTTCTCCGTAGCCGTTTGCCTGAACTGCGATCAGGGCAGCAGCGCCGCGCAGATAAGCCTGATAAACAGGGAAGCTGATCCACCATTCGTCTCGCTGGTTGATCTCAACCATAACCAGCTTTCCTTTTACGTTTATGCCTTCATAATCTGCAGCAGTTCCTTTTCCCAGATAAACGAGTTCGTAATCTTCAAATCCGTCTGTCTCGAAATTTGTCTGATATCCGCCCATCTGAAAGGTGTGTTCCTGCCCGTCATCATCTGTAAATTTCAGGACTGCCTTCTCGAATTCCCATCCGTCCAGTGAGAATGTATCTCTGGTTACATCGGTAAGTCCGATAGCTTTCATTTCCCTGTATAACATATCTCCTGTAGCTGTTTCAGCAGCGGAACCTGCAGTACGATAGCCCAGAACAGGGTTTGTTTTCTCTTTTTCCATGCGTCTGGCAAGCTGGTAGGACCAGTCTGTGTCAATGCAGGAAATACAGGAATCTTCAATGTTCAATGTAATCGCCTCTTTCCTGACAGTTTGTATAATATGATCAGATATGATCAGTGCCGGAAATATCAGGGTACTGATCTGTCTGTGGTTTATGATTTTATACTGGAAATATTTTAGCATAGAACAGCAGCAGGAACAAGACAACAGTTGTTGAGAAAAAAGCTATTTTCTGTAAAGATACTGATATTGAAAAGAAAAAATAATTTTGTTATACTTCACTTTATTGAGGTGAATAAATATGGAAGTATTGTTGGCAGGAAATACAGGATATGTAACAGAAACTTTTATAGAAGAATCATTTCCTGAATGTGATGTAGTTGTACTGGGAAATGAGATGCTGAAATCAAATCGAAAAAAGAATATATTATCTCGTCCGTTCATAAAAGATGAGAAAGAACTGAAAGAGATTTTCGAAACATATGAGTTTGAAAGAATTGTTTATTTTTCCAATTATCTGACCATGCATGGAAGGATGACCGGAGAACTGGAACAACTGAGACAGATACTTCAGTTATGCAAAAAGAATAAGGAAATAAGAATGTTGTATCTGACCGGGCAGGAGAGCATTTATAATATTACAAGTGGAAAAACACTTCTGGTATCCGCAGCAGAAAATGTAGTTATGGAATATGGAAATATGTATCAGATAAACACCAAGATTCTGAGAATTCCTCATTTATATTCAGCGGTATACACACAGGACTTTTTTTATAAGCTGTTTACAGAGGCAGAAGAAAGCGGAAAAATTGTTTTTGAGGAATCACCGGAACAAAATATTTATTTTGTATGTATGGATGATCTGGCAGAACTGCTTTATAAAGTATATGACAATTGGGGAAAAGAACGCTGTCTGAATGTTCCGGATTGTTTCAGGCAGAGTTTCAGTGATCTGGAAAAAGAAATCAGAAAGACAATTCCCGGTAAACTGGATATAAGATATCAGAACAGCGGTCAGATTTATAAGGTACAGCCGGATGATCAGATTATAAGACATGAATATGGGTGGTTTCCAAAGATATCTGTTTTTGAAGATATTCCCGGGATGTATCAGGAGTATAAAAAATTATCAGATTCAGATTTCGGACATTTTGCAAATATCAGGAATTGGATATCAAAAAATACTTTGCTGATCCACATTCTGGAATTAATCTCAGGATTTATTTTATTTGAATTTCTAAACAAATATACAGGAACTTATGCTCAGTTTAAAATGATTGACCTGAGACTTGTATTTATTGTATTTATGGGAAGTCTTTATGGAATTAATTATGGAATATCAGCAGCTGCGTTGGAAACTTGTTCTTTGATTGCAGCGTACAGGCAGGAGAATGTAAACATATATACTTTGTTTTATGAGGCTTCTAACTGGATTCCATTTATTTTTTATTTTGCCGCAGGTGCTGTCTGTGGTTATATAAGGCTGAAGAATAAAGAGGATATAGAATTTGTAACAAAAGAAAACAGACTGATCAAGGAAAAATTTTTCTTTATGCAGGAAATGTATCAGGAGACCCTTCAGGATAAAAGACAATATAAGAAGCAGATTCTCGGAAGCAGGGACAGCTTTGGAAAAATTTTTGATATAACAAGAAAGCTGGATGTGATACAGCCTCAGAAACTGTTTATGGAAACCATAAGGGTAATGGAAGATGTTCTGGAAAATCATACAATTGTACTTTATTCACTGGATTCATGGAAACGTTTTGGAAGGATGGAAGTGTCATCACCTGAAATTCGCAGAAAAATGCCGAATTCTATAAGGATTGAAGAGTATCAGAATGCGGTAGAAACGCTGGAAAAGGGTGAGGTCTGGAGAAACAGGGAACTGCTTGCCGGATATCCGGCATATATCGCAGGGATAAAGAGAAATGGAGAACTTGTAATGCTGGTATTTATTCAGGATGCAGCCAGTAGTCAGATGACATTGTATTATCTGAATCTTATCAAAATTTTATGCGGTCTGGTAGAAGTTTCTCTGCTGCGTGCACTGGAATATCAGGAAGCAGTCAGAGACAGGGAATATCTGGAAGGAACTCATATATTAAAAACAGAGTATTTTATGGAAAGGCTGAAGTTATTTCATTCCATAAAAGAACAGAAAATAGGATCATATGCTCTGCTGCAGATTGAAAATCCGGAAATGACACTGGAGGAAACAGAAAGGATATTAAAAAATAAAATCAGAGAGAATGACATACTGGGAATATCGGAGGATGGACAACTTTATCTGATACTGTCACAGGTGGATGATGCCATGTTACCGATAGTAATTGAAAGGCTCGAAAAGAACGGACTTCATTGCAGAGTGATTGACACCCGTAACGAAAGCAGGGTAGCTGAAGAATGATACAGAATATAACAGGGGTTGTTTTTATTATATTCCATATTATCTGTTGTGTTTTAGTATGGACAGGAATAAACTCCCATTTACTGAAGGTGAAGAGGTATCTCATATTACCTGTGATCTTTGTACCGGTATGGGGTATGATCTGTGTATTGCTTCTGCATTTCCAGATATTTTTTCACCAGGATAAAAAGCGTGAAATCGGAATAGAAAAAATGAAGATCAATGAAGAAATTTACAGGAGCATTATAGCACCGAAAGAAGAAAGTGACAGAAATATTGTGCCACTGGAGGAAGTGCTTCTTATTGATGAGGCCGCTATGAGGCGTGATCTGATTATGAATGTATTGAATGATGATCCGGAGAATTACATCGATATGCTTAAACAGGCAAGGATGAATGACGATGTAGAGGTTGTGCATTATGCGATCACAGGAATGGTAGAGCTGTCTAAGGAATATGAAAGCAGACTGCAGAAGATAGAATACAGATATGCAAAAGAACCGGAAAATCAACAGCTTATTTCAGAGTACTGTGATTTTCTTCAGGAGTATTTATCTCAGGGACTTCTAGAAGGACAGATGGAACTGGTGCAAAGAAATCAATATATAAAACTTCTGAAGAAAAAACTGAAATTTAAAGAGGATCTTCATACATATGTATGTCTGGCTGAGAATCAAATGCAGACGAAGGAGTATGAACAGGTGCTTAAAAGTCTGGAAAGAATGGATAAGAAGTGGCACAGAAATGAAGAATACTGGATACTCAGGATCAGATATTACGTAGAACTGAAACAGGGAAAAGAATTAAAGGAAACATTAGAGCAGATTCAGCAGGAACATATTTACCTGTCGGCGAAAGGAAAGGAGGCATTGGCTTTTTGGCAGGAATGATAAAATATTTACAGTCTTTTCGATTTAAGGGTCTGACTGTTATTCTGGGAGTTTTTCTGGCAATCAGTGTGGTGCTTTGGACAGAGCGTTCAGGAATTCAGTATCAGGCAGAGATCAAGAAGAAGGCATATCTGGACAGGGATACGGTTGTAACTGAAACACAGGCAGTCAAAAATATTGAGAGCAGTTGTCTGGTGCTGATGGACAGCAGTCAGGCAGACAGTGTGGTGGCATGGGAACAGTTTGAAAGAATTTTCATGGATATGAAAACAGGAGTAGATCTGGCAGATATCAGACAGAGTGAGATTCCTGATTTCTCAGGCTATGAAACAATAGTGGTGCTGATGTCGGATCTGAACCCATTGAAGGATGTAGTTATAAAGATTGGAAACTGGGTAGAAAAAGGAGGACGTGTTCTTTTTGCGTTAACACTTCAGAAGGATACATATGTTTCGCTCATTGAGCAGAAATTGGGAATTACAGACTCTGATTATGGAAATGTTCTGGTAGATAAAATCTATATTGATGATGATTTCATGATTGGAGGGGGAAGATCTTTCCAGATTCCGGATGCATATGATTCAGCATGGGAAGTAAGTGTTGGAGAAACGGCGAAGGTTTATGCATGGACAGATGATGAAAAGAAGGTTCCGCTTATCTGGGAAAACAGTTATGGAAAAGGTAAATTTGTAGTTGATAATTTTGGATTATGTGAAAAAGCCACAAGAGGATTTTTTGCGGCATCCTATAGCCTGCTGACAGATGTGATGGTCTACCCGGTGCTTAATGGATCTGTATTTTATCTGGATGATTTTCCATCTCCTGTGCCGAGTGGAGACGGAACATATATCAAACGTGATTATGGTCTCAGCATCAAAGAGTTTTATACAAATATCTGGTGGCCGGATATGCTGGATATGGCAGAGGAACACGGCGTGAAATATACAGGTGTTATTATTGATAATTATGAGGATGATGTGTCCGGAGATGTTGTGGAACAGGAAGATGTGCAGAGATTTCAGTATTTTGGGAATATGCTGCTTCATCAGGGAGGAGAACTGGGATATCATGGATATAATCATCAGCCATTGAGCCTGTCAAATGTGGATTATGCAAATATCCTTCCATATAAAACATGGGAAAGCTATGATGCAATGAAAAAAGCCATGACAGAGCTGATACGGTTTGGAAAAGAGATGTTTCCGGGGACAGAATTGTCTGTTTATGTACCGCCGTCTAATGTGCTGTCAGATGAAGGGCGGGAAATGATCGTAAAAGAATTTCCGGAGATACGTACAATTGCAAGTAATTATTTTGTCGGAGATATGGCATATACACAGGAGTTTGAGGCTGCAGAAGATGGAATTGTGGAACAGCCCCGTATTATTTCAGGTGCTGTGATTGATGATTATATGGAACTTGCGGCTGTATCTGAACTGAATATGCATTTTGTCAATACACATTTTATGCATCCGGATGATCTGCTGGACGAAGACAGAGGTGCCAGACTGGGATGGAAGAAACTGAAAAAACGGCTGGATGAATATATGGACTGGCTGTATACTTCAGCTCCATGTCTGAGAAATCTTACTGCTTCCGAACTATCAGGCGCAATACAGCGGTATGGGGCACTGGTGATCGATAAGGATGTATCAGATCAGGAACTTAATCTTAAATTAGATAATTTTTATGATGAAGCTTATATTATGATAAGAATGAATGAAGGGACTCCGGGTAATATAGAAGGTGGAGAACTGACGCATATTACCGGAAATCTCTATCTGCTTCGGGCAAAAGAGAAATCAGTGAAAATAGAAATAAGGTGAGAGAATTGAGAATCTGTCTGGTTTTAGAAGGCTGTTATCCGTATGTACATGGTGGAGTTTCTACATGGATGCATCAGTATATCACTGTTATGAAAGAGCATGAGTTTGTGCTGTGGGTAATAGGAGCACATGCATGTGACCGTGGAAAATTTGTCTATGAACTGCCGGATAATGTGGTGGAAGTCCATGAAGTATTTCTGGATGATGCATTAAAACTGAAGGAACATGGAAATCAAAATGGACAGCTGCACAGAATCAATCATTTTTCGGAAGAAGAAACAAGGAGTTTAAGAGAATTGATGGAATGCAGTCATCCTGACTGGGAAGTATTGTTTCATTTATATCACGACCGGAAAATGAATCCGATGTCATTTCTGAAAAGTGAGCAGTTTTTAAATATATTAACAGAGAGCTGTCTGGAAAAATATCCGTATATTGCATTTGCGGACGCGTTTCATACAATGCGTTCCATGCTGCTTCCGGTTTTATATCTTTTGGGTTCTGAGGTTCCTCAGGCAGACACCTATCATGCGATTTCAACAGGATACGGGGGACTTCTTGCCTGCCTTGGAGGATATGTTTACAGAAGACCGGTATTACTTACAGAGCATGGGATATACACAAGAGAAAGGGAGGAAGAGATCATCAGGGCAAAATGGGTAATCCCATCATTTAAAAAACAGTGGATTTCTTTCTTTTATATGTTATCAGAAGCAATTTATAAAAGGGCTTTTCGGGTAACCAGTTTATTTACGAATGCGATGCTTACGCAAATACAGATTGGCTGTGATGCAGAGAAATGCAGAGTAATTGAAAATGGTATTGATTATGACAGGTTGTCACAGATCCCTCTGAAAGAGGAAGATGGATGGATAGACATAGGTGCGGTAGTCCGTCTCGCACCCATTAAAGATATAAAGACTATGATATATGCATTTTATGAACTTTCATCCAGAATGGAGAATGTGAGACTTCATATTCTGGGAGGGGTAGATGACGAGGAATATGCAGATGAGTGTTATGCACTGGTGAAACAGCTGGATATCAAAAATCTTGTTTTTACAGGAAGGGTAGATATTGTACAGTATATGAGAAAACTGGATTTTACGATCCTTACCAGTATATCAGAAGGCCAGCCATTATCCGTGCTGGAGTCATTTGCGGCCAGACGCCCATGTGTAACGACTGATGTAGGATGTTGCCGGGAACTTCTGAATGGAAAAGAAGGAGATGATTTTGGATGTGCCGGTTATTGCGTTCCGCCTATGTACAGGGATGGACTTGCTTTCGCTATGGAAAAAATGTGTGAATCCAGGAGAAGACGGATCAGAATGGGAAAAAGCGGACAGGCAAGAACTAAGGCATATTACAGGCATGAGCGCATGATCAGTGAATACAGAAAACTTTACAGGGAGGTGGAGGAAGCATATGGCAGGGATTGGATTTGAACTCAAAAAACTGTTCAGCAGAAGAGGGCTGTTTGCTTCTTTCCGCGCCTATGGATATGCAGGGATTATCTGTACCGGTCCCATGCTGCTGGGGATCGTCCTTCTGCTGGGTGTTATGTTTTTGTGTGACAGGACAGGCGCTTCGAAACAGAGCAGAGAATTACTGGTCTGCATGATCACATATACACTTCTTGCATCATTGACGGTAACCAGTTTCTTGTCAATGGTAGTAACAAGATTTATTGCAGATATGCTTTATGAAGAAAAAAATGAGGCAGTTCTGTCATCTTTCTGGGGTTCGACAGGCTTAATGCTCATTGCAGGAGGAATTTTATATGGGATTTTTCTGATATTTTCCGGAGTTGGGCTTATAGATAAGTTTTTATGTTTTGAGTTGTTTGGAGAACTGATCGTTACATGGAATGCGATGAGTTATCTTACTGCAATTAAAGATTACAGAGGAATTATGTTATCCTTTCTTGCTGCGATCGCTGTTACTTTTCTTTCGGGAGCCTTATTGCTGTTTCTGGGAATTTCCCATGTGGAAGCATTGATGGCTGCGGTATGCATTGGATATGGGATCATGCTTTTATGGGATGTTGTTTTACTGTATGAGTATTTTCCACAAAGTGATATCAGTGCATTCTTATTTTTAAGGTGGGCAGATGAGTTTCTGCCGCTGGCATTTACAGGACTCTGCATTAATATCGGGCTGTTTGCCCACCTTGTGATCATGTGGGCCGGACCGCTGGGGAAACAGGTAAAAGGACTTTTTTATGGGGCACCGTCTCATGACGTACCGGCATTGATCGCATTTCTGACAATTCTGATCACCACTGTAAATTTTGTGGTTTCTGTAGAAGTTAATTTTTATCCGAAATACAGGAATTATTACAGTTTATTCAATGATGGGGGAACCATTAAGGATATTATGCAGGCCGGTACAGAAATGCTGGATGTACTGAACAGAGAATTGAAGTATACCGCTTTGAAGCAGTTACTGACTACTGCGCTGGCGATTTCAATGGGTGAGAGTCTTTTGAAGTACCTTCCTTTGGGATTTAATGATCTGATGTATGGATATTTCCGGACACTTTGTGTTGGTTACGGCATTTATGCAGTTGCAAATACGATGCTTCTGCTTCTTTTATATTTTACAGATTACAGGGGAGCATTGGCTGCTTCTGTAATTTTTGCCGTGGGAACTTCTGTGTTTACTGTGATTTCTCTGTTTTGTCCGCAGGTATATTATGGCTTTGGGTTTCTTGCAGGATGTGTACTGTTTTATTTTATAGTTATGATCCGTCTGGAACGTTATACCAGACGTCTGCCATATTATATTCTCAGCATACAGCCGGTGGTAGCAGAAGACAAATCGGGGGTATTTACCAGAATCGGATGTTTTATGGATGAGAAACTGGAAAGGAGAACGAGCGTTGACAGGAATTAAAAAAATAAATCTGATAAGTGCAGTATTAGTCAGTCTTTCTCTCTGTGGAGGCTGCACTCTGGAAAAAGCGGGAAACTCTTCACAGGATCAGACAGTACAGGAAGATAACAAAACAGAACAGGTAAAGGCGGAAAAAGCGGAGAAAGAAGAAATCAATGAGATTCATTTAAGAGATAAGGATTCTTTGTATGAAAATGATGATGATACCAGTGTTGTTACCATGTATCTTACTGTATCTAAGGGAAATTCATCGGAAAATACATATCATACATGGAAGGAAATCAACAGCTATTCTGTTTATGATTACGAAGATATGGGAGTGGAGAGATATCAGGTGGCAGGACTTTTGCAGGTGGGAGATGAGAATGGACCGACAGAAGGGGAAGTCGGATATGGAGAACGCGTGCCTAATGCAACTGTTCAGATCAGGGGCCAGACATCCAGCCAGAATGCACAAAAAAATTATAAAATTGAGTTAAAAAAGAATAAAGGAACGTGGAGAGGCCAGAGAACCATTAACCTGAATAAACATATGACAGAAGGAATGCGCTTTCGAAATAAGCTGGCATATGATCTGATCAGGGGAATTCCTCAGATGGTTGGTTTACGTACACAGTTTGTGCATTTGTATGTAAAGGATAATACAGAAGAACCAGGTGGAAAATTTGAGGATTATGGAATTTATACACAGGTTGAACAACTGAATAAGACGGCATTAAAGAGTCATGGACTGGATTCAAACGGACAATTGTATAAGATTAATTCTTTTGAATTTTATCGCTACGAGGATATTATAAAAAAAGAAGATGATGCAGGATATGATAAGACAGCCTTTGAAAAAATGCTGGAAATAAAAGGGGATTCAGATCATACCAAATTGATCGATATGCTGACAGATCTGAATGATTATTCTATAGGGATTGAAGATGTACTGAAAGAACATTTTGATGAAGAAAATATTGTTTACTGGATGGCATTTCAGATTCTGATGGGAAACGTAGACACACAGAACAGAAATGTTTATTTATACAGTCCTCTGAATTCAGATATCTGGTACTTTATTGCCTGGGATAACGATGGCTGTCTGATGAGACCGGAATATGAATTAAGGAATTTTTCGGATCAGAACAGCTGGGAAAAGGGAATCAGCAATTACTGGGGAAATATTCTGTTTCAAAGGTGTCTGAAGTCACGGTCTTTCCGGGAAAAATTAAATGATGCCATTCTGGATCTGAGGGAATATCTGAACAAAGATATGCTCACATCAAAGATAGAGAGCTATAAGAATGTACTGAAGCCCTATTTATATTTGATGCCTGATGCAGAGTATGAACCGCTTACATCTGAACAATACGATCAGATTGCAGCATCACTTCCTGATGAGATAGAGAAGAACTATCAGTTATATCTGGAAAGTCTGGAAACACCAATGCCATTTTATATAGGTGTTCCGACAATAGACGGTGATAAGCTGAAATTTAACTGGGATGTATCTTATGATCTGGACGCAGAGGACATTACGTATTCTGTAGAGGTTGCAGGAGATTATCTATTCCGGGATGTGATCTATCAGAACACAACACTGACTGTTCCGGAAGCTGAGATGGACCTTCCGAAAGCAGGACAGTACTTTGTGAGAGTAAGAGCAACAAATACATCTGGAAAAACGCAGGATGCATTTGATTATTATGTAACAGATGAAGGAAAATATTATGGTATGAGGTGCTTTTACATAACAGAAGATAGTACGGTAGAGGAAGACGATTATGAAGAAGGCTGACAGGAAGAAAGAACGTTTTCGTAACGAGTGGAAATATCTTATCAGTACCAGTGAGAAAGAAGTCCTGAATCTTCGGATGAAGCCACTTATGAAACTGGATCCTCATGCAGAAACTGGAGGATATCTGATACGGAGCCTGTATTTTGATGATTACTGGAACAGTGCATATGAAGAAAAGGAAAGCGGCGTTCTTATGAGGAAGAAATACAGGATACGAATTTATAATTATAGTGCTGAAAGTATCAAGCTGGAAAGAAAAAAGAAGTTCGGCAGTTATATTTATAAAGAAGATGCCCCTCTGACAAAAGATGAGGTGCAAAAAATTCTTTCCGGCGAGTATGAATTTCTTCTGAAAAGCCCGTATAATCTTTGCAGGGAATTTTACATAGAATGTATGAGTAATATGATGCGGCCGAGAACAATCGTAGATTACGAGAGAGAACCATGGATCATGGATGAGGGAACAGTCAGGATTACATTTGATACAGATGTCAGAGCGGCTGTTGGAAGCTATGACATTTTCGACAGTACGCTTCCGGCTTTATCTGTACTGGAACCGGGAAAACTGATCATGGAAGTGAAATTTACAGAGATGCTGCCTCAGATTCTGAGAAATCTTCTGCCGCCGCAGGCAGCAGAATTTACAGCAGTTTCCAAATATGTACTGTGTTATGAAAAAACGCGGTACATGAATGGATTTGAGTATTGGTATGATACACAGGGGAGGATGATAAGATGAGTGTACAGGATATGATAAAAAAATCTGTACTGGAATCAGGAATGTTCAGTCAGTATGATATACCTAAGATATTGGCTGCTCTGGCAGTGGCTTTGATTTTGGGAAGTGTGATTTATCTGGTTTATCAGAAATTTTATGTTGGAGTTATTTTCTCCAGAAGTTTTGCAGTTACACTTGTGGGAATGACAGTGCTTACCTGTATGGTAACACTTGCGATCAGCAGCAATATTGTGATTTCTCTTGGTATGGTTGGTGCATTGTCTATTGTACGTTTTCGTACAGCAATTAAAGATCCGATGGATCTTCTGTATCTGTTCTGGGCAATCACATCGGGGATTACAGCCGGTGCAGGTATGTATGCATTAACTCTGTTGACAGCTGTGATTATCATTCTGATGATCACCCTGTTTTATCACAAACAACAAAATGGAAGAATTTATATTGCAGTGATTCATTATCAGGGAACTCAGGCGGGAGATGAAATTATCCGTTGTTTTGGAAAAAGAAAATATTTCGTAAAATCAAAAACTATGCGCAATGAAAAAACAGAAATGGCAGTGGAAATATATTGCAGACAGAATGATATGGAGTTTATGGAAAAAATCCGGGATATCGGTGGAGTGGAAGATGTTACATTGATTCAGTATAATGGAGAATATCATGGCTAAAAGTCAGAAACGATATCTGGTTCTGTTGGGTTTTGGACTTTTAGTTATTATAGCAGCAGGAGTATGGATGGTATTTGGAAGAAAAACTCAGATATATGAAAAAACAGAAGAAATTTTTGGAAATCCATTAATGGGATATGCACCTTGTGCCTGGGAAGAAACAATAGGAGAGGATATATCTTTACTGTATATGGATATTACCTGGGCTGAACTGGAACCGGCGGAAGGAAAATATGACTGGGAGAAAATCGAAAGAGAAAATCAGACTGACAGATGGAGAGAAGAAGGGAAACACCTGGTACTGAGGTTTGTGTGTGATATTCCCGGGGAGGAAAAGCATATGGACATTCCACAATGGCTATATGACAAAACTGATCATGCGGGAACCTGGTATGATATGGAGTATGGAAAGGGATATGCTCCTGATTATAATAATGAACAGATGATACAATATCACAAAAGGGCAGTTAATGCACTTGGAGAGCATTTTGGCAGAGATGGACTGGTCAGTTATATCGAACTTGGAAGTCTGGGGCACTGGGGAGAATGGCATGTAAATATTTCCGCAGGAATACAGAGTCTGCCAGAAGAATCTGTAAGAGAACGTTATATGATTCCATGGACAGAGGCCTTCCCTGATTCCATGATACTGATGAGAAGACCTTTTAGTGAGGGAGAACATTATGGAATAGGTCTCTACAACGATATGACCGGACAGCCAGAGAGCACAGAGGAATGGTTTCGCTGGATTAATGAAGGCGGTGAGTTTGACCAGACTCATGAGAAAAAAGGGTTATCCGCAATGAAGGATTTCTGGAAAAAGTTTCCTTCCGGAGGTGAGTTTACAAGTTCAATTACAATGAAAGAGTTGCTTGACACAAATCTGGATCAGACAATAAATCTGATAAAGAAAGCACATACTACTTTTCTTGGACCGAAAGTAGCGGATAAAACTTATGAAAACGGTTATAGGAAAGTTTTAGGAAGCATGGGATATCGTTTGTGGATTTCGCAAGCAAGCCTTATTCAGATGCCGGGGTATGTCAGCCTGAATCTTAAATGGAAGAATGATGGAGTTGCACCATTTTATGAAGACTGGCCTGTATGGGTTCTGGTAGAAGATGAGGATGGAAATAGTCTTGAAAAAGAAGCGGTTGACATTTCGTTAAAATCACTTCTGCCGGAAGAAACTTTACAGACAAAAACAAGAATGCAGGTAAAAAAGATGATCTCACTGGCCGGAAAGAAATATAAGATCAGTATAGGTATTGAAGATCCGATGACTGGGAAATTAGCTGTTCGATTTTCAATGAAAGGAACTTATAATGAAGGGAAAAATTATCTTTTTCAGTAAACTGAAAGAGTTACGTTTTGATATTTAGAAACTAAAATTACCTTATTTAATTACTATAAATGAGCAAATTTGAAAAAATGCACAAAATTATCCTGCTAATTTCATAAATGCTTCAAAATCATCACTTGCTTTTGCACATAGGAATAGATACTGATACTTTTCCTGATGAACGGCACTACAGATTCGATGATATCCATCTTGAAAAGACCGATATCCGCCAGTTCCTGTGACACAAATATAATGTGTCAGTGACATCAACAGCCAGTACCTCTGTATTCCCTTTGAGGAGCGTATCTGGTATGTATCCAGGGCCAGATGGTTTTTGCATTGCCTGAAAAATATCTCAATCGGCCATCGACAAACATAACAGGAAAGGATCTCCTGTGTAGATAAGGATACATTTGTGCTAATGAAAGCACGTAGTGCTTTAGGATTACCAAATGCTTTTTCAGGATAGCTTAAAAGAACAACTGCATTTTCTATGCCGCTGAGGTTTCCCTCATACCGGTACACATAATAGTTGCGTTTTTTGACTGTGACGAGGTCAAATCCTTTATGTGTTGTGGATCGTTCAGCAGCCAGTTCACTGAGTTTCTTTTTCATTCCTGATGGATACAGCAGACGGTTTGTTTTCAAAGCACCAATGGTATGGAACCCTTTCTGTACAAAAGTATTGATTATTTTTTCAGAAACATACCAGCAGTCACAAAGGAAATAAGACATTACTGGTGGAACAGGCAGTTCCTTTGCAATATTTTGTACAATATCAATCTTGGAAATTGATTTATTGTACATTACAAAAGCATAGTTCAGGACAATGCCGTTACAGGAAAGCATAACAGCTACTGCCTGATGTCCGTAGTCCTGTTTCCCCTTTAAATGGGATTGGTGAAAGTACGCATCTTCAATCGGATACAGAGCCTGTGACGAAGGCTTTGTCTTTGAAGCTATCGTATCGTCTACAATGCAGAAAACAGGCTTTCCGGTGCGTGCTGCTTCTGAATAAATAATCTCTATAACAGAACGTTTTAACGTATCTGAAAGTAGAGAATCATCCCATTTCCCTGAATTAAGGAAATGTGCAATCGTAGTTCTGTGACAGGAACTGTTTTTAGCAAAATCCGTGGTTTTTCCATGATATCCTGAAATGAAAATGCTGATCAGGATACTTATAAGGTGGTTTATCACCCGGTTCGAATAAAATTTGCATAAATTTAATTTCTTAAGCTGGTTGTATATGAATGCGGAATGATGTATAGTATTTGCGAGAGACACCTTCTTTCGTAAATATTGCAAATGTTTGTTTAGGCACTTTCATTATACAACACACGGAATCGAGGTGTCTTTCTTTTATGCAAAATCACGAACTTGCTCATTTATAGTAGTAAAAATATTTTAGCATAAACAAAGAAATGCCACAAGAGAAGGTAGTGCTGCAAAGAGACCCTTATTATGGAATAGATACTGGAATCTGAATATTCAAGACCATAGTAAAAGTGAATAAAAAAACATATAAATATTAGATGTAAATTATTGACGTTAACCAAATGGAATTATATAATAAAAATATAATGAAGTTGGGGAAAAGCCTTAGCGCGGAGTAAAAATAGTTTTTGACTTTTAGCCCCTGATATCATATTATAAAAATAATGCATGTTTCCAGTAATATGGAATTAAAAGGGAAACCGGTGCAAGTCCGGTACGGTCCCGCCACTGTAAAAGGGAGCTTTTTATCATATATGTCACTGCTTAAGAGGCGGGAAGACGATAAAATGCGATGAACTTAAGTCAGGAGACCTGCTTGCATTAGAAAAGGTTATTTCTTACGGTGTATTAAGAAAGGCTTTATTTTTATACCTAAAATACATTTTAAGAAGAGGATCTTTTTTACTTCAGGAAGGGATGTGAGAAAAGAAAACTTGAATTTTTATACAAATACGACAGAAAGGTAAAAAAGGAATGAAAAAGATAATTAGTTTTATATTGACAATGATTATGCTGCTTACCTGCACCAGTATTTCAGTTATGGCATCTGATGTCCAGAGTGATACAGCAGATCAGGATGAAAAAATGACAATAGGAGTGTCTGTATATAATCTGAATGATGCGGAAGTAAGAGAGTTTAGAAATTATTTTGAAAATTATGTCGGCATGGCTTTTGAAGTCGAGTTTTTATATTCTTCCAGTATAAGTACAGCAGAAGAAGAAATCAGCTTTATCAACGAGCTTCATGAAAGAAATGTAAAGGGAATTATTTCTTTCCTTTCCTCAGATCTTGAAGAAGTTCTTCCGGTATGTGAAGAATATGGTATGTATTATGTACGTGGCTCAGGAACGATCAGTGATGAAATGTATGAGAAAGTAAAGGATAATCCTTATTTTCTGGGAACAATAGGAACATCTGTTGAAACAGAAATAGATGCGGCTGCCAATATGGCGGAGTATTTTGTTTCAGAGGATCAGAATAACCAGAATCATTACATAATAGCATGTGGAGGATCTGCTATCGGTAATGAGATGCATCGTCTGAGAACGATTGGTATTCTGAATAAGCTTCAGGAAGCATATGGCCTGTCATATGAGAAGTCTGTAGAAGAACTGGTGAATACGCAGGATACTGAAGAAATTGAAACAGGCAGTGACATTAAGATTACTCTGGTTCCGGGGTATCCAAAAGATCACCTGGATGAAAAGCTGGCTGATTCGCTGAATACAGGAGATTATAATGTTATTCTGAGTGTAGTGAGCGCAAGTGATTTTATCAAGATAATTGATGCTTATGAAGAAGAGAACAGTACAGATGTATTGTTGGGTTCCATTGACTGTTTTACAGAAGATACATACGAAATGTTTAATAAAAAGGGATATAACGGCAAGGAAAGAATCGACTATCTTGTAGGAAAATACGGTGCTATCGTTGCACCATCATTTGTTGCCATGAAAAATGCTCTGGAAGGCTTTGCAGAAGATTACCGTGAAGATGGAAGTGCTTTCCGGCTGCAGCAGTCATTCTGGACAGCGGATTCAGTAGATGAGTTTAATAAGCAGTATGCGTTATCTATTGGAATGTATGATAATACATATAGTGTAGAGGACATGATGGAAGTTCTGAAATCCTATACACCGGAAACAAATTTTGAGAAATTCCGGAAATTTACGGAAAAATAGATAGAAAATAAGAGTCTAAAATAATTGACGTATACATGATGGTATGTTATGATAGATGAGTATTCATACGGTCATTTAATGATTTTAGAGATAAGTTCAGACCAGCAGAAGCGTCCTGCTGGTCTGATTAAAAGGGAAACCGGTGTAAATCCGGTACGATCCCGTCACTGTGATAGTTGGTTTTCAGCTGAATGCCACTGGAAGATATTTTTCTGGGAAGGTGCTGAAAATGGGTAAGCTTAAGTCAGGAGACCTGCTTATTTCTGGTAAAAGAGATTCTTGCGGACGACGAGAAATCCTGATTAAGAGTTACAACTTCATGTGTTGCATATATATGTTTGATTCTTTAATGGTAAGATTTCGTGACGGATGTGGGAGCATCTGTCTTTTTTTCGCTCAAAATCACAGGAATGGACAGTATGAGAAGGAAGAAAAACAAAAAAGAAACAAAAACAACGAAGAAACAAAAAAAGAAAGGAAGAAAAGGATGAAAAAAACAAAAAGAGAATTACTTGTGTTAGCAGCAGCAACAACAGTTGCGTTATCGATGGGAGTCACTGTACAGGCGAAAGGTGATGAGAAGGTTTTAAACTTCGGATGTCAGATGTACACAGATGGATGTGTAAACAGTGCAAATGATGAAAACGGTGGATGGAATGCCATGAGATATGGTATTGCTGAAGCATTATTCAAATTTGATGATAATATGGAAGTTATTCCGTGGCTTGCTGAGAGTTATGAAGTAAATGACGATCATACAGAATGGACGATCAAGCTGAAAGACGGAATTAAATTCTCTGACGGATGCGATTTAACTCCGACAAAGGTAAAAGAGTATTTTGATCACATGAAAGAGGTAGGACCTTCCGGATCTGCCAAACCGGAGAAATATCTGGAATTTGAAGCTGAAGTTACTGTAGATGATGATGCAAATACTATTAGCATCAAAACAAGCAAACCATATGCAAACCTTGTAGGACAGCTCTGCCACCCAACTATGGGAATCACAGATGTAGAACATATTGAAAACTACGATAATGGCATTATTGGAACAGGTCCATACAAGATTGAAGAATTTAATGGTGTAGGTGTTGGTTATACATTAGCTGCAAATGAGTATTATCGTGAAGATGTTCCATATGATAAAATCAATCTGCTGTTCATGGGAGATAACTCTGCAAAAACAATGGCACTTCAGAGCGGTCAGGTAGATCTGGTTGAGAACATTACAAACGTAGCAGATATTCAGGATTTCCAGGACAATGATGACTATACTGTTGACATTGCATCTGGTGTACGCTGCGGATTTGCATGGATGAACTTTGACGGTGTTCTTGGAAACAAAACACTTCGTCAGGCAATCCTGATGGCAATTGATAATGATACAATCTGTAATTCCAGAACAATCGGTGGACTTTATACACCAGGATTCTCCGTACTGCCTTCTACTCTGAACTATGACTATGACAAACTGGAAAATCCATATACTTATGATCCGGAAAAAGCAAAACAGATTCTGGATGATGCAGGAATTGTTGACACAGACGGAGATGGAATCCGTGAACTGGATGGCCAGAATATCAACCTTAGATATATTTCTTATGAAAACCGTCTTCTGAATGACTTTGCAGATGCTCAAGCACAGTATCTTGCAGAAATCGGCATCGGTGTTGTTCCTGAATACGGAAGCTCAGATGATCAGTGGAGTAAACTTGCAGCACTGGATTATGACTTTAATAACAATAACTGGATTACTGTTGGTACCGGAGATCCTCTGGCATATATGGCTAACTGGGCAACTGATACCAGCTACTGCGCATACTCCAACCCGGACTATGATAAGTTATATGAAGAATTAAAAGGTGAAATGGATCCGGAAAAGAGAAAAGATCTGATCTTCCAGATGCAGCAGATCCTGGTAGATGATGCAGCGGTTCTGATTGATGGATACTACAACTCATCTATGATCTACAGTAAGAAAGTTGGTTCTGCACATATCCATACAGCAGATTACTACTGGCTGTCAACAGAAATTACTCCTGCAGAATAAGAAAAGTCTGCGAATTGTGAAGTTACTGAATAGTTACAAACAGAAATAAAAAGAGGTGTCTTTTTTGAGTAAAAAGCAAATAATCAAGCGTTTATTACAGATTGTGATCGTATTGATCGGTATCAGCTTTATTACATTTGCACTGACCTTTATGTCACCAGGTGACCCTGTACGAAACATGTACACGGCAACCGGTGTAATGCCTACTGAAGAAATGGTTCAGGAGACACGCGAGGAACTTGGTCTGAATGATCCGTTTCTGGTGCAGTATACCAGATGGCTTAAGAACTGTCTGAAAGGTGACTTTGGCAAATCATACAGCTTAAATAAACCAGTTACAGAACTTCTTGCAGCCAGATTATGGCCGACTTTGAAACTTACATTAATGGCCATGATCCTTATGCTGGTTATTTCTGTACCTTTAGGTATGTTGTCTGCCATATATAAAGATAAATGGATCGATTATCTCGTCCGGGGAATTACATTCCTCGGATGTGCGATGCCTAACTTCTGGGTTGGACTTCTGTTAATGCTGGCATTCTGTGTTTATATCAATGCATTTCCGGTTATCAGTTCTGCGGGAGACTTTAAGAGTCTGTTTCTTCCGGCTTTGACACTTGCGATTGCAATGTCTTCCAAATATACCAGACAGGTAAGAACAGCGGTGCTGGATGAACTGAGTCAGGATTATGTGATCGGTGCACAGGCAAGAGGAGTAAAGAAATCAAAGATTATCTGGGGCAATGTATTTCCAAATTCATTGCTTCCGCTGATCACAATGTTTGGTCTTTCCATAGGATCACTTCTTGGAGGAACCAGTGTTGTAGAAGTAATCTTCTCTTATCCGGGTCTTGGAAACCTTGCAGTTTCAGCAATCACATCCAGTGATTACAATCTGATCCAGGGATATGTATTATGGCTTGCCCTGATTTATATGGTCATTAACCTGATCGTTGATGCATCTTATGTTTATATTGATCCACGTATGCGTTTAAAGGAGTAGAATCATGAAAAAGAAAAACAGATTTTTAGCAAATAAAACTTTTGTCGTGTTTTCTATTCTTGCAGTCTGTATTATTCTGACAGCAGTATTTGCACCGGTGGTAACCAGAGGGGTTGACCCGTTAAAAGGTTCTCTGGTAGATGCACTGCTTCCGCCATGCAAGGAACATATTTTTGGAACCGACAAAATGGGCAGGGATATTTTTTCAAGAGTTATTTATGGAGCACGTGCATCTCTGTCAGCAACCTTTGGTGTTGTTGCCCTGATCTTTCTGGTGGGAACTGTTACCGGAGTCCTTGCAGGATATTTCGGAGGTGTCATTGATGCTGTTATTATGCGAATTGCAGATATGATGCTTGCTTTCCCAGGACTGGTACTTGCTCTTGCTGTTGCAGGTATTATGGGCGCAAGTATCAAAAATGCGATCATCGCTATTGTAGTAGTAAGCTGGACCAAATATGCGCGTCTGGCACGAAGCCTGGTTATGAAGATCCGTGACAGGGATTATGTATCAGCAGCGATCGTTACCGGTTCCAAAACACCGTATATGCTGTTTCGATATATGCTTCCAAATGCACTTCCTACACTGATCATTACTGCTGCGACAGATATAGGTTCCATGATGCTGGAACTGGCAGCAATGTCCTTCCTGGGATTTGGCGCGAAGCCGCCGGCACCGGAATGGGGTTATATGCTGAATGAAGGAAGAGCGTGTATGCAGTCCGCTCCGTGGCTGATGATCTTCCCGGGTCTTGCTATTTTTGTAGTAGTTGTTGTATTTAATATGCTTGGGGATTCCATCCGTGATATCCTCGATCCAAGAAATGAGTAGGAGGAATAAACATGCTGAAATTAGATAATGTGACAATCTCCTACAAAAATGTTCCAACTGTTCAGAATTTTAATCTGGATATGAAAGAGGGACAGATCGTTTCTCTGGTAGGAGAATCCGGAAGTGGAAAAACCACTGTTATCCGTGCTGTTCTGGGACTTCTTGCAGGTGGCGGTAAGGTCACAGAAGGAAGTATTACATTTGAAGGAGAAGACCTCTTATCCTATACACCGGAACAGTGGAGAAAACTTCGTGGTTCTGATATTTCCATGATTTTTCAGGACAGTGGTGCAATGATGAATCCGACACGTAAAGTCGGAAAAGTATTCACAGAATATATTCTTACTCATGAGAAAATTTCCAAAAAAGAGGCATGGAGTAAGGGAATCGCAATGCTGGAGCGAATGAGACTTCCGTCTCCGGATAATATTATGGAATCTTATCCTTTCCAGTTATCCGGTGGTATGAGACAGCGAGTTGGTATTGCGATGGGAATGACTTATCAGCCGAAGCTTCTTCTTGCAGATGAACCGACTTCTGCACTGGATGTAACAACGCAGGCACAGATCGTGCGTCAGATGATGAAGCTCAGAGATGATTATCATACAGGCATTATTGTAGTAACCCATAATCTGGGTGTAGCTGCCTACATGTCAGATTATATTGTTGTAATGAAGAACGGAAAAATGGAAGACCAGGGAACAAGAGAGTATATTCTGAAAGAATCAAAGAATGAATATACCAGAAAACTTCTGGAGGCAGTTCCATCCCGGGGAGGTGAACGATATGTCTGAAAAAAGAGAAGTAATACTGGAAGCGAAACATGTAACCAGAAGATTTGCGGCATCACATGGACGTACTCTGCTGGCGAACAATGATATTAATCTGAAAATGTATAAAGGTGAAACACTGGGTCTGGTAGGAGAATCCGGATGTGGTAAGAGTACATTTATGAGATTTCTGGTTTCTCTTGATACACCTTCAGAGGGTGAGATTCTGTACCGCGGTACAGATATCACGAAATTAAAGGGAGAAGAACTGAGAAATAACCGTCAGAACATTCAGATGGTATTTCAGGACCCGACCTTATCTTTTAATCCGAAAATGAACATTCGTGATATTGTGTGTGAGCCTTTGATGAATTTCAAAAAGATTAAGAAATCGGAGAAGGATGCTGTCTGCAGAAAACTTCTTGAAATGGTAGAATTACCAGGAGATTTTGCAGATCGTTATCCTCACAATATGAGTGGTGGACAGCGTCAGCGTGTTGCGATCGCGAGAGCACTGGCACTGGAACCGGAGATCGTTGTTCTGGATGAAGCAACTTCAGCTCTCGATGTTTCTGTTCAGAAAACCGTAATTGAACTGATTACAAAGCTTCAGAGAGAAAAGAATATTACATTTGGTTTTATCTGTCATGATATTGCACTGGTTCAGCTGGTGGCACATCAGGTGGCTGTTATGTATCTTGGAAACCTCGTAGAGGTTCTTCCTGGAAAAGACCTCGATATGAAAGCGATGCATCCATATACAAGAGCACTGATGGGTGCAGTATTTGATATTAATATGGACTTTTCCAAACCAATTGAGAGTATTGAAAGTGAAGCTCCGAGCCCGTTGGATCTTCCACAGGGATGCCCGTTCCAGGGAAGATGTGAACATTGCATGGATATCTGTAAAAAGGAGAATCCACATCTTATAGAAGTAGAAGACGGTCACAGTGTTGCCTGCCATTTGTTCAAAAAAGGTGGCAGATAATGAAAAAAGATAGTCTGATTTCTGGAAATATAGGAAAAGCATTATTACTTTTTGTACTTCCACTGATTGCGGGAAGTTTGATTCAGCAGTTGTACACAACGGTTGATGCGGTTATTGTTGGTCAGTTTACCGGAAAAATCGGACTTGCAGCAATTGACTCTGTGCATACACTTTTTAAGTTTCCGCTTAACTTTATGAACGGACTTGCAACAGGTGCAACGATTATGATCTCCAGATATTTTGGAGCAAAAGATAAAGAAGGACTGCATTGTGCAGTGCGGACAGCTCTTTTACTCGCCGGTATTCTGGGAATTGTCTGTGCTGTAGCCGGTGTAATTTTTTCTCCATGGCTGCTTGATATCATGTCTGTTCCGGAAGAAGTCCGTGCAGGATCACTGATCTACTGCCGAATTTATTTTGGCGGAATATGGGCAATGATCCTTTATAACATGATGGCAGGAGTCTTGCGTGCGTTTGGAGATTCTAAAAAGCCATTATATGTACTGGTCGTATGCAGTGTGGTCAATATTGTTGCAGATCTCATACTGGTAGGACTTCTGCATACTGGTGTTGGAGGAGCGGCAGCAGCTACTGTACTTTCTCAGATTGTAAGTGTTGTACTTACCGCATATTTTCTTGTGAAATCTGATTTCCTGGAAGAAAAGATAGGAATCAGAACTATGAGAATCTGCAAAGAGCATATGGGAATGATGATAAACAAAGGTTTCCCGTTAGCTCTTCAATCTATGTTGTTTCCAATTGCCAATTCTATTGTTCAGGCAAGTGTCAACACAATGGGAACTGACAGTATTGCGGCATGGGGAATTTGTGATAAACTGGATTTACTGATCTGGCTGATCGCGGATTCTATGGTACCTGTACTGACGACATATACCGCACAGAATCTCGGTGCCGGTAAGACGAAGAGAGTAAAGAAAGGAGCACTGATCGGTACTGGGTTATCTGTAATCGCAGTAGGAATTATCAGTCTTGTTCTTTACTTCGGTTCAGGACTGATTGGACCGTTGTTTATTGATCAGAAAGACGTTCCGACACTGATCCCGCTGGTTGTAAGATATATGCAGATGATGGCACCTTTTTTTGTATTTTATGCAGTTGCAGAGGCGCTTTCAGGAGCCTGCTGTGGTCTGGGTGAAACGCTGGTACCGATGATTACTACATTACTTACAATTTGCCTGTTTCGAGTAGTATGCATTTTGCTTGTTTTACCGTCATTTAAAACAATGGAATGTATTGTATGGATCTATATTGGATCATGGGTTGTGTCCGGTGTTGCTTTTGCTGTTTTATATCTGGCAAAAGTCAGGAAACTCTACCATAAGAAAATTAAATAAAAAGATTGCAATCATTTTGTAAATGATAGATGACACAGAGGATATGGCAGGAAGAATGATCAGGCGGTATCCTCTGTTTTTATATATTTGCTATTTTTCTAACATTAAGCTATTGACAGAGGACGAAAATCTGTTATAATAAAATAAACAAATGAACAAGTGCTCATATGATAATGTGAAAAAATATTCATGAGCCAGAAAGGAAAAAATACTATGAAAAAGACTTACAAAATTGACGTAGACTGCGCAAACTGTGCAAATAAAATGGAGGAAGCTGCTAAGAATACAGCAGGTGTTAAGGATGCAACTGTAAACTTCATGATGCTGAAAATGATCGTTGAATTTGAAGACGGACAGGATCCGAAAGCAGTTATGAAAGATGTTCTGGCAAACTGCAAGAAAGTAGAAGACGACTGCGAAATCTATCTTTAATTCAGGAACGATTTCTGTTGATAATATATTTACGGGAATTGTCGTAAATTAGCAGAGAGGGACTGCGGCACAGAGATATATCAGGCGGTTATGGTTATCCACTGATATATATTCTGGCGGCGGTCCTGTTTTATAAGAAGTGAGGTATTAAGATGAATAAGAAGCAAAAAAAGATGCTGATCAGAATCATCGTAGCGGCGGTATTGATCGTGCTTTTTTCTAAATTGCCGATAGATGGATATGTCAGATTTGGACTGTTTATGATTCCATATCTGGTAATTGGCTATGATATTCTTCAGAAAGCATTTAAAGGTATCAGAAATAAACAGGTATTTGATGAGAATTTCCTGATGGCAGTAGCTACTGTGGGAGCAATCCTGCTTGGAGATTATTCCGAAGGTGTTGCGGTTATGTTGTTCTACCAGATCGGAGAACTTTTCCAGAGTTATGCAGTAGGAAAGAGCAGACGTAACATCAGTGAACTGATGGATATCCGTCCGGATTATGCCAATATTGAAGTAGATGGAAAACTTGAACAGGTAGACCCGGATGAAGTTGAAATTGGTACTGTAATTGTTGTACAGCCAGGAGAAAAAGTTCCGATTGATGGTGTGATCATTGATGGTGTTTCTATTTTAAATACCAGTGCTCTGACCGGAGAAAGCCTTCCAAGAGATGCAAAAGCCGGGGATGAAGTAATCAGCGGATGTATCAATATGACAGGTGTTCTGAAAATCCGTACGATCAGAGAATTCGGAGAATCTACCGTATCCAAGATTCTGGAACTTGTGGAGAATTCCAGTTCCAGAAAATCAAAATCAGAGAATTTTATTTCAAAGTTTGCCAAATATTATACTCCGGTTGTATGCTACGGAGCACTTGCACTTGCTTTTATTCCTCCGATCGTACTTTTGATCATGGGAAAACCGGCTATGTGGGGTGATTGGATTTACCGAGCACTTACTTTCCTGGTAATCAGCTGTCCATGCGCACTGGTGATCAGTATTCCTTTAAGCTTCTTTGCAGGAATCGGTGGAGCAAGTAATCAGGGCGTTCTGGTTAAAGGTTCCAACTATCTGGAAACACTTGCACAGACCAGCTATGTAGTATTTGATAAAACTGGTACAATGACACAGGGTGTTTTTGAAGTAAGCGGAGTTCATCATAATGAGATTTCAGATGAAAAACTGCTGGAATATGCAGCTCTTGCAGAATGTTCTTCTTCCCACCCGATCAGTAAGAGTCTTCAGAAAGCATATGGAAAACCAATTGACAGAAACAGAGTCACAGATATTGAGGAAATCAGCGGTAACGGTGTGACTGCAAAAGTGGATGGTATATCTGTAGCAGCAGGAAATGCGAAATTAATGAAACGTCTTGGAATTTCCTATCAGGAATGTCATCATGTGGGTACAGTAATTCATATGGCTGTAGATGGAAAATATGAAGGTCATATTCTTATTTCTGATATTCTGAAACCTCATGCAAAAGAAGCAATTGCAGAATTGAAGAAAGCAGGCATTAAGAAAACAGTTATGCTTACCGGCGATTCTAAACGTGTTGCAGACCAGGTAGCAAAAGAACTGGGAATTGGGGAAGTTTACAGTGAACTTCTTCCGGCAGATAAAGTAAGTAAAGTAGAAGAATTACTTCATCAGAAATCCGAAAAAGAGAAGCTTGCATTTGTGGGTGACGGTATCAATGATGCGCCGGTACTGTCCAGAGCAGATATTGGTATTGCTATGGGTGCACTGGGTTCTGATGCAGCGATTGAAGCAGCAGATATCGTACTGATGGATGATGATCCGCTGAAAATTTCCAAAGCGATTAAGATTGCAAGAAAGTGTATTCATATTGTATATGAGAATATTTATTTTGCAATTGGCATTAAGATTTTGTGTCTGATACTTGGTGCGCTGGGAATTGCCAATATGTGGATGGCTATTTTTGCAGATGTAGGTGTTATGATCATTGCGGTATTAAACGCAATCCGTACTTTATTTGTAAAAAACCTGTAACTGTGAAGGTACTGAACAGTTACAAAAATTTATAGAATAACAGACAGTTGCAGACAGGAAGGAAAATGGTGAAAGCGTGGAAAAACATAAAGACGAGGCTTGTGACTATTATGAAATTCATGAAGATTCAATGGAAATTATAAATAAAACAATGCCAGAAGAGACGGAACTTGAGGATTTGGCAGATTTGTTTAAGATTTTCGGAGATTCTACAAGAATCCGTATTCTGTTTGTGCTTTTCGAAACAGAGGTATGTGTATGCGACCTTGCGAAAGCACTGAATATGACACAGTCTGCAATTTCCCATCAGCTTAGAATCCTGAAGCAAAACAAACTGGTGAAGAACCGACGAGAGGGAAAGTCCATTTTTTATTCTCTGGCAGATGATCATGTGCGGACGATTATCAATCAGGGAAGAGAGCATATAGAAGAAAATTAATCCGATGTGAACGTATGGTAAAAGTAAAAAGCAGGGAGTTGATATTTCAAGTATTGGCTCCCTGTTTGAAAATATAAAAGTTTTATAGAACTAACTATTGAAAGTGGAATTTACAGAATGAAATAAGAGCCTGCCAGTGGATGATAAGATCTGGCAGAGATGGAATGAGTGGAAGGAGAAGATTTGATGCGAACATTACGAGTAGCAGACCTGGAAGCAAAACCGGGTGAGAAAGTATCAGGATTTGTGCACATCATCGGGGCAGAATTCGGAATTCCGGTAACACTGATCTGTGGAGAAAAAGAGGGGGAGACTGTTCTGATCTCCGGTGGGGTACATAATGCAGAATATGTAGGAATTCAGGCAGCTATGCAGCTTGCAGATGAGCTGGATCCGAAGAAGATCGCAGGAAATATCATAGTGATCCGTCTGATGAACCGAACTGGATTCGAACACCGTACCATGAGTCTTACTTATGAGGATGGAAAAAACCTGAACAGAGTTTTCCCTGGAAATCCGAATGGTACACTTAGTGACAGGATCGCTTATACTGTTGTGACAGAATTTTTCCCGAAGGCAGATTACTATGTGGATCTGCACTGCGGTGATGGATTTGAGGGACTGGTATCTTATGTATACTGTACAGGGGCAGCAGCTCCGGAAGTAGCTGCAAAGAGCCGTGAGATGGCGGAGATCGCACATGTAGATTATCTGGTAACTTCCATGTATGGAACAGGCGGAGCTTACAACTATGCCGGAAGCATGGGAATCCCAAGTATCCTGCTGGAACGTGGACACAGTTCCCGCTGGTGCGAAGATCTGGTAGCGGAGGATGTTCATGATGTGAAGAATATCCTCAGACATCTGAGAATCCTTCGCGGGAAGTCCCATATTCATGGCAAACCACCGATAGAAGTAAGTCCTGTGATCTATGAAGATGCCCCGGTATCAGGCTGCTGGTATCCGGCGAAACAGCCCGGTGAGACCTTTAAAGAAGGCGAAGTACTGGGAAGAATCTGCGATTATTTTGGACGTGAACTGTTTGTATACAGAGCCAAAATGGGTGGTATTATTCTTTATCAGACCATCAGTCTGTGCATTATGAAGGATACGCCGATGGTTTCTTATGGTACCTGGGATGAGGATACACAGGGTAAGATTGAAGTAGGATGTGAAGTGTGCGGAAATGAGAAACATAAGCATGGACACCATCATCATAAATCAGAGGAAAAACATCATAAACGGCATGAACATCATAAGCATCATGAGGATAAATAAATACTTAAGTAAGACAGAAATGGGTTCGACCAACTCAAGTGAACAGCAAAGCAAATGAGCTTATCGGTTCGACATAAATATAAAAACAGGGTATAAAAATACGGCTGACTATATCCGGGTTAAATGCGGATATAGTGCAGCCGTATTTTATACTATAGCAAGCCTCTTAATCAATATGCATTATTTATGAGGCTTGCTATAATCTTCGTGAAACAGAATCTGTGTAAAGAATCTTACATCTGAGTCATCTGCCCAGCAGACCATACCTACTGCATCAGCCATTTTCTGTGCATCTACACTGTAGGCGGACATACAGGAACAATTCTTATACGGTCCTGCGCTCATGATCAGGATATCTTCTTTTCCCGCTTCCTGCATCTGTCTGGCAAGCTGTTCTGTAAGAATATTCTGTGCATGCTTCGCCTGCTTGAAAAGTACCGGATCCATGATCGGATCCTTCAGAACAGTCTGGAGAACCAGTGCCTTTTCATATTTCAATGCTTTTGCCTGCATTTCTTCTACAGTACCGCAGGCAGGCGGACATGCAGGAACCAGGTTATAATTTCCACAGAGATTGTCCTCGCAGAACTGTCTGTATTCCGGCACAAATACCAGATCCTTTGTATCCATGATCGCCGCATCTGCGAAACCCATGGAAAGTGCTTCTTTTATTAAATCCATAAGAATGACTCCCTTCTTAAAGCGGATTATTTTGGCTTGAACATATCAAGGTGAATTATAACATTTTGAAATAAATAAAATCAAGTTTTGTCGAGAACTTCTGATGAGGGAAACTTGATGTAACAAAAAACTTATGTTAACATATAGATATGCAAATTGGGGGATATTAATAAGAGGAAGTGATTATATGCCGGAAAATATCAGAAACATCATATATAGATTTTCTCAGGAGTTAAGACGTATTTTGGGCGATAAATTGACAAAGATTATCGTATATGGATCATATGCGAGAGGAGATTTTCGAGAAAATTCTGATATAGATATTATGATTTTGGTGAAAATGTCTGATGAAGAAATTCGATTAGTGAAGAATGATATTTATGATCTTGCATTTGAGTTTGAAATAAATACAGGAATAGAGTTCTCTCCCATCATTAAAAATGAAGACCAGTATGAGTATTGGATTGATACGTTACCTTTTTACCGAAATGTGCGAGATGAGGGGGTAGTGATCGATGAATGACAAAAAAGAGGATTTATGTATATACCGTATTCGGAATGCGGTGGAGACATTGGGAGTGGCAGTATTATGCTTAGAAAGTCAACATTATAAAGATTCAATAAATCGTAGTTATTATGCTGCTTTTTATGCAATAAAAGCAGTATTAGCTTTAGAAGAGATTGATTTTAAGCGTCATAAGGATGCGGTTGCGTATTTTAATAAAACTTATATAGCAAAAGAGATTTTTCCAAGAGAAATGGGAAAGAGGTTGGGAAGACTAAAGCAGGAGAGAGAAAATAGTGATTATGATGATTTTTACGTTGCATCTTTAAAAGATGCATCAGATCAATATAAGTCAGCGAAGCTTATTATTGAAAAGATAGAAGAATATCTGTCAGAGAAAGGTATTCAATATTAACTTGTCGACACACTAGAGAAATGAATTAGCGAGAGGAAATCTTATGAAGCTGACGGCAGAAAACAGCAAGGGTGAAAAAATGAAATACCGTCTTGCGCGGTCGATGAAGGAATGTATGAAAACGATGTCTGTAGATAACATCACAGTAAAACAGATCACAGAGAATTGTGGTGTTACGAGGCAGACTTTCTATCGGAATTTTATGGACAAATTTGACCTTATCAACTGGTATTTCGATAAGCTTCTGGCGAAATCCTTTGAGCATATGGGAATGGGAAAAACTGTTTATGATGCTCTGGTAAAGAAGTTTACCTATATTCAGGAAGAGCATGTTTTCTTTGCAGCAGCATTTAAGTATGACAGTCAGAACAGTCTGCGCCAGCATGATTTTGAACTGATCCTGGACTTCTATGAGAATCTGATTCGTGAGAAAACAGGAAGGATTCCGGATGAGACCATACATTGCATTTTGGAAATGTACTGCCATAGTTCTATTTATATGACTGTAAAATGGGTACTGGGAGAGTTGGAATGTGCACCGGAGGGACTGGCGAAAATTTTAGTTGACGGGATGCCTGGAAAACTCTCGGAATTGTTTGAAAAGCTGGAAATATTGTCATAAATATAACAATATTAATGCATAATTTTGCACCCAGTTTTTCGGCATTATTGCACAAATATTGTGAGAAGGTTACATTTGAGCTAAAGTGTAACTTTCTTTTTTTATTTTATATTGTTAAGATAATAACAAAGATAAGTGATGCGGAAACTTACCTAATACTGAAGAATACCGAAAGGAATGGAAATCATTATGGCAAACAGAATTAACTTAAATCAGACATCTTATCACGGAGCAGGAGCGATCGAGGAAATCGCAAACGAAGCAAAAGCACATGGCTTTAAGAAAGCTTTCGTATGTTCTGACCCTGATCTTGTAAAATTCCATGTAACAAGCAAAGTTACAGACATTCTTGAGAAAAACGGACTTGCATATGAACTGTATTCAGACATCAAACCGAACCCGACAATCGAGAACGTACAGCATGGTGTTCAGGCATTTAAGAATTCAGGCGCAGATTATCTGATTGCAATCGGCGGCGGTTCTTCCATGGACACTTCCAAAGCAATCGGTATCATCATTGCAAACCCTGAATTTGAAGACGTAAGAAGTCTTGAAGGTACAGCTCCAACTAAGAAACCCTGTGTACCGATCATTGCAGTTCCGACAACAGCAGGTACAGCAGCAGAGGTAACTATCAATTACGTTATCACAGATGTAGAAAGAAAACGTAAATTTGTATGCGTTGACCCACATGACATGCCGATCATCGCAGTTATTGATCCTGAAATGATGTCCTCCATGCCAAAAGGATTGACAGCTTCTACAGGTATGGATGCCCTCACTCATGCAATCGAAGGATATACAACAAAAGCTGCGTGGGAAATGACAGATATGTTCCATTTAAAAGCAATCGAGCTGATCTCCAAATCTCTCCGCGGTGCTGTTGAAAACACAAAAGAAGGTCGTGAAGGAATGGCTCTTGGACAGTATATCGCTGGTATGGGATTCTCTAACGTAGGTCTTGGAATCGCTCATTCCATGGCTCATACACTTGGTGCTGTTTATGACACACCACACGGTGTTGCCTGCGCAATGATGCTTCCAATTGTTATGGAATACAATCAGGAATGCACAGGTGAGAAATATCGTGAGATTGCCAGAGCAATGGGCGTAAAAGGTGTAGATGAAATGTCTCAGGATGAATACAGAAAAGCAGCAATCGAAGCAGTTAAGAAACTTTCTGTTGATGTAGGAATCCCGACTAAACTGGAAGCAATCAAAGAAGAAGACCTTCAGTTCCTGGCAGAATCTGCACACGCAGACGCATGCGCACCAGGAAACCCGAAAGATGCAAGCGTAGAAGATTTGAAAGATCTGTTCCGTAAGATTATGTAATTAATAATGGTTATAAGATGAAATAAAAAAAGCACCGGCTGTAATGGAGTACTGTCACAGTCAGTGCTTTTTTATTTCCCATAAGTGTGCTGATGCTCTGAGTGTGGCGGGATTGTGCATGAGAAGCAGTGCCATATGTAAGTGTAAACGGACGAGAATTTTGTTTATAAAATGATTAGAATTGGGACACTGATTAAACACATTTCTTTTGTATGATGGAAACGTAATGGGGAAAAAATGGTTATTTTGCAGTACAAATGTGGAAAAAAGGTAAGTTCTGCAAAGAAGTACAGAATAAGAAATATGAAAGACAGAAGAATAACAGCAGAGGTTTTTACAGGAGAAATAATATGACAGATGAAGAATACTATGAATTTATACAACCATATGAAGATGCTAAACAGATGCTTCTCACACGTCTTGATGTGTTGAATCACAACCTGTACGGTGAAGCATCTGCAAGACCGATCCACAACATCCAATGCAGGATCAAGAAGAAACAGAGCATTGAAGAGAAATTACAGCGAAAGGGAAAAGAACCTACTGTGATGAATGCGAAGGATTATCTTCAGGATATTGCAGGTGTCAGAGTAATCTGCTATTTTGTAGATGATATCTATAATCTGACAGAACTTCTGAAGAGTCAGAGTGATTTGATCGTGATCAAAGAACGGGATTACATTGGAAACCCGAAGCCAAATGGATATAGAAGCTATCATGTGATCGTAGGAGTGCCGGTATACTGTCTGGATGGAATGGAATACTTCCCGGTGGAGATACAGTTTCGCACTATGTCCATGGATTTCTGGGCCAGTATGGAGCATAGGATTTCCTACAAAAAGGAACGCACAGATAAAGAACAGCTAAAAGAGGAATTAAGAGAATATGCGAATATGCTGGTAGAGATCGAGAGCCGTTTTGAGCAGTATAATGAGACGGATCATCAACAGGAAAAAAGAACAGCAGAAGTAAAACAGTCACTGTAAAAGGTGGCTGTTTTTGTGTCTTGTATTTTTTATAGTGGGATGTTAGTATAACATTGGTTTATAGTACTCTTATATTATTTTCTGACAGCACCTTCAGAAAATAATATAAAGGTAACTATTCAGCAGTTTATTATCCTGCTGAGGTACTGAACAGTTGTGATTCTGGAAATAAGAGAAGGAGAAGCGTGTGAAATATAATCAGAAGAAGAAAAAAGAAAACATAGAGATATTTCTGTTTATCATGGTGATGGCTGTTTTTGCTGCTGTTCTGGGAGTTATGTCACTGGGAGAAAAGATGCAGCCGGTGAACCAGATCAGGAAGATATCTTCTGGCTGGTACTATTATGACAACGGAAAAAGAACAGAAGTTACTCTTCCGGATACAATACAGGCAGAGAAAGGGGAAGAACTGATATTATATAATGACGGGATTACTGATCTGGATGCCGGTAAGGTAGTTACAACCAGAGGTGCACAGTATGATCTGAAAATCTGGCTGGGTGACCGTCCCATCTATGAATATCAGGATACAACCTTTGTAAGGAATACGCAGATGAAATCAAAACTGGAATGTGTAGGGGAAATCCCTACAGACATGCAGAATGAGCCGCTGAAGCTGGTTTATTCAAATCCACATCACGGAAAGTACGTTTTGACTTCTGTTTATATTGGAACCGGAAGTGCAGTCATTGCTTTACATTTACAGAATTCAGGAATAGTTATAGGTATTGCTTTGTGTTTTCTTGTTTTGAGCGTTATTTCTCTGTTGATTACAGTTTATCTGAAATACCGTCAGATGCCGGATGCCAGATTTCGCGATGTAGCATTGTTCCTTATGATATGTGCAGTCTGGCTGATTACAGATTCTTCTGCGATCCAGACCTATAGCAGTCATCCGGATATGCTTTGTACGATTTCTTTTTATATGTTTATGTTACATTCGGTACCGATGCTGCATTTTGCCCAGAAAATAGGTGGACTGAAAAAGGAACGCATTTTGGATGCAGGAATTGCTGTGTTTTATCTGAATGCATTTATTCAGGGACTTCTGGCCTATTTCGGGGTATTCACGTTTGCAGATATGCTGTTTGTAACACATGTTCTGCTGATAACGTGGGTACTGATCGTAGCGGTACTGCTCTGGAAAGAATATAGAAAGAAGCCGGATCGAAGTGTGCAGATCATATTGATCGCTTATATGATATTATTGTTCAGTGGACTTTTGTCACTGTCATTGTACTGGCTGTTTGAAATATCCTATTATGGAGCAATATTTGAGTTTGGAATACTGGTATTTCTGGTTATGATCATTGCAGATACTGTGATCAGTCTTGTTGGAAAGGTCCGTTACCGGACAGAAATGCAGGCATATGAACGACTGATGAAAGAGGACTGGATGACCGGAATGCAGAGCAGGGAACCTTTTGAAAATCTGCTGGCGGAAATTCCGAAAACCATGAATGAGCATAAGGATATCCTGCTGGTCTTTATGGATATTGATTATCTGCGCAGGATCAATAATGATTTTGGCAGAGCGGCAGGAGATGAGGTTATTGTGGCGGCTGCCAGATGCATTGAGAATGTTTTTGGAGCAATCGGAAAATGTTATCGCACAGGAGGAGATGAGTTTGCGGTAGTTGTGTTTGATCCGGAGGAAGACAGGAATGCATTGTCTGAGAAACTGGATAAAGAAATAAGGCGTTATAACAGAAACAGCAGATATCGTATGTCTATTTCAAGAGGTTTCAGTTCAATTCGGGATGACAGGGGAAAGCTGAAGACAACTGGTGAATGGAAGTATGAGGCAGATACGAATATGTATCAGAATAAAATGAAAGAGAGAAAGACACATGAATTATAATATAAACTTTCAGGTAGCGGCAGTTATTATTACAGCGTTACTCTTATATCATTTTCTGACGCAGAAGAAACTGCATAATGCAAATGTGAAAACATTTACATATATACTTGTCCTGAGCGGTTTATATATTTTGTCTGACCTGTTGGGTACGCTGACAATTATGAATTACACAGCGGAAGATGAAGGAACTGTCATGGGTATTCTGACAGGAATCTATTTGCTTGATATTCTGATTCCTTATATTTTGTATTCATGTATTCCTGATTCGCGTGAAAATGAGAAAAAGAGCGGTGCATTATCTGTGATCTGTGCCGGGATTACGGTGGCTATGATGATAGCTGTACTTGGAAACCTTGGAAGCGGGGGATTTTTCTGTTTTGACAGTAATGGCGTTTTTCAAAAAGGAACAGGGTACGTGTTTCTTTATCTCTATGCCCTGGTTTATATCGTTCTGATAATGCAGCGTATGATCAGAAGCAGAGAGGACTATACGCCGGAAAAGATGAGTATTGCAGGCGAATTTCTTGTGATCGAAGGCGTATGTATAGGAGTGGAACTGTACACAGGGTACATATTTCTGTCAGATTTTGGACTGGCACTTGGTCTCATATTTCTCTATCTTATGATGAACAATCCAGGTGATTATATAGACAGTACAACAGGAGCATTTGATAAAAGGTATTTTGATAACTGGATACAGGAGAAATTTACCAAAGGAATCGAGTTTCATGTGATTGCTGTAGAGCTGTTTATGCTGAAACAGATTAATAAGGTTTACGGAAGTAGTACAGGTGATCTGCTTCTGGTACAGATTGCAAGAGAACTGCAAAACATTACAGGTTCTGTACAGGTGTTCCGAACCACAGGAAACTGTTTTCTGATCATTACAGATTCATTGACAGAATATGAGAAAAAAAGACAGGAGATTGAGAACTATTTCAAAGAACCTTTTGAAACTGACGGGGAAAAAATCACTTTTCCGGCAATCATCTGCGGGATTATCAACGGTGAAAAGATGGAGAAGGAAGATGTACTGCTGGCATATATCGAGTATCTGATATCTTTGGTAAAACGTGCAGATGAAACGGTAGTGATCCAGTCAGATGACAGGATTCTGGAGGGCTTCCGTTATGAAAAAGAGGTGGAGCATTTCCTGAAAACAGCAGTGGATAAAGACCTGTTTGAAGTGTACTATCAGCCGGTATTCTGGACAAAGGAAGATCGTTATATTACTCTCGAAGCTTTGAGCAGGCTGAAGCATCCCTGTATGGGAATGATCCCGCCGGATGTGTTTATCGGTATTGCAGAAAGGCAGGGGCTCATTGCACAGATCGGACTGCTTCAGTTCAGAAGGGTGTGCCGTTTTATTAAAGAGAATGAATATATGATGAAACAGATTAAGAATGTAAAGTTCAATCTGTCACCTTCCGAACTGCTAAAACCGGGACACAGTCAGCTTCTGATTAATATAGTGAAGGAGCATGAACTTTTACCGAAATATTTTCAGTTTGAGATTACTGAGACAGTGGCAACTGAATACAGTGAAAGTTTCTGCAAAGCTGTGGAGGATTTTACGAATGCGGGAATCGGATTATGTCTGGATGATTTTGGTTCAGGGTATGCAAATCTGAATGCAGTATTGAGACTTCCGTTTGATGTGGTGAAAATGGACAGATCGTTGTTAACAGGGATTACCTGTGATGAACAGGCTGCTGTTTTTTACCACAGTATTGTGACGGTTATGCAGAATATGGGTTATACAATTGTAGCAGAAGGAGCAGAAACAGAAGAAGAGGTGAGTCTGCTGAGAGAATGGGGCGTGGACATGGTCCAGGGATATTACTTCTCAAGACCACTTCCAGAGACAGAGCTGCTGAGACTTTTCATGTTATAGGAAATTACTCCGTAATGTACCTATAACATAAAAAAGCCTTCCGGGCAGAATCGCACTGCGCCGGAGAGAAAGCAGGTGTTGTTCAATCAGATATAAATGATTGAACGACATCTGCTTTTTTAAATAATTTAAAAACAGAAATACAATACACTTATAAAGATGTTCTTGCATATTCTATTTGCTTCCTTTATAATGTAACGTATCATTGTTTTATCAAATTAAAGGGAAAGAGGATTAAAGAAATGAAAAAAGTTTGGGACAAATGGACCAGGATTGCTCTTGTAAAGAGAATCCTGGTTGGCCTGATCCTGGGTGCGATTCTGGGAATTGCTGTACCGCAGGCAACAGGAATCGCAATTCTGGGTGATGTCTTTGTAAGTGCGTTAAAGGCAATTGCACCTTTGCTGGTATTCTTCCTGGTTATCAGTTCCCTGTGTAATGCAGGAAAATCTCACGGAGGAGTTATTAAGACAGTTATCATTCTCTATATGTTCAGTACAGTTCTGGCAGCAGTGATCGCAGTATTTGCGAGTATGGCATTTCCTGTAAAGATGACACTTGCAAATGCAGCAACAGATACAAGTGCACCACAGGGTATCGTTGAGGTATTAAATAACCTGCTTCTGAACGTAGTTGCCAACCCGGTATCTTCACTGGTAAATGCAAACTATGTAGGGATCCTGATGTGGGCTGTTCTTCTTGGGCTTGCTTTTCGTGCAGCTGATAAGATGACAAAGAAGGTTCTGGCTGATGTTGCAGATGGTATTTCCATGGTAGTAACCTGGATCATTAATCTTGCACCTTTTGGAATTTTTGGTCTGGTATTTAACACAGTATCTACAAACGGTCTGGATATCTTTACGACTTATGGAAAACTGTTGCTTCTTCTTGTAGGATGTATGCTGTTTATCTATTTTGTGACCAATCCGCTTCTGGTTTACTGGTGCATCCGCCAGAATCCATATCCGCTGATTTTCCAATGCCTGAAGAGAAGTGCGCTGACGGCTTTCTTTACAAGAAGTTCCGCAGCTAATATTCCGGTAAACATGAAAGTCTGTGAAGAGATGGGACTGGACAGAGATACTTATTCTGTAACCATTCCGCTTGGTGCAACTATTAATATGGATGGTGCGGCTATCACTATTACGGTTATGACAATGGCAACTGCATTTACTCTTGGTATTCATGTAGATATTCCGACAGCAATTATCCTGAGTCTTCTTGCAGCTCTGTCAGCATGTGGCGCTTCCGGTGTAGCCGGCGGATCACTTCTTCTGATCCCGATGGCATGCTCTCTGTTCGGAATTTCAGATGACATTTCCATGCAGGTTGTTGCAGTAGGATTTATCATTGGCGTAGTTCAGGATTCTGTAGAAACAGCTCTGAACTCTTCTTCAGATCTTCTGTTATCTGCTTCCGCAGAATTCAGACAGTGGAGACTTGAAGGGAAAGAGATTAAATTTAAATAAGATTGCAATGAGTGAAACGGTCGTCCGGTATGGACGGCCGTTCTTTTATAAGGTACAACTATAAAAATGATTGCTACATATTCGGGAATTTTTGTGCATACACTGTAAAAACAGCGTCTTCGGAGGCTTATCCGTGAAAGATTATATCGAGGAGCGGGCAGTGGAAATTGCAAATTATATTATTGATACAAAGGCAACGGTGCGTCAGGCGGCGAAGAAATTCGGGATTAGTAAGAGCACTGTACATATGGAAGTAACAATATAGAACGGTTCGTTTGGGTAATAGAATAAGAAAAACCAAGGAGGAACGAACCATGAAGGATTTGAAAACAAGAATTACGGAGAATGGCATTGATTATGTACTTGTCGGGGATTATTATATCCCAGACTTGAAGCTGCCGGAGGAAAAGCGATCTATCGGTAAGTGGGGACGAATGCACAGGGAGTATCTGAAAAAGCAGTGCTACGGTAGATATTCCAGTTTACTGCTGACCGGAAAACTTTGGAGCTATCTGGAGGATTTGGACGAACAAGCGGAGGAACGGTTTACGTGTATTGTTGATCAGATGAAAGCGGCTGAGGGAGTGACGGAGGAATTGAAGCGGAAAGATGCTATGCTTTGGGTACAACGGTGTAATAATATTAGAAACAGAGCAGAAGAAATTGTACTGAACGAAATGGTTTATATTTAGTATGGAGCAGTCAGCCGAAAGGCTGGCTGTTTTTCTTTTCCTAGCGACAGAAAATGATTGACAATGTTATAAGACTGTGGTAGTCTGAAAACAAGAACAGACTACTGTAGTCTTATAGGAGGCGAAACAAGTGACAGAGGAAAATATCAAACTTTTTGATTCGGAATTAAAGGTAATGGATGTTCTGTGGAAGGATGGTGACGTGCCAGCGAAATATGTTGCAGATACTTTAAACAGAGAAGTCGGCTGGAATAAAAACACAACGTATACATTGATTAAGCGGTGTATCAATAAAGGCGCGATTGAACGAACGGAACCGGGATTTATGTGCCATGCGCTTATAGCAAAAGAACAGGTACAGGATCTGGAAACAGATGAACTTATTGATAAGATATATGATGGATCTGTTGACAAGTTGTTTGCGGCACTTCTTGGCAGAAAAAAACTTTCTATGGAGCAGATTAAGAACCTGAAGCAGATCGTCAGTGAATTGGAATGAGGTGATGTATATGAGCCTGCTGCAAATGAGTTTTCTGGGAACGGTTATTATTTTACTTATTGTGGTATTAAGGGCTGTGCTTATCAACAGATTACCGAAGAAAACATTTTTGATTTTATGGTGGATTGCATTAATACGGTTATTAGTTCCATTTTCCATAAAATCAGTCACAAGTATTTATTCTCTGTTGCAGAGTATTTATTCTGATATAAACCCAGTGAGAACGGCGCAAACGACAACATTTTTACCCATTCATGGGAATATGCCTGAGATAGCAAATGGATTATCAGAGGCTATGGTACAGAGAACAGAATCCATTTCGATTTTGAGTGTAATATGGCTGGCAGGTCTGTTACTTTGTTTTGGATTTTTTGCGGTTTCCTATATAAAATGTTATCGGGAATTTCGATTTTCGCTGCCTGTTGAAAATGATATTTTGGAAGCATGGAAGGAAAAACATCCACTAAAAAGGAGTCTATCCATCCGGCAGACAGAAACCATAGCTGCACCACTTTCTTATGGTGTGATTCGCCCAGTTATTTTAATGCCGAAAAATACAGAATGGAAAAATATTTATCAGCTTCGTTATGTGTTGGAACATGAATATGTGCATATCAGACGGCTTGATATGCTTACAAAGCTGATAATGATTGCTGCAGTATGCATTCATTGGTTTAATCCTCTTGTGTGGGTAATGTATATTCTTTTTAACAGAGATTTGGAATTATCCTGTGACGAAACCGTAGTCCGTAGATTTGGAATGGATATAAAGTCGGTATATGCAACTGCTTTAATATCTATGGAAGAAAAAAAGAGCGGACTGACACCATTATGTAACAGTTTCAGTAAAAATGCGATTGAAGAGAGGATAAGAGCAATTATGAAGATAAAGAAGACATCTAAGTTTGCAGTAATTATAAGTGCAGTATTGGTAATTTGCGTGACAGGTGGATTTGCAACTTCCGCATCATCCTTGGAGAAAAAGACAGAGACAGCGCAAGAAAACGGTGAAACAACAGTTGCTTTAAACGAAGTGAATATCCGGGAAGATGAATCACTTTCAAGTTCGGATGTGGAATGGTGGACAGCAGAAGAGTATGCGAAATGGCTGGACGAGGAAAAAGAAGTTCTGCAGTCTATGATTGGTGAAAAAGCTTATACAGGCGGCGACGGATGGTTTGTATGGACACAGGAAAAGGTAGATGAGACGATTGCACTTTATGAGGATAATCTTCAAAAAATAAAAGATGGGATGAAGTTGTCGAAATCATCTGATGATGCAGTGGGAATTACAATGGCATATTCTCCGGAAAATATAGAATATGCGAAGCAGGAAGCAGAAACGGTCACCGAAAATAAAGACAGTAATGAAAATGTATTCAGCGAAGAACAGCTTTCTGAATATGCAAAAGCGGGAATAACTTACCAGAAAGAAACAGGATTTCTGATGTATGATGGAAAGACCATTGGATATTTCCGGGATGAGTTTAAGCCGGGTACTTATACAATAAGTTCCAAACGTGGAGGTACGCTTCGAGTTGAAGTGCAAAGGGAAAACTATGGCACCATCACAGACGTAAAGGCAGAACCGTTATCAGATGATTTTTGGTCAGAACCGGCAGTATTGGTTGAAAGTTCCGGCGGAGAAGCTGTAACTGCAGATGAAATGAAAGGATCTGTTTTTGAAGAAGGAGGAAGTGAGAACATAGCGGCTGATGACATGGGCGAATATAGCAGTGAAGAGGGAAAAGGTCTTAATATTGCTGTTCCACAGGAGTATGCTGATTATGGAGTATCTTGTGATGCTCAAGGAAACTGGGTTTATAATGGTAAGATTATAGCAGATTTATATGATGAGGGAAGGGGAATCTTTTCTAACAGCAACGGAACTATGTACATTGAAGTAACGAGAGACAAAAGTGGAAAGATCAGCAGCTTTCAAAAAGTAAGCAAAAATAGAATGCAGGAATTATTTACTGAATTTAATCCGGAAGCGGAAACATTTGATGGATATACTTCAGAGGCGAAACATTAAGTTAGTATTAAATGAAACGAGGACGATTAGGTGGGAAAAATATTGCTGGTATCATTCGAGGGAGCTGAGGAAGATTTGGTAAATTCTGTTATTTCTGTGTTAGATTCCGGCAGAGAGAAATTTCTTTTTCAGGAAATACAATTTCAATCGAAAATATGGCATAAGGGTATAGCGATTGATTTGAAACGGAGAGAAGTCGTTCGTGATAATAGAAAAATAGAATTAACTTACACCGAGTTTGAAATCCTGCAGTTATTAGCACAAAATCCAGGAAGAGTATTTAGTAAAGAACAGATTTATGATATAGTCTGGAAAGAATCCTATTTTGGCGATTACAATATAGTAATGAGCCATATCAGTCATATTCGTGAGAAAATAGAAGATGATCCGGGTAACCCGGTATATATTCAAACCGTCTGGGGTGTAGGATACAAGTTCAATGAGAAGGCAGGCAGCGAGTAAATTCGCTGCCTTTCCTTTACAGGGATGGATTCAGATTTTGCTGAGTTTTAAGATAATATTGCTCTGCTGATACAACCAGTCTGTGAATTCTGTCGGACTGGTTGCTCCTGCCTTTACAGCTTTCTTACGCTGCAGAGCTTCTTTCTTAAAAAGGTCAAACGCATTTTTCATTTCTTCCAGGCGTTCAATCGGAAAATTAGCAGTTTTTTGGGACTTATTGATTTTATTACGCCAATTCTGGCATTCATTTTTATAAAGCAGATCATAGTTATTTTCTCTGGCTCGTTCATCAAACTCCCTTTTGTTTTGAAGTGCCTGTGCTTTACGGCACTTATCACTGCACAGTTCATAACGCTGGCTTTTTGCCAGAAAATATTTTCCACAGACTTTGCACTGACGGAAACAAAGGCCCCAGTCATTCAGTCGATTCAAGTAATAAGTGATAAGCGGATAAAAAGAGCTATAGGCAGCTACGCATTCTGTTCTGCGCCTATTATCCGGAAACCAAAGTTCAAGTCGAGTGATTTCAGCAGGAGTGTTGCGGAAATAAAGACTGCCAGTATGAAAACGTTCTGGTTTTCCGGTATCAGAATTAAAATTCATGACATTTTCTGTTTGGAATGCCTGAGTCAAAATTTGGATTTTTTCTATAAAACGATCACAGGCAGTATTACGGTCACGATATTCCCTTGTAACAAGATATTCATTCCAAATACGGAATGTAGCATACATTCTCACCGGATCACCGGTGAGATATTTTTTTGCCAGAAAATCACCAGCAGTCTGTTCCAGTGCAGGCTGTTTCCAACGGTTAGTGTGCAATGCATCACGTAGGGGAGCAAGTCCATATATATTCCAGTTCTTTTCTTTATCATATTCAAAATCTATCAGAAAACGTCCTAGAGGACGTGTTATATCATATATGACATCGTTATCTTTATTTCCGTCCAGTCGAAAACGGATTTGCTGTTCCGTTCCGATTAAAATTCGCTCCTTCATTTTGTCTCTATCCAATGCCAGAACGAAGAGGATGTGGTCGTAGCAAGGTTCTTGCCTTATAAATTGATAAGCCATTTCTATTTGCTCCTGTTTTGTATGGTAATTTTAAAAAATATAATATTAGTTACATTTATGGTATCGCGAAAGTATTGAAAAGTCAAGATGAGATTGATAAGATACGATTGAATGGTAATTTCGTACTATGCAGTGTACTTTGACAACTTTATGACCGTCTAACCTGAGATAAACCGCCATGACCTTCGATAAAAGAAGTGAGCGCATCCGAATGGATGACGTGTTGTATGCCTTGACAGCAGTATGACTCAGGAAACAGGAAAGAGAAAACGGCAATGAGAAGCTAAAAAAATGAGATCAAAAATGGAGGAACAACATGAGTGAAAATAAGAGATTAAACAATTATGATGAACTGCCTCTTGTACTGGATGTGGCTGATATTCAGCGGATTATGGGGATTTCCAGAGTAACGGCTTATGAACTGGTTCATACACCCGGTTTTCCGGCATTTCGAAGCGGCAGATTAATTAAGGTTAGTAAAATTGCTTTTTTCGAATGGATGGCAAAGGGGAATGGAAGGGTGCCGGAGAATAGTAACTAAATCTGGAGCAGAGCGGAGAGCGAAGTCTTTTGTGCAGGTTAAGGGCGGCAGCCATTGCCCAGTGAGTTGATGCGTGCGTCTACTCGTACTGGGTATTACCTGACGCAAATTCACGCAGGTTTGCAGCTTCGCTGCCTTATTTAATTTGGAAAAACGTGAAAAAGGAGGGCAAGAAAATTATTGAAAGCAACAAGACACAATGGACGCTCCGGGAAAAATGGCACTTATAATCCCAGGCATAATGATCGCCGTTTCGACTTGGAAAACAGTGAACATATTGATGCTGGAAGAGTCAGAGAAAATATTTACTGGGACTGTTACCGTGGCTATACCACAATGCAGAACAGGGAAGAAGATTCTCAGGATATCAGTTTTGAGAAAATTGAATGTACTTTTTATCAGGAACATTATGGAAAATATATAGAAGCGCAGAATGAAAGAAATGCAAGAACCCGTCATACAGAGCGTAACCGATCTGTGGAAGATTTACTAAAGAACAATAAAACCTGTCCAGAGGAAACTATTTTTCAAATAGGAACAGTAGAAGAATCTGTTTCCTATGAAATATTACTTGCGGTCGTACAGGACTTTACAAAGCAGTTCACAAATCGGTTCGGTTCTCATGTCCATATTCTGGACTGGGCACTGCATTTGGACGAAGGAACGCCGCACATTCATGAACGTCATGTTTTTGATTGTGAGAATAAGTACGGGGAAATCTGTCCCCAGCAGGAAAAAGCACTGGAAGAATTAGGGATTGCACTTCCAAAACCGGATAAACCTAAAGGCCGCAATAATAATCGAAAGCAGACTTTTGATGCTATTTGCCGGACAATGCTTTTTGATATAACTCGAAAATACGGGTTGCATCTGGAAGAAGAACCGTCTTATGGAGGGCGAGATTATCTTGAAAAGCAGGATTATATCCTGTTTAAGCAAAAGGAACAGATGAAAAACCAGACAGAAATACTGGATACACTTACTTTGAAAATTGAAGAAGTAGAAGCTTTGATCGATGAAGTTTCAGATATTGCTTACGACAAAGCTGTGGAGGTTGTGACGGATGAGGTCAGAGTGGAAACCCATAAAGAAGACATTCGTCTGGTAGAACAGTCAAAGGCGTGGGTGCTTTCCCCTGAGCGCAAGGCTTCCCAAAAAGAAAGAACTTATGCTGTAAGTCGATTGGACGGAGTAATTACCAAAATTACAAAAGCTATGCAGACAGCAGTTAAAACAATCCAGACCACGCTGATAAAACCGGAAGTCAAAAAGGTGAATACCGAACAGATTAAGAAAAAAGCCAGAAGTTCCATTCTGGATAGGCTGGCAAAAGCAAAAATTACTGCGGAACAGGAGAACCGAGAGCGATGGGAACACGAAGGAAGAACTAAATTGGGAAGGAACGATATGGAGTTGTGATGTAAAGAAAAGAGGAAAAGGATGAATATATTTGAAGCAGTTAAACAGTCTGTGACTACCCGGCAGGCTGCAGAAAGCTATGGAATACGGGTAAACAAGAATGGAATGGCGGTCTGTCCATTTCACCGTGACAAGAATCCAAGCATGAAAGTGGACAGGCGTTTTCATTGTTTCGGATGTCAGGCAGATGGGGATGTGATTGATTTTACGGCACACTTGTACAATTTAAAACCAAAAGAGGCGGCAGAGAAATTGGCAAGAGATTTTTCTATACATTATGAGAACATGGGGCACAGCCCGCCACAGAGAAAACAAATCAAACGACAGCTAACACAGGAACAGAGGTATCTGCAGGCAGAAAATAGATATTTCCGTGCACTGGCAGATTACCTGCATTTGTTGAAACAGTGGAAAGAAGAGTGTGCTCCGAAACAGGTGGAAGATGTCTGGCATCCGCTGTTTATGGAGGCATTGGAAAAAATATCAGAAACAGAGTACCTGTTGGATACATTATTATCAGGCACATTAGAAGAACGAGTTGCCGTAGTGGTGGCTCATGGGAAGGAGGTGACAGCGATTGAACAGAGAATTTCAGACTTTATCACCACAGACACGACAGGAATTGTGCGAAGTAATGGATATAATGGAAACGGAGTTGACAGTAGAGGAAATCAGAGAACAACTGGAAATGACACAGAAGGGTGCTGTGAAAAACAATCGGCATAACTGTAAGCTAATTTTAGAACATGATCCTCTGTTAAAAGATGTATTCCGGCACAATATTTTGACTGAGCAGACAGACATTGTAAAACCCGTGTGGTGGGAACGGATAAGCCCGGCATTCACAGATATGGATTTGAACTATATTATGCTTTATTTGGAAGAGACTTACGGTCTGACGATGGATAAGATTGTGCAGAAAAGTATTGTCCATCAGGCAGATCGGAACAAATATCACCCTGTCCGGGATTATTTGAACAGTCTGCAATGGGATGGGCAGGAACGTATCCGCTATGTGCTGCATCATTTTCTTGGTGCACCTGTGGATGAGTTGACCTATGAAAGTATGAAAATGTTTTTGCTGGGAGCTATTGCCCGTGCGTTCCGCCCCGGAATTAAGTTTGAATATATGCTCTGTCTGGTCGGGGGTCAGGGCGTGGGAAAATCTACATTTTTTCGTTTCATGGCAGTAAAGGATGACTGGTTCACTGATGACATCGGCAAACTGGATTCGGAAAAAGTTTATTGTCAGCTTCGTGGTCATTGGATGATTGAAATGTCTGAAATGGTCGCAACGGCACGCTCTAAGAGTATTGAGGAAACAAAGAGCTTTCTGAGCAGGCAGAAAGAGACTTATCGGGATTCTTATGCAGTATATGCTCTTGATCGTCCGAGGCAATGTGTATTTGGAGGAACATCCAATATTAAGCGATTCCTGCCGTTTGACCGTACCGGAAATCGAAGATTCGTTCCGGTTCAGACGAACCGGGCAGAGATGGAGGTTCATATCCTCGAAAATGAGAAGGAATCCAGACAGTATATTGATCAGGTGTGGGCGGAAGCAATGATGTTGTACCGTAATGGAAATTTTAAACTGGCGTTTTCAAAGGAAACAGAAACACAGCTTGATAAACTGCGGCAGGAGTTCATGGCGGATGATACGGAAGCCGGAATGATACAGGCATGGCTGGATGAACATGAAGACAGAAAAGTCTGTTCATTGATGCTTTTTAAAGAGGCACTGGACAATCCTTATGTAAAGCCGAAGAAGGCGGAGACAGACCGCATCTGTGAAATCATGAATACAAGCATTGTGGGTTGGAAACAGGGGACGATGACAAGATTCAAGGATTACGGTACACAGCGTTCGTGGGTATGTGTAAACGAAAACTGTAAACGAGACGCAAAAGACTTAAAAAATGAAAATGACTGGCATCCGATTACTGAGAAGGAAGCCCGGCAGGTGGAGTTACCTTTCCAGTAAAATGCCAGTCAGGTTTACGGTAGTTGGCGTGTTGTTTACACTTTTTTCTATGGATATTGCTTTGACTTGTAGAATTTGTAAACAGTAAACAGATATATAAGAGTAATTTGGTATTGAGGAAAGAAAACTGAAAAAACAAAAAGAATTAGATTTTTTGGAGTTTGTTTACAGCGGTGGTTTACAACAGGGATGCCCCTTTGACCGGCATCTATTTAAGTTGAACAGGAATGGCATTTGGCAGGACTATTTCAAAAAACATTTTCATAGTTATGGACAAAGACATACGGGAGGAGGTGGAAATTCCGCTATGAAAAAGAGAAAACTTAATTATCGATTCCATAATCCAAACACTGCGGAAGTAACCGCCGACTATCTGTTAAAGATATTGATTGAAGCAAATGCAAGTAAGGTGGAACAGGCAATACAAGAAGCAGCGGATGAGCTTCCCAATGAACCAAAACATGATGGAGGGTGTCCTGCGTAGCGCGTGGGATGCCTTTTATTTTTTTGCTATTGCTTGTGTTCTGTCTGAAAATCAGTTAAAATTAGTTCTAGAAAGTCATAGATTAGTCATAGAATTTAGTCATAGAAAATTTTGAAAGGCGGAAGAATATGATATATACGGATAGCCAATTAAAAGAAAAGATTGTTCGCATGATAGAATCTTTTGAAAATGAAGTTGTAGAATTTAAAGAAGCACGCACAAATTATTCGTTTAATGACATTGGTAAATATTTTTCTGCACTTAGCAATGAAGCAAATCTTCGGGGATTACAGGAGGCGTGGCTGATTTTCGGAATTTCGGATGATAAACGATATGTAGGAACGGAATTTCGGAAACAGGGAAGTCTGCAAAGTTTGAAAAAGGAAATCGTAAATGGAACCAATGAACGATTGACATTTCTGGAGATATACGAACTGACAATGGAAAAATGTCGAGTGATAGCATTTCAAATTCCTCCAGCTATTAGGGGGATTCCGACAACATGGCAAGGGGCAGCGTATGCCAGAGAGCATGAATCTATATCACCGCTTCCGATGAATAAAGTAGATCTACTTAGAAGTCAAATAGGAATGGATTGGTCAAAAGAAATTGTAGAAGATGCAACGATAGAAGACTTGGATGAAGAAGCGATTAAAAGAGCAAGAGAACTTTTCTCAAAACGTCAGAGTGATCGAAAAAAAGCACAGGAAGTTTTAAAGAAACTGTCTGATATTGAGGTTTTAAATAAAGCTGGTATTACAATAAAAGGAAAAATCACCAGAACGGCATTATTGTTATTAGGAAAAAGTGAGGCTAAATATTTCTTTGATGGCTTTATTCCTAGAATTACCTGGACACTTTATAATGCAGATAATTCGGTAAAAGCTTATGAACATTTTGATATACCGATGTTAATGGCAGTGGATAAGGTATATTCCAGGATCAGAAATGTAAAGTATCGTTATATTGCCGGACAGCAGACTTTGTTTCCGGATGAAGTAGATCAATATGAACCAGAGCTGATCAAAGAGATTATTAATAACTGTATTGCTCATCAGGACTATCGCTTGCGTGGAAAAATCAACGTAGAGGAATTTGAGGACAGACTGGTATTTATCAATGAGGGGGCTTTTATACCAGAAACTATTGAACAAGCACTGGAACCGGGATATAAACCACCGTATTATCGAAATGTGTTTTTGTGTAACGCAATGGTAAATCTGTATATGATTGATACAAATTCAATGGGAATACCAATGATGTATCAGATACAGCGTGATAAATGCTTCCCATTGCCGACATATGATTTGAACACAATTAATAGAGTTACAGTGACTGTGTACGGAAAGATATTGGATAAGAATTATACTCAGCTTTTATATTCCAATGAAGATTTAGATATGAGAACTGTATTTTTGTTGGATAAAGTTCAGAAACAGGAAGTAGTTTCTAAAGAAAGCTTTAAGGATTTGAAGAAAAAAGGTCTTGTGGAAGGACGTTATCCTAATGTTTTTGTATCTTTCAAGGTGGCAGATATTGTCGGACAGAAAGCTGCTTATGTTCGAAATAAAGGGTTAGATGATGATATTTGCAAGCAGTTAATTATAAAAGCACTTCAGTCAATGGGAGAAGCCAGCAAAAGAGATTTAATGGAAGTACTGGAAAAAGCATTGCCAGAAGTACTTAGCGATGAACAGAAATCGAAGAAGGTTTCTAATTTGTTACAGGCAATGAAAAAGGATGGAATTGTTGTTACAACAGGAACTAATAGGTATGCAAAGTGGTACTTGATAAAAAATGATTGATTTACAAAAATGCGAGGGGGATGAAAAATGAAATATATTACACAAGATTGGACATCTACTAAGGATGGATATTTATTTTTTGTTCAAAGACTACAAGAAATGTTGTTTCATTATTCAGATGATATTGTTAAAGCGCCTGTTCATAATACACAAACATTATTAGAAGAATATGTTGATACTGAAAAAGATGTGGTGAAAGGGAGTATTAAGCAATATCAATTAGATATAATTGCAAAAGAGATTAAGTCGAGTTTAATGACAGACGTTATTGTTCGAGAGTTGTATAAATATGAAGTTATTGAAGAGATGGCAAAATTTTTAGATAAAGATCAAAGAACAGCGGTACATTATATATTCAATAAGATACCAAAGAAAAAGTACTATGAAATATGTTGTAAATACTTGAAAGAAAATTTGTCGGAATCAAACCGTAAAACAGAAATTGAAAAAGGACTTCGTGCTTGGCTTGCTTTTTTGCTATGGCATGGATATTCATCGGAATATATATATAGATTCCTGAGAAATATATTTGAGGAAAGTATAAATGATCCAGAAAAAAAAGCACAGATTTTTTTGAATAGGTTTGATTTTGAAATTGGTAAATACAAAGTGTACTTTGTTTTTTATGAAAAATTAAAGCCATATCAAAAGTTGTTAAATGAAAGATTGCATATTTCGTTTGAAGATGATGGTTGCTTTAAACAGATTAAAAGAAAGCAAAAGTCCTTTATAGGGGTTATGGAAACAAAGGCATATGATAATTATTCAGCAATGAAACGAGCGTATTCTGCATTAGAAATTTTTTGAGATATTTAGAAGTTTTTTTGAATGATAATATCAGTGTAATAGGTAAAAACGGATTGGTAATTCGACAAGATACCCAAGAGGGAATAATTCTTCCCGTAAAAGCGTTTGGGTATAAAAGTATCAAGCCTGAGCCACGAGAAAATTTTAAAACTGAAATAGATACAATTGTTTTGGGATGCCAAGAAAAAGGAAAGGAAACTTATTCTCAGCTTAATAAGATTGTTGATTTGCATAATGCGGCATTAAATCAACAAGACTTAAATGATGCATTTCTTAATTTGTGGTCAGCGTTGGAGGTTGCAAGTGTTACAGATAGTTCAAAATCCAAAATTGAAAGCGTTACTGATAATATAGTTTCCATTCTACAAAATGACTATTTCGAATGCATATTTTCTAATATACTTGACGATTTGAAAAATAATTTAGGTAATCGAAAAGTAAGTTTGTTGCTTAAAGATATAACAGAATTCGATAAAGAGATTTGTAAAATCGCAGGCTTTATATTTCTTGAAAAATATGAGAAATATCGAGAAGATTATTTTGCGAATGAGCTTAAGTATTATCCCAATATACGTTATAAAATATATAACTTATATGAGCAAAGAGAAAATCGCGAAAAATTATGGCATCTTTCCGAAAAGTATTGTCAAAGAATTGAATGGCATCTTTATCGCTTATATAGGCTTAGAAATGCTATTGTTCATGCAGGGGAAAGCCATAAACGAATACAAATGTTAGGAGAACATTTGCATATCTATGTGGATCGTGTAATTCTTGAGTTGATGGTTAAATTAGCAAAAGATAAATGCCTTGGGACGATACAAGATGTTTTTACAGATACATATTTGTTATTGAATAAAAAGAAAAAAAATTTAAAAGAACCAGGTAATGTTGATGAACAATCCATTATGCTATTGTTAGAAAATTTTTTTATCGAAGAGTAATGCATATAAGGAATATTCTGAAGAAAGGGTATTCCTTATTTTGCTATTTACAATTATATTTTAGATGGTACAATAAAGTTGTAACAGAACGACTTAAATATAACAGAAAGGTATTAGATATGAATATAGCTGCTTATTGTCGTGTCTCCACTGATAAAGCTGATCAGCTCAACAGTCTGGAAGCTCAAAAGCAATTTTTCTCTGAGTACACCCAGCGTACTGGTGACAACTTAGTTAGATTATATGCAGATGAGGGTATTTCAGGCACGAAAATAAAAAATCGAAAAGAATTTTTACGCATGATGGCTGATGCTGAACATGGACTATTTGATATGGTAGTAGTAAAGGACATCTCTCGCTTTGCCAGAAATACTGTAGACCTTCTGCAGAATGTCCGCAAACTGAAAGCATTAGGAATCGAGACACAGTTTTTGACGGCCAACATGACCAGCATGGGAAACAGTGAATTTGTTCTGACAATCTTCGGTGCATTGGCGCAGGAAGAAAGTGCCAATACTTCAAAGCGTGTGAAATTCGGCAAGAAAATGAATGCTGAAAAAGGACGAGTTCCGAATATTGTGTACGGATATGATAAAACCATTGGAGATTACTTTAATTTGGCAATCAACGAGGAAGAAGCAGCTGTTATCAGGCAGATTTATAAATGGTATATCGAAGAAGGATATGGTGCCGCCAAGATTGCAAACATGCTGAATGCGAAAGGCATCCGAACAAAGCGTAATTGTCAGTGGAGCCAGAATGCGACGTGCCGGATTTTAACGAATGAACTTTATACCGGAAAAATTATCAATGGAAAGCAGGAAGTAACTGACTTCCTGACCGGACAGAGAACGGAAAAAGATGAAACGGAGTGGATGGTAACAGAACGTCCGGAACTGCGGATTATTGAGCCGGAAATGTATGAAAAGGCACAGGAGATTTTGGAGTGCAGAAGCAAGACTTTTAAATTAACAAAGGAACGGCAGAGCAATAAGTATTTGTTTTCTACTCTGATTAAATGTAAGGAATGTGGCTGGTCATTTCGACGAACTGTTCGTACTTATAAGAATACTTATATTCGCTGGGTATGTTCCGGTCATAATGGACGTGGGGCGGATAGCTGCCCGAATGCTCAGACAGTGGACGAGGAAGAGTTGATTGAAGTTCTGTCCGAATACTTTTCCGAGCTGCTGAAAGCAAAGAAAAATGTAATTCGTCACGTAACAGGCGAATTCCAGAGGGTTTACAAAGCCAAGGATGAGAACCTGAATTACGAAAAGGAATTGAACGCACAGCTTCACAAGCTTCAAAAAATGCGTCAGAAATACATGGATATGTACACCGATGACCTCATTACACGTGAGGAACTGAATGAAAAAATCGGCGGCACAAAACAGGAAATCGAGCGTCTGGAGAATGAGTTGAAAATGGTTGCTTATCACCTGACAAAAGGTGAACAACTGGAAACAATCTTGAATCGCACGTTTAAAGAGATTGAAGATATTTCCGATGTTCACCAGATGACCAATGCACAGCTTAAACGGATTATCCAGAAAATTGAAGTAGACAAGGATGGTAACGTAGATATTTACTTACGAATCTTCGGTGATTTAGGCTTAGATGAAACCGTTCTAATTAGTGACAACCAAACATAAGGACTGCACTGACCGTCTCAGTCAGCTCAATCCGGGACTGGCATGTGAAGTGAGACAGGTTCTGGATGTGAACAAGCAGGAGCGGCATATCAGAGGTGGGCTCGCTACCAGAGAGAAATATTTACATCAGCATTAACAAAAATGGCTGCTGTCGGATATGACAGTAGCTTTTTTGATACATTTTCTGTATAATAAATCCAGATATTTCAGGATATTTTGTATATACATAAGGAGAACAAGAAGATGGCATTAATGGAAGTGAACTTCTTTTCAAAAGCACTGATGCGTCCGGTAACGATGAATGTAATCCTGCCGGTTGATAAAGTGTTTTTTGGAGAAGAAACAGAAGAAGAGAACAAACCATTTAAGACTTTGTATCTGCTTCACGGAGTAATGGGAAATTACACAGACTGGGTAACAGGAACATGTATTAAGCGATGGGCAGAAGAAAAGAATCTGGCAGTAGTTATGCCTTCCGGAGCAAATATGTTCTATATGGATCATCCGAATGCAAATGAAAACTACAGTGAATTTATCGGAAAAGAACTTGTAAAGATCACACGAAGAATGTTTCCGTTATCCCACAAAAAAGAAGATACATTTATCGCCGGGTTATCTATGGGAGGATACGGTGCAATCCGAAATGGTCTGAAATACCATGATACATTCGGATATATCGCAGGCCTTTCGTCAGCCATGATACTTGAAAAAATGGGGACAACAGATGACAGTTCTCCTATGTTCTTTGAGAAAAAAAGTTTTCTGGAGAGTGTATTTGGAAATCTGTCCCGGATCAAAGACTGTGAGATCAATCCGGAATGGATTGCCGAAAATATGAAAAAAGATGGAATCCCATTTCCGCATATGTACCTTGCCTGTGGACTGGATGATCCGCTTCTTCCTCCGAACCGTAAGTTCAGAGATACCATGCAGAAACTGGGTGTGGATGTAACTTACGAGGAAGGTCCGGGAGCACATGAGTGGGATTTCTGGAATCGTTATATTAAGAAAGTCCTGGACTGGCTGCCTCTTGATAGGGACAGCAAAGAAGGGATGAACAGTGGGAATGTAGGACTGTAAATGAGAGAGTTGCAACAGATGGATATGAAATCTGTTGTGGCTCTTTTTATTTCTGTTGCAGGAAATTACTCCGTAATGTTCCTGTAACAGAATAAAGCCCTATGGGCAGGACTCCTTCTTAATACAAAATTATCATAGCAATTCTGCAGAAAATATATTGAATATCACACAGAAGTTGTGTATAATGAAAATGCAAAATAAAGTATATTATTTTAGAAAAAAGTAAAACAAAAACCTGAAATCATAAACTATGGAGGTAAAAATGACTAAGCTTATAATCAATCCATCAAAGAAACAGAGCAAAATCAACAAAGAGATCTATGGGCATTTCTCAGAGCATCTGGGAAGATGTATCTACGAAGGAATCTATGTAGGTGAGGATTCCCCGATTCCGAACAAGAACGGAATGCGTACAGACGTAGTAGAAGCACTGAAGCATATCAGGATTCCGGTACTTCGCTGGCCGGGCGGATGTTTCGCAGATGAATACCACTGGAAAGACGGTATCGGACCAAAGGAAACACGTAAAAAAATGATTAACACACACTGGGGCGGTGTGGTAGAGGATAACAGCTTTGGTACACATGAATTTTTTGAACTCTGTGAGCAGCTTGGCTGCGAAGCTTATGTTAATGGTAACCTGGGAAGCGGAACAGTTCAGGAAATGTCTGAATGGGTAGAATATATCACATTCGAAGGTGTTTCCCCAATGGCTGATCTCCGTAAGAAAAACGGACATGAGAAACCATGGAAACTGGATTTCTTTGGAGTTGGAAATGAAAACTGGGGATGTGGCGGAAATATGAATCCTGACTTCTATGCAAATGAATACCGCCGTTATCAGACTTATGTCCGCAATTATCATCCTGATCATCCTATCCATAAAATCTGTTGCGGTGCAAATGTAGATGATTATGAGTGGACTTCAGAAGTATTAAAGACTACACATAATCATTGTCTGAAAGAACTTCACGGAAATATGGATGGTCTTTCTCTTCATTATTATGTACATCCGGAAGGATGGGAGATCAAGGGAAGTGCTACAGATTTTAATGATAAGGTATGGTATAAGAGTCTGAATAAAGCGCTCTTTATGGAAACTCTGATCGAGCGTCACGGACATATCATGGACGAATATGACCCAGAGAAAAAAATCGGCATGATCGTTGATGAATGGGGTGCATGGTACACAGTAGAACCAGGAACAAACCCGGGATTCCTGTATCAGCAGAACACAATGAGAGATGCCCTGATCGCAGGTATCACTTTAAATATCTTTAACAAACATAGTGACAGAGTAAAGATGGCAAACCTTGCGCAGATCGTAAATGTTCTTCAGTCCGTTATCCTTACAGATGGTGCTGATATGATCCTGACACCAACCTATCATGTATTTGATATGTACAAATATCATCAGGATGCAATGCTTGTAGACAGTTCTATTGAAACAGAAACTATTGGTGTGGAAGACGAATGGCAGGTACCGAACCTGACAGAATCCGTATCTGTAGCAGAAGACGGAGCTGTACATATCACACTGACAAACCTGTCTCTGGATAAAGATTATGAAATCAGAACTATCCTTACAGATTACCAGGTAAATGAAGTTAAAGGTGAGATTGTACACGGTGAAATGCACGAAATGAATACCTTCGAAACACCGGATCAGGTTCGTGTAAAAGAATTTAACGAAGTGGAAAAAACAGCAGAGGGAATTAAATTTACAATTCCTAAATGCAGTGTTCTCCATCTGGAAGTAAGATAATTACAGTATTTTTAAACAGATAAAATGGAAGATTAATAAACTTTACAAATTCACAGAAAATGCCGCTTCTGACAAAACAGGCAGGTATTTTCTGTGAACATTTATAATGGAAACAAAAAGGAGACTAAGGTATGAACAGGAAGCTGCGTGTGTGCAGGAAATGTTTGCCCGGACAGAAGAATGAAGAAGCTTTTTATGAGGATCTGTCACGCTATATTCAGCGTATGGATGAAGAGCTGAAAGTAGATCAGCAGACCTATGAGAAAAGGCTTGGCATATGCAGCTCCTGTGAACGATTAATGAGTGGGATGTGCAGGCTCTGCGGATGCTTTGTGGAACTGCGGGCTGTACAGAAGGTGCGAAAATGTCCGGATCTGCCGGCAAAATGGGAGGCGCAGAAATGAAGGAAGGTTTAAAGAGCAGTTTGCTGAATAAGGTAAAAGTAACGGATAAATTCTGGCACGGATATCAGGAACTGGTAATGAATACAGTAATTCCTTATCAGGAGAAAATATTAAATGATGAGATTCCGGGAGTGGAAAAGAGCCATGCATTGGCAAACTTCCGTATTGCAGCGGGACTGGAAGAGGGTGAATTTTACGGAATGGTTTTCCAGGACAGTGATGTTGCCAAATGGCTGGAAGGTGTAGCGTATGCACTGGAAGTCCGACCGGATGCTGAACTGGAAGAACGTGCAGATAAGGTTATTGAAATCATTGAAAAAGCGCAGCAGGATGACGGTTATCTGAATACTTTTTTCACGATCAAAGAGCCGGAACACCGCTGGCAGAACTTACAGGAATGCCATGAATTATACTGTGCCGGACATATGATGGAAGCAGCGGCGGCTTATTATGAGGTGACTGGAAAAGACCGTCTGCTTCATGTAATGGAGCGCATGGCAGAACATATCGGGAAACGTTTTGGAACAGAAGAAGGTAAAGAACCGGGCATTCCGGGACATCAGGAAATCGAGCTGGGACTTCTGCGTCTCTATGAAGTAACCGGAAAAGAAAATTACAAAGACCTTGCCAGATATTTCATTGAACAGCGTGGAAAAGATCCGGATTACTTTGTCAAAGAGAGGAAAAAAAGAGGCTGGGTTCACTTCGATATGGATGTGAATAACAGAGAATACAATCAGGTACATGCTACTGTCTATGAGCAGAAAGAAGCAGTAGGACACAGTGTCCGTGCAGTTTACATGTATACTGCCATGGCAGAACTGGCTTCTCTTTACAAAGATGAAAAACTCTATCAGGCATGCTGTGATCTCTGGGAGAATATGACTCAGAAGAGAATGTATATCACCGGAGGAATCGGCAGTACCGTAGATGGCGAGGCATTTACCATTGATTATGATCTGCCGAATGACACCGTTTATGCGGAAACCTGTGCATCCATCGGGCTGGTATTTTTTGCAAGAAAGATGCTTGATAATGTGATGGATGGACGCTATGCAGATGTGATGGAACGAGCACTTTATAATGGGATCATCAGCGGAATGCAGCTTGACGGAAAGAGATTTTTCTATGTAAATCCACTGGAAACAGAACCTGGAGTCAGCGGAAAATTATATGGATATAAGCATGTTCTGCCGGAGCGTCCGGGCTGGTATACATGTGCATGTTGTCCTCCCAATGTAGTGCGTCTGCTGATGTCTCTTGGTAAATATCTGTGGAGTGAGACAGAAGATGGGGTTTATTCTCATATCCCGGCAGGCGCAGAAGCACACTTTGATAAGATGGATGTAACTGTAGAGAGCAACTATCCGTGGGATGGCAGAGTGACCTATCATATAACCGGAAAAACAGAGGAAGAGACTATCCTGGGAATCCATATCCCATCCTGGGTACGCCCGGGTTCTGTTCAGGTGCGTATAAATGGAAAAGTGAAAGATATCACGACAGATGTGGAAAAGGGATATCTGATCCTTAAGAGAGTGTGGGAAAATGATGAAGTAGAACTTGTTTTCCCGATGAAGATCCGCAAGATTTATGCAAACCTTAAAGTAAGAGAAGATGCTGGCTGTGTAGCGTTTATGCGCGGGCCGATGGTTTATTGTTTCGAGGGTGTGGATAATCTGGGTCTGCTTCAGTCTTACCACATCTTTGAAGATGCAAAGATGGAAGAGGAAGTCTGCAAAGAGGGCCTGCTGGAAGGCTGCGTCCTGCTTAAGATCAAAGCACGTAAGCTGGAAACAGTGGGAGATTCTCTGTACAGTGAAGTTGCACCGGTGAGAACGCTGACAACACTGACAGCAGTGCCGTATTACACATGGGGCAACCGCGGAGAAAATCAGATGAGAGTCTGGATGCGCGGAGAATAATCGGAGAATCAGATGAAATATAAAACAAAAGCAAGGAATTATGTGGCAAAACACATGGGTTCCTTGCTTTTGCTGTTTTCAGATATTCTGTAAAATTATACATTTGGAGTATAATGCACTTTCACATTAATATCCTGATTATAGTTTCCGAAATCTTTTCCGAAGAGTGTCAGACCGCCAATATTCAGAGATGGTTCATCCACCTGGAAACGGAATACCATATCATCCTGAGAGGTAAAAGTGAGCTGCTGTGTATTCACATCAGAGATCTTTAATCCATCGATAAAAGTACCGTGACGGTCAATGACAAGCATCTTCAGAAGACCATACTGATTCCAGTTCGGGAACCACCAGTCGGGAGTGAACATACCGTGGACATCACCGAAATCTCCGGGGCTTGTCCAGGTTCCGACCTTTGTATTGTTCAGGAAAAAGGAAATATCAGAAGGCCAGTCACTGTTGACTCCGGGAGCTTCTGAGCTGATCTCAAAGGAGAGTGTCAGACGATCGATCTTCTGTCCCGGAGGCAGCATATTTGGAATGCGGTAATCAATAAATCCCCGTCCAAACCATAAAATCTTTGCATCTACATGGCTCGGATGAGCAAAATAACGAGGATCATCTACCTCACCGATGAGATTATCGGTAGTAGACAGCCCACAGGTTGGATAGACAGAATAATTAAAGTAGTTGCCGATCGGAATGTCAATAGAGTAACTGTCCTCAGCCGGGTTGTCATTGTTAGAGGCAATATCAACCAGGATCTTGTCAACATTAATGCGACAGACCTTCTGGTTTCCGTGGCCGGAATGCTCTGGAAGAATTGCGAGAATTCCGGATTCTTCGAGTTTCTTTACATGGCTGGTCAGGGCACCGTTGGTAATCCCCAGACTGGAAGCCAGTTCATTCATATTCATTTCCTGATGCTCAAGGAGAGTCTGGATCAGCCGTATGCGGATGTCAGAACCAAGAGCTTTGAAGACAGGGACCGCCTGCTCCAGACTTTTAATATATAACATAACGGATTTCCCTTTCTGTTAAAAATGATTTTGCAACGTTTACGGTAAATTATAACGAATCTGAAAAAAATGTGCAACGAAAAGAAAAAAATATAGTTGATATTTTCTGAAAAATGCAGTACAATTTTAAATATATAAAAAATAATTTATATAAACCTAAAATAAAAAGCGAACAGGGGGACGTACAATGAGTGAAGAACTTAAGTATAATGAGCCATGGATTCTGCAGAGAGCAGATCCATATGTTTACCGCCACACAGATGGAAACTATTATTTTACAGCATCCATACCGGCCTATGACCGGATTGTGCTGAGAAGAAGCGAAACTCTGGCAGGACTGAAGGATGCGGAAGAAGTGACAGTCTGGGAGAAACACAAAGAAGGAATCATGAGCGAACATATCTGGGCTCCGGAGCTTCATTATCTGGACGGAAAATGGTACATCTATTTTGCAGGCGGAGATAAAGATGATATCTGGGCAATCCGCCCATATGTGCTGGAATGTGCAGATACAGATCCGCTTACAGGAGTCTGGACGGAGAAAGGTAAGATGGGACATGCGGATGCAGATGAATTTTCTTTTGAAGCTTTCTCTCTGGATGCAACAGTATTTGAAAACAAGGGAAAACATTACTATGTATGGGCTGAGAAGGTAGGAGTCGGCAAGCAGATTTCCAACCTTTATATTGGTGAAATGGAAACTCCGTATAAACTGAAAACCGTCCAGGTACTTCTCACTTCACCGGATTATGACTGGGAAAGAGTTGGGTTCTGGGTGAATGAAGGACCGGCAGTTATTCATCATGACGGCAGGATTTATCTTACCTATTCTGCATCTGAGACCGGTGCTGCATATTGCATGGGAATGCTTACAGCAGATGAAAATTCTGATCTTCTTGATCCGAAATCCTGGACAAAAGAACGTTATCCGGTTCTTCGTACAGATGAGTCCAGAGGAATCTATGGACCGGGGCATAATTCCTTTACTGAAGACGAAGAAGGAAACCCGATCATGGTTTATCATGCGAGAACAGAAGCAGAGATTGAAGGAAATCCGCTGTACAATCCAAACCGTCATGCCATGCTGATGAAAATCCGCTGGGATGAAAAAACAGGCGCACCGATATTTTCTTACGAAGATTAACGTAACCTGAGATGGGATAATATTTGGAAAACAGGAGAACTGGTATGAGAAAAAAATGGGGAATAATTCTGGGGCTGACAGGAATGATGCTTCTCGGATCACAGAGTATATATGCTGCGGAAGCTGCTGATGGCACAGCAGAGACAACAGATGCGGCAAACGAAAAAGAAACAGCAGGCACAGATGATATTGAGAGCCGGATTAAGAAAGGCGGATTCACTGCCGGAGTTTCTGTACATGATCCATCTGTCATCAAAGACAATGACACTTACTACATCTTTGGCTCCCATATGGAATCTGCGAAGTCTGCAGATCTGAGAAACTGGATCGGTTTTTCTTCCGGGGTCAACGCAGAGAATAAGCTGTTTGACAATCTTTTTGACGGAGAAGAAGACGGCGATCCGGCAGCGTTTACTTATGTAGGAAAGAACGAGGAAGGTGGTTATTCCGTGTGGGCACCGGATGTCATCTATAACAAAAAAATGGGAAAATATGTGATGTATTTCTGTACCACATCTTCTTATGTGAAATCCAATATCTGTTTTGCAACAGCAGACGACATTGAAGGTCCGTATCACTATGAGGATACATTCCTGTACTCTGGTTATAGCTATCATGATGTTAAGGAAAGTAATATCGAAGAACTGATGGGGACAGACCCGAGGCCATATACAGCAGCGTCTTATGACAACAATAACTGGCCAAACTGTATTGATCCGGATGTTTTTTATGATGAAGACGGGCGTATGTGGATGGTTTATGGATCCTGGTCCGGCGGTATTTTTCTGATTGAGATTGATGAAGAGACCGGCTATCCGATTTATCCGGAAGCAGACGAAGAAAATCATGTGGATAGCTATTATGGTAAGAAACTTCTCGGTGGTTATCACAACTCCATCGAAGGCCCGCATATTATGTATGATGAGACCAGTGGATACTATTATCTGTTTTTGTCCTATGGAAATCTGCAGGCAAAAGGAGGTTATCAGATGCGACTCTTCCGCTGTGACACTGTGGACGGAACTTATACAGATGCAGCAGGGAAGGATATGTATTTATTTGTGGAGCATAAAGATCATGGGCTGAAAATGATGGGAAATTATACATTCCCAAGTCTTACCCAGACCTATATGGCACCTGGCGGACAGACTGCATTTGAAGATGAAGATGGTAAATTATACCTGGTCTATCATCAGCGTTTTGCTAAAACCGGAGAATTTCATGAGCCTCGCGTACATCAGTTGTTCCGCACAAAAGACGGATGGCTGGTTGCTGCGCCATTTGCCACAGACGGCGAGACGTTGAAAGAGGATGGATATTCCGAGGATGAAATCAAGGGTACTTTTTATCTGGTAAACCATGGTACGGATATTTCGGACAAAGTACATAAACCGCAGAGAATTCAGCTTAATGCAGACAGAACAGTTACCGGAGAAGAACTGGAAGGCACATGGGAAGAGGAAGAAGGCACACCATATATTGATGTGACTCTCGGTGAAAATGCTTATACAGGAGTTGTCCTGGAAATGACCGATGAGGCAGGCAATGATACGATGTGCTTCAGCGCTAAGGGTGACAATAATGAAACCATATGGGGCGTGAAATATCTGCTGCCATAAATGGTTGTGGGAGTATCCGGGGCAGTATATCAATCTGAAGTCAGGCGGAGAATTCAGATGTTTTCAGGACGATATCCGATGGTGATCCGTATATGTTGGTTATAATCTCCGAAGCCTGCACCAAAAAGAGTGCATCCACCGGGATGTTCAGCGCCCGGCAGAACGGAAAAACGCAATTTCATAACAGACTGATCAGTGAGTGCAAGCTGTCCGGTGGAAACATCGGACAGCTTTTCTGCGTCCAGAAAGGTGCCTTCAGGAGTGATCGTCAGTTTTTTTAATAAACCGTATTGATTCAGAAACGGAAACCACCAGGAAGGGTTATATTTTCCTCTGCGGTCTCCGTAATCTCCGGGACTGGTCCAGGTGCCAAGGATCACGCCGTTCAGGGAGAAAGTAATATCAGAAGGCCATATATCACAGAATTTAGGGGCTTCTGAGCTGATTTCAAAGGAAACTGTCAGTTCTTCGATCACGCTGTGGTCAGGGATGAAGTTAGGCAGGATATACTCCAGATATCCGGTGGTAAACCAGACAATTCTTGCCTGACGGCTGCCTGGATGTATGAAGTATCGTGGCTGATCTAGCTGTCCTACAAAAGAAGTAGAGGTTGCCAGTCCACAGGTGGGAGTTACTGAGAAATCGGAAAAATGTCCCACACCGATTTCCGCACTGTAGATCTGCAGAGCAGGACCGGAAAGCGCCATATTTATCAGGAGCTGATCCCAGTCTTTTGCAAAATAGCAGCATTTCTGTGTTCCGTGCGTAAGAGCCTCATCCCTGAATTCAATCAGCCCGGCTTCGGCCAAAAGATTAAGATGAGGGGACAGGGTTGTAACGGGAAGTTTCAGGCTTTGTGCAATTTGCTTAATATTCAGTCCTTCTTTTTCCTGGATAAGACGCAGGATCTGTACGCGGACAGGGGAACCGAGAGCCTTGAATATGGCAAGACCATCGGAAACAGAACAGGATTTCATGTGAAAAACCTCCTTTTGGATGTATTTGCGGATATATAATGCTAAATAAGGATTTTTAGAAAAATACGTTTTTATTACTTATTTTATCATAAAACCGGAGAAAAAAACATAGGAAAATAGAAGAAATATGGTCGGATTGACTAATAAATATCAAACATTTATTTTACTAAAATCTAAAATAATAAAAATAAATCAAAAATATATTGACATTTACGGGAAAAAATTATATAATATCAACATAAACCGGAGCTAAAAATAAAATAAATGTGCAAAATAACCATAACAAGAAAGCGGGACATATATTTTAAAAAAACACGAATTGATTATGAGGTTTGTACAATAGCATCATTGAAACCGGAAGAGCGAAAGGAAACCAAAAAAAGGAGGAACTTTTTATGAAGAGAAGAAAATTGTTCGCATTACTTATGACTGCAGCTATGGCAGTGTCCAGTATGAGTATGGCAGTGAATGTCTTTGCAGAAGAAGACACAACAGAGGAAGCTGCTGAGAGCGAAGAACCGGCTGAGGGAGAACCTACAGCAGTAACAACCGTAGGTCCTGACGATGGAACAAAGTATGAGATGTGGTCATTTGTAGACCTGCACAATGAGTTTTATGGCAAGATGGTAGAGAAATGGAACGAGGAGAATCCGGATAAACAGATCCAGGTAACATTCAGTACTTATCCATACTCTGATATGCACAACAAATTAATGATGTCCTTACAGGCCGGCTCCGGTGCTCCTGATCTTTGCGATATTGAGATCGGACAGTTCCCGAACTATTCCGGCGATGACAGCCCGTTATATTCTATGAATGATGCACTTGCTCCTTATGAAGATACAATGGTACAGTCCAGACTTGATGTTTATTCCAAGGCTGACGGAACAAGACTTGGTGTTCCTTTCCATGTAGGTGCAACTGTTATGTACTGGAACGCAGATCTTCTTGAATCTTACGGATTAGATTACAAATCTGTAAAGACATGGGATGATTATACCAAACTTGGTGAAGAGTTAAAAGAAGCTTCCAATGGTGAAGTGTACTTAACTTCTGTTGATACAGGCGGTGTTGACTGGATGTGGCTTGCAATGGCTGAGAACGGTGAAGACTGGACAGGCGGTCCGGACGGAACTGTAAACGTACAGCTTGATTCCGTAAAAGAAATGCTCACAATGCAGCAGAACTGGTTAAATGATGGAATTGCAATGGTATCCACAGACGGACATGTTGACCTTGAAGCCGGATTCTCTAATATCATGGATGGCAAAATTGCTTCCTTCCCGAAAGCTATGTGGTACATGAGCCGTTTCAAAGATTACATGCCGGAGATGGAAGGCAAATATGACATCACAACATGCCCTGTATTTGAAGAAGGACAGAAATGCTCCGTTGGTATCGGTGGTACAGGTACTGTTGTAACAAATCAGTGTGAGAATCCTGAACTTGCAGCTGAATGGCTTGCATGGGCTAAATGCTCTGAAGAAGGTGAAAACCTGATCTGGAACGAACTTGGATTTGATGTCTGCAACACAGCATTATGGTCTGACGAAGCGTTTGCTTATGATGAGTCCAATACATATAATACATTCTTCCGTGTAAAACCATACGAAGTTCTGAACGAACTTGCTGAAAACGATGCGATCGGAACTGTTTATACAACAAAGAACTCACCGACACTGAATGATTACATGTGTACAACAACTCTGAACAATGTATTAGAGGATGGCATGGATGTAGAAGAAGCGCTTCAGGATGCACAGGATTATCTTGATTTCGAGTGTGAATAATAAAATGATAACAGTTCACTGATCAAGTGAATAATGTGCGGTTACTGCAGTGACCGAAATGATATGGGAGGCCAGGGAAACGCATTCCCTGACCTCCTTTACTGTTATCCTGGTGAGGAATGAGACTTTCACGGGATGTGTAGTCTGATTTCTTTTCAGGATAATGGTAATAAGAAAAAAAGAAATTATCTGTAACTGTTCAGTAAACCATGATTCCATGAGATGCTGAAAAGTTACTGCTATTTTTAGAAGAGGAGGAATTCATTGTGAATAAAGTGAAAAAGATGCTCTATTCTCAGAAGGTGGCACCCTACGTATTCGTACTTCCGTTTGTTATCAGCCTTCTGGTATTCTGGTTATATCCGCTCATCAGTGGTATTGTAATGAGTTTTCAGGATATTTCCTTTGGCGGTTCTCAGTGGGTTGGTCTGAAGCATTACCAGAAACTGGCTTCCGATAAGTTCTTCAAGACAGCTGTATTTAACAGTGTGGAATACATGCTTCTGACGCTGCTTCTGCTGATACCGATTCCGATGATGCTTGCAGTATTGATGGAAAGCCGTCTTACCAAAGCCAAAGGCGTATGGAAAGTGATCATGTATATTCCGGCACTGACATCTGTAGTTATTTCCGGTATGTTATTCCGACTGATGTTCTCAGAAGGTGACAACGGACAGATGAACCAGTTAATGCACTTACTTGGAAATGCCAGCATTCCGTGGCTGAAGGAAAAGACTACAGGATGGGTAGCTCTGCTGCTACTTTGTATGTGGAGATGGACAGGTGTCAACATGCTGTATTTTATTTCAGGATTAAAAAGTATTGATACTTCCCTTTATGAATCAGCAGATATTGATGGTGCCAATGCAAAACAGAAATTCTGGTATCTTACACTGCCGCTTCTGAAACCGACAACCATCTATGTTATTACAATTTCCGTATATGCCGGTCTGTCCATGTTCCTTGAGAGTTTCATGTTGTGGAATGGTAACTCCTCACCGAAGAACATTGGTCTTACTATCGTAGGATATCTGTATAAACGAGGTATTGAGAAAAATGATATGGGTTATGCGTGTGCCGTAGGTATGGTGCTTCTGGTCATTGCCCTGGCTATCAATGTTGTCCAGCTTGTGGCAACAGGAACATTCAAGAAGGAGGAAAAGTGATATGGCAAAAACAGCAGTTCAGCCAAAAACAATGGAATCAAATCATAAAGTTGCGTCTGTATTATCCACAGGGCTTTTCGCTATCCTCTGTGTGCTGATCGCATTCCCGCTTCTTGCAGGTTTCTTCGCTTCCTTCCAGGAAGGCCGTGAAGTAGTTATGAAGGGTATGTCCCTGAATCTTGATTTCTCCAAGATGCATCTGGACAACTATAAATACCTGTTTTCCGGAAATGAAGATTCCAGAAAATATTTCATGTGGTATAAAAACAGTCTGATCCTGACACTGATCACAGTAGCTCTGACACTGCTGGTATGCTACTTCATTGCATACGGCCTGACAATGTACAAATTCAAACTTCAGGGATTTTTATTTTTCCTGGTAATTGCAACTATGTGTGTTCCTTTTGAAATCCTGATGCTTCCTCTTTATAATGAAGTTACATCTCTTGGAATTATCAATACAAGAGCCGGTGTTATTCTCCCCGGACTATGTGGTGCATCGACGATTTTCTTCTTTAAACAGTACATGCAGAGTCTTCCGAAAGAGCTTCTGGATGCAGGAAGAATCGACGGATGCACAGAGTATGGTATCAGTGTTAAGATTATGATGCCGATCACCAAACCGGCATTTGCATCCATGGCAATCCTCTGTGCAATGGGTTCCTGGAACAATATGTTATGGCCGATGCTGGTATTCCGTGATACAAGTAAATTCACACTGCAGATCGGTCTGAATACACTGCTGACACCTTATGGAAATAACTACAACCTTCTGATCGCAGGTTCCATGTTTGGTATCCTTCCGATCCTGATCATCTATCTGATCTTCCAGAGATATCTGATCGATGGTATGACATCCGGTGCTGTCAAAGGTTGATGATTTATAAGAACGGAGGTTCAAAACATTATGGCGAAACAGGCAAAAATGGTAGTGGACAAAGCATTTTCCATTTCCAAAATCGACAAAAGAATTTACGGTTCCTTTATTGAACATCTGGGAAGAGCTGTATACGACGGAATTTATCAGCCGGGACATCCGCTTTCCAATGCTGACGGATTCCGTAAAGATGTCATTGATCTGGTAAAAGAACTGGATGTACCGATCGTACGTTATCCGGGCGGAAACTTTGTATCTAACTTTTACTGGGAAGACAGTGTGGGACCTGTTGAGGAAAGACCTCACAGACTGGAACTTGCATGGAGAAGCCTGGAAAAGAATGAAGTAGGACTTCATGAGTTTAAGAAATGGGCAGATGCAGCCAACTCAGAGGTTATGATGGCAGTCAATCTGGGAACAAGAGGAATCACAGATGCATGCAATCTTCTGGAATACTGTAACCATCCTGGTGGAACCAAATACAGTGATCTTCGTATTAAACACGGACAGAAGGATCCATATGGATTCAAAACCTGGTGCCTTGGAAATGAAATGGACGGTCCATGGCAGATCGGTCACAAGACTATGGATGAGTATGGAAGACTGGCAGAAGAGACAGCCAAAGCAATGAAGCTTATTGATCCGTCTATTGAGTTTGTTGTATGTGGAAGCTCTAACCAGGAGATGCCTACATTTGCACTCTGGGAAGATCATGTACTGAGCCATACTTATGATTATGTAGATTACTTATCCCTTCATACATACTATGGAAACCGTTCTGACGACAGCAATGACTTCCTTGCAAAATCCGATGATATGGACGAATTTATCCACACCATTATCGCAACCTGCGATTATGTAAAAGCAAAAAAACGCAGCAAAAAGAATATGTACCTCAGCTTTGATGAGTGGAATGTATGGTATCATTCCAACGCTGCTGACAACGACATCACAGAAAATCATCCATGGCAGGTGGCACCGCCGCTTCTTGAAGATATCTACAATTTCGAAGATGCTCTGCTGGTAGGTCTGATGCTGATCGTCCTGATCCGCCATTCCGACAGAGTGAAAGTGGCATGCCTTGCACAGCTCATCAACGTTATTGCTCCGATCATGACTGACCCTAATGGTGGTGGTTCCTGGAAACAGACTATTTTCTATCCGTTTATGCATGCTTCCAAATATGGTCGTGGTGTTGCGCTCCAACCGGTGATCTCTTCCACAGAGCATGAGACAAGCGGACACGGAAGCATCACAGATATTGAAGCAGTTGCTGTTTACAATGAAGAGAAAGAAGAAGTTACAATCTTCGCAGTAAACAGAAACCTGAAAGAGGATGTTGTTCTCAACACAGACGTGAGAAGCTTCGAAGGCTATAGAGTTGCTGAGCATATTGTGCTGGAAAGCGATGACCTGAAGGTAGTCAATGCTTTCGGACAGGAAAATGTAAAACCAAAGACAACACAGCAGACAACCATGGACAATGGTGAACTGACAAGTATGCTTCATAAAGCCTCCTGGAATGTGATCCGTCTTGTAAAAGACAATAAATAAAATCTCCTGTCTGAATAATTCAGGAATATATAGCTGATTGTAAAAGGGATTGCAGAGTTATGAAAACTCATGCAATCCCTTTTTAACCGACTGACAATCATTTGCTTAAATGTGGCTGAAGTGTCTGTATCGTATATTCATGCAATGCTTCTTTTTTGCTTCTGTCAATCTGCAGATAATGGGCATAAAGTACGTCCAGAACCAGTAGAATCGGAAACTGCGGGGAAATGATATTTCCATATTCCAGATGTTCCATACTTGCAAAGATCAGTGTCTCATCGCAGAATTCCTGATAGGATTTATCCTGTCTTGCAGTCATGAGAAGAGTATGAGCTCCCCTCTGATGAGCTGCCCTCAGGGAGGAAATGATATCTTCTGTCTGTCCGCTGACGCTGATTCCGATGACCAGACAGCTTTCATCAAGAATAACAGAGTTTACCTTCATAATGTGGCTGTCTGTAATTGCTTCGATGTTCAGTCCGATTCTCATGAAGCGCAGTTTCATTTCCTGAGCCACAAGCCCGGAACTGCCTCTTCCGTAGACATACACCCGTGGTTTGGAAACCAGAAGTCTGGTGATATGTGCAATCTGGGCTTTATCCAGCAGGGCATTAGCTTTATTAAGAAGTTCCTGATAAGTATTAAATTCTGAAATTTCAAAGTTTGGAACGTTTTCCTCTGTTTCAGGGATAAGACTTTGCTTATATTCATAAATAAATTCTCTGTATCCATGGAAACCACATTTCTGGGCAAAGCGTGAAAGAGACGCTTCTGATACATAGAGGATTCCGGAGATATGTCTGGAAGAAAGATCTTCCTCTTCTGTATTATTCATAAAGAAATCTGCAATTGTTCGTTCCAGTGGTGTAAATGTATGATAATAAGACTCGATTAATGGAATAATTTTCTGTTTGTTTAATGACATGTAAATGCCTTCCTTTTTATTTCTTCAAATAGGCTGTCCGGGTTAAAAGATATTTTGATTTAAAACTACAATATCACTATATCACGCTCTTTTGAGATCCTCAAGAAAATATGTAAATAATTTCATATATCAGTAAAAACAGAGAAAGTAATTTCAAAAACAAAGAAAAATAGCTGGCCGGAAAGACCGGAAAAAATGAAGGCTGAAAGAAGATTCTAAACAAACTATATTTGTTGAAAATAAATTCATTGCCAATTATAATGAATTTATATGATTCAGATTCATAATGTCTTTTATCACTGACATCTTTATATAAAAGACGATTATCGGATGTGGATATAGACAGTAACAAATCTGTCAGAACGTGTTATAATGAAAAGGAGAAAAAAATATGATTATTTATGAAGGAAAAGACTACAATGACGTAAGCAGAAAAGCAGCTAATATTATGTCTGCCCAGATTATTATGAAACCAAACGCAGTTCTTGGACTGGCAACAGGCTCTACACCGGTTGGATTATATAAACAGCTCATTGAATGGTATAACAAAGGTGACCTTGATTTCTCACAGATCACATCTGTAAACCTGGATGAGTATAAAGGACTTTCCGGCGACAACGACCAGAGCTACCGTTATTTCATGAACACAAATCTGTTTGATCATGTAAACATTGACAAAAACAGAACCTATGTACCAAACGGACTGGAAGAAGACAGTGACAAAGCATGTGCGGATTACAATGAGATCATCCGCAGTGTAGGCGGAATCGATATCCAGCTTCTGGGAATCGGCGGAAACGGACATATTGGTTTCAATGAACCCGGAGAAGCTTTTGAGAAGGAAACTCACTGCGTAGACCTTACAGAGAGCACCATCAAGGCAAATGCAAGATTCTTTGAAAGCATGGATGAAGTTCCGAAACAGGCATACACCATGGGAATCAAGAGCATTATGGCAGCAAAGAAAATTCTTCTTGTAGCAACAGGAAGTGCCAAGGCAGATGCTTTGTACAAATCTTTGTACGGACCGATCACACCGAATGTACCTGCATCTATCCTTCAGCTTCATCAGGATGTAACTGTAGTGGCAGATGAAGATGCTTTAAGTCTTATTAAAGAAAAAGGACTTTTATAATACCGGCTCTTGTGTGATAATAACAGTATCAGTGGAAAGAATTGCCTGACAGAGATAAAGTCAGGGAAATACTTAATAATTCATTTCAGCGAGAAAAGAGGCAAAAATCAGATGATTATAAAGAATGGAAAAGTTTTTCAGGAAGATGGCAGTTATAAAGTCACAGATCTGTATGTAGAGAACGGCAGAATTGTGGCTTCAGCAGATGAAGTAACCGACAAAACGCAACTGGATGCATCAGGACTGAAGATTCTGCCCGGACTGGTAGATATCCACAGCCATGGTGCAGTCAGACATGATTTCTCAGATGCAGATGTTGATGGGTTAAGAACAATCCTTCAGTATGAAAAATCTCATGGAATCACATCCTATTGCCCGACATCCATGACACTTCCGAAAGAAGAATTACTTAAGATTTTCCAGACTGCAAAAGATGTAGAACAGGATGAAACCTGTGCACGTATTGTGGGTATCAATATGGAAGGGCCTTTCCTTGATCCGGTGAAAAAGGGAGCACATGTAGAAGGCTATATCCGTAAACCGGATATTGGATTTTTCAGAGCATGTAACGAAGCTGCGGACGGAATGATCAAACTGGTAACTCTTGCACCGAATATGGAAGGCTCTGAGGAATTTATCAGAGAATTACATAATGAAGTGGTTATTTCCATCGGACATACATCAGCAGATTATGGCTGCGCAGCGGAAGCGATGAAAGAGGGAGTACTTCATGTGACTCATCTTTATAATGCCATGAATCCTATGGGACACAGAGAACCCGGTGTGATTGGCGCAGCAGCAGACAATCAGGACTGTATGGTAGAACTGATCGGTGATGGGATTCATATCCATCCTGTAACTGTACGCAATACCTTCCGTTTATTTGGAGACAGCAGAGTCGTCCTTATCAGTGACTCCATGATGGCAACAGGTATGGAGAACGGACTGTATGAACTGGGCGGACAGGAAGTGACCATGAAAGACAGAAAGGCAACTCTGGCAGATGGAACGATCGCCGGTTCTGCAACCTGCCTTTTTGATTGTATGAAGTGTGTTATTTCCATGGGTGTACCGGAGAGAGAAGCGATTCTGGCAGCAACAGCAAATCCGGCGAGAAGTATTGGAATCTATGATGAGGTGGGTTCCCTTGCTCCCGGAAAACGGGCAGATATTGTGCTGACAGACGAAGAGTTGAATATTGTTAAGGTACTGTAGTGTAAAAGAAAAGCTTTCCGACAGAATGTGCACAGATAAGAGTATGGACATTTTGCCGGAATGCAGTTCTGTATCAAGGAGAGAAATGATGACTAAAAAAGAGATTTTAGATGCGATTCATGGAAAAATGATCATTTCCTGTCAGGCGGTAGAAGGTGAACCATTATATGTAGAAGAGAAATCCATTATGTATCTGATGGCACGCGCTGCAAAACAGGCAGGCACACCTGCAATCCGTACAAGCAGTATCCGCGATGTCATAGCGATCAAAGAAGAAACAGGTCTTCCGGTGATCGGGCTGGTGAAGATCCAGTATCCCGGGTATGAAGGATATATCACACCTACCATGAAAGAAGTAGACGATCTGGTAGCAGCAGGATCTGATGTTGTAGCTCTTGACTGTACACTTCGCAAACGTGGTGATGGCTCAACTGTCAATGAGTTTATCGCACAGATCAAAGAGAAATACCCGGATATTATCCTGATGGCAGATATTTCCAATTATGAAGAAGGTATCAATGCATGGAAGTGTGGTGTGGATATTGTTGGAACAACCATGAGCGGTTACACTGATTACACTTCCAAAAAGGATGAACCAGATTATGAACTGATGGAGAGGCTTGCAAAAGATACAGATATTCCGATTATCGGAGAAGGCAAGATTCATTATCCGGATCAGGCTGTAAAAGCACTACAGACAGGTGTATGGGCGATCGTGGTAGGCGGAGCAATCACACGTCCGCTGGAAATCGCACAGAGATTCCAGAAGGCAATTGAAAACAGCAAATAAGTAAAAGTATATCAAAATTAATACTATAGCAATTCCAAAGGGGATATAACAGTTAAACTATAAAGTTATCTGTTACATCCCCTTATTTCGTGTCACAAAGAGTTATCCTGCAACATTTTGATAACACAGAATTTCTTCGAACACATTATAGCAATTTATTTGCAATTGCATGAGCTGTTGCAGAACGGGCTGCGGAACAGGTATCAGGTTTTTGGCTGCAGTATCCATAAAATAGGCAGTCTATCAAAAACAGTTGCCCGACCTTGGCTGCAACTGAACCGGACTGTAGAGGACTTTCATTATAACCACACTGTAATACTACTGAAGCAAATTCAGCTCCGGCAGATTTTGGAAAATGTGTAATAAGAATGACAGGAACGTGGCGACTGGAAGCTATCTGTAAGGTATCACACATATCTCTGGTAGAACCTGAATAAGAGAAGAAAAGGATGGCATCTTTTGAATCAGCCATTGCAATTGCACTGGCCTGCATGTGGGAATCACAGATATGTACAAAATTAGGAGAAGCTGTAGAAAAACGAGCCCATGCTTCCATTGCCATGATCATACTTCCTCCCTGACCGAAACAATATATACGGCGAGAAGACGAAAGGATTGATATTGCCTTAGACATTTCTTCTTCATCATAAAGCGCATAACTCTCATTTAAAGAAAGAAGATTGGCTGCGTGTACTTTCGCACATATAGTAGAAATAGAATCTTCAGAAGATACGGGTTCAGCGGAATTACTGGAATCACCAAGATCGGTGGTACGGTCTGCCTGGGCTAAAGCCAGTTTAAAAGCATTATATCCGGAAAGGCCTAATCCGCGGCAAAAACGGGTTATGGTAGCTTCGGATACCTTGCAGTTTTCTGCTAAGGAAGTAATAGAAAGATATTGAGTTTCTGTGGTATGAGAAAATACATAATCTGCCAGTTTTTTTCCGGATTTGGTAAGAGAATGATATTGTTCGGTAATGGAATCAAGAATACTGTCTGCCATGCTAAAACCTCCATCAAAGTGTAAAAATAATGTCATGAATTGCTCTGGTGTTTTGTAAATATGGATGAAACTGGCAATTCCTGTATTGAAAAATATTATAAGACAAGATTTAATTGTGTGCAAGAAGATATTTTCATAATATATATAAATGAAAATAATTTTATTACGTTTGAAATAAAAAGCATAATTACTTTATAAAAATACTAAATATATTGTGCAAATTTAACTAAAATAAAAATTATTTTCATTAATAAATAATATTGAAAATAATTTTATCTAATGATATTATATTTTACATAATAAATGAATAAATAAGAAACATAACAAGATATTAGCGAAATAAAGGGAGGAAGAAAAATGAAGATTAAAAGAAAAAAATAGATGTTACATATAAAAAAATACTGAGGAAAGGAAGAATACTATTTTGAATAAAAATCGAGAGAATGGTGAAAACAGATTTGCCTATCTTGTAAATGCTCCTATGATTATTTATCTGGCATGTTTTCTGGCGTTCCCAATGGTTTGGGGGTTATATATGAGTTTTACAAATAAGACCATTGGAAATCCGGCATCGTTTGTTGGATTTAAAAATTATATCAGACTTTTAGGAGATGCCGAATACAGAAGATCTATCTTAAATACAGTGTTTTTTACAGCTGTTTCCATTCTGGTAAAAACAGTATTGGGAATGTTGATGGCATTATCATTAAATCAGAAATTTAAGGGTAGGAATATAGCAAGAGCATTACTGATGATTCCGTGGACACTGCCCAATATTGTTGTCGTATATAACTGGCGATGGATATTTAATTCAACAGGTGGAATTGCCAATTATATTTTAAAATCTTTACATATTACAAATACAGATATTATATGGTTTGGATCTGCCGGATTAGCGATGACTACAATTATTGTAGCTAACGTATGGCGCGGAACACCATTCTTTGGGGTATCGATTCTGGCAAAGCTGCAGACAATTCCCAAAGATTATTATGAAGCTGCTGAAATTGACGGAGCAGGTTTATGGCAGAAATTCAGGCACATTACATTGCCAGAAGTAAAAGATGTAACGATCTTATCAGCGCTTATGAGTACAATCTGGACGATTAATGAATTTGAAACTGTATGGTTACTGACCGGAGGTGGACCAAACGGAACGACAGAGGTTATGAACGTATACAGTTACAAGACAGCCATGAGAAGTATGATGCTTGGACGTGGTATTGCGGTTGCAGTACTGGCAATGCCTGTTCTTATGATTCTTATTAGTATCCTTACACGTCGTATGCTTCCGGAAGGTGAATGATCAGGCAGCTGAATGTGTACAGGAAAATGAAAGGAGAATTATATGAAAGCAAAAAAAAGAACAGCATTACTTGGAAGAGTATATTTGATAATATGCCTGATTGTAGCACTGTTTCCAATATACTGGATGATCAATACATCTTTTAAAAGTGATTCTGAAATTTATGCAAAAGTGCCGACTCTTATACCACATCATCCTACAGGGGCTGCCTATTCTTATTTAATAAATAATACTAATTTTCTGTCCAGTATGAAAAACAGTTTGATTATTGCGGTATCTGTTTCTGTATTTTCAATTTTAATAGCATACCCTGTTGCGTATACATTATCAAGGTTGAAATTTAAGGGAAGACGAATTTTTTCAAAGTCCGTGCTATTCATGTATTTGCTGCCAACTACAGTTTTATATATTCCGTTATATATGCTGGTATCGAAAATGCATCTTACAAATACAATCTGGGGATTAATTGTAATTTATCCAACGTTTACTTTACCTTATGTAGCCTGGATTCTGATTCCACATATTGCAGCGGTTCCAAAAGAACTGGAAGAAGCGGCCAAGGTAGATGGCTGTTCCAGAATAGGAACGATGTATAAGATTGTATTTCCATTGGCATTACCGGGAATTATATCTACCACGATTTTTACTTTTGCAATGTGTTGGGGAGAATACATGTATGCTCTGGTAAACCTGACATCAAGTCAGGTACAGACATTCCCGCTGGTTATTTCAGGTTTAATTTATGGTGATATGCCACCATGGAACCAGCTTATGGCAGGCGGTGTTCTTGCAGGTATTCCGATTATTGTAATATATATGCTGGCATCCAGCGGTCTGGTTGGCGGAGCGACTGACGGTGGTGTAAAAGGTTGATAAAAAACGAAAAAAGATAAATAAAAGGAGGAACTACTACATGAGAAAAAAATTATTATCAATGGTAATGGCAGGTACATTGGCACTTTCATTTACAGCATGCGGAGGCAGCAGTTCCGGAGAAACAGAAAAATCCACTGATACTTCCAAAGTAGAAGAAACCTCATCTGGGGATACACAGGCTGCTTCAGCAGATTCCGGGAATAAAAAAACTATTACAGTATGGGTAGAGAAAATTTTCAGCGATGATGCAAATACAAAAATGGAAGAAAGGCTGAAAGAATACGAAAAAGAGAAAAATGTAACTGTAAATTGTGAGATGGTGGCTGCAACAGATTTTGTAACAAAACTTAATGCTGCAATTGAAGCAGGTCAGAGCGTTCCGGATATTATTTCTGCAGATACTACAAAAGTTCTGAATTATTATCCGAATATTCCATGTAATGATGTGACAGATCTTGTTGATCAGATTGATGAAGAACGTCCATATCTGCAAGCCAGTTATGAAGGAACAAAAATTGATGATAAATATTATTATGTACCATTTTACAGCTCTTCCACATTGATGTTCGTCAGAAAGGATAAACTGGAAGAAGCAGGAATTACTGAAATGCCAACGACCTGGGATGAGGTATTTAAGGATGCGGAAAAGGTCAGTGATCCGGATAATGATTTTTATGGACTTGCAATCGGATGCGGAGAAAACGATGATGACGATGAGAACACAATCAGACAGTATATGTGGAATGAAGGAGGATATCTGTTTGATGAAGACGGAAATGTAGCAGCAGATGATAAAGTAACGGCTGTGTTTGATAAATATGCAGAACTTTATGATGATAAAGTAATTCCGCAGGATGCAACGACATGGGATGCAGGTGGAAATAATGGATCTTATCTGGCAGGACGCACTGCATTTTGCTTTAACGCGCCTACATTATACAATGCACTGGTATCTGATGAACAATATAAAGATTTACTGGATAATACAGTTGTTCTTGCTCCTCCGGCAGGAAGCGACAATAGTGTATATATGAATTTTAACCGTGGATTTGCAGTCATGAATACCTGTAAAGATACAGATTTGGCTTCTGATGTGATTTCTTACCTTCTTGACAAAGACTGGTACGATTCTTATATGGAGGAGATTGCGCCTGTATTTGCACCTGTATTTGAGGATGCAAAGGAAAATACAACCTGGAAAGATAATGAAGTAAATGCACAGGCCTTAAAATATGTAGAAAATGCTTCCGGTTATTATGGATATCCGGTAAAAATATTGAAAGGACGTACAGTTGCAGCGAAACATTATTTTACATATCCATTTGTGAAAGCTGTTAATCAGGTAGCAACAGGTACTGCAGATTCAGCAGGAGCATTAAAGAGTATGACTTCAGCAATTGAAGATTTTCAGGATCAGGTAGGTGAATAATATGAAGACAAAAGTTTGGTTGAATCTCGATCCACAGAAAGTTGATGTAAGCTATTTATATAAAAAATTCGACGAAATTGGATGCGATTTTGAAGCAGAGGCAATTCCGGATAATACCCCGGAATTGCTGATAAAAAAAGTAAAAGATGTTGATATTGTAATTGCTACTATGGAGCCCTGGAATGAAACTACTCTTGGTGCTGTAAAAGGAAAAGTAAAGTTTATTCAGAAATATGGTACTGGAGTAGATTCCGTGGATTTGAAAGCGGCAGGAAAAAACGGAATTCCTGTGGCAAATATTCCGGGAGCTAATGCACCGGCAGTAGCAGAAGTTGCTATGATGCACATTTTGAATCTGGGAAGACGTTTTACCAATTGCGTTGAAGGATGTAGAGAAGGAATTTGGCCCTCAACTATTACTGGAAATGAATTGGATGGAAAAATAGTTGGACTCGCAGGTTATGGAAGAGTTGCTAAGAATCTGGCCCGTATGATATCTGGATTTTCAGTTAAGCTTCTGGCGTATGATCCATTTGTAAAAGAAGCAGTACCAGGTCAAAATATTACATTTGTTGATACACTTGAGGAACTCTTTGAACGGAGTGATATAGTGAGTCTTCATATGCCGTTTATGCCGTCAACTGCAAGAATAATCAATAAGTCACTATTTGAGCGTATGAAGCCGCATGCGTATCTTGTGAATACCTGCAGAGGAGGTGTAATAGATGAGGCGGATTTGATCGAAGCACTGAAAACAGGAAAGCTGGCCGGTGCGGGACTTGATGTTTTGACAGAAGAGCCACCTAAGGCAGATCAGCCATTAATGCATATGGATAATGTGTATATTACATCTCATATGGGAGCAGCTTCGCTGGAAAGTGAATATAGGTCTCAGGTAATTATTGCGGATAATATAAAAGAATTTCTGGAAGGAAAGCTTCCCAAAAGTGTCAGAAACAAAGAATTTCTGGTTTAAATAAAAAAGAGGAGAAATCAAAATGAATACAGAAAAATTTAAAGGAGTATTTCCTGCTTTTTATGCATGCTATGATGACAATGGAGAAATCAGTGCAGAACGTACACAGCTTCTGGCAAAACATTTGATGGAGAAGGGAGTAAAAGGGCTGTACGTGGGCGGATCTTCGGGAGAATGTATTTACCAGAGTGTAGAAGACCGTAAGAAAATTCTGGAAAATGTAATGAAGGCAGTAAAAGGAAAACTAACAATTATTGCGCATGTTGCATGCAATAATACGAAGGACAGCTGTGAACTGGCGGCACATGCGGAAAGCCAGGGAGTTGATGCAATTGCGGCTATTCCACCGATTTATTTTCATCTTCCGGAGTATGCAATTGCAGAATATTGGAATGATATTTCAGCTGCAGCACCAAATACACCATTTATTATTTACAATATTCCGCAGTTATCTGGTACTACACTTACTATGTCATTATATAAAAATATGTTAAAAAATCCAAATGTTCTTGGGGTAAAAAATTCTTCAATGGCAACTCAAGACATTCAGATGTTTAAAACCGAAGCGGGAAAAGATCATATTGTATTTAATGGACCAGATGAACAGTTTATTAGTGGACGGGCAATAGGAGCTGATGGAGGAATCGGAGGAACTTATGCTGTCATGCCAGAATTGTTTCTTAAGATGAATGAGTTTTTAGAAGAAGGAAAAATGAAAGAAGCTCTGGAAATTCAGAACAAAGCGGACGCAATTATTTATAAAATGTGTGAAGCACACGGTAATCTTTATGCAGTAATGAAGGAAATTCTGCGAATCAATGAAAACATAGATATTGGAAATGTACGTAAACCTCTTCCGGGTTTAATTCCCGAAGATATACCAATTGTAGAAGAGGCAGCCAAAATGATACGTGATGCAATTTCAGAATTACAGTAAATACATAATAAAGTTACAGAGCAGTATGCAGTCCGGCAGATTTTCTGCCGGATATTTTATTTATAGCAATTCCATAAATTACTATAAAATGGTTTCTGTTCCGGAAATGGTCAGATAAGGATGATATGAAACCTCCAAAGTAGAGCGATTATAACAATTCCACAAAATAATACAATCAGGACAGTTCGGCAGAGCGGTGAAATACTGCGGCAGACATTTCTGGTCTTTTGCACCCTGCTGGACTGTCTTAAATGTATTATTAAACAGGATTGCCATAAATATAAAATCTCTGCTTTGGAGGCTCTTTTCATATTCGGAAAATCAAAGTTTCTGCGAAGCAAGGTAATAGGCTCCCATAAGCCCGGCAGAGTTTCCAAGTTTTGCGTTGGAAATCTGTACATGTGTAAAGCTGGACATCACCATTTGTGGAATACGAGTGTGGATTCGTTCCAGAATGTAAGGCTGAACCATGATACCTCCACCCAGAACAATGCATGAAGGATTGAAAATATGGATTAAAGTGGCAAGACCAAGTACGATTTCATCAATCCATTTATTAATAACCTCGTTAATTTCCGGGCGTTTCAGGCTTGCAAAAATCTGTCGACCATTAGTGAGAGATGAATCTACAGTGGAAACCATTTTTACCAGTGCGGTAGCGGATGCATATCGTTCGTAGCATCCGTCAAATGGGTCTGTACCGGAAAGTTTTTCTTCTGCATGGGTAATGATGGCGCCAAATTCTCCGGCCGAGAAAGAAGAACCGTGGTAAACCTGTTTGTTTTCAATAATGGCACCACCGACACCAGTCCCGTACGTAAGGCAGAGAAAAGAATTTTTTCCTTTTCCTGCACCGAAAACAGCTTCTCCGAGAGCTGCGCTGTTAACATCGTTTTCTACTGCAACAGGAACATGAAAGAGTTTTTGGAGAATTTTTTTAAATTGTGTGCCTGTGTAATCAGGGATGTTGCTGTTGGCATAAATAATAGAACCTTCATCAGGATTGACCTGTCCGGCAGTACTGATACCGATGGCATCAAAAGGGAGATACTGTTCAGAAAGACGGCAGATAGTATTCAAAATGTGAGTACCGCCCCTGAAGGCCTCGGTTGGGTATTCTTTGGTTTCTTCGAGATGTCCGTTCTTGCAGATTCCGTATTTGATCGCGGTACCGCCAATGTCGAAGACTAAAATTTTCATAAGTGGCTCCTTTCTTTTTATAGAATTCCATAAAATAATGCAATTATTACAACTTGTCGGATTATGAAGGACAGGGAAGATATCTGCAAGATATGCCGACGTACAGCGAAGACACCTGACGCAGGATTTCATACTCTGATGGGCTGAATTAAGATGCATTGTTTTAGAGGATTGTGATAAAATCAGTATAGCATACATGGGATATAAAATCATTATAAAATGAAAAAAAATTTCATAATATAACAATAAATAAAATTTATAACAAATTTAAAATCAAGAAAAATTTGATGCAGAAATAGAAACCTGATGTTAGAATAAAAACATCATATGATATGCATTACCTATTCACATCAGGAAATATTTATGAGAAGATAATCCCCTCAGTCACAGCAGGCAGACCACTTGGATACGGTCTGATCTGATACAGAAGAACTGAGACAAAAGAAAGGAACAATACGAATGAGATTATTGATCGTGCGACATGGAGATCCGGACTATTCCATTGATTCTCTTACAGAAAAAGGCTGGAAAGAAGCAGAATATCTGTCAGAAAGGCTGTCAAAACTTGATGTAAAGGATTTCTATGTATCACCTCTTGGAAGGGCAAAGGATACAGCCTCTTTTACATTGAAGAAAATGAACCGTACAGCAGTTGAGTGTGACTGGCTGAGGGAATTTGATGTTCTGATCGATCGCCCGGATGTTACTGACAGGCAGAAGAGATTATGGGACTGGCTTCCGCAGGACTGGACACAGGACGAGAGATTTTACCAGTATGATCACTGGTATGAAAACGAGAGACTTCAGCAGTCTGATGCCAAAGGATACTATGACTATGTAACAGGAAAGTTTGATAAGCTTCTTGCCGAACATGGTTATGTACGTGAAGGACATTATTACAGAGTGGAGAAACCAAATGAAGATACGCTGGTATTCTTCTGCCATTTTGGTCTGGAATGTGTGCTTCTTGCGCATCTGATCGGTGCTTCTCCAATGGTACTGTGGCATGGATTCTGCGCAGCACCAAGTTCAGTGACAACTGTCAATACAGAAGAACGAAGAGAAGGAATCGCAAGTTTTCGTATCAGCGCATTTGGTGATATTTCCCATTTATATTTGCATGATGAACCACCGGCATTTGCTGCAAGATTCTGTGAAATGTACAGTAATACGGATGAGCGCCACGATTAATTAATCAGGTAAGCCACTTGCGGAGGCTGCGAAAAGCAATAAGCGGTGGATGCGGATAGAATGACAGAACTGAAAGGAAATATAGAATATTGATATCAAAGACAATGAAAGCAATTCTGCATGCGCTGTCATATGGAAATATTGAGCTGGAATCTTCCAGAAGAATGGCAGATCTGAAGCAACTGGATGCCATGCGGATTTTTGTAAAAAAGCTGGATGCCAGAGTTTATAATGGAGAACATGAGGTCCCGGTCAGACTGTATTTTCCGACAGAAGAGGCAATGCAGGCGGGGATCGTAGAGGGAAATACATTTCCGATTCTCCTGTTTTTCCATGGTGGCGGATGGGTAACTGAGAGTGTGGAGAATTACGACCGTGTATGTGCCAGAATGGCACAGGCAACTGCACATATTGTAGTTTCTGTAGAATACAGACTGGCACCGGAGCATAAGTTTCCGGTTCCGCTGGAGGATTGTTATGCAGCAGCGAAAGCGCTTTATACCAATCAGCTGATCTTAAACACTGATCCGGAGAAAATTACGATCATCGGGGACAGTGCAGGAGGAAATCTGACAGCAGCAGTATGTCTGATGGCAAGAGACAAAGGCGAGTTTACACCACGCCGTCAGATACTGATCTATCCTGCACTTGGAAACTGTTATACAGAGGAATCTCCTTACAGGTCTGTACAGGAAAATGGCTGTGATTATCTTCTTACATCAGTAAAAATGGAAGATTATCTGAATCTTTATCAGAGTTCAGCAGAGGACAGGCAGAATCCGTATTTTGCACCGATACTGGAGAAGGATCTGAGAAATTTGCCTGAAACATTAATTCTCACAGCAGAATATGATCCTTTGCGCGATGAGGGAGAAGTATATGGCAGAAAACTTCATGCTGCAGGAAATCATGTGGAAGTACACAGGATTTACGGAGCATTTCATGGATTTTTTGCGCTGGGAATCAAATTTCTGCATGTACAGGAGAGTTTTAAATATATTAACCAGTTTCTGAATAAGAGTTATGAGAAAATTCTACAGTAATCCCCGAGGAGATTGATACAGGACAAAGAGGTAAGCAGGAACGAAAAAGAAGGCAGGAAAATTATGGATACAGGATACTCAAAATGGAGAAAACTGGATAATGCAGCGTTGGCATTTCCGCTGGTAACAGGAAAGAATGACACCAGAGTGTTTCGTTTCTATTGTCAGTTAAAGGAAGAAGTCAATGGGGAAATCCTTCAGGCAGCACTGGATCAGACAATGGAGAAATATCCATTGTTCCAGGCGGTTCTGAGAAAAGGGCTGTTCTGGTTTTATCTGGAGCACAGAGACATCAGGGCAGTGGTAAAGCCGGAGACGGAACCACCATGCAGCCGTTTATATATTCCGGATAAGAAATCCCTTTTATTTCAGGTGAGTTATGACAAAAACAGAATTAATTTTGAGGTGTTTCATGCATTGACAGATGGCACCGGAGCCATGCATTTCCTGCAGGAACTGGTTCAGGATTATCTGATCCTGGCACATCCACAGGCAGATCTTCCGCAGATTGAGCATGCAGAGGAAATTACACATGGAGATAAAGAAGAGGACAGCTTTTCTCAGTATTATTCTTCAGATATACCGAAAGATAAAGAGAAGAAAAAAGCCGCTGTTAAACTGAAAGGGGAGAAGTTGGTTCACTCAGATATGCATGTTACGGAGGTTGCTCTTTCTGTAAAAGATATCCACCGGAAAGCCCGCTCCTGTGGAGTTTCCATCACTGTTTTACTGACAGCAATGATGCTGTGTTCTATTCGGGAAGAGATTCCAAAGAATCAGCAGAAACGACCGGTAGCATTGATGATTCCGGTGAATCTGAGAAATTATTTTCCGTCTCAGTCTATGACAAATTTCTTTGGATGGATTGAGGTGGGATATATATTTTCTGATGAAACAACCTTTGAAGATGTACTTTTGTCTGTGAAGAAACAGTTCGAAGAAGAACTGGTAAAAGAAAAGATTGCCATGCATATGAGCGGATATGTGCGCATTGAGAAAAATCCTTTTGTACGTGCTGTTCCGTTGGAGATCAAGAAATATTTTCTGATGATCGGAGCCAATCTGGGAAGCAGGAGCATTACGGCAGTTTATTCTAATATCGGCATTATTCGTTTGCCGGAGGAGTACAAAGAATATATTCAGCATTTTGGGATTTTTGCAAGTACCAATTCTTTGCAGATGTGTTCCTGTTCTTATGGGGATGAGATGGTACTGGGATTTACTTCCAAGATACCGAATGACAGTATCCAGAGGAATTTCCAGCGGATGCTTGGCGAGGAGAATGTTTCCCACAGAGAATTAAAGAATGAATTTCCGGGATATGGGGAAAAGCACAGGCTTGAGAAAAAAGAAAATCAGAAGGTTATCCAGACTTTCAGCTTCCTGTGTCTGGCAATTGCGGTAATTTGCGGAATGATTAATTTTATGATGGCAGGTGTACTGAACTGGTTCTGGTTTGCAGGAGCAGGATGTGCCTGTGCATGGCTGGTTGTTATGGTAGCATATTATAAACGCGGGAATATTCTGAAGAATGAAATGTGGCAGCTTTTGCTCATATCAGTAATTGCGATCCTATGGGACCGGTTTACCGGATGGAAGGGCTGGTCTGTGGATTTTGTGATTCCTTTCGGGATATTGGCAGTGCAGTTTTCTGTTCCTGTGATCGCAAAAATAAACCGTCTGGAAAGGGAAGAATATCTGTTTTATCTTGTACAGGCCGGAATTGCAGGACTGATTCCGATGATATTGGTTTGGACTGGAATCGTGCAGTTTGCCGTACCTTCAGTAATCTGTGCCGGAATCAGTTTTCTGACATTGGCTGCACTGTTTATCTTCTGCAAGAAGGATACGATGCGGGAGTTTCATAAGAAACTGAGGATGTAGAAATATGGTCTTGACACACATGGGATAAAAGATTATACTTTATCCATGTAAAGAAAGGGGAGCTTGTGAGTGCAGGCTGAGAGGAAGTCATCAACTTCGACCCATATACCTGATTTGGATAATGCCAACGTAGGAACCTATAAGATATGATTTTAAAGGGAGATGACTGGCATCTCCTTTTTATTTATCTCATGCATTTGAAGAAATTCAGCTGTCCGGTAATCAATCTGTAATAAGCGAGAGAAAGCCGGGGGCTTACAGGGAAATTTACATTATAACAGATGAATATTGGGAAAGATGAGAGTGAACAGAGTTCATGAAGGGGTGCACCACCGCGGGTGTATTCTTTTGTGGACTCTTTTTTATGTTGTAGAGGCCAGACCTTCTTTTCCCGGAAAGGAGAAAGTATGCTTATTACTGTTAATGGAAAAACAAAAGAATTGCAGAATACTCTTACAATAGGGCAATATCTGGAGGAAAACAGCTATGTGCCCAGCCAGATTGCAGTAGAATTAAATGAAAGAATTCTGTCAAAAGCCGAGTACAGCACTACTGTTTTACATGAAAATGACATACTGGAAATAGTCAGCTTCATGGGAGGTGGAAGATAAACAGGAATATCCTGATATCACATTATAATATACGAAAGAAGGACTTAAATTATGAGTACAAATAATGAAGACAAACTGATTTTGGGAGGTCATGAATTTACTTCCCGTTTTATTCTGGGATCCGGAAAATTTTCTCTGGATCTGGTGAAAGCATGTATTGAAAAGGCAGATGCGCAGATTATCACTCTGGCTCTGCGTCGTGCCAATGAAGGTGGACTGGCAAATATTCTGGACTATATTCCGAAAAATGTTACTCTTCTTCCCAATACTTCAGGTGCCAGAAATGCAGAAGAAGCAGTTCGTATTGCCAGACTTTCCAGAGAAATCGGATGCGGTGATTTCGTAAAGATCGAAGTGATCCATGATTCAAAATATCTGCTTCCGGATAACTATGAAACTGTCAAAGCTACAGAAATTCTTGCAAAAGAGGGATTTGTAGTAATGCCTTATATGTACCCGGATCTGAATGCAGCCAGAGATCTGGTAAATGCCGGAGCTGCCTGCATCATGCCGCTGGGTTCTCCGATTGGCTCTAATAAAGGTCTGTGCACTAAGGAATTTATCCAGATTTTGATTGACGAAATTGAGCTCCCGATCATTGTAGATGCAGGAATCGGACGTCCTTCTCAGGCGTGTGAAGCCATGGAGATGGGGGCATCTGCAGTTATGGCAAATACTGCGATTGCCACAGCAGGTGATGTGCAGATAATGGCTGAAGCATTTAAAAAAGCTATTGAAGCAGGACGAAGTGCATACCTTGCCGGACTGGGAAGAACCCTGGAAAAAGGTGCAAGCGCATCCTCTCCACTGACTGGTTTTCTTCATGAGTAATAAATAAAAAATCATTCTAAGATGCATTATTTTAGAGGATTGCTATAACTGCGGAGTAGGTATTAATTTATAGGAAAACGAAAGTTGCCAAATGGTAATAAAGAGGAGAAAACATCAATGGAAACAACAGAAAAAAATATGGAACATGGGGAACACTTCAACGAAAGTATTGTCAATGAAGTGATTCTGGAGGATATGAAAAAGAACAGGATCGATCATATGAAATATCTTCCGGGAATGGAAGTACTGGAAGAATCAGACGTGATGGATCAGGTTATTTCTGCCATGAATGCTTACGATTATGATAAATATACAGAGGCAGATGTACGCAGGGCACTTGCTCATGATAACCGTACACCAGAGGATTTTCAGGCACTGCTGTCTCCGGCTGCATTGCCTCTTCTGGAGGAAATCGCACAGGCTGCGCAGAAAGAAACCAGGAAACATTTTGGGAACAGTGTGTATATGTTTACCCCTATTTATATTGCAAATTACTGTGAGAATTACTGTATTTACTGCGGATTTAACTGCCATAATAAGATCCGCAGAGCAAAGCTGAATGCAGAAGAGATTGATAAGGAAATGGCTGCTATCGCAAAGACAGGACTGCAGGAAATCCTGATTCTTACAGGAGAGAGCAGAGCAAAATCTGATGTAAAATATATCGGAGAAGCATGTAAGATTGCCCGGAAATATTTCAAAGTAATCGGACTTGAAGTTTATCCTATGAATTCAGATGAGTATGCATATCTCCATGAATGCGGAGCTGATTATGTAACGGTATTCCAGGAGACTTATAATTCAGATAAGTATGAAACTCTGCATCTTGCAGGGCATAAGCGTATATTTCCTTATCGTCTGAACGCACAGGAACGTGCTTTAAAGGGTGGTATGCGAGGAGTAGGATTTGCTGCACTTCTGGGACTGGATGATTTCCGTAAGGATGCTTTTGCCACCGGGTATCATGCATATCTTCTGCAGAGAAAATATCCTCATGCAGAGATTGCATTTTCCTGTCCGAGACTTCGTCCGATCATCAATAATGACCGTATTAATCCTATGGATGTACATGAACCACAGCTGCTTCAGGTGGTCTGCGCCTATCGTCTGTTTATGCCATTTGCAAGCATTACGGTATCTACCAGAGAGTGTGAGCGTGTCCGCGATAACCTGGTTGGAATTGCTGCGACAAAGATTTCAGCAGGAGTCAGCACAGGAATCGGAAGTCATGTGGAGGATATCGAAGATAAAGGAGATGACCAGTTTGAGATTTCAGACGGAAGGTCTGTAGATGAAGTCTATAAGGCACTTTTGGATCATGATCTTCAGCCGGTTATGAATGATTATGTGTACCTCTAAAATGCAGAAAAATCCTTATAAAAATGTAATTGCAGTGACCAACCGCTCCCTGTGTCAACGTCCCTTTGCAGAACAGATCGAGCGTGTATGCAGCCTTCATCCGAAGGCGGTTATTCTGAGGGAAAAGGATCTGCCGGAGGAAGAATATTCTCGTCTGGCAGAGCAGATACTGGAAATCTGTAAGAGATATCAGGTTCCCTGCATATTACATACCTATGTAAACGTAGCAGAAAAACTGCATCATCCATACATTCATCTGCCAATGTTTCTGTTGGAAAAATATGAGGGAAAGCTTGGAGATTTCCGGCAGATCGGAAGTTCGGTCCACTCCGTAGAAGATGCATTGAAAGCAGAAAGTCTGGGAGCTGATTATCTTACGGCAGGACATATTTATACAACTGACTGTAAAAAAGGACTTCCACCCAGAGGACTGGAATTTCTGGAGAATGTCTGTAAAGCAGTAAAGATTCCTGTATATGCCATAGGAGGGATACATCCGGGAACAGGACAGTTAAATGAGATTATGGAACATGGTTCAGCCGGTGGATGTATTATGTCAGATATGATGAAGATATAGTAAATAAAAAGCCGTATTTCAACAATCAAACATGTTGAAATACGGCTTTTATAAAAGCATCATTCATCAAAAATAGTAACAATTTCACCATCCAGAATACGGTTTGTATTCTTTACGGCACAGAAGTTTCCGCACATACTGCAGGTGTCTTCTTTCTCAGGTTTGGCCTCTGCGCGGTAGCGTCTTGCTTTCTCAGGATCCATGCTGAGTTTGAACATTTCTTCCCAGTCAAGACGTTTTCTCGCTTCGCTCATCTTATAATCCCATTCTGCGGCACCGGGAACTCCTTTGGCAATATCAGCAGCATGAGCAGCAATTTTGGCAGCGATAATTCCCTCTTTTACATCAGCTGCATTTGGCAGACGAAGATGTTCTGCAGGTGTTACATAGCAGAGGAAAGCAGCACCTGAATAAGCAGCGATCGCACCGCCGATTGCGGAAGTAATGTGGTCATATCCGGGGGCAACATCTGTTACAAGCGGTCCAAGTACATAGAAAGGAGCGCCATGGCAAAGAGTTTTCTGGATCTCCATATTAGCTGCGATCTGGTTCAGCGGCATGTGGCCAGGTCCCTCGATCATAACCTGAACATCCTTTTCCCATGCACGTTTGGTAAGCTCACCGAGAGTGATCAGCTCTTCAATCTGTGCAGTATCAGTTGCATCTGCAATACATCCGGGACGACATGCATCTCCCAGACTTAAAGTGATATCATACTCTCTGCAGATATCAAGAATTTCATCAAAATGCTCATAGAACGGGTTCTCTTTTCCTGTCATTTCCATCCATGCGAACATAATAGAACCACCTCTGGAAACAATGTTCATGAGACGTTTATTCTGTTTGAAACGTGCTGCGGTTGCACGATTCATACCGCAGTGGATAGTCATAAAATCCACGCCGTCTTCTGCATGCATACGTACGATATCAATCCACTCTTCAGAAGTAATCTTGCCAAGTGCTTTGTGATAATATACTACTGCGTCGTAGATCGGAACAGTACCGATCATTGCCGGACATTCGGATGTAAGTTTGCGGCGGAAGCTTCTGGTATCTCCGTAGGAGCTGAGATCCATGATGGCTTCTGCACCCATTTCTACTGCTGAATGTACCTTTTCATATTCCATATCAACGTCTTTCCAGTCTCTGGAAACACCTAAATTTACATTGATCTTGGTGGTCAGCTTTGCACCGACACCGCTCGGACTGATGCTCTTGTGATTTTTGTTACAGGGAATAATTACCTGTCCTTTTGCGATCAGTTCTCTTAATTCTTCCACGTCAAAGTGTTCTTTTTCTGCTACGGTTTCCATCTGTGGTGTGATGATTCCCTGACGTGCCGCGTCCATCTGCGTTGTATACTGTGTCATTTTTTCCTCCTTGCCCTGCACTGTGGGCTCTTAATTGCTGCACATAGTAATAGATAAACAGCAATGTTAAATGAACTGCGCCTCCTGCATACAGCAGGGACTTGCACCTGCGCATATTCGTAAGTTTTTAAGTAAACTACTGGTGTGACAGAGAGTGGTGCCCCCGGTCTGTCGTGGCAATATTTTATTGCCTTTCAGGCGTGTGAAATCATTTGCCTGACTGTTTGTCCACAATTAAAACAGGGGGGAGATAATATGATATGTCCGTTCAGAGTAAAAGGAAAACTGCAATACGCCAACAAGCATATTGCAGTGTGGAAGAACTATAACTTTCCCTACGTTGGCATTATCCAAATCAGGTAATGGGTTAAAGCGATACAGCTTACTCTCAGCCTGTTTACACAAGCACCCCTTGTCTCAATTACAATCAGTGTATCACTCAGATATGGGAAAGTCAATATAAAATTTTGGCTACGTCATTGATAACGTAGCCGGATTTATGCAATTGCTATGGATAACTATGGTCAGACTAAGGACATATTATAGGCTTTGGAATCAGAATGCCATACTTTGTTTTTCACTTTTTTATTGGCAATTACCTTAATGCCGTACTTGGTATTCTTTTTCATTCCGGTGAGTGTAAAGAAATTGGAAGTTGTTGTTTTTACTTTTTTGAAAGAACTGCTTCCCGGATATTTTATGTAAATACTGTAATTGTCTGCACCGGCAGTTCTGTTCCATTTTACGCTCATGGAGCTGTTTGTGTTGCCTGCTTTCTGAAGAGTGATGACATTGGAAATATATCTGTCCGTAGAGGTTGAACTTACATACCGTTTATTTCCCAGAACCAGGTAAGGGTAAATCTTCACCTGATAAAATGTATTGCCGGATATTGGAATGGTAAAGGAATATCTGGTATTAAAATATTTAGTTATAAGTTTGTGGGCTGCAGAACTCTGGTATACAACCTTATAACCTGTAATGGAGTTTGAAGGGTTTACAGTCTGCATATTGAAGGTATATCTGCCGGTTGATGCATAGGAAGATTTAATCTTTACCTTTGAATAAAGCGTGGTACATCCCACAGTACGGGAAGAAATCGCAATGCCGGATGAATTCAGTGCTGTGATTTTAATAACGTAAGCAGTTCCTGCTTTTAGCTTATTGATCTTAGCTTTATTGTGGGTATTGCCAATATAGCCGAGAAAACGATAAGAAGAGGAACTTAAAGGGCTGATATTGACAGCATATTTGGAAGTATTGGTAACAGGGTTCCACTGAATAGTTACAGAATTCTCGGAAGCTGCTGTCTGGCTGATCCCTGGCTGGGCGGTAAGAGAAGCGCAGGCATTCTGTGCATCAGATGATTCAATGGCAGGGGCATCAGAATCGTTACTTTGAGTCAGTTTCGCAGTTTGTTCAGCGGGTACCAGCTGTGCTGTGGCTGCGAATACAGAGGAAGCGGACGATAACGTGAGAACAGCACTGAGTGCAATACTCACAAAGAACTTTTTGAACTTTTTTGTGTTCATAGTAAAACCTCCTTTTTTGAAGTGCAAAACGAGAGAAAAAAATCGTTTTGCAGATAGTACACCGAAGTGCGTCTGAGCAGATTTAAATAATAAAAAAGCTCCGTTAATGTTTGATTTATTGTAACATAACGGAGCTGAATTTCTGTAATTTGTCGTTGCGGGTAGTGGTTACTCATCCCATCCGTCATACATACGGATATTGACCTGAATATTTCTTACAATATCTCCCTCCAGCAGATCCAGATCGGATTCATCGGAAATTGCAGGGAGATCCATTTCATCTTCCATTACTTCTGCATAAATCCAGTTATAAGCAGCCTCGTTTGCATTATCGATCGCATCGTCGAGAGTGTCGCCTTCAGCTTCACAACAGGCAAGATCCGGAAAAAATGCTTTATATCTGCCTTCTTCATTTTTGCGGAAAACCGCAGGATATATAAATTTCATTGGTAAGAACCCCTTTCTGCTTTACGTTTATACTTAGAATAGTATATAATACATTCATATATTCATCAAGAAAAAAAAGAGTTATTAGTAACATTGGTAACAGAAGGATAAGGGGTTATATAGTATGCTGACAATAGAAATGGATAATTTTGACCTAGGGCAGATCTGTAGATCCGGGCAGTGCTTTCGGATGGATCAGATCGGTGATGACCGTTACCGGGTGATTGCGGGAGATAAATATCTGGAACTGACTCAGGAGAGAGGAATTGTCAATTTCTTTTGTCCGGAAGAAGATTTCATTTTCTTCTGGATCCGGTATTTTGATCTGGATTGTGATTACAGTGAATATATAAACATGATCAATCCAAGGGATAAATATCTGACAGCAGCAGGAGAGAGGGGAAGCGGAATCCGCATTCTGCAGCAGGATCTGTGGGAGATGATTATTTCATTCCTGATCTCTCAACAGAATAATATTACAAGAATAAAGAAGTGTATTGAAAATATCAGCCGGGAATTTGGAGTAAGAAAAACAAGCAGCACAGGTGCAGAATATTATGCGTTTCCGACTGCAGAGGCACTGGCTTTGGCAACGGAAGAACAGCTTCGGGAGTGCAATCTGGGATACAGAGCAAAATATGTGCTGGACACAGCCAGAAAAGTCTGTTTCGGAGATATTTCACTTAACAGTCTGCATGATATGACTTATAAAGCTGCACGAAAAGAACTTCTGGGACTGTACGGAGTTGGTGAGAAAGTAGCCGACTGTATCTGTCTTTTCGGATTGCATCAGCTGGATGCATTTCCTGTAGATACTCACATCCGCCAGGCATTGGATGCCCATTATAAACGGGGATTTCCAAACAGACGTTATAAGGGCTGCCGGGGCGTGATGCAGCAGTATATATTTTATTATGAACTGATGAAGTAACAATTCAGCAGATAACGATGGAATAGTTATTTGATGAAGGTCAGAAAACAAAGAGGAGGAATGTTATTATGGAAATCGGAGCAATGTTAGACGAATTAAGAGAAAAAGCACTGAAAGACCGTAACATCTGGCAGGAACTGATGGACACCAGAAAGGCAGAACAGCCGCTTGCCGCTTTCTGCGCGAAGTGTCGGGAACTGGGATATCAGATTTATGAGATGGATCTGATCACAGCCGGAGAAGAATTTTATGCTACCATGCGAAGAAGTACCAACGGTGGAGGTGAAAACTCTCCGAAGCTTGCAGGGGAAGACGATTTCTATGAACTTTTCTTCGCAAGCCTTGAGGAGCACATTTAGACAAATAAGAAAGTCCTCATCTGCTGAGCTAGAGCTTTTTTCAGACACGCTCTGGTTAAAGAAACACAGAGATGGGGATTTTCTTTGGGATAATGTGTATAATGGTATGGATTATTTTGGTTATATGTGTATAAAATAATTATTCCTGGCTGTCTACACCATTTTTTTCACAGATATCATTCAGACAGCACCTGTCACAGTAAGGTTTAGTGCGTGCTGTACAGACATCGCGGCCATGATTGACCAGGCGGTGACAGAGATCGTTGCCTTCTTCGGGCGGAATGATCTTCCATAAAGCCATTTCTACTTTCTTAGGTTCTTTCATATTATCGACCAGACCGATGCGGTTGGAGAGACGGATGCAATGGGTATCTGTCACGATCGCCGGTTTGCCGAATACATCTCCCATGATCAGATTGGCACTCTTTCTTCCAACTCCGGGAAGCTTCAGCAGAGCATCAAAATCCCCGGGAACATTGTCATGATACTGTTCGTGGAGGATTTTCATGCAGGCACTGATATCTCTTGCCTTACTCTTACCCAGACCACAGGGACGTACGATTGCTTCGATATCTGCAACATCTGCATTTGCAAGAGCTTCTACAGTAGGGAACTTTGCATACAGATCCTGTACAACTACATTTACTCTTGCATCTGTACATTGTGCAGCCAGACGCACACTTACCAGTAATTTCCATGCATTATCATAATCCAGAGTGCAGTCCGCATCCGGATATTCCTTTTTTAACCGTTCAATGACCTCAAGGGCCAGTTCCTGTTTTGTCATAAGTGTTCTATCTCCATTCTGCTAATATTTTATGTTTGTCTTTCCTCTTATTTCGGATGAGTTACCGTTTACTTCGTTCTCAGTAACCATATGATACTATAATAACACAAACAACACCCTCTTGCATTTCCAATTTCCCTATATTAAAATAAAACCAACCATTGTAAACAAGAGGGAAAAGAATGAAGGTACGAATGTATAATGTAGGTTTCGGAGACTGCTTCTGTCTCCGGGACAGAAAGAAGAGTCTGCTGGTAGATTTCGGAACAAATAACAGCAGGATAGAGGGGCGCCCCAGAAAAGAAATATTTGATGTGATCATCTCAGATCTGTCTACGATCAAGAGTAAAAATCTGCTTCTGACACATTTTCATATGGATCATCTGTCAGGGCTTCTTTATATGATGAAGAAAAAAGATATTTCTGTTGACTTTGGGAAAATTTATCTTCCCGATGTTTTTTCAAAAAAAGAAATGAGCAGAACACTGGTGTTGCTGCTTCTGGCAGATTTGTTAAAAGAATCCGGATTGCCAAGCCGTCAGGTCAGCCTGTTTGCACTGGTGGATGCACTTCTGGAGAACAAACAGAACGTGGAACTGTTAAGCAGGGGAAAACTGTTTGAAAACAAATATCAGGCACTCTGGCCGGATACAGATGTAATCCGGAAGGAGACGGACGAAGTCTATAACAGAATCTGTGAAGACGGGAAATTTAAAGAAGTAATGGATGTTCTGCTTGAATTTGCAGAGAAACTGAGACTGATCGTATGGTCTATGACTGCTGAAGGCAATAAACCGGCGGAAACTGTGGAAAAAGAAACAGATTTAACAGCATCTGAGCTGACAGAACAGCCGGAGGTCCGTCAGAAAATTATCCGGGCATATGTGTATGAGCGTGAATTTCGCAGAATCAAAGCACTTCCTGATTTTAAGAAACTGCTGGCATGGATGAATGAGAATCAGATAAATCTGCGGCAGTTCAAGCATAAGATCAGTATTGTGTTCCAGAATGCCAGAGACGGAGAATTAAATCTTTTGTTTACCGGGGATGCACAGCCTGAGCATCTGAAAATGATCGCAGAAAACTATGATGGAAAATTGCCATTATACGAACATTACTGGTGTATCAAGGTGCCCCATCATGGAACACAGGGACATTATTTTGATTTCTCTCAGTATGAACCTGAAAATATGCTGATCGCTAATGGAATCCATTTTGCCAACAGCAAGAAAGAGTCAAAAGAACTCCGTACTTCACCGCTCTATGGAGGCTTGTTTTATATCCCAGATACTCATATGTACTGTTCAAACTGTGACTGTTGTGACAGTTACGAGAACGGATGTTCCTGTAAGGAGGCGGATGTTATCTCTCCTGCTTATTACAAGGATATATAAAGCGGTATATTTTGCTCGGATTCGGTTGCCGTAGTTATAGTCTGATTTGAATTAACACAGTGGGAGATTTTTATGATCTGATAAACATAAAACAGCAGACATCTGTATATTCCATCGAATATACAATGCCTGCTGTTTGTTTTTTACAGAATTTATATGATCACAAATTTTATTGGATTATTTTGCCGGTGTCAGGTGCCAGATATCGTTGTTGTACTGTTCGATAGTTCTGTCAGAAGAGAAGAATCCGGCTTTTGCAATGTTAACCAGCATCTTCTTTGCCCATGTTTTTCTGTCTGCGTAATCAGCCAGTGCCTGATCTTTCTTCTCAACATAATCGTTGAAGTCAAGCAGTGTCATAAACCAGTCTTTGCTTACCAGTTCGTGGTGCAGTCTTTCGAGATTTTCTTTGTGGCCAAGTGCCAGCATTTTTTCACTTACAATGAAGTCAACACATTCCTTGATGCGTTTGTCATTTTCATAAATATCTCTGGAGCAGTAGTCAGCTTTCTCGTAATGTTCGATAACTTTCTCACTGGATTCACCGAAAATATAGATGTTATCTTCACCAACCAGTTCGCTGATCTCAACATTAGCGCCATCCATAGTTCCCAGAGTAACGGCACCGTTCAGCATGAACTTCATGTTACCTGTACCACTTGCTTCTTTGGAAGCCAGGGAGATCTGCTCAGAAATATCGCATGCAGGGAATAATTTTTCGGCTGCGGATACATTGTAGTTTTCAACCATAACGAGCTTCATGTATGGTGCAACTTCCGGATCATCTTTGATGAGATCCTGGAGTGTGAGCAGAAGATGAATGATATCCTTTGCAATCACATAAGCAGGAGCTGCTTTTGCACCAAAGATAAAGGTTACAGGCTGAGATGGTTTTTTGCCACCCTTTATCTCCAGATATTTGCTGATGATGTACAGAGCATTTAACTGCTGACGTTTGTACTCATGGAGACGTTTGATCTGGATATCATAGATGCTGTTCTCATTAATTTCAACACCTGTGTTAGAGAGGATAAATTCTTTACAGGTTTTCTTAGCTTCTGTTTTGATCTCAAGAAGCTTGTTCAGAACTGCCTCATCATCCTTATATTTCAGGAGATTTTCCAGAGCAGTTGCATTTGTTTTAAACTCATCACCGATCAGAGAGGTAATATAGTCTGTCAGCGGATGATTGCAGTGCATTAACCAGCGGCGGAATGTGATACCGTTAGTTTTGTTGTTGAATTTCTCCGGATAAATATCATAGAAAGCTTTCAGCTCGCTTGTTTTCAGGATTTCTGTATGCAGGGCAGCAACACCGTTGATGGAGAATCCATAGTGGATATCCATATGTGCCATGTGAACCAGGTTGTTCTTGTCGATGATGGCTACATTTTCCTGAGGATATTTTGCTTTGATCTTTTCATCCAGCTTTTCGATGATTGGTACAAGGTGAGGAACTACATCAAGAAGGTAGTCCATTGGCCATTTTTCCAGAGCCTCTGCAAGGATAGTATGGTTTGTGTAAGCGCATACTTTGGATACGATTTCAGCAGCCTCATCAAAGTCAATTCCACGCTCTGTCAGGAGACGGATCAGTTCCGGAATGACCATACTTGGGTGAGTATCGTTGATCTGGATCACTGCGTAGTCTGCAAGGTCATGCAGGTTGCAGCCTTTCTTTGTTGCTTCGTCCAGGATGAACTGAGCGGCATTGGATACCATGAAATACTGCTGGAAGATACGGAGTTTACGTCCGTCATCATCGCTGTCATCCGGATACAGGAACAGTGTCAGGTTGTGAAGGATGTCCTTTTTGTTAAAGGAAATTCCATCGTGAACCATGGATTCATCTGCCAGATCAATGTCAAATAAGTGCAGATGAATGGATTTGTTATTGTAGCCTGCAACGTCGATATCGTACAGGGAAGATTTCAGTGAGAATCCGCGGAACGGTACAGTATAGGAAACACCTGCAGGTGTGAGCCAGCTGTGTTCTTCAATCCATGGGTTCGGAGTTTCCTTCTGAAGTCTGTTCTCAAAGAGCTGTTTGAAAAGACCCAGATGATAATTCAGACCAATACCTTCGCCCGGAAGACCGAGAGTTGCGATGGAATCCAGGAAGCATGCTGCCAGACGTCCAAGACCACCGTTTCCAAGAGATGGTTCCGGTTCAACTTCTTCGATGTCAGCGATGGCTTTTCCATTCTCTTTTAAGAATGCAGCAACATCATCATAGATTCCCAGATTGATCAGGTTGTTGGATAATAATTTACCGATCAGGAACTCTGCGGAAATGTAATAGATTTTCTTCTTTCCGTCCTGATAGCCTTTTTCGAAGAGCTGGTTCTTGGTATAAATCAATAATGCGTTGTAGATTTCTTCATTTGTGCACTGGCGTGCATTTTTCTTATACAGGTCATAGATGAGCTTTTCTAAATTTTCCATCGTAATCTCCCTTTCTGAAATAAATATGTGTTTTTTATGAGTTAGATTGCTTATTTTTTTTAGGTTTGAATAGTGTATTGTTTTTGGTTATATCAGTAAGAGAAGTTCTCTTGCTGACATCTATAACTATATCAGCAGTCTATTCAAAAAAATACAACAAAATTGCGATTTTATGACAGGTTTCTGCGAAACTTGTGAGGGGACATTCCGGTTGCCTGCTGGAACTTCTTGATGAAATAGCTGGTGTTGTTGAAACCTACTTCCAGTGCGATCTCTGTGACAGAGGAGTCGGAATGCAGAAGCAGAGGCTTTGCTTTTTCAATGCGCAGGTCATTGATGTAGGCGATCAGAGTCTTGCCGGTATATTGCTTAAACAGTTTCATAAAGTAGTATTCGCTGTAATTGGAGAGCGCAGTGAGCTCTGCCGCGGTCAGTGACTGTGAATAATTGAGGTTGATGTAGTCCAGGATCTTTTTAATAGAAGCAAGACTTTTGTTCTCTTCCTTATCTGCGGGAGTGATGTAATTTCCCATGAGCATTTCGTAGAAAAAGTTGAAGAACAGAGCCTTTAATTTTACGAAATAATATGGCTTTTTTTCTTTATGGCAGGAATGGATCCTGTCAAAAAGCAGGCAGATATTCCCATAATTGTCATCAGATCTGGAAATAATATGGGTAAATTCCGCCTGATTATCCATCAACAGGGAAATGACACGTTCCTGACATAAATCTCCCGCCGGGCCTGACAGGAAGTTCAGGTCAAAAACAATACTACGGAAATAAAGGATATTCTTCAGATCTGTTTTTATTCCATGGAGAACTCCACGGTTCACAATGATCAGGTCACCGGCCTTGACGCGGAGGATCTCTTTATTCAGACGGACCAGTCCGCTGCCGGATTCAATATAGATCAGTTCCATCTCGTCATGCCAGTGGTTGTAGAGGGAATGGAAGATTTCGCAGTTGTCTGTATAAGTTTCTATGGGAAGTTCAAAGGAGCCGTGAGAGCTTCGTTCTTTCAGGGTATCATCTACTTCGATCGTGGGAGTAACTGGCATGGAAAGCGCCTCCTTTTTTCAGAGATTTTTTATCTGTAGTAAGACAATGGAATCAAAAGTATCATTATGGTCGATCCACTGATAGGAGCCATTATACCTCTGGCAGATATCTTCGATAATAGAGAGCCCATATCCATGAGCCCCCGGTTTTGATTTTGTAGTCTTATGTGTAAAAGTCTGCATCGGGTTCTTGGTATTGTGCATATACACAGTCAGAAATCCGTTGGAAATGTTTGCAGACAGCCGGATTTCAGGATCAGGATTGCCGGAAGCGCTACAAGCTTCGATAGCGTTGTCCAGAAGATTAAAAAATATACTGCTCAGGTCAGTCGTATTAATGGAAATCTTTTCCGGTAAAAGGATCTCGTAGGATATCTGGATATGTTCCTGTTCTGCACGAAGCCGTTTCCCTTCCAGGATTGCCTGCAACAGGTTATTCTGACAGTAAGGATGAAAGCGTTCTTTCTGAAAAGTCTGATTCAGATTTCTGATGGCAGTATCAGCCTGCTCATATTTTTCCTGTTCCAGGAGTGACTGGAAGTCCTGAAGTCCCGGTACAGTTTTGACCTGAAAATCCCGAGTATCCTGTCTGCGGATCTGAAGACTGTAATCCTGTTCCTGTTTTAACTGTTTCTGTTTTTGAAGAAAAGCCAGTTCCATTTCAGCATTGGATTTCTTTAACACATCAGAAAGAACGCAGTATAAAAGGATACAGATAAGGACCATAAATACTGCCAGGATCAGAAACATATGATCAATTTTTTCTGTATAAATCGTAGATAGAAAATATAGCAGCTGGAATACAAAGAGGAAGAGAAATAAAGGAATCAATTTAATGTTCTTTTTCATGACTGCAATCCTCCTCTGGTTGTTTTTCTTGTGGTCTGCAATTAATCCGGGACAGAACAGAAGCGGTATATGTTTCTGCTTCCTCATATTTTTTCGCAAGCATCATGAAAGCAAAAGCGTCCTTAAACTGCTGGTAATAAGATCTGCTGACAGGAATCTTTGTATTATCAGAAAGTATAATGCCTTTATGACTGTAAGTACGTACAGCATGAAGATTAACGGCAAAGCTGTTATGACAGAGGCAGAAATCAGGTTTCATTCTTTCGGTAAGAACTGTCAGTTTTTCTTTTGTTGTATATGTTCCTGTGCTGGTATAGATGATGGTCTGCCTCAGATTCCGTTCCAGATAAAGAATATCGGAGCAGAGCACCTGATAATTGCGTGAATTTCCGGAGAAATTCATCACCGGATGCGAAATGCGTTATTTCAAAAGCTCCCGGAGGATATTTTTGCAGAATAGTATGTATTATTTCATAATGTGAAGGATTGTCTTCGCAGATTGCAAGTTTCAAAATTGGATTAGGCTCCTTTGGATTAAAGTGGTTGTAGTTTCTTATGTCAGTGACAATATCTGTCGGATATGACAGATGGATAAAATGAACTTGTATTTCCAATAATCATACTATAAAAAATGGCGGGATGCAATTTATCTGTGAGGAAGATTGGAAAAAATGGTTAAATATGTAGTGAAACATAGTTGTTTATGTGTTGGCATGCGATTTCGGGAGTCTGTGTGATACAATCAGGATATGGAAACAAAGAAGCGATTTTAAAGATTTTGTGCGTGAAAAATTATTAATTCCTGGTACTTTCAAGCGCTGAATATAGAATATATGTGAAAGCGGTATTGTTTCCATGGGAGAAGAAAAATATTATAAGAATGACTGTCTGAAAATCATTATGGACATATATAAAGTGATTGGAAGTATCGGGAAACTTTTGGTAATAATACAAATGACGAAGGAATAGACAGAGAGTGGGAATGGGGTAGCTTACAAGAGCTTCCCATTCCTGCTTTTCCTTTCTCGTATAGATAATCGGTAAGATGTTCTCTGTAAAGGACAATCAGCCCCTTTATTATTTCTCAGAGTATTTTTCAATTACACAATTCTGAATTCAGTGCAACCTGAAAAGCACTGTTTCCGGGAATGAATAGGATTACGGAGAAGTAGTTAATTATTGAAGTTTTTGCAGCGAAAGGATATAATATATAAAAACAGTATTCAGCAAAAGCAATGGAGGTGTAACATTATGTCTGAAAAGGATAAAATCATACAGTTGCTTGATTATGTGCCAGAATATAAACTTGGATATGTATTAGCTTATGTTCAGGGGATTACTGCGGATGAAGATTCAGATGATGAGTATTGTCGAAAGCTTTATGAAGAATATCTGAATGACACAGATCCGGAAAAAGAGGAAGAATACTCTCTGGAGGAATGTAAAAAGGAATGGGGGCTTGCCTGATGTATCAGATTGTCCTCAAAAAGAAAGCAAAAAAATTTATAGATAAATTACCGATTGCAGAACGAAAGAGAATTGTAACAGCGATAGGAAATCTCCCCTATGGTGAAGATATCAAAAGATTACAGGGATACGAAAATGTACTTCGTCTAAGAGTTGGAACTTATCGAATTATTTATACAGTAGATCACGGAAAATTGATTGTAACTGTAATTGATGCAGGAAATCGGGGACAGATATACAAAAGATTATAAATAATGCAGTGTCATTTACTTGGGGAATTTCTTTGTTAAAAAAGAAGTTCCTTTTTTACTACCAGTAATTCAAAAAAATCCAGGGGATTGACAGCCATACAATAATCAGCTAAATTTTTGTATAGACATCAGACTTTGTTGTGATAAAGTTTTACTATGAACATAAAAGATGGAAGAGTTACCTGGAAATAAAGCAGGAGTTTTCGAAGAAAAAAATAATTCTGCGGGAAGGTAATATATGGAAGACAATTTTGAAAAATTAAATCTGCTTCTGGAGCAGGAACAGTGTGAATTTGTGGATATTCCAGATGGTTTTACCGGACAGACGGAGAGTGGAGAATTACGACTGATCTATTTGATGAATGATGCGGTGGAGAGTTTTCTGGTTCTGAAAAATGCTAGGATGACGGGAAATTATGTCAGGGATTATGAAGGAGAGTTTGAGGGCTCTGTAGAGAAAGCGGACTGGGATTTATGTGAAGCAGAGTATATTCTGGTGGTTCATCAGGGGCAGAATGTGTTTACTGTATTCTTTGAAGATATTTTGCTGGAAACACAGTTGTATAATTATGGAGAGCTGGGACATTTCTGGGTGAAGGGCTATGAAAATCTCAGGGTAATGGAGTATCAGATTGCCATATTGCGGGATAAATATGAGTATCTGGGAGAAAAATATTGCACGGAACAGGAACGAAAGCTGGCAATGCTGCGGGATTTCCCGCCGTTAAACTATCTTTTTTATCCGGCAGTACCGGAGAAGTATATTGTTCCGGTGGATAACCCATGGGAGGTAACGGCGGAAGCACTGGCAGTTATGCAGGAACTGGAAACGGAAGCAGGAGATGAAAAACTGGGAAAAATGCTCAGGCGTTATGAAAAAAATCCGGATATATCAAATGCCAAAAAGATAGCCGGAATACTTTGCAGGAGCAGTCATTTACCGGTAATTACTCTGCTGGGAGAAAAAATCAGGGAAGCAGCATCGGTCTATCCGGACAGAGATTTTGGCAGAAAACAGAATAAATATCTACATGAATTGATGGAAAAAGCTGAACGAAGAAAAGAAGAATTGGAAGCAGAGAATGTTCAGACTCTGATCTACAGAGAAGAACCATTTATATATGACTGTGATTCCATATCGTTTCAGGTATATCTTATGATTGTGAGAAAAGGTGTATGGAAGCAGAAAATAATGGTTGAGAAAATGTAATTCTTTGGATAAAGCCCTTATAATTTATGTAAAGTATATTGTGGCTGTTTTTGTGTAAAGTAGTCTGAACAGGAATAAAGAAGGGATTATAATAATGGATAAATTATTAGACTTAACAAGAGATTTTGATGTAGCGAAAGCTGCTTTTGAAGCATATCTGGATGAATATGACAGAGCGGATGATAAGATTCATCTGAAAATCGTACATACTTATGGAGTGGTTGATGCTGCAGAAGACATTGCCCGCCGTATGGGACTGGATGAGGAAGATGTACAGCTGGCGAAAGTAATAGGATTGCTTCATGATATTGGAAGATTTGAACAGATCAGGAGATTTGACAGCTTTGAACCAGGAACTATGGAGCATGCAGCATATGGTGCACAGCTTCTGTTCGGACCGGAGAAAATGATCCGCAGATTTGTGAGGGATGACAGGTTTGACAGTCTGATCTGCACTGCGATTGAGAAGCACAGTGATTTTAAACTGGAAGGAATTACGGATGAGAGAACTCTGCTTCATGCAAAGTTAATCCGGGATGCAGACAAGCTGGATAATTGCAGGGTAAAGCTGGAAGAGTCCATGGAAACACTTCTGGGAGTGGATGAGAAGGGAGCAGGTGAAGGAGTGATTGCACCAAAGGTATGGGAATCCTGTATGGCAAAGGAATCTGTATTATCTTCAGACCGGGTTTCGAAAGTGGATTACTGGATTTCCTATATTGCCCAGTATTATGACATCAATTTCCCGGAAACCTATGAGATCATGTATGAACATGATTATGTGAAACGGATCATGGACAGAGTTCCCTATGCATTACCGGAAACACAGGAAAAGATGGACATTCTGGTAATAGAGATGGAGAAATATATGGATGAGAGAATTCGAAATAAAAAATAATCAGGAGAAATTCACCTGCGGAGAATTCGAATATCAGGTTATAAGAAGTGCCCGAAAAACCATGACCCTGGAGGTGCGCAGGGACGGAAATGTGATTGTCCGTGCACCGCTCCGTACAGGTCTGCCGCGGATTAAAAGATTTGTAAACCAGAAGCAGGAGTGGGTTCTGGGATGTCTGGAACGGACCAAAGAATACCGGGAAGAGAAGCCACTGAGTGCAGATCTGAGCGAGGCAAAACGAAATGTCTATATACGAAAAGCAAAAGAAACGATTACCAAAAGAACTTCATATTTTGCCAGACTCATGGGCGTTTCTTACCGCAATATCACCATCAGAGAACAGAAAACAAGATGGGGAAGCTGCAGCAGTGAGAAGAATCTGAACTTTAACTGGAAACTGATACTTGCACCACCGGAAGTACTGAATTATGTAGTAATACATGAACTCTGCCATCTGAAAGAAATGAACCATTCGAAGGCATTCTGGGATGAAGTTGAGAAAGTAATGCCAGAGTATGAGACGTATAAATTGTGGCTGAAAGAAAATGGATGGAGGCTATAAATGCAATAGAGTATTCTGAAAGAAAAACCACGCATTGCCGTAAAAGGGAAATTGTGATATGATAAAGAAAATATGACGTGGAGTAGGGATATGAATATTGCAATTAAAATAAAAGAATTAAGAGAAAGTGTCGGGATGACTCGTAAAGAGTTTGCAGAATATACGGGAATTCCAATTCGAACATTGGAAGATTGGGAAGCTGAAAGAAGAATTCCACCGGCATATGTTCCCAGATTGTTAGCATATAAACTGAAATATGAAAAGATATTACAAAAAAATAGCCTGCAGAATAAAGATGTCAATTTTATAGAGGATGTTGATGGTTTAAAAATAGTGTTGATTAATGATATCAGATTTAAGTCAAGAAGAAAGATTGATTGGAATCAAATAGAAAATATATTAAAAGAACACATAGGAAAATACTATGAAATACTTGAAACATCTGAGGTTGTTTATATTGGAACAGATTTTCCGGATGAATTCAGCCATTCGATTGATACTAAAAATATTAAGGGAGCAAATGAAAAAGCAAAGGCGAATGCGATATTTGCAATAGATAAACTGATAAAGATAGCAAATAATAAAAGGGAATATCCGGACTTCAAAAATAAACATGGTAATAAGGCTAAACATGGGTGGTATCGATATGATACACATTTTGGAATACCAGTGTATGATAAAAATGGGATGTTGGAAAGGTATAACGTTTTTGGAGCCAGAATACTGATAAGATGTGATGAAAATGGTGATTTATATCTTTATGATATTGTCCGCATAAAAAAAGAAACGAGCAGGCCGCTTTAGTTAAAACTGTACGGTTGTAAACTTCGTTTCTGTTAATATTCTATCTTGAAATTGATGGAATGTCAATAGTTTATATGTATTATAGTGATTAAAATATCAAGAGGAAATTTGAATGAAAACAATAGCTGATCTGCATATTCATTCCAGATTTTCCATGGCGACAAGCAAAGAGGGCACGCCTGAAAATCTGGATTTCTGGGCGAGAAAGAAAGGAATTTCACTGATTGGAACAGGTGATTTCACGCATCCGGTATGGAGAGAAGAACTGAAGGAGAGACTTGTTTCAGAGGGAAACGGCCTGTATCACCTCAGAGATGCATATGTAAAAGAAGAAAGCCGGAAGTTCCCGGGAGAAGGAACACGTTTTGTTGTCTCCGGGGAAATCAGTTCTATTTATAAGAAAAATGGAAAGACCAGAAAAGTACACAATGTAATCCTGCTTCCCAGTCTGGAGGCAGCAGATGCCATGGCACAGCGTCTGGAAAAAATCGGAAATATTCACTCAGATGGTCGTCCGATTCTTGGTCTGGACAGTCATGATCTTCTGGAAATGATGCTGGATGTATGCCCGGAAGGAATTCTGATTCCGGCTCATATCTGGACACCGCATTTCTCTGTATTAGGTGCGAAATCAGGATTTGATTCTGTAGAGGAATGTTTCGAGGAACTGACACCGTATGTACACGCACTGGAAACCGGACTTTCCTCTGACCCGGCTATGAACTGGAGAATTTCCAAACTGGACCGCTATCAGCTTGTATCCAATTCAGATGCACATTCCCCGTCTAAGCTGGGGCGCGAGGCGAATCTGTTGGATATTGACTGTTCCTATGAAGGACTTTATCAGGCAATCCAGACTGGTGAAGGGCTGGAAGGAACAGTAGAATTTTTTCCTGAAGAGGGGAAATATCACTTCGACGGCCACCGAAAGTGTGGTGTATCATTAAGTCCTGTGGAAGCAGAACGTCTTGGCGGAATCTGTCCTGTCTGCGGAAAGAAGCTGACCATGGGCGTAGATCACAGAGTAGAACAGCTTGCAGACAGAGCGGAAGGTTTTGTGAAAAAAGATGGTAAGAAATATGAAAGCCTTGTACCTCTGCCGGAAGTGATCTCTACATGTATGGGCTATTCCACTGCAAGTAAGAAAGTGCAGGGGTGTTTTGAACAGATGATTCAGACACTGGGAACAGAATTTGACATCCTGCGAAACGTACCGTCAGAAGATATTAAATCATGCGCAGGAGAACGGATTGCAGAAGGAATTGAGAATGTAAGAAACGGAAAAGTGAAAAGAATTCCGGGTTATGATGGTGAATATGGAAAAATACGATTGTTTGATGAAAATTGAATATGAAATAATGGAATTTGAAGGATAAGTCATATATAGTTGTATATAAAATTTATGAAACATTTCAGTTCTCTATAAGGAAGTAAAGACGATTTATTTCGGATTAGAAAGCTGGCTGTAGAAAATGATCAGTGAGGAAATGACATATGAAGAAAATAGGAATTATCTCAGACACTCATGGCCTGCTTAGACCGGAAATACTGGAAATTTTAAAAGACTGTGACTGCATTATCCACGCAGGTGACGTAAACAAACCGGAAATCCTGGATACACTTCGTATGATGGGTTCTATCTATGTAGTCCGCGGAAATAATGATAAAGACTGGGCAGAAGGAATGGCGAAAACCTTACATTTCACCATAGAAGGCGTAAAATTTTTCATGACTCACAATAAAAAAGATGTGGACTGGGACTTAAAAGATACACAGATAGTCATCTTCGGACACACCCATAAATATTTCGAAAAAATAATAGACAGCCGCCTATGGTTAAACCCGGGAAGCTGCGGCCCCAGACGCTTCGACCAGGAAATCACCATGGCAGTAATGACAGTTGACAATGGAACTTATCAGTGGGAAAAAATTGCTATGATTCCTGAAAAGTAAACAGAAGACAAAGTAGATTGGTCAGGAGAGAAGAATTATCAGTGGGTGTGCCCTTTCCCACATTTCTTTTGACCCAAGGGGTGTGTAGCAGCACAATCTCTCCTTCGATAATTCTTTGGATAAAGCCTTTATAATTTATGTAAAGTATATCGTATTTATTCTTTTTCGTAAAGAAGTCTGGATGGAAGTTCTGCTTACCACAGTATAATATATAGAAGAAAAAGTTTTTGCAGAAAAGATCAGTATTCTGTAAAAACTTTTTTTTTACGCAGAAACAACCTTGCAATTTGTGATGAATACGCTATAATTAAAAAACGTAATAAACCGAGATTGGTTAGACCAATATAAAGGAGTTGAATATTTGAAAAATAAAAAAGAACGAGACTGGAAGTTTATCATCGGTATGATTGTTCTGCTCGCCATTTTTGCCGTAATGGGAGGTGCTTTCTGGAATATGGTAGGAAAGCAGGCACAGATGGTCAGGGAGGAAGAGCAGAAAGAGGAAGCAAATGCTATTTCTGCAATCTATATCGAGACAGGAGAATTTCTGAAGACCGGAGTTTTTGTGGATCTGAACAATGGAACTATTTTCAGCGCAGACATACCGGCAGAGGGCATTTACAATAAAAAAGGAAAATTAATTTCCGATGATGTATTGGAAAATGGGGATAAAGTAAAGATATACGGCGATGGGATCATGCTGGAATCTTTCCCGGGACAGTATCCGGGCGTGACAAAGATCCAGAGGACTGGTCGTGCATCTCTTGAGGAAACTCAGGAGTATGAGGATCAGGTGAATGGAATGATGAAGCCTGTAGCCGTTCAGTAAGGATTAGAGGAGACTGAAAATGAAATACGTAAGACAATTCTGGATTATTTTACTGATATCCGCAATGGGAGAGGCATTACATGTTCTGATCCCGCTTCCTGTACCTGCAAGTGTGTACGGACTGGTGATCATGCTGATCGCACTGGGAACACACATTATCAAGCTGGAACAGGTCAAAGAGGCAGCTGAATTTCTCATAGAGATCATGCCGGTTATGTTTATTCCGGCAGGTGTCGGATTACTGACAGCCTGGGGCATACTGAAACCGGTATGTGTGCCGATTATTCTGATCACATTGATCACCACAGTTGTGGTAATGATTGTGACAGGTCGTGTCACACAGGCAGTTATTCGTATGGACAGAAAGAAAGGACAGAAAAGATCATGACACAATTTATGAGTAATTCCCTGTTTTTTGGCGCAGCGATCAGTCTGATCGCATATGAGGCAGGACTTCTTTTGAAAAGAAAATTTAAGATGGCAATTTTTAATCCGCTTCTGATCGCGATCATTGCAGTAATAGCTGTGCTTTGTTTACTGCATATTGATTATGACACCTATAATCAGAGCGGTCAGTATATCAGCTACCTGCTCACACCTGCAACGGTCTGCCTGGCAGTTCCGCTGTATCAGCAGATGGAACTTCTGAAAAAGAATCTGAAAGCTGTAATCATTGGAATTGTTTCCGGTGTACTTGCCAGTCTGGTCAGTGTGCTGATTCTTGCGAAGCTGTTCAGCCTGAGTCATGAGCAGTATGTAACACTTCTTCCGAAGTCTATTACCACAGCAATCGGAATGGGTGTTTCCGAAGAACTGGGTGGTATAGTAACGATTACAGTTGCAGTTATTATCATTACCGGTGTTCTTGGAAATATGCTCGCAGAGACTGTGATCAAACTTGCGCGTATTGAAGAACCGATTGCTAAGGGCCTGGCACTTGGAACCTCTGCCCATGCTATCGGTACTGCAAAGGCAATGGAGCTGGGTGAAATAGAAGGTGCCATGAGCAGCCTTGCGATTGCAGTAGCCGGTCTTCTGACTGTTATAGGTGCGTCTGTGTTTGCGCAGTTTATGTAAGAACAGTAGTGATTGCCTGATAAATTGTTTTGGGCAATATACAATATATCTGTTGATTTTAACATTATTTATACAAGAGAACTGTTGTGTCAGATGAGCAGAGGCGCTGACATAACAGTTCTTTTTTATTAAAAAAACAAATGTTCGATAAACCTCTTCCATTTTTTATAAGAGTGTGGTATTATAAAACACAGAAACGAATGTATGTTCTGAAAATGTGTTCGAAAGAAATGGGAGGGCTTATTATGGCAAATGCAGCAGGTACCGCACAGAAAATGAGAAGAAGAAAGGAGAATCATAAGTTTTCCAGAATGATGGCAGTTATTCTGGGTCTGATCGTTACTGTTGAGGTGATGATCGCGGGCGGCATGATCTTCAATATTGATTTTCATTCCGCTGATATAGTTGCGGTAATTATGGGATTTATCGTGTTATATTCCGGAGTTGTGGCGGTTCTGACAGATAACTGATTATAGAAATTTCATAAATTACTGCAAACAATCCAGTCCATCATAGAGTGAAGTCCTGCGTCAGATATCTTTACTGTATATCAGTATGCCTGCAGATATATTCCTTGTTCTTCGTACTCTGCTGAGCTGTCCTGATTGCATTGTTTTATGGAATGGCTATAAGATATGGGGACATGCAAAAAAACAGATATTAGACAAAAACAGCGTCAGATGATATGATTAACAGTAGATAATGAGAGAAAAATAACAGGAGAAGGTGCGAAGAGAACATTATGACTGTAAAATCAAGTCTTTTGGAAATGCTGGAGAAGAATAAAGGAGAAGTGCTTTCCGGTGAAAGCATTGCCGGTGAGTTGGGATGTACCAGGGCAGCAGTGTGGAAGGCAGTAAAGTCGCTCCGGGAAGAAGGGTATCATATAGAAGCGGGACCGAATAAAGGATATATGCTTGCGAAGGATACGAACCGTCTGTCGCAGGAAGGAATCCGCCTATTTCTGGATGATCCGAAGGTTAAGATAGATATTTATGATGAACTGGAATCTACGAACCAGACTGCCAAGAAAGAAGCTATGATGGGAGAGGCCGGACATGGGGCATTTGTCATTGCCAGGAGCCAGACTGCAGGCAGGGGGCGCAGAGGCCGGGAATTCTATTCTCCTGCAGATACAGGTCTTTACATGAGTGTGATCCTGAAGCCACAGGGAACCATACATGACAGTCTGCTGATCACAACTGCGGCAGCAGTGGCAGTCTACAGAGCAGTTGCTCAGCTCTGTGGAATCCAGCTTGATATTAAATGGGTTAATGATCTGTTTTATAAAGGAAAGAAAGTCTGTGGAATACTCACAGAGGCTGTCACAGATTTTGAGAGTGGAAATATTGAGTTTGTGGTAGTTGGCATGGGATTGAACCTCTATCTGGACCAGGAGAACCTGCCGCAGAAATTAAGAAGTATAGCAGGAGCTCTTTATGAGACAAAAGAAGATGCGGAACAGACTGACCGTAATAAACTGACTGCAATGATCGTGAACGAGTTGAGAAAAGAAACAGCAGATCTGAAATTATCTCCGGATTATGTGACACATAACATGATCCCGGGACATCAGATCACAATTACAGACGGAAACTCTTCCAGACAGGCATTTGCATTGGAGATATGCAGGGACGGACGGCTGAAAGTACGGGAAGAGGATGGACAGGAGACAATATTGTCCTTTGGAGAAGTTTCGGTATCCATGTGAGGATAATGAGAATGGGATTGTTACATGAAGGTAGATTCCTTGATGTGACAATCCCATTTTGTGTCATGATTCAGAATTTGTTGTTTGTGATGAAGCATCCTCCTGAGACACTTCGGCGGCAGAATCTTTTTTCAGAGATACCGGGCTTTTGTTGTTTGCGGTGTCCGTGACATCGATATCTGTACAGCAATCAGGATTTACTGTGTCTGTGGTATTTTTAACCGCGTCAGTTTCCATATTCGGAACATTCTGCTGATACGGACGATAAGGTGTCCAGTAATGTTCTTCCTCAGTAAAGCTGTCAGGCTGTTCTTCATCCAGTGCATCCTTCTTGCGGGTGAGAATATAAATCCCTGTAAAAATGATAGCAGCTGCAATCACAAGCTGCGGCAGATGATATGTGAATCTGCCGATAACATCAGCCAGATATCCGGGTAAGATCATATAGAGGAAATCTACCAGGGTGTTCCACAGAATAGAAGCACCAAGGAAAATCAGCAGAATCGCAGTTATCTTTCCGTGATGTTTGAGCAGAGAACTGATATCTCCTGCCAGTTCATCCATATGAAGGACATAGGAATCTTCTATGGAGTAAAATTCTTCCTCAGAAAGAGACTTCAGATTGTGCACATTAAAGAAACTGTAGAACCATATGATCGGGATCAGGAACACAAGCCAGTCCATTCCGGTACATGCTCCGATGGCAAAGACACCCCAGAATAAGAACATAATACTGATTCCCTGTTTTTTGAACCCCATGTACATTTCTCCTGCGCCTGGGATCAGGGAGAAGATAAAAAGCCAGAATCCACGTTTTTGTTTTTGCATACTTTTATTTGCCTCCATTCATTAATTTGCTGGAAAAATCACTGACATATTTTATAAAAGAGCTGGTGCCATCACCAATATTCTGTCCGAGTTCTCTGGTGAACTGGTAGAGTCTGCCATTCTCATGTTCGGGCAATATTCTGTCTGTCTGAGAGGAAGTATCCTGATGTAAGGAAGTGAAATCCAGATTTGGGATACTGAATAAAAGCAACAGGGCAACCATCACACCGGCAGCAGTCTGAAGACTGTAATGGAGCAGCTGGATTTTGCGGGATGCTTTATTTGCTGCCCGGGCAAGCTGCACTTCACCGGAGCCTGCTTTGTCCAAAATCTGTTCCATCAGATAGGAGGGAGCAGTATCCGTACTGTTGTTTTCCTGTTCCATCATCTGATCCAGACAGAAATCGCAGTGATCAAGATGTGACAGAAACTCAATGACTTCCTGTGTGTTCATATTTCCGTTGTCAAATTCTATTAAATCCTTCTTATTAATATGCATCTAATCACCCCTTTCAAGCATTTTTTTCAGCATTGCCCTTGCGCGATAGAGCTGTGTCTGAATTGTTTTCGGATTTTTCCCTGTCTGCTGTGCAATCTCAGGTACTGATAATTCTTTGCAGAAATGTGCGTAAGCGACTTCTTTGTAAGGACTTTTCAACTGCATACACAATGCTTCTACGTGAGTATTGGATGCAGTTTTCATATATTCATCTTCGGGAGAGGATTGCCTGTCCGGAATCTGGGAAAAGTAGGTGTCTTCTGTTGGAATACTTCGCCGCCCGGCTGCTTTCAGATAATCCAGACACTTTCGGACAGCAATCTTACTTAACCAGGCTTTCTCATAATTACCATCAAAGCGGGAAAGGTTCTTATAGGCAGACAGAAAGACTTCCTGAGTGAGATCTTCGGCATCAAATGGATTACCGACAGATTTCAGGCAGATCGAATATATTAAGTTCTGGTATTGATTAATCAGATATTCCAGATATTGCTTTTCTGTGGTCATTACTGTCTCCTTTTCCCTGTTCATTTAATTATAACGCAGGAGGTGGGGGAATGGATTCAGATATTGGAGGAATTTTGAGAAAAAGGGGACGCGCAGAAAAATAGTTTGTTTTGTGTGCGGTTTCGGACACTAAGATATTCTAAGCTGGCAAAAATCTGCTAAGGGCATGAGAAAAATGCCACAAACTCGCCGCATGGCGGCTCAGACAGTGTGTCATTTTTCTCATAACGCAGATTTTTGCCGGCTAAGAATATCTAAGTATCCTGCAAATGCACACAAAACAAACTATTTTTCTGCGCTGGTTATTGGCTGTTTTGAACAGCAGATTTTTTGTAAAAATATCTCTAAATGACGGTCTTGCGAACCTTTCTGATTTGGTCTATACTGGGTTGCAATGAAATAAAATATAGAACTTCTATTTATTTTATATGGAAGATAATGCGGGACAATGCGACAGATAAAAAAGGAGAGACAGATCATGACAGAAACAAGACGTTTATACTATGAAGATGTATATAAAAAAGAATTCACCGCAACCGTAGTAGAGTGCAGAGAGCAGAAGAAAGGCTATGTGGTCATTCTGGATGAGAGTGCTTTTTATCCGGAGGGTGGCGGTCAGCCAAGTGATGTGGGAACACTGGGGGATGCAAAGGTGACAGAGGTTCATGAGAAAGATGGAGAATTACTTCATTATACTGATAAGGCTCTGGAAGTGGGTGCGAGGGTTGAGGGAGAGATTGACTGGGCACGGCGTTTTGACCTGATGCAGCAGCATTCCGGTGAGCATATGGTCAGCGGTATTATCCATGAGAAGTATGGTTATGATAATGTGGGTTTCCATATGGGAAGCGATGTGATCACTGTAGATCTGAATGGTATGCTGGATGATGCGCAGCTTGCAGAAATCGAGCGGGAAGTGAATGAGAGAGTTTGGGAGGATAAGGAAGTTGTGATCACTTATCCTGATACTGAGGAACTGAAGACTATTGATTACAGAAGTAAGAAAGAATTGACAGGACAGGTTCGTATTGTGACGTTTCCGGGAGTAGACGTATGCGCCTGCTGTGGAACTCATGTGACACATACAGGTGAGATTGGAATGGTGAAGCTTCTTTCTGTAGTGAAATTCCATGATGGTATCCGTATGGAGATGATCTGCGGTAAACGTGTTCTGGATTATCTGAATATGGTGAATGAGCAGAATCATCAGATTTCCATGAAGCTTTCTGCAAAGATGGACAGAACAGCAGATGCAGTACAGCGTCTTCAGGATGAGAATTTCCGTATGAAAGGCCAGGTTGCCCGTATGGAAGAAGAGATGTTTAGGGCAGAGGCTAAGAAATGGGAAGGTGCAGGAAGTGTCCTGATCTTCAAAGAAGGTCTGGAAGCAGATTCTGTACGTAAACTTGCGGATGCAGTGATGAATACCTGTGAGGGCTGCTGTGCAGTATTTTCCAGAAATGAAGATGGAAGCTATAAGTATGCCATGGGCGAGATTGACGGGGATTTACGGCAGTATACAAAGGAAATGAATGCTGCATTAAACGGAAGAGGCGGCGGAAAGCCATTCTTTGTCCAGGGGTCTGTGCAGGCAACAGAAGACGAAATCCGAAATTTTTTCGAGAAATAAAAAACGGTAGATAAAAGATTAAGTAAAATTGCGGAGCGTTATTGAGTATAGAGCTGCATAGCGAAGCGGATGAGTTTATCCGTCTGACTCTATGCTTTGAGTTAAGAAAGCAGCAGGGAAGAGGAAGAGAAACAGGAAATGTTTGGAGAATGTCATGCGCATATCATTATGGATGGCGTAAATTACCGTCATGCAGTTGATATGCATAAAAATGGACCGGACGATAAGATCATAAGAGAGCATCTGAAAGCATACCAGGAACGGGGAATTGTTTTTGTACGGGATGGCGGTGATGCGCTGGGTGTTTCTGCGAGAGCGAAAGAGCTTGCACCAGAGTATGGAATAGATTACAGAACTCCGATATTTGCCATTCATAAAGAAGGACATTATGGTTCTATTGTGGGAAATGGTTTTGCCACAATGGTGGAATTTCATAAGCGTGTTCTGGAGGCGAAACAGGCAGGGGCAGATTTCATTAAGATTATGACTACCGGGATTCTGGATTTTAATGAACATGGAGCCATTACCGGAACACCTCTGGATGGGTCAGAGGTAAAGGAAATGGTACATATTGCACATGAAGAAGGTATGGCTGTTATGTCCCATACCAACGGAGATTACGGAGTGCAGGCAGCAGTGGCTGCCGGAGTGGACAGTCTGGAACATGGAAACTATATGAATGAAGAAAGCCTTGCCATGCTAGCAGAGAGCGATACAGTCTGGGTTCCGACTCTGGTTACAGTGAGAAATCTTCTGGGAGACGGGCGTTATGATGATGAGACTCTGAAACCGATCATAGAATCCGCAGAAGAGAATATCAGAAAAGCATTCCGGATGGGAATAAAAACAGCCCCCGGAAGTGATGCGGGGGCTTACAGAGTTCTTCATGGAAAAGGAATCCGGGATGAAGTTCAGTCCTTTGCAGAAATTCTGGGAGATCAGGATGCTGCATACCGCTGGCTTGCGGAAGGTGAAGTAAAAATCAGGAAGAGATTTAAGCATCCTGTACCTTAATTGCTGTATAAATATTAGAAGATTTTGATTTGGATGGATGGAAGGTAACACACACATAGTCGCCGTATTCCATGCCGCCTGCAGTGAGATTCTGCGCGTTTTCTGTACGGAAGGTATCTATGGCACCGTCATCTGTCTGTACAGTGATGGTGTTGGCAGTATTTCCAATGATCGTGCCGGTTACTGTAAAGGAAATATGTTTGTCATTAATGGTATCAGGATCCTCACCTGTCACAGCAATAATACGGACTTCTTCCAGGGATGTTGTTTCCAGATCTCCGATATAAGTAACATTAACATGAGATCCCGGGGCAATTCCTCCCTTGAAGTAAGCGGGAATTGCTGACATATCCAGATTAAAGGAGGTGTCACTTCCGGCAGGAAGAATCCGGAGGATATTCAGATTTACTCCCTGTACAGTTGCCAGCAGCTGTTTTTCTTTATTTTCTATCTGCTCCGGTGTCTGTGTGAGTTTTGGATCCGGAGTTGGGGTAGGATCCGGTATTTCCAGATCTTTCAGATCAGAAATACTCAGCACTTTCAGGTGACTGGCATTTAAGGATGCGGAAGAATCATTGGAGGTATCCGGGAATTTCCCCTTGAATGTAAGGTAAACCCAGTCACCGGCTTTGATTCCATTCTGATAATATTGTTTTGTTCCTGTGATCGGATAGGTGGCTGTTTTTCCCTTCTTTGATTTTATTGTGATGGTATTGGAAGTCAGGGAAATGACCTGCCCATGTGCAGTGCGCTTTTTCAGTTTGTTTTTTTTATGAAATTCATCTACAACCTTCAGAACATGTACACTGCCTGTGTCAGTACCGGAAAGCTGACCTTCGTAAATGATACTGATCTCATCGCCGGTGATCATGCCGCCTTTACATTCCAGAGTGGCATTGGAAACATTAAATACATAGGAGGCACTGTCCGTGTTCAGAATAAGCTGGCTTCCTGAAAAATCCTGCAGGGTACCGGAAAGTTCATCCATATAGATACGGTCTTTTGTTTCGATTTCAGTTGTGGTGTCAGATGAAGAAGTAAGTTCCCGGACGGATGTGTCTCCGGTGGATGTGAATTGTTCCAGTATGGTTTCAGGGCTGCATCCGGCAAAAGAAAAGCTAAGGCCGGCACAGACACATGCAGCAAGCAGTTTTTTCATAATATAGACAGGACCTCCGATAAATCATTCGTTTGAACATGATTCCTGCCGTATGCAATAATTATTTACAGAGAGGGATACCGTCTTCCGGCGGTTCAGGGATAAAATCAAAAATTTTCCGGTAGCTTTCCCACTCGTCATTGTCTTTGGCAGGAGTGCATATCAGGCCGGTACATTCCGTACAGGCGTTGGTATTCAGGTAATTATCATAACATATATTATAAGGATTTTGGCAGTTATTTTTGCATATTTCTGACATTTTTTTACCTCCATGATTATAGCAGACCGGGACGGAATATCTGTATTCATGTAATTTCTCATTGCTGAAGATGCCGGACTGCTGCATAATGTTATAGTATTAGTATATGCGGCTGTTTTATTCATAGACTTACGAGTGTTTGCAGCAATACTCTCAAGTAAAAAAGCAGATTATTCGTATAGAATGAACAAAAAGCAACATTCAAATTTGTGAAAATAATAACGGAAAATATATTGTAATTTTTATGGATTGTGTTATAATTTCGATAAATAAATAATAGCGAAGTAGGATTTTATGCGTCAAGTGTTCACAGGCTGGGGAGTCGCCGTGAAACGAAAAGCAGAAAAGCGAGCTGCTTACGATATAATTTCCGCACCCGTTGCTACATGTGAGGACATCTCATAATGTGGAGGGATTATTATTTATGTAACTACTCTATTTTTTTAAGCACATTATGGAGGTGTTTTTATTATGCAGAAAAAACAATATTGGAATGTAAAAACGTTGGTGTTCATGGCTCTTCTGATCGCCATGCATCTGGTACTCACACGAGTTCTGGTCATTGATCTTGGTGCGTACCGTATTTCTGTGGGAAGTGTATGTACAATCCTTGCAGGTCTGTGGCTGGGCCCGGTAGCAGGTGGTGTCTGTGGATTATGTGCAGATATTATCGGGTGCTTTATGAAAGGCTATGCTGTAAATCCGTTTATCACAGTTGCAGCAATCCTCTGGGGTGTGCTTCCTGCCCTTGCAAAACCATTATTTGCAAACAGAAAGAAAACAGGAAAGACAGTTGGTATCTGCGTATCTATCGTGGTAACTGCAGTTCTCAGCTCTTTGGTTCTTACAACAGCAGGACTTGTGATCATGCTTGGATATAATTTCTATGCGATCATGCCCGGAAGACTGGTACAGTTTGCAATTATGATCCCGATTTACTGTGTATTAACATGTCTGCTGTATTTCAGCCCGCTGACAGCGATGGTGGTAGGTAATACATCACCTGCAGTGCTGAAAAACAAAACAGTATAATTGAGGCAGAGATAAAATACAGAATAAGACTTGAATATTAAAATTAAAATGATATACAACATAGTTGGCGCGAACTATGTTAAATGAATCAACTGATTCCCCGAAAAAGAAAAGTTAAAATCTATAAAAATTAAGAACTATCTGTAAAAGCAGAAAATGAAAATGCTTTACAGATAGTTCTTTTTATTTCTCAGGTGGGAAATTTCCGTTTTCATCCGGCTGTACGCGGAACCAGTAAGTATAAAGCTGCTGGAATCCAAGTGATCTGTATAATGCCCGGGCATTGTCATTTCCCTCTACAACCTGAAGATATGCATTCTGTGCACCTTTTTTCATTCCTTCTTTCAGAAGTCCTGTGCAGATCTGACGGGCATAGCCATGTTTGCGGTATTCTTCTTTGACATGGATGGCGTAAATACCGATGTAGTCTCTGTCCAGGATACCAAGCCCTGTTGCAATGATCTGCCCGTCTATGCGGATGCAGGCGCAAATGGTTTCTTTGAGGATTGCCTGATACATGGATGGTACAACTTTTCTGTGAATCGGATTTATAGTATTTTTTAGATTGAACAGACTTTCAATCCATTCAGACGGAATGTTATTGTAGAATGTTACATCAGGATATGGAGTATCCAGATGTGCGGCGTTCATGCTCATTGCCATGACATTGGTGGTATGCTGGATGGCATATCCCCGATTCTCCAGAACATAATCAAAGTCAGGAGAGACAAGAGGACTGATCTTAAATACAGCGGGGGTTCCCAGACGCTTATATACGCTTTCGCAATATGGGATTTTTTCCCGCCAGGTGAGGGTGGAATTGCCGAACTGTTCTACGCTGTTGGTTCTGTGTGTATAAAAATAAGAAAATCTCAGGATCCAGCCGTCGTATAATTCCATCTTGTGAGATGGCCAGGCATTCAGAGACATATCTTCAATCTGTTTAATTGTAGTTTCCATAATATAAGGAAGACTCCTTTCCATAATAAGTCCGCAGATATGAGCGAGGACAGTGATTTATTATACAAAGTTCCGGGAAAATGCGCAATAGCTCATCTGTTCAGGAATTGTTATCTATGCTTTGAAGGAGAGGGAACAGTTTCTCGGCCAGAAGCTTATGTCCATACAAAGTAAGATGAATCCCGTCTGTTGTTATGGTATCAAATCCCGATTGAGTTGCTTCCTTATTAAAATAGTTATGCAGAGGCAGAAATGGAAGTCTGAATCTGACAGAGAGCTGTCGGATAATATCAGACATGGTATGGACATAGGGAATCCATGTCTCATATTCTTCCGGATGTGGAAAGATAAAGGGTTCCATAAGGATTACCTGCCTGGCATCTGCAGTGAGCAGATTCAATAATTCATTGTAATGAGTGGCAAACTCTCTCATCATCTGTTCTTTCTGAGAAGCCGTCCGGTCTGTGTTCATTATCAGACTGATATCATTGATGCCGATCAGCAGAGTTATAACAGGAGAGTGATGCAAAAGAATACGGTGTTGACGGATATTTTCAAGGACTCTTGCCACAGTGAAGCCATCTATGCCACAGTTCCTAAAATGCATGGCACCTGTTGATTTATCTGTTAACTGTACAGCGCTTGATGAGCGTCTGACGGTATCTGCGGATATGGAGAAAGAAGGAGTCTGATTACGGAACATTTCTGAGAGTATCTGTACATACCCATTTCCCAGAGGAAAATCTTCAAATAAATGATTACAGTCCGTAATACTGTCTCCCAGACAAATGATTTGCATAAAAAACCTCCTGTTTGGTATTACCAATATAAGGATTGGTAAGTGCAGAGATATAAAATTTATATAAAAACCATATAAAATAATATCATCTGCTTACAGTTCGGTCAATGAAAATTGCCTTTTTTTCGTGAAAATGCATTAAAAAAATTATGAAAATCTATTTTTCAATCAAAATATCTGGATGAAATGCACAAAAAGAAAATCTATTTTTGCCAGAAATAGTCAAAATAATTGTTGACTTTTTAACGGATTTTAATATAATAATCTCAAAATCTTGAATCGATGGAAAGCTTATGAAATATTTTACAGACATAAGTTTAGGAATCCTGGCTGAGGCATCTGAGGCAGACAGCATAAAAAGCCAGAATATCTTCCGGAGATTTAAATAGAAAAAGGAGGGAAAAGAAACGGGTAATTTAGCAGACACGTTAATGGAAGAACTTCAATGTAAGACAGTTTTTACCATACCGGTGTTTGGAGGAATACCAGTTGCAGAGTCAGTAGCAGTGACATGGGTGATCATGGCAGTGCTTTTAATTTTGTCATTGGTGCTCGTAAGAAACCTGAGTGTGGAAAACCCCGGTAAGAAACAGCTTTTGCTGGAAACCGGTGTCAGTTTTCTTCATAACTTCTTTAAGGATATCCTTGGAGAAGAGGGAAAAATGTATATTCCCTATCTGATGACAGTTGTCATTTACATTGGAATTGCAAACATTTTCGGTGTGTTTGGATTTGTACCGCCTACAAAGGATTTAAACTGTACGATCGGTCTTGCGATCACAAGTATTTTTCTGATCGAGTATGCAGGATTCCATAAGAAAGGTCTGAAAGGCTTTCTTAAAAGCTTCGCAGAGCCGGCACCGATCATGTTGCCGATCAATATTCTGGAGGTCGTTATTCGACCGACATCACTTTGTATGCGACTTTTTGGTAATGTGTTAGGAAGCTATGTGGTTATGAAACTTCTTGAGTTTATATGCCCGGCAGTTCTTCCTATTCCATTCAGCCTGTATTTTGATTTCTTTGACGGATTCATTCAGGCGTATGTATTTGTATTCTTAACTTCTTTATTTATCAAAGAAGCTATTGAATAAAAAAGATTACTGTTCATACAGGAATATGACACCTATATAAGACTTGAGACGCGGGACATAAGGGATAAGACAGCAGTTATGAACAGCACTTAAATGCTGTCCGGATATTCGGTGGGTCATAACGGTCATAAACAACCGTTGGTACAGACATCTGTTGCACAGACATCAAATGATCTCATCGGAATATCGACAGGATAGCATATTGTGAAGAAAGATTTGTAATATTTAGTTTATTTCAGTTAAACAACAGGAGGAAAAAGTTATGTTAGTAGCTATTGGAGCAGGAATCGCAGTTTTAACAGGTATTGGTGCTGGTATCGGTATTGGTATGGCAACATCCAAAGCAGTAGAAGCAATCGCAAGACAGCCAGAAGCAGAAAGCAAGATCAGCAAATCCCTTCTTTTAGGATGTGCCCTTGCCGAGGCAACAGCTATTTATGGTTTCGTTATCGGTCTTCTGATCGTTATCATGCTTGGCTAATTGATGGATAAAGAATAACTAAGAAAGGCAGGTGGGACAGGTGATCGAGATTAACATCAACCTGGTCTTTACAATTATTAACCTGATTGTTCTTTATCTTTTAATGAAAAAGTTCTTATTTGGTCCGATCCTCAATGTGATGGAGCAGAGAAAAAACATGATCGACCAGCAGTTCGCAAGTGCCAAAGATACAGAAGAACAGGCATATGAACTGAAAGGTAAATATGAAGATGCACTGAAATCTGCGAAAGACGAATCCATGCGTATTGTAAACCAGGCGAAGGATGAGGCAAAAGTACAGGCTGAGCGTATTGTAAAAGATGCAAACACACAGGCTGGTACAATGCTTGACAAAGCAAAGGCAGATATCAGGACAGAGCAGGAAAATGCTATGAAGGCTATGGAAAGCAGAGTGGCAGAGATCGCGCTGGATGCAGCCTCAAAGATCATGGGAGAGAAAAACAGCAGTCAGCAGGATTTGTCCCTTTATGACCAGTTTATAAAAGAGGCAGGTGATTCCAATGACGGAAACAAGCATTAATTATGCAAAAGCATTATATGAGCTTTCTGTCCCGGAAGAAGCTGTTTTGGAGACAGAAAAGATTTTCAGGAGTACCCCGCAGTTAAAGGGTGCTCTTGAGAATCCGCTGGTTTCTTTAAAAGAAAAAGAACATGTAATTGACAGGGTATTCCCACAGGAGATGAAAAATTTCCTGAAGGTGACCTGTAAATATCAGAAAATCAGCAGCATTTATGATATCCTGGAAGCATATGGCAATTACAGCCGCAAGCAGAAAGGAATCCTGAAAGCTGTTCTCACATATGTAACAAAACCGGAAGAAGCCCAGAAAGAGAAGATGGAAGATTTCCTTCGCAGGGAATTTGGAGCAAAGGAAGTAATCCTTACTCTCAGAGAAGACAAATCTTTGATCGGAGGCTTCATTCTTTCTGCCGGAGACAAAGAGTTCGACTGGAGTCTCCGCGGACGTTATAACAATTTAAGACAGAAATTGACACGGAGGTGAATAAAAGTTGGCTGCAATGAATCCAGATGAAATCATTTCGATTCTGAAAGAAGAAATTAAGAATTATGACGAAATCAGCAAGGACCAGGAAGTAGGAACAGTCATCTCCGTCGGAGATGGTATCGCCACGGTACATGGTATTGATCATGCTATGTATGGCGAGGTTGTAACCTTTGAGAATGGTCTGAAAGGTATGGTTCAGGATATCCGTGCAAACAGCATCGGATGTATCCTGTTCGGTAAAGATACAGGGATCAAAGAAGGAACAAAGGTAGCAAGAACTCAGAAGCAGGCAGGTGTGCCTGTAGGTGACGCTTTTATCGGAAGGATCGTAAACGCTCTGGGAGCGCCGATCGATGGTAAAGGTGAGATCAAGGCAGACGGGTATCGTCCGGTAGAGAATCCGGCACCTGGAATTATTGACAGAAAATCTGTAACAGTTCCTCTGGAAACAGGTATTCTTTCTATTGACTCCATGTTCCCGATCGGCCGTGGCCAGCGTGAGCTGATCATCGGTGACAGACAGACAGGTAAGACTTCTGTTGCACTGGATACCATTCTGAACCAGAAAGGCAAAGATGTAATCTGTATCTATGTTGCAATCGGACAGAAAGCTTCTACAGTAGCTAAGATTGTATCTACTCTGGAGAAACACGGTGCTATGGACTATACAACAGTATTCTCCTCTACAGCCAGTGACTGTGCACCGCTTCAGTATATTGTTCCTTATGCAGGTACTGCACTTGCTGAGTACTTCATGTATAAGGGAAAAGATGTATTAATGGTTTATGATGATTTATCCAAGCATGCGGTTGCATATCGTGCACTGTCACTGCTTCTGGAACGTTCACCGGGACGTGAGGCTTATCCTGGAGATGTATTCTATCTCCATTCCAGATTACTGGAGCGTTCCAGCCGTCTAAATGAAAAGGCCGGCGGTGGTTCTATCACTGCACTTCCTATCATTGAGACACAGGCAGGTGACCTTTCCGCTTATATTCCTACAAACGTTATTTCCATCACAGATGGTCAGATCTTCCTGGAGAGTGATCTGTTTAACTCCGGTATGCGTCCGGCGGTTAACGTAGGTCTTTCCGTATCCCGAGTTGGTGGTGCTGCACAGGCAAAAGCCATGAAGAAAGCAGCAGGAAGTGTCCGTATCGATCTGGCTCAGTATCGTGAGATGGAAATCTTTACACAGTTCAGTTCTGATCTGGACGAGGCTACAACTCAGCAGCTGAAATACGGAAGCGGACTTATGGAACTTCTGAAACAGCCGCTTTCAAGCCCATTAAGTCTTCATGAGCAGGTCATCACTCTTTGTGCGGCAACACACAAGGCAATGATGGATGTGGAAACTAAGAAGATGAAGAAGTATCAGAGAGATATGCTGGACTACTTTGACAGTGCTTATCCGGAAATCGGAAGAGAGATCGAGGAGAAGAGACAGCTTCCGGATGAACTGGCAGAAAAGATCGTGAAAGTGGCAGAAGAATTTGCAGATAAGAGCAGGTAGGTGTTGATATGGGCAGTACGAAAGAGATTCAGACTCGAATGAAAAGCATTCAGGACACCATGAAGATCACCAATGCCATGTATATGATTTCTTCATCCAAGATGCAGAAGGCCAAGAGAATCTTGTCCGATACAGAGCCGTATTACTATAATATGCAGGCAGCAATTTCCCGAATCCTGCGTCATATGCCGGATACAGAGCATCCTTTTTTCAGTATCCGTCATAAGATCGCAGAGGAAGACCGTAAGATCGGCTGTATCGTAGTTACCGGTGATAAAGGTATGGCAGGTGCCTATAACCATAATATCCAGAAAATGACAGAACAGTTTATGGCAGAGCATGAGCACTGCAAGCTTTATGTGCTGGGTATGGTAGGCCGTCAGTATTTCACGAAGAAACATATGGATATCGCAGAGAACTTTCCATATACAGTACAGAAACCGACCATGCACAGAGCGCGTCTGATCTCAGAGGAGATTGTCAGAGCGTTCCTGGACAGAGAGCTGGACGAAGTCCGTATTTTCTATACGGAGATGCAGAGTGCAGTTGCCATGGAGCCGGTGAATATGCAGCTTCTTCCATTGAAGAAAGCAGAGTTCCTGCCAAATCAGGCAATGCTTGCGGATATGCCACAGGAGGAAATCGTGCTGTCACCATCAGCCGATGTACTTCTGAATACCATGATCCCAAATTACCTGACCGGTCTGATCTATGGATGTCTTGTAGAAGCGTATGCCAGTGAAAATAATGCCAGAATGATGGCAATGCAGTCCTCTACGGACAGTGCAAAGAAGATGCTCAGGGAGTTATCCATTGAGTATAACCGTGCGCGTCAGGCTGCCATCACACAGGAAATCACTGAGATTGTCAGCGGTGCAAAAGCACAAAAAAGGAAGTGACGACGATGAACAAAGGTAAAATTGTACAGGTTATGGGACCTGTTGTAGACGTTGTTTTTGAAGATGGAAATCTTCCTGAGATCAAGGATGCCCTTGAGGTAGAGAACAACGGTAAAAGATGTGTAATGGAAGTTTCCCATCATCTGGGAAACAATATGGTACGCTGCATTATGCTGAGCGCAAGCGAAGGCTTACAGCGTGACAGAGAAGTCATCGCCACAGGAAGCGGCATTAAGGTTCCTGTAGGTGATAAGACACTGGGACGTTTATTTAACGTACTTGGTGATACAGTAGATGACGGTCCTTCCCTTGAGGGAGAACAGAAATGGGTCATCCACAGAGATCCGCCGGATTTCGAACATCAGAAACCGGCTGTAGAAATCCTGGAAACAGGTATTAAGGTTATCGACCTTCTTGCACCATATGCAAAAGGTGGTAAGATCGGTCTGTTCGGTGGTGCCGGTGTTGGTAAGACAGTCCTGATCCAGGAGCTGATCCAGAACATTGCCACAGAGCATGGCGGATATTCCATTTTCACAGGTGTTGGAGAGCGTTCCCGTGAAGGTAACGACTTATGGTCAGAAATGAAAGAGTCCGGTGTTCTTGAAAAAACAGCTTTAGTGTTCGGACAGATGAACGAGCCGCCGGGATCCCGTATGCGTGTTGCTGAAACCGGACTGACAATGGCTGAGTACTTCAGAGATGAGGAACACAGAGATGTGCTTCTTTTCATTGATAATATCTTCCGTTTCGTACAGGCTGGTTCCGAGGTTTCCGCCCTTCTTGGACGTATGCCTTCAGCCGTAGGTTATCAGCCAACACTGGCTACTGAGATGGGTGAACTTCAGGAACGTATCGCTTCTACTAAGGATGGTTCTGTAACATCTGTACAGGCTGTCTATGTACCTGCCGATGACCTGACTGACCCGGCTCCTGCAACTACATTCGCTCATCTGGATGCAACGACCGTTCTTTCCAGAAAAATCGTAGAGCAGGGTATTTATCCGGCCGTTGACCCGTTGGAATCTACTTCCCGTATCCTGGAGCCGGATGTTGTAGGTGAAGAACATTATGAAGTAGCACGTAAAGTACAGGAAATCCTTCAGAAATATAAAGAACTTCAGGACATCATCGCTATTCTTGGTATGGAAGAGCTTTCTGAAGAAGATAAGAGCACTGTATTCCGTGCAAGAAAGATCCAGAAGTTCCTTTCCCAGCCTTTCCATGTAGCTGAGAACTTCACAGGTATCAAGGGTAAATATGTTCCTCTGAAAGAAACCATCCGTGGATTCAAGGCAATCGTTGATGGTGAGATGGATCAGTATCCGGAAAATGCTTTCTTCAATGTTGGTACAATTGAGGATGTCATCGAGAAAGCAAAGACTGAGATGGGTCAGGAATAAGGAGCGGATTTTATGGCAGATACATTTGGTCTTGAGATTTATGCCAGTAATAAGCTGGCGTTTGCAGGACGTGCCAAAACCCTGACAATCCCGGCTGTTGACGGTGAGCAGGCCTTTCTGGCACAGCATGAGAATATTGTTGCTGCTATCATTCCGGGAGAAATGCGTTTCGAGGAAGCTGATGGCACAAAGCATGTTCTGGCTGTGAGCAGTGGGTTTGTGGAGATGATCAATAACCGTGTGAAGCTGTTCTGTCTGACGGCAGAGAGTCCTGAGGAGATTGATATCCGCAGGGCGCAGGAAGCGAAGGAGAGAGCAGAAGAGCAGATGAGACAGAAGCAGAGTATTCAGGAGTATCATATGAATCAGCTGGCTCTGTCCAGAGCTATGGCACGACTGAGGGTTACGAGTCATAAAGAAATTTAAAGAAACAAAATATATCAATAAAAAGCATCTTTGGATGGTCTGATGAAGGCTTTCCGTAGATGCTTTTATTGCTTTGTACCATGTTCTGACTTGTTTCTTAGCTGGTGAAAATTATTTTTGCAGAGTCCATTTTCTGTTTGAATTATTTCCAATTGGAGATACATCAGGTATTTCTTTTAAAATAGCCCGGGTTCGCGGAAGACTTAATCCAATATATTCAGCAATATCACTGGTTTTTGAGATATTGTTTTTAGATAAATACTCTCTGATTTTTTCTATATTTTCCAAAGTTTTTTTGTTTTGTTTTTTATGACAGGATTTATTCGCTTGTTTTTTATCGCTTGTTTTTATCGCTTGTTTTTTATCGCTTGTTTTTATCGCTTGTTTTTTATCGAAGCTAAGAATCAGAAGAGTTCTGTCTGGATCAAATTGTTCTTCTATAACTGGTTCAACCCAGCCTTGATCCTCCCATGTGTTAAAAATGTTGGGTACTCCGCTGCCGGCACGCTCGCCGATATTGATCAGATTAAACATTTTCATGAGTACTTTGTTGCGAGGATCAGAAATTCCCCCTTTTTTCATTTGTTGTTTTCCTGTTCTGGAATATCCTGGATTTTCAAATACTATTCTGTCAGCTTCTTTTCGGACTACAATGCCTCGAACACCATAAAAGTCTGCATTTATCAAACAGTTTGCGAGGGCTTCCCTCAATGCTTCATGTACGGGAGTATCATCAATACGGTTTCCATCGATTGTTTTAAAAGGTACCTTGATATCTTTAACAAGTTTATTATATACTCGGAAGTAAAAATCACATATATTACCGGACCATTCACCGGAACTTGACTGTAAGCGATCGGTCCAGCGTATAGTTGGATCCAGAATTTCACGATAATCTAAAAAATATTCAGGGAAATGTCGTACAATGTTATATTCATCTCCAAACATTAGCATTCCTGCAGCTGTTGGATGAAGGCATTTATCAATATTGGAAATGGCAGCAGCTCCTATGCTGCGTAAATATTCAGAATCATTTAAACGGCCAAATGGATGTGCAGGTTTAAGGGCTCGATGTCTGTTGCGATATCCCTGAATGGTTTCATAATTTAGGTCGCTTATTGGAACATCATCCAGTACATCCATATCCATAGTGTTGTCTGTCTGGTCGCGGAGCATGGCTTTCACCTGAAGTTTGGTACAATGATAGTCTCCTTCGTGATTTCTTCGAAATGTTCCGCCAAATATATCATCATTAATATACACAGGTTTTTGTTCTCTGTTTGCCATAGGAACATAAATCACGATGATAGTATCTTCATCCTTCTCATATATCTCTACATCCTGATCAGATAGAAGATTTACGTTGACCTTTTTTCGATTATTGATTGTATCCCAGAAATGTTTTAACAGCTTGTCCCTGTCTGTACTTTTTAAACCTGTAGTTCTCCAGGTTCCATCTTTGTTTTCGGCAACTCCCAGAATAATTACGCCGCCATAACAATTTGCAAAAGCAGAGTAAGTCTCCCATAAAGAAGAAGGAAGGCCGCCATTTGCTTTTTTTACTTCGCGCCGGTTATCTTCTTTATATAAGTTGAACTTTGTAATATCAAAAAAATGTACCATTGTTATTACCTCTTTTTGAAACCAATAATTTGTCTTTATTATACCGTACAGAACTGAAAAATGGCAATGGCTATAATTAAAGAATATTTGTCGAAATTGCCACAGGTATAGAGTGCTTCACATTAATTCTGGAAACAGATATTCTGTTTTGCGAGTACAGGATATCGGATTAGGACTGTTGTATCCAGATTTTCACGATGCATATCGACAGCATTGATCTGATGATTTTCATAGGTGGTATAATAATAAATTCCCTTTGTTGTGTTGCAGCAGGAAGTGTAGAGAGTGATCTCATATTTGCCTTTTGCTACTTCGCAGCAGCCACGCTGCTGATCTACGGAGCCGAGGATGTGGAAGAACTGGCTGACGCTTTCGAGTTCGGAGTCGCCGGACCTGGAGTTCATTTTTGTGAAGGCAACTTTGGCAAAGCGGGAGGCGGAGGAAAGGTCTCCCGGGAGGCCGAGGGCGCCCATGCCGCGGCTGTAGGATTGAAGTTCTAATCCAGGGGCGAATGTGTTCTCTGGCTGGCGTGGGGAGAGAGACTGGTAGTTGTTGAGCTGGAACATCTGCTGTGGGAATGGCGGGTTGTTGGTTAGGACGCCTACAGGGTTATCGTAGATGTGAAGTCCGTCTTTCATGGATTCAACAACGATGCATCCGGATGTGTCTGCAAGAATCCAGTGAAGCTGGGCGCATGGGAAGTTCTCGTTGAACTGAGTGTTGGTGAGGTTCATGGAGGAGAGTTTCTGACGGGCTTCTTCCAAGGTGGCACACTGGCTGAGAATCCATGGGATGAATTCGAACTGGGCTACGTTTTCTTTGTCCGATACTGGTTCTGCATAGACTGCATTTCCTACGAAATTCAGACCTGCCATGCCGAGACCTTTTTCGTTAATGGCATCATAGTAAAGCGGGTAGTCTCCGGCTACATGAGCCATGCCAATGATGGCATAGTGAGAGTTCAGAACTTTGTCAGAATGGCGGAAATGAAATGGGTAGTTTCTTGGAGTGATGGTGATTTCGTCTCCGTAGGAAAATTCATAATCAAGGGTTCTGCCGAAATAGAAATCTTTTGTTTTATAAGTTGCTGCTGTGCACATAGTTATACCTCCTGCTGTAAAGAATATACACTTGTAAAACCTATATATTTATAACTGTTTATTAGTGGATTGTTTGCTGTAAGTATAGCACAGTTATATGTTCCTTTATTGTGGAGAATATTACCACAATCTTTTGTTTTTATGCAATATACAGATTTTACTTTTTGCATAGTTACAGTTTATAAATATTTTAGAAATTCGACAAAAAATAGGACTGGACAAATTGATTGTCCGGTCCTATAATAATATTCACCAGAGTTCTTCTGGTGATTCAATCCCGTCAGTTCGGCGGTTAATTCCACTTTTATTTTTTTAAAATACCAAAGAAGAGACTGACTGTTTCATATTGTATGAACAGTATCGAAACAGTTGCGAAAAATATAAGACTGGAGGTGATGCAATATGCATTTTTTCACCTTTTTCCTGTAGCGGTTGCCGGGACTGCCATGATCATGGATATCCGTACAGCAAAAGTTGATAACGGATGGATTATTTTTTCCATGTCTGTGGGACTGTTTGTCTGTATATGGCAAAAGAATATTACGGGAATTGGATTTTTTATAATGGGAAGCGTAATGCCGTTATTTCTTATGATCCTCTTTGCTTTTGGGATGATAGGTGCCGGAGATATTAAACTATTCTGTGCACTGGGAGGGATAATGGGCTGTGAATCTATCATAAAATGCATCTTTATTTCTTTTCTGACAGGTGCAGGCATTTCGGCCGCACTTCTGATCTTTAACCACAATTTCTGTGAACGTATCCTTTATTTTATTGAATATGTGAAATGTACAGTCAGTACGGGAAAGATTAGTTCCTATCGGAGAAAAAATATTGCTGCTCCTGAAAATTTCCATTTTACGATTCCTGTTTTTATAAGTGTGTTGTTATATGCAGGAGGTATCTATTGAAAAGAAATATTTTTGCAGTATGCGATCTGGAAGTGGATTATGCGCTGAACTTTATGGACTATATGAACCGGAAGAAGAATATTCCCTTTGAGATACAGGCATTTACATCTGTAGAGAACCTGATCGCCTATGGGAAACAAACACATATAGAGTTGCTGTTGATCTCCGGGCGGGCTATGTGCCGGGAAGTCCGGGATCTGGATATCGGGAAGATCATCATTCTGTCGGAAGGGGTACACCCTCCGGAACTTGACCAGTATCCAAGTGTGTATAAATATCAGTCTTCTTCTGATGTTCTCCGGGAAGTGATGGCATGTTATGGCGCCGAAAAAAAGACAGTGGCAGATCAGATCGCTGTATTAAAAAAGACAACAGAAATTATTGGAATATTTTCACCTCTGGGACGTTGTCTGAAAACCTCTTTTGCATTGACACTTGGACAGATACTTGCCAAAGAACGAGCCGTTCTTTATCTGAATATGGAAGAATATTCCGGATTTGAAGAATTGATGGGAAAAGGTTTTGTCCACAATCTGAGTGATCTTCTTTATTATGTGAGACAGGATAACCAGAATCTTCTCTATAAGATGAACAGTATGATACAGACGATCAATAATCTGGATTACATTCCGCCTGTGCAGATGCCGGCAGACATCCGTACAACAGCCTGGCAGGACTGGGAACGGCTTTTTCAGATGCTTATACTTGACAGTTCTTATGAAGTGATTGTGCTGGATATTGGATGTGGGATTGATGAAAATTTCCAGCTGCTGGATATGTGTAAGAAGATTTATATGCCTGTATTGTCTGATGCTGTTTCACAGTGTAAGATTGCGCAGTTTGAGAATCTGGTCCGAATCTGGGATTATCCTCAGATTCTGGAAAAGACGGAAAAGATAAATCCACCGTTTCATATGGCAACCTGCCTGTCACCTGCGTATGTTGAACAGCTGATGTGGAGTGAACTGGGAGATTATGTGCGGAACCTTCTGAGGAAAGAAAGCCAGAAAAAAGAAAATTAAAAAAGTTCCGGAAAGATGCTGTAAAGGGAAAAAGGATGAACAAAGATGTATTTAGAAAGCTGCGGCAGATGCTGATGGAAGAACTGGATCTGTCCAGAGAATTATCGGATAAAGAAATCCTTGATGTGATTGATGAGCTGATTCTGAACCAGATAAAAGATGTCCGTCTTGCGCTGAAAGAAAAGGTACAGCTTCGTCAGGAACTGTTTTATTCTGTCCGCAAACTGGATGTGCTTCAGGAACTGGTGGATGATGAGACAGTGACTGAGATCATGGTAAACGGGCCGGATACTATTTTTGTAGAACGGGCCGGCAAGCTTATGAAATGGCATAAAAGTTTTACTTCTGCTGAGAAACTGGAGGATGTGATCCAGCAGATTGTTGGAAAATGTAATCGTGTGATCAATGAATCCATGCCGATCGTGGATGCAAGACTGGAAAATGGTTCCAGGGTAAATGCTGTAATTTATCCGGTTGCATTAAATGGTCCGATTCTCACTATAAGGCGTTTTCCTGAACACCCCATTACAATGGAAAAGCTGATCGCACTGGGAAGTATCACACAGGAATGTGCAGAATTTCTGGAGAAGCTTGTGAAGGCCAGATATTCCATGGTCATAGGAGGCGGAACCGGAAGCGGAAAGACTACATTTCTTGCAGCAATGTCGGAATATATCCCCAGGGACGAAAGACTGATCACAATAGAAGATAATGCAGAACTTCGCATCAGGGGAATTGACAATCTGGTCCGGCTGGAAGCAAAGATGGCAAACATGGAAGGAGCAGTTTCCGTTACGATCAGAGATCTGATCAAATCTGCATTACGAATGCGTCCGGACAGAATCATAGTGGGAGAAGTCCGCGGCGGAGAGGCAATGGATATGCTTCAGGCATTGAATACAGGGCATGAAGGGTCGCTGTCTACTGCCCATGCCAATTCTGCCAGGGATATGTTATCCAGACTGGAAACAATGGTTCTGATGGGCGTTGATCTTCCATTGGAAGCAATCAGAAGACAGATTGCTTCCGGAGTGGATATTCTGGTACATCTGGGAAGAATGAGGGATAAATCAAGGAAATTGCTGGAAGTAACTGAGGTGTGCGGTTTTGAAAATGGAGAAATCCGTATCCGGCCGCTGTATCAATGGCAGGAAGGGAAAGGTCTTGTAAAGACAGCATCCCTCCTCCATGTGGAAAAACTGGAAAGAGCGGGGATTGAACTATGAAAGGGAAAGAAAAAGAACAGCTTTATCAGAAACGTAATTATGATCATTATCGTTTTTCTATGAAAGAACTTCTGAAATATATGGGACAGGCACTGGCGTTGTGCATAATGGCAGATTATCTTTTTTACAAAAGTAAATGGGTGTTGCTTCTTATGCTTCCCGTTCCTGTATTTTATCTGAAATGGCAGAAAAATCGTATGATCAGGGAAAGACGGAAGAATCTGAATTATCAGTTTAAGGATGCACTTACTTCGCTGAGTGTTGCGGTTCAGGCCGGATATTCGGTGGAAAGCGCGGTAAAAACCTGTGTCAGAGATTTGGAGAGACTCTACGGAAAGGGAACGGATATTGTGGAGGAATTTCGCTATATTGAAAGCCAGCAGCATATCAGTGTTCCGCTGGAAGAGCTGTTTCTGGATCTTGGAGAAAGAAGTCAGATAGAAGATATCGAAAATTTTGCCTCTGTATTTTATACAGCCAAGCGTACAGGTGGTGATATGAACCGGGTAATTCAGAAGGTGTCTCGTATGCTTGGAGATAAGATTGACGTTAAAAAAGAGATAGAGGCTACACTGGCAGCAAAGAAGTCAGAACAGATGATCATGAGTCTTATGCCTGTGGGAATTATCCTGTACTTGCAGATGACTTCACCGGGCTTCTTAAGTGTTCTTTATGGAAATCCCTTTGGAATTGCAGCAATGAGTATCTGTCTTGTCATTTATGCTGCGGCATACTGGCTTGGCAGAAGGATTGTAGATATTGAGGTGTGACAGTACAAATGTGGGTACATGTTGTCATTTTTGTTATGATCCTGTGTGCACTGACCGGCTGGAAAAAAGGATGGATTCCATCTTCCGGAATCGGAGGGAAGGATGGTATCAGACTTTTTGCGGTAGTAGCGATAGCCGGAAATCTGCTGGGCATGATCCTTACTTTGCAAAACGGTGGACAGGTGTATCCTCAGGGATACCGTCTGGAAAAGGAGGATACAGGATCATATGAGAAGGAATTTATGGTATCCGTTGACGGAGAAGAACCGGTCTCCATGTACATTCAGGTACCGGAGAAGGAACTGGAAGAGCAGGAGGAAGAACCGAAACAGAATAAGAAGCTGACCAGAAAAGAACAGGCACAAAAAAGTATTGCAGAGGCAGTATCCCGGTATAACGAGCAGCGCAGTGATCCGGATTATTATTATCTTCCGGATAAGCTGAATGGAAAAAAGGTAAAATGGGAAAGTCCGGCAGACACTTCCGGAATGCTTCTGACAGGACTGTTTCTTATTGCGGCAATGGCAATTCTTGTGATGAAAGGGAGAGAAGAACAGGTTCAGCTTCAGAAACGGTATGAAGAACTTCTTATGGATTATCCGGGACTGATCATGAAATTTACACTTCTGGTTCAGGCCGGGATGACTGTAAGAAAGGCATTCCAGAAAATTTCTCTGGATTATGGAAGAAAGAGAAAGCGGAATCCAAGACCTGCGTATGAAGAGATACGGATTGTCTGCTATGAGATGGAAAGCGGAGTTTCTGAAAGTGAAGCATACAGAAGATTTGGAGAAAGATGTGGTCAGGCAAAGTATAAAACATTTGCCACGCTTCTTATCCAGAATCTCCAGAAGGGCAGCAGACAGATGGCTGATATGCTTGAAAGAGAATCAACCGAAGCATGGGAAGAACGAAAGAGAAAAGCACGTGTTCTTGGAGAGGCTGCAGCCACAAAACTTCTGGTGCCGATGATCATGATGCTTATTGTCGTTATGGCAATTGTCATGATTCCTGCTTTTATGTCTTTCTACGGAGAAACATGATAAGGTGCTGCAGTAAATTCTGTGCAGCGTAAAGGGTGCTTTTGGATTTGGAGGGAAAAAATGGGACAATTGATAAGACAGATAAAAAAGAAAAACGGACTGATACGAAGATTCGCAGAGGAAGAAGACGCTGTAGGTGTTGTGGAGATCATTCTGATTCTTGTAGTCCTGATCGGGCTTGTCATTATTTTCAAAGAGCAGCTGACCGAACTGGTGCAGAGCATTCTTTCAAAGATCGCCAAACAGAGTAATTCTATTTAAGATGAAAAGAGAAGGAGGTGTACTTCCTGTATGAAATATTGCGGAAAGGAAAGAGGAAGCATTACATTATTTCTTGCATTAATACTCAGTCTGCTTTTGTCTCTTGTATGTACAAGTATAGAATCTGTACGTATGGCATCGGCCAGAACCCAAATACTCAACAGTATGGATATCGGACTTTATTCTGTATTTGGACAGTATGACAGGAAACTTCTTGAGGAATATGATCTGTTTGCGCTGGATGGTTCCATGGGAGGCGGGCAGCTTAATCTCGCAAAGATCTGCGATAATCTGGAATCCTATATGAAACCGGTGTTAAAGCAGAACAGTCAGAAACTTGAACTGCATCAGAGCGGATTTACCGGTTACCGGCTTCTGACAGATGAGTGCGGAGAGGTTTTTTATCAGCAGATTGTGCAGTATATGCAGGAAACTCTTGGAAATCAGGGAGTACAGCTCCTTCTCAACAAAATGTCTGATCGAGAGAGAAAAACAGAAGAGGCGGATCTGAAAGCGAAACAGGCGGAGACAGGAGGCTCCATGGACAGATATGATTCGGAAATGGATCAGGCTTCTCAGAAAAGCCGGCAGGCAGCACAGGAAGCTGAAAACAGGCAGCAACAGGAAGGACAAATATCAACCCAGCCAGCACCGACGCAGCCACAGGCTGACAATCCTATCAGTATTATAAAAAGAATTATGAAAATGGGAATACTGGAGCTGGTTTTGCCACCCGGACGGGAAATTTCCACCCGGACAGTCAGCAAAGACACAATGGTTTCGGGAAGACAGCTGCAACAGGGAATGGAGATGCCGGATGGAGTGACAGCAGATAGCAGTTATACTTCCGGGGTTTTGTTTCAGCAGTATCTGATGAATCATCTGGGAAATTACACAGATCCGTCAAAAGAAAGTCTTGCATATCAGATGGAATATGTTTTTGGAGGAAGAGACAATGATATAGATAACCTTAAATCTGTGGCATCAAAGCTTTTGTTCATCAGAGAAGGCGTAAACTTTGCATGTTTGATGGCAGATAATGTAAAAAGAACAGAGGCACAGGCACTTGCTGCAGCCATTGCGTCGGGATTTCTGGTTCCTCCGGCAGCGGTAGTGATAGAGTCTGCATTGCTTTTATGCTGGGCATTTGCGGAGAGTGTACTGGATGTGAGAGAACTTTTTGCAGGAGGGAAGATTCCCCTTGTAAAAACTTCCGCAGACTGGCAGATTTCGCTGTCTAATCTTTCAAGTCTGATGGAAGGACTGGATTCCATGCGGAAAAACAATGAACATGGATTGTCCTATGAGGATTACCTTCAGGTTCTGATATTGCCTGTTTCAAAGGAAAAGAAAGTGATGAGAGCTATGGATATGATCGAAGATGCGATAAGAAAGAAAGGCAGGGCAAATTTTTATATGGATTCCTGTGTTGTAGCTCTGGAGGCATTTGCGGAGGTAAAAGCAAACAGGAAAAAGGAATTTCAGGTGATACGTCAGTATTGTTATGAATGAATTGCTGAAAAGAGGTGTGAAAAGATGCTTTTACAGAAAGAAAAACAAAGCATTGAAGAAATCAGAAAAAAAGATAAAAAAATTTATGAAAGGAGAAAAGTCTCTCTAAGCAATATTTACGATCTTTTATTCCCCCAAAAGAGTCGGAAATATTTTCGGACAAATGCAAAAGAACATATTGGAGAAGTTTCTTCTGTAAAAGTATCTTTCTGCACCTCTTTTCGGGGAAAGATTAAGAAGGGAAGTCTGGCAGTAGAAACAGCACTTGTACTGCCGCTGTTCTTCCTGGGAATGGTTACGCTGATTTCGTTTATGGATATATATAAACTGCAGACGGAACATCTGACTGCATTGTGTACGAAGGCAAAACAGGCGGGAATGTATGCGTATCTTCCGGGTGGGGACAGTGTTGATGATATTACGCTGCCGGATATCTACACGTATAAACCCTTTGGTGGACTGATACCTCTTCCGGATGTTGGAGTTTATAACCATGTAAAAGTCCATGCATGGACAGGAACCGAATTTCCTGACAATGGAGGAGAGCAGGGAGAAACAGAACCGATGGTTTATGTAACTGCCTCGGGCAGTGTGTACCATAAAAATCCGGGCTGCAGCTATCTGAATGTTTCATTAAAACAAATTCCCGGAAGTTCCGCAAAATCTGCATCCAATAAGTACGGGGAGCATTATTCAGCCTGTGAAATCTGCAGCAGGAATCAGAATCCGGCAGGAGTGGTATATGTTACGGAACAGGGAAACAGATACCATAATCTGGAGTCCTGCAGTGGGCTGAAACGTTCGGTAAGACTGGTAAAAGCTTCCTCTGTTTCGGAAATGGGAGCATGTAGCAGGTGTGGCTGAATTTTGCCGGAGAGATGTATATGGAGATGAATGGCGTAAAAGAAATATGTGTACTTGGATTTCTGGGAATAAATTCATGGATAGATATCAGAAAAAAGCAGGTTTCTCTTCTGCTGATCATAATATTTGCAGTCTGCGGAACTGTGTGGACAATATATAGCAGAAGAAATGTTCCGGAGGTTCTTATGTGCGTGGGGACAGGTTTTCTCTTTGTGCTGATCAGCATCCTTACAGAAGGTGCTGTGGGAATGGGCGATGGCTGGCTGCTTATGGCACTGGGGACAGTGCTGTACCCGGAAGAATTTTTTTCAACACTTTTTATAGGAATGATCTGCAGTGCAGTATGGTCCGGCATCATGATGATGGGATTTTGCAGAAAGGGAAGTACGGAAATACCGTTTGTGCCATTTCTGCTGGCAGGATATCTGGGAGGATTTTTGATATGAAAGATAATTTTTGTATAACAAATGAATACAGTATAATTCGTAAGGGAAGTTTTACAATCGAGACTGCCTGTGTCATGCCGTTGATCCTGCTGGTATTGATGGGACTTATCTATCTGAGTTTTTTTGTACATAACAGGGCATGGCTGACAGCGGCAGCTTATGAATCGGCAGTAAGCGGGAGCATGGAAGGGATTAAGAAAAACGGAGAAATATATGATACTGCAAGGATGCGCAGTGAGGAGCTGGGGAGTATTGGTTTTTTCGGGGCGGAGAATTTAGGTACCCAGACAAATGTGGGAAAAGAAGTGCAGGTAACCTATGACCTGGACACGATCTCGTCGTATGGCAATCTGAGCTGGCATTTGAGGACAGAAGGGAAATCCGCAGTGATAAATCCGGTGAAACATATCCGCAGACTGCGGGCGGCGCAGGCGGTACTGAGAGAAATGGGGGAATAGAATAGTATGCGGACAGAATATAAGAGGGATATGAATCATAATTATCTCATTGTCTATGGTGAGAATGAGATCAATACAGATTCCTATCAGGTAAGGATGCTTGCGGGAAATGTGATTCCCTCTCTTCTGAAGTGTAGGATACAGGGGATGGATGGCAGATTTTTTATCTATTTTGATATTACTTCGAAACAGGCGGTGAATGTGCTGTATGAAGAAAAGAAGATGGGAGTTGAAGATCTCAGGCTTATTTTCGGTGGTTTTGTAAAGGCTATGGAAGATGCGGCGGAATATCTGATCAATCCCGGACAGTTTATAATGTCGCCGGAATATATTTATACAGATATTGAAAAAAGACAGATTTATTTCTGTATGATGCCCGGATATGAGAAGGATATTAAAGAACAGTTTCAGCTTCTGACAGAATATATTCTGCCGAAAATAGACCATCAAGATCAGGATGCGGTAATCCTTGGATATGGAGTATATAAAAGAGCAATGGAAGACAGTTTTCATCTGGAGCATATTAAAGAAGAATTATATAAAACTCAGAGTTCAGATGTAAATGGGGAGAAGAAAGAAAAAATAAATGCAAAAAAGACAGAGCAGGAGATGGAGTTTGCAGAAGAAGAGACTTTCCCGGAAGATAATGAAAACCGGAATGAATTTGTAAGAGAAGGAGAAGATTCAAAAGAACCCGGCCGACTGAACCCGGTCGGTGTTATTGTGCTGGCTGCTGTTCTGATTTGTGGACTGGCAGCTGCTATCCTGAAGGGATATCTGCCACATGTGGAAATGGAAACCATACTTGGTGTAATTGTTATAGCTATAGCGGGTATCATGCTGGGCCTGCGTATTATAAAGACAAAAAAAGTTTTGCATCTCCCGGAACAGACGTATGCATCAGGAGAAACAGTGAGACACATAGAAAAAATAAGAAATATGCCATCATGGAATAAAACAGAAAAGAAAACATCAGGGAAAAGATCAGGATGGAAAGAAGCAGAAGGAAAAGTGTCAGAGCAGAAATGGGAGGACAGATTATATGAAAACCTGTCCCAGACAGTGGAGAGAAATCAGCAAACAAATCAGAGTCAGCCGGTGAATGGGCAGAAAATGTCAGACTGTGGACAAAAAACTTCCGAATCATCCCGGATACATATGGACTATGGTGAAACAGTAGTACTATCTGCCGGAACAGTAAGCGGACCTGCCAGTCTGGTGAGCAAAGAACCGGGAGAACTGGCGACCATTTATCTCAATGAAGATCTGACTGTGATCGGAAAGCTGGAAACTGCCTGTGATGCGGTGATCAGCCTGCCTACCGTAAGCCGTATCCATGCAAAAATACGAAAAAAAGAAGAAAACTATTTCCTTAGTGATATGAATTCCAGAAACGGAACGTCTGTAAATGGAAGATTACTTCGTCCGGATGAGGAATACCAGCTTGAACCGGAAGATGAAGTGGATTTTGCACAGGCAAGATATATATTTCTGGAATAAATGTTTTTACAAAATACAGGAGGTCTGCTACAATTAGTAATGGTACATTGTTTTTGAGATAAAGAAACAGAAAAGAGGTAAAACTTGGAAGAACTGAAAAAGGCACCGGTTACAGTGCTTCTCATTCTGGCGAATATTCTCGTTTTTACTGCAGTGGAATTTACCGGAGGATCAGAGGATACCATGCATATGCTTCAGTGCGGAGCGGCATATACTCCCGCCATTATGCAGGGAGAATACTATAGGATCTTTACAAGTATGTTCCTTCATTTTGGACCGCAGCATCTTGGAAATAACATGCTGGTACTGTTTGTGCTTGGAGGCAGACTGGAGCGTACAGTTGGAAAACTGAAATATCTGCTGATCTATCTTCTGGGAGGAATGGGTGGAAATCTGCTGTGTCTGTTCCTGGAACTGGACAGTGCGGATTTTGCAGTTTCGGCAGGTGCATCCGGTGCAGTGTTTGCTGTGATGGGTGCAATGATCTATGCTGTGATCAGGGGCAGAGGTCATATTGAAGATCTTTCTGCCAGACAGGTAGTGATCATGGCTGCTTTTTCGCTTTATTTTGGTTTTACAAGCAAAGGAGTGGACAATGCGGCACATGTAGGCGGTCTTATCTGTGGATTCCTGCTTGCAGTTCTGCTTTATCACCCTTCGCAGCGTGTAGGATAACCGACTTTTATTCAGGGGATGCCGGCAGATAAATATAAAAGGCAGAACCCTGACCGGGAGTGCTGGAAACCCTGATCTGACCATGGTGTGCAGAGATGATTTCTGCTGTTACTGCAAGCCCGAGACCAGTTCCTTCCGGTTTATATGTAATGAAGGGATGAAAGATGTTCTCAGTCTGCTTATGCGTCATACCACATCCGTTATCTTTAATACAGATGCAGATGCCGGAATCTGCAGGGGTGAGATTTACAATAATCTTTCCGCCTGGCTGATCGATGGCTTCACAGGAATTTTTGATCAGGTTAAATATGACCTGACGCATTTTTATCCGGTCAAGAAAAACAGGTGAAGAAGTATGTTCCACATGTATTTCCAGCCGGATTCCCAGATAGTCCAGAGTGTTTTTCTGACAGGATAAAACAGTGGTCAGAAATTCCGCGGGATTTACGGGAACAAGAGTAACTGTCTGCGCATGGCTGAAGTCAGAGAGTTCTTTCAGCAGTTCTTTTACATATTCAAGGTTATCCATAAGACTGTCCCATTGTCTGTAACTGCACAGTTCCGGGTGAGAGGAAGCCATCAACTGAAGTTCACTGTTGATCAGCGTGACCGGATTACGGATTTCATGTGAAAGTCTGGATAAAAGAAAACGAAAATCTTTTTCTGATTGTTTTGTTATTTCAATCTGCATATTATCACCTCAGGAAAAGTGTATCATTGTGAACTTTCAGTCGCAACTGATTTCGTCCTGAAAAATTCGCAATAAAACGACAAGTATTACTGATTGTTGCAAATCAAAATCTTGAATTTTAAGAAAGAAGGATTTAAAGATGGAAAATTGTATTTTTTGTAAAATCGCTAATGGAGAGATTCCTGCTGCAACACTTTATGAGGATGAGAATTTCAGGGTAATTCTTGACCTGGGCCCGGCGAGTAAGGGACATGCGCTGATCCTTCCGAAATCGCATGCTGCCAATATTTATGAATTATCGGATGAAATGGCTGCAAAGGCAATGATTCTTGCAAAGAAAATGGCGACAGCAATGACAGCAGCACTGAAATGTGACGGATTTAATATTGTACAGAATAATGGCGAGTGTGCAGGGCAGACAGTATTTCATTTTCATATGCATCTGATTCCGAGATATAAAGGAGATCAGGTGGGAATCACATGGCACCCGGGTGAACTCAGTGATGCAGATAAAGAAGAAATCCTGTTAAAAGTAAAGGAGCAGCTGTCCTGATATTCTGATACAGCACATTACAAAAGATGGAGAATATAGATTTTGTAAGTATCTACAGGAAATACCGCTCGCGGGCGTTCAATATTGGAAAATTTATCCTTGGCGATGAAGACGAAGCAGAAGATGTCTGTCAGGATGTATTTGAGACTTTGTTTCATATGGGCCGGAGTGTGGATTTTTCAGATGAAAAGAAACTGGAGAATCTGATTGTCAGAATCAGCTACCATAAGGCATCCGATCATCGCAAAAAGGCCTTCAGGAAATATGAATATGCGAACTCAGATGCGATTCTGGAAATGACAGATATGCGGGTAAGAAAAGGTAATCGTGTAGATGAGATTGTTCTGAATCTGGAGGCAGCAGGATACCTGCAGTCGATATTTGAAAAACTGAGAGAAAAGAACAGGACAAATTATGAAATCTATGTCAGTGTAACGTTATATGACATACCAACGCGTCTCGTTGCCAGACATTATCATATCACAGAAAATAATGTGAATAACAGAGTCATGAGGACGAGACGCTGGCTTGCCAGGGAATATAAGAAAATAACCCGGTGATTACTGTTTATTTACGCAGTCTTCGATCAGCCCGGTGATTTTTTCAATAGAATTCATATGACTGCTTTCTGACATGGCATGAACATAGGACTCTCTGTTCTGGTACAGTTCGCGGATCGCGTTTAAAAGTGTGCTTTCTGTAATCTCTTCTTCCTCAAGTACCATGCTGAATCCCTGACGTTCAAATGAACGTGCATTGAGGATCTGGTCACCGCGGCTGGCATTTGCAGAAAGCGGGATCAGAAGATTGGGTTTTTTTAAAGCATTCAGTTCACAGATTGCATTGGCACCTGCGCGGGAGATAACGATATCAGACAGAGCAAACAGATCGGCAAGCTCCTGTTTAATATATTCATACTGTACATATCCTTTTGTGTCTTTGAGACTTTCATCCATTTTTCCCTTACCACACAGGTGGATAACCTGAAACTCTTTTAAAAGTTCCGGAAGGATTTTGCGGATATTTTCATTGACAGATGCAGCACCAAGACTTCCGCCGATCACCATAAGAACCGGTTTGTCATCTGTGAAACCACAGAATTCGCGGGCTGCCTCTTTACTTCCGTTTAATAATTCCTGACGGATAGGAGTACCTGTAAGTACTGCTTTGTCAGCAGGAAGACTTTTTACAGTCTCAGGGAAGTTACAGCATACTTTTGTTGCAGATGGAATGCAGATCTTATTTGCAAGTCCGGGAGTCATATCTGATTCATGAATGATGGTAGGAATTTTACGTCGACCGGCAGCGATTACAACCGGGACAGTCACGAAGCCACCCTTGGAGAAAACCACATCTGGTTTTAATTGTTTCAATAATTTTTTGGCCTCACCGAATCCTTTCAGTACACGAAATGGATCTGTGAAGTTTTTCAGATCAAAATAACGTCTCAGCTTTCCGGATGAGATTCCGTAATAAGGAATATTCATTTCTTCAATAAGCTTTTTTTCGATTCCATCGTAGGATCCGATATAGGAAATTTCGTATCCAAGCTCCTTAAGGCGTGGGATCAGAGCAATATTCGGAGTCACATGTCCGGCTGTGCCGCCGCCGGTGAGCACAATATGTTTCATAGAGATTCCTCCTGTTTTATTCTGAATAGTTACAACAATTCTATAAAAGACTGCAGGGAATCCGGGAATGTGTGAAATCCTGCGAAAATGTCCGGATTCATTATTTTATGGAATTGCTATACGTTACTATTTAATATGAACCCAGGGGGAGAAATTGTCAAGGAAAGTTAAATATTATGAAGAACAAAACAGATATACAGACAAAAAATCAGCAGATAGACAAAATACTTCAAGAGCAGTATGATGCTGAAACCAAAATACTTGAATCCGCATTGCTGAACGTAGCAGGCAAAACCTCATGGGATGAATTTCCGGAAGAATCCGAGGAGAAGATCCGGGCGGGGTATGATCGGATGATCACCCGACTGAGAGAAACAGGGGATTTCAATGAAGCAGCCAGGGCTGAAAAGACAGGAAGCACCAGGGCAGCAAAGGAAAAACTTGAAATTCTTGAGTATGACTGGAACAGGACTCACAGAATCCTGAAATCTGCAGCTGCCGCAGTGGCAGTAGTTATGTTGACTGCGCTGGTGGGAATGACTGCTATAGCTGACTGTCGATATCCGGATAAAAATACGCAGACATATCAGAAAACATCCGTTTTTGAAAAAAAATAAAAAAATTTTATTTTTTTGTGTGATATTTGCCGATTTGATTCGCATAGTATATGTAATGAAAGTTTGCGAAGCAGAAATCCGGCATTTTATTCTTCGGATAAGGGTGCGGATCAAAGGCTCGGAACAAAACGTTATATATTTATGCACTGACCGACAGAGAATCATTAAAATATCGGCAAATTTTTAAAATTCTTACGTGGCAGATGCAAAGAAAGGCAGGAACAGTCGAAAAAAAACTGTTTCTGCTTTTTGTTTTCAGAAAAGATATTGTTAATTTGTTTCATTATAGTGTATAATTAATACAATATAGAAGGATCATAAAAGCAGTAAAAAGCTGCCGGGTTAAACAGGCAAAATGCAGCAAAACAATTGGGGATATCAAAATCTGAAGGGAGGTTTTTATATGAAGATTACATTTATCGGGGCAACTCATGAGGTTACGGGGTCTTGTTATTATCTGGAGGCAGCAGGTCACAAGTTTCTTGTAGACTGCGGAATGGAGCAGGGACCGGATTATTATGAAAATGCAGAAATACCAGTGGCTTTGGGAGAGATAGAATTTGTTCTTCTGACACATGCACATATAGATCACTCAGGTAATCTTCCGGCTATTTATGCAAAGGGGTTCAGAGGACCGGTATATGCCACAGATGCCACCAGCCATTTATGCGATATTATGCTCAGAGACAGTGCGCATATTCAGATGTTTGAAGCAGAATGGAGAAACCGTAAAGGCAGACGACAGGGCAAACCGGAATTTGTTCCGGCTTATACAATGGAAGATGCCATGGGAGTGATCAGAAATTTTGTGGGATGCCCGTACAATAAGATGATCACTCCTGCAGAGGGAATTTCAGTCCGGTTTATTGATGCGGGTCATTTGTTGGGTTCTGCAAGTATTGAACTGACGGTCAGGGAGGAGGATACAGAGAAAAAGATTGTATTCTCCGGAGATATTGGAAATACCTGCCAGCCTTTGATCAAGGATCCTGAGTATCTGCACCATGCAGATTATGTAGTTATGGAATCCACTTACGGTGACCGCAGTCATGGAGAAAAGCCGGATTATGTGAAACTGTTGTCGGAAATCATCCAGGAAACCTTTGACAGAGGAGGAAATCTTGTGATTCCTTCTTTTGCAGTGGGACGTACGCAGGAAATGCTGTACTTTATCAGACAGATCAAGGCAGACGGACTGGTGTATGGACATGACGGATTTAAAGTATATGTGGACAGTCCTCTTGCAAATGAAGCTACCACGATTTTCTCGGAGCATCAGTATGACTGTTTTGATGAAGAAGCGATGGAACTGATCAAAAAGGGAATTAATCCAATCAGTTTCCCTGGATTGAAGATTTCCGTCACCAGTGATGATTCGAAGTCGATCAATTATGATGAGGAGCCCAAGGTAATCATTTCAGCCAGTGGTATGTGTGATGCAGGCCGTATCAAGCACCATCTGAAACATAATCTGTGGAATGAGAAGAATACGATTCTTTTTGTAGGATATCAGGCGGTCGGTACTCTTGGAAGAGCACTGATCGAGGGGGCTGCAGATGTGAAACTGTTTGGTGAACCTGTTCATGTGGCAGCGCATATCTGCCAGATGCCGGGAATCAGCGGTCATGCGGATGTGAATGGCCTTTTAGACTGGGCGAAGGCATTTGAGGAGAAACCGCAGAAAGTCTTTGTTACTCATGGAGATGATACAGTTACAGAGATTTTTGCAAAACGTCTGACAGATGAACTGGGGTATGATACAATGGCTCCGTTCAGCGGTACGGTTTATGATCTGGCAGACGATGTATGTCTGTATGAGGCAAAGGGTGTGAAAATCCAGAAAGCATCTGCATCACCGAAGGCAACAAGAGCAGCCAGAGCCTTCGAGAAACTTCTGGCACTTGGTTACAGGCTTATTACGGTTATCAGGAAAAATGAAGGAACGCCGAATAAAGATCTGGAAAGATTTTCAAGAGATGTTCAGTCCCTGTGTGATAAATGGGACAGGACAGATATGTAAATTAAAAAAATATCCCACGAAACTTTATCTATAGCAATCTTTGTAAATAATATATTGATTCAATTTACATTATTTAAGAGGCTTGCTATAGTTTTCGTGGGATATTTTATACGGTCACCTGCGTAACTGTTCAGTATTTCCACAGTTGTTTATTTGTTCAGAACTTCCTCCAGTGCAGTGGAAAGCTGATCCGGACATGAGGTATTCTTAAATCCGCATTTGATTCCTTTTAATCTGCTGATCACTTCCTCTGCATCCATTCCCTCTACAAGACTGGCTACACCTTGGGTATTTCCGCTGCATCCGCCGATGAAACGGACATTGTGGACTTTCTTATTGTCATCTACTTCAAATTCAATATGGCTGGCGCAGACACCTTTTGTTTTATACGTCATGATATGTTTCCTCCTGTGTGAAAAAATGTAACTATAAATGCTGCTGTTCATATGCCACTACGTGACTGTTCATTCCGTTCATAGTAACGTAGCCAAAATTCATTCCAGATTGCCTGCGGCAATGGAATTTGGGCTTGTATGTCTCGGGATTTTGGCATATTCATGCCAAAACACCTCGCGGAATAGTGATATGTGAACAGTAACATAAAATAGCAATTGTATTATAACAGAGGATAAAAAAAGTTTCCATATAAATAAAGTTTTGCTATAATAAAGAGATGTCAGGAAGTTACTGTTCACTCCGTTCGCAGTAACTTAGCCAAAATTCATCCCAGATTGCCTGCGGCAATGGAATTTTGGCTTGTATGTCTCGGGATTTTGGCATATTCATGCCAAAACACCTCGCGGGATAGTGGTGCGTAAACAGTAACATCAGGAACATTACTGTTTACACATCTGAACCTGATACCATGAAAATGAAAAATTACAATATACAAAGAAGAGGTGTTTTAATAATGAAATGTATCGGAATTATCGGAGCAATGGAACAGGAAGTTGCAAAAATCAAGGAAAAAATGCAGGATGTCACAATTACATCCAGAGCCCGTATGGATTTCTATGAGGGAACTCTGGAAGGAAAGAAAGTAGTTGTTGTACGCTCAGGAATCGGAAAAGTAAACGCAGGTATGTGCACACAGATCCTTGCAGATGTATTTGGTGTGGAAGCGGTGATCAATACAGGAATTGCAGGAAGTCTGAATAATGATGTAAATATTGGGGATATTGTTCTTTCCACAGATGTTTTGCATCATGATATGGATGCGATCGGCTTCGGATATAAGAAAGGTCAGATTCCGCAGATGGATGAATTTTCCTTCCCTGCTGATGAAAAACTTCGTAAACTGGCTGCAAAAGTATGTAAAGAAGTAAATCCTGAGATCAGTGTATTTGAAGGAAGAATCTGTTCCGGAGATCAGTTTATCTCAGATAAGAGCGTTAAAGATGCCATCATTTCAGAATTTGGTGGATTTGCAGTAGAGATGGAAGGTGCTGCTATCGGTCAGGCTGCTTATCTGAACCATATTCCATTCCTTGTAGTAAGAGCAATCTCTGATAAGGCAGACGGAAGTGCTCACATGGATTACGCTGAGTTTGAGATGGCGGCAATTGAACACAGTGTCAAATTAACTGTAAGAATGATCCAGGAATTGTAATCTGCAAGAAGCAGATGAAATAAAGCGGCATGTGAACTGTATTTCGGCACAGTCTGCAGAACTTTGCATATACTGAAATAGACAATCGAAAAGAATGCAGGATCGTACGATGTATCTGAAAGAATATTTTCCGTTTTATACCACATATGCAAATCCTCTTCTGTATGAAGGAGAACGGATGCAGGATAAAGAATTTAACCTGATGAAATCCTATTATCCGGGGACTGTACAGCATATTCAGGAGAAAATAGAAGAGGAATGTGATCTCATGGATTATGAGGGAAGCCGCCTTTATGATGAATATCCGGATAAATATATGATTTATCATTTAAGCTGCAAGATCAGGGAGAGTATGGAACCGGAAATAAGCACTCAGGCTATCAGGGAGGATTTTCTGGATGAACTGATACAGGTAATGCTTTGTCAGGAAATATCCAGAAGAAGATGCCGCAGATATCGCTGCAGGAGATACTTTTAAAACAGATTGTAATTGCTCGGGAAATCGGTTTGCTGGTACACCGGACAGTTACAACAGATTATATAACATTAACAGACAGAAAGAGCAATGAAAAATTTAAGAGAATATTTAGAAGAACAGATAAATGAAAATCTGATACAGGCTGTTCTGAGTGCCGGCAGAAATAAAGATGGCATATCAAAAATAAAGATTCGTCCGATCCGGCTGAAAGGACAGATCTGTTATCAGGCATCTGCCACAGAAGGACAGAAAGTTCTGCATAAAAACTACGGGCGTACGGAACTGATTGAATATGTGGAAAAAGAACTTGCAGAGAATTTCAGACAGTTTCAGGCACAGGGTGCAGTAACAGACGGGGTTGTTCTTGTCAGTAAAAAGGGGAAAATGACTATTAAACAGAAACACCATGAACAGAAAGAAAAAGTTCAGATCCAGGCACATAACCGGGTGAAACAATATATTCTTAAAGAAGGTGTTCCGGTTCCGTTTTTGATCGATCTGGGAGTTATGAATGAACAGGGAAAGATTATCCATGCCAGATATGACAAATTTAGACAGATCAATCGTTTCCTTGAATTTATTGAAGATATACTTCCCAGACTTTCCAGAGACAGAGAAATAACGATTCTGGATTTTGGCTGTGGAAAGAGTTATCTTACCTTTGCCATGTATTATTATTATTTAAGAGAACTAAAAGGATATGATGTAAATATCATAGGTCTTGATCTGAAAACAGATGTAATTGAGAAATGTAATTCTCTGGCACTCAGATACGGATATGAGAAGCTGCATTTCTATCATGGTGATATTGCAGATTATGAAGGTGTATCCTGTGTGGATATGGTGGTAACGCTTCATGCCTGTGACACAGCTACCGATTATGCACTTGCCAAGGCAGTGGAATGGGGAGCTGAAGTCATTCTTTCCGTACCCTGCTGTCAGCATGAAGTTAATAAACAGATCAAAAATGAAATGCTGGAGCCGGTTCTGCGCTATGGAATCCTGAAAGAAAGGATGTCTGCGCTGATCACAGATGCTGTGCGTGCAGATCTTCTGGAGAGCAAAGGTTATGATACCCAGATCCTGGAGTTTATTGATATGGAACATACACCTAAGAATCTCCTGATCAGAGCAGTCAGAACAGGGAAAAGATCAGACCAGGGTAAGGTGGAGAAAATGCTTGCAGCCCTGAATATCCATCCCACACTGGACAGGCTTCTGAATGAAAAAGAACAGGAAGGGAGTGTGCGATGAAAAGGATACTGAAAAAAGCAGGTATTCTTCTTCTGGTATTTCTGCTTGGTACAGCAGGTACTGCATTGCTTCTTAACAGTGAATCCACAGATAACCGTTCTGATTTTAATGACGCAGTGTTTCCGGAAGTCATGGTGGATATGAATGATACGCTGATAAACCGGATGTATGGATATGCGCAGCCTATGCAGGCGGATTTTAGCAGAGACAGTGTGACTCCTCTGGATACATCAAAAAAACTGACATTTAAAGTGAATCCCTATGATTCGGAAGTAAAGAGTTTTTCTTATGAGATCCGTACATCTGATGGAAGTAAAGTCCTTGAAAATAAGAAGATTAAGAATCTTGTAAAAGAAGATCAGTATTTGTCCGTAGACGTGGAGATTGGCAGTGATCTGCGTATGAATCAGGAATATTCCATGCAGATTGCCCTGGAACTGGATGAGGGTACAGCATATTATTATACGAGAGTTGTTTCCAGGTCACAGGTACATGCATCAGATTATGCAGCTTTTGTAAAATATTTTTATGAAGCGTGTCTTAACAAAGAGTCAGCAGATGCACTGGGAAGTTATCTGGAACCACAGACAACAGGAGTAGCAACGAATTACTCGGGAATTAATATTAATTCTTCCCTGAGTGAGATCAGTTGGGGGAATCTTGCTCCGCAGCTGTGTCAGGAGGGAATTCCTGTGATCAAAGAGATCAATGAGACAACTGCCAGCGTTGTGCTGGAATATCAGCTGACTTCGCAGAATGAGGATGAGGAAACGGAATTATATGACGTAAAAGAATTTTACAGAATGAAATATCAGGATACCAGGATTTATCTGCTGGATTTCCAGCGTTCTGCAAATCAGGTCTTTGATGGTACACTGCCTGTTTATGAGGATGATGGGATTATCCTTGGAGTGCGCGATAAGAATGTAGAATATATGATGAATGATGCTGCTACTGTGATAGCTTTTGTGCAGGAGGGAGATCTGTGGTCCTATTCACCGGGCAATGAAAAGGTAAATCAGGTTTTCAGTTTCAGAAAATTGAAGGACGGAGATTTCCGCGATTCCAGAACTCAGCATGACATCAAGATTGTCAGAGTAACTGATGAAGGAGATATTGATTTCGTACTTTATGGATATATGAACAGAGGAAGCCATGAAGGATATGAAGGAATTGCAGTTTACCATTACAATCGTGATAAAAACGTGGCAGAAGAAAGAGCCTTTATCCCTGTTTCGGAATCATTTGAATTTCTGAAAAAAGATCTTGAAAAACTGTCCTATGTCAATGAAAAGAATGAGCTGTTTCTGATTCTGGCGAAGAATCTTTACAGAATCAATATCGAAGAGAACTCTAGTGAAATTCTTGAAAAAGGAATAAAAAATGCGAATTTTGTATCTTCCGATAATAATGATCATGCAGCCTGGCTGGTTTCAGAGGGGGATGAAAAGGGAAATATCAAGGAAATTGATTTTGATACCTGTAAAACCCGACTGATCGCACCGCAGAAAGGCCAGAGACTTCGTACAGTTGGATTTATGAATGAAGATCTGATTTATGGAATGCTGAATAAAGAAGATATTCTTACAGATGAGGAGGAACATAAATCTGTTGGGATCCGCATTCTGCGTATTGAAGATTTTGAAGGAAATATAAAAAAAGAATACCGGAAAGACGGACTTTATATCACTGATATTTCAGTAGGAAATACTCTGATCGAGTTTGAACTTTCTGCAAAATCCGGAGAAACCTCTTATGTTGCCCAGAAGAAAGATACGATCATGAATAATAAAAAGGCAGCGGCAAATACAGTAAAAATCGAACTTATTTCTGCATCCAGGACAGGTGTTCGTGTGAAACTGGTATTTAACACAACCAAACAGACAGATTCTCCGCTGACTATGTATGCAAAGGTAAGCAGTTCCGACCGGAAAGACATTGTTCTGGACACTCAGATTCCTCAGGAAACAGCATATTATGTTTACGGACAGGGCGGACTGAACGGTATCTATACAGATCCGGCGAAGGCTGTATTGCGTGCAGATACGCTGGGAGGTGTAGTGCTGAACCGTACACAGCAGTATGTATGGGAACGTGGAAATAAAAAGACAAAAATGCAGATAGATACAGAAGGGATTCCGGAGATTGTGCTTCAGGGAACCTATGATATTAAAACCCTGAAAAAGAGCCTCAAAAAGACCGGAACTGTGATCGATCTTTCCGGCTGCAGTCTGGACAGTGTGCTGTACGAGATAAGTGCACAGCGTCCGGTAATTGCCAAAACGGGAGCAGATACAAGCGTGGTGATCGTAGGATATGATGAATATAATACCTGGCTGTATGATCCGGTTAAAAAAGAGACCTATCCGTATGGAATGAATGACAGTACGGATCTTTTCCAGAAAGCCGGAAATGTGTTTATCACCTATATAGAAACAGTAAATTACTGATGAAAAACATAACCGGCAGGCAGCTGAGAACGGAGCGAACAGTAACGCGACAGCAACCTGCCGGTTATTCATCCAAAAAATTGTAAAAATGCTTCTTTACATTTCACTGATATTTGAGTATTCTAAAAAGGACAAACAGTGGCAGAGAAATTTATTGTTTAAACACGTTACTGTAAGAGTGAAACAGTAACAGCGAAACGGAGGAACGTACAGATGTTATATGAGAACATTAAAAAATTAGTACAGTACGGAGTAGAAACAGGACTTACACCGACCTGCGAGAAGAATTATACAATAAATCTTCTTCTGGATGTCTTTAAAGAAGACGAATATGTGGAACCTGAGGAAGAGTACAGGGATATCGATCTTGAAGAGGTATTAAATGCACTTCTGGATGAGGCTGTGAAGAGAAATCTCATAGAAGACAGTGTTGTGTACAGAGACCTTTTTGATACCAGACTTATGAACTGTCTGATGCCGCGTCCGGCACAGGTACAGAATGAGTTCTGGAGCAGATATGAGAAAGATCCACAGGAAGCAACCGATTACTTCTATAAACTCAGTCAGGACAGCGATTATATTCGTCGTTATCGTGTAAAGAAAGATCAGAAATGGACAGTAGACAGTGAATATGGTAAAATCGATATCACCATCAATCTTTCCAAACCGGAAAAAGATCCGAAGGCAATCGCTGCTGCCAAGCTTGTAAAATCCAGCAGTTATCCGAAATGTCTTCTTTGCCCGGAGAACGAAGGATATGCAGGAAGAGTTAATCATCCTGCCAGAGAGAATCACAGAATCATTCCTATCACTGTAAATGACAGTCCCTGGGGATTTCAGTATTCCCCATATGTGTATTACAATGAGCATTGCATCGTCTTTAACAGTCAGCATGTTCCGATGAAGATCGAGAAGAATACATTTATTAAACTTTTTGATTTTGTAAAACTTTTCCCGCATTACTTCCTGGGATCCAATGCAGACCTGCCTATCGTAGGCGGTTCTATTTTAAGTCACGATCATTTCCAGGGCGGACATTATACTTTCGCAATGGCAAAAGCACCGATCGAGAAACATGTGACTATTCCGGGATATGAGGATGTAGAAGCAGGTATTGTTAAATGGCCTCTTTCAGTTTTAAGGATCCGTCATAAGGATGAGAAGAGACTGATAGAGCTTGCTACACATGTTCTGGAAGCGTGGAGAGGTTATACAGACGAAAGTGCGTTTATCTTTGCTGAAACTGATGGAGAACCGCACAATACGATCACACCGATCGCCCGCAGATCCGGAGATATGTTTGAACTGGATCTCACACTTAGAAATAACATTACTACTGATGAGCATCCTCTTGGTGTATACCATCCGCATGCAGAGTATCACCATATCAAGAAAGAGAATATTGGTCTGATCGAAGTAATGGGACTTGCCGTACTTCCGGCAAGATTAAAAGAAGAACTGGAACTTCTGGCAGAATATATTCTGGAGGGAAAAGACATTTCTTCCAATGAGAAGATTGAGAAACATGCAGCGTGGGTTGCAGAATTCCTTCCGAAATATGACAACCTTGATAAAGACAACATTCAGGATGTTCTCAGAAAAGAAGTCGGTAATGTATTCGTTCATGTACTTGAGGATGCCGGCGTATATAAATGCACTGCTGAAGGCAGGGAAGCATTTATGAGGTTTATCAATAAATTATAAGGAATATTTTCAACCATAAGAAAACAGTGTTTACATAGCAGGATGACAAATCTGGTATTATTTACATATGAGCAGGTTGTGGCGGTTCTGATCAAAAGCCGGGCAGTCTGAAGATGTTTTTGAATGATTGGGAATGCATAGAGAACGTCCCGCATATTTTATGTTGGGACGTTTTTGCAAAATGGAGGTAAATATGTACAGAAAAAGACACAAAAGAGGAAAGCGTCTGGCAAGTGTGTTTCTGACTGTGGCACTGATCACTGCAACAGTTCCCGTACAGGCAGCAGAGTTCGGCACTCCGGACAGTTTTGAAGAGATTTTCAGTTCAGGGGAAGAAGATTCATGCATAACTGATGCAGAAAATACTTTGCCGGCAGCTTCTGATTCGGAGAAAGTAATGGCATCGGAATTGTCACCAACACCAACAGTGACTTCGACACCGGAGGGTACACCTGCACTGACAGAAACACCGACTCCTTCGGTCACACCGATGCCGTCTTCAACACCGACTCCTTCAGTCACACCATCACCATCACCATCTCCAACGCCGACGATTAATCCGGAGAAAGAGGTAATGCTCCGGTTTATAGACGGAGAAGGAAATGAATGTGAACAGCTGCGAACAGTGATGTCCTGGGGTGAATCTTTGATCCTTCCCAATGTACCGGATACAGGTGCACCGGATATGTGGAAACTGGAAAAAAATGAAAAACTTGGAGATGCGATTACTCTGAAGGGTGGAGATATTCTTACTCTGAAGAAAGGCGAGAGCTGGAATCTGTTTCTCGAAAAAGGTATCCTGAACTTCTATATGCCAAAGAAATGTACGGTTTCTCTTTATAATAATTCAGGAACCAGTGTGTTTTCCAATGGGGTTTTGCAGGTCTATGAGACAAAAAACGTCATACTTCCAGATATGCCATCATCCAAATACATTAATTATGGATGGACAGATACAAAGGGAAGTTCTGCTGTAAAATATGAACTGAATTCAGAATTTACAGTGACCGGTGACACAGATTTTTACATTGTGCGCCGTACAGCACTTCAGGTGAATTTTAAGACCAATACAGGGGCAAGCAACAGTAAATTTACCAGACTGAATCAGAAAGTCGGAAAAGGACTTACAGTTACAATGCCGCAGGTGCCTGTCAAGACAGGATATCAGTCTCTGGGATGGTCAAAGAGTAAAAAAGCCTCCAAAGCTGACTATAAAGCAGGCCAGAATGTGACTATATCAAAAACACTGACTCTCTATGCTGTATATAAGAAATTGCCTTACACAGTTACTTTCAATAACAATAATGGAACAAGTACCAGCAAAATTTATACTTCGCTCACCATGTATGCGTCAAAAAATCAGAAAGTGACACTGCCTGATGTGCCGAAAGTAAAGGGTTATACAAATCTGGGCTGGACAACTGTAAAGGGAGAAACAGAACCGGAATATTCAGCCGGTGATACAGTAAAGATTACAAAGGCAACTCAGTTCTATGCAGTGCGCAGAAAGAGTAATTATTATACGGTCAGCTACTATCTGGGAAATGGAAGCACTAATGCGGCTTATCAAAAACTTACTCAGACAGTAGAAGAGGGAACGGTTGTTACCTTTGCAAAAGTACCGGCAAGAACCGGTTATGTTAACCAGGGATGGTCAAGTAAGAAAAATTCTGAGAAAGCAACAGCAAAGGCGAAATGTACAGTCAACAAAAATATCACTCTTTATGCGGTACAGAAGAAGGCAGTACAGCTGACTTTTCACAGATGTGACGGCAGCACCTGGCAGAAAACGACTCTGGCAAAAGGAAGTTCTTATTCTCTTCCGGGCGTAAGGGATGCAGAAGGTTATACTTTTATGGGGTGGTCCACAAAACCGATGCAGAGTGTTTCTCCGCAGTATGAGGCAGAAGAAAAAATCACGGTAAATGGAAATGTGGATCTCTATGCAGTGGTATTTAACAGAACAACGGAAACAGACCTTACAGAGGATCAACTTCCGCAGGTAGATATCTATAAATATAAACAGGTGATTTTTGTAGGTGATTCCCGTACAGAATTTATGGAAAATGTTCTGACAGGAATGGGAGAATCTGCGACTAAAAATGTGAAGTTTGTCTGCTCGGCAGGAAAGGGACTGGACTGGTTTACCACTACAGGATGGGCTCAGCTTTATTCCATAGTACAGCACGATTCCAACAGTATTCTTTCAAAGAAAACCGCAGTGATCTTTAATTTTGGAGTAAACGACTTGTCAAAATCTGCAGATTATGCGGAGTATTATAACTGGATTGCACCACAGCTTAAAAGCAAAGGATGTGAACTGTACTTCATGTCTGTAAATCCAGTGAATCGTCTGATGCTTCCCAATGCGGGAAGAGCGGACAGAAGTGAGGCGGCAGTCAGATCATTCAATCAGTATATGAAAGCAAATCTGCCTTCTGCTTATACTTATATTGATATGTATTCTTATCTGAAATCAACAGGATACAGCTTTGCCAGTGATCATTACGGAACCGGTACGGTAGATGACGGGCTTCACTATACTACAAGGACATATAAGCGTATTTTTGCAAAATGTATGGATTCATTGAGAGTGCCTGCCTGACCAAATGGCAGAGAGCATGATTTTGCTACACCTGACAAAAGAAAAAACATAGTTAAATACCAGATTACTCCTTGCGTGAAAACAGGGAATAGTCTATACTAAAAGGCGAGACGGCTGTTATCTGAAACAGCGTTTCGTCTTTTTGTGTAAGACCAGAACGATGAGGAGAAAGAGGAAACATAGATATGAAGTTAACAACAGTAAAAGAGATTTACAAAGAGAGAGAAAAATACCTGGATAAAGAGGTTACAGTAGGTGGATGGGTACGAAGCGTACGTGACTCCAAGACATTTGGATTTATCGTGCTTCACGACGGAAGCTTCTTTGAGACTCTTCAGGTAGTTTATCACGATACAATGGAGAACTTTGCTGAGATCAGCAAATTAAACGTAGGTGCAGCGATCATTGTCAAAGGTACACTGGTAGCAACTCCACAGGCAAAACAGCCATTTGAGATCCAGGCAGCAGAAGTTACAGTAGAGGGTAATTCTGCACCTGATTATCCGCTTCAGAAGAAACGCCACAGTCTTGAATACTTAAGAACCATCACACATCTCCGTCCGAGAACAAACACATTCCAGGCAGTATTTCGTGTACGTTCTCTGTGTGCCTATGCGATTCACCGTTTCTTCCAGGAGCAGGGATTTGTTTATGTGCATACTCCGCTGATCACAGGAAGCGACTGTGAAGGTGCAGGTGAGATGTTCCAGGTAACTACTCTGGATATGAACAACGTTCCGACAGATGACAAGGGTGCTGTAGATTACTCTCAGGATTTCTTCGGAAAAGAAACTAATCTGACAGTAAGCGGACAGTTAAACTGCGAGACTTTTGCACAGGCATTCCGCAATGTTTATACTTTCGGACCAACCTTCCGCGCTGAGAATTCCAACACAACCCGCCATGCGGCAGAGTTCTGGATGATCGAGCCGGAATGCGCATTTGCAGATTTAAATGACAACATGGATCTTGCAGAGGCAATGCTGAAATATGTGATCCGTTATGTACTGGAGAATGCACCGGAAGAGATGAATTTCTTCAATTCTTTTGTTGATAAGGGACTTCTGGACAGACTGAATCATGTGATCAATTCTGAGTTTGGTCATGTTACTTACACAGAAGCAGTAGAGCTTCTGGAGAAGAACAACGATAAATTTGACTACAAAGTATTCTGGGGATGCGATCTGCAGACAGAGCATGAACGTTATCTTACAGAAGAAATCTTTAAGAAACCTGTATTTGTAACAGATTATCCGAAGGAGATCAAAGCTTTCTACATGAAGATGAATGAGGATAACAAGACTGTTGCAGCTATGGACTGTCTGGTGCCTGGAATCGGTGAGATCATCGGTGGAAGCCAGAGAGAGGATGACATTGAGAAACTTGAGAAACGTATGGACGAGCTGGGACTTAAGAAAGAGGATTATGACTTCTATCTTGATCTTCGTAAATATGGTTCCACACGCCATTCAGGATTTGGTCTTGGATTTGAACGTTGCGTAATGTACCTTACCGGCATGGGCAACATCCGCGACGTAATTCCATTCCCAAGAACTGTTAAAAACTGTGATTTATAATTTGACTGATATCAGTATTGTGGGAGCATTGAAGCTGCAGAGCAATCCGCAGATATCAAAAATGTTATAGAAAGAGAGATTGGCATGAGATTTATTCATCTTGCAGATGTACACCTTGGTGCAGTTCCTGACAGGGGCTGTCCATGGAGCAGCAGGCGGGAGGAAGAAATCTGGGAAACTTTCCGCCGGGTTATTGCGGGTATCCGCGAGAATCCGGTGGATTTGTTATTTATAGCAGGAGATTTGTTCCACCGCCAGCCTCTTTTACGGGAACTGAAAGAAGTAAATAACCTGTTTTCCACCATCCCGGATACCCGGGTTTATCTGATGGCAGGAAATCATGACTATATTAAGGCTGATTCTTTTTACCGGGATTTTCAGTGGGAAAAGAATGTGACATTTTTTAAGAATGAACAGCTTACCTGTGTGAAAGATGAGAAACTGGATGTTTATGTATATGGACTGAGCTATGAACATCAGGAAATAGAGAATCCTCTGTATGATTCCATACATCCTGCAGAGGGAGAGGGGGTTCACATTTTACTGGCTCATGGTGGAGATGCGAAGCATATCCCCATGAATATCAAATCAATTGCTGCGTCAGGATTTGATTATATTGCATTAGGACATATTCATAAACCCCAGATTCTGATCCGGGATAATGCAGCTTATGCAGGTGCGTTGGAGCCTGTTGACAGAAATGATCTGGGTGATCATGGATACATAGAAGGACATCTGGAAAACGGAAGGCTTAAGACAAATTTTGTTCCTTTTGCCTGCCGTTCCTATGAGCAGATTCTTCTGATGCTGCGTGAAGATTCTACACAGGCATCTCTGGAAGATATGCTGAAGGCGGATCTGGCGAATAAAGGACGCATGAATATCTACAGGATCGTGATCCAGGGAACCAGGGCACCGGAGCTTCTGCTGCTTCCCGAGAGACTGAAGTCTTTTGGCTACGTAACAGAGGTTCTGGATGAATCAAAGCCTTCCTATGATCTGGAAGCACTTCAAAAAAAATATAGTGGAACACTGATCGGTGACTATATCAGTTATTTTCTTGAAAAAGACAGAAATGCAGTGGAGGAGAAGGCATTATATTATGGCCTTCAGGCTTTACTGGAAACAAGCAGGTGACAGACAGAATATGATTATCAGACAGTTAAATATTAAAAACTCTGGAGAAATCCATGATAAAACTTTAGAGTTTTCTCCGGGAATTAACGTTCTGTATGGAGAGAATGAAAGCGAAAGAGCGATAGTACATACGTATATTAAAAATATGTTTCTCGGAGATATCAGTGAAGCAATCTACGATAATGCAGTTTTTGCTGCGAAGTTAAAGAGTCCGACAGAACAGGATCTGGCTCGGGAGCTGCAAAAATTTATGACCGGCTATCAGGGAACTGCAGACAGCTCCATGGATCTGGGACGGGCCATGCAGATGCTCAAGATGTCCAGAAAGGGTTATCTGGTCCAGGCAGACAGAAAACAGAAAGAGACAGAACAGGAGAGGCAGAAACTTCTGACCAGGATGGATGATATCATAAGTGATCTGAATGATCTGAATGGAAAGCTGGATCAGATTAATGAGAAAGAGGAGTCGTTACGGATGCATCCCGGAGATGAAAATGGTGCGGTTATTCTGGATGAGAGAATGGCACAGGCAAAGGCAAAAAGAAACAGCTTTGCAATGGGAATGCTGATATCGGCCGCTGCCGGCATCTTTGGATTGATTCTGACTGCGATTATAGCGGACAGTGTTTCGGTAAGTCTGATCGTAGCGGTTATTGCAGCTGCGTTGGTGGGATTTTGTGGAAAACAGCAGCTGAAGTATGCAAGGGAATTTCAGAAGAGAATACGGATGAAGAAACGCTGGGTATCCAGGCAGGAGAAACTCAGATGCAGTAAAGAAAATCTCAGACAGGACTATGATGAGAAAGAAACAGAACTTTGTAACCTTAAGGAAGAATACCGGGAATACGAAGAAAATTCTTTTCTGCTTACATCGGAAGAGTGGGAAGTACAGGCTCTGAATATGGCGATGGAAACCATAGAGAGAATGTCAGGAAATATTCATCTTCAGGTGGGACGAAAGCTGCAGATACGTACTTCTCAGATTTTGAGTGAGATTACAGATGGTGAATATCAGGACGTACAGATGGATGCGGCATCCCACATGACAGTAACTACCGGGAACGGAGTGGAAGCACTGGAATGTCTCAGCCGCGGCACTCTGGAGCTGATTTATTTTGCCATGCGCATGGCTGCAGGAGAGCTTCTGTGTCAGGAAGAAAGTCTGCCGGTGATACTGGATGATATCTTTGGGATGTATGAGGAAGAAGATCTTGAGGCAGTTCTTGGATGGATGTATAAGGAGAAAAAGCAGGTTATCATCAGTACCTGCAGTAAACGCGAGATGGAACTTCTGGACAGGGAGGGGATCCCTTATGGGAAGCAAATTATTTCCTGAATTTTTAACCAAATCAAGTAAGTCCCATGCGGAGGTTACGAAAAGCAATAAGCGGTTGGTGGGACTTGCTTGTATCAAGAGAAGTGTAAGCTCTTTCTGATAAACTGCGAAGCAATTATTCATTGTAGAGCTGCATAGCGAAGCGGATTGCATTATATATAACAAAAAGAGAGATTTCATGTACTGCAGGAATTTCGGATGAAACAGCCGGAACAGAACATGAAATCTCTTTTTATAAATTTTACAGAAGTTATTTATTTCTCATCATACTGAGCCATATAATTGCTTACGCAGCGGTTGATCCTGTCAACCGGGTTGAGCAGATAGCTTACAGACTGATCATGATTAAGAGTATCAATGATCAGGGCGATATATTTACTCATATCACAGGAGATGTAGTAATCTTTTGCAAGAAGCTCAGGAGACTGATAGATCAGGTTTGTAGTGAGCAGTTTGTCAAACACTCCTGCCTTATGAGCCTCATCAAATTTCTCGAGTCCGTTTGTAAACAGTCCGAAAGTAGAGCAGATATAAATTCTGCCTGCTCCTCTTTCCTTGAGGAGAGAAGAAATCTTAAGAACTGTATCACCGGAAGAAATCATATCATCGATCAGGATCATATCTTTGCCCTTAAGGTTTGGACCGAGGAATTCGTAAGCTGCGATCGGGTGACGTCCGTTGATTCTCTTGGAGTAATCCAGACGTTTGTAATACATACCCATATCAACACCAAGGATATTGGCAAGATAGATTGCGCGGTTCATGCTTCCCTCATCAGGGCTGATGATCATGAAATGATCGTTGTCGATGTGAAGTCCTTTCTCATGATTGAGAAGAGCTTTGATAAACTGATAGGATGGCTGTACAGTCTCAAATCCATGCAGAGGTGTTGCATTCTGCACGCGCGCGTCATGTGCGTCAAAAGTGATGATGTTTTCCACACCCATACTTACAAGCTCCTGAAGTGCTGTTGCACAGTCCAGGGATTCTCTGCCGCTGCGGATATTCTGGCGGCTTTCGTACAGATAAGGCATGATCACGTTTACTCTGCGGGCTTTGCCGCCGATTGCGCCGATCACACGTTTCAGATCCTGAAAATGGTCATCAGGAGACATAAGATTCTCGTATGGTCCGATGCTGTAGGTAAGACTGTAGTTACATACATCAACCATCAGATAGATATCGTCACCACGTACAGATTCCATGATCGTACATTTCGCCTCACCGGAACCGAAACGTGCTGTCTGGACCGGTATCAGATAGGACTCTCTCTGATAACCCTCAAATGCAAAAGAATCAAGCTCTTCGTGGCTGCGCTCTTTACGCCACTGTATCAGCCATTCATTTACTTTTTCACCCAGATCCTTACAGCTGATCAGAGGGATCAGACCAAGTCTGCCCACCGGAAGTGTAGTTAAATCTTTAGTTGTTGCCTGTGCCATGTTTTATTTTCCTCCTAAAAAAATTTTCTGTATACGGATATCCTTTCCTTCCAGCTTCACCATACGGTAGTTGCTGGCGATTCTCGAAAAGGTTCGTTCGGAATAAGTATCCGAGAAATTTTCCAGTTTCAGATTTGTTGATATGATCGTAGACTTCCTGCGCATGATGCGTTCATTTATGCACAAAAACAACTGGGAAGAGACAAAGCTGTTTGTAAGTTCAGTTCCCAGGTCGTCGATGATCAGCAGATCGCTGTCAAATACAAATTCCTGTCCTTCTGTTTTATCTCTGGAGAATTTGGAGTCTGCCAGCAGTTCAAACAGATCAAATGCGGAAAAGTACATAACGCAATGTGCTGATTCCAGAAGATCATGAGCAATACAGTGAGAAAGAAAAGTCTTACCCACACCGGTATCACCGTAAAGAAACAGATTCTCAAAGGAACTGTCAAAATTTCTCACAAAACCTCTGGCAATATCATAAGCTCTCCGGGCCGTCTCTCTTTCTGTCAGTCCGGTAGCTTCGTTCTTCATTGTATCAGAATAATAATCAAAAGAAAAGTGGTCAAAGTTTTCTTTTTTGAGAATTTCTTTTAAATTGGACTGCGTATAGAGCAGTTCTATCTCTGCTTTCTTAAAACAGGTACATTTTTGGCTTCCGACGTAACCGGTATCCTGACAGACCGGACACTTATATGGAAGTTCCAGATAATTCTCCGGATATGAGTTACATACCAGCAGGGCATTGCGCTCCTGGGACAGAAGAGAGATTGCAGCTTTAAGGTCCTCAAGACCTGATGATTCTCCGCTTAAGAGTGCTCTTGCTTTTTTGGCGCTTAAGGTGGCAACCTCTTCATCTATTTCGTGGATGCGCGGGATTTTTTTATAAATCTCCTGAGTACGCTCCTCCAGAATACGTCTGTTCTGAGATTGGGTCTTGCTGTATTCCCGCATGATCGTATCATACTGATAATTCTGTAAAGGCATGACTTCACACCCTTTCGTTTGTTTTTTTGTAGCTGTTCAGTGACTTTCAGACGATTATGTCACTGCCGTTACTGATTCAGTAATTTCTTTTCATATTCGTTAAAGTCGTACTGTCGCTGATGGAAATTGTTAAACCGGTTTGATGCAGCCGGTTTGGAAGCTGTTTTTCGCTGGGTATTTTTTTCCAGCTTCTGGCGCTGATGCTGAGCATCGAGGAGCCGGACATCTGCAAGTGTACGGACATTTTTATCTTTCCATCCGGAAAGGATTTTATCTGCATACTGGAAACTTGGCTGTCCGGTAGAGAGAACTGTACGGCTGCAGGCTTCCTGGATGATATCCATGGTAAAACCATAATCATTCAGCCAGGTGTTCATAAGAGAAATCTCTGTATCTACCGGATTTCGTCCGCTGATTCCCATTGATTTAAAAATAGTAAAGTATTCTTTGGCATAACGGGAATTTGCCTCTTTTGCCATGGTGACAGTGGTGATTCCCTCATCTGCCCAGGCAAGAGCAACGGTTTCTATGTAACGCATACTCTTATGCCCGCGGCTGACACTGTATTCGATCAGGTACTCGATCAGATCAGGCGAGAATTTCAGCTCATCATAGAAAAACAGGATCTTTTTCATCTCGGTAGGAGTGAGCGTTTTGCCGAGATACTGTTCTGCGATATAGAGGAGCTGTACGATCTCATCATTTTGCTTTAATTCTTTTACACGGTCAGGAGACAGTGCAGTGGCTGATCTGGTGGTCTGCTTCACAGGCTGTGCCGGCGCAGAAGAAGTCTGGGTTTCTGTTTTTGTAACAGGGGCTGCCGAAACAGGTGTGTCGGAAGCAGCAGATTTTACAGGTGGTACATTCAATATGATATCTGCTATATCTTCGCTATTTCTGTAGGTTAAAGTAAGGAGTTTTTCTTTCTCCCAGTATTTCAGAGCGCGGATAATGTCACGTTCTGTACAGAAGAAATGATCAGCCATCTGCTCCAGACTGAAGGGTACAGAGGTGTCAGAAAGAAGCCTCAGAAGATAGATATATACTTTCACAAATTCTCCATTGGCCCCAGGCATATAGTTGTCTATGAAATTGTTGGTTAATACAGTTACTTCCGCATTGCGGGAATTCTGTAAAGTGATCATAGCCATGAATCTCCACTCTCTTTCATAATAATAAGATGTTAGGGTCAAAAGGTATTTTGCCCCTAACCTGATATCTACGAATTGCTCCGCTGCAAAGCAGCTCCCACAATTCTCAAACATTCGAAATCCGCTGATTTACTGCGTAAATCGCTACTTTCTCATGTTTGGCGGGTCCCAAGTTCAAAAGTCTTATCGTGCAAGCACGAACGACTTTTTGACCCTGATATCATAATAATAAGATGTCAGAGTAAAAAAGGTATTTTTCCTCTGACTTGATATCTATGAATTATAGCACAACATTTTTTAAAAGAGAATAGGGGATTTTTGTCGAAGATTTCATCCACATTTGAATGTGGATAATGTGGATAATGTGGAAAGATAAAATTCAGTATATATTATTGGAAACCTGAAAAATGTTGGATTTCAGGGAAAAACGGAGTATTACAGGGACGAATAATGTCGAATTATGTTAAGTGATTTATGCACATATACATCCACATATGCAGGCAGATGAAAATGTGTATAACGATGTGGAAAATGTGGATAAGTAATCTGAACTGTTATAAATAAAGGAAGAACTGAGGGGGATAAAATGTTTATAACTTTTTAATGGAAATTGTCGACAGAGACATAAGTGTTCAGTATCTTCTATTGCTATAAGTTGGGCGGTTGTAAAAAACAGGACAATTCTGAAAAATTATTTTCCGAATTGTCCTGTATAAATTGCTGATATTTATGTCAGGCAGAAACATTATTTACCCAGCAGATGCTCCCCGATATTTACAACATCTCCGGCTCCCATGGTGATGAGCAGATCACCCTCCTGGCAGTTGGAGAGCAGATAATTCTCAATCTCATCAAAGGTAGGGAAATACTCGCAGGGAGTTCCCAGTTCCTGGATACGCTTCTGCAGATCTTCAGAAGAAATTCCCAGAGTATCGGTTTCTCTTGCTGCATAAATATCCGCAACTACCACATGATCTGCCAGGCTGAGTGCTTTGGCAAATTCCGGAAGCAGAGCTTTGGTACGGGTATATGTATGTGGCTGGAATACACACCATAATTTCTTATGGGGATAATTGTGTGCGGCATGAAGAGTTGCTTCAATTTCTGTAGGATGATGTGCATAATCGTCTACGATCGTAACCCCTGCAACTTCTCCTTTATACTGGAAACGGCGGTCTGTTCCTGTGAAACTTCCAAGTCCCTTGATGATCACTTCTTCGGAAAGACCAAGAAGATGACCGAGGGCAATTGCTGCCAGTGCATTGGAAACATTGTGGATGCCCGGCACTTTCAGATAATAGCTGCCAACCTTAACGCCATTGCGCAGAACGGAGAAGGAAGCATGTCCATATTTGTCATAAGTGATATCTGCTGCCTGATAATCTGCATCATGTTCCAGACCATAAGTGATCACATTACATGGAAGATTCCGGATGATATCTTCATATTTCGGAGTATCTGCATTGATGATCAGTGTACCGTCAGCAGGAAGAAGCTCTGCAAAGCGGCGGAAGGAATGACGGATATCGTCAATATCCTTAAAGAAATCCAGATGGTCTGCATCCATATTCAGGATAATACTGATCTTCGGGAAAAAGCTCAGAAAGCTGTTTGTGTATTCGCAGGCTTCTGTGACAAAAGTCTCAGAATTGCCTACGCGGATGTTTCCGCCGATAGCAGGAAGAATACCTCCCACACTGATGGTCGGGTCACAGTCTCCTGCAAGAAGAATGTGAGATACCATAGATGTTGTGGTTGTTTTTCCATGAGTTCCGGAAATGGCAACAGGAGTATCATAATTCCTCATGATCTGTCCGAGAAGCTCTGCACGTGTGAGCATTGGAAGTCCTTTTTCCTTTGCACAGGCAAATTCCGGGTTGTCAGGATGGATAGCTGCGGTATATACCACAACATCTACGTCATCGGTAATGTTTGTGGCACGCTGTCCGTAATAGATGGTGGCTCCCTTTTTCTCCAGTGCCTGGGTAAGAGGACTGGATTTGGAATCGGAACCGGAAATGACAAAATCCTCGCCGAGAAGAATCTCGGCCAGTCCGCTCATGCTGATGCCGCCGATACCGATAAAATGTATATGAAGTGGTTTGTGAAAATCTATCTGATACATAGTATGTTCTCCTTGATTAATTATTTACAAATCTTTATAAATCCGGTAACTGTAACATATTCGCATAGTTACTGGAACTGTTTTATCTGTCTGTTTATTATACTCCCTGTGCCTTAAAATGAAAAGGACTTCTTTGGGTTGATAAAAAATCACAAAAAACGACATTGGATATATAAAAAATGCCTAATAATATATCGGTGGAAATACAGACTCAATAAAAAACGTGTGCAAAAATCATAAAAAAACAAAAAATGAAAAACAAAAATTGTAAATAATGTTCACTAACAGATAAAAGTGTGTTATAATTAAATAATCATAACCTGTAACTGTTCAGTGCCTCGCGAAACAGCAGACTGACGAATAGTTACCATAACTACAACAAGAGGTGATTGCATGATTAAGAAAGAAATGATAGCTATGCTTCTGGCCGGCGGTCAGGGCAGCAGACTGGGTGTACTGACAGAAAAAGTAGCGAAACCTGCAGTTGCTTTTGGCGGGAAATATCGTATCATAGATTTTCCTTTAAGTAACTGTATTAATTCAGGCATCGATACAGTAGGTGTATTGACACAGTATCAGCCATTGCGACTTAATACACATATCGGAATTGGTATTCCATGGGATCTTGACAGAAACGAAGGTGGTGTAACAGTACTGCCGCCTTACGAGAAGAGTACCAGCAGTGAGTGGTACACAGGAACAGCCAATGCAATCTTCCAGAATATGGATTACATGGAACAGTATAATCCGGATTATGTCCTGATCTTATCCGGCGACCATATCTATAAGATGGATTATGAAGTAATGCTTGACTTCCATAAAGCGAATAAAGCGGATGTTACGATTGCCTGTATGCCGGTACCTATTGAGGAGGCAAGCCGTTTTGGCATCATGGTAACAGATGACATGGGACGTATTACGGAGTTTGAAGAGAAACCGGAGCATCCAAGCAGCAATCTGGCGTCCATGGGAATTTATATTTTCAGCTGGCCTGCTTTAAAGGAAGCACTGATGTCCCTGAAGGATCAGAGCAGTTGTGATTTTGGCAAACATATTCTTCCATACTGCAAGGAGAAAGGAGAAAGACTTTTCGCCTACGAATACAATGGATACTGGAAGGATGTAGGAACACTGGGTTCTTATTGGGAGGCCAATATGGAACTGATCGATATTATTCCGGAATTTAATCTCTATGAAGAATTCTGGAAGATTTACACAAAGGGAGATATTATCCCGCCTCAGTATATTTCGGCAGATGCGGTTACAGACAGATGTCTGATCGGTGAGGGTGCAGAAATTTACGGGGAAATACATAATTCTGTGATCGGACCAAATGTTGTGATCGGAAAAGGCAGCGTGATCCGTGATTCCATTATCATGCGCAATTCTACCATTGGTGAGGGCGTACAGATGGATAAAGCTATTATTGCCGAGGATGTTACTATTGGAAACAATGTTGTATTGGGATGTGGTGAGGAAGCACCGAATGTGCTGAAACCTGCAGTTTATGCATTTGGAATTGCTACGGTTGGTGAACGCAGCGTGATCCCGGATAATGTAAGAATCGGAAAGAATACAGCAATCTCAGGTATAACTGTTCCTGAGGATTATCCTGATGGTGAGCTGGCCGGCGGACAGGTAATTACAGCAAAGGACGGTGACGAATAATGAGAGCGATAGGTATTATTTTGGCTGGCGGTAATAATAACCGCATGAGAGAATTATCAAATAAGAGGGCAATCGCAGCAATGCCGATCGCCGGAAGCTACAGAAGTATCGACTTCGCACTGAGCAACATGGCGAGTTCTCATATTCAGAGAGTTGCTGTTCTGACACAGTACAATGCCCGTTCTCTGAATGAACATTTAAGCTCTTCCAAATGGTGGGATTTCGGAAGAAAACAGGGTGGTCTCTTTGTATTTACACCTACGATCACAAAAGAGAACAGTCTGTGGTATCAGGGAACAGCAGATGCTATTTATCAGAATCTGGAATTCCTTAAAAGCAGTCATGAACCATATGTAGTGATCGCATCCGGCGACTGCGTTTATAAGATGGATTACAACAAGGTTCTTGAATATCATATTGCGAAACGTGCAGATGTTACGGTAGTATGCACTACCTGCGATAATCCCAGTGAGATTGAGAGATTTGGTGTTCTCCGTATGAATGAGGACTGCAGGATTGAGGAATTTGAAGAGAAGCCAATGGTTTCTTCTTATAATACAATTTCAACAGGTATCTATGTTATCCGAAGAAGACAGCTGATCGAGCTGATCGAGAGAGCTGCGCTGGAAGGCAGACATGATTTTGTAAAGGATATTCTGATCCGCTACAAGAATCTTAAGAGAATCTATGGATATAAGATTGACACATACTGGAGCAATATCTCCACAGCAGAAGCATATTATAAGACAAATATGGATTTCCTGAAACCGGAGATCAGAAACTATTTCTTCAAACAGGAACCGACAATTAAGACAAAGATTGATGATCTGCCTCCTGCAAAATACAATCCGGGAGCACAGGTGAAGAACAGCCTGGTTGCCAGCGGATGTATTATCAATGGTACGGTGGAGAATTCCGTTCTTTTTAAAGACGTATTTGTAGGAAATAACTGCGTGATCAAGAACTCTGTGATTTTAAACAATGTATATCTGGGAGATAATACTCATATTGAGAACTGCATTGTTGAAAGCCGGGATACTATTCGTGCAAATTCGTATTACTGCGGCGACGGTGAAGTAAAGATCGTCGTGGAGAAAAATGACAGATATATACTGTAAATAAAACAGCCGGATAGATTCGGTAAATCGAAAGGAGTAAATTTGTATCATGAATATTACTGACGTGCGTGTGAGGAAGGTAGCAAAAGAAGGAAAGATGAAAGCGGTTGTTTCCATAACGATCGATGATGAATTTGTAGTACATGATATCAAGGTGATTGAAGGAGAAAAAGGATTATTTATCGCTATGCCAAGCCGTAAGGCAACAGACGGAGAATATCGCGATATTGCACATCCGATCAATTCTGCAACACGTGACAGGATCCAGACGATCATTCTGGACAAGTTCCAGGAAGTTATGGATGCGGAACCGGAAGAAGCTGCAGAAGCGGAATAACCGGTGAATAAAGAACTGTAAACAGATAAGAAGAAGCACAGGCACTGTCTCTGAAAAAGGGCAGTGCCTGTTTTTTGTTAGCATTGGTGAAGATAAAATGTTACATAATTATTACATAAATTAATAAAAAGTGTTGATTTTTTTACGAAATATGATATACTGGGTTTCAGATTAACGAGAAAGGTGATTAATTTATGAAGAAAAAAGTTTTTTCATTACTGCTGGCCGGAATGCTTACTTTTTCCATGGGAACAACTGCATATGCAACAGAAGATGCGATTGCTGATATGCAGGCTCAGAAACAGCAGGCAGAAGCCGGACTTGCCCAGACACAGGCGAATATTGACAGCCTTCAGAGCAAGAAGCAGGAGCTGGAGAACTATCTGTCTGATTTGAATACACAGTATGAAGACCTGACTAATGCAATTTCTGAACTCAGCATACAGGCCGGAGAGAAAGAGAATGAGCTGAAACAGCTTCACACAGAATTAAAGAAAGCCAAGAAGGCATTAAATAAACAATATGATGATATGAAGCTCCGCATCCAGTATATGTATGAGAATGGCGGTACATCTGCATTAGAGACTTTGCTGTCATCTAAGGATCTTTCTGAGTTCCTCAACAATGCAGAGAGTGTTGCGAAGATTTCCCAGTATGACAGGACTATGCTGGAGAAATGCGAGAACCTTCAGAACACTATCAAAGATCAGGAAACAACTGCTGAGGAAGAGAAGGCTGCTATTGATCAGCTTCTTGAAGAGAGAGCGGCCAAACAGCAGGAGGTTCAGAATCTTGCAGCAAGCACAAGTGATAACATATCTTCCTATGTAAGTCAGATCAGCGCAAGCCAGGAAGAGGCAGCAGCACTGACTGCAGAAATCAATAATGCAGATAACAGCATTGCTCAGCTTGTGCAGCAGGCAGAAGAGGAAAAAGCAGCCAGAGAAGCAGCACAGGCACAGGCTGAAGCAGAGGCAGCAGCGGCACAGGAACAGGATGCAGAAGAGAGTTCTGATGATTATGAAGAAGATACAGATTCCTATGAGGAAGACTCTTCGGACAGTCAGGATTCTTCGGAGACTGAAGAATCTGAGGATACTTCTGAAGATTCAGGGGATTCTGATGATGAAGATACATACGAAGAGAACGATGCAGATTTCTATGAGGGAGACTCTGACAGCAATGAAGCAGAAGATACATCTGACAGCCAGGCATCCTCAGACAGTTCTTCCGGTCAGGGAAAATACCTTGGCAACTTTACACTGACTGCATATTGCAACTGTGCACAGTGCTGCGGTACAGCAGGTAACCTGACAGCCAGCGGAACAGTTCCGACAGCAGGACGTACTGTAGCTATGGCGGGAGTACCCTTTGGAACACAGCTTCTGATCAACGGAAATGTATACACAGTAGAGGATCTGGGAACACCTTATGGACATGTTGATATTTATTGTGACAGCCATTCAGAAGCATTAAGCTTCGGACTTCAGTCTGCTGAGGTTTATCAGTTGAACTGATAACAAAACAATAATGTGATTAAGAACTCTGGTAAAACAGGGTTCTTTTTTTCGGATTTTTGCCCGGATTGCTATAACATAGGTGGTTTAACTTGAGGATTCAGATGCCTGATGATAAAATGATATATCAGATTTATATACGGTAAAATATAATTGGAATGGAGATAAACAATGAGAATCTGTGGCTTTAATAAAACGACATTGCTGGACTATCCGGGAAAGGTAGCCAGTACTATATTTCTGGGTGGATGCAATTTCCGCTGTCCGTTCTGTCAGAATGGTATATTGGTTGTGGCTCCCGGAGAACAGCCGGATTACAGTCAGGAGGAACTTTTGACTTTTTTGAAAAAAAGAAAGGGAATTCTGGACGGGGTCTGCATTTCAGGAGGGGAACCTACACTGTCAGATGGTCTGGAGGAATTTCTGGGAAAAATCAAAGAGCTGGGCTATGCTGTTAAACTGGACACCAATGGCTCACGTCCGAAGATTGTAAAACATCTGGCAGAAGCCGGACTGATCGATAAAGTAGCTATGGATATCAAAGCCTGTCCGGATAACTATGGAAATCTGACCGGAATAGAAAAGCCTGATATGGACAGTATTTTTGAGACAGCAGATTTTCTGCTGCATGGGAATCTGGACTATGAATTCAGAACAACAGTAGTACGGGAACTGCATACGCAGAAGGATTTTGAAGAAATCGCTGGGTGGCTGGCAGGAGCGAAAGAATATTATCTGCAGGCTTATAAGGACTCAGATGGAGTCCTCAGGCCTGGATATGGAAGCTATACTTTTGAAGAACTTCAGAATTTTCAGAAGATTCTTCAAAAGACGATTTTATCTGTGGGAATCCGGGGCATCGATTAAACGATACCAGTAACCGCCGCGCATTTTTGGAATCTCTATATAGCTGCTTTCTTTGAAGTAAGGAAAGCCAAACATATTTGCCATAAAGCGTTCCTGCTGATTATAAACGCCGGGAACGCCGAGGATATACTGTCCGTTATTTCTTTGTCCTAAAAGCAAATATCCGAAATTATAATGCCCATACTGGAGAAAACGGTTATTGCGCAGTGCACAGTAATGCCGCGGAAAATGCTTCAGGTCATCAAGGTGTATCTTCCATGCAGAAATCAGTTCGCCATCGGAGAAGGGGGAAAATTCGGCAGAGGTTTTTCTGTTTTCTGCATTTCTTTCCGGGACAGGATTGCCGGCATTTTCAGAACTATTGGAATCTTCAACAGTATTATCTGAGATATAGGATGACTCTGTTCCTGGCTTGTTATCAGATGTTCCCTGAGCCGGAATGTTGGCAGACGGTTCAATTGATAAAGAATCGTCAGGAACTTTTGTAAGCGAGATATCTTCGGGTTTTTCTGAAATATCTTCAAGTTCTTCGGGCATTTCCTGTAATACCATACCTGCCGGAACTTCGGGTTTCTGTGAAGTGATTTTCGCAGATTCAGGAATATCTGCGTCAGGCATAGCTTTTATTTCATGGAAATTCTCCGGACGTATAGGCTGATCGTCCCATTCAGTACCAAAGAATCCGCCAGTATCTGAAGTAATGATCATTCCGCCCAACTTACCCATTGCAACGCCAGAGTCATTCATATCTGTTGCATCTGTTATGATCAGGCATTCTACAGTTTCTTTTTCTGTCTCGCAGGTATCCAGAAGAATTCCGTTGATCAGGCCATCCTTTCGTGTAAATCCATAAATATTGCATTTTACATTTTCAGGCAGCCCCGGACAATGCAGATGAATCTCAACAGAACATTGCTGATCTTTTACTTCAACTTTAATAAATCCGCAATTGCTGCCTTTCTTTCCGCTTTCATAGTCATATACATATGCGATAAAACGCCGATATCCAGCCAAAATCCTTCCTCCGTAAAACCAGATTCAATAATGTATATGACCATCAGAAGAAAATATTCGAAAAAATTAAAAAAATTTGAAAAAATCTATTGACAAACCGCGATTTTATTAATATAATAGCACTTGCATTGACGAAGCGTGGCTCAGTTTGGTAGAGCGCTGCGTTCGGGACGCAGAGGTCGTGGGTTCGAATCCCGTCGCTTCGACTACGCATAGGAAGTCTGAAACCAATTGGTTTTCAGGCTTTCTTTTTGCTATTCTGGTAGTGATGCAACAGCAGAAAGGAAAAGAAAAGTTGACAGATCAGGAACGTTTTATGAAAGAAGCTATCCGTCAGGCGAAGAAGGCAGAAGCTCTGGAAGAAGTGCCAATCGGCTGTGTGATCGTGCATGAGGGTAAGATCATCGCACGTGGATATAACAGAAGAAACACAGATAAAAATACACTCTCCCATGCAGAACTGAATGCAATCCGCAAAGCCAGTAAAAAACTTGGAGACTGGCGGCTGGAGGGATGCACTATGTATGTGACGCTGGAACCATGCCAGATGTGTTCCGGGGCACTTGTCCAGTCCAGAATAGATGAAGTAGTGATCGGCTGTATGAATGCCAAAGCGGGCTGCGCAGGTTCTGTGATGAATCTTTTGCAGGTGGATGGATTTAATCATCAGGTAAAGATTATACAGGGAGTTCTGGAAGAGGAATGTTCTTCTATGTTGTCTGAGTTTTTCAGAAAGCTTCGTGAGAAAAAGAAGCAAGAAAAGGCAGCCCTTAAAGCTGCACAGGAAAATCCGGAGGGAGAACCGGAACAATAAAAGTAAAAGACAGACAAAAACAGGAAGAATCTTAAAGGCAATAGGAGTAATAAAAGTAACAGGATTAATGTTACAGGCAGAAATAAAAAGAGGCGAATAAAAAGAATGAAAAAAGATACAACAAACGACATGACTGTCGGCAGTCCGGTGAGTCTGATAATAAAATTTATGATCCCAATGTGCCTGGGAAATCTTTTTCAGCAGTTTTATAATATTGCAGATTCCATTGTTGCCGGAAAATTTATCGGAGTAAATGCCCTTGCAGCTATCGGAAGCACCGGTTCACTGATGTTTTTTGTGACCGGCTGGCTGAATGGACTCAGCAGTGGATTCGCGATTATCGTAGCCCAGATGTTCGGAGCGAAAAAATTTGACAGGATGCGCCATTATGTTGCCATGTCCATTTACCTTATGGCTGCATTTTCCATTGTCATGACCATAGGATTCAGTCTTGCGAACAAACCAATCCTGCATCTGATGAATTCGCCGGAAGAGGTATTTGGTGATGTAACTGCATATATGGGAATTATTTATGTAGGTCTTATTATCACAGGTGCATATAATGCACTTGCGGCTTTCCTGCGTGCGCTGGGTGACTCCAAGTCGCCATTGTATTTCCTGATCATTTCAGCTGTGATCAATGTTATTCTGGATGTAGTTTTTATTGTAGTCTTTGGAATGGGTGTAGAAGGATGCGGATATGCCACAGTGATCGCACAGGGAATTTCGGCAGTGTGCTGCCTGATTTATATTGTAAAAAGATTTCCGATCCTTCATCTGGAACGGAAGGATTTTGAGATATGCTGGGACAGTTTCGGCAGACTTCTGAAGCTTGGAATTCCTATGGGACTGCAGTTTTCGATTACAGCAATCGGAACCATTATTGTACAGAGCGCGGTCAATATTTACGGACCTGTACATATGGCCGGATTCTCTGCTGCCGGTAAGATCCAGAATATTTTTGCCACAGTATTTACAGCCTTCGGTGCAACCATAGCAACCTATGTAGGTCAGAACAGGGGCGCAGGAAAAATGGATCGTGTGAAACAGGGAGTCCGTTACACGCAGATGATGGTCCTGGGATGGAGCGTTTTTGTTATGTTCCTGATGTTTTTCTTCGGAAAATATCTGACATATCTTTTCGTAGATCCATCGGAACAGGACGTAGTAAATGTGTCTGTTACTTATTTCCGGACAGTATTCTGGGCATATCCGTTTCTCGGAAGTATTTTCCTCTATCGAAATACTCTGCAGGGAATGGGATATGGACTTGTACCAATGCTTGGCGGGGTATTTGAACTGGTGGCGAGAACCGGAATTGTCGTATTGATTGCGGGACATACTTCCTTTGCCGGTGTCTGTATGGCTGACCCGACCGCATGGATCGCCGCACTGATCCCACTGATTCCTTATTATTTTCATGTGATGAAGAAATATAAGAACAAAAGTCAGGTACAGGCAGTAGAGGATTAATTATTCTTTATCTGATGGAAATTGTATAAGGTTCTTTCCCGCTTCTGTTAATATATGGACTTTTGTAAACCACAAAAATAAGAAAAGCATTCAGAAAATTATCAACAGATAAAATTCTGAATGCTTTTTTATATGATGAGTTGCATCATGAATATTCTTTTTTGCGCGCCGCACTTCGGAATGGTCCCACAGACGTTACCTCTACAGTTAACTCAGCCCAGGCACCCTTACGGCACACAAGAGCTTCTGCTTAGTGCTGCTACATTCCTGTCCTGACACGGTTCACAGATTCCTGTTGCGTAAGACCCAAACGTCAACGCCACTTATAGAGGGCAGCTCCACAGGATACAAGCCTCGGATTGGCATCACCCCTGCTGTAGCGGATTGCAGGTACAGGGCACCGCTATCTCCCCGGCTGCGCATTTCTGATTATATAGGCAGGAGGCTGTTTTGTCAATAGTGAATCATTATAGTAAAACTTATTACTGGGAACGGAGTGAACAGTAACTAAAACTTTTCTAACACTATTGTATGAAAACGATAAATATTATATAATAAACAGAAATAAACTATCTTTATTCTGGAAATGGATATGCCAGAGTACACAACATGTCTTGTATGTATGGATATGGATAATTCTTAAAACACAGAAATGGAGGATACTATCATGATTAAAAGAATAGGTATGCTTACCAGCGGTGGTGACTGTCAGGCTCTTAACGCTACCATGCGAGGAGTAGTAAAGGGACTGAGCAACAATTTGGATGAACTGGAAGTTTATGGATTTGATGATGGATATAAAGGACTGATCTATGGTAAATACCGTATGCTTACATCCAAAGATTTTTCCGGAATCCTTACACAGGGCGGCACAATCCTCGGAACATCCAGACAGCCATTCAAACTGATGCGTGTTCCGGATGAGAATGGCCTGGACAAGGTTGAAGCAATGAAGCAGACTTATTATAAACTCTGCCTGGACTGCCTTGTGATCCTTGGCGGAAATGGTACACAGAAGACAGCAAACCTTCTGAGAGAAGAAGGACTGAACATTATCCATCTTCCAAAGACTATTGATAATGACATCTATGGCACAGACATGACCTTTGGTTTCCAGAGTGCGGTAAACATTGCCACAAATGCCATTGACTGTATCCATACGACAGCATCCTCACATGGACGTGTATTTATCGTAGAGATCATGGGACACAAGGTAGGAAGTCTGACACTTCATGCAGGTGTTGCAGGTGGTGCGGATATCATCCTGATTCCTGAGATCCCATATGATATCAAAAAAGTTACCGCAGCGATCCAGAAACGTGCCAAAGCAGGCAAGCGTTTCACAATCCTTGCAGTTGCAGAAGGTGCGATTTCCAAAGAAGACGCAGAACTTCCTAAAAAGAAATACAAAGAGAAACTGGAAGCCCGAGCAAAGAAATATCCGTCCGTTTCCTATGAGATTGCTGACCAGATCTACAAAGAGATCGGAAGCGAAGTCCGCGTTACAGTTCCGGGACATACACAGAGAGGCGGAGAACCATGTCCGTATGACCGCGTTCTTTCCACAAGAATCGGTGCAGGTGCAGCGCAGGCGATCATGGATGGTGAATATGGCATCATGATCGGCGTGGTAAACGGCAAAATTAAACGTGTACCTCTTGAAGAGTGTGCAGGTAAGCTTAAGATGGTATCACCGAAAGATCAGCTTGTAGTTGCTGCCAAACAGATTGGTATCAGCTTTGGTGACTGATTAAGTGAAACAGTACTTGACTGACAGATACTTTTTCATATAAGATATGGATGTAAAAAAGACCGCCGCGGGAATTTTTTCCGCGGCGGCTGTGATAATAAGATAGAGATAACTATTTGGCGCGCTGCTGACAGTGGGGGTGCCAAATAGTTACGATAGGAGTTTACTCATGAGTTACACTGCTCTTTACAGAAAGTTCAGACCGGATAATTTCGCGGATGTCAAAGGTCAGGATCACATAGTGACTACTCTGACAAATCAGATTAAGCATAACCGTATCGGCCATGCGTATCTGTTCTGCGGCACCAGAGGAACCGGTAAAACAACAGTAGCCAAAATTCTGGCGAAGGCAGTCAACTGTGAGCATCCCGTAAATGGCAGCCCCTGTAATGAATGTGCCATGTGCAAGGCAATCCAGGCAGGAACTGCAATGAATGTGATCGAGATCGATGCTGCATCCAACAATGGTGTGGATAATATACGTGAGATCAGAGAAGAGGTTTCTTACCGCCCTACAGAAGGTAAATATAAAGTATATATTATTGATGAGGTTCATATGCTTTCCACAGGTGCCTTCAATGCCCTGCTGAAAACACTGGAGGAACCACCGTCTTATGTTATGTTTATCCTGGCAACTACAGAGGCGCACAAGATTCCGATTACGATTTTATCCAGATGCCAGAGATATGATTTCCACAGGATCACCATAGACACTATCGCGGCCAGACTGGATGAACTGCTCAAAGTTGAAGGTGTAGAAGCTGAGGAAAAAGCAGTCCGATATGTAGCGAAAGCGGGAGATGGTTCCATGCGAGATGCGCTCAGCCTTCTCGACCAGTGTATTGCTTTTTATCTTGGACAGGAACTTACCTATGATAAAGTTCTGGAGGTTCTGGGAGCCGTTGACACTGAAGTGTTTAGCAAGCTTTTGCGAAAAGTAATCCGGGGAGATGTGACAGGTTCCATTCATATCCTGGAGGAACTGATCGTAGGAGGCAGGGAACTGAGCCAGTTTGTGGGAGATTTTACCTGGTATATGAGAAATCTTCTTCTCGTTAAGACTTCTGAGAATCCGGAGGAAGCGATTGATGTCTCATCCGACAACATGAAGCTTCTGAAAGAAGAGAGCACCATGCTGGATGTGGAGACGCTGATGCGGTATATCCGTATTTTTTCGGATTTGTCCAACCAGATTCGATATGCAACCCAGAAAAGGGTCCTTGTGGAGATTGCACTGATCAAGCTGTGCCGTCCTGCAATGGAGACTAATCTGGACTCTGTTCTGGACAGACTGCGTGTGCTGGAACAGCGGATGGATGAACGTCCGGTACAGCAGGTGATCGTGCAGCAGGGTTCAGGGAAAATGCCGGCAGAAACCGGGGCAGTTCAGGAGCCGGCGGGAAACAAAGCACCGGCGAAGGCGGCACCGGAAGATTTGCAGAAGATCGTGGCAGGCTGGAGAGTGATCACAGGACAGACAACAGGGATGTTCAAACAGATGCTTCAGAAATCTGTTCCGAAGTATAACAGTGAGACAGGAGAACCTGTCCTTTATGTGGAATTTCAGGATTTCCTTGGGCAGTCCTATGTGGACAATCCGGAAGCGAAGAAAGAGCTTCAGGACATCATCACTGCCCAGACAGGAAAAACAGTAGAGATCCAGATGCTGGTGGCAGATAAGCATCAGCATACAAATCTGGCAAATATCACAGTAGACCAGGCGATAAAGAATAATATCCACATGGATGTTGTGATAGAGGAAGATCCTGATGAGGAAAAAGGAGAATAAATATTGTTACTGTTCACACACCACTATCCCGCGAGGTGTTTTGGCATGAATATGCCAAAATCCCGAGACATACAAGCCAAAATTCTATTGCCGCAGGCAATCTGGAATGAATTTTGGCTACGTTACTGTGAACGGAGTGAACAGTAACTAAATATTCTCCAGACAGGAAAAGGCAGTAAATAATAAGGCAATAAATAGCAAGGAGGACATCACAAATGGCAAAACGTGGAGGATTCCCGGGAATGGGTATGCCGGGAAATATGAATAATCTTATGAAACAGGCGCAGAAAATGCAGCGCCAGATGGAAGAGAACCAGAAAGCTCTGGAAGAGAAAGAATTTACGGCTACTGCAGGAGGCGGAGCTGTAGAGGTAACTATCTCCGGTAAGAGAGAGGTGACAAAAGTAAAGCTTCAGGAGGAAGTTGTAGATCCGGATGACATCGAAATGCTGGAAGATCTCATCGTTGCAGCTACAAACGAAGCACTTCGCAAAGTGGAAGAAGAATCTACAGCTGTTATGTCTAAACTGACAGGTGGTCTGGGCGGACTTGGCGGAGGTCTTCCATTCTGATGGAATACTACAGCAGTCATATCAATAAGCTGATCGAGCAGCTTTCCCATCTTCCGGGAATTGGTGCGAAATCAGCACAGAGACTGGCATTTCACATCATGAATATGCCAAAGGATCAGGTAGAGCAGCTTACCTCTTCCATTACCGGTGCCAGAGAGAATGTACAGTATTGCAAGTGCTGTTGTACTCTGACAGACAGAGAGATCTGTCCCATCTGCAGCAATGATAAGCGTGATCATTCAGTGATCATGGTGGTAGAGAATACAAGAGATCTTGCAGCTTATGAAAAAACAGGCAAGTTTGATGGCGTTTATCATGTTCTTCATGGTGCAATCTCTCCAATGCTTGGAATCGGGCCGGATGATATCAAACTGAAAGAACTCATGCAGCGTCTGGCAAAGGATGAGGTGAAGGAAGTGATTATTGCTACCAATTCCAGTCTGGAGGGGGAAACAACGGCAATGTATATCAGTAAGCTGATCAAACCTACCGGGATCAAAGTCAGCAGGATCGCAAGCGGAGTTCCGGTAGGAGGAGATCTGGAATATATTGACGAAGTGACTCTTTTACGTGCTCTTGAGGGGCGTGTGGAGCTTTAAGGTTACTGTTCTGACAAAAGATCATCGGAAAAGGAGGCATCACTTTGTCTAAAAAGAAAGCAACTTCTTCTGACGTGGCAAAGAGGGCAGGAGTCTCCCAGGCAACTGTTTCCATGGTCCTGAATAAGAAATATAATGTTTCTTTTTCCAGAGAAACAGTGGAGAAGGTAGAGCAGGCAGCCAGAGAATTAGGCTATCATCTTCCCGGACGAAAGAACAGAAAAGAAAGCCGGAAAGAGAAGCTGATCGTTGTTTTTTGCCCTACGCTTACAAGCCCGTATTATGTATTGCTTCTGCAGGGGATTGAAGCAGTGGCGAACAAGCAGGGATATGGTGTCTTTATCTGTAATACACAGAGAGATCCCCGTCTGGAGGAGAAGTATCTGCGCATGATGGGTACAATAGAGCCACTTGGCATTATCTACTGCTGTAATCCAAATCCGGATTTTCAGCAGCAGGTAGAGGAACTGGCGCAGACAATCCCACTGGTTATCATCAGTAATAAAGAGAAAACTACAACTATAGATGCCATTAATCAGGATAATACAGTTGTGGGAAGGATGATGGCAAGACATCTGCTTGATCTGGGGCACAGAGATGTAGCGTTTATCACTCCGCCCCTGACAAGGAGACAATGGCAGAGAACAAAACGTGTAAATGGTTTTGTGAAAGAGTTTGAGAAAGAAGGCCTGAAGGATCATGTGATCATTAAGGCTGCGGATGAAGCTATCGATATGCAGATCCCACGGATGGATTCGGAATATTCGATGGGTTATGAGCTTACTATGGAGCTTCTGGATGAAGGCAGGGAATTTACAGCTATTGCAGGCCAGAATGATATGATGGCTATTGGTGCGCTGGATGCTCTCCATGAAGCAAGGATTCATGTACCCAAGGATGTATCGGTGATTGGGTGCGATAATATCTTTTATTCGGGAATACGGAAGATCTCTCTTACTACGATCGATCATTTCGTAGCCCTTAAAGGCAGAGATGCCTGTGATATTATACTGCGCAAAATCGATGAGCAGGACCGCTTTCTCACAGATTCTGCTCCTGTCAGTCTCTATAATATTGAATATACCCCCAAGCTGATAGCGAGACGCACTACGGGGTATATCAGAACCAAAAAAAATAATTAAATACGTCGAATGAAAATTATTAATAATAATTTATCGAAACTGCAGAACAGTTATTTGGTATAGAGCTGCGTGGCGAGGTAGATTGCGAATATCTACCCGGCAGGCATTTTCTGGAAACGTACCAAAATTTCAGGATGTGCGGCTGAAATCCGATATCAGAAATGATTTCTGACGGAGGTTTCCTGCAACAGCAAAGACAGCGAACAGTTACGAAAAGAAATGGTTATAAAACATATTGTATATTGCATGTTGATAACAACGAATATATGCTTTGACTGAAAAATAAAGAATTAATAAAACATGCGATTATTAATGATGAAATTATTAATAATCTTTTGCCACGCTTGACCTGAATGTAAAGTCTGTTATAATGAAACCATAAGATCAATGAACGATTATGACAAGCAAAAATCAGGAGGGTTAAGAACATGAAATTTTTTATTGACACAGCAAAAGTAGAAGATATTAAGGCAGCTAATGATATGGGTGTAATCTGTGGTGTTACCACAAATCCGTCTCTTATCGCAAAAGAAGGAAGGGATTTCAAGGAAGTAATCAAAGAGATCACATCTATCGTAGACGGACCGATCAGCGGTGAAGTAAAAGCTACTACAACAGATGCAGAAGGAATGATCAAAGAGGGACGTGAGATTGCAGCCATTCATCCGAATATGGTTGTTAAGATTCCTATGACAGTAGAAGGTCTGAAAGCAGTTAAGGTTCTTCATGCAGAAGGAATCAAGACAAACGTTACTCTGATCTTCACTGCTAACCAGGCACTTCTGGCTGCAAGAGCAGGTGCTACTTATGTATCTCCGTTCCTTGGAAGACTGGATGACATTTCTACAAGAGGTGTTGATCTGATCCGCGAGATCGCCGAGATTTTTGAAGTGGCAGGAATCGAGACAGAAATCATCGCAGCAAGCGTAAGAAATCCGATCCATGTAACAGACTGTGCACTTGCAGGTGCTGACATTGCAACTGTTCCGTACAATGTAATCGTACAGATGACAAAACATCCTCTGACAGATGCAGGTATTGAGAAATTCCAGAAAGATTATAAAGCAGTATTCGGCGAATAAGGAGAATTTACCACAATGGAAAAATTAGAACTTCAGAAAATTGCAAACGAAGTCCGTAAAGACATCGTTACTGCATTACATTCTGCAAAAGCAGGACATCCGGGCGGATCTCTGTCTGCAGCAGATGTGTTTACTTATTTATATTTTGAAGAAATGAATATTGATCCAAAGGATCCTAAGAAGGCTGATCGTGACCGTTTCGTACTTTCCAAAGGCCACACAGCACCGGGATACTACTCTGCGCTTGCAGAAAGAGGCTTTTTCCCAAAAGAAGATCTGAAGACTCTTCGTCATCTGGGTTCCTATTTACAGGGACATCCGGATATGAAACATATCCCGGGTGTTGATATGTCCAGTGGTTCTCTGGGACAGGGAATCTCTGCAGCAGTTGGTATGGCGCTTTCTGCCAAATTAAGCAATGAAAGCTATCGTGTATACACCTTATTAGGTGACGGCGAAATTCAGGAAGGCCAGGTTTGGGAAGCTGCTATGTTTGCAGGCTTCAGAAAACTGGACAATCTTGTAGTGATCGTGGATAATAATGGACTTCAGATCGACGGTAAGGTTGATGAAGTATGTTCTCCATACCCGATTGATAAGAAATTTGAGGCATTTAACTTCCATGTGATTAACGTTGCAGACGGAAATGATATGGATCAGTTAAGAGCTGCTTTTGATGAAGCAAAAGCTACTAAGGGAATGCCTACAGCTATCATTATGAAAACTGTAAAAGGAAAAGGTGTTTCCTTTATGGAAAATCAGGTTGGATGGCATGGAAAAGCTCCGAATGACGAGCAGTATGCACAGGCAATGGAAGAGTTAGAAAAGGCAGGTGAAGCATTATGTCAGAAGTAAAGAAGATCGCAACAAGAGCAAGCTACGGTGCTGCGCTGGTTGAATTAGGTAAGAAACATGAGAACCTGGTCGTTCTGGACGCTGACCTTGCTGCAGCTACTCAGACTGGCGTATTCAAAAAAGAATTTCCGGAGCGTCATATTGACTGTGGTATTGCCGAGTGTAATATGATGGGCATTGCCGCAGGTCTGGCTACTACAGGAAAAGTTCCATTTGCCAGCACATTTGCAATGTTTGCAGCAGGACGTGCTTTTGAGCAGGTTCGTAATTCTATTGCATATCCGAAGATCAATGTAAAAATTGGCGCTACTCATGGCGGAATTTCTGTAGGTGAAGATGGTGCTACCCATCAGTGTTGTGAGGATTTTGCTCTTATGAGAGTAATTCCGGGAATGGTTGTTGCCTGCCCTTCTGATGATATTGAAGCAAAAGCTATGGTAGAAGCAGCTTATGAGCATGTTGGTCCTGTATATATGAGATTTGGACGTCTGGCAGTTCCGGTTATCAATGACAGACCGGACTATAAATTTGAATTAGGCAAAGGTATTGTCCTTCGTGAAGGAAAAGACCTTACGATCATTGCAAACGGTCTCTGCGTAGCTCCTGCTCTTGAAGCTGCAGAGAAGCTTGCGGCAGACGGCGTAGATGCAAAAGTAATCAATATCCATACGATTAAGCCTCTGGATGAAGAACTTGTAGTTGCAGCAGCCAAAGAAACAGGCAAGGTTGTAACTGTAGAAGAGCATTCAGTAATCGGCGGACTTGGCGGAGCAGTATGCGAATGCCTGTCTGAGAAAGCACCTGTACCTGTAAAACGTATCGGTGTAAATGATGTATTCGGAGAATCCGGTCCTGCCACAGCTCTTCTTGAGAAATATGGTCTTGATGCAGAAGGCATCTACAAACAGATCAAAGAATTTGTATAATTTACGATTCCCTGTGTGATGGTATCTGCCAGAGAGATTACCGTAGACAGGCGGGTAGTCTGAAGGGTTAGCTGTTCCAGTACACCTGCAATGTTTACAATCCCTGTGATATGGATATCACCAACAGGAGGAAGTTCTTTCTGAACTGCAGCACCTGGGTAAAGTGCACCATCTGCGATGGTCACATACCCCAGGTGCTTTTTTTGTCCAAGAGAGGCATCCACTGCAATAACCAGACCTTCGGGATGCAGAATTTTGATCTGGCGGGAAATTCTGGAAAGATTTAAAGCATGTACGGGGCTTTTCAGGGTACCGTAAACATAAACGCCATGAGTGTCTGTATTCAGATGTTCAAGTAACTGGTGTCCGATATAGGGACCGAGACAGTCTCCTGTCACGCGGTCACTTCCGATACACAGAAAAACCAGTTCCGACCATCTGCCGGGATATTGAAGAATACATTTATTTAAAAGAAAAGCGATTTCCTCAGCAGAACTGCTTTTCTGTGAGTCCACATAAAATACCATAAAACCTCCCTGATCGTATTATGTACTCGCAGAGTCTCTATTGTACCTGCACAAAAAGATTTCGAGAGCACATTATTGATTATATCTTTTAATTGCTATAGTCCCTTTGCTTCATAACAACAAGCTGCGAAGAGGCTTCTGATAACATCATATCCTTACCGGGATAAAAATATGCACTGTGCAAAATCTGTCGCCAAATTCTGGTAAATTCCTCTTATAATGTGATAAAATCTGCAATTTATCTGTGTTATCCTGATACCCGAAGGGGTGATGAGAGATGATAGAAGTAATCTATAAGGACGAATCTCAGGAAGGACAAAATGGTGAGGAACCGTTTGGATTACCCAGAAATATACGCCAGATCGGCCTGGCAGCCGAAGATTACAGGATTTATATGGAGGACTATGTGTACACATTTCTGGTAAGACTTGCCAGAACGGAAGACTCTCTGGGAGAAGCAAAAACCAGAGTGGCAGTTCTTACAGGAAATCTTAAATGGCGTTCTCAGACAGCTTATCTGTTTATCAAAGGTGCTATTATAGCGGAGGAGATGGAGGCAGCACCTGATCATATCGATTTTTCGGAAAATCAATGGAAGCAGATACAGGAAGCCCAGAAGGAGTACTTCGAAGATCAGGAGATTGTGGGATGGTTCTTTTCACAGCCTCAGCTTCTCCTGAAAGTATCGGAAGTGATGTCAAAAGTACACATGAAACATTTTGGAGGAGAAAAAGTCCTGATGCTTATGGAACCGCAGGAAAGGGAAGATGCTTTCTTCCGTTATGAAAACAATGAAATGGTGCGTCTGGGAGGGTATTATCTTTATTATGAAAAAAATCCCGGTATGCAGACGTATATGATCGACAAAAATGAAGAACTTCAGCCGGAACCTCAGGAAAAATATGAAGATCAGGCTGTGAAAGATTTTCGCAAAATAATTGCAGATAAAAAGGAAACCAGGAAGGAGCCGGCAGCTCCTTCTGTTTTTTCATATGGATTAACTGCATGTCTGGCAATTGCAGTACTGACAGTGGGTGTTAATTTTTACAGAAGTTACCAGAATGTAAAACAGAACGAAAAGGAGAGCGCGACGGTTTCTTCAGTGATCGTTGAGGAGATAACGCCGTCTCCTGTTGTCGGGACTTCGAACAATGAAGCTGTCAGGCAGCATAAACAATACCGGACAGATACTATACAAAATGATGCAGGGAAGAATAAAAAGAATAATGAAGAGAATAATCAAAGCACCAGTGAAAAAGAAAATTCTGAAAAGAAAAACAATACTTCAGAGAAAAAAATATCAGCAGAGCAGACAGATACAGAACAAAAATCGGACAAAACAGAACAGCTTCCGGATGTAAAGACAGAAAAAGCAGATAAAACCGAACAAATCTACCAGCAGGAAGCAGATGAACGTAAAGCACAGAAACGTGTCAGGGAAGCTGTGCAGAAGGAAAACAGCGAAGCAGCGGGAAAAGCCCATGAGTCATATGTGATTCAGCCCGGCGATACTCTTTTTCAGATAAGTATGGACAGATACGGAAGTATCGAAGCTATAAGCCAAATCTGTAAATTGAATGGGATGTCAGCGGACGAAATCATTTATCCGGGACAAGTAATTGTATTACCTTAGAAAACTATGCTATAATAAATGGCAAAAACTGAAACCTGATAATCAACAAAATGAAAGTGAGAAATAAGGTAAAGGCTAAAATGGCAAATACATTTAAGAAAATAATAAAAAAACATAAAAAGAAAAAGCTTCAGGCAGAGAGAAACAGAAAAGCGAAAGCCCGGGAGAGAGCTGAAGAGGAATATGCAGATGATTATGAGCGCAGATTGTCCCGCCACAAAAGAAGTGTAGTGAAAAAGACAGTTATTACAGTGGTGGCGATAGCTGCTGCTGTAACGGCTGTGGGATTTTACATAGAGAAGAGAAGCTATCATACTTATAAAGTAGTCCAGACAAGTGAGCAGGAGGATATTGTTTCTACAAATTATGTTGAAATGGACGGAAATATCCTTCGATACAGTCCGGACGGAGTTTCGCTTGTTTCTGATAAGATGAGTACATTATGGAGTGAAACCTATCAGATGCAGAATCCTGTGGCAGATGTCAATGGAACTCGTGCGGTGATTGCGGATAAAGATGGAACAACTTTGGAGATTTATGATAAATCCGGAAAAACAGGCAGTGTAACTACTTCTTACAGTATTGTCAAAGCAAAAGTATCCAAAAGCGGTCTTGTTGCGGCAATCCTGGATGGCGGAGATGATACATGGATTGATTTTTATGGTACAGATGGAAGTCTGATTGCTGAAAATCAGACGAAGATAGATGATCCGGGATATCCCCTTGATATTGCTGTATCTGAAGACGGAGTGATCATGATGGTAACCTATCAGTTCGTAGATGGAAGTGATACGACCAGTTATGTGGCATTTTACAATTTTGGAGATGTAGGACAGAACGAGGATGACAGAATTGTCAGTGGATATAAGTATGAAGGCGTGGTAGTTCCGCAGATCCAGTATCTTGATAATAACCGGTCTGTAGCACTTAAAGATAATGGATTTACAATTTATTATGGAAGCCAGATTCCGAAGGAAGTAAAAACAGTAAAAGTAGATAAAGAAATTGTCAGTACTTTTTATGATAATGATATGATTGGTCTTGTGTTTAAGAATGACAGTAAAGACAAACAGTATACAATGGAAGTTTATACTACAGATGGCAAATTGAAATTCAAAGAAAACTTCAATATTCCATATACGACGATTAAATTAAGCGGTGGAAATATTCTGATGTACAACAGTTCCCAGATGTGTGTAATGAACAGCAGGGGAGTACAGAAATATCTTGGCAGTGTGGATGGAACGATCAAAGATTTCTTCAAAATCGGAATGAACAGATATCTTCTGGTATTGGACAGCGGTGTAGAGATAATAAAACTTAGTTAGGAGGATGAAAATGGCTTTAACGTGGGCCGGAGTCATTACGATACTTTTTCTGGCGGCTGCATGTGTCAGAGGTTATAGGCGGGGACTGATAAAAGAACTGGTTTCGCTTGTATGTGTTTTTCTGTCGATGGCGATCGTGTGGTTTATAAATCCTTATGTAAATGAGTTTATTCGGGAAAATACATCAATTTATGAAAAAGTACAGGAAAGCTGCCGGGAGTTTGTAGGAGAGGAATACAGCACATGGACAGGCAGTGGAGAAAGCCAGACTGAATTTATAAATGAAATGAATCTCCCGGAACTGCTGAGGAATGGACTGGTTCAGAATAATAATTCTGACAGTTACCAGTATTTGGCTGTAACTACATTTTCGGATTATATTGCTCAATATCTGGCGAGAATGGCAGTGAATGGAATTTCTTTCCTGATTTCTCTGCTGATGTCGACGATTATGGTGAGGAGTATCACATGGATGCTGAATCTTGTGACGAGATTACCTGTGCTGCATGGCATGAACAAGGTAGCAGGAGCGTTGCTGGGGGCAGTTAAATTCCTTATAGTAATATGGATTATCTTTCTGGCTCTCACCATTGTGTGCAATACAAAGGCTGGTGAGGCGGCCCTTCAGATCGTTAAGAAAGATTGCATCCTGAGTTTCATATATGACAGAGATATCCTGATCAGAATATTTATGAGTATCTTCTATTAGAAAGGTTTGGTATCTGTGGACCGTAGGTATCGGATCCGAATGTCTTCCTGCACAAATGCGAACGATTTTTAAATCTTTACTCTGATATTGGGGCGTTAAAAATGAGGATATTATAGCGATATCGGAGATGGCGTAAAAAATATGTAAAAAAATGTAAAATAATACTTGACGCAAAAAGAAAATAATGATATGATAAATCCGCTTCTGAGTGAGGCGGATTTTTTTTGACAGACAACAGAGATTTGTTGAATAAAGTTGAAAAAAATATAAAAAAAGTGTTGACAGGAAACTGAAGACATGATACTATATCAGAGTTGCTGATGCAGATGAAAAAGAACTTAAAAAATAAAATAAAAAAGTTCTTGACAAAGCAAAAAGCAAGTGATATAATAAATGAGCTGTCAGCCGAGAGGCGAAGACAGACAACCTTGATAACTAAACAGTGAAACACATACGATTCTCGAAAATTC